>Ga0268248_100020_pt1 | contig 218612 bp, 213 predicted proteins | sample AgamicAtAme_FD_200856 | JGI IMG/M metagenome (GOLD analysis project Ga0268248, IMG submission 200856) | Agave microbial communities from Guanajuato, Mexico - At.Am.e (v2) (version 2) | ecosystem: Host-associated > Plants > Phyllosphere > Phylloplane/Leaf | place: Guanajuato, Mexico | collected... | reverse complement strand
AAAACATGAAGTTGAAGAGAGCCAGCTCCCACTAAAAGAGGTGTGAAGGGAAGGCTCTCAGAGTCTGGACTTAGTACGCCCCTATGGGGCGTTATCAATGCCACCTGCTATGCAGGTGGTTTTTTACCGTATTGACATTTACAGATGTGTGCTAAAAGAGCGTTTCAGTATTAGCGTAACAGCAAAAGATTGTTATGCTTGAAAACAGGCTTGGTCATCCCCACTAAAGAGGGTATTGGCAGTAAAGGCTCTGGCTGATAATCCGTCCGTGAGGGGTCATAGTCAGATCCCGCTCACTCAAGTACAATCAGTAAAGCAGGTTAGTTTATTTTTTTATCCAGGAGACGGAAATGTCATACAGCGGCGAACGAGATAACTTTGCACCCCATATGGCTCTGGTGCCAATGGTTATTGAACAGACCTCACGCGGTGAGCGCTCTTTCGATATCTACTCCCGTCTTCTCAAGGAACGCGTGATTTTTCTCACCGGCCAGGTCGAAGACCATATGGCAAACCTGATTGTGGCTCAAATGCTCTTTCTGGAAGCGGAAAATCCGGAAAAAGACATTTACCTGTATATTAACTCTCCGGGCGGCGTAATTACTGCCGGGATGTCGATTTACGACACCATGCAATTTATTAAGCCGGACGTCAGCACCATTTGTATGGGCCAGGCCGCGTCGATGGGCGCGTTTCTGCTGACGGCGGGCGCAAAAGGCAAGCGTTTCTGTCTGCCAAATTCACGTGTGATGATTCACCAGCCGCTGGGCGGCTATCAGGGGCAGGCGACGGATATCGAAATTCACGCTCGTGAGATCCTGAAAGTGAAAGGCCGTATGAATGAACTTATGGCGCATCACACAGGGCAATCTTTAGAGCAAATTGAACGTGATACCGAGCGTGACCGCTTCCTTGCTGCGCAAGAAGCCGTGGATTACGGCCTGGTTGACTCAATTTTAACCCATCGTAACTAATGCTCAGATTGCATGTGCCGCTATACTATGTGATGCAAGCGGCATCATGTTTGAGTAACGTTTTGCGCTTGGAATGGCATTTGCGTCGTCATGTGCGGCACAAAGAACAGATTAAGAGGTTTTGACTCATGACAGATAAACGCAAAGATGGTTCGGGCAAACTGTTGTATTGCTCTTTTTGCGGCAAAAGCCAGCATGAAGTGCGTAAGCTGATCGCCGGGCCGTCCGTGTATATCTGCGACGAATGTGTGGATCTGTGTAACGACATTATTCGCGAAGAGATTAAAGAAGTTGCGCCGCACCGCGAGCGCAGCGCACTGCCGACCCCGCATGAAATCCGCCACCATCTGGATGACTATGTCATTGGCCAGGAACAGGCGAAAAAAGTGCTGGCAGTGGCGGTCTATAACCACTACAAACGCCTGCGCAATGGCGATACCAGCAACGGCGTTGAACTGGGCAAAAGTAACATTTTGCTGATTGGGCCGACCGGTTCCGGTAAGACGCTGCTGGCTGAAACGCTGGCGCGTTTGCTGGATGTGCCGTTCACCATGGCGGATGCCACTACGCTGACCGAAGCGGGTTACGTGGGGGAAGACGTCGAAAACATCATTCAGAAACTGCTGCAAAAATGCGATTACGACGTGCAGAAAGCGCAGCGCGGGATTGTTTACATTGATGAGATCGACAAGATCTCCCGTAAATCCGATAACCCGTCAATTACGCGTGATGTTTCCGGTGAAGGCGTGCAGCAGGCGTTGCTGAAATTGATCGAAGGCACCGTGGCTGCGGTTCCGCCGCAGGGTGGCCGTAAGCACCCGCAGCAGGAGTTTTTGCAGGTTGATACCTCGAAAATCCTGTTCATTTGCGGCGGTGCATTTGCTGGCCTCGACAAAGTGATTTCCCACCGTGTTGAAACCGGGTCGGGCATTGGCTTCGGCGCGACGGTGAAAGGCAAATCTGAAAAAGCCAACGAAGGCGAACTGCTGGCGCAGGTTGAGCCGGAGGATTTGATCAAATTTGGTCTGATTCCTGAGTTCATCGGCCGTCTGCCGGTGGTGGCGACGCTGAGCGAGCTGAGCGAAGAAGCGCTGATTCAAATCCTGAAAGAGCCGAAAAATGCGCTGACCAAGCAGTATCAGGCGCTGTTCAATCTGGAAGGTGTGGATCTTGAGTTCCGCGACGAAGCGCTGGATGCGATCGCCAAGAAAGCAATGGTGCGCAAAACCGGTGCGCGTGGCCTGCGTTCAATCGTCGAAGCTGCTCTGCTTGATACCATGTACGATCTGCCGTCGATGGAAGACGTTGAGAAAGTGGTCATCGACGAGTCGGTTATCGCTGGCCAAAGCAAACCGCTGCTGATTTACGGCAAACCGGAAGCGCAACAGGCATCTGGCGAATAATTCACCAATTCTTACAATCAGTTAACCAAAAAGGGGGGATTTTATCTCCCCTTTTATTTTTCCGTATTCCCGCCGTTGAATGTGTGGGAAACATCCCCATATACTGCTTTACATGTTAATGGTGCGTGTTGCACAGTCACGTCACCTGATTACCTGGCGGACTTTAAACTAAGAGAGAGCTCTATGAATCCTGAGCGTTCTGAACGCATTGAAATCCCCGTATTGCCATTGCGCGATGTGGTGGTTTATCCGCACATGGTCATTCCCTTATTTGTTGGACGGGAAAAATCGATCCGTTGTCTGGAAGCGGCCATGGACCATGATAAAAAAATCATGCTGGTTGCGCAGAAAGAAGCGTCAACGGATGAGCCGGGTGTAAACGATCTTTTCACCGTCGGGACCGTGGCGTCTATTCTGCAGATGCTGAAGCTGCCTGATGGCACTGTAAAAGTGCTGGTCGAGGGGTTGCAGCGCGCGCGCATTACCACGCTTGCCGATGATGGCGAGCACTTCTCCGCCAAAGCGGAATATCTCGACTCGCCAGCTATCGACGAGCGCGAGCAGGAAGTGCTGGTACGTACGGCGATCAGCCAGTTTGAAGGCTATATCAAACTGAATAAAAAAATTCCGCCGGAAGTGCTGACTTCGCTGAACAGCATTGATGATCCCGCACGTCTGGCTGATACCATCGCTGCCCATATGCCGCTGAAACTGGCTGACAAACAGTCTGTTCTGGAGATGTCCGACGTTAATGAACGTCTGGAATATCTGATGGCGATGATGGAATCCGAAATCGATCTGCTCCAGGTTGAGAAACGCATTCGCAACCGCGTTAAAAAGCAGATGGAAAAATCCCAGCGCGAGTACTACCTGAATGAGCAAATGAAAGCCATTCAGAAAGAGCTAGGTGAAATGGATGATGCGCCGGATGAAAACGAAGCGCTGAAACGCAAAATCGATGCGGCAAAAATGCCGAAAGAGGCGAAAGAGAAAGCCGAATCCGAGCTGCAGAAGCTGAAAATGATGTCGCCGATGTCAGCGGAAGCGACCGTCGTGCGCGGCTATATCGAATGGATGGTGCAGGTGCCGTGGAACGCGCGCAGCAAGGTCAAAAAAGACCTTCGCCAGGCGCAGGAGATCCTCGATACTGACCATTACGGCCTTGAGCGCGTGAAAGATCGTATCCTTGAGTATCTTGCGGTGCAGAGCCGTATGAACAAGCTTAAAGGGCCGATTCTGTGTCTGGTTGGGCCTCCGGGGGTGGGGAAAACCTCTCTGGGTCAATCTATTGCCAAAGCCACCGGGCGTAAATACATCCGCATGGCGCTGGGCGGCGTGCGTGACGAAGCGGAAATTCGCGGTCACCGCCGTACCTACATCGGTTCTATGCCGGGCAAACTGATCCAGAAGATGGCGAAAGTGGGGGTGAAAAACCCGCTGTTCCTGCTCGATGAGATCGACAAAATGTCGTCCGATATGCGCGGCGATCCGGCTTCGGCGCTGCTGGAAGTGCTGGATCCGGAACAGAACGTCGCCTTCAGCGATCACTACCTGGAAGTGGATTACGATCTCAGCGATGTCATGTTTGTCGCGACCTCGAACTCCATGAATATTCCGGCTCCGCTGCTGGACCGTATGGAAGTGATTCGTCTTTCCGGTTACACCGAAGACGAAAAACTGAACATTGCAAAACGTCATCTGTTGACCAAACAGATTGAGCGTAACGCGTTGAAAGAGAGCGAGTTGACTGTTGATGACAGCGCAATCGTCGGCATCATCCGTTACTACACCCGTGAAGCTGGCGTGCGTGGTCTGGAGCGCGAAATCTCCAAACTGTGCCGCAAGGCGGTGAAACAGCTGCTGCTGGATCCGTCGCTTAAGCACATTGAGATCAACGGCGATAACCTGCATGACTACCTGGGCGTTCAGCGCTTTGATTATGGTCGTGCGGATGATGAAAACCGTGTCGGTCAGGTGACGGGGTTGGCGTGGACGGAAGTGGGTGGCGATCTGCTGACCATTGAAACCGCCTGCGTTCCGGGCAAAGGTAAGCTGACGTATACCGGTTCGCTCGGCGAAGTGATGCAGGAGTCTATCCAGGCGGCGCTGACCGTTGTTCGCGCTCGTGCGGAGAAACTCGGCATCAACGGCGATTTCTACGAAAAACGCGATATCCACGTTCACGTACCGGAAGGCGCGACGCCGAAAGATGGCCCGAGCGCAGGTATTGCAATGTGTACCGCGCTGGTTTCCTGCCTGACCGGTAACCCGGTTCGCGCAGATGTGGCAATGACGGGTGAAATTACTCTGCGTGGCCAGGTGCTGCCGATTGGTGGTCTGAAGGAAAAACTGTTGGCTGCGCACCGTGGGGGCATTAAGACTGTTCTGATTCCTTACGAAAACAAACGTGACCTGGAAGAGATTCCGGACAACGTTGTGGCCGATTTGGATATCCATCCGGTTAAGCGTATCGAAGAAGTTCTCAGCCTTGCTTTGCAGAACGAACCCTTTGGTATGCAAGTCGTGACGGCAAAATAGTGACCTCGCGCAAAGTGCGTTGATAAAAACAAGGCTGGTGAGTGATTTCGGACTTGCCAGCCTTTTTTTGTATAGCTAATTTAGATTGCTGGTTGGGTGTGTCATCATCAACTGGTGTTGTAAGGGCATGACAGGCCTGATATAACTGCTGCGCGGTCGCGCTGTGAAGGATTCAGGTGCGATATAAATTATAAAGAGAGGAAGAGAAGAGTGAACAAATCTCAGCTGATTGACAAGATTGCCGCAGGTGCTGATATTTCCAAAGCTGCTGCAGGACGTGCGTTAGATGCTTTAATTGCTTCTGTTACTGAATCTTTGAAATCCGGGGACGATGTAGCACTGGTAGGTTTCGGGACTTTCGCGGTTAAAGAACGTGCTGCACGCACTGGCCGTAACCCGCAGACCGGCAAAGAAATCACTATCGCTGCAGCTAAAGTGCCAGGGTTCCGCGCAGGTAAAGCGCTGAAAGACGCAGTAAACTGATTACTTTCCCCGCGTGGGGAGAGTAAGAAAATACAAGGCGCATCGCGAGATGTGCCTTTTTTTATTTGCGAATTCTTACTTTGTACGAGTTTCTGCACGTTGTGGACTAACAATTGCGCCGGTTTCTTGTCAAAATACGCGCTTACACGCAGCGGGCAACTCTTGCTGCCTGAGATCTAAAGTCACCTACAGCGGAGTGTTGTTACACCATGATGGACAATTTACGCGCGGCGGCGAATCACGTCGTGCTCAAGATCATTCTGGGTTTGATTATCGTGTCATTCATTTTGACTGGCGTGGGTAACTACCTGATTGGCGGTAACAATAATTATGCCGCAGAAGTTAACGGTCAGGAAATTAGCCGTCCGCAGTTTGAAAATGCGGTGACCAGCGAGCGCAATCGTATGGCACAGCAGTTGGGCGATCAGTTCTCTGAACTGGCTGCCAACGAAAACTATATGAAATCCGTGCGCCAGCAAGTGCTCAATCGCATGATTGATGAAGCGCTACTGGACCAGTATGCCAAAAAGCTGCACCTCGGCATTAGCGACGAGCAGGTGAAGAAAGCCATTTTTTCCACTCAGGCTTTCCAGACTAACGGCAAATTCGACAACAACCGCTTTAATGCCATCGTCAATCAGATGGGCATGAGCGCCGATCAGTACGCGCAGGCGCTACGTAACCAGTTAACCTCCCAGCAGCTCATCAACGCTGTTGCCGGTACTGATTTTATGCTTAAAGGCGAAACCGACGAACTGGCGGCGCTGGTTGCCCAGCAGCGCGTTGTTCGCCAGGCGGTGATCGATGTGAACGCACTGGCGGCGAAGCAGACAGCCAGCGATGACGAAATCACCAGCTACTACGATCAGAACAAGAGCCGTTTCATTGCGCCGGAGCAGTTCCGCGTAAGCTACATCAAACTTGATGCTACTGCGATGCAGGAAAATGCCAGCGATGCAGAGATTCAGGCTTACTACGATCAGCATCAGGACCAGTTCACCCAGCCGCAGCGCAACCGCTACAGTGTCATCCAGACGAAAACGGAAGACGATGCTAAAGCCGTGCTTGATGAGCTGAATAAAGGTGCTGATTTCGCCACCATCGCGAAAGCGAAATCCACCGACATTATCTCTGCCCGCAACGGCGGTGATATGGGCTGGCTGGAAGAGGGCACCACGCCGGATGAACTGAAAAATGCCGGTCTGAAAGAGAAAGGCCAGCTTTCCGGCGTTATCAAATCTTCTGTGGGTTTCCTGGTTGCGCGTCTTGATGATATCCAGCCTGCGCAGGTGAAACCGCTCAGCGAAGTGCACGATGAACTGGCTGCCAAAGTGAAACAGGAAAAAGCGCTGGACGCCTGGTATGCACTGCAACAGAAAGTGAGCGAAGCGGCGAGCAACGATAATGAATCTCTGGCCGGTGCAGAACAGGCCGCAGGGGCGAAAGCGGTGCAAACGGGTTGGTTCGGTCGCGATACTCTGCCGGAAGAGCTGAACTTCAAACCGGTGAGCGACGCGATTTTCAATGGCGGTCTGGTTGGTCAGAACGGCGCGCCGGGCAGCAACTCCGATATCATCACCGTTGATGGCGATCGCGCGTTTGTACTGCGTATCACCGATCACAAAGCGGAAGCCATCAAACCGCTGGCTGAAGTGAAAGCGCAGGTGACCGACATTGTGAAGCACAACAAAGCTGAGCAGCAGGCGAAGCTGGATGCAGAAAAACTGGTGTCTGAGCTGAAAGCGGGCAAAGGCGATGATGCGCTGAAAGCCGCGGGTCTGAGCTTTGGCGAGGCGAAAACGCTGGCGCGTACAGGCCAGGATCCGCTAAGCCAGGCTGCGTTTAATCTGCCGCTGCCGGAAAAAGATAAACCGTCTTTCGGCTCGACGACCGATCAGCAGGGTAACGTTGTGGTTCTGGCACTGGACGAAGTAAAAGCAGGCACCATGCCGGATGCACAGAAAGAAGCGATGGTTAAAGGCATCACGCAGAACAATGCGCAGATCGCTTTTGAAGCGCTGATGAGCAACCTGCGCAAAGAAGCCAAAATCAAACTCGGCACGATCGCTGAACAGCAGTAACGGGTAAAGGCGCGAAGCGTCTCCCAAAAAAAAGCAAAATTTTGCAAATCACAAAGGCCGCTTTCGCGGCCTTTTCCATTTCTGCGTTTTGTCCTTTGCCCCTATTCCGGCTTCTGTTTATCGTTGCCTCACATTGAAAACAAAGGAGAAAGCAGCATGAAACATGGAATCAAAGCACTGATTATTACTCTGAGCATCGCCTGCTCGTCGCTGAGCTACAGCGCGCTGGCCGCCCCGGTAACCGCAGAGAAAGCACCGCTCTCGCTGAACAAAAGTGAAAACGCTTCATCAGGAAAAGCAAAAGTACAGGATATGGCAACCAACGCTGATGAAGGGGGCGGCACGCGGGTAAGTATTAACAGCGCCAGTGCGGAAGAACTCGCGCAGGTGATGAGCGGCGTCGGCATCAAGAAAGCCCAGGCGATAGTCAGTTATCGCGATGAGTACGGCCCGTTTAAAACGCTCGACGATCTCAAGCAGGTGCCAGGTATGGGCGGTACGCTGGTGGAACGTAATCTGGCGCACTTGAAACTGTAAGACGCTTGCGTAGTCGCTAATCTTTGCCAGAATAGAGAGGTCGTACCAGTTATGATCTCTCTGTCTCTATAACAATAAACGGTAAAGGTTAAAGCGCTATGCAGACACAAATCAAAGTTCGTGGTTTTCATCTCGATGTTTACCAGCACGTGAATAATGCTCGCTATCTGGAGTTTCTCGAAGAGGCTCGCTGGGACGGGCTTGAGAATAACGACAGCTTTAAATGGATGACGGCCAATAACATCGCTTTCGTGGTGGTGAACATCAATATCAACTATCGCCGTCCGGCGGTGCTCGGTGATTTGCTTACCGTCACCAGCCATGTACAGCAGATCAACGGTAAAAGCGGCGTTTTAAGCCAGGTCGTCACGCTGGAACCGGAAGGAGAGGTGGTTGCTGATGCGCTGGTGACGTTTGTCTGCATCGACCTGAAAAGCCAGAAGGCGCTGGCATTAGAAGGGGAACTGCGGGAAAAACTGGAGAAGATGATCAGCGCAGGCGATTAATAGTAAAAACGGGCTGGCGAAAACCGGCAAAGACAAAACCGCTGCCCGGCGAGATTGCAGACCGGATGAGCGTTAGCGCCCATCCGGCACAGATCCCGGTGAGTGTTTTTTATTTCAATCCGGTTTTCTGTTTCAGGGCTGCCATCACGCCGCTTTTATCCGCGAGGTAATGTCGCAGGCCGTTGGCGCGCAGGTTACAGGCCGCGCAATGGCCGCAGCCATCGCCTTTAATGCCGTTATAGCAGGTCAGCGTTTCGCTGCGCACCAGATCCAGTTTGCCCCAATAGTCTGCCAGCGCCCAGGTTTCGGCTTTATTGATCCACATCAGCGGGGTTTCAAAGCGGATATCTTTCGCCAGGCCAAGATTGACCGCATGGTTAAGTGCTTTAACAAACTCATCGCGGCAATCCGGGTAACCGGAAAAATCGGTTTCACAAACGCCGGTGATCACGGCTTCTGCCTGCACCTGCCAGGCATACACCGCCGCCAGCGTGAGAAACAGAATATTACGCCCAGGCACGAAGGTATTTGGAATACCGGTGGCATCAGGCTCGTAGTCCGGCACCGGAATGCTGTCGCGTGTCAGGCTGCTGACCGCCAGTTCATTGAGCAGGGTAACATCCAGCACTTTGTGCGCGCGGGCGTCCAGTGTTAACGCCAGTTCGCGGGCAACATCGATCTCTGCGCGGTGGCGCTGGCCGTAATCAAAGGTGACGCAATGCACTTCGTCATACTGCTGCAATGCCTGCACCAGGCAAGTTGTGGAGTCTTGTCCGCCACTGAACACGACAACGGCACGTTTCATAATTCTTCCTGACAATCGCGAATAAAACGCTATGGTAGCGCGTGCCGCTGACAGCGACCAGCTTCTTCACCGCGCCGGGGCGGGAAGCCACGCTTCAGCAAAGTCAAACCAGCCACGCGTATTCAGATGGATTCCTTCAACGCCCGGCGGTGCGCTGATACGGTACTGGTAATTAAACAGCGGTGTGAGCGTGGCATTATCCATCAGCGTATTGAACACGTCATGCAGCGCCTGGTAACGCTCCTGCTCATTCGCCTGCCGCTGCACGGCATCCAGCGTCGCCTGCAAATGCGCGAACTGCGGCGCACTAAGCAGGTTGGGCCATAGCGGGTCGCAACGTATCCACTGCTCAAGGGTATATTCCGGCGTTTCGCCAATCAGCCTGTCTCCCATCATCAGGTCGGCAGTCGCAAGCTGGGGGCAGCCATCCCAGTTTTTGCTGTCGTGGAAAATAACCGTCAGTTCACAACCGAGCGTGGCGAGATAAAGCCTGAGTTGCTCCGCCATGATGTGCAGTTCCACCGGAAGATGGTAGAGCAGGGTGAGTTTTGCTGGCAGCGGAACCTGTTCGGCTGGCCATTCAGGCATTTGCCAGCCGGGTAAGAGCTCACGGCTGGGCGTGATCAGATTCTCGTCAAGCGGCAGCGTCTGTACCAGCGAGGTGTGATGAATAATCTGTACCAGACGGCGGGATTGCGCCGGGCTCAGGCGTGTGCCAGGTCGCTGGGCAAGATAACAAAACCCAAGGCTGATGCCGTTACTGACGGGTTGCAGGTGACGAAGCTCATCCGGCTCGCCAATGGCAATTTGTACCGGGTGCCGGCAACTGGTGCCTAAATCCTGCTCAAACAACTGTGGCGTGATCCAGAACTCCACCGCCTTCAGGAATGAATGCCCAAGATGATAGTGGTCGTGACTCTCCAGCCGGACCAGTTCGCGGCTGTACGTTACCAGGCGAAACGGCCCGGTACCGACCATCGGCTGCTGCGGATGTGCCAGACGGCTGCCGTAGCTGGCAAGACGGTACGGCAGCCAGAAATCTGGGCGGTGCAGTTTGAATGTCAGACACCAGGGATGCGTGATTTCAATGCTCGCGACGCTGGCAAATAACGTTTGCAACGCCGGCAATTGCAGAAGCCGGTGCAGGCTCTCCTGCAACTGCGCAGCCGTGACGGTATCGCCGTTATGCCAGTGCAGCGTGGCATGCAAATAGAATCGCCAGCACAAGCCGTCTGCGCTCACATCCCAGTGATGCGCCAAATCACCCTGCGGTTGAATGCTGTGACGGACAAAACGGGTCAGGCCGCTGAAGATCTGCCCGGCAAGATGCTGTTCCGCGCGTCCAGGAAGAAAACCCGGAACGAGGGGATCAAGGGGGCGATAGTAGGGAATGCGCAGCGTTGGCGTTTCGTTTTGCCACAAGCCGCCGAGAAACGGATTCAGCAATGTGCGCAGATCGTCCGGTGCAATTTGCGCCAGCGCCAACGCATTCTGCTGCTGACCAGTATTGAGCGCCTGTTCGAGCATCTCACTGCGTATCGATTCCGGCGTGACCAGCAACTGCAACTCGCCGCGTTTACCCCGTCCGGATTGCGATTGCCAGCGCAGCCAGCCCGCGTCCTGCATCTGGCGCAGCAGTGTGCGCATATGCCGCTCGCTGCAAAAACAGTGCGCCGCCAGCTCCGTTACGCTGGCGGATTGTTTTTCCCCGGCAGAGATCTGCCACAGGCGTTGGTACTGATTGAGCCGATTGAGGAGTCGCATAAACCCGGAACAATATTTGTCATCTATTCACTATTACTTCCGTATATCTCACGTAATACTGGAACACAACTGTGAATGAGACATAACCGGAGAAAAGATGATGGCGCGTTTGGCTGCTTTTGACATGGATGGCACCCTGTTAATGCCCGACCACCGTTTAGGCGAACAAACGGTCACTGCGCTCCAGCGTCTGCGCGAACGGAATATCACCCTGACTTTTGCGACCGGGCGGCACGCGCTGGAGATGCGTAGCCTGATCAGCAGTCTGGCGCTGGATGCTTTTTTAATAACCGGTAACGGAACACGCATTCATTCGCAGGAAGGCGAGCTACTGTTCCGTCAGGATCTGAACCCGGAAGTGGCGGATCTCGTGCTGCACAGCACATGGGATACCCGCGCGACCGTTCACGTATTCAATGATTCCGGCTGGTTGACGGATAATGCGCTGCCAGAGTTGCTGGAAGCGCATCAGCTCAGTGGTTTTACCTACCAACTGGCCGATCTCAGGCGCTTACCGGCTCACGATGTGACCAAGATTTGTTTTGTCGGCGATCATGACGATCTCTGCCGTCTGCGCATTCAACTGAATGAGGTGCTGGGAGCGCGTGCGCACTTGTGTTTTTCGGCCACCGATTGTCTGGAAATCCTGCCGACTGGCTGTAACAAAGGTTCCGCGCTGGCGGCGCTGAGCTTGTCGCTGGGGCTGACATTGCAGGATTGCATGGCGTTTGGCGACGCGATGAATGACAGAGAGATGCTTGAAAGCGTCGGACACGGCATGATCATGGGCAACGCCATGCCGCAGTTACGGGAAGCGTTGCCGCATTTACCGGTTATTGGGCACTGCCGGAATCAGGCAGTATCCCACTTTTTGCTGCACTGGCTGGACACACCTAATCTTCCTTATTCCCCCGAATGAAAAAGATTTTTCCAGCAAGCCGGGTTTTTACCCGGCTTTTTTTATGCCGTCAGACGGGCGATTTCCGCGCGCCAGGGATCGATATCGCCGATGTTTGCCGCCACCCATTGCGGGTTGTAGTAGGTTTCCAGATACCGCTCACCGCTGTCGCACAGCAGCGTCACGATAGAGCCGCTGCGACCTTCTTCGCGCATCCGCGCGGCAAGCTGTAGCGCTCCCCACATATTGGTGCCAGTAGAGGCGCCCACTTTGCGGCCGATTTGCGTTTCCAGCCACTGCGCCGTTGCCACACTGGCGGCATCGGGAACCCGCAGCATCTCATCCACCACGTCGGCAATAAAAGAAGGTTCCACGCGCGGACGGCCAATCCCTTCGATTTTGCTGCCTGTCGTGCTGCGCAGGCTGGCGTCGCGCTGCTGCCAGTAATCAAGGAACACCGAGTTTTCTGGATCCACCACCATCAACTGCGTGCCGTAGCCCTGGCTGCGAATATAGCGGCCAATGGTCGCTGAGGTGCCGCCGGTGCCTGCGCTCATCACAATGTAATCCGGCACCGGGTGCGGTTCATTTTTCATCTGACGGAAGATGCTGTCGGCAATATTGTTGTTGCCGCGCCAGTCGGTTGCACGTTCAGCAAACGTGAACTGATCCATATAGTGTCCGTTCAGCTCTTTTGCCAGCCGTTCCGATTCCGCATAGATCTCACAGGCGCTGTCAACAAAATGGCAGCGACCGCCATAAAACTCGATCTGCTCAATTTTGCGTTTAGCGGTGCAATAAGGCATGACCGCGATAAAGGGCAGCCCCAGCAACCGCGCGAACCAGGCTTCGGAGACGGCGGTTGAACCGGAGGAGGCTTCAATAATGGTCGTGCCTTCTTTGATCCAGCCGTTACACAAACCATACAGGAATAATGAGCGCGCCAGCCGGTGTTTCAGGCTACCGGTCGGGTGCGTGCTTTCATCTTTCAGGTAGAGATTGATCCCCGGGAAAGCCGGCAGCATCAGGCGAATAAGGTGCGTATCCGCAGAACGCTGTGCATCGGCGTTAATTTCATTGATAGCGTATTTGACCCAACTGCAATTCATGGCGGTTGTCCGTTTGTCATTTTGTGCCCAGTCTAGCGAAAGCAAAAGAAAAAAGGGTTGCCATTTAGCCTTTGTATTAGACTATAAAGAGAAAAATATTCTCCAGGATTCCCCAATGTTAGATAAAGTTGACCGCAAGCTGCTCTCCCTGCTGCAACAGGATTGTTCGCTCTCTTTGCAGGCGCTGGCAGATGCCGTTAATCTGACCACCACTCCCTGCTGGAAACGTCTGAAGCGGCTGGAAGACGACGGGATTTTACTCGGTCGTGTCGCCGTGCTGGATGCAGAAAAACTGGGGCTGAATTTGACTGCCTTCGTGCTGATTAAAACCCAGCACCACAGTAGCGACTGGTACTGCCGCTTTGTCAGCGAAGTGACGCAAATGCCGGAAGTGCTCGGTTTCTGGCGCATGGCGGGAGAGTATGATTATCTGCTGCGCGTGCAGGTGGCAGACATGAAACGCTATGACGACTTTTATAAGAAGCTGGTGAACAGCGTGCCGGGGCTGTCAGATGTCACTTCTAGCTTCGCCATGGAACAGATAAAATACACCACGGCTTTACCCATAGAATAACGCTTAGGCTAAACCAACAGCCGGAAAATCACCTTCAGGATATAACCGCGTGCGATTATTTGCCCAGTTAGGCTGGTACTTTCGCCGGGAGTGGCAACGCTACCTCGGTGCAGTGGCCTTACTTATCATTATTGCTATTCTGCAACTCATTCCGCCCAAAGTGGTGGGGGTGATTGTCGATGGCGTAACCGAACAGCATTACACCACATCACAGGTGTGGATGTGGATTGGCGTACTGGTCGCGGTCGCCGTCGTCACCTATCTGCTGCGTTATGTCTGGCGCGTCTGGTTGTTCGGCGCGTCTTATCAACTGGCCGTCGAGCTGCGTGAAGATTTCTATCGTCAATTGAGCCGCCAGCATCCGGAGTTTTACCTGCGTCACCGTACCGGCGATTTAATGGCGCGAGCAACGAATGACGTCGATCGCGTCGTGTTTGCTGCCGGTGAAGGCGTATTGACGTTAGTGGATTCACTGGTGATGGGCTGCGTGGTGCTGGTGGTGATGTCAACGCAAATTAGCTGGCAATTAACGCTGCTGTCGCTGCTGCCGATGCCGATTATGGCGCTGGTTATCAAGCGTTACGGCGATCAGTTGCACCAGCGTTTTAAATTAGCGCAGGCGGCATTCTCCGCGCTTAACGATCGCACGCAAGAGAGCATGACCAGTATCCGCATGATCAAAGCCTTCGGCCTGGAGGATCGCCAGTCGGCGCTGTTTGCGGCAGAGGCCGCCGACACCGGGGCGAAAAATATGCGCGTCGCCCGTGTTGATGCGCGTTTTGATCCCACCATTTACATTGCGATTGGCCTGGCGAATATGCTGGCGATTGGCGGCGGTAGCTGGATGATTGTCCACGGTACGCTGACGCTCGGTCAGCTCACCAGTTTTGCCATGTATCTGGGGCTGATGATTTGGCCGATGCTGGCGCTGGCGTGGATGTTTAATATTGTGGAGCGTGGAAGTGCGGCTTACAGCCGAATTCGCGACATGCTGGCAGAAGCGCCGGTAGTGAATGACGGCAGTGAGCCGGTGCCGGAAGGGCGCGGCAATCTGGCTATCGCTATCCGTGAATTTCGCTATCCGCAAACGGAAAGCGCCGTGCTGAATAATGTTAACGTACTGCTGACGCCGGGCCAGATGTTGGGCATCTGCGGGCCGACCGGTGCCGGGAAAACCACCTTGCTGGCATTAATTCAGCGCCATTTTGACGTCGGGCAGGGGGATATTCGTTTCCACAATATTCCCCTTCAGCAATTGAAGCTCGATGCCTGGCGCAGCCGTCTGGCGGTGGTGAATCAGACTCCGTTCCTCTTCTCCGATACGGTGGGCAACAACATTGCGTTAGGCAAACCCGGCGCTACGCAGGAAGAGATTGAACACGTGGCGAAGCTTGCCAGTGTGCATGACGACATTCTGCGTCTGCCGCAGGGCTACGATACGGAAGTGGGCGAGCGCGGCGTGATGCTTTCCGGCGGTCAAAAACAGCGCATCTCGATTGCACGCGCACTGTTGCTCAATGCCGAGATCCTGATCCTGGATGATGCGCTGTCGGCCGTTGACGGGCGTACCGAACATCAAATTTTGCATAACCTGCGCCAGTGGGGCGAAGGGCGCACGGTCATTATCAGCGCGCATCGCCTGTCGGCGCTGACGGAAGCCAGTGAGATTTTAGTCATGCAGCATGGACATATTGCCCAGCGTGGCCAGCATGAGCAGCTTGCGCGCCAGCCGGGCTGGTATCGCGATATGTATCGCTACCAGCAACTGGAAGCTGCGTTGAACGACGTACCGCAGGAGGCCGCCGATGCGTAATCTCGCACGACAATGGCCGACGCTGAAACGCCTGCTGGGGTATGGCAAACCATGGCGCAAATCGTTAATCAAAGCGGTGTTGATGCTGTGGGTTGCGGCGATTGCGGAAGTCTCCGGCCCGGCGCTGATCAGCTACTTTATCGATAATATGGTGGCGAAAAGCTACCTGCCGCTTGCGCTGGTTTCCGGTCTGGCTGCGGTTTATGTCGGTCTGCAACTGCTGGCGGCGCTGCTGCACTACAGTCAATCGCTGCTGTTTAACCAGGCGGCGGTTGGCGTGGTACAACAACTGCGTACTGATGTGATGGATGCCGCGCTGCGCCAGCCGCTGAGCGAATTTGATACCCAGCCGGTCGGGCAGATTATCTCCCGCGTGACCAACGACACCGAAGTGATCCGCGATCTTTATGTCACGGTGGTGGCGACGGTGCTGCGCAGCGCCGCGTTGATTGGCGCGATGTTGGTCGCCATGTTCAGCCTGGACTGGCGGATGGCGCTGGTGGCGATGGGGATTTTCCCGGCGGTGCTGATCGTTATGCTGATCTATCAGCGCTACAGCACGCCGATTGTGCGCCGGATGCGTGCCTACCTTGCTGACATTAACGATGGCTTTAACGAAATCATTAACGGGATGGGCGTGATTCAGCAGTTCCGCCAGCAGGCGCGCTTTGGTGAGCGTATGGGCGATGCCAGCCGTTCCCACTATCTTGCGCGCATGCAAACTCTGCGGCTGGATGGCTTTCTGCTGCGCCCGCTGCTGAGTCTTTTCTCGGCGCTGGTGCTGTGCGGGCTGCTGATGCTGTTTGGTTTCTCCTCCGTGGGAACGGTGGAAGTCGGCGTGCTGTATGCGTTTATCAGCTACCTTGGCCGTCTGAATGAACCGTTGATTGAGCTGACGACGCAGCAATCGATGTTGCAGCAGGCGGTTGTCGCGGGCGAGCGTGTGTTCGAACTGATGGATCGGCCGCGCCAGTCTTATGGTGACGATGATACGCCGCTGCACAGTGGTGCCATTGATATTGAGAATGTTTCGTTTGCCTACCGCGACGATCAACTGGTGCTGAAGGATATTTCGCTGTCGATTGCGCCGCGCAGCTTTGTCGCCTTAGTGGGGCATACCGGTAGCGGAAAAAGTACGCTCGCCAGCCTGTTGATGGGGTACTACCCGCTCACCCAGGGCGAGATCCGCCTCGACGGAAGGCCGCTCTCTGCGCTCAGCCATACGGCGCTGCGCAAAGGCGTGGCGATGGTGCAACAGGATCCGGTAGTGCTGGCGGACAGCTTTTTCACCAACGTGACGCTGGGGCGCGATATCAGCGAAGCGCAGGTGTGGCAGGCGCTGGAGACGGTACAACTGGCGGAACTGGCGCGCGGTATGAGTGCGGGCATTCATACCCGGCTCGGCGAGCAGGGGAATAACCTCTCGGTTGGGCAAAAACAGCTGCTGGCGCTGGCGCGCGTGCTGGTCGATACGCCGCAGATCCTGATCCTCGATGAGGCAACGGCAAATATCGACTCCGGTACCGAGCAGGCAATCCAGCATGCGCTGGCAGCGGTGCGTAAGCAGACCACGCTGGTGGTGATCGCCCACCGTTTATCGACCATTGTTGAGGCCGAAACCATCCTTGTGTTACATCGCGGGCAGGCGGTGGAGCGCGGGACGCACCAGCAATTGTTGGCCGCGAAAGGGCGCTACTGGCAGATGTATCAACTGCAACTGGCCGGGGAAGAACTGGCGGCCAGCGCGCGAGAAGAGTCGCTTATCGCCTGATGCACCAAAATTAGGCATGCTACTGACAGGATCCTCTGTTGGTGCAAAAAAGTAACGCACCATGCACTGTTATGGTGCGTTTTTCTTTTCTGGCACCAGGCCGAATCGCGAGCCTGCATTTTTCTCCTTCCGCTTTTCCCGGCCTGTCTGCACTAACAATCTGAAATTCTCCTCGTTTTCATTGTTGGCACACCGCTTGCAATATCTGTCATGTGTTAGCTGCGGCCATTATCGAATTTCGACTGGAGGGGGATCTATGAAGCTGGTTACCGTGGTGATTAAACCATTCAAACTCGAAGACGTTCGTGAAGCACTGTCTTCTATTGGTATTCAAGGGCTGACCGTGACTGAAGTTAAAGGTTTCGGGCGTCAGAAAGGTCATGCCGAGCTGTACCGCGGTGCGGAATATAGCGTCAATTTCCTGCCCAAAGTGAAAATTGATGTGGCGATTGCTGATGATCAACTCGATGAAGTGATCGATGTGATCAGCAAAGCGGCCTACACCGGAAAAATTGGCGACGGCAAAATTTTCGTTGCTGAGTTGCAACGCGTCATTCGTATTCGTACCGGCGAAGCCGACGAAGCGGCACTGTAATAGCTGGCCACACAGTGATAGGGATTGGAACGATGAAAAACACAACATTAAAAACAGGTCTTGCTTCACTGGCATTGCTGCCAGGTCTGGCGATGGCGGCTCCCGCTGTGGCAGATAAAGCAGACAACGGCTTTATGATGATTTCTACTGCGCTGGTGCTGTTTATGAGCATCCCGGGCATCGCGCTGTTTTACGGCGGCCTGATCCGCGGGAAAAACGTGCTCTCTATGCTGACGCAGGTGGCTGTCACCTTCGCGCTGGTGTGCGTTCTGTGGGTGGTTTATGGCTACTCTCTGGCTTTTGGCGAGGGCAACAGCTTCTTCGGCAGCTTCAACTGGGTAATGCTGAAGAATATTGAATTGACTGCGGTCATGGGCAGCATCTATCAATATATCCACGTTGCTTTCCAGGGCTCTTTCGCCTGTATCACCGTCGGCCTGATTGTTGGTGCGCTGGCTGAGCGTATTCGCTTCTCTGCGGTGCTGATTTTCGTGGTGGTATGGCTGACGCTCTCTTATGTGCCAATCGCGCACATGGTATGGGGCGGCGGTCTGCTGGCAGCGCATGGCGCGCTGGACTTCGCTGGCGGTACGGTGGTGCATATCAACGCCGCTGTTGCAGGCCTGGTGGGTGCTTACCTGATTGGTAAACGTGTGGGCTTCGGCAAAGAAGCGTTCAAACCGCATAACCTGCCGATGGTCTTTACCGGCACCGCTATCCTCTATGTCGGTTGGTTCGGCTTCAACGCGGGTTCCGCAAGTGCGGCTAACGAAATCGCCGGTCTGGCCTTTGTGAATACCGTTGTGGCTACCGCGGGCGCAATCCTGGCGTGGGTGTTCGGCGAGTGGGCGCTGCGTGGCAAACCGTCTCTGCTGGGTGCATGTTCCGGCGCGATTGCAGGCCTGGTCGGTATTACTCCGGCGTGTGGTTATGTCGGTGTCGGCGGCGCGCTGATTGTGGGCCTGGTTTCAGGTCTGGCAGGTCTGTGGGGCGTTACTGCACTGAAACGTATGCTGCGTGTTGACGATCCGTGTGACGTGTTCGGTGTGCACGGCGTGTGCGGTATCGTTGGCTGTATCATGACCGGCATCTTTGCCGCAACGTCCCTGGGCGGCGTCGGTTACGCACAAGGCGTGACGATGGGTCAGCAGCTACTGGTTCAGCTGGAAAGTATCGCACTCACCATCGTGTGGTCCGGCGTCGTGGCCTTTATCGGCTACAAACTGGCTGACATGACTGTGGGCCTGCGTGTACCGGAAGATCAAGAGCGTGAAGGTCTGGATGTTAACAGCCACGGCGAAAACGCCTACAACGCCTGATCGAATTGAGTTATCTCCTGAGCATAAAAAAGCCTCCATTCGGAGGCTTTTCCTTTTGTAGAGCCTTATTTTGTAAAGCCTTAGTTGCGGTTGCGCATTACGCCTTCCTGCACGGTTGACGCTACCAGCACGCCCTGTTGCGTATAGAACTCGCCGCGAACAAAGCCGCGCGCCCCGGAGGCCGACGTACTTTCCACGCTATAAAGCAGCCATTCATTCATATTGAATGGGCGATGGAACCACATCGAGTGGTCGATGGTGGCGACCTGCATACCGTGTTCAAGGAATCCCACGCCGTGCGGCTGGAGCGCCACCGGCAGGAAGTTGAAGTCAGAGGCGTAGCCCAGCAGGTATTGATGGACGCGAAAATCTTCCGGCACCACGCCGTTCGCGCGGATCCAGACCTGGCGCGCAGGCTCGGCAACATGCCCTTTCAGCGGGTTGTGAAATTCTACCGGCCGGATCTCCAGCGGTTTATCGCTGAGGAATTTCTCTTTCACCAGCGGTGGCAACAAATGGGAAAGTGCATGCGCAATATCGGTTTCGGATTTCAGTGAATCCGGTGCGGGCGCATCCGGCATCGTTTTTTGATGTTCGTAACCCGTCTCCGGCGCCTGGAACGAGGCGGTCATGTAGAAAATTGGCTTCCCGTTCTGGATCGCCGCCACGCGGCGGGCGCTGAAGCTGTTGCCGTCGCGCAGAACTTCCACGTCATAGACAATCGGTTTCTGGCTATCGCCAGGACGCAAAAAGTAGCTGTGGAAGGAGTGCACCAGACGCTCGGCGGGGACGGTCTCTTTCGCGGCGTACAGCGCCTGGCCAACAACCTGGCCGCCAAAGACCTGGCGTAACCCTAAATCTTCGCTCTGGCCGCGAAACAGGCCTTCTTCGATTTTTTCCAGATTCAACAATGACAGCAGGTTAGAGAGTGCCTGACTCATAAATTTCCTCAAATAAATAGCGGCTGACTGAGCGAATAATCCGATAAGTATAACCTGGAACAATGAGTGGTCCGATGGGTTCAATAATCTGAATAAATGGGGCTTTGCAGGAATATATCGCGCTTATGTGCCAGACTTGTTCTCGTTACGATGGTTTAACCACCCATCCTGGCAGGCAAGCGTTCTGCCGGTGCATTGAAGATAAGGAGAAATCAATGAAACTCGTGCACATGTTAAGTGGTTTGGCAGTTGCAGTTGCGCTCTCTGCCTGCGCTCAAAAAGGCGCTGACATTCCGACACCAGCACCTAATCCCAGCGCGCCAGCGGCAACCAATAAAGCTGCGATTGCGCAACCTAACGTCTCCGGTACGATCTGGATCCGTCAGAAAGTGGCGCTGCCGCCAAATGCGGTATTAACCGTGACAGTTTCTGATGCGTCCCAGGCGGATGCGCCGTCGAAAGTGCTGGCGCAGAAAGCCGTGCGTACCGAAGGTAAACAGGCTCCGTTCAGCTTCGTGCTGCCGTTTAACCCGGCTGATATCCAGCCGAATGCCCGTATCCTGCTGAGTGCGGCCATTACTATCGACGATAAAATTGTCTTTATCACCGATACGGTTAAACCGGTTATCAACCAGGGCGGAACCAAAGTGGATCTGACGCTGGTGCCGGTGCAGCAAACGGCTGTGCCGTTGCAGCAAAACAGTGGCGCCGCCACGACCGTGCCTTCCACTTCACCCACGCAAGTGAACCCGTCTGAAGCCACTCCGGCGCCGACACAATACTGATAACGGCTCCTCTCCTGCGGGGGAGGAGCGTTTTAGTAGATCCAGCGGTAATGTTGTAAATCGATTTGCCCGCTGCCTGACACCACCACGCCTTCGGCCAGTAATGCCTGGCGCTGACGCTGTAAATCCGGCCCGGTCAATGAAATGCAGCCATGACGATTCACCACCCGATGCCACGGTAGCGTACTTCCTTCCGGTAAGCGTTTCAGTACGCCGCCCACTTGTCGCGCGGCGCGCGGAGAGCCAGCCAGTTTCGCCACGTCGCCATAAGTCGTGACGTAACCTTCCGGTATTGCGGCAACGATTTGCCAGACTCGCTGCGGGAAAGAATCCTGTATATCCATGCTGATATCCTGAGGGAAGACGTTGCAGCATAAACAGCATAAAGCGTGCTGTGAAGAGACAGTTGCGCAATAAACCAGCATCCGCCCCGGCGCGGCTTGCAATTGCCATCCTGGACAGGGATAATGCGCCAGCGCGTTGATTAACAACGCTCTCAATGGGGGCCCTGTTGGTTCTCCCGCAACGCTACTCTGTTCACCAGGTCAGGTCCGGAAGGAAGCAGCCAGGGCAGACGACGTGTGTGCCGGGATGTAGCTGGCAGGGCCCCCACCCATTTCTGCTTTTGAACCCCCAGATCCCTTTCCCTCTTCTTCCGGTATTACACCATGCTGCGTTTTAATGGGCGTTGCGAGTGGTTGAGTGCGAGCCATAGCGGTTTGATACGCAGTAGTGCGTTTTCCAGCTCGGTTAATTCCAGTGAAAAGGGCATCCGTAAATAACGGTCAAAGGCGCCGGAAAGTCCAAAACGTGTTCCCGCACCGAGGTGAATGCCGATAGTTTCCGCACGGGCGGCAAACTGAGTCGCCAGCATATCGGGCAGCTCTACCCAGTAGGAGAGGCCGCCCTGCGGTGCCTGAAAGCGCCATTGTGGAAAATGTTCGCGCATTAACGCCGCGCAATCATCGCGGCGGCTGGTGAGCATTTGGCGACGGCCGGGCAAAAATGCCTCTGCGTTTTGCATTAGCCACAGCGTTGCCAGTTGCTCCAGTAACGGGGAACCCAGATCCAGCGTGTCACGGGTCTGGGCGAGGGCGGCAATTGTGCGCGTTGAGGCGCGGATCCATCCCAGGCGTAAACCACCCCAGAAACTTTTCCCCGCCGAACCGAGCGTGATCACGTTTCCAGCAGTATCGAAGGCCGCCAGTGGTGGAGGCGGCGGCGCGTCGTACCACAAATCCACCATCGTTTCATCGACTACCAGCGTCGTGCGCGTGCGCGCCGCGATGGCGGCGATGGCTTCGCGGGTATTGATATCCATACAGCGCCCGGTTGGATTGTGAAAATCGGGCATCAGATAGGCCAGACGCGGCGCAGTCTGCGCCAGCGTGGCGGCAAAACCGTCGCAGTCCCAGCCGGTTTGTGGCAGCGATACGCCAACGGGCCGGCATGACGCGCCCTGGATCGCGGCAATCGCCAGCGGGTAGGTTGGATGATCGACCACCACGCGATCGCCCGGCCCGGTCAGCATGCGCAGTACCAGCGCCAGCCCGCTGACTGCACCATTCACCACCATCACTTCATCGGCGTGAGTGGGCAGCCCGCGCGCGGTATAGCGTGCGGCAATGGCTTCACGCAGCGGCAGCAAGCCGAGTTGGCCATAGCCGGTTCGCGTGAGGTAGTGCGGGATCATGCTCAGCGCGTGGGTATAGGCCTGGTGGATCTCCGGCCCGGCGCTCAGCGCCGCCGTAGAGAGATCCAGTGCCGTACCGGCTGTAGCGAGCGTTGGAACGCTACGGCTATCAGGCAGAATCACCCGCGATCCGCTGCCGTGGCGGCTCTCCAGGTAACCCTCATCGCGCAAGTGCGCCAGCGCACTGGCAACGGTGGTGCGGCTGATTTCCAGCGTCGAGGCCAATTCGCGCTCGCCGGGCAGACGCGTGTCCAGCGCCAGCCTGCCATCAAGAATCAGCAAACGCAGGGCATCGGCAAGCTGACGCCAGAGCGGCATACGGGATTCGGGTTGTTGCCAGTGCCCTAACAGGCGCTGCAAAGATTGGCTACCAAAGCGACGGGATGACATATGCAGTCCACTATATGAAAACTGGACATTAATCATAATGCCATTTGCGGAGAAGATGGAAGCATGAACAACCGGAGAACAAAAATGCTACGTCGATTACTGCAACTCTATATTGGTTTGGTCCTGTACGGTGTTTCTACCGCGATGTTTGTTCGCGCGGATTTGGGTGCCGATCCGTGGAACGTTTTCCACCTTGGTGTGGCGAAATTGCTGTCGATGGATATCGGTACGGTGATGATCGCGACCGGCGCACTGGTATTGTTGTTCTGGATCCCGTTGCGCCAGCGTCCGGGTCTGGGAACCATCAGCAATGTGATCGTGCTTGGCCTTGCCGCCGATGCCGCGCTGGCATTGATGCCGCCGCTGGAGACACTCCTGGCGCGCAGCGTAATGCTGGCGGCGGCGGTGATTGTCAATGCGCTGGCGACCGGAATGTATATTGGTGCCGGGTTTGGCGCAGGCCCGCGTGATGGCCTGATGACCGGGATCCATGCCCGCACGGGTTGGTCAGTGCGCAGTATCCGCACGGCGATTGAGATTTCAGTCCTGCTGGCAGGCTGCCTGCTGGGTGGCACCTTTGGCGTCGGCACGGTATTTTACGCGCTGAGTATTGGCCCGCTGATTCAGCTTTGTCTGCCGTGGTTTCGTCAGAAACCGGCGCTAAGCGTAACGCCGCAAACCGAACCGGCAGCCTGATTTTTTTCGTTAATATAGCGAAAATCCCCCGTTCTGGCGGCGCGTCTGTAATACTTGCTTCTCTCAGGAAGAAAAGGAGCGATCACCTGTGATGACACCAGAGCTTCAAACGGAACGTCTGATTCTCAAACCGCTGGCATCGGAAGATGCCACGCAAATTCAGCGCATTTTCCCGCGCTGGGAAATTGTCCGTTATCTGGTCGCCAGCGTTCCCTGGCCCTATCCGGATAACGCGGCGCAGAACTATGTCGATAATGTTGCGCTGGCGGCAACGCGCGCCGGGAAAGGCTGGTTCTGGACGTTGCGGCGTAAAGAGCATGCCGATGAACTCATGGGCGTGATCTGCCTGATGGATACGCCGGACAATAACCGGGGATTCTGGCTGGCTCCGGAGTGGCAAGGGCAGGGGTATATGACGGAAGCCTGCCATGCGGTAACGGATTTTTGGTTTAACGCACTCGAACGTGATGTACTGCGTGCGCCCAAAGCTGTCGCCAACGATCGTTCGAAGAGGCTTTCTCAACGCAGCGGTATGCATTTAGTTCGCCTGCAAAAAGGTGAGTACGTTTCCGGGGAGCTGGAGACGGAGCTGTGGGAGATAACCCGCGAAAAATGGAACCAACTGCACCACTGAAACCTGTCAGCGTGCGCGCTGGCGGGTTTTATTCCCGCGATTAGCATTATATTTATTCGTTTTAAATTATAATGTCATTTAATTGAAATATTATCTTCATTTTTCTGTCATAAATATAAGGCAGATTATTTATGGGGATTTTTCGCCCTGTTATAATATTGAAATATAAATCTGGATCGGTTTCATAAGTTCGTGTATTAATTAGCATGTTTATTCACACAAGAAGGGATAATCATGGCCAGTGCAGTATTAAACGTCAAAATTGATGAAGCGCTAAAAGAAAAGCTGCGTCATTACGCAGAAGTAAATAGTGAAAATTTAAGCACGGCGACAGAAAAACTGCTGCTGCTGGCGTTTGAAGCAGCGGAAGAGGCGGGAGTCTCGGAAGATGACATTGACAACCAGCACACGGAAGAAGAGAGTGCAACTCCGTTCACTCCTAAAGAGATCAAAGCATTACGTAAACTCCTGAAGAAGAAAAAATGAACCAACAACTGCTATCAACCGCCAGTAACTACGGCGAAGCCTGTGCGATGTTGCGCTCAGGCTTTGTAAAACAAGTACGACTGGACTGGAATATCGGAAGTGATGAGTTTTTTCGTATCGCATCGGACTGGTGTGACGCTGGCGCAAAAATCAAAAAAGAGGGAAATAGTTTTATTATTTCAATAAAAGGATTTCCTATTCCTCGCCAGCAGTAACCTTGTTGTCATGAAACCGTCATTTAAATTGCATTAAAAACTGTGATGATTGTTTCATAATAACTCTACAGAACCATCTCAAAACACATTACGGATGATGTTTCCGGCGAGCCTTATGGTTCGCCGATATTTCTTTTTATCCCACGCAATATATTTTTTTACCGGTTGTCGTAATTCCTGGTATTTTTCACGAAGCGCTCACAAGTAGACCTGGGCAAAACGGGTATACTAATGATCCCTTTGCTGCCAGGAACGCCATGAAAACTATCACACTTTACGACGTTGCCAGCCATGCAGGCGTCTCTTACCAGACCGTATCCCGGGTGATCAATGATGCGGCCCATGTTTCAGTTCGTACCCGTGAAAAGGTGCTCGCCGCCATGGCCGCGCTGCACTATGTTCCCAATCGTGGTGCCCAGCAACTTGCGGGCAAACGCAGCAGAACGCTGGGGCTACTGACTACCGATCTGGCGCTCCATGCGCCGTCACAAATTGCCTCGGCGGTGAAATCCCGCGCCGGTCTTGCCTCCACGAGCGTGATTATTTCGATGCTTGATGAGCATGACGCCGCCAGCTGTAGCGCGGCATTGCAGGAGTTGTTGGCACAGCGTGTGGAAGGCGTGCTGATTAATGTTCCGCTGGAAGATACGCTGGCGCAGCAGTTGGCGGCGCAGGCGCAGCCGACGCCGGTATTATTTCTGGATGTCAGTGATAAGGCGGCCGTTAACAGCCTGGTGTTTGATGCGGAGCAGGGCGCGCGACTGAGCGTGGAACATGTGCTGTCGCAAGGCCACCAGCGCATTGCCCTGTTGGGCGGGCCGCAGAGTTCGGTTTCAGCCCGCGCCCGTTTTAGCGGCTGGCTGGCGGCGTTAGCGCAGGCGAAACTGACCCCCAGCGCCAGCGAACATGGGGACTGGAGCGCCGCATCGGGGTATGAAAAAGCCCATCTGCTGCTGACGGGTCCCCGGTTGCCGCAGGCGATTCTGGTGGCCAACGATCAGATGGCGCTCGGCGTGATGCGCGCCTGTGCCGAAAAGGGTATTGATGTGCCAGGCCAGATTTCAGTAGTGGGGTATGACGACACGGCGGACAGCGCCTGGTTTTCTCCGCCGCTGACCACGGTGCGCCAGGCGTTCAAAGACGCGGGCGAGCGCAGCGTAGACTGGCTGCTTAACCCGCCCGAGGAGGAATTGACCCTCAGCCAGATTCGGCTGCCCGTCACGCTGATCGAACGCCAGTCTACCGCTCCGGCGCGTGAACGACAGATCCGCAGCGGTGAAACCCTGGCCCGGCAACTGAGTGAACTGGCGCAGCAGGTTGCCATGCTGGATCGCCGCTAATGCTTTTGTGATCCTCTTCGCTTTCAGCCGATCGCGGGCTTTACCCGCGATTAAAAATGCGTCATTGTTTCCCAAATTGTGAGCGCTTCGCAAAAAGAGGTTTTATGTCTGCTACCACATTAAGTTCGCTGGTTTCCCGCCGCGACTGGGAAAACCCGGCGATCACCCACTGGCACCGTTTACCGGCTCATGCGCCCATGCGTAGCTGGCGCGATGAAAATGCGGCGCGCGATGATGCTGCTTCACCTGCGCGACGCCTGCTGAATGGCGAATGGCGCTTCAGTCTGTTTGGCTCGCCGGAAGCCGTACCAGAACGCTGGATAACAGAGGATTGCGCCGATGCGGTGGCGATGCCGGTGCCATCGAACTGGCAGATGCAGGGATTTGATACGCCCATTTATACCAATGTGACCTATCCGATTCCGGTGACGCCTCCGTTTGTCCCGCAGCAAAACCCGACCGGTTGTTACTCGCTCACATTTGTAATGGAAGAAGAGGCGCTGGCGCAGGGGCAGACGCGGATTGTTTTTGATGGCGTCAATGCGGCGTTTTATCTTTGGTGTAACGGCGAATGGATCGGCTATTCGCAGGACAGCCGCCTGCCCGCCGAGTTTGACCTCAGTAAGGCGCTAAAAGCGGGGGAAAACCGGCTGGCGTTGATGGTGCTGCGCTGGTGCGATGGCAGCTATCTGGAAGACCAGGATATGTGGCGGATGAGCGGGATTTTTCGCGATGTCTCCCTGCAACACAAACCGCAGACGCATATTGCCGATTTCCACTATGCCAGTGAACTGAATGCGGAACTGACTCACGCGCAATTGCAGATTACCGTGCAACTGGCTGGGGCGTTTGCAGAGTGTCGCGTTGCCGTTGCCCTGTGGCGCGACGGAAAAAACGTTGCCGCCGCGCAGCAGTCGCCGGGCAGCGCCGTGGTGGATGAGCGCGGCGCGTGGGCAGAACGCCTGTGCGTGACGCTGCCGGTTGCCGCGCCCGCGCTGTGGAGCGCGGAAACACCGAACCTCTATCGCCTGACATTAACCCTGCTCGACGCCCAGGGAAACGTACTGGAAGCGGAAGCCTGCGACGTGGGTTTCCGCAAGGTGGAAATCCGTCATGGTTTGTTGCTGCTTAACGGTAAACCGCTGTTGATTCGTGGCGTAAACCGTCACGAGCATCATCCGGAAAATGGACAGGCCATTGATGAAGCCACCATGCGGCGCGACATTGAACTGATGAAACAGCACAACTTCAATGCCGTGCGCTGTTCCCACTATCCGAACCATCCGCTGTGGTATCGCCTGTGCGATCGGTACGGCTTATATGTCGTGGATGAAGCCAATATTGAAACCCACGGCATGGTGCCGATGAGCCGCCTGGCGGACGATCCGGGCTGGTTGCCGGCCATGAGCGAACGCGTGACGCGCATGGTACAGCGCGATCGCAACCATCCGTCGATCATTATCTGGTCGCTGGGCAACGAATCCGGTCACGGCGCGAACCACGATGCGCTGTATCGCTGGCTGAAAACGACCGATCCGACGCGTCCGGTGCAGTATGAAGGCGGCGGTGCGAACACGGCAGCCACCGATATTGTCTGCCCGATGTATGCCCGCGTCGACCAGGATCAGCCCTTTCCGGCCGTGCCAAAGTGGTCGATTAAAAAATGGATCGGTTTGCCCGGCGAAAATCGACCGCTCATTCTCTGCGAATACGCACATGCGATGGGCAACAGTTTTGGCGGTTTTGCCAAATACTGGGAAGCGTTCCGCGCTTTCCCGCGTTTACAGGGCGGTTTTGTCTGGGACTGGGTTGACCAGGCATTAACCAAAACCGGTGACGACGGGCAGCCATTCTGGGCCTACGGCGGCGATTTTGGCGATACGCCGAATGACCGCCAGTTCTGCATGAATGGGCTGGTATTTCCCGATCGCACGCCGCATCCGGCGCTGTATGAAGCGCAGCGCGCGCAGCAATTTTTCCAGTTCAGCCTGCTTAGCACCACGCCGCTGGTGCTGGAGGTTGAGAGCGAATATCTGTTCCGCACCACGGATAATGAATACCTGCGTTGGTCTGTCGCCCGCGATGGCGATGTGCTGGCGCAAGGAGAAATCACGCTGGATATCACGCCGCAAGGCAAGCAGCGTATTGAACTGAACATACCCGCGCTGGAGGCCGCGCCCGGCGAAGTCTGGCTGAATGTGGATGTTTTCCAGCGCGCGGCGACGCACTGGTCGGCGGCGGATCATCACTGTGCCTGGGATCAGTGGCGTCTGCCCGCGCCGTTGTATATCGCTCCGCACGTAGTGCAGAACTCGCGCCCGACATTGCAGGCCAGCGAGCAGGAATTTGTCATCACACATCAGTCACAGCGCTGGCACTTCTGTCGCCACAGCGGCAACCTGCAACAGTGGTGGCGCGATGAGCAGCCGACGCTGCTGACTCCGCTGAGCGACTGTTTTGCCCGTGCGCCGCTGGATAACGACATTGGTATTAGCGAGGTGACGCGCATCGATCCCAACGCGTGGGTGGAACGCTGGAAGGCGGCAGGCATGTACGATCTGTCGGCTGAACTGCTTTATTGTGACGTTGAAGAGCGCAGCAACGGGATTGTGGTGAGCACCGGTCAGCGCTGGCTGGGCGCAGGGAAGACCGCGTTTATTAGCCATAAATGCTGGCGAATTGATGGTGACGGCGCACTGCATGGCGATGTCACGGTTCAGGTGGCGCGCGATATTCCGCCGCCCGCGCGGGTGGGCCTGGTCTGCCAGTTGGCGGAGCGGCATCCGCAGGTAAGCTGGCTGGGGCTGGGGCCGCATGAAAACTACCCGGATCGCCAGTTGGCGGCGCGTCAGGGACGGTGGACGCAGCCGCTGTCGGCGCTGCACACGCCCTATATTTTCCCCGGCGAAAATGGGCTGCGCTGCAACACGCGCGCAGTGTGGTACGGCGCGCACCAGTGGCAGGGGGATTTCCATTTTTCCCTCGGCTGCTACAGCGATGAGCAACTGCGGGAAACCACGCACCACCACTTATTGCGCGAAGAAGCCGGTTGCTGGCTGCATCTCGATGCTTTCCACATGGGCGTTGGCGGCGATGATTCCTGGAGTCCGAGCGTGTCGCCGGAGTTTATCCTGCAAGATGAGACGGTGCGTTACGCCTTTTGCTGGCGGCAGAACTAAACTTATCGGGTCTGATGCAGCGGGGCTGTCCCGCTGCGCAGTCATGCGGGGGCCGATGCATGAAATATGTCGATGGTTTTGTGGTCGCAGTGCCAGAGGATGAAAAAGAGGCGTATTGCCAGCTCGCGGCGAAAGCGGCACCGATTTTCAAAGAGTTCGGCGCAACGCGCATTGTCGAATGTTGGGCTGACGACGTGCCGGATGGCAAACTCACCGATTTTCGCATGGCAGTAAAAGCTGAAGACCACGAAGCGGTCGTCTTCAGCTGGATTGAATACCCGTCCAAAGAGGTGCGCGATGCGGCGAATCAAAAAATGATGGCCGATCCCCGCATGCGCGAACTGGGCAATGCGATGCCTTTTGACGGTAAGCGCATGATATACGGCGGCTTTGTGCCGGTACTCGATGAGTAATACAAAACTCAGGAGACTTTGGTGAAAAGCGCTTTGCGCTCAAGCACATCGCCATCGGTACGGAACACACCGTCACCGGTGTAATGCAGCGTTTGCGGCCACGCGGGTTCGCGGTTTACCCGCGCAGCAACCACTTCAAAAATAAAGAAGTTGTAGGTATCCACCATCGCGTCGTCATACAGGCGGCATTCGAACTGGCCGTAGCACTCTTTAATGGATGGCGCGGCCACGTGCTCGCTTTTTTCTGCCGTCAGGCCAAATTGCGCAAACTTATCGACTTCATCGCCCGTACAGTTACCAATGCGGGAAACGGTGTCGATCATGCTGGCTTCAGGCAGGTTAATGACGCACTCTCCGCTTTGTCGGATGCGTTCGAAGCTGGCATTGCCACCAGAAATCATGCAGCCGACCAGCGAAGGGGAAAACTCCAGAATCGTGTGCCAGCCTAAGGTCATAATATTATTCCGCCCTTGCCAGTGGCTGCTCAGCAGTACCACCGGGCCAGGTTCCAGCCAGTGCCGGACATCGTGCAGCGGCCAGGATTGCTTTTTCATTGTGCTTCCTCCGCGTTGTTAAAACCCTTTTAACAGTAGCAGAGCGCTTTCTCATGAAGGTTATTTTCCGCCCAACGAATAAACGCCTCCGCCGGTAGCGCTTTGCTGTAAAGCCAGCCTTGCCCATATTCCACGCCGCACTGTTTTAACCACTGCAACTGGGCTTCGGTTTCGATACCTTCGGCAACCATCGCCAGTTTTAAGGCTTTTGCCATCTCGATAATGTGCGGCGTCACGGTTTTTTGCTCCAGCGCATCGACAAACGATTTATCGATTTTAATGGTATCGACGTCGAGGTTTTGCAGGTAGCTCAGGCTGCAATAACCGGTACCGAAATCGTCAATGTAGATCGCATAGCCTGCGGCGCGCAGCGTGTTGATCGCCGGGCCGCTGACGGCCGGATCGGCAAAACCCCGCTCGGTCAGTTCTAAGGCGATTTGCGACGGCGAAAGCTGCCAGCGCTGGAGTAATTCCGCGAGTAGCGTCGGCAGGTCAGGATCCAGCAGATCGGCGGGTTCCAGATTGACAGAGATATGCTGCTCCGGGTGTTGTTGCAGCCATGGCCCCATATCGGCAAACACATTTTCAATAATCAGCCTGGTTAACTGCGGCATCAGGCCGCTGTGTACTGCCAGCGGGATAAAGATATCCGGCGACAGAAAAGAGCCGTCCTTTTGCTGCCAGCGCGCCAGCGCCTCGGCTCCGACGATACGCCCGCTTTCCAGCGCCATAATCGGCTGGTAATGCGCCATGATTTCACGGCGATGGATGGCCTCCTGCAACTGATAGTGCGGTGATTGCAGACGACGCAGCACTTTGAGTAAAACAAAGGCGAGCAATAAACTCATCAGCAAGCTGAACGGAACCCAGATAGTCAATAAACGATGCCAGTTTTTTTCCAGCGGCGTGTCCGGCATCCAGGTCACGGTGGCCAGCCCCAGGCTGGCATCGTGTTTAATGTGGTAGGTTGATTCCCGGAAATGCTCTGTCATTTGCGCGCGTTGCGCTATCTGCTCGAGCACGACGCGGGGGATCTCCGTACTGCCCGCGATGACTTGCCGGGTGCTGGTATTGACCAGCGAGAAGTGCAGCGGCAGCGAGCCGGAAGAGAGAATATCGATAAACGACTGGGGATCGACCATCACGACATAATGCTCATTACCGATGGCAATCATGTTCCGCGACAAACCCAAATCATTGTGACGCGTAAGCCAGACGCGAAAGCCATCCGCGGTAATTTTCTTTGGCGGCGGGAAGGGAGACGTTGACGTGCCGCTTTGCAATGATGAGCAGCGCGGCTGAAGATCGTCAACGTATAAGACTTCCTGCACATAGCGATGGGCGTAAGAAGCGCGTTGCATCTCGAGCAGATGTTCGGCGGTACAAACCGGGCCTCGCCAGTTTTCCAGTTGCCGGAGTGCCGCTTTACTTTCGTTAACGACACGCAATGTGCGCATATCCGCCAGCTTTGAGTAGTTCTCAAGCTGATCCATAAATGTTTCTTCAGCCTCGCGATGTGTCATCCAGATACACAGCCCTGGCGGTAGGATCAGCGCGAGCGCCAGAATCGCGATAATAAGCGTTACCAGCCGTCGATTAGTCATGATCAAAAATCCCTCTTTGATACTGATAAACATAGCGTATCTTTCACCCGCAAATGTTATATCACGCGGCAGCGGTTGTTTTCTTTCTGGATGAGCGGGGTAGAGGAAAAAAGAGTCTGTGGTGCAGGTTAGCTAAGAAATTTTTATCAAACAAGAAGGGATAAACGGCGTCTCTCTCCCGGTTGTCGGGGCTGCGAAACGCCGGAACAGTTTATCGGCGGTGCGCCAGTCGGCGAACCAGGCGATCTCCCACCATCTGCACGCCCTGTACCATCACCACTAGGATAATCACGGTGCCGAACATGACCTGGTTGTTAAAGCGTTGGTAGCCGTAACGAATGGCTAAATCGCCCAGTCCACCACCGCCAATGACGCCAGCCATTGATGAGAAGCCAATCAGCATCACCACCGTTAAGGTAATCCCGGCCAGCAGCGTGGGAAGCGCTTCCGGCAACAGCGCTTTCGCAATCACATGCCAGAGGTTACCGCCCATGGATAAAATGGCTTCAATGCGCCCGTAATCCACTTCGTCGAGCGCGGTTTCCGTCAGGCGCGCGAAGAAGGGAAATGCGCCAATGGTCACCGGCACGACGGCGGCGGTACTGCCCAGCGTGGTTCCTATCAGTAACCGGGTAAATGGGATCAGCGCAATCAGCAGCACAATAAATGGCAGCGAGCGGCCAATGTTGATAATCGTACCGAGCAGCGCATTCAGCTTTGGCATCGGCGCTAAGCCATTGCTGCGGGAAATAAACAGCAGTACGCCCAGCGGCAGACCAATCAGCACGGTAAAGAGTGCCGACAGGCCGACCATGTAAATGGTCTCCAGCGAGCCGTTTAACAGCAGCGGCCAGAGATCCTCCCAGCTCATGCGACCCCACATAACGGCCTCCCGGTCACACCATGACGGGCAAGAAATGCCTGCTCTGCCTGCGGATCGTGCAGCAGCGCCTGGCGCAGCCGCGACCACGGAGCGACCAGCAAATCCGCGAGTTTTCCGCTCTCTATAACTTCGCCATTTTCCAGCAGCGCCGCGTGATCGCACAGCGTTTTGACCACTTCCAGTTCATGGGTGATCAACACAATGGTGAGTTGCAGTTTTTGGTTGATGTCCGCCAGTAACTCCAGCACTGACGCAGTAGTTTCCGGATCCAGCGCGCTGGTGGCTTCGTCGCACAGCAGCACATCCGGGTGTGCCGCCAGCGCTCTGGCAATGCCGACACGCTGTTTTTGTCCGCCGGAAAGCTGTGACGGGAAGGCGTGCGCTTTTTCGCTTAATCCCACCAGCCACAGCAGTTCTTCCACGCGCGCCTGACGCTGCTCTTTCGCGACACCGGCGATTTCCAGCGGCACGGCGACATTTTCGGCGACCGTACGCGCATGCAGTAAGTTGAAGTGCTGGAAAATCATGCCGGTGCGCAGACGGTGCTCGCGAAGCCCGGCCTTATCCAGTTGGGTGATGTCATTACCGTTAACGATAATGCGGCCCGCAGTGGGCCGCTCCAGCAGATTAAGGCAACGGATCAGCGTACTTTTCCCTGCGCCGCTGCGCCCGAGGATGCCGTAAATCGCGCCTTTCGGTACGCTCAGCGACACCTCTTTTAACGCCGGTCGGCCTGCTCCGGCGTAGATTTTACTCAGCCCTTCAATCTCAATCATGACTGCGGCGCAACCGGGATCACGGAACCGTTATATTGCTTGCGGATAAACTCCGCGACCTGCGGTGATGTCAGATCTTTGGCCAGTTCTTTGATGCGCGGATCGTTAGCCAATTGCGGGTTGGTAACCAGAATATTGGCATAGGGGTTGTGCTTGGCACTCTCCAGACCGAGTGCATCTTTCGCCGGGCTTAGCCCTGCTTCCAGCGCGTAGTTGCCGTTAATCACCGCCAGATCGACATCATCCAGCGAGCGCGGGATTTGCGGCGATTCAATCTCCAGGATCTGCAAATGTTTCGGGTTCTGCGCGATGTCTTTTGGCGTCGCCAGCGTGGTGGCCGGATCGGTAAATTTGCTGTCGAGCTTGATCAATCCCTGGGCTTGCAGCAGGAACAGAGCCCGGCTCAGGTTCGTGGCATTGTTCGGCACGGCCACTTTGGCGTTATTCGGCAGCGATTTGAAATCCTTGTATTTATGCGAATAGATGCCGAGCGGTTCAATGTGTACCGTCGCGGCAACGGCAAAAGTCTTGCCCAGCGCCTTTTCCTGATCCTTCAAGTAAGGCACATGCTGGAAGTAGTTGGCATCGACATCGCCGTTCGCCAGCAGCTCGTTAGCATTGGCGCCGTTGGTTAACTCAATGACTTTCAGATCCAGTTTCGGATCGATCTTTTTGATGTAATTGAGGATCTCGGCGTGCGGCACCGGGTCGGCGGCGACGCGCAGCGCTTCAGCCTGGGCGGAAGTCCAGACCAGAGAAAGAGACAGTGCTACCCCTGCCAGAGTAAAAGCGGCATGTTTCATGATGTGTGTTCCTGTGTTGTTATGGTTGGTCAGACGATCAATTGTTCAGTGCGTTCGCGCAGCACATCGCGGTAATAACGTTCCGCCACATCCGGATGGGAGCGCAGGCGGCCTTTCAGGTAGTTCCAGCCGACGTCGCGCAGCAGCGGATTGTGCGGATCGCTCTCCGGCCCGCGCGCCTCTTGCGCCAGCTTCGGCGGCAGGGTGTACAACGGCACCACCGCATCGAGCTGGGCGCCGAGGAAGAAAGCAATCGACAAACGCTGCTGTTCCGCCGGGGGCGAAACCACGCGGTGAACGGTGGCGCGCAGATAACCGTTGGTGGCCAGTTCCAGCAGCTCGCCAATGTTGACGACGAAACTGCCCGCCAGCGGTGCGGCATCAATCCAGTGGCCTGGTTCGACTTCTACTTGCAGCCCTTTTTGCTCGTCCTGTAGCAGAAAACTGAGAAAGCCGGAATCTTTATGGGCGCCAACGCCTTGCGCGCTCTGGGTCGAGTGCTGGCCAGGGTAACGGATCAGCTTGATATGCTCGTTCGGTTTATCGCCATACAGCGCGTCAAAGGCGTCCGCAGGCAGTTGCAGTGCTTCGGCGAAGGCCCGCAGCAGCGTGATGGCCATACCGGTCATCGCTTTTTGCCAGGCGAGCAGGGCGGGTTTCAGCGTTGGCAAGGCTTGCGGCCAAAGATTCGGGCCTTGTAAACGTCGCCAGCCGGGATCGCTGTCGCTGAACTGCAGCGCCGGGCGTTCCGCGCCAATATCGAACTGTTCGCGCCAGTCCGGCTGCCCGCGGGTTATCTCTGAAGCGGCGCGGTTATAGCCACGAAAATGGGGGGAGTGGATCATCGCCACTTGCTGTTTTTGCTCATCAGTCAGGGCGAAAAAACGTCGGGATTCTTGCTGGACAGCGTGTTGCAGTGCGTCGTCGACGCCGTGGTTAATCAGGTAGAAGAAGCCGATATCGCGCGCAGCGTGGCGCAGATCGGCAAGAAAGCGTTCGCGTTCAGCGCCGTGTGTGTAGCGGGAAAGATCGAGGATCGGTAACGTCGTTGCGTTCATTGTGTTCTCCGAAGGCAGTCAATAATCGTGTTCTGGTCAGGCTCAGGGTTCGGGGACAACAACAGCGCATTTTCTTTTTCCTCTTCGTCAGGTGTGATGACAGCTTGCCTCAGGGGCAACAATTCAACCAATAACGTTCTTTTCTAATATATGTCCGCGCAGGATCACGTGCTTTTGCGAAAAACGCATAACGCGGATGGCTTGAAATGGAGAAATAACTTCGATAGACTTTTGTTATGTTATAACAAAACAGATGAGTGAATCATGAAAGCTGAAATCCATCCTCACTATCGTACGGTGGTGTTCCACGACACCAGCGCCAACGAGTACTTTAAAGTGGGTTCAACCATTAAAACGGAACGCGAAATCGACCTGGAAGGCGTGACCTATCCGTACGTCACTATCGACGTTTCGTCGGCGTCGCATCCTTATTACACCGGTAAACAAAAAGTGATTGCTAACGAAGGCAGCGCGGCACGTTTCCAGCAACGTTACGGTCGCTTTTTTAGCGATAAAAAGGAGTAAGTGATGCAGGTGCTGAATTCATTGCGCAGTGCGAAACAACGCCACCCTGACTGCCAGATTGTCCGGCGCAAGGGGCGTTTATATGTGATCTGTAAATCCAATCCGCGTTTCAAAGCGGTGCAAGGCAAAAAGAAAAAACGTTAAGCGCGAAGTGATGCCAGGGAGTGACGCTGCTTGCCATCGGCCGTGAAGTTGTCGGCGGCAAGCCAGCGTTGCAGCGCGCGGTCAATCTGTGGCCATTCACTGTCAATAATTGAAAACCAGTCGGTATCGCGATTATGGCCTTTGAGCACCAGCGCCTGGCGAAAACGGCCTTCATACTGAAAACCGAGACGCAGCGCCGCCTGGCGTGAAGGCGCATTCAGGCTGTTACACTTCCACTCGTAGCGCCGGTATCCCAGCGTGGTAAAGGCATAGTTCATCAATAGCCATTGCGCTTCTGTTGAGGCGGGCGTACGAGCCAGCAACGGCGAGAAATGTACGCTTCCCACTTCCATGACACCGTTTTTCTCATCAATGCGCATCAGCGCGAGGCTACCGACCGGCTGCGAAGTTTTGTTGTCTATGACGGCAAAATGCAGCGGATCGTGCAGCGTGCAGGTGCTGGCTATCCAGTCGCGAAATGCCGCTTCATCTTTTTCCGGCTCCCGCAGCAACCACGTCCAGCTCCGGTCATCGCCTGCTTGTTGATGCGCCTGAAACAGCGCGCTGGCGTGCTCAGTGCCCAGCGGCTCAAGACGGCAATAACGGCCTTCAAGAGTAACGCGCTGCGGGTAAGGGCGCGGCTGCCAGTCGGGCAACGCATCGCCGATAGGTTGTTGATAGTGATTGAACTGGCTCATGGTGTCTCCTTGTGTATGCGGAAGCAGCGTAACGCTGTGCTGGTTCCATAAGAAGAACCATCGGGTTATAGTTTTATGGAGCCACGCGGAGAAAATAATGAATATTCCTGAGGATGGATTGTACGCGCTGCTGCGCCGGGCGCTGGAGGAGCGCGCCAGCCTGACGCGCCAGCGCGCGCTGTATGTGGCGCTGCGCGATGCGGTACGGCAGGGGATGTTAAAGCCCGGCAGCCTGTTGCCGGGATCGCGCGTACTGGCGGAGAGGCTACATATTTCGCGTAATACCGTGAATGCGGCGCTGGAACAGCTGGCCGTTGAAGGGTATGTGTTGCGCGATCGCCAGGGAACACGAGTGGCGAAACTGGCAACAGCTGAGCGAACGGACCCGGCGCCATCGGTAACGCTCGCGCAGCGTGTACAACAACTGCCGGGCGGGGCTTTACGTCATTCCCCCGCGCTGGCGCTGACGCCGGGCATTCCGGCGGCAAATTACTTCCCGCTGGCTGTCTGGCGACGGCTGGCTGAACGCGTGTGGCGCGATGAAGGCAGTTTGTTATTGAATTATGGTGAATCCGCCGGTGAATGGCGTTTACGCGTAGCGATAGCGCGCCATCTGGCGATATCTCGCGGCATTGATTGCGATGCTGAACAGATAGTGATCACCGAAGGCGCGCAGGAAGCGCTGATGCTTTGTGTGCATTTGCTCAGCGACGTGGGCGATCATGCCTGGGTGGAAGATCCGGGTTACGGAGGTGCCAAAAGCGCTTTTCTCGCCGCAGGCCTGGACGTTTCGGGGATGCCGATCGACAACGAAGGGATGGTGCTGAACCCTGCAGCCCGGCCGCCGCGCATGATTTATACTTCGCCGTCACATCAGTATCCGCTGGGGAAGGTGATGAGCGCGGCCCGGCGGCTGGCACTGCTGGACTATGCCCGGCAAGTGGGAAGCTGGATTGTGGAAGATGATTACGATAGTGAGTTTCGCTATCCGGGCGAGCCCATTCCGGCGATGTCAGGCATGGTGGCGAATCCGCCCGTGGTTTATCTTGGCACTTTTAGTAAAACCCTGTTTCCCTCGTTGCGTATCGGTTTTATGGTGATGCCGCCCGCGCTGGCGCAGGCTGCCGGGCCAGCAATCGGTAGTTTGTTACGTGGCGGTCATCGTGCCGAGCAACTGACGCTGGCGCGTTTTATCGAAGATGGGCACTACGCACGTCATCTCGCCGCGATGCGTCGGCTGTATCGCAAGCGGCAAGCGCATCTGCTGGAAGCTGTTCGCAATGAGTTGCACGTTGCGCATCAGGTTTATGGCGGCGGCGGTGGGCTGCACTTAACGCTGGCGATCCCGGGGATTGATGATGAGGCGGTGGTCCGCGCGGCGCGGCAATGGCAACTTGCGCCCCATGCATTAAGCCGTTTCTGGCTGCACAAGAGTGCTGCATCCAGCGGGCTGGTTCTGGGTTACGGTAATACGTCCGCCAGCCGGTTTACGGCGGCGGTACGTACGCTTAACCGATTGATTGAGCAGTCTCGGGGCGGGTGAGGGTGAAGACGTCGTAAAACGAGAGTTCGCCCTTACGCGCGACCATTTTTTCCAGCCGGGTTTTGCTCTCTTCCTCGACTTGCGGGGATTGCAGGATCGCGTTAATCAAACCTGACGGAACAAATCGCGTGTTGTACCACTCGCCGTTATAGCAGACCCGGAAATCGAGCACATCGATATCTTCGTAGTGGTAACGCGGATAAACGTCAAAAAAGAAGAAACCGTTCAGAACCACGAAGAGCACGATCAATAGCCAGACGGAGCCGGAGAGGGTTTCGGACTGTAGCATCACCGCCAGCGTGGCAAGCCAGGCCAGATACATGCCGACAAACAGGCCGGGGTGTTTGCGAATAAAACTGATGCTGAAGCGCGGGCGGTTATCCCGTTTCTCGCGCTGGTTGATCTCTTCAATCGTTTCGGTGAGCAGCCGCTGTATCTCTGTCATCTTACGCCTTTACTGATACTGTTTTGCAGGTGGACACGCTATTTTAAGTTGCCATTTTGTATGAAAAAAGTAACAGTTTTGCCGCAAAAAACGATAACAGTTAGATGGCTGGCAGGGGTTTGATGATTCGCGCCGGGTTGCCGCCGACCACGACATTGGCCGGAACATCTTTCACGACGACCGCGCCGGAGGCGATGACGGCGTTATCGCCAATCGTTACGCCCGGGTTGATAATGGCGCGGCCACCTATCCAGACATTGTGACCAATGGTGACAGGTTTGCCATATTCCACGCCGCTGATGCGTTCGGCGGCATCCAGCGGATGCGTTGCGGTGTAGATATGCACGCCGGGTGCCAGCATACAGTTATCGCCGATATGAATTGGACAAACATCGAGCATGACGCAGTCGAAATTGGCGTAGAAATTGCGGCCGAGAAAAATATTGTAGCCATAATCGCAGCGAAAATTCGGTTCGATATAGGCCCCATCACTGTGGCCGAGAAGGCTGGAGAGAATATCTTTACGCTCGGCTTTTTCTTCCGGCGCCGAATGATTGTATCGATGCAGCAACTGCCTGGCCCGCAGACGATCGGCGCGCAAGACTTCATCTGCCGAAAGGTAGGGCAATCCGGCAATCATTTTTTGCTTTTCGTCATTCATCTGATTCGAAGACACTCGTCACGGAATCTGAACGCTCTGTTTGCGCAGAAAAAGAGTTAGCAGAATTATCGTACAAATTTCCACACGGAGGAGGGGATTTTGTCATACAGCTTATTCATGGTCAGTTCTGCCAGACGATGATCGGCTGCTGAATAAAACACCGCGAGTTCCTCATCCGGAAGTTCGTATTTATTTTTTTCAATTACACGTTCAAGGGTATCAATTGTCTGACAACGTCTGAGACGCATCAAATAATCAACTTTTGTTAATGGTTTTTCGGACATACCTTCACCTTAGTGTTGAAAAATTAACAAGAGTGGCTAACAGGATTAGCCTTGCTTACATTGACGAAGCAGCGGAACAGCTTGTTGCCTGTTTTACGCCATTTCTGTAAGTCATGTGTATTTATGCCATAGCTACTGAACAACATAAACGTATCGTCAAGATATTCGTCTATCTGTTCAATCAGTTTATTATCTTCATTGTACTTAATTTTATAATTAAGTGCGAAGGTCGCTATGTGTTCTATCAGCTCATTTAACTGCAGATTGACCGCTGATGTAGGATCGTTAACCCACCCATGATGGCTCTCTTCGAGATTAACAAGGCAGTCATGGTACAGCGTTTCGCAGAGAAATTTGAGCTGCGCGATATCATGCCTTTTTGGCGAGTATTCGTCCATAACGCATCCCCTTCTGAGTGGTAATTTTTTTTACTGACCGACTGCTGTTTCAGGATGGGAACTTCTGCTCTGACCAGAGACAGACGCTGCTTTATGTTTGTCAATATAACTATAAGCTAGTCTGAATGGGATTTCATTGTGCTATCACGAAAAATTACAAATAATGTTTTTTTTGAGAAAAATGGACAAAATAGGAACATGACGTCGGGATGAAGCTTGTTACGCCCGTGGGCGTTATTGCTTGTTCATCCTTGAGATTCATTAAGTTAGCATGGCAGAGATTATTCCAGCCCGAACGGTATTTTTATACCAGGAATCGTCTGAGTTAAACTGATTGTACCAGATAATTAAGTTTTATAAATGGTAAATGATCGCTGCTTTCAAAATACATAGTTATTATAAGCCTTATATCGGCAGTACAAAATAAACAAACAGACAATAAATGCTTTTAATTGCGGATGTGCAGATATGAAAAAGGCCGCTAAGTGCGGCCTTTTCTATTAGAGAAACAATCAGTGTTCCTCAACCTTATGGCTGTGCTCAATATCCTCACCGCGGGGGCTAAAGCGGCGGCGTACCACCACGAAGAACACCGGAACGAAGAAGATAGCCAGTATGGTTGCGGTGATCATCCCGCCCATTACGCCAGTACCTACTGCGTTCTGCGCGCCGGAACCTGCACCGGAGCTGATAACCAACGGCAGTACCCCAAGGATAAATGCCAGCGAGGTCATCAGAATTGGACGCAGACGCATACGAACCGCTTCCAGCGTCGCCTCTACCAGGCCTTTGCCTTCTTTATCCATCAGGTCTTTGGCGAATTCGACGATAAGTATCGCGTTCTTCGCCGACAAGCCAATGGTTGTCAGCAGGCCCACCTGGAAGTAAACGTCGTTGGTCAGACCGCGGAAGGTGGCAGCCAGCAATGCGCCCACAACACCCAGTGGTACAACCAGCATGACCGAGAACGGAATCGACCAGCTTTCATACAGCGCTGCAAGGCAGAGGAATACCACGATCAGCGAGATAGCATACAACGCAGGCGCCTGGTTGCCGGAGAGACGTTCCTGGAAGGACATCCCCGTCCAGTCATAACCGATACCGGTCGGCAGCTTACTGGCCAGTTGTTCCATCATCGCCATTGCTTCACCGGTACTTTTACCCGGTGCCGCCTGGCCGAGGATTTCCATCGACGGCAGACCGTTGTAACGCTCCAGACGCGGTGAACCGTATTCCCAGTGTGTGCTGGAGAAGGCGGAGAACGGCACCATCTGTCCATCGGTCGCCCGCACGTACCAGTTACCAATATCGCTTGGCAGCATGCGGTATTTGGCCTGCGACATGACGTACACTTTCTTCACGCGACCACGGTCGATAAAGTCGTTAACGTAGCTGCCGCCCCAGGCTGCACCCAGCGTGGTGTTGATGTCGCTAATCGACACGCCCAGCGCCTGTGCTTTTTCCTGATCGATATCGATCTTGAACTGCGGTGTATCTTCCAGGCCGTTAGGACGCACGCCCACCAGCAGATCCGGATGCTGAGCAATTTCGCCAAACAGCTGGTTACGCGCCTGGGTTAATTTCTCATGCCCCAGGTTCGCCTGGTCAATCAACTGGAAGTCGAAGCCGGTTGCCGTACCGAGTTCCACAATCGCTGGCAGGTTGAAAGCGAAGACCATTGCATCTTTAATCGATGCAAAGTGCGCGCTCGCACGGCCTGCGATTGCCGGTACTTTATTCGCTTCACCAGGACGTTCGTCCCAGTTTTTCAGCGATATGAACGCCAGACCGGTGTTCTGACCGCGACCAGAGAAGCCAAAGCCGTTAACGGTAAAGACGGAGTTAACGTTGTCTTTCTCGTTTTCCAGATAATATTTCGTCACTTCATCCAGCACCTTCTGCGTACGCTCTTGCGTCGCACCCGCAGGCAACTGGGCCATAGTGAGAAATACGCCCTGGTCTTCATCCGGCAGGAACGAACTTGGCAGACGCACAAACAGCACCGCCATACCCGCAACGATGACGATATAGAGCAGCAAGTAACGACCGGTGCTGCGCAGAATGTTCCCTACGCTGTCGGTGTAGTGGTGCGTGCTCTTCTCAAACATGCGGTTGAACCAGCCGAAGAAGCCTTTTTTGCCTTCACCGTGGTCGCCTTTGGCAACCGGCTTCAGCATCGTGGCGCACAGCGCCGGCGTCAGGATCAATGCGACCAGCACAGACAGCACCATCGCGGAAACGATAGTAATGGAGAACTGGCGATAGATAGCACCGGTAGAACCACCGAAGAACGCCATCGGGATAAATACCGCTGACAGCACCAGCGCAATACCAACCAGCGCGCCCTGAATCTGCCCCATGGAACGGCGCGTCGCCTCTTTTGGCGGCAGGCCTTCTTCCATCATCACACGTTCGACGTTTTCCACCACCACGATAGCATCGTCTACCAACAGGCCTATCGCCAGCACCATACCAAACATGGTGAGGGTGTTGATGGAGTAGCCAAAGGCGGCGAGTATCGCGAATGTCCCGAGCAGTACCACCGGCACCGCGATCGTTGGGATCAGCGTTGCGCGGAAGTTTTGCAGGAACAGGTACATGACCAGGAATACCAGTACGATCGCTTCAACCAGCGTTTTCACCACTTCGTTAATTGAGATCTTAACGAATGGCGTGGTGTCATACGGATAAACTACTTTCAGGCCGTGCGGGAAGAAAGGCTCCAGTTTGCCGATAGTCGCACGTACCGCTTCGGCGGTATCGAGCGCGTTCGCGCCGGTTGCCAGTTTGATACCGAGACCCGCAGCCGGTTGGCCGTTATAGCGCGCGATTACGTCATAACTTTCGCCGCCCAGTTCAATCTTCGCCACGTCGCGCAGACGAACCTGTGAACCGTCAGCATTCACTTTCAGCAGGATCTTACCGAACTCTTCCGTGGAGGTCAGACGGGTTTGCGCGATGATAGAGGCGTTTAACTGCTGCCCTTTCACCGGCGGAGTACCGCCTAACTGACCTGCTGCGACCTGGGCGTTCTGCGCTTTGATAGCCGCAATCACGTCAACTGGCGTGAGCTGGAAGTTATTGAGTTTGCTCGGGTCCATCCAGATACGCATCGCATACTGCGCACCGAACAGCTGAACGTCACCGACGCCGGAAGTACGGCTGACCGGATCTTTGATGGTTGCGCCGACGTAGTCCGCAATATCTTCCTGCGTCATGGAACCATCGGTACTGATCATCCCGAGAACCATCAGGAAGCTGCTGGATGATTTCTCGACGCTAACGCCTTGCTGCTGTACTTCCTGCGGTAACAGCGGCATGGCCAGTTGCAGTTTGTTCTGCACCTGAACCTGCGCGATATCCGCATCCGTTCCGGAATCAAAAGTAATTGTAATTTGTACCGTACCAGAGGAATCACTGGCAGAGGACATATAAAGCAGGTTATCGATACCGTTCATGTTCTGTTCGATGACCTGCGTCACGGTATCCTGTACCGTTTTCGCATCAGCACCCGGGTAGGTGGCCGTGATCTGAATTGCAGGCGGCGCAATGGTTGGATATTGCGCTACCGGCAATTTGAGGATCGAGAGAGCCCCTGCCAACATGATGATAATCGCGATAACCCACGCAAAGATGGGGCGATCGATAAAAAACTTAGCCATGTCTTAACGGCTCCTGTTTTAGTTAAGACTTCGGTTTTTCTGACTGGCCGCCTGCCTGGGCTTGCTCTTTGTTGTCAGAAGTCACTTCCTGAGCTTTAACCTGCACGCCCGGTTTGACTTTTTGTAAGCCGGCAATAATCACGCGATCGCCGCTTTTCAGACCGTCAGTCACCAGCCATTTGTCGCCAATGGCCTGGCTTGCGACGATATTACGGACTTCAACTTTATCGCCTTCACCCACCACCATCGCCGTTGCGTCACCGCGCGGCGTACGGGTAACACCCTGCTGCGGAACCAGCATGGCATTCGGGTTAACGCCTTCTTCCAGTTTGGCGCGGACGAACATGCCCGGCAGCAACGAGTGATCCGGGTTCGGGAACACCGCACGCAGAGTGATGGAACCGGTGGTCTGGTCTACCGTCACGCCAGAGAACTCAAGCGTACCTTCCTGGGCGTATTGAACACCGTCGTTGGTAACGAGCTGAACTTTCGCTTTGCCGTTGTCCTGCTTCAGCGTACCGTTCGCCATTTCCTGCTGCAGACGCAGGAAATCATTGCTGGACTGGGTAACGTCAACGTAGATCGGATCAAGCTGCTGCACGGTAGTCAGCGCAGTGGTTTGCCCGCTCTGTACCAGCGCGCCTTCCGTGACGGTGGAAGTCCCGGTACGACCGCTGATGGGGGAAATCACTTTGGTATACGCCAGGTTGATGCGCGCAGTTTCTACTGCTGCTTTCGCCGCGACAACGGTAGCGTTAGCCTGCTGTGCGTCCGCCTGCGCGGTATCGTAATCCTGTTGGCTGATGTACTTGGTGCCCAGCAGTTTCTGATAACGGTTGACGGTCATCTGCGCGATGTTGGCAGCTGCTTGCGCTTTCGCCAGATCGCCTTTGGCGCTGTCATAAGCTGCCTGATAAGTAGCGGGATCAATCTGATAGAGCGAGACACCTGCTTCAACATCACTGCCTTCCGTGAAGTTGCGTTTCAAAATAATGCCGCTGACCTGAGGACGCACTTCCGCAATGCGAAAAGCGGTCGTTCGGCCCGGTAGCTCAGTGGTGATTTGCAGAGGTTCCGTCTTGACCGTGACGACACCAACTTCCGGCATCTGACCCGCACCCTGCTGAGCCGGTTTTTCATCACATCCTGTAAGCGCTAAGCTGCCCGAAAGCATCAGAACGACCGCCAGAGGCGTAAACCCTCTGTTTTTGTTCATATGTAAACCTCGAGTGTCCGATTTCAAATTGATCAATGGATCAATGGCCCAAAAACCCATTGCTGCGTTTATATTATGGTCGTGCTATGGTACAAACATTCACAAATGTATGTAAATCTGACTCCTGTAAATTCACCGACATATGGCACGAAAAACCAAACAACAAGCGCTGGAGACGCGACAGCACATTCTCGATGTCGCCATACACGTGTTTTCCCGGCAAGGCGTTTCTTCTACTTCGCTGGCTGACATTGCGCAGGCGGCAGGCGTGACTCGCGGCGCGATTTACTGGCACTTCAAAAATAAGTCGGATTTGTTTAGTGAAATTTGGAAATTATCAGAGTTCAGTATTGACGATCTTGAGCTTGAGTATCGGGCAAAATTCCCTGGCGATCCACTCTCAGTATTAAGAGAAATATTGGTTTATATCCTTGAAGCGACAGTCGTTGAAGAGCGGCGGCGATTAATGATGGAGATCATTTTTCATAAATGTGAGTTTGTCGGGGAAATGACGATTGTGCAAGAAGCGCAGCGTAACCTGTGCCTTGAAAGTTATGATCGAATCGAGCATACGCTTGCCCAGTGTATTCAGGCAAAATTGCTGCCCGCTAATTTACTCACTCGCCGCGTCGCGGTATTAATGCGCGCCTATATTTCCGGCATTATGGAAAACTGGCTGTTTGCGCCGCAATCCTTCGATTTGAAAAAAGAAGCGCGTGATTACGTGGCGATCCTGCTGGAGATGTGCCAGTTATGCCCGACGCTGCGAACAAACCAGGGCGCCGTTAGCGCCTGACTATCAGAGCCGCCAGGATTTCTCCTGGAGGCGAGTCACTTTTCTAGGTTGTTGCATAACGGCGTGATATTCTTGCGTTCGCGGCTATTCCGGCCGCCTTTCCCGTACAGAAAACGATCGCTCAAATTATGTTGCACAACTACCGCACGCGAAACACGCTCGCTGCTTTTGCCGCCGCACTGTTCCTTCTCTTCGCAAGCCTGGTGAGTAACGCCGCTCTTGCGCAGACCACGAACGATTTACCTTCCCGCAGCGACATACAAAGCCAGCTTGATACGCTAAACAAACAAAAAAATCATACCGCGCAGGACAAACTGGTTATCCAGGATTTGACCGAGACGCTGGATACGCTCGACAAAATCGACCGCGTGAAGCAAGAAACTGCGCTGCTGAAGCAAAAAATTGCCCAGGCACCGGATAAATTGCGCCAGGCGACCGATTCCCTGAATGCGTTAAGTGATAAAGATAGCGACGACGAAACGCGCAAAACGCTGGCCTCGCTCTCCCTGCGCCAGCTGGAGTCCCGCATCTCGCAATTGCTGGAAGATTTACAGTCTGCCCAGAACGATTTATCGAACTACAACAGCCAACTGGTCTCGCTGCAAACGCAGCCCGAGCGCGTACAAAACTCCATGTACTCCGCTTCCCAGCAGTTGCAGCAGATCCGCAACCGTCTGAACGGTACTGCGGCAGGCGAGGGCGCGCTGCGTCCTACGCAACAAACTCTGTTGCAGGTGCAACAGGCGTTGTTGAATGCGCAGATCGAGCAACTGCGCAAAAGCCTTGAAGGCAACACCACATTACAAGATACGCTGCAAAAACAACGCGATTACGTGACGGCGAACAGCAATCGCCTTGAGCATCAGTTGCAGTTGTTGCAGGAAGCGGTGAACAGCAAGCGTCTGACGCTGACGGAAAAAACGGCCCAGGAAGCGGTAACGCCGGATGAAACGTCGCGCATTCAGGCCAACCCGCTGGTGAAACAGGAGTTGGATATTAACCATCAGCTCAGCCAGAAGCTGATTGCCGCTACGGAAAATGGCAACTCGCTGGTGCAGCAGAATATTAAGGTGAAAAACTGGCTCGACCGCGCCCTGCAATCCGAACGTAACGTTAAAGAACAGATTTCGGTGCTGAAAGGCAGCCTGTTGCTGTCGCGTATTTTGTATCAGCAACAGCAGACATTGCCGTCGGCGGATGAGCTGCAAGACATGACCAACCGCATTGCGGATCTGCGTCTTGAACAGTTTGAAATCAACCAGCAGCGTGATGCGCTGTTCCAGAGCGATACCTTTGTTGCCAAACTGGAGGAAGGTCATTCCAGTGAAGTCAACGATGAAGTGCATGACGCGCTGTTGCAGGTTGTGGATATGCGCCGTGAACTGCTCGATCAACTGAATAAACAGCTGGGCACTCAGTTGATGATGGCCATCAACCTGCAAGTTAACCAGCAGCAGTTGATGAGCGTGTCGAAAAGCCTGCAGGAAATTCTGACGCAGCAGATCTTCTGGGTGAACAGCAATAAGCCAATGGACTGGGACTGGATCAAATCCTTCCCGCAGGCGCTGCATGACCAAATCAAATCCATGAAGATCACCGGCAACTGGGAGAAAGCCTGGCCTGCGGTAGCCATCGCGTTCCTTGCAGGGCTACCGTTGCTGCTGATCGCCGGGCTTATCCGCTGGCGTCTGCGCTGGCTGAAAGATTATCAGGCGAAGCTGGCGGCGCAGGTTGGGCAACTGCGTAACGACAGTCAGTTGCATACGCCGAAAGCGATTCTGATCGATCTTATTCGTGCGCTGCCGGTGTGCCTGATTATTCTGGCGATTGGCCTGATTCTGCTGACCATGCAGCTTAACGTCAGCGAGTTGCTGTGGGCATTCAGTAAAAAACTGGCATTGTTCTGGCTGGTATTTGGCCTGTGCTGGAAAGTGCTGGAGAAAGACGGTGTCGCCGTCAGCCACTTTAATATGCCCGCCCAGCTTACCAGCCACTGGCGGCGGCAAATTGTGCGTATCAGCCTGGCGCTGTTGCCGCTGCACTTCTGGTCGGTCGTTTCTGAACTCTCTCCGCTGCACCTGATGGATGACGTGCTGGGGCAGTTTGTCATCCTGCTGAATCTGCTGGTGATCACCTGCCTGGTCTGGCCGATGTCCCGCGAAAGCTGGCGCGACAAAGAGTCTCACTCCATTCGCCTGGCAACCATCACCGTGCTGGCCATCGTGCCGATCGCGCTGATGGTGCTGACCGCGACGGGGTATTTCTATACCACACTGCGTCTCTCCGGGCGCTGGATTGAAACCGTCTATCTGGTGATTATCTGGAACCTGCTTTACCAGACGGTTCTGCGTGGCCTCAGCGTGGCCGCCCGACGTATTGCCTATCGCCGTGCGCTGGCGCGTCGGCAGAATATGGTAAAAGAGGGGGCCGAAGGCGCTGAACCGCAAGAAGAGCCGAGCATCGCGCTGGAACAGGTTAACCAGCAAACCCTGCGTATTACGATGCTGGTGATGGTCGCGTTGTTTGGCGTGATGTTCTGGGCGATTTGGTCAGATCTGATCACTGTATTTGCCTACCTCGACAGCATTACGCTGTGGCACTACAACGGCACCGAAGCCGGTGCTGCGGTAATGAAGAGCGTAACGCTTGGTAGTCTGCTATTTGCGGTGATTGTTTTTGTTGTGGCCTGGGCGCTAATCCGCAACTTACCGGGTTTGCTGGAGGTGCTGATCCTCTCCAGGCTCAATATGCGGCAGGGCTCTTCGTATGCCGTGACGACGATCCTGAACTACGTCATCATCGCCGTCGGGGCGTTGACGGTATTCGGCTCGCTGGGCGTTTCGTGGGATAAACTGCAATGGCTGGCGGCGGCGCTGTCGGTTGGTTTAGGTTTCGGCTTACAGGAAATTTTCGGTAACTTTGTCTCCGGTCTGATTATCCTGTTCGAACGTCCGGTGCGTATCGGCGATACCGTGACCATCGGCACCTTCTCCGGAACGGTCAGTAAGATCCGCATCCGTGCGACCACCATTACCGACTTTGACCGTAAAGAGGTGATCATTCCGAACAAGGCGTTTGTTACCGAGCGTCTGATCAACTGGTCGCTCTCCGATACCATCACCCGCGTGGTGATCCGCCTCGGCGTGGCGTATGGGTCCGATCTGGATAAAGTGAAAAAAGTGCTGCTGAAAGCGGCGATGGATCATCCAAAAGTGATGCACGATCCGGAGCCGGCGGTGTTCTTCACCACTTTCGGCGCCAGCACGCTGGATCATGAACTGCGTCTGTATGTGCGCGAACTGCGCGATCGCAGCTACACGGTTGATGAACTGAACCGCACCATCGACAAGCTGTGCCGCGAGAACAATATTGATATCGCCTTTAACCAGCTCGAAGTCCATCTGCGCAATGGCAAAGGTGATGAGCTGACTGAAGTTAAGCGTGAACTGAAAGGCGACGATCCGACGCCTTCTCAGGCGGGGTAAACCCTGTCGATCCTCTCCCCGCCGGGGAGGGGATCACTCCTCAAGTTTCTTCTCAAAATCCCGTTTGACGATCTCCAGCGCTTTCAGCACGACGTCTGGCGCAATCTCATGTTGTTCCAGCAACATGATCAGATCCACGGCCAGTTTGATCTCCTCCGGAGCGTTTTCCAGCGACATTTTATCTCCTCGCTTTAGCGGGTTAAGCGTGCCAGCACGCGCTCAATATTGTCCAGTGCCTGGCGGCAACGGGCGAGTCTGCCAGCCAGCGCCTCCACTTCTTTATGGAGTTGCTGCTGTTCGACCAGCGTGCTGACGGCGTTTAAGCGTTGCTCGCGCGCCTGTTTCATCGCCAGCAGACGACGCTCATACTCCTGATGCTGCAAACGCCTGCGCTGCCAGCGCGCAATGCCTGGCGATGCATGATCCCACTCGCGCAGCGGCCAGACGGCGCTTTCACGCGTGAGAGCGGCGATTTGCGCCGTCAGGCGTTCCGCCAGCCAGGCAACCTGCTCCAGATGGTTGCCCTCCACAGCGCGGCGCAGCGCCGCCAGATTGGCCGCCGCTTCATCCAGACAGGACTGCATCAACGTACTGCGGGTCTGGAAAAGATGGCGATCAAAGCGCGCGCCGATCGTCGCATGCTGCGCCAGCGGCGCGGCCAGCTGGCGTAATTTGTCCAGTTGCTGCTCCAGCGCGTTTAAAAGCGCAGCGTTTTTCACGTCTCTTCCCCCGGTAAATATCAGTCTGTTACATTAACCGTTCATTTTCTGATGAAGCGCGCTATGCAACGGACTATTTTACTCATCATTGGCTGGCTGGCGGTAGTGCTAGGCACGCTTGGCGTGGTACTGCCGCTTCTGCCGACAACGCCGTTTATTCTGCTGGCGGCATGGTGTTTTGCGCGCTCATCGCCGCGTTTTCATCACTGGCTGCTCTACCGTTCCTGGTTTGGCGGCTATCTGCGGCACTGGCAAACGTACCGTGCCATGCCGCCTGGCGCGAAGCCGCGCGCCATTGCGGTGATTTTGTTGACCTTTGCCGTTTCTTTGTATCTGGTGAAGATGTGGTGGGTGCGCGTGTTGCTGTTGGTGATCCTGGCCGGTCTGCTGCTATTTATGTGGCGTATTCCGGTGATTGATGCAAAACAACAAAAACCATAAACCACAGCAATGACAGTTGCAATTGTGGCGCACAGTCAGTAAATTCGGGCGTTTTCGAGCACGGGTACGGCTGATTAAATGTTAATCAGTGGTTACATAAAGTGTAAACGCGTGTACCGTGAGTAATACCGTTTCTATCAGGCAAAAATCCATGACAGCGACTGCGCAGCAGCTTGAATTTCTTAAAAACAGCATCAAAAGCATTCAGGATTACCCAAAGCCGGGCATTCTGTTCCGTGATGTCACCAGTTTGCTGGAAGATCCGCAAGCGTACGCTCTTAGCATTCAATTGCTGGTTGAGCGTTATAAAAACGCGGGCGTAACCAAAGTAGTGGGAACCGAAGCGCGTGGCTTCCTGTTCGGCGCACCGGTTGCGCTGGGTCTGGGCGTTGGCTTTGTGCCGGTGCGTAAACCGCGTAAACTGCCGCGTGAAACCATCGCCGAGAGCTATGAGCTGGAGTACGGTACTGACCAGTTAGAGATCCATGTTGATGCGATCAAGCCGGGCGATAAAGTGCTGGTGGTCGACGATCTGCTGGCAACGGGCGGCACTATCGAAGCCACAGTGAAACTGATTCGCCGTCTGGGCGGTGAAGTGACCGACGCGGCATTCATCATTAATCTGTTCGATCTTGGCGGTGAACAACGCCTCGAAAAACACGGTGTTAACTGCTACAGCCTGGTGCCGTTCCCGGGACATTAATGCCATGTCCGCCTCTTCATCCTTCAGGCCTGCGCCTGAGGGATGAAGTGTATTAACAGCATGTGCTGTGTTAGCATTATCCCTTCGTAAATCCACCTTCCAGCGTTTCAGAGCCTGCCAATGAGTTATCAGGTCTTAGCCCGAAAATGGCGACCGCAAACTTTTGCTGACGTCGTCGGCCAGGAGCATGTGCTGACCGCACTGGCGAACGGCTTATCATCAGGACGCATTCATCATGCGTATCTGTTCTCCGGCACCCGTGGCGTCGGCAAAACCTCTATCGCCCGTCTGCTGGCGAAGGGGCTGAACTGCGAAACCGGCATCACCGCAACGCCGTGCGGCGTGTGTGATAACTGCCGCGAAATTGAGCAGGGCCGCTTTGTCGATTTAATTGAGATCGACGCCGCGTCGCGCACCAAAGTCGAAGATACCCGCGATCTGCTGGATAACGTGCAGTACGCTCCGGCGCGCGGGCGTTTCAAAGTCTATCTGATTGACGAAGTACATATGCTCTCGCGTCACAGCTTTAACGCGCTGTTGAAAACGCTTGAAGAGCCGCCTGAGCACGTCAAATTCCTGCTGGCGACTACCGATCCGCAAAAACTGCCGGTGACCATTCTTTCCCGCTGCCTTCAGTTCCACCTGAAAGCACTGGATGTCGAGCAGATCCGCAGCCAGCTTGAGCACATTCTGACTGACGAGAAGATTGAACATGAACCCCGTGCGCTGCAACTGCTGGCGCGTGCGGCTGACGGCAGCCTGCGCGATGCGCTAAGTCTGACCGATCAGGCGATTGCCAGCGGCAACGGACAGCTCTCCGCGGCGGTGGTCAGCTCCATGCTCGGCACGCTGAATGACGACCAGGCGCTTTCATTAGTTGAAGCGGTGGTTGCCGCCGACGGCGAACGCGCTATGGGGCTGGTGAACGAGGCTGCTTCGCGCGGCGTTGAATGGGAAGCCTTGCTGCTGGAGATGCAAACGCTGCTGCACCGTATCGCCATGGTACAGCTGACGCCTGCGGCGCTCGGCAGCGACATGGCCCCGATTGAGCAGCGTCTGCGTGAACTGGCTCGCACCGTGCCGCCCACCGATGTGCAGCTCTACTATCAGACGCTGCTGATTGGCCGCAAAGAGCTGCCTTACGCCCCGGATCGTCGCATGGGCGTTGAAATGACGCTGCTGCGCGCGCTGGCGTTCCATCCGCGTGCGCCGCTACCGGCGCCAGAAGTGCCTCAGCAATCTTTCGCGCCTGTGGCGCCCACCGCCGTAATGTCGCCGCAGCAGGTTCCTCCTGCGCCGCAGGCTCAACCGGCGGCAGCACCGGTGCAGAACGACGCACCGCTGCCCGAATCAACCAGCTCGGTGCTGGCGGCGCGCAGGCAGTTGCAACGCGCTCAGGGAGCAGACAAAGCAAAAAAGAGTGAACCGGCAGCCGCAACCCGCGCGCGGCCGGTGAGTAATGCCGCGCTGGAGCGTCTGGCTTCGGTCACCGAGCGCGTGCAGTCGCGCCCGGCGCCGTCGGCGCTTGAACAGGCTCCGGCTAAAAAAGAGGCCTACCGCTGGAAAGCAACCACTGTTGTCACCGAGACAAAAGAGGTTGTTGCCACGCCCAAAGCGCTGAAAAAGGCGCTGGAACACGAGAAAACGCCGGAGCTGGCGAAAAAACTGGCGGAAGAGGCGATTGAACGTGATGCCTGGGCGAAAGAGATCAGCCAGCTAAAATTGCCGAAACTGGTTGAGCAGGTGGCGCTGAATGCCTGGAAAGAGCAGGAGGGCGATCGCTGGTGTCTGCATCTGCGCAGCGCGCAGCGCCACCTGAATTCGCAGGGCGCACAGAAGGCGCTTAGCGACGCGCTTAGCGAATTGCACGGTTCGACGGTTGAACTGACTATCATTGAAGATGATAATCCGGCAGTGCGAACGCCGCTGGAGTGGCGTCAGGCAATCTATGAGGAAAAGCTCGCGCAGGCGCGTGAGGCAATTATTGCGGATAACAACATTCAGACGCTGCAACGGTTTTTCGATGCGGATCTGGATGAAGAGAGTATTCGCCCCCTTTGACGGCAAGCTGCGGCTTTCCGTTTTCAACCCTGAATGTGACTTATCACTCTGGTCAGTCACCACAGCTAAAGAGAGAAGCCTATGTTTGGAAAAGGCGGTCTGGGTAACCTGATGAAACAGGCCCAGCAGATGCAAGAAAAAATGCAGAAAATGCAGGAAGAGATCGCACAGCTGGAAGTGACCGGCGAATCAGGCGCGGGCCTGGTGAAAGTGACCATTAACGGCGCGCATAACTGCCGTCGCGTGGAGATCGATCCGAGCCTGCTCGAAGACGACAAAGAGATGCTGGAAGATCTGGTCGCCGCTGCATTTAACGATGCTGCGCGCCGTATCGATGAAACCCAGAAAGAGAAAATGGCTTCTGTTTCCTCCGGCATGTCTCTGCCGCCAGGCTTTAAGATGCCGTTCTGATGCAGACCAGTCCGCTGTTAACGCAGCTTATGGAAGCACTGCGCTGCCTGCCGGGCGTTGGCCCGAAGTCGGCGCAGCGCATGGCGTTTACGCTGTTGCAGCGCGATCGCAGCGGCGGTATGCGGCTGGCGCAGGCGCTCACCCGGGCGATGTCGGAAATCGGCCACTGCGTCGATTGCCGTACCTTTACCGAGCAGGAAGTGTGCAATATATGCAGCAACCCGCGGCGCCAGGAAAACGGTCAAATCTGTGTGGTGGAAAGCCCGGCGGATATTTATGCCATCGAGCAAACCGGGCAGTTCTCGGGGCGCTACTTTGTGCTGATGGGGCATCTGTCGCCGCTGGACGGTATCGGGCCGGATGATATCGGTCTCGATCGGCTTGAGCAGCGCCTGGCCGCAGAAAAACTCCAGGAAGTGATCCTCGCCACCAACCCGACGGTGGAAGGTGAGGCAACGGCTAACTATATTGCGGAGCTTTGCGCGCAATATAGTGTGGAAGCCAGTCGCATCGCGCACGGCGTGCCGGTGGGCGGTGAGCTGGAGATGGTTGACGGCACCACGCTGTCGCACTCGCTGGCCGGTCGCCACAAGATTCGTTTTTAATCAAACGGAGGCAGAAATTTTTGCCTCCGCTTGAAAATTCCCGCCTCTGTCCCCACTTCCCCCTCAACGCACTTTTTACCTTGTAAATGGCATTGTTGAGGTTTTCCCGATGAAAGGACAAGAAACTCGCGGTTTTCAGTCTGAAGTTAAACAGCTTCTGCACCTGATGATCCATTCTCTCTATTCGAACAAAGAAATCTTCCTGCGTGAGCTGATCTCCAACGCCTCGGATGCGGCGGACAAACTGCGTTTCCGCGCGCTGTCCAACCCGGATCTCTACGAAGGCGACGGCGAACTGCATGTCCGCGTCTCTTTCGATAAAGAAAAGCGTACGCTGACCATCGCCGATAACGGTATCGGTATGACTCGCGATGAAGTTATCGATCATCTGGGCACCATCGCCAAATCTGGCACTAAAGCGTTTCTCGAATCAATGGGCTCCGATCAGGCCAAAGATAGTCAGTTGATCGGTCAGTTCGGTGTCGGTTTCTACTCGGCGTTTATCGTCGCGGATAAAGTGACCGTGCGCACCCGCGCGGCGGGCGAGAGCGCAGAAAACGGCGTTTTCTGGGAATCTGAAGGCGCGGGCGAATACACCGTCGCCGATATCACCAAAGCCGATCGCGGGACGGAAATCACGCTGCATCTGCGCGAAGGGGAAGATGATTTCCTTAATGACTGGCGCGTGCGTTCCATTATCAGCAAATATTCCGACCATATCGCTCTGCCGGTCGAGATCGAAAAACAGGAAGAGAAAGACGGCGAAACCGTGGTTTCCTGGGAGAAGATCAACAAAGCGCAGGCGCTGTGGACGCGCAACAAGTCTGAAATCAAAGACGACGAATATAACGAATTCTACAAACATATCGCCCACGACTTTACCGATCCGCTGACCTGGAGCCACAACCGCGTGGAAGGGAAGCAGGAGTACACCAGCCTGCTTTATATTCCGTCGCAGGCGCCGTGGGATATGTGGAACCGCGATCATAAACACGGCCTGAAACTCTACGTGCAGCGCGTGTTTATCATGGACGAAGCCGAACAGTTCATGCCGAATTATCTGCGCTTCGTTCGCGGCCTGGTGGATTCCAGCGATCTGCCGCTCAACGTTTCGCGCGAAATTCTGCAGGACAGCAGCGTCACGCGCAACCTGCGTACCGCGTTGACCAAACGTGTGCTGCAAATGCTCGATAAACTGGCGAAAGATGACGCGGAAAAATACCAGACGTTCTGGCAGCAGTTCGGCCTGGTGCTGAAAGAAGGGGCTGGCGAAGACAGCGCCAACCTGGAAGCGATTGCCAAATTGCTGCGCTTTGCCTCCACGCACAATGACTCTTCTGCGCAGACCGTGTCACTGGAAGAGTACGTGTCGCGCATGAAAGAGGGCCAGGAGAAGATCTACTTCATTACCGCAGACAGCTACGCTGCGGCGAAGAGCAGCCCGCATCTGGAACTGCTGCGTAAGAAAGGTATCGAAGTGCTGCTGCTTTCCGATCGCATCGACGAATGGATGATGAGCTACCTGACCGAATTCGACGGCAAACCGTTCCAGTCCGTGGCGAAAGCTGATGCGTCGCTGGAAAAACTGGCCGACGAAGTGGACGACAGCGCGAAAGAGGCGGAAAAAGCGCTCGAGCCGTTTGTTGAGCGCGTGAAAACCCTGCTTGGCGATCGCGTGAAAGAGGTGCGCCTGACGCATCGTCTGACCGAAACGCCAGCGGTGGTCGTAACCGATGCCGACGAGATGAGCACGCAGATGGCGAAACTGTTCGCGGCTGCCGGTCAGAATGCGCCGGAAGTAAAATACATCTTTGAACTGAACCCGGATCACGCGCTGGTGAAACGTGCTGCGGAAACCCAGGATGACAGCCAGTTCAGCCAGTGGGTTGAGCTGTTGCTCGATCAGGCGCTGTTTGCCGAACGCGGCACGCTGGAAGATCCGAACCAGTTCATCCGCCGTATGAATCAGTTGCTGATTGCCTAAGTTTCTGTTTTTAGTCTGACCTTACCCCTCTCGTTTCACGCGAGAGGGGTACTCCCCAAAGTAATCTCTCTCATTAACCGTTTCAGCCAGCCCGGCTTCCTTGAGCGATACTCGTTCTGGTGGTATCTTTTAACGCTTTTGAAAAATTGAACCAACTTTTGAGGGGATTTTCGCAATGCGTATTATTCTGCTTGGCGCTCCGGGCGCGGGTAAAGGAACTCAGGCTCAGTTCATCATGGAGAAATACGGTATTCCGCAAATCTCTACCGGTGACATGCTGCGCGCGGCTGTTAAATCTGGCAGCGAACTGGGTAAACAGGCGAAAGACATCATGGACGCGGGCAAACTGGTGACCGACGAGCTGGTTATCGCGCTGGTGAAAGAGCGTATCGCCCAGGAAGATTGCCGTAACGGTTTTCTGCTGGACGGCTTCCCGCGTACCATTCCGCAAGCGGATGCCATGAAAGAAGCCGGCATCGCCGTGGATTACGTACTGGAATTCGATGTTCCGGACGAGCTGATCGTTGATCGTATCGTAGGTCGTCGCGTACACGCCGCTTCCGGCCGCGTTTATCACATTAAATTCAATCCGCCGAAAGTAGAAGGCAAAGACGACGTGACCGGCGAAGAGCTGACCACGCGTAAAGACGATCAGGAAGAGACCGTGCGTAAACGTCTGGTGGAATACCATCAGTTGACCGCACCGCTGATCGGCTACTACCAGAAAGAAGCGCAGGCGGGTAACACCAAATACGCTAAAGTGGACGGCACCAAAGCCGTTGCTGATGTACGCGCAGAGCTGGAAAAAATCCTCGGCTAAACGCGTTTCCTCACCCGGTTCCCTCCGGGTGAGAATATTTCTCATCTCACCTTTCACTGCAATTGGTTCCGTTTAAACGCTTTTACGCTACAATTACCAACCATTCAAAAGGTTAAGAGGCGTGAATGAGTCAGGCGAAAACCGGCATCCTGCTTGCCAATCTTGGCACCCCCGATGCACCCACTCCGGCAGCAGTAAAACGTTATCTGCGGCAGTTTTTAAGCGACAGACGCGTTGTTGATACGTCGCGCCTGCTGTGGTGGCCGCTATTACGCGGTGTGATCCTGCCGATTCGTTCACCGCGCGTGGCAAAGCTATACCAGTCTGTCTGGATGGAAGAGGGTTCGCCGCTGATGGTTTACAGCCGCAGGCAGCAGCGGGCGCTGGCGGCGCGGTTGCCGGACGTTCCCGTGGCGCTCGGCATGAGTTACGGTTCGCCGTCGCTGGAAAGCGCCGTGAATGCCCTGCTGGAACAGGACGTTGAGCATATTGTGGTGCTCTCGCTCTATCCGCAATACTCCTGCTCAACGGTGGCGGCGGTATGGGACGAACTGGCGCGAATTCTGGCGAAAAAACGCCATATTCCCGGCATCTCCTTTATCCGCGATTACGCCGACGATACGGATTACATCTCCGCGCTGGCGAACAGTGTGCGCGCCTCTTTTGCAACGCACGGTGAGCCGGATTTGCTGCTGCTCTCTTATCACGGCATTCCACAGCGTTACGCGGCGGAAGGGGACGACTACCCGCAGCGCTGCCGTGATACCACGCGTGAACTGGTCTCGGCGCTCGATCTGCCGCCGGAAAAAGTGATGATGACCTTCCAGTCGCGCTTTGGCCGTGAACCGTGGCTGACGCCGTACACCGATGAAACGCTGAAAATGCTGGGTGAGAAAGGGGTGAAACATATCCAGGTGATGTCGCCAGGTTTTGCTGCAGATTGCCTGGAGACGCTGGAGGAGATCGCGGTGCAAAACCGTGAGTTTTTCCTTGAGGCGGGCGGCGAGAAGTATGAATACATACCAGCGCTGAATGATTCGCCAGAGCATATTGAGATGATGGTCAACCTGACGGCCAAATATCGCTGATCGTGCGCCGGGCTGAGAATGTGTTAACATTCACAGCCCATATGTTCAGCGCTTATTACAACCCATGAAATTTCCCGGTAAACGTAAATCCAAACACTATTTTCCCGTAAACGCCCGCGATCCGTTATTGCAACAAATCCAGCCAGAAAATGAAGTTGGCACCTGCTGGGTGGTCGGTATCGATCAGACGCTGGTGGATATCGAGGCGAAAGTGGACGATGCGTTTATCGCACGTTATGGCCTGAGCGCCGGGCATTCGCTGGTGATCGCCGATGATGTGGCCGAAGCGTTGTACCAGGAACTGGTGAGTAACGATCTGATCACCCATCAATTTGCTGGCGGCACCATCGGTAACACCATGCATAACTACTCGGTGCTGGCCGATGACCGTTCGGTGTTGCTCGGCGTGATGTGCGACAACGTGAAAATCGGCAGCTATGCCTACCGTTATCTGTGCAATACCTCCAGTCGTACCGATCTGAACTATCTGCAAGGCGTGAATGGCGCGATTGGTCGTTGCTTTACGCTGATCAGCGACAGCGGTGAGCGGACGTTTGCCATCAGCCCCGGGCAGATGAACCAGCTTCGCCCGGAGAGCATTCCGGAATCGGTGATTGCGGGCGCGTCTGCGCTGGTGCTCTCTTCGTATCTGGTGCGTTGCAATCCCGGCGAGCCGATGCCGGATGCCACTCTGCAAGCCGTAGCCTATGCCAAAAAGTATAACGTGCCGGTGGTGCTGACGCTGGGCACCAAATATGTGATTGCCGATAATCCGCAGTGGTGGCGCGATTTTCTCAAAGAGAACGTCTCGATTCTGGCGATGAACGAAGAGGAAGGCCATGCGCTGACCGGCGAAAGCGACCCGCTGCTGGCTGCTGATAAAGCGCTGGACTGGGTGGATCTGGTGCTCTGTACCGCCGGGCCAGTTGGCCTGTATATGGCCGGTTTTACCGAAGAGGATGCGAAGCGCAAAACCCAGCATCCGCTGCTGCCGGGCGCGATTGCCGAGTTCAACCAGTATGAGTTCAGCCGGGCGATACGCCATAAAGATTGCCAGAACCCGCTGCGAATCTACTCGCACATTGCCCCCTATATGGGCGGGCCTGAGAAGATCATGAACACCAATGGCGCGGGAGATGGCGCACTGGCGGCGTTGCTGCACGACATTACGGCGAACAATTACCACCGGACTAATGTGCCGAATTCCAGCAAACATAAATTCAACTGGCTGACCTATTCGTCACTGGCGCAGGTGTGCAAATACGCCAACCGCGTCAGCTATCAAGTGCTGAACCAGCATTCGCCGCGCTTAACCCGTGGCCTACCGGAGCGGGAAGACAGCCTCGAAGAGGCGTACTGGGAACGTTGATTTCGCTTGTTTCGCCGGATGGCGGCGTTGCCTTATCCGGCCTACAAAATCGGCATTTATACGCAGTCCCGGTAAATGAAGCACCACCGGGCAATTCAGCTCCGCAGGTCCGGTAAACGAAATATCACCGGGCAATTCAGATCGTGTGCCCGGTAAACGAAGCACCACCGGGCAATTCAGATCGTATGCCCGGTACACGAAATACCACCGGGTAATCAGACTCGTAGGCCGGATAAGCGTAGCGCCATCCGGCAATTCAGCTCCGCAGGTCCGGTAAATGAAGCACCACCGGGCAATTCAGATCGTATGCCCGGTACACGAAATACCACCGGGCAATCAGACTCGTAGGCCGGATAAGCGTAGCGCCATCCGGCAATTCAGCTCCGCAGGTCCGGTAAACGAAACACCACCCGGCAATTCAGATCGTATGCCCGGTAAACGAAACACCACCGGGCAATTCAGACTCGCAGGCCGGATAAGCGTAGCGCCATCCGGCAATTAAAGCTGTTGGTTTACCCCGTCACCGCCTCTTCAACCGGCGGTTTCTCCAGCAGCGTCAGCATGGTATTGGCGATTTCGCGTTCCCCCATCACCACCTGGTTGGCGCCGCGCTCGGTAATGTAATCCACCTCATCGTCGTAATGCGCGCGGGCAATAATTTCAATATCCGGGCATTTCTCACGCGCGCTCGCGACAATCTCCCCGGCTTCATAACCATTCGGAATGGTCAGCAGCAACCAGCGGGCACAGTCAAGATGCGCCAGATTCATGATCTCTTCATTGGCGGCATTGCCCAGTACGGCGCGGATCCCACGCTCGCGCAACTCATCCACCCGGGTGCGCGAGGTTTCAATCACCACCAGCGGAATGCCCTGTGCCATCAGTTTTTCGCCCAGCAGGCTACCGACGCGGCCAAACCCAACCAGCAGCGCATGGTTGCAGATATCCACCGGGATCTGCTTCTCTTCTTCGATGGCTTCTTCCAGCGTTTGCTCTTCCAGCGTCTCGGTTTTGTCGAGGTACTTCTCCAGCAGCGTAAACAACACCGGGTTGAGCATAATCGACAGGATCGCGCCCGCCAGCACCAGATTTTGCCCGGCCTGCGGCAGCAGCCCCAGCGACATCCCCAGGCCCGCCAGAATAAAGGCAAATTCACCAATCTGCGCCAGGCTGGCGGCAATGGTCAGCGCGGTGCGCGGCGAGTGGCCGAACAGGCGCACCAGGAAGAAGGCGGCCAGCGATTTACCGAAAATAATGATCGCCAGCGTCCCGAGCACCGCCAGCGGCTGTTCGATCAGAACCATTGGGTCGAACAACATACCGACGGAGACAAAGAACAGCACTGCAAACGCGTCGCGCAGCGGCAGAGTGTCGTGCGCAGCCCGGTGGCTGAGCTCGGATTCGTTCAGCACCATACCGGCGAAGAACGCGCCAAGAGCAAAGGAGACATCAAACAGCTCGACGGCGCCAAAGGCGATGCCGAGCGCCAGCGCCAGCACGGAGAGCGTAAACAGCTCGCGCGAACCGGTTGCGGCGCTACGCGCCATGATCCACGGTACCAGACGGCGGCCAACCAGCATCATAATGGCGATAAAGGCCACCACTTTACCGATGGTGATGCCCATATCCAGCGCCAGCGATGCCAGCCCGGCGTTGCCTTTTTCCATCATCCCGGCGACGGCAGGCAGCAGCACCAGTGTCAGCACCATCACCAGATCTTCAACAATCAGCCAGCCGATGGCGATTTGCCCGCGCTGGCTGTCGATAAGCTGCCGCTCCTCAAGCGCGCGCAGCAACACCACCGTACTGGCGGTGGAAAGACATAACCCAAAGACAATACCGGTCATAAGAGACCAGCCAAGCAGTGCGGAAAGCGCCATACCCAGCAGCGTCGCGACGGCAATTTGCGCTATCGCTCCGGGAATGGCGATCGACTTTACCGCCATCAAATCCTTTAAAGAGAAGTGCAGCCCAACGCCGAACATCAGCAGAATCACGCCTAATTCCGCCAGTTCGGGCGCCAGTTGAGTATCGGCGACAAAGCCCGGCGTAAATGGCCCGGACAGCACACCCGCTAACAAGTACCCCACCAGAGGAGAAATTCGCAGTTTATTGGCAAGCATGCCGAGAATAAAGGCCAGTACAAGGCCGCCGACAATGGTGGTGATAAGCGGTGTGGCGTGATGCATTCCGTCTCCTTTCGTTGATGCGTGGATCCCACGGTCGATGACCGTTAACTGAGTTACAGTTTATGACAATTTTCGCCAGTATGTTTATGAATAATTGTTGAATTATGAAGAAAATGGCAATTTGGCAGAAAAAAAGGCGCAACAGGGTCATCCGTAACAGAAATCGTGCGACAAGTGAGGAGAGGCAACAGAAAGCAGCGGCCAAAGAGGGATTTTGGCCGCAAGGAAATCAATGTTGTGGGCGGTTATCGGGCAGGAATATCGTCAGAATCCCGAGTAATGGCAGGAAAGCACATATTTTGTAGACCAAATCGATGCTGCTGTGATCGGCAACCAGCCCCAGTACCGCAGCGCCAAGCCCGCCCATACCGAAGGCAAAACCAAAAAACAACCCGGAAACCATGCCAATACGCCCTGGCAGCAACTCCTGGGCATAGACCAGAATGGCGGAGAAAGCCGATGCAAGAACAAAACCAATTATCACCGTCAAAATTCCGGTCCAGAACAGCGATGCATACGGTAAAACCAGCGTGAAAGGGGCAACGCCGAGGATAGAGCCCCAAATCACATACTTTCTGCCGATCTTATCGCCCAAAGGCCCGCCAATAACGGTGCCCGCGGCAACCGCAAACAGGAAGATAAACAGATGCATCTGCGCGTTTTGCACGGATAAATCAAACTTGTGCATCAGGTAAAAGGTGAAATAGCTGCTGATACTCGCCATATAGAAGTACTTAGAGAAAATCAGAATCAGCAGGATGCAGACTGCCAGTACCACTTTATTGCGTGGCAGCGGATTATTCACCACAGCTATCTTTTTACCTTTGTTCACGCGGTGCTGGGCTGCATACCAGCGGCTCACCTGCATCAGCACGATGATCGCCAGCAGAGCGGCCAACACAAACCAGGCGACGTTACCTTTACCGTAAGGCGCAACGATCACCGCCGCCAGCAATGGGCCGAGCGAGGCGCCAAAATTGCCGCCAACCTGAAAAATGGATTGCGCCAGCCCGTGACGACCGCCGGAAGCCATCCGCGCCACGCGCGATGATTCCGGGTGGAACACCGAAGAGCCGGTTCCGACCAGCGCGGCAGCAATCAGCACCGTTGTAAAATTACCCGCCAGCGCCAGCAGCACCAGCCCGCTGAGGGTAAAACACATGCCAATGGGCAGCGACCACGGTATCGGATGTTTATCCGTCCAGTAACCGACCACCGGTTGCAGCAGCGAGGAGGCGACCTGGAAGGTAAGGGTGATAAACCCAATCTGCACAAATGACAGGGAAAAATCGGCCTGCAACAGCGGGTAAATCGCCAGTAGCAGCGACTGGATCATATCGTTAAGCAGGTGCGAAAGGCTGATAGCGCCAAGAATACCGAACGAGGTGCGCGCGACCGGAGGAGTCTGCGACGTTTCACTGATTGCCATAAATACCACGTATGTTTTGTCAGAAGAGAAAAGAAGAGCGGTAATTGTTATCTGCCTAACATTACCTGCGTGGATGTGTTGAAGGAAGTCGCAACGCTAAAAACATATTTGTCTATTATTGTTCAGCATTGTAATTTCGGGTTTTTATCAATGGGTCAGGGAGAGAAGCATGAATTGGCTACCAAAGAGCATCACGTTGGCGCTAGTGGCAACGATGGGCATGGCAAGCTGGCAGGTGCAGGCATACGAGCAGGATAAAACTTATAACGTCACCATCCTGCATACCAACGATCACCATGGTCACTTTTGGCGCAGTGATTACGGCGAATATGGGCTGTCGGCGCAAAGGACGCTGGTGGACGGCATTCGTAAAGAGGTGGCGGCCGAAGGTGGCAGCGTACTGCTGCTCTCAGGCGGCGACATCAATACTGGCGTCCCCGAATCCGATTTACAGGATGCTGAGCCGGATTTTCGCGGCATGAACCTGATTGGTTATGACGCCATGGCCGTCGGCAACCATGAATTCGATAACCCGCTCAGCGTTCTGCGTCAGCAGGAGAAGTGGGCGAAGTTCCCGTTCCTCTCAGCCAATATTTATCAAAAAAGCACCGGCGAACGTCTGTTTAAGCCGTGGATGATCTTTAATCGCCAGGGGCTGAAGATTGCCGTGATCGGTTTAACCACCGATGATACCGCCAAAATCGGCAACCCGGAGTTTTTCACCGACATCGAATTCCGTAAGCCTGCTGAAGAAGCGAAGCTGGTGATTCAGGAGCTCCAGCAGAACGAAAAACCAGACGTGATCATCGCCACCACTCATATGGGCCATTACGACAATGGCGAGCACGGCTCGAATGCGCCGGGCGATGTGGAGATGGCGCGCAGCCTGCCGAAAGGAGCGCTGGCGATGATTGTGGGTGGTCACTCACAAGATCCTGTGTGCATGGCTTCCGAGAATAAAAAGCAGGTCGATTACGTGCCGGGAACGCCGTGCGCGCCCGATCAGCAGAATGGTATATGGATTGTGCAGGCCCATGAATGGGGTAAATACGTTGGCCGCGCCGATTTCCAGTTCCGCAACGGTGAGATGAAACTGGTGCGCTATCAGCTGATCCCGGTCAACCTGAAGAAGAAAGTCACCTACGATAACGGCAAAAGTGAGCGCGTACTTTACACGCCGGAAATTGCTGAAAACCCGCAGATGTTGTCGCTGCTGACACCGTTCCAGAACAGAGGCAAAGCGCAACTGGAGGTGAAAATCGGCAACACCACCGGTCACCTGGAAGGGGATCGCAGCAAAGTCCGTTTTGTGCAAACCAACCTGGCGCGGGTGATTCTGGCTGCGCAAATGGCGCGCACTGGCGCGGATCTGGCGGTGATGAGCGGCGGCGGCGTGCGTGACTCCATTGAAGCGGGCGACATTACCTATAAAGATGTGCTGAAAGTGCAGCCGTTCGGCAATACGCTGGTTTACGCTACGCTGACCGGCAAAGAGCTGACGGATTATCTCACTGCTGTGGCGCAGATGAAGCCGGATTCCGGCGCTTATCCGCAGTTTGCCAATGTCAGTTTTGTCGCGAAAGACGGCAAGCTCAACGATCTGAAGATCAAAGGTGAACCGGTTGATGCCGCGAAAACGTACCGCCTGGCAACGTTAAGTTTCAACGCCACCGGCGGTGATGGTTATCCGCGTCTTGATGATAAAGCAGGCTATGTGAATACCGGTTTTATCGATGCTGAAGTGCTGAAAGAGTTTATTCAGAAAAACTCGCCGCTGGATGCGGCTGCCTTCGAACCGAAAGGGGAAGTGAGCTGGCAGTGACCAGCTCATCAGCGTTAATCGCGGCGGGCGATATCGGCAAATTTCGCGTCCAGCATTTTTGCCAGATCGCTCGCCGCCAGTTCAATATCCAGCCCGCGTTTGCCGCCGGAAACGTAAATTGAGGCGAATTCCTGCGCCGGTGCATCAATCAGCGTCGGCAGGCGCTTTTTCTGCCCCAACGGGCTGATGCCGCCCACCAGATACCCGGTGCTGCGCTGTGCGGCCATCGGATCGGCCATATCCACTTTTTTTGCCCCCAGCGCTTTGGCGACCTTTTTCAAATCCAGTTGGCCGGCGACCGGCGTAACCGCCACGGCCAGATGTTTCATATCGCCGTTAATCGCCACCAGCAGCGTTTTATAGACCTGATCGGCATTCAGCCCCAGCTTGCGCACCACTTCATCACCAAAATTAGTTTCGTTGGGATCGTGATCGTAAGTGTGCACCTGAAAAGAGATGTTGTTTTTTTCGAGTAATTTCACGGCGGGAGTCATAGCAAATCCTTCTTACCACAGTCATTTCACGCCATAAGCATACGCCTGTGTGCCTCAACAAAAATAGTACCATCTTGCGCTATTGCGCCATCCGTTGTTGCAGCAGCGCCGGAAGATTGCCATCGCCATAGAGATGAAGCGCGCCGGCTGCCACCACATAACGCCCCGGCGGTAGCGCGAACAGGCGATCGCACCACGCCTGATTACGCTGATGCATCAGAACATCATGCAGCGGCTGGCTGAAGGTTGACGGCAAGCTGAACTGCTCTGCGGCAGGCGGCGTTTCCAGCCACCAGCTCATCATCACCTGTAACAGGCGCGCATTTTCATGCCAGTGCGTTAAGGTGTCCTGTAGCAGTTCGATGCCGTCATCGGGTAACTGGCGCAGGATATCCAGTTGGCTGGTGGTGCCTTCCAGCTCCAGCACGCTGACCTGGTGCTGCTGAGCCTCCTGCAACAGTTGATAATCGACGCCATACTCCGGGCGCAGCCCCAACCGTTGAGCCTGGGTAGCCTGCAGCACCAGCGCGATATGCCAGGCCGGGCGCTGTTCAAACTCCTCGCGCGACAGCGAAAGGGTTTGCAGCGTCTGCTCAAGCTGGCTCAGGAGCTGGGGATTCAGGCGCTCTTCGAGTGGTACTGCGGGAGGAAGGTTATCAAAAGGGGAATCGGAACCGGCAATGTCTGCTTCGACAATCAGCGCATCGGCATGACGCAGTTTTTGCAGCAGCAATTCCGGCAGCGGCGACATGCCATAGGTGCCCATATGAATACTGCCGACCAGATGCAGATGCTGGCCGCCGGGCAGCGTGATATCCATTGCTGGCCAGCGGTAGCGGCGCACACGAAGCGCGAGAAAGAAGTTTTTCAATCGTTGAAACAGAGTCATACGCGCTTTCCGGGTGAAAAATCCCATGCTAACGCGGCAGGCTGCAAGGTGCAAACCCCGCCGCCTGAACGGCGGGGTAACATTTGCGGGCTACTGGTGAGGTTTAAAACGTAGCAGACGGTTGGCGTTGCTGACCACTGTAATGGAGGAGAGCGCCATTGCTGCACCCGCCACGACCGGGTTGAGCAAGGTGCCGGTCAGCGGCCAGAGAATCCCGGCGGCAATCGGAATACCCAGCGAGTTATAGACAAACGCCCCCAGCAGGTTTTGCTTCATATTGCGCAGCGTTGCTTTGGCAATCGCCAGCGCATCAGCCACGCCCAGCAAGCTATGGCGCATCAACGTTATCGCGGCAGTTTCAATCGCAACATCGCTGCCGCCGCCCATGGCGATCCCGACATCGGCCTGCGCCAGCGCGGGCGCGTCGTTTATGCCATCACCCACCATCGCCACCTGGCGGCCCTGCTGTTGCAGGTTTTTGATCGCCTCGGCTTTGCCGTCAGGCAAAACGCCGGCAATCACCTCATCAATCCCGGCCTCTTTGGCAATCGCGTTGGCCGTAATGGGATTATCACCGGTAAGCATCACCAGGCGATAACCAGCGTGGTGCAGGCGTTGCAGGGCTTCTATGCTGTCATCGCGCAGCGGATCGCGAATAGCGAACAGCGCCGTGGCGACGCCATCCACCGCCAGCAGCACTGGCGTTGCTCCGAGACTGGCCTGCGTGGCTATCTCATCGTCAAGCGCGCGGGTATCCACATTCTGCTCTGCCAGCAGAGCCTGATTGCCGAGCAATACAGTGCGTCCATCGACAATACCGCTAACGCCCAGCCCGCGTAATGTGCGGAATTGATTCACCGTCGGCAGCGTATCGCTGCCCGCTTTTTCCACGATCGCCCGTGCCAGCGGGTGGCTGGAACCTTGCTCAAGTGCCGCTGCCAGACGCAGCGCCGCCGAATCATCGCCCTCCAGTGTTTTCACACTGACCACTTCCGGCTTGCCGCGCGTCAGGGTGCCGGTTTTATCAAATACAATCGTATCCAGCGTACTGGCGCGTTGCAGGGCGTCGGCATCGCGCACCAGCACGCCAAATTCCGCGGCGCGACCGACGCCGGAGATAATCGACATCGGCGTTGCCAGCCCCAGCGCACACGGACAGGCAATAATCAGCACGGTAGTGGCGATCACCAGCGTATAAACGATTTGCGGCGCAGGACCAGCGAAGTACCAGATTGCGCCGCTGAGCAGCGCGATAGCGACCACTACTGGCACAAATACCGCCGAAATACGGTCGGCCAGTTGACCAATTTCCGGCTTGCTGCTTTGCGCCTGACGCACCATCCGGATGATGCGCGAAAGTGTGGTGTGGCTGCCGACCGCGCTGGCGGTAAACAGCACGCTACCATCCTGCACCACCGTCCCGGCGTGAATGCTTTCGCCGATACTTTTTTCCTGCGGCACGGGTTCGCCGGTCAGCATCGCTTCATCGAACCAGGCTTCGCCCTGGCTGATTTCGCCATCTACCGGCACGCGATCGCCAGTGGTAAGACGCAATGTCATTCCCGGCTGTACTTCTGCCAGCGGCAGATTTTTCTCGCCGTCAGCGGTGACGACCCGCGCGGTTGGCGGTGTTAAATCCAGTAAGCGTTCCAGCGCTTTCGATGAACGCTGGCGGGCGCGGGCTTCCAGCATATGGCCGAGATTAATCAGGCCGATAATCATCGCGCTTGCTTCGTAATAAAGATGGCGGGCTTCCATCGGGAACCACTGCGGCCAGATGTTAACGCTCATCGAATAGAGCCAGGCGGCACCGGTTCCCAGCGCCACCAGCGTATCCATGGTGGCGGAGCCGTTACGCAGGCTTTTCCACGCGCTGGAGTAGAAGTGCCCACCGGCGACAATCATCACCGCCAGGGTAATCAGGCCGATAAACAGCCACAGAGCGCGATTGCTGTCGGTGACCATCATATTGTCACCCATCATGCCCCAGACCATGATGGGCACGCCGACCACCAGCGCGACAATCGCCTGCCAGCGGAAACGCTTCATGGTGGCGAGCGCGGTTTCTTGCTGGCGCTCGCGGCGCTTAATATCGTCTTCTATGGCTTCAGCGCCATAGCCCGCTTGCTCTACGGCACTGACTAATTCAGCGGCGGGCGCGCTGCCCATGACTAACGCGGTGCGCTCCGCCAGGTTGACCCGTGCCTGCGTCACGCCCGGTACGGCCTGCAAGGCTTTTTGTACCCGGGAAACACAACTGGCGCAGCTCATGCCGTTGATCAACAACTGTTGGCTGTCATCAAGGTCGCTGGCTGCCGGAAGCTCAGAGGGGGCCGCTGTCAGTGCTTCCGACGGGAGTGATGACTCTGTCAGCGGTTTAGCCTTTGGGTGGCTTAAGCTCGCGCCGTATCCGGCTTCTTTAATGGTCGCGATCAGCGCGTCAGCGCTGGCGCTGCCGGTGACTTCCGCTCGTTCAATGGTCACGTCCGCCTGTTCAACATCGGGGCGTTTTTCCAGGCTCTCTTTGACGCGTTTAACGCAATGGCCGCAGGAGAGGCCATCCAGGTTTAGTTCTATGGTGTGAGACATGGTAAATCTCCTTGGTTGTGATGCTTCAATACTGAGTGAAGTGAAGCTTAAACCTTCCATCAAGGGGAAGGTCAAGTTTTTAAATTACTGATTGAAAGGGATTTTTAAAATCAGTGTCCACATAGCGACCACACTTTGACAAAAGTGCCTGCTTTACAATGACAAAGCCCCGCTAAGGAGCGGGGCTTTTATTATGGCAACAGGCTTAGCTGATCTCTTCCATAATGTGTGGCTGGAAACGCATCGGTAGGGATGAAATTATCTGGTAGTTTTTCACGCGGGCCGCGCTTCGTTACCAACTTTTCCACACTGTTCAGTGTGGTAAATGTGATGCTGCATTCAAAATTCTGGCACTGATGGTACTGACGGATCGTCATCTCACTGAGACGGCGACTGGTGCGTGTGCGAGCGACAGCACCACAAATGGGGCAAACAAACATGATGGCCTCCCATGGCGGGAGTTGAACTCGCTGTTATTATGGCTTCGTTTATTCAGTCTCTGCAATCCATTCCGGTATTTTGGCTTCCAGCTCCAGGCGGGTTTTAAATCCGCTGTCATCAATTGAATGTGCAGCACGGGCGATAATCCAGTCCTGAGAATCAATATCGGATTTAAACCCCGCCACAGTTCCATGCATTTCCGGGTAGAGATCGGCTCGCCCACGGGCCAGTGTTAACGTAAATTCCGCAGCACCCCGTTTGAGCTGTTGCCATTTGGCAGCAGCAGCGCGCTTTGCCGCTGTTTCACTGATGTATGTTTTGCGTAATACATAAACGTTACCGTCCTCACCCTCCAGATAATCCCCGTCTCTGGCGCTGCTGCGTGGTGGCTTTTTCTTTTTCGGCTTGCGGCTTTTGACCGTTACTTTTTTCTTTTTGCCGAATTCCAGATCCAGCCAGTACGCCCTTACGCCAGTATAGGCATCACGATCGGCAATACGAAATGAATGGCGATCACCGCTTGAACGGGTGATTGAGAATTCCGGCAGCGGTTTACCACTGGCGCTGACGCCACCGCCGGGAAGAATAAACAACAGGCTGCCATTTTTGATTGTGGCGATGGCACCCAGCATTTCCGCCATTCTCGTCAGGAAAGACATATCACTTTCCTGCGTCTGGTCGGCGTGATCGATCTCAATGTTGATGAGCTGCTCAGAAATAACCGGCGTCAGTTTATACCGGTGCGCGATGACGGAAATGACGCGCTCAACCTTAACATCATGCCAGGACACTTCGCGCTTTGTGTTGAATTCATCCCTGAAATCAGCGCTGCGTGCCGTAAGCTCCAGGCGATCAGGCGGCCCGGAATGCGCCACTTCATCCAGGGTATAAATCCCTTTATAGACCAGCGGCTCACCACGCCAGCCGATGGACACTGACAGTTCCGCCCCGCGCGGCGGCAGCTGCAACTGGCCGTCACTGTCAGCAATAGTGATCGTCAGTTCGTCGGCTTCAAATCCCCGGTTGTCGGTCAGTTCCAGTGAAATAAGCCGGTCATCCAGTATGGTCAGTGCCTTGCCTCCAAGCATGATACGGAAAGCCGGAACCGGTGACAGCTCATCCTGAAAATCCTGAAATGTCTGTGCGCTCTTATCCAGTTGTGCTTTGGTTTTGTTGATTGCGTCTGCTGACAGTGCCATGTGAACTCCTCCGGCGCTGATAGTTTCATGCGCGCGCGAAGCAGAAAACTGTCGTTTGTTGTCGCAAACATCCGACATCCGGCAGTGCGTGTCGGGCGTGTTTATTTTGTGGAATATAGCCCCGAACTCACAACATGATGGCGGTACAGCATGACCGACAACTTTTTCCACGGGGCGCGTGTTAAGGAGGAAACCGACCTCCAGACAGCGATCAATGACATTGATTCCACGGTCATTGGGCTTGTCGCTGTTGCGGATGACGCCGACCCCGAAACCTTTCCGCTCAACACGCCAGTGCTGCTGACGCGTGTTATCACGGCTCTGGGGAGTGCAGGCAAAACAGGTTCCCTCTACAAATCCCTGAAAGCCATTTCCGACCAGGTGAGCACCCGCGTAATTGTGGTGCGCGTCGCGGAGGCGAAAGCAGGAGAGAATGAGCCAACGCAATCCCAGCTCATCATCGGTGGCACGCAGTCTGACGGCAGTTATACCGGGATGTTTGCCCTCCTGACCGCCGAACAGAAAACCGGTTATCGCCCGCGCATTCTCGGTGTGCCTGGCTATGACACACAGGAAGTCACCGCGCAGCTGCGAGTGATCGCGAAACAGTTACGTGCATTCTCTTACAGCTATTGCGATGGCTGCGAGACTATCGCCGAAGCGAAAACCTACCGTGAACAGTTCGCTGAGCGCGAGGGCATGCTTATCTGGCCCAACTTCATCGCCTACAACTCACAGACCGGCATGAATGAAGAGTTTCCCGCCGTCGCCTACGCGTTAGGGCTTCGCGCGCTGATCGACAATGAACAGGGCTGGCACAAGTCGCTATCCAACGTTGCAGTCAGGAATGTGCTCGGGATTGCCAAAGATGTTTTCTGGGCGCTTCAGGCGGAAGACTCGGACGCTAACGAGCTGAACGCCAATGAGATCACCACACTTATCAAACGTGACGGCTTCCGTTTCTGGGGCAACCGCACCACAGATACGGATGAATACATTTTTGAGGTCTATACCCGCACAGCCCAGATTCTGGCGGACAGCATCGCTGAAGCGCAATTCACGACTGTTGACACGCCACTGACGCCTGCAAACGTCAAAGACGTGGTGAGTGGGATTAACAGCAAGCTTCAGGCGCTGGTCACTGAGGGCAAACTGACTGGTGCATCCTGCTGGTTCGATATCGTTGATAACCCGACGACCGGCATCCGGCAGGGTAAAGCTGTGGTGCGCTACAACTACAGCCCGGTGCCACCGCTGGAAGATCTGACGATGATTCAGACGTTTACCGATCAGTATTACGAAGCGGCATTTTCATCCCTCGGAGGTGCGTAAATGGCGATCCCTAAAAAAATTCGCTTGTTCACGCTGTTCGTCAATGGCGTGAACTACATCGGGAAAATCCCCAGCGTGACGTTACCGAAGCTTACCCGCAAAACTGAGGATTTTCAGGGCGCCGGTATGCTCGGGGCGGTTGCTGTGGATCTGGGTATTGATTCTGGCGCGCTGGATGCCTCAATGGTTGTTGGCGGCGTGGTTGAAGAGTTGCTCCTGAAATACGGTGGCGACATTGACGAACTGCGCCTGCGTTTTGCTGGTGAGATTTACAGCGGCGGAACCAGTTCCCTGATGGAAGTGGAAATGCGCGGGCGTATTACTGAGATTGATCCCGGTGATGCAAAGCAGGGTGATGACACTAACCACACCTACGCCATCAAAAACACCTATTACAAGCTGTCAGTTGATGATAAGCCGCTGCTGGAAATTGACCTGCTGAACTTTATCTACAAGCGCAACGGGGAAAATCTCTACCCGGATCGTATTTCTTCCGCGCTTGGCCTGAATAGCTGACTGCTTTCACTTAACCCTTTAACGGTGGCACAGGTTGCCACCCAGGAGATTGACCCATGGCTGTAACACTGACGAAACCCATCAAACGCGGTAACGATGAAATCACCGTTGTGACCATCACCGAGACGATTAAACAGGCTGGTTCACTTCGTGGCCTGCGCCTCGTTGACGTGCTCAATTTCGATTTTGAATCCACCTCAACACTGCTTTCCCGCGTTACCTCGCCAGCGCTGACCACGGCGGATATTGCCGCAATGGATACGCAGGATTACGTGGCACTTGCCGAAGAAATTACGCCTTTTTTGACGAAAGCGGCGCCATCCGTACCGAACGCGGCGGCGACGGCGAACGAATAAGGGAAGCTCTCTTTAACAGCGTTGAGGATCTGATTGCCGATATCGCTGTCATTTTCCACTGGCCGCCCTCTGTCATGTATGACATGGAACCGCGCGAACTGATGGCATGGCGGCAGCAAGCCGCCATCCGTAGCGGCAACCATGAGGATGAAGCCGATGGATCTTAATATCCGCGTCGCGTTCAGTGCGATCGATAAACTCACCCGCCCGACCAGTGCCGCCAGCAAAGCTGTTGGCGGCCTTGCCGAATCACTTAAAAAAACACAGGACGCAGTTAAACAGCTCGACAAACAAACGTCAGCGTTTGACAAGCTGCGCGCCCAGGCCAACGACACCGCGCAAAAACTCAGCCGCACGCAACGGGCTTTCGATGGCCTCAACCAGAAACAGCGGGAAGGGGGCCAGCTTACTGAAGCCCAGGCGGCACACCTTGAAACGCTGCGCGGAAAGATCTCACGCCTTAACCAGACCTACAGCCTGCAAACCACCCGGCTACGCGAAGCATCACAGGCTATCCGTCAGCACGGCGTTAACCTGACCGCCGGAAGCGGCGCGGTGCAAAGCGCCCTGCGCAGAACTGAGCAATATACGCAGGCGCTGGAGCGGGAACGCCAGCAACTGGCCGCGATTACAAAAGCCCAGGCTCAATATGCACGGGCAAAAGAAACCGGCGACAAATTACGGGGCGCAGGGACGGGCATGGCCCTCGGTGCTGCCGCTGCGGGCTATGGTGCAGGGCGCTTTTTATCAACGCCGATTGGTTTTGATACCGATATGTCGCGCGTAATGGCGCTGACGCGGATGGATAAAACCGATCCCCGGTTTAAGGGGTTGCGCGATCAGGCCAAACAGCTTGGTGCAGACACTGCATTTTCCAGCAGTGACGCCGCGCAGGGCCAGGTCTTCCTCGCCATGGCCGGATTCACGCCGGAGGCGATCAAGGCCGCGCTTCCCGGCGTGCTGGATACCGCTATCGCCGGTGGTGCGCTGAGTGGTGATATTTCCCTTGGGGAAACAGCGGATATTGGCGCCAGTATCCTCAACCAGTTCCGTCTACAGGCTGGTGATATGGGACGCGTGGGTGACGTGCTGGCCGGAACGTTCACCAGAACAAGCACCAACCTGCGCGATCTCGGCGAAACAATGAAGTATACCGGCCCGGTGGCCGCCAGCCTTGGCATCAGTCTTGAAGAAGCGGCCGGGATGGCGGGCATGCTGGCGAAAGGCGGTCTACGTGGCAGCGACGCGGGCACCGCGATGCGCGCATCATTGAGTCGGCTTGCAGCACCGACCGGCGCAGCATCCAAAGCGCTGAAAGAGCTGGGTGTATCTGTCGCTGACAGCACCGGTAAGATGCGGCCCGTTGAAAGTATCCTCGTCGATTTGTACAAGGCAACCAAAAAATATGGCTCCACTGACCAGGTGAGTTTCTTCAAGGATATCGCCGGAGAGGAAGCTTTTGTCGGATTGCAGTCGCTGGTTAAATCCGCCGGCAGTGGTGATCTTCAGAAGCTCATCGCAGAACTGAAAAAGGCGCAGGGTGAATCGGCGGGCGTGGCTAAAAAAATGTCGGATAACCTTGGCGGCGATTTGTCCAACCTCAGCAGTGCATGGGAGGGGCTACAGACCGAAATATCCGACACGGTGAATGGCCCGTTGCGCAGTCTGATTCAGTGGCTGGATGAGACAATCACGCGTGTGGCCGGGCTGGTCAAGGCAAACCCCGAGCTGGCAAAGACGCTGTTAATCGTTGGGGCTGGCGCGCTGGCATTAACGGCGGCGCTGGGTACGGTATCGATTGTCACAGGCATACTGATTGGCCCTCTGGCAAAGTTGAGGCTGGGCTTCACCCTCCTGACCGGAGGGAAGGGGATATCAGGCACAGTTGCCGCGCTTCGCACGCTGGGAACCGTTGGCGGCCCGGTGCTTGGCAGAATGAGCGGCTGGGGCGCGCTACTCGGTTCATTTTCTAAAAGTATCGGTGGCGTAACCGGTCTTTTACCGGCGTTGCGCGGGGGGCTGCTCACCGCATTCCTTTCGCCTGGCGCGGCAGTCGGCTCACTGGTGAAAGGTATCGGCGGTCTGGCATTACGCCTGACCGGGCTGCCTGCCATCTGGGGGCTGATCACCACGGCGGTATCGGCCCTCGGCGGTGTGCTTTCTTTTTTGCTCAGCCCGATAGGGTTGATTGGTGCGGCATTTGTGGCAGCCGGGTTGCTGATCTGGCGGTTCTGGGAGCCGATTAAAGCTTATTTTCTTGGCTTTTTTAGCGGCGTCTGGCAGGCGCTTACGCCGCTACGTGATGCGTTTTCCGCTCTGTCACCAGTCTTTACCCTGATTGCAGGCGGCATTCAGACCGTGTGGGGATGGTTTCAAAAACTGCTGTCGCCGATGCAGACCAGTAAGGAAACCCTGGAGCAGTGCACCAGTGCCGGTGAGACGTTTGGTAGGGTTTTTGGTTTCGCGTTGCAGGCGCTCCTGACGCCGCTGACCCTTTTGATAGAGGGGGTAGGGTGGGTTCTGCAAAAGCTGGGGCTGATCCCGGCAGGGCTTGATGAAGCGAAGCGAAAAGCGGAGAGCCTGACCCCTAAAGCGCCGGTTATGTACGAGTGGGATCCCCAGCAGAAAAAGATGGTTCCCAAAAGCTGGAACTGGTCTCCCGATGCCCCGGCGAAAACGCCTCCTCCGGTTACCACTCCGCCTGTCATCCCCGAATCCGGAACGGCGCGGCGTCTCAAGGAAATATCAGATAACACCAAAACCACGGCGGATAACACGAAGAAGATCGGCCCTGGCGATATCGTCTTCAAAAACCTGCCGCAGGCGCTGGCATTACGTGGCGCGTATCAGGAGGCGCGGGTGATCACTCAGCCTGTGCCGGGTGTTGCAGCATCGGCGGCTGGCGGGGGGCTGTCCGTTCCGGCAGCCACACAAAGGGCTGTTGCTGCGCCGGTTGCTGCACCTTCCGCTGCGCCGGTGTTTCAGATCAATTTCAACGACGTGGGAAGTAAGTCCGTGCCGGAGCTTGAAAAAATGGTGCGCGATGCCGTCCGGGATGCGCTGGCCACCACCAACAGAGCTAACCGCGGTTCGTTCCGCGACCGCGATTAAGGAGCATTTTTATGATGATGGTCTTTGGGATGTTCGTTTTTATGCTGCGCACCACGCCCTATCAGCAGTTGCGCCACTCGCAGGAGTGGCGGCACGTTAAAAACGAAAGGGTTAATCAGTCTGCCAGCTGGCAATACATCGGCGCGGGCGACGATACCGTGACGCTGGAGGGCGTGCTTTATCCGGAAATAACCGGCGGTAATCTGTCCCTTTCTGCACTTGAAACGATTGGCTTTGCCGGTCGGCCATGGCCGCTGATCGAGGGGGAGGGGAGAATTTACGGGATGTATGTACTGACGCGCCTGGAGCGGGGTAAATCTGAGTTTGACCAGTACGGCAACCCCAGAAAAATCGAGTTTACCCTCAGCCTTAGCCGTGTCGATACCGATTTCAGGGAGAAATTGCAGAGCGCATCTGTCAGTGATGCGCTGGCCGAGTTAAAAACCAGCGCAAATAACGCGATAAATCAGGTCGGCAATTCGCTTAAGGGATTGTTTTGAAAAGTCAGTATCGAATTTATCTGGTCTACAGAAGTGTTAATGAATGTCTGGCAATAACCAGGCGTTCAGGCTCAGCACTTAATCTGTATTAGCTTAGATTTGACCTGACACAGCTATGGCACAGAGCCAAACCTAATCTGACAGGCAGCTTTGTGCCAGGAGCAGATGTTGCTAGTTTCAGCCTATGTTAATCAACGGAGAGCAGGTCAGGGAGTACAACAGCTCCCTGATAATCATTATATTTTTTCCTGAGAATTATCGGAGGAGTCATAAAGATAAGATATATTGTAAATTGATCTATATCTTAACTTGACCGTGAATGCGTTATTATTGCTCCTCAAGACTTTATAAAAGTCTTCATACGTTTTTTTGCACTGAGCTAATGAAGCCACGCCTGCACCAAGTGTTAGAAGAGTATTCATCTCGTCCAGCGGTACCGAATCTCCTTTCCTTGGGTTCCCATAAGCAAAACATTCTTTATTAAAACCAAAATAATTAACAACCTGTACCAGTGCATCTAAATTACCACCATCAATTTTCCTGCCATTTAGAAAATATTCAATATTTTCAACATACCCTTTTCCATTACCGGCATTGTAAAGATAAAAGCCATACTCATTCTTTCCCGGCTCAACGGTTGGTACAAGCGTAATGTAAGGCTGAACTGAAATCTCGTAATTATTTTTTTGCAGCCAGCCCATGTAAACCGAGAGACCCAGCGCACAGAGCGCAATGATGACACCGCATACCGAGACAATTAGGCTGGTTATTGCAAGTCGATTACTACTTTCCATTTTTCTCTCCTTTGTGCCAGAGGCGGACATTGCTTACATCGCGATATGCCGGTTTACGGGCAGAATGTCAATCATATTCGGGGAACCCAAATTCATGACATGAATTTTATCAGTTGCTCATCTTGTTAAAAATTTTATTTCTTGATATTATCCCAGAAATGGGCAAAGTTTTTTTCATTAATTGACTTAACCTTAGATTTTCTATTTTTTATTTTTTTAATTTCCTCCTCCACCTCTTCGGGAGTGATCTTCATATTATCTTTAATCTCCATTATCTCTGAAAACCCATACATATAGTCATCAACTAGTTCCTCTTCTTTAATTCCTCTCAGTACCTCAGGGTGAATTTTCTCCGGGAAATTAATGTATTCATTAATTTGAACTATTAAAATTTCAATTTTTTCATCTGAGTCATATTCTTCTGCGATTTCATTTGCACCTTCGGCTTTTGCTTTCTCGATAATCTTCTTGATTATGACTTTTACTAAATCATATGTAGCGTTTCCAATAACACCGCTTAACGCTGCAACACCGATAAATACCAACCACTGTTCTGATGGTATCAATGAGGCATAACTGTTAACCTTACCGTTTGATTTAACTTGCTCTTCGAAAAATTGTCTATACCTAACCCCCATTTCATACGTATGCTCCGAGCGTTCAAGTACAGCGTCATAATCATCAGGACAAGCTTCCCCACAAAAAAGACATTTCTCGCCTGCGTACAACTCAGCACACTTAAAACATAATTTTATTGAACTGTTCAACCTAAAACTCCTATCAATGTTTTTTAGAAAGACTGCGCCCGCATTTACCAAAGCTAAAAAAATGGGTGAATCTTATGTAACTTTATTATTTATATGAAAAACAAAAATTACAAAAATATATTAGTTCGTATCAGTATAATATGAATCATCATGACATTTGAAGAATAATAATCAACATAGCTCATAACATGAAAATATTACGACGAGGGTAACACTATGCATGAGCCAGACAGCTCTGCCGCAGCTAAGCTTCCGCTCCTCGCTCTAAGCAGACTGTCAGATTTGATTGTGTGCTGCCGGTGAAAACTGTCAGCTCAAGTCTGAGCTAATACACTTAATCGTAAAGCCAGCGTCCAGCTTTAGCTGAATTAATCAGCATCCCGACAGTGAAATCCGGAACCTGCACAGGTTCTGTTTTTTTGAAAGGGTTCAGGGATACGGGAACATCCGGGTAATAGGTCTTGATAGAGAAAGAGCCTTGCTCTACGTCAAACTCATCAAAGAACGCATTCATTAACTCTTCAGCTTCGTCATCATCGAAATTTAAATCAGTGTCTAAATCCGTTTCGGGAGTCAGCGTCGGTTTTTTGAAGATGTAGGATCCCGCATGCTTGAGGACGAATGCATAAATGCGTTGCTCAATATCGCTTACCATATCTTGTCATTGCCTCGCGCAATCGCGTTGTAGTGAGTCACAGTATTAAATGCGATCGTTGATACGTCAGCGGCCAAAATTATCCAGCCAACAACCGGCACAGCACGGCCAACAAAGGTGCCGATTTTTGCCACCATGCGTATTTTTAATGTTGAAGGAGGGTAGCCGCCGATAACGGAAGGGAGTTTGATGCCGAGAGGGAATTTCGCCTTGCCGAACACCTTGCGGGAGGCTTCGGAAGCGTAGGAGGTACCTTTTATCGCGCCGCCGGGTTTAGTGCGTGTTGGTACCACATTTCGCCCTGACAGGATCGCGATGATGGCGGCGAAATCATCAACTCCAAGCTGGTCAGCAACCTGCTCACAGAAAACCATAAACAACAGTTCGCTGGCTGTGAGGTTAGAATGCTCAGCATAAAAGTATGTTCCATTAAGTTGTTCAACAGTATCCATTTGTTATCGTCCAGTGAGAAGCACAACGGCATTAATCCTGGACGATAAATTATGGTGAGTCCAGCACTTGTCACTACTTACCGGCAGGTGGTTCCGGCCAGCTCATATCTGGCGCGGTGGTTGTATCAACAGCATTCACAGCGTCGATATAATCCAGCACAGTATTCAGTTTCGTCGTTTCCGCATCCGTCAGTGTTCTGCCAGCCTGCAATTTTAGCTGAATGACACTGATAGACTGCATTGCAGTGTCAACGAGTTGCTGTGCGTACAGCCCGGCGGTGGCGACCTCTGCCGCATGTTGCGCGTCAGTATCTGTCACCCACTTGCTGCCATCCCATTTGTCGTATTGTGTAGCCGGTGCCGCAGTGACAAAACCATCCTTAATCGCGCCAATATAATCAATTTCTGAAGCTGTAAGGTCTGATGTTGACCAGACCGTTTTGCCGCGATGGTCTTCTTTTGGCTCCCACTTATTTCCCGCGAATACAGGTATGTAACCATTAGCGGGAGCACCGGGATCGATATCTGTTGAATGTGCCGGGAGACCAATGCCAACATGCAGATACTCATCACTTGATCCAGTGTATTCGCCGGTTTGTGCTGAGAAGTTATAAACGGTGATATTCCCTTCCCGGGTAGCAATTTTGGTTTTATCAAGCACTGCTGAAGCCATTATGCAGCCCTCACGATGTAGTTAAATGCGACGTTACGCGGACGGGTCTCACTGGAGGAATCCCCCTGCCAGGATGAGGCAACCCCCATAGTTGAGTTTGCATAACCTAAAGCACCACCACTGTTTGTGCTTTCTTCCATAGTGCCACCATCCCCTGCTGATGCCTGAGGGCTGTATTTCACCGCTCTCGAATTACTTTTACCTAATGCCGCCCCCGTCCAGAGAGACAAAGCATGTTGGTGTTCAGTAAATGCATGCCCCTGCGAGGACAGCAAAGCACGTCCGGCGTCAACGCCGCGCCCGTCATCCCAGCCGCGAATGAATTCGCCACGCAGGTCAGGCAGCACAAGAGCGGGGTAAGCCAGTGCCAGTTTCGGATATTGTGCGGCGGTAAATGTCGCGCCGTTGCACTTAAGCCAGCCTGCGGGCGGTGTGGATGCAGGCCACGGGACAGGTGTGCCTGCGGGCAGCGCTGAGCCATCTCCTAAACCAAGGTATTCAAGAAGAGCCGCGACCGATTTTCCCGATAACGCAGTGAGAGTGCTGTCAAGCGGCTGCTTTCCCGCCAGGGCATTTGTCATGGTAGTGGCAAAGTTCGGATCGTTACCCAGCGCGGCGGCCAGTTCATTCAGCGTATCCAGCGCCGCCGGGGAGGAGGCCACTAATGTGGCGATGGCCGCTTTAACAAATGCGGTGGTTGCCAGTTGCGTATCGTTTGCCGTCTGTGCTGCCGTGGGCGCTTTGGGGGTTCCGGTAAAGGTCGGGCTGGCAATCGGCGCATATTGGGTGTGCGGGTTGCTGGCTGCAATATGCTGACTCAGCAGGTTATCTGCATAAGTTTTTACCTCGATCACCCTGTTATCGACGTATTGTCGTGTTGCCAGCACCACGGCAGGATCAATCTTCAGCGTGACTGCGGATGTGGACGACACGATCAGTACCATGCGAATGGTCTGCGTACGCCCGCTACCTTCCTGTAACAGTGGCTTATAGGTTTCCGGGCAGTTAGCCACGGCAACCAGCACGCCGCTGTCGTCATAAAGGCCGATTTCACGGATCCAGTATCCGCCTTCGTTTTCCGGTATCACCTGCTCAGCGATAATCTGGCTGCTGTTGTTAGAGTCGATCGACAGCATATTCAGTGCTGCGATGCGTTTCTGGTTAATCAGCGTAGTCTGCGCCGGGTCAGGCGTTGGCAATACCCCATTGGCGTCGCCAACCGCCATCTGCGTGATATTGAGTGTCGTACCGAGTGCCGCCGCATTCGCCAGCCGCGCGGCGCCCTGATTGGTCAGAATGGCGAAATATTTTGCTGTCATGCGTTCACTCTCGTGTTTTCAATCAAATGTATGGCCGAAGCCGGGTAGTAATCACCGCCAACGGCGATCTCTTCCGGCAGGTAGGGATAAACCGTCACCGCTGCGCCATCAAACGTGGCGGCACCAACGTATAATTCACCGGCACTCTGGAGCTGGATCGACAGCCCGATCAGGTGCCTGCTCAGCGGCTTCGCATCCTGAATCAGCCGCTCAAGCTCCTGATACGTTTCCTCGGTGATGCCCTGTTCCTGGACGCCGATATCCAGCCGGAAAGTGCCCGGCTCTTCGCCGGTCTGCCACCATTCACTTACCCGAATCAGAAAGCCGAACGGCTCCACAACACGGCGCAGCGCGTGGATGGTTCCTTTCTGCCGATGAACCATAAAGGCGGCTCTGATCACAGCGCGCTTTGTCTGTTCAGACCAGCTTTTGTCCCAGCGATCAACTGACAACGCCCAGGCGAGATAGGGCAGGAATATCACGGGGCACTCATCCGGATCCCAGAGCTTGTGAAGCTCGACGGGGATAGCGTTAATCCTTGCCGTGGCGGTTTCGGTGCGGCGCAAAAACTGACTGGTGGTGGGTGGCAGCAGGCTGTTACTCATTGGTGCCTCCCTGGCTGACAGTGACGTCAACGCACACAGCTGATTGCGTGTCATCGATCACGATATCTGCGGCAGGGGTTGTCAGTTCAACGCGCTGTACACCCTGAACATGTAACGCCGCCATCACCGCGCTGCGGGCAACATCCCGCCCGATTTTCCCCTGGGCTGCCAGCCATGCTGTCAGTGAGTTCTGCGCAGCTGTCAGAATGGGTTCGGATTCCGGTCCCGGATAGAGATAAAGCGTGGCGTCAATCTCATAGGTGACGATCTCCGCACTTTGTACCGTAAGACGATCACCCACCGGGCGCCGGTCTTCTGCTGACAGTGCCGCATTCACGACAGCCAGCAACTCCGGTGAAGCCGTGCCATCACCTTCAGTTGATAACACCGACACCACAACCACGGCAGGAGAGGGGCTGACTGCTTTTGCGTCTGCCACTTTGCCGCTGGCGCTTCTGGCGTAGTACTCGTAAGCGCCGGTTGGCCCGGCCACGCTCAGACCTTCAAACGCGGTTTGCGCGCGCAGGCGCAGGGCCGTATCACTTTCCATTACGGCATCGCTCGTGTCTGTCTCCGGTGTGATTTCAAGTCTGGCGGTGTTGAGATTGGCGGCCAGATTATCCAGATCGGTGGACGCGGCGTGACTCAGCATGCAGGCGGCAGCACCTTCGTTTATCTGCTGGCGTAACATCATCTCCCGGTATGCTACGACCTGCGCAATGACATTCAGTGGCTCAGATTCGAACCCCAGCGCAGCGGTTATTGCAGACTGCTGATCTGCCGGGAACGCGGCGATAATGACAGCTTTTACATCCAGTAAAATCCCCTCAAAATCCAGCGTTTCGATAATTTGCGGCTGCGGCAGCTGCGATAAATCAACCGTTGCCATGACTGTCGCCCCTGAGTGTTATGGTGGTGGCCTGCTGTTCCATGGTTTCCGTCAGCATGCCTGACATATTCGCTGTTACCGCGCCGCCCGCAGAGAAAGCCACGTCCACGGTGCTCAGCGCTATTCGTGGCTCCCACGTTGCCAGCGCGATGACGACCGCGCTCATCAACTGCATGCGGGTAACGTTGTTCTGTGGGTTATCGATAAGATCCTGAACCAGCGAGCCATAGTTACGGCGCATCAGCCTGGAGCCAATCGGGGTGCGGAGGATATCGCTTACCGACTGCCAGACATGATCGGCATCCGTAAGCGTTCCCGTCCCGTCCGGGTTCATACCCGTATAGCGCGCTGTCATTGCGTGCCCTCCGTCCAGCTCCCGCCCCGCTGCACACTGCCGTGCTGATGGTTGTCCACCTGCACACCGTTTGACGTGAACGTCCCTTTGCCGTGAGTGAAATTCCCCTCCAGATTGCCACCCTCCGAGACGGTGAACGTCCGGGTTTTCAGCAGGCTGGTACATTCGACAACCGGCGTATCCAGAGTGACGCTGACAGCCGCTTCCAGCCTGGCGGTTTTGATTCCGGAGACAGTCAGCGCCCCGGCGCTGGCGTCGTAATGAAACCGTGCGCCGTCCGGTGCGGTCATGACCATCTCGGTTGCCGATGCACCCGGAGCCGGATTGTCGTTGCTGTACAGGCTTCCGCCAATAATGGCGGTTTCGGGGTTTCCGCCCATACACAACAGCCAGACCTGTTCACCCACAGCAGGGGGAAGCCATACACTGAATGCGCCCGCGCGCTGCGCATTCCAGCGAAGCCAGGTGGTGGTAAGTCCGCCGCTTTCCACGCGCACGCGCCACCGGCTCACATCGATCTCAGTTACCGTGCCGGTGCGGACAACGTTTTCCAGCAGACGGATCAATTCAGCAGCATCCACTATTGCACCCCCAGCGAATCAATCACCTGACGGGCGATTGCCATGCGGTCAGCTTTGCTCAGCCCCAGCAACTGGCGGCGTGGGTAGGTTGCCACCGCACCGCTTTTGTTCACTTTGTCGCGCAGGCCATACTGGTGCACGCGGGCAATCCTTGCGGCCACCCCGGAAAAGCCAACAGTCGCGCCGTCAGCGTCAGCGCGCGCTTTCAGAAACCGTGCCGTTCGCAGACGGCGAAACATCGGGTCGGGCTTCGTGGTATCACGGCGAACTTCCGTAAAACTGACATCGAGATAGCGCTCAATGTCTGCCCGATAGAAAGTACGCACCGCACCACGCTCTTCATCAAACCCCGTGAGCATTCGGCCACGACTGCCCCGGCTGGCCTGCCAGTTTTTCAGGCGGCGGGTTTCACCGTTCCAGACAAAACTGATGCCAGCCTGTGAGCGCAGAACGCGTCGGCTACGCTTCTCAAACTTGCTGCCGTCCGGGGCTTCCTGCCGTCCGATGCGCTGGCTCTGACTGCGGCGAAGGGGGGTGGCAATATTTCTGGCTGTGCGCAACCGGCCCGCCGGTGCCATTCCGGCCAGGATGGTGGCAAACACATCATCAAGCTGCTGAAACAGCGCGGCATCATTACTCATGGCATAACCTCACCGGCATCCGGATCGAGGAAAACGGCATCCCACTCACCATGGCAAAATCGCGGGCGGTCTTCCGGCAGATGTGTCGCCACGGCAACACCACTCTCATTACTGACCATGACGCGCTCCCATACCGGGAGCGTAAACAGGATATCGGCTGCGTCATCGCTCAGTATGTCGGCCTCAAATTCAATTTTTCTGTTGCTGTCAGGGTTCAGAAGCAAATCGGGCTGATGCTTCCAGACCCAGTCCAGCAGGGGGAGCATGAGATCATCGACATGGCCGGGAAAATCCATCGCCAGCACTTTGATTTCGTAGCGGTACATAAACGAGCTTTCACCGGTTGCCTGAATCTCAATGCTGCCTTTCTCCGTCCAGACCGTGATTTGTTCTGGCCTGGCTCTGCACCAGTCATTACCGGCAATCAGCGCCCCGCGCAGCAGTTCTGTTTTTTTCATGGTCTTGCTCCTGTAAGCCCGGTTTGCGTGCTCTGCTGTGCCCGCCGCTGTTCGATCTCGCGGATACCAGCAAAGTTGTTATTGCCCTGCCCGATAGTTGCCAGAAGCGGCTTGATCCACAGCACTGCCCGGCAATACGTCAGCCCGCCGGGGGCAACGGCACCACCATCGGCTGTGTCAGGTTCGCCGGAATCGGGGTGCATTGCGCTGGCACGTAAACGGTTTGCGTACGAGAGCAGCCCGTCAGCGATATGAGCAGGAACAGGCAGATCACAGGTTTTCTCACGGCGAAGAATCTCCCGGTATTCAATAACGGTTTTTTCGGCATCGGTGGCGACCACGGCGTTAGCGGTGGCCGCTATCTGCGCCACCTGGTTAAAACGGTTCACGTTGAATGCCTGAGTGGCGATCACCTTCCCCTGTAGCGCGTTGTCAGACTGCAACACGCGCTTATCGCTTTCCGCCGCATTCAGGTCTGCCCTGGTGGAAACCAGCCCCACGGCGAGCATGGCGATAATTACCAGCGCGGTTACGCCTGCAATGACCGTAACGCGGTTCATTTCTGACCCCACAGGCACACCTCGCGCTCAACTTCGCGACGGTTCATCAGCCCTTTCCACTTTTTACCGCCAGCGTAAATCCACTGACGCAGCCCGTCACAGGCGGCCCTGTAATTACCTGCATTAAGCTGGCGCAATAGCGCAGAGCGCTCAAACGCCGTAACACCAACGTTGTAGCTGAACGTGATAAGCGCTGCCTTCTGGTACTCACTGGCTGGTACTTTTACTGAACGCTCAACAGAGCTGGCAAACGGCACCAGGTCTTTTTGCAGCAAATCCCGGCATTCGGTTTCGGTGTATTTTTTCCCCGGAATAATGTCCCTGCCTGTGTGCCCGTAACAGACAGTAAGCACGCCAGCAACATCGTAGTAAGGTGCGTACCGGACGCCCTCCAGTTCAGGGATCATCGTCCCGGCAATAGCCAGCGCGCCAGCGCCGGTCATCCCTGCCAGCTTATTTCGCAGTGCGGGTGATATCGCCATTATTCACCTACCTTTTCCAGCGCCTTGACCGCCACCTGCACTGCCGCCGGGCGCTCATGTGAGGGCTTATCTTTCACCTCGTTGAGGTATCCGCTCAGCATCTGCGTTCGCTTTTCATCTTCCTTACGGCTACGACGCGCATCCAGCCGCCCGCTGACATAAGAGGCCAGGGAAATAATCAGCCCTGCTGCACCAAAGAACATGTACACCAGATCCTGTGTGGTAAATCCTATCGCTGCCGCCAGCGCGGCAAGCCACGCAAAGATCTGCGTGAAGATATTCCCGGAATCATTCATTTTCATGCGCTCCCGCCTCGCTACATGCGTAAGCCGACCCGCCCCATACCCGGTTGATTAACTCCATAGCTGTACGGTCTCCGTGGCTGCCGGTTCGCTGACCTCGGGTAATTCAACCTCCTGACCGGCGGCCAGAAAAAGCTGGCCGGAAATGCCCTTGTTGGTCGACACCACAGCCTCGGTCACGCCTCGTGTCAGGCCGTAATGCCGCTGACACAGCAAATCCACGGTATCCCCCTGTAATGCTTTGACCTTCATCAGAAAGCCTCCGTGAAATTACGTGTGGCGCCACGAATATCCGCAATAGCCCAGCGCACATCGCGCCAGAGATCCTGCGCCTGGGTGGACAGGGCAACGGCGCGTTTTTCACCGGCATCACCGGTGGTATCCACGTCGCGAAAAGTCTCAAGCAGAAGGGCGCGGGCGCAACTGAATACCGCGCGGCGGTAGCGGTGGATTTTCACGCTCTGCCCGTCAACCTGCATGGCCGGGATGGCGACCAGCGAGGCATAACCCGCAGCAATCTGTTCTGCCTGCCATGACGCCAGCTGTTCTGATACGTGGATCACCGCTTCGGTCACCACATGTTTGAGACGGGTGGTGGTCACAGCACCATTGATACGCATTTCAAGGCGCACATCGCGCAGGGCGATTTCCGGCCAGAACGAACCGGCAGTGACTTTTTCGCCACCATCATTGACGTCCGGCACATCTTCCGCAGAAGGTGTGACGGCGCGACCCGCTACAAAGCTCATCGTGTAGTCTCCTGAAAAGGTGGCGGTGAGCGGACGGAAAAAAGTAAACGCCAGGCGCTACAGATTTCCGCCCGCGCCGCCAGCGCACGGGGCGCAAGTCGGTTATTTCGTCTTCTCTGTCGGCGCTTTTCGTTGTCTGGTTTGTCCACCTGACTTCGCCCCGGAACGCGCTTTTGCACTTGTGTTGCGCCGGGGGCGGGATGCTGGTTTTTCGGCGACGGTGGAAGGTTGTTCTGCGATGCCGTCCGCTGTTGCGGAGGCTGGCGCCGCGCCACCTGAACCGGCGTCAGCCGCTGCACTACCCGCATCATCTGTTGCGCCGTCAATGGAACCGGTTGTTTCGCTGGCTTTTTTAACCACACGCGCCAGGCGGTCGATCTCTTTTTTCACCCCTGCCCCGGCATCAAGCGTCAGCGCCTGACGCAGCAGGGAAAGGGCGGTTTCCTGCTCTTCGGCTGTGCCGCTTCGCAGTGCAAACGCCCTCGCTTTGCAGAGCTTGGCGCGAACCACATCCGGCATATCGCTGTTTGCGGTGATCGCTTCGACGTCATCGAGTACCGCCAGATAGGGCGTGATATCGGTGCTGTCATCGGCCTTGACCTGCACCAGAATGGGATCGCACATTTCATCAATCAGTACGGTGGCGGGCGTGCGGTTAAAGCGGTCTGGCATCAGCAGGTTGTGGGAGACGACATAGCGCCCGATACGCACGGCCAGCGCGTAATCGCCCGCGTCTACCGCCCATACCATCAGCGTGGTGATCACTTCATCCTGCCGTCCGCTGCCGCCTGCCAGTGTTCCCTCGATCCAGCCCTCATAATTGGGTAGTAACTGGCGCTTCATGGCGGCTTTTGCCTGGTCGGACTGCACTTTGCGCAATGCACTCTGATCCATGCGCAGCCGGTGCAGGATTTGCTCATGCGCGGTGCGCGCCGTGTCGGTCTGCTCGTCGGTTTTGCCATGGCGTTCAGCCATGACCTTCTGGAAATGTTTTTGTGCCGGTGTCAGCATGGTTCTGTCCCCGAGTGAAGCGGGCCGCAAGCGCAGCCCGCCCGGTATTACGCGCTGCCCTCAGCCGCTTCGGCGAAGGTGATCCCGTCGATAAACGCCACTGCGCCATAGTCTTCAACAATGAAATCGTCATTGGATGACTGGTAAGTTGCGACGCGGTTGTACTCCGACTCTTCCTTGATACTCCGGCGCAGGGAGCCACGCTGGAAGTAGAGCGACAGGTTTTTGAACGGCGTGATGAGAATGCCGTTGCCGGGGAAGTAGGGCGCGATGAAGGTCGGCATATTCCCCACTCGCTCCTGCGACACAATGAGCTGTCCCGCCAGCATTTCCGTATTGGGGTTGGTCTGGCTCATGGCGTTGATGGTCGGGAAATTGCTGGTCGTCAGCAGGTCGCCAGCGAGGATCACCACGTTGTCAGGGTTGCGCTTGTGCCACTCATCCATAAGGCTGTTTTTGGCGTCGTATACCGCTGCCGTCAGGTTGCCGTATGTCCCGGTGGCGACAATTTTGTTGTCCTGATCGCGGGACGTGACTGTCACGCCCGTGATACGGCGATGCGGGGCTTCATTGCGGATTTTCTGCAACCAGCCGATGCCACAATCCTGCAACAGCGGATTCGCTGCGCGATCAGAAGGATCGGAATAGCCTGCCCCGTTGAAACCGATCATGATGCGGTCAAGTGACATCTGACGGGCCATTGCACTGCTGATCAGCGGCTGAAAGTTTGGCTGATGCGCCCAGGCATCAAGCTGTGCGTACGAGATACCGTAGTCGTAGTTGGTCTTGCGGCAGAGGTAGCCGTAAGGATCCATGTTGTCACTGGATGCCGGATTGCGGCGCGTGGTGGTGCTGTTGTTCACTCCGGCCAGCGGCCCTTTGCTGCCGATCAGGATTTTCTGGCCGATCTGCTCATCAACGCCGAAAACGTTAATTTGTTTCAGAAAGGCGTCGCTTTCCTGCGCGGCGGCCTCAAGGCGCTGTTGCGCAGTCGGATCAACGCTGAACTGTGCCGCGACAGCGGCGGCTGTCACGCCGTTAAGCTGCGCCTGCCGTGCCACATACTGATCGAACAGTTGACGGGTATTATTTCTCATCTCTTTCTCTCTCGTTGCTGATATCAGTAGTCAGCCAGCTGCGCGTTATCACCACCGCTGGCAGGCGGGCGGCGGCTGAAGTTGCCGTCCGTGGTTTCAAGTTTCTGGCGCAGTGCAGCCAGATCGGTTGTCAGCTGCTGAATGGCGGCTTTGTCCTGTGCGCGGCCCTGCTCAACGCTGCTGAACTGATCGCTGAGTTCAACCTGTGACTGCGCCACGGCCTCAACAGCCTGATGCACCTGGCTGAATCGCTCATCGTCGGTCTTCTGACCTTTGCCAAGGATGCCCATGACGCGGGAAAACCACTGTTTGCTCTCATCGCTGCGCTGACCGGAAAGCTCGATCACTTCCGCCTCAATGGCTTCGGTGAACATCGGCGGTTCCGCCTGCTGGTTGTTAAATGCCATCACCTGCGCACGTTGCTGAGCAGCAAATTTCAGGCGTTCAGTGCCAAGGCTGGCGGGCGTGTCTGTCATCGCCAGACCCACAACATAAGCCTTGCCGTTAAGTGCAAACTGCGGGTGCAGCTCAATGCTGGAATAAACCTTTTGCCCTTTGTCGGTCATAGGTTTCATACGGCCTGAGTCTTCAATCTCCGCATAGAGCGCGGTGCGACCGGCCAGCGGCCCGTCGGTAATATCCTCGGCGCTTAATGCGGTCACATCGCCCATCGCCCCGAAATCACTGCCCGGATAAGGCGAGAGGTAATGTTCAATGTTGACGCGCGCCCCGTAGACCTCCGGGTTGTAGTTCGCTGCTGCGTCGCGGAGATGTTCCGGCTTAATTTCGCGGCCATCGACGGTGGCCCCGGAGACAGCAACACGGAATTTTTTGCGGGTTTTCGTTGTACCAGCCATGTTCGTTTGCTCGTTGTGGGTGAGTTCAGCGAAATGATGGCAGGGGCGGCATTGCCGCCTCAACGCGTTGTTGTTGTAGGGGAAACACAACAACCAGAGGTGCGGGAAAGCATCCGCGCGCGCGGGTTAATCTCCCCGGCATACAGCGAGGAGAAGCGAATGTCGGTTGAGGAAGCGTTTATCAGGCAGCGGGCAAGACAACTCTACTGGCAGGGTTACCCGCCAGCAGAAATTTCACGCCTGATGGGGATCAATCAGAACACAGTCTATGCCTGGAAAAAGCGCGACGAATGGGACGATACGCCGCCCATTCAGCGTGTCACCACGTCCATTGATGCGCGTCTGATTCAGCTGACCGGCAAGGATAAAAAGACCGGCGGTGACTTCAAGGAAATCGACCTGCTGACACGACAGCTTAAAAAGCTGGATAACGGCACCCCGGCCACGCAGCCGAAAAAGAAGCTGCGCAAGAAACAAAATACCTTCTCGGAATCGCAGATTGCGGCGCTGCGGGAAAACATTCTTGGCTCGCTGCACTGGCACCAGCGCGGCTGGTTCGACAATCACCACCACCGCAACCGCGCCATACTGAAATCCCGCCAGGTGGGGGCCACCTGGTATTTTGCGCGCGAGGCGTTGCTGCGTGCGCTGTCTGACGAGGTGAAATACAAACATCAGCGCAACCAGATCTTCCTTTCTGCCAGTCGCCGTCAGGCGTACCAGTTCCGCAGTTTTATTCGTTCTGCCGCTGAGGAAGTGGACGTTGAACTGAAGGGCGGCGACATGATCCAGCTGGCGAACGGCGCAGAGCTGCATTTTCTTGGCACCTCAGCCGCAACGGCGCAGTCATACACCGGCAATCTCTATTTTGATGAGTTTTTCTGGGTAGGGCAGTTTGCCAACCTGAAGAAAGTGGCCGGGGCAATGGCAACCCTGAAAGGGCTGACACGCACCTATTTTTCCACACCGTCAGCAGAAAGCCACGAGGCCTACCCGTTCTGGAGTGGTGAAGCGTTTAACAAAGGCCGCAGCCATGGCAAACGGATTGAGTTTGACACCAGTTGGAAAACACTCAACAGCGGCCTGATGTGCCCGGATAACATCTGGCGGCAGATTGTCACCCTTCAGGACGCCATCGATCACGGGTGGGATCTCACTGACATTGAGGAAATTCAGCAGGAGAACAGCCCGGAGGAATACGACAACCTGTATGGCTGCGTGTTCATCAAAAACGGCGAAACCGCTTTCGATTACAACCAGTTGCTGAGTTGTGGTGTTGACGGGTTTGACGACTGGCCCGACTGGAAACCGTACGCCATGCGCCCGATGGCAGATCGCGCGGTGTGGATTGGCTATGACCCCAACGGTGCCAGCGGCAAAGGTGACAGCGGGGCAATATCGGTTAATGCGGCGCCGCTGGTTCCCGGCGCCAAGTTTCGTACCATCGAAACCCAGCGCATACGCGGCATGGAATTCGAAGCGCAGGCGCAGCTGATCATCAACATGCTGACCCGCTATAACGTCCAGCACATCGGTATTGATGGCAGCGGCATCGGCGAGGCGGTTTATCAGCTCGTGAAGAAGAAGTTTCCGGCGGCAGTGTGCTACCAGTTTTCGCCCGCCAGCAAGCGCATGCTGGTACTGAAAATGCTGCAAATGATCCGCGCCGGTCGCTGGGAGTATGACCGGGGAGAGTATGACCTGATCACCGCATTCAGTGCGGTGCGAAAAGTGGTCACACCGGGCGGCGTGATCACGTATGACACTGACCGCGCCCGTGGCGTCAGTCACGGTGACTTAGCCTGGGCGACCATGCTTGCCACTATCAACGAACCGCTGGGCGCTGACGGCGGCAATACCATGACCGTTATGGAGTACTGACTTTGAGCAGAAAAAAATATCCCCGCGCGCGGCAGCATTCCGGGGAACAGACAGACCTGGTTTCTGCACTGAAAACCCAGCCGGGACTGAGTTCTTTCACCTTTGACGGGCCATGGCCGGTCACGTCATCTTATGACCTGCTGGACAGCATGTATTGCGCCAACAATGGCCGCTATTACGAAACGCCGATCAGCTGGTATGGACTGGCGCGGCAGTTTGGTTATGCGAGCTGGCACCAGTCTGCGTTGATGTTCAAACGCAACGTGCTGGCCGGGTGTTTTATCCCGCACCGGTTGCTGTCCCGTCAGGTGTTCTCTGCCTTTGCGCTTGACTGGTTTGTGTTCGGTAACGCCTATCTTGAGCTGCGATCAAATCTGCTTGGCGGCCCGCTGGGGCTGCGCCATTCACTCGCCAAGTACACCCGGCGGGGTTCCGATCTCGATACCTACTGGTTTATTCAGGCGGGCCTGGATGATCACCAGTTCAGGACTGGCTCAGTGTGCCACGTCATCAACCCGGATATTCACCAGGATATCTACGGTATGCCGGAGTATTTTGCAGGGCTGCTGTCGGCTAACCTGTCGCACTCGGCTGACAAGTTCCGCAAGCTTTACTATGACAACGGCAGCCATGCAGGTTGCATTGTTTACGTGAACAGCGCCATTGCCGATCAGGAAAGCCTCGACAAGCTCAAGAAAACGCTGACGGATACGCGGCGGGGTGGGGCATTCAAGAACATCCTGCTGCATGCGCCAGGCGGCGGGAAAGACTCGGTTCAGATCCTGCCGTTCAGTCAGATATCGGCAAAGGATGAGTTTATCGGCGTGAAGTCGGCAACACGCGACGATATTCTGGCCGCGCATCGCGTACCACCACAACTGATGGGCGCCATCCCGGAGGGTAATGGCTCGTTTGGCGATGTGGAAAAAGCCGCCAGGGTATTTGCCATCAATGAGCTGACACCCGTGATGGAAGCCATGAAACACGTCAACGACTGGCTGGGTGAGGAGGTGATCCGCTTCAACCCCTATGCACTCCTTTCCGAAAGCGCCTGAACATTCCGGCAGACACCATCAGGAGTGGTGGTGTCGCTTCTGCACTCCCGAAAATCCTTCTAATTTTTTCACCTTCCGCTGCCGTCCGCCGCCTGTCGGGCATCATTTTCCGTACCCCTAACCAGACGCGCTGTAAACCGCTCTGAGGCGGCATTTTCTCACCCATCCCCGCGCAAGACCGAAGCGAGCGCGCGGCCATGCAACGCGTCTCAGGCATCAGATCAGAGACAATCCGGCCCTTGCCTTGCCCCCCAAAGCGCGCGCTTGCTCCCCCGCCTCGCCTGCGCGCTGAACGTGCCTCTTTTTGTGCACTTTTGAAATCAGGCCGGAGTCACGCCAGAACTGACGTGAAATAGGATAAATAGCATCAAAAAAATTGTGCAAAGCTGTGCACACTCTTGCAGTAATTGCACCTAAAAAAATGAGTGGTCGTTGTAAAATTAAAATATGTCAAAGGACGGATGAATTCTTAAATCATCTCCTTTTTAGTGGTAACTCACGGGGGATACTTAAACCTCCAGAGGACTTACGTTTGTTCTCCTCATGATGAACGCACATAGATAAGTAAATTATGGAATTTCTTACAAGCTCGAACATGTCATATAGGCGAATCATGAAATCCTCTTCAGATATATGAAGGGAAAATTTTGAACGTTGCTCTTTGTCTTTTGATTTCATCGTGAGATCATCCAGCGCTTTAATTAGAGTATCTTTTTCAATTAGTAAATTTTCAAGTGATGTTGATCTGTCGTTAGAGGCTTTGTCTTTTATAAGTTTAGATGTGATTGATATTTTTTCTTTTAACTCGCTTATTTCTTTCTTTATTGCTTCATGCTTTTTGTTTTTATATGGCTCGTCAGATTGATAAAGTGTAAAACCAAAATCATCTGAAATACCAAAGGATTTGTGTTCTATTGCATTTCTTATATCTGAGAAAGCCTTCATGTCTGGGTCTAACCAATAGGAAAGTTTATCATCAATCAAACCTTTCGGGTTGGTGTCTCGGAAATCCTTGAGAATATAAAAAAGGGCATGTACAAAAATGTTATCACTTCCTTTGATTTTTTCATTGGGTTTTAATAATCCATTTGATATATCACCAAAGACATTTTGGAAGTATATTTTAGAACCAACATCTCTTAACCCAAGATATGCATTGAGGAAATATGCAATTTTGTCAAAAATTGAAAATAGAGTTTTGAATGCAGATTTAAGGTGCTGCCCTTTAATATTTGTCAAAGAATAACTAAAGTCCTCTATATGACTATATGTTGAGTTGAAGAAATGATTCTTATCATCTGGTATTGATTCTGAAATAAATGTCAAATAACGAGCATAACAAAAATCATTTTTAATCTCATCATATAGTCCGTGAAAGATGAGTTCTTCATTTAATGTTAAAATATCGTTTATCTTAAAACTCATGTCAGGAAGTGAGAATATATCTTGGAAAACCAGATCAAATGTATATATGTCATTTAAATCGTTGATGAATAATCTTTTTTCTGCACTCCATTCTAGATAGGCTCGATTGATTTTTGTTTTAACTTTCTCTACATAGCTCTTATCTAGCTGAAAATCTTCTTCAGTGAAACTTTCTTCAAACCATCTGTAGAACCTCATCAACTCACCGTCATCATGATATGCAGAGCGTTGGGAACTGTGAAGCTCGTCAATCTGTGCAAGGCCTGAGTTGATTAGTTTATGAGCGTGGTAATAATGGTGATATCTATGTGAGTCGTCGTAAAGACAATTTGCGATCTTAAGTTCGTTAAGGGCTTTACGGATAATGGCTACTGGATTATTATCAATTGATATTGCTTTATCCCAATGTTTTCTTCCACATAAAATACGACCCTGTGAAACTAGATTATTTGCAAGATTAGTTTCAACCAAACTTCGTAACTTTTTGTTGTTTTCATCTTGGGCGTCGTTTGATTCAAGCAGGTGCATTGCCTTTCTATAATGTAAAATACCCTTTGATACCTCATCAGAATACCAATTGCTATTTGTTATAATGTTGAGGTGGGAATAGCAATTTCCTAATGTATAGTGGAAGCTGGCGTTCGTTAAATAATGGTCAAAGCTAAAATCGACACGCTCTAGTGAACAAATAAATAAATGGATGTCATTTTCATTCCTTTCATCAATTAGTTCATCAGCGCGGCGTGCCAGAAATTGCATTGTAGCATTGTCGATAATGATTGTTTCGCTCATGGTTAAACTGGATGATTTTAAAATATATGTGAATAATATGGCACTGCTCTTATCGAATATCAAGGGGGGATATCTTCAGTACAACGCACGGGCAAGACGTATTGCTTTGTTTTTGATTAGAATTCTAATTATTCTAACTGGTTATAGGTCAACTGCACTTTACCGCTGCTTTCCAGCGATTGAGCAGATTACTTGTTTTGTTTTTTGACAGCGTTCTACGCCAATGCTTATTTGAACCCGTAATAACCAATTCTCCCGTGCGCGGGTTTGCACGATACACTGTATCCAGCGCGGTGACTTCCTCCCCGCGCGCCAGCTGTATGGCCTGCACTCGACTGATCTGGATTTTTTTGATCTGCGCCCATACCAGAATCTGTCCCGCCAGTGTTTCTACTTTTGGCGTAAGGGCTTGCTCTCGCTTCCGTAGTTCACATGCAGCACGCAGGTAACTTTCGGCGCGTGCCTGATCATATTCCGTGTGCTCACATGACGTAATGGCGTGCGCCAGCGCCTCAAACTCTTCGGCGGCTGATTTTTTCCGTTCCGATTTGTGGTTTCGGATGCTTTCAGCAATGCGTTTTTTCTGTTCGCGCGTTAATTGCCCGATCGCGATTTGCTCTGGCCCATCCGCGTCATCTGACACCGCTATTTCTGACGGTGCTGCCGGGGGCGGAATTGGTTGTTTTTTCGCCTCGGTACAGTTATTGACACGAGTCCAAGAGGGCGCAGGCGCGCCCTGAAGGTCAACGGCCAAACCCGTGCCGTCTGAAACAGGGGGCTTCATCTTCACGATGCAGTAGGTTTTAAGGCGGGTGATTACCGGTTCAATGTTGACCGCTGGCATTACAAGGCCTTTGATCAAGTTCTGGTATTCGCCATAGGCGTTGGGTTCATCCTTCATCTGATACCAGATGCGAACGACCAGGTTTTTACGTGCGACAAATGCGCCGCCCTGCAACTGCACATACTGCTGCCAGTCGCCAGAATCGGCAGCGCGATGAAGCTCGCCGAACAGCGGATTTATGCTGTCTGCCAGCGCCTGATCGTGCATCCGGCGCAGTTCGCGCCACACGGAAACCGGCGCGCCGCCTAAAAATTGAAATTGACGAATGCCCCAGCAGGAGGCCCAGGCGGTAGCGTGTTTGGCTGTCTCTTTTAGCGGTCTGCCGCTTTCATCGTCGGCTTCGCCATCGAGTGCGTAGCCATCAATATTTTTAGAGATGTATTTAACGACATAGCCTGTCGCGCTGCCTTTCTCCGGATCGATATCCTTCATTTCAAAGCGCGGCAACTTGCCATTTCTGCCGCGTAGTTCTTCGGCATCTTCGCGGGTGGCGTAGTCCTGCATTACCTCGCGCAATTCGCTGACGTGCTCCGGGGCGGTGAACAGCAACCCGTGCCAGTGTGGCGTTCCATCGTGATGGGACTCTGCCACGCGAAGCCCGAATACGGGGATTTCTCGGCGGGCCAGCTCTGCGCGTATCTGCTGCCAGATGCGGTTAAGATAGCGCTGTGCCGTGCGTGGGCTTGTGCCGCTCCATTTGGCATTACGATGCCCGAACATACTCCACGCGTGATAGCGTGACGGTGTGGTCAGGGTAAAGAAGTTTCCGGCAAACCCATTTTCATTGGCGATTTTTTCGAAGCCACCAATGCGCGTCATCAGCTCAATGCGCCGTTTTTCCGGGTTGGAGATGCTTTTATCTATCTGCTCAATCAGCGATATGCGTTCTTTTGTGTCCTGATCTTCCAGCTCCAGCTTGCTCATGATCGCGCGGCTACGTTTACGCCGTGTATCCCACTCGCTGACGTGGTGTTTGCTGCAATAGGGAGATATGTCGCGCTTCACGTCACCAAACGCGATATGCAGATGCTCGCGCCAGCGAACTGCGTATTTTCTTAATATGCGATGCCACCAACGAGAATCCAGCATTTTACTGATCGCTGTGGAGAGTTCGTCGAGGCGCAACTTGCGTTTGCCCGAGCCGGGTGGCGTCTGACGAAAATAGAGAGTCAGGCGCGCGGCTTCGTTATACAGCCACACCGCTGACTGGCGGTCATCCAGTGCCGCTATATCGTCGTTTACTTCGCTGAGAACGCCTGTCATGTAGATGGCGATATCCTGCGCCATCAACTCCACGTCTTCGGCTGAGTAATCCGGCAGATTATTGAACCGGCGCGTTAATTCCCCCAGGTTCTTAAACGTGTGGTAGAGCGTATTGAGTTCACTGTATGCCTCGCCATCGCTGTCAACCGGAATGGCATATTGCTCAGTTACAGACTGAATATGTGGCAGATCACGCCTGACGATATCCCGCACGGCCAGCCTGGCAATATGGCGGCCTTTCATAGAGTGGATGCTGTCAATGCGCACTGCCAGACGGCGGCGAATGAACAGCGGGAGAGGTTGAAGGGTACGTTTAACCCAGTCTAAAAACTCCTGCTCTTGGCCCAGCTCAACGAGATCAACAGCAGGTGTCTTATCGACATAAATGGCTTTTCTTGGTTTGTTCCACTCATAGGCGTACCGGGTAGCATCATCAGAACTACCCGGAAAGGGAGGCGGTGGTGAAGGGGCGCGACGGCCACGGTTTTCCGTAGTCATTTTGTTGCCCCGATGCAGCAGAGCGCTTTACTCATGGATGGAGTTCAACGCACTTTTCACAGCCATTAGCAGGATCGAAACCAATCCACGAGGCGTATGGTTTGCTGTTCGAAACGGCGATCACTTCAGTGGCTTTTTTCCCATCGCCAGCAGCAACGCCGATCCCCCGCGATGCGCTGATGCGGTGGAGGGTGAAAGCGCGATACAGGGAGGAAACCAACATTGTGTTGGCGTTGGATGCGATAACCGGGAAGCCTTCCGCTGCCAGTCGTGTTAGCACGGATGCCAGGCAATACTGATCGTCCTCACTGAATCCTTTAGTGTGATACGCAGAAAACACGCCGTCATACGGTGGATCGCAGTACACAACATCGCCGGTCTGTACCATGCACAACGTTTCTTCAAACCCTGCGCAGATAAAGGTTGCGCGTGTGGCTTTATCAGCAAATGCACGTATCTCGGCTTCTGGGAAATAGGGGGTTCGGTAGTTGCCATATGGCACATTGAAACCACCGCTGCCGTTATAGCGGCAAAGGCCACGGTAACAATGGCGATTCAGGTACAGAAAATAAGCCGCTCTTATGCTGAGCGGCAAAGCAGCATCCTGATTAAATGCGTGCCTGACGTGGTAGTAGTCGTCAGAGGTGGGATAGCTTTCGAAAACGATCTGAGCCAGTTCAATGAACCCTTCGCAATCGCTGGCAATGGTGCGATAGAGATTAATCAGATCGGGGTTGATATCAGCGACGAGATAGGCCGGATAGTCAGTTGCCATCATCACAGCGCAGGAACCCGCGAAAGGTTCAACCAGACGCTGACCGCCTGCGGGAAGATGCTGTAACAGGTCGGGCATAATGGCGGATTTATTACCCGCCCATTTCAGAATGGTGCTGATCATTTCTTACCCCGGAGATGTTTGTTTTTTGATTCGCTGATGGTCTGGCACGTCACACACAATTCCACCCCAGGCACGGCAATGCGGCGGGCTTCAGGTATTGGCGCGCCGCAACAATCACAGGTCAGGCGGGAAACGGAAGTTAATTTGCTGCGGGCGTTCAGGATGTGGCGTTCCCGCTCCTCATATTCGTGTTGCTGTGCAATATCAATTTCGTCTGCCATCAGAGGATCTCCCCGATAGCATTGGCTACGTTGATAGCCTCTTGCCGCAGAAGCTCACTGGCTTCTTTGTAGCTGAGCTGGCGGCTGGTAATTCTTCCAGCCAGCGAATCCAGCCTCGCCGCCATGGCTTCCATACGGGCGCGGCGTTCATCCATGCGGGCGGCAGTCAGCAGATCGTTAAGGCCTGCATCATCGGAGCCGATTTTTGTTGTGCGGGTTTCGATATTTCGACGTTGCATTTTTTTAAGCTCCGTATACCGACGGTGTAGAAGGGCGTTGCAATTCTTCAATGCAGTGCTGACGTAAGTTCTTAACGAAATCTTCAGCAATAGAACCGTGTGCAGATAATGTTATTTCGCCGTCACGTTGGGTTTTTATTGTTAGTCCCTCGTTTTCTATAGCTGGCAAAATAATATGCAGAATGAAATTAAACTGATCTCGTCTCGTCATGATGTTTTCTCTTTTTAAAGATGAGTTAATCCGCCATCGCTTTTTAATCGATGGTGAGAGCAGGAGCGATTTTTTAAGACCGAATTACTTAACCAGTTTTTTAATTAATTCGACCAGTGCGGTAGCAAATCCTTTATTAATATTTTGGACATAAACAAAAGGCTTATTCAGTCCTTTGATAAATTGAACTTTCGTCGGTTCGGGCTTAAAAAATCTCCCGTCCGGAGTTTCGAGCCATCCGCGCGAGTTCTTAAAGTGCGTGACCTGACAGCCATTGCGCAGGAGGCTTGCCAGTGTTGGGCCGTCATCGTGCATTATTGCCCCCTTGCTTTAACATGCTGTCTACCGTTTGGATTGCTTCGGCCAACGCGAAATCGCGGCCAAAATAATTGCCGTCATTAGATATAACATACGTATTTGACATTGTTACGGGGTTACGCGGGCATTTTTGAATAGTGAACCCGCGATATACATAACTATGTCGGCTCAGTTGAATTAATTGGCTCATTAACGTGTCCGCTTATTATTTGTTATTAATAATCAGACTCGCCCGGATTGAGTGGCGCGACTATTCCTCTTTAATACGGTGTGCTTATTACCTGTGGTGCGGCGGTAACTTGCCTTATCACGCATTAATCTGTCGATATAGTGTTTTTCTTCCGGGGTAACCAGGGCGCGGCAATGAGCTACGGCCTCCCAATATTCCTGAAGCATAATAAAACGTTTCGGGCGTTTAGAGCCGGGCATACCTTCGCGGTGAACAGGCAACTGAGCACGATCCATCAGGTTGCGCACCGATTTCAGTGTGCGTCCTGTGAGGTAGGCAAATTCAACCGGCGTCACAAAGATCTGTTTCTGCAACTCTTCAGTGTTCATATCGCGGATGCTTTCGGCTTGCGAGGTGGACATTTTGCATGTCCGGGCTACGCGCGCTGGGTCTAACGGAAATTGTCTGTTCGGGTCTGGGATTAAAGTGTCTTGCATATCAAACTCCATTGTTTCGTTAAGAATTTGGCCGGGACTTTTACCCATGCCCGGCGCATGGTTCTGTGGTAGCATCAGCAAAAGCTAGCTGTTACAACCTTCTGATCATTCGGCGATTTTTAAAAACTTCAGTGGAAATGATGGGCTGTCAGAGCATGAGAAAGAATCGTTGTCCGTTGGGCCAACGATACTTGCATGATCCGCCAGTACGTCTTTCATCCAATCGAGCACAGCTAATGCTTGTTTGTAATCGCCACCCTTAAAAGTTACCAGGAGGTTGTTGACAGCTTTCTGTACGTTTTTTTCATACAACTGAGCATCAGAGGGACTGTTAAACATGTGCATATACTTTGTAATCTCCAATAAATCTCTTACTGAATGGTCGTGGCGCGTCGTTAATGATGACGGAGCAACTGTTGCACGTTCAGCCAATACCTTTGCCAATCGCCCTGAATGCATTGCTGATGCTGAAAAATTCAGAGATAGTATTGGTGACGCAGCGTTTTATGACGCCGCAGGGGTGCCTATCGACCAGATGCATCTAAAAAAAGGTGTCTTTCCACCTGCTAAGTCATTCATCAATGTAAAAGTTGAGAAATAAGCCTTTAGCGAAGAGCGTCAGCCAATCCCAGAATTGTTGAAAAGTCAGAGCCAGAGAGGGCGTAATTCGACTCTTTGGCTTTTTTTTTCAACGAAATCAATCAACTCACCTGCCAAATCAACTTTCTGGCGAGGCGTCATTACCAAACCTTCTTTCTTCCCACCTGAGATCTCGTATTTATGACGAGTTCCCGTATTTAATTCGATATCTCTGATTTCCCTCATTTGTTAAACTCCGCGTATTGAGGCTTGCTGAGGCTTCATTAGCACTCGCTAGCTTCTTATGGCACAGATGATAACCATCGTCTGTGGATGTCAATTTACATATACAATGAGAGATCTGACATATTATGTCAATACCGCAAAATGAAAAGCTACAACTGATACGAGATTCGGAACGTCTTAAGTCAAAGGAAGTTGCTGATTTAATTGGAGTTAATTACGGGACATACAATGGCTATGAGCTTGGTAAATCGAAAATGTCCTTAGAGGCAGCGATAAAGCTCTTTGGTCACCCCCGGTTCCACAAATATCAAGACTGGTTTATGTATGACCGCACTGATCCCAGCCGGGGCCAGATTGCTCCGGCTCTCGCACACTCTGGGCGAGAAGGAACAGAATCAGACCCCTCCGGGAAACAGACTGGCTAACGATTTATAAACATTACATTTTCACTATTTGCTACCAAGATAGTGATATGACCGTTGGAGAGCTTTCTTATGTCGATTAAGAAACTTGAAGATGGTCGCTATGAAGTGGACGTAAGGCCTCGCGGGCGCGACGGAAAGCGTATTCGGAGGAAGTTTGAACGTAAGGCGGATGCTCATGCTTTTGAGCGAAGCATTATTGCGAAGTACCAGAACCATGATTATCTGAACCGGCCAGCGGACAAGAGACGGCTTAGTGAGTTTATTTCGCTATGGTGGCTGCTGATAGGGCGGAATAAGAGCTATGCAAATCGGCGTCTAAGCGCTGTAAATTGCATTTGCAAAGATATGGGGGATCCGATGATTTATCAGATTGATGCGCGATGCCTTATTGATTATCGCGCGTACAGACTGGAGCAAGGGATTAAGGCTTCAACGATAAACCATGATCTGTTTGCATTGAGTGGTGTTTTTAAATCAATGGCAGAGATAGATGAGTTTCATGGTGAAAACCCTGTATCAGCGATAGCTGCCCTGAAAGAGCCGAAAACAGAGATGTCATATCTCACTCAGTCTGAGGTCGATAATCTGCTTTCCATGACCAAAGGTGATTACTACCGCATAGCAGTTTTATTGCTGGCTACCGGCGCTCGATGGGGGGAAGCTCATCAGTTGAAAGCTGAGAACATTGTTGGCAATAAGGTCGTGTTCACGCTCACAAAAAACGGGGAAAGGCGGGTTGTCCCGATTTCTGACGATATCGTGAAAATTGTCAGCGGCCGTGAGTCTGGCAAGCTGTTCCGTGTGAGCTATTCCAGGTTCCGGCGGTTGATGAAGCTGGCAAAGCCTAACCTGCCTGATGGACAGGCGGCACATGCGCTGCGGCATACCTTCGCCACTCATTTCATGATGAAGGGTGGGAACATCATCGCATTGCAAAGAATCCTGGGGCATTCGGATATTTCACAAACCATGACGTATGCGCACTTTGCACCCGATTATTTGCAGGACGCAGTGAGCTACAACCCACTTAGTGACGTGTCCACATTGTGTCCACACAATGGAGGCAATTCGGGTGTTTTGAAGGTTAGTTGAGTATCTAATTTGTTGAATTGGCGCAGTGTGTTGCCGCACTGCGCCACTTGACAACCCACCATCAAGGGGAAGGTCAAGGCGGTTTTTAGCGATTTATTGTGCTAACGTATTCTCTGACGTGCGGCCTCTGACAAGGTGAAAAAATGAATATCAGCGATGTGGCAAAAAAAACCGGTTTAACCAGCAAAGCGATTCGTTTTTATGAAGAGAAAGGGCTGGTGACGCCGCCGCTGCGCAGCGAGAACGGCTACCGCAGCTACAGCCAGCAGCATCTGAACGAACTGACGCTGCTGCGCCAGGCGCGACAGGTTGGTTTTAACCTTGAAGAGTGCGGCGAGCTGGTGACGTTGTTCAACGATCCGGCCCGCCACAGCGCCGATGTGAAAGCGCGGACCTTACAAAAAGTGGCGGAGATTGAGCGTCATATTAAGGAATTACAGGTAATGCGCACGCAATTGCTGGCGCTGGCGGATTCCTGCCCGGGCGATGACAGCGCCGAGTGCCCGATTATTGATAACCTTTCCGGCTGCTGCCATCACGCGAAGGGGTGAGTGCTATTTGCTCACGGCTTTAACCCGCAGCGTAATGCCTTCCACGGCAATCACTTCGACGTGCGTCCCGGCGGCGAGATCGTCGTCGGCGCTGACCGGCCATGAACTGTCGCCGACGCGCATATGACCGCGCCCATTAACCAGTGCGTTATCTAACTGAAAGCGGCGTCCCATCAGTTGTTGCCCGCGCAGATTAAGCGAGGCATCGGCGGGTTTCTGCTGTTTCACCCGGCTGCTCAGCCATTTCCACCATAGCCAGGCCGCCAGCAGGGTGAGCAGGGCAAACAGCACCCCTTGCCACTCCCAACTGAAAGGAATGAGCCACGCCAGCAAACCGGTGATCACTGCCGCCACGCCGCTCCACAACAAATAGCCGTTACCGCCGAGCATTTCGGCAGCGAGCAGCAATCCGCCCAGCACCAGCCAGGCGAGATGGGTGTGTTCAAGCAGCATCGCGATCATCGTTTAGTCCGCTCGCTGGAGCTGTCTTTGATAAGCTCGGCGATCCCGGCGATCGAGCCCATCAGGCTGCTGGCATCCAGCGGCATCATCACCACCTTGCTGTTATTTGCAGAGCCGATATGTTGCAGCGCTTCGGTGTATTTCTGCGCCACAAAGTAGTTCACCGCCTGAATATCCCCGGCGGCAATGGCTTCCGAAACCATCTGCGTTGCGCGAGCTTCCGCTTCGGCAGAACGTTCGCGCGCTTCAGCTTGCAGGAATGCCGATTGACGTTCGCCTTCCGCTTTCAAAATCTGCGACTGTTTTTCCCCTTCGGCTTTGAGAATTTCCGCCTGGCGAATCCCTTCCGCTTCAAGAATATAAGCGCGTTTGGTACGTTCGGCTTTCATCTGCGCGTTCATCGAGGCAATCAGTTCTGCCGGTGGGCGAACGTCGCGGATCTCAATACGGGTTACCTTCACGCCCCACGGATTGGTGGCTTCATCGACAATGTGCAGCAGGCGCGTATTGATGCTGTCGCGCTGCGAGAGCATCTCGTCCAGCTCCATCGAGCCGAGCACTGTACGAATGTTGGTCATCGTCAGGTTGATAATTGCCAGTTCCAGATTGCTGACTTCATAAGCGGCGCGCGGCGCATCGATCACCTGAATAAAACAGACCGCGTCGATGGTGACGTTAGCGTTATCTTTCGAGATAACTTCCTGCGAGGGGATATCGAGAACCTGCTCCATCATATTGATTTTACGACCAATACGATCCATAAACGGCACCACCAGGCTCAGGCCCGGCTGCAGGGTTCGGGTAAAGCGACCAAAGCGTTCTACCGTCCACTGGAAACCTTGCGGTACGATTTTGACGCCGGAAATAACCACTACCAGCGCGACAAAGATAAGAACCAGAATGACGATTGGCATCAAAAAAACCTCCTGTTTAATTTGATGCCATCTTAGCCCGATTTGGCGATCAAAGCAGCACGATCGCCAAATTTAGCGGGGGAATTAGTAGAGCAGGGAGTAAAGCTGGCGGCGGTATTTCGAGGCCAGCGCATCGCCGGTTCCCAGCGCGGCAAGAATTTCTTGCAGCATTTTACGCGCTTCGCCGTTGGCGGCACTGAGATCTTTGCGCAGATGGCTGAACAGCAACTCCAGCGCTTCTTCGTTGCGCCCGACCTGATGCAGTTGCAGCGCGAGTTGTGTGGCCAGCAGCGCGTCCTGCGGATTGTCGGCAACCTGTTTTTGTAACTGCTGGATCTCCGGCGTATCGGCGGCTTTTTTCAGCAGTTCAATCTGCGCGACCAGCCCCTGATAGCGGGTATCCTGATCCTGTAACGGGATGGTTTTCAGCACGTTTTCGGCTTCATCCGCGCGGTTCAATACAATCAGTGTTTCCGCCAGCAGCAGGCCGATTTCGCTGTTTTGTTGCGAAAGCTGCCAGGCCTCTTTCAGCAGCGGCAACGCTTCGGCGTGCTTACCTTCCTGCATCAGTTGCATCGCCTGTTGCGCTTTCAGTTCCTCTTCACGCGGCAGGACTTTATCCAGCAATGCGCGGATGGCTTCTTCCGGCTGCGGCCCCTGGAAACCATCAACCGGCTGGCCGTTCTGGAACAGGTAGACGGTAGGAATGGCGCGCAGACCAAACTGCGACGCCACCATTTGCTCGGCGTCGCAATCGACTTTCGCCAGAATAAACTGTCCGTTGTACTGCGCGGCCAGGCTTTCCAGCACCGGTGTCAGTTGCTGGCAGTGCTGGCTACGATCGGACCAGAAATAGAACAGCACCGGCGTGGCCATCGACTGCTCAAGCACCTGTTGCAGATTCACTTCGGTAATATTGACAATATTCTGTACGGACATAGGAAATTCTCTGTTTTTTAACTCATTGTTCTTACATGGGGGAGGATATTGCGCCTTCAACTCACCCCTGCAAAATTTTATCCATCATGCGCCCAGGCAGCAGGCGTTTCAGCAGGCTCACCGCCCAGGTCACCAGCGTAACCGGATAGCGCATTTTGGGATGTGCGCTTTCAAAAGCATGGCGCACTTTTGCCACTACCGCCTCTGGGCCAAGGGTAAAACGTGCCGCGATGCCTGGGTTTTCCACGGGTTTGTCGCGCTGCGTCTGATTAACGTTGTCGGTAAAACGGGTACGGATAGGGCCCGGCTCAATCAGGCTTACTTTGACGCCGCTGTGGCGTAGCTCCATTCGCAAAGCGTCGGACCAGGCTTCCAGCGCATACTTGCTGGCGGCATAGGCGCCGCGGCCGGGCGTAGAGATAAGCCCCATCACCGATGAGGTCATCACAATGCGGCCTTCGCCGTGCGGCGTCATGGCGGGCAGCAGGCGCATCGTCAGTTGGTGGGTGCCGAAAAAGTTACTGGAGAACTGCTGTTCCAACTGCTGTCGGCTGATGGTTTCCAGCGAGCCGTAAACGCCGTAACCTGCGTTATTGAACAGGCCATACAGGCGGTTGTCGGTCAGAGCGATCACTTCATCGGCGGCGCGATCGACGCTCGCCGGATCGTCAAGATCCAGCAAAATACCGGTAAAGCCTTCCTGGTTCATGCGGGCGACATCATCTGCTTTGCGGCAGGCAGCCAGTACGCGGAACCCCTGGCGTTTGAGTTCGCGCGCGCTTTCCAGACCGATACCGCTGGAACATCCTGTTATTAAGACCGTTTTTTGCATAACTTTACCTGCGGGCGTGCCTGAATGCTCAGGAGTCGTGGTTAACTAAAGGAGCCAGTCGCGTCGCCATCCAGTCGGCAATAAACGGCTGGGCATCGCGGTTGGGATGAATACCATCATCCTGCATCCATTGTGGTTTCAGATAGACCTCTTCCATAAAAAATGGCAGCAGAGGGACATCCAACTCTTTGGCGAGCTTAGGATAAATGGCGCTGAACGCCTCATTATAGCGGCGACCGTAGTTGGCGGGCAGCCGAATTTGCATTAACAGCGGTTTTGCATTGGCGGCTTTGATCGCCTGCAATATCTGACGCAGCGTCTGTTCTGTCTGCTGCGGCGCAAAACCGCGCAGGCCATCGTTACCGCCCAGCTCGACCAGTACCCAATGCGGCTGATGTTCTTTAAGCAGCGCGGGCAGGCGCGACAGCCCTTGCTGCGAGGTATCCCCGCTGATGCTGGCGTTCACCACCGTCGGCTTCTGCTGCCATTTGTCATTGAGCAGCGCGGGCCACGCCGCGTTCGCCGCCATGCGGTAACCGGCGCTCAGGCTGTCGCCCAGAATCAGTAACGTGTCCGCCGCCGCGGCGCGAAAGGTTAACAAAAGCAACAACAGGAAGGGCAAATGCCAGCGGAAAACATTGTTGAAGTTCATCGTCTTAAGAAGTCCGTCGGTCAGGGGGAGCATGAGCTTTCCATCCTTACCGGAGTTGAGCTTGTTGTCAAACCAGCCGAGACCATCGCCCTGATTGGCGAATCGGGGTCCGGTAAATCGACGCTGCTGGCGATCCTCGCCGGGCTGGATGATGGCAGCAGTGGGGAGGTTCATCTGCTGGGTAAGCCGCTGCATGCGATGGATGAAGAGGCGCGAGCGACACTGCGGGCGCAGAATGTGGGTTTTGTTTTTCAGTCATTTATGTTGATTCCCACGCTTAACGCGCTGGAAAACGTAGAGCTGCCCGCCTTGCTGCGCGGAGAAAACGGCGGCCAAAGCCGCGGCAGCGCCAAAGCCCTGCTGGAAGAGCTGGGGCTGGGCAAGCGCCTCGATCACCTGCCTGCGCAACTTTCTGGCGGCGAGCAGCAGCGAGTGGCGCTGGCGCGCGCCTTTAACGGCCGCCCGGCGGTGCTGTTTGCTGATGAACCCACCGGTAATCTCGATCGACAGACCGGCGACAAAATCGCTGACCTGCTGTTTTCCATGAATCAGCAGCATGGCACAACGCTCATTCTGGTGACGCACGATCAGCAACTGGCGGCTCGCTGCGACCGGCGTTTACGCCTGGTTAATGGCGAACTGCGGGAGGAAGCATGATTGCCCGCTGGTTCTGGCGTGAATGGCGCTCGCCCTCGCTGCTGATTGTCTGGATGGCGCTCAGCCTTTCTGTCGCTTGCGTGCTGGCGCTCGGCAATATCAGCGATCGGATGGAAAAAGGGCTGAGCCAGCAGAGCCGCGACTTTATGGCTGGCGATCGGGCGCTGCGCAGTTCCCGCGAAATCCCATCGGCATGGCTGGATGAGGCGCGCAAACTCGGCCTGAAAGTGAGCGAGCAAATCAGCTTTAACACCATGACCTTCGCCGGAGATACGCCGCAACTGGCGGATGTGAAAGCGGTCGACGATCTTTACCCGCTTTATGGCGAGCTGCAAACCCGTCCGGCCGGGCTGAAGCCGCAGGTGGGCAGCGTATTGCTGGCGCCACGGCTGATGGCGCTGCTCAATTTGCAGGTTGGCGATACGATCGATGTTGGCGATGCGACGTTACATATCGCCGGTGAAGTGGTTCAGGAACCGGATTCCGGTTTCAACCCCTTCCAGATGGCGCCGCGCCTGCTGATGAATACGGCGGATGTGGCGAAGACCGGCGCCGTACAGCCGGGGAGCCGGGTAAGCTGGCGCGCAAAATTTGCCGGTACGCCCGCGCAGCTCGATGCCTACGAAAAGTGGTTGCTGCCACAGCTAAAACCGGAGCATCGCTGGTACGGCATGGAACAGGATGAAGGGGCGCTCGGTAAATCGCTCCAGCGTTCGCAGCAGTTTCTGTTGCTTTCGGCGCTGCTAACCCTGCTGCTGGCAGTGGCTGCGGTGGCCGTGGCGATGGGGCACTACTGTCGCAGCCGTTACGATCTGGTGGCGGTGCTGAAAACCCTTGGCGCCGGGCGCGCGCAACTGCGCAAACTGATTGTTGGTCAGTGGCTGTTGGTACTGGCGCTGGCAGTAGTGACGGGCGGCGTGCTGGGGCTGGTCTTTGAAAGCCTGTTGATGGTGCTGCTCAAACCGGTGCTTCCCGCTGCGTTGCCGCCTGCCAGCCTGTGGCCGTGGTTGTGGGCGGTTGGTGCGGTGGGGGTAATTTCGCTGCTGGTGGGATTGCGTCCTTATCGCTTGTTGTTAGCCACGCAGCCGTTGCGCGTATTGCGCCGCGATGCGGTGGCGAACGTCTGGCCGCTGAAGTTCTATATTCCCGTTATCTGCGCCGTGGCGGTTTTGCTGCTGGCCTGGCTGATGGGCGGCAGTATGCTGCTGTGGTCGGTGCTGGCGGGGGCAGTGGTGCTGGCATTGTTGTGCGGCGTGGTCGGCTGGCTGCTGCTCAATGTTTTAAAGCGGCTGACCCTGAAAGCGCTGCCGCTGCGTCTGGCAGTGAATCGCCTGCTGCGTCAACCGTGGTCAACCCTGAGCCAACTGTCGGCATTTTCCCTCTCTTTTATGTTGCTGGCGATGTTACTGGTACTGCGCGGCGATCTGCTGGATCGCTGGCAGCAGCAGTTGCCGCCGGAAAGCCCAAACTATTTCCTGATCAATATCGCGCCGGAACAGGTGGCGCCAATGAAAGCGTTCCTGGCGGAACATCATGTGCGCCCGGAATCGTTCTATCCGATTGTGCGGGCCAGGATGACGCAGATTAACGGTCAATCCACCGAGGGAAATCAGGATGAAGCGCTGAACCGTGAACTGAATCTTACCTGGCAGCAGCAGCGACCGGAGCATAATCCGATCACCGCTGGAAGCTGGCCGCCAAAATCGGGTGAAGTGTCTGTCGAAGAGGGGCTGGCAGAACGGCTTGGCCTGAAGCCGGGCGACAGCGTAACCTTTATGGGCGATACGCAGGAGTTCAGCGCCAGAATCAGCAGTTTGCGTAAAGTTGACTGGGAAAGCATGCGACCTAACTTCTTCTTTATTTTCCCGCAAGGGGCGCTGGATGGTCAGCCGCAAAGCTGGCTGACCAGCTTCCGCTGGGAAAATGGTAACAGCATGTTGGCTCAGCTCAACCGGGAATTCCCCACCGTCAGCCTGCTGGATATTGGCGCAATTTTAAAACAGGTCGGCCAGGTGCTGGAGCAGGTCAGCCGGGCGCTGGAAGTGATGGTGGTGCTGGTCACTGCCTGCGGTCTGTTGCTGCTGCTGGCTCAGGTTCAGGTAGGCATGCGTCAGCGTCACCAGGAACTGGTGGTTTATCGCACGCTGGGCGCGGGAAAACGGCTGTTGCGCGCCACGTTATGGTGCGAATTTGCCTTGCTGGGCGCGGTCTCCGGGTTGGTGGCGGCCATTGGCGAGGAAACGGCGCTGGCGGTACTGCAAACCCGGGTGTTTGATTTTCCCTGGCAGCCGGACTGGCGGCTGTGGATCACCCTGCCGCTGTGTGGCGCGCTGCTGCTCTCCGTCTGTGGCGGTTGGCTTGGTGCGCGTCTGCTAAAGGGCAAAGCCCTGTTTCGTCAGTTCAGCAGTTAATCATTTCTCAATAACTTCTTAACGAAAAACACACCATTGATTCTGATGGTGTGTTTCCATTTCAAAGTGTAAATACTTGGTTTCAAAGTATTTAGTAGCACAAAAAATCAAAAAATCCCCAACAGACGCGAACTTTTAGACGTTAGTATTTGGCCGCTAGTACTGACTAGTGGAGTCTATCCATCAAGGAAAAACCATGAAAATAAAAACAACCGCCCTGGCGACAGCCATTGGCGCAGCAGTGGCATTAACATCTTTCGCAACTCAGGCGGAAATCACCCTTCTGAAACAGGATCCACAGGCTGGCGATCCGCTGAGCCGTCTGAACTTCACCGTTGGCGGTTCTATCCGTCCGCAGTTCGATAATGCGATGGGCAACAGTGACAAAGGCTCGTACAAACGTAACGGCTATGATGGCGGTACCCGTTTTCGTTTCGCCTCCGACTACTACCTGTTTGATGATATTAGCTGGGTAAGCTACTACGAACTGGGTGTGAACATTCCTGCGCTGTTCGACTGGGATAATCACTACGCAGCAGGTTCTACCAATACTACCCGTCGTATGCTGTACACCGGTCTGAAAAGTAAAACCTGGGGTACGATGACCTTTGGTCAGCAGAACAGCGTTTATTACGATGTGGTGGGCGCGAAAACCGATATCTGGGATTACGACATGAAAGCCCAGGCGCCGGGTAACGGTATCAAAGGTGATTACGACGGTTCTTACCGTTCACGTAAGATGCTGAAATACAAAAACACCTTTGGTGATTTTGATCTCTATGCCGCTTACCTGTTCTCCGATAGCGACCTGTTGCTGAAAAACAGCAGCATCCGTTACAAACGTAATGGCGGCGGTTCACTGGGTGTGGATTACCACATTGCCAAAGACCTGACCTGGGGTACGGCGTGGAACTACACCAAAGCCAATGTGCGTAACAGCAGCACTGGCGATACTGACTCCTACAGCCAGAACATCTATGGTACAGCGCTGAGCTGGACGCCGGATAACTGGACCTTCTCCTTCGGCGGCGGCTGGTACGAAAACTTCCTGACCACCGGTCAGAAAAATGTTCACGACTACTTCGCGGGCGACGCGTGGGGTATTGAATATTTTGCCGGTTATAAAATCCCGGTGGGTCAGTACGCGCTTAAATATGTTCAGCCGTACGTGATGGGCGACCGTCTGCAATACACCACTGGCCGCGACTATCAGCGTATCGACAACGGCGTCGGTGTGACCTTCCAACTGGATTACGGTTTCCGTGTCGATTACGAACACGTATTTACCAGCAGCAGCGACAAGTCTCTGGCCGATATGAACATTGTTCGTCTGCGTTACGACTTCTGATAAGTCAGGCGCTGCCGGGTTTAGCGCTTAGTTTAAATCCGGCAATGCTTATCAATAAAAAGCATAACGAAACGGCGTATTACCCGCGAAAAGTGGGGCTTTTCGTTATGCTTCATCACCTTATCCTGAAAATATCTCCCCACCATTCAGTGACATAGTTCACAGCATAGTGAATTTTTTTCAATTACCGCTGGGCCGCGTTTGTGCCATCTTATCCTCCAGCCTTATTCACAGGGTGAAAATGGAACGCGGCGCATTGCACGTCGCGCCACACAGCATCTCAACTCGTTAGGGAGAATTTATGGGACGTCGTCTCAGCTTACGCGCTACCTTCGGCGCACTACTTCTGGTATGCGGTTTACCTTTTGCTCACGCCAGCAGCGATCCGCACACTATTGTCTTTGGCGTTGCGCCCGGCCCTTACGGCGATATGGTGAAACAGGCGATCGCGCCGTCGCTGAAAGAGAAGGGCTATAAAGTGGTGGTTCGTGAATTCAGCGATTATGTGCAACCCAACATGGCGCTGGCGAACGGCAGTATTGATGCGAACCTGTTTCAACACAGCCTCTATTTCGACAAATTCACCGCGGATAAAGGGCTGAAGTTAAGCAAACTGATCAGCGTACCGACGGCGGGAATGGGTTTTTATTCCCGTAAAATCAAAAGCCTGGATGAGTTGAAAAAGGGCGATATTGTCACGCTTTCCAACGATCCGACCAACCTGGCGCGCGGGCTGCGTTTCCTGCAATCGCTGGATCTGATCACTATTAAAGATTCGATTGATCCGACTAAAGCCTCCGAGCGTGATATCGCCAGCAACCCGAAAGGGCTGGTGTTCAAACCGCTGGAAGCGGCACAGCTGCCGCGCACGCTGGATGGGGTGACCGCTTCACTGGTTAACGGTAACTTTGCTATCGCCGCCGGGCTGAAGCTCTCTTCCGCACTGAAGCAGGAACATCTGGATGAAAATCTGAAGAATATCATTGCGGTACGTACGGAAGATGCCGATAAGCCGTTCGCGAAGGATATTGTTGAAGTGGTGAAATCACCGGCTTATCGCGCAGTTATTGACGATCCCAATAACGTTTATGGCGCTTTCCAGAAACCCGACTGGATGACGCAAGCGGACAAGAAATAAGTTTCCGCTTGATTTGACTGGCAGGCTGCGGCCTGCCTTTTGTCGTTTGAGGTTTGCATGATTGAGATAGAGAAGGTTTGCGTCGATTTTCCCGCAGGTCGCGGGAGCGCAAGCGCTACGCGCGCCGTTGATACGGTCTCGCTGCACATCGCCGCAGGTGAAATTTTTGGCATTGTCGGTACCAGCGGCGCGGGCAAGAGCACACTGCTGCGCACATTAAATGCACTCACGCGTCCCAGCCAGGGCCGCGTAAATATCAATGGCGTGGAAATCTCCGCGCTGGATGGCGCAGCGCTGCGCCAGGCGCGTCAGCGCATTGGCATGATTTTTCAGCACTTTAATCTGATGCACACCCGCACGGTGGCGCAAAATGTGGCCTTTAGCCTGAAAGCAGCGGGCTGGGAGCGCAGCAAAATCGCCCCGCGTGTAGCGGAAATCCTGCAACTGGTTGGGTTGAGCGATAAAGCGCATCGTTATCCGGCACAGCTGAGCGGCGGGCAAAAACAGCGTGTAGGTATCGCGCGCGCGATTGCCAACCATCCGGATGTATTGCTGTGCGACGAGCCGACTTCTGCGCTGGATCTGGAAACTTCCGCCACCATTCTGGCGCTGTTAAAACAGATCAACGAACAACTGGGGATCACGATTGTGCTGATCACCCATGAAATGAATGTGATCAAATCGATCTGCGATCGTGTGGCGGTCATGTCAGGCGGTAAAGTGGTGGAAGAGGGGGAAGTATTTGATATTTTCGCTCATCCACAGCATGCATTCACCCAACAACTGGTATCGCACACGTTGAACCTGACGCTACCGGAGCGTTTACAACAACATTTGCTGGGGCAATTGCTGAAGATCCTGTTTATTGGCGACTCCGCTGAACAGCCGGTGCTCTCCGATGCGGCGGTGAAGTTTGGCGTGGCGGTGAATATTTTGCACGGCAAAATTGAGTATATCGGCGAGCGCGCGCTGGGGATGCTGGTGGTGCAATTGTCCTCTGCTGAAAATCCGCATCGGGTGGCAGAAGCCGTTGATTACATTCGCAACCGTACTGCACAGGTGGAGGTGATCCGTGGATGATTTACTGGCCGATTTAAGCCTGGCCTTTGGCGAAACCTTCCAGATGTTGAGCATCTCGACGGTGCTGGCGATTGTTGGCGGTTTACCGTTAGGTTTTTTGATTTTCGTAACCGATCGCCACCTTTTCTGGCAGAATCGCGCGGTTTATTTAATCAGCTCTGTGCTGGTCAATATTATCCGTTCGGTGCCGTTTGTCATCCTGCTGGTGTTGCTGCTGCCGTTAACCCAATGGCTGCTCGGCAATACCATTGGGCCGATTGCCGCTTCCGTGCCGCTGTCTGTTGCGGCTATCGCTTTTTACGCCCGGCTGGTTGATAGCGCGCTGCGTGAAGTGGACAAAGGGATCATTGAAGCTGCCGAAGCCTTCGGCGCCAGCCCGCTACGTATTATCTGTACGGTGCTGCTGCCGGAGGCCAGCGCCGGTTTACTGCGCGGTCTGACTATCACGCTGGTGAGCCTGATTGGCTACTCGGCCATGGCGGGAATTGTCGGCGGTGGCGGCGTGGGCGATCTGGCGATTCGTTACGGCTACTATCGTTATGAAACGCAGGTGATGATTGTCACCGTGGTGGCGCTGATCGTGCTGGTGCAGGTGGTGCAGATGCTGGGCGACTGGCTGGCAAAACGCGCCGATAAGCGCGATCGTCATTGATATCCCATGAGCGGGTTCATGTGGTCGACCCGCTCAGCGGGCAGACCGATGGATCGTTGCCAGCCACTGGCATTATTGCTGGTTATTTTGTGCCGCCAGCCAGGCGGCCGTTTCGTCGAAATTGCCGCGGAAGATAATATCTTTCGCGCGCTTTTCTAACTGATAGCGATACATCGGGTCGTAATACTCTTCAAGCAGCGGCGCGAGCCACGCAAAGTGCGCGCTTGTGTTACCGGTGCGCTGTTGTTGAATCAGCGCTTCCTGCTGGCGTGCGCTAAGCTGTGCGAAACGCTGTAACCCAAGACGGCGGCGAATCGCAAACAGACCGTGGCGCAGATACTCTGCGTAAGCCAGCCAGCCGGCTTCTTCACCATCGCGCTGCATAAAGGCTTGTGACATCTGCAAAAAATAGTCGTTACGCAGGCGTTCAAGCCGCTGCTCAAACGGCTCTTCCACCACCGCCAGCGGCGATTGCGCCATGCGCTCACGCAGTATTGCTGGCAGATGGTTCGCGCCAATCGCGTGCCCTTCATCCTCCAGCAGCCAGAAGGCGGGGGACGTTTTCAGCAGTGCCGTAGCCAGTTGATTTTCAAAACTGGCCTGCGAAAGTTGCGCTTGCAGCGTGCGGCCAAACGAGGAGCCGCGATGGCGGGCAAGCCCCTCAAGATCGATCCCGTTACGTCGGGATGCCACCAGTAACGTTTTGCCGCTGCCGGTACAGCCGCCAATCAGCAACAGCGGGCGCTGCAAACGCTGATGTATCGCCTCTATTGCTGCCTGACGCAGTGCTTTGTAGCCGCCGGTGACCAGCGGGTAATCAACTCCTCGCTCGCGTAACCACTGCTGAACGATGTGCGAACGCTGACCGCCGCGCGCGCAGCACAGATAGCCGCGCGGGTTTTGCGTGCAGGCCTGTAGCCATGCCTGCATTCGTTGTTCCCGTAATTCGCCCTGAACCAACTGGTGACCCAGACGCAACGCTGCTTCCGGCCCCGCTTTTTTGTAGCAGGTGCCGACGGCGGCGCGCTCGCTGTCATTCATCAGCGGCAGGTTAATGGCGCCAGGCAGGGCACCTTGTTGAAACTCAACCGGGGCGCGGACATCAATAAGGGGAGTGGTATCACGCAGGATAGTCAGGTAATCCGTCGTGTCGTTCATGGTGCTTCCTTCTGTAAAACGCTGGCGGTAACCGCCGCGTGCAGATTTTACGCCCGAAGCCGTGGAGATCAATGGCTGGAGCGAATCGCTTTTTGAATGTGTAGCAGGATGCCCGCACTCTATTCCTGCACCGCATCTATATTCATCCTTTTATAATGCGCCACAGATTAATTTCTTTGATGTCAGACTATCGACCGAAACAGAATGGTTCGTTTGAATTATCTTATTGAGATGTAAGATTTAACTTATTATTTAATAACTCTTTAATTGTGGTTAGTTAAGCGTCAGGTGCATTATTTATAAGCCAGTTTCATTCAATTAAATATACAGGGAGGAAGTATGTTTAAATGTTGGTTTACTGCACCGAAAAATAAAGGGTTTTCATCCTTTTACTATTATCAGCCCGATACGAAAGAATTTTGTCGTATCCGTCTGGAACTCAATCGTCATTCACGGGGGCGGGATGACGGCAGAACCTCGGTTTTCTATCATCCCTACAGAGCAGTGGGTTTTTCTGCCAGAAATGATCTTGATTGCAACAATCGGCAACTGTGGCGTATCCAGAAAATAGGCAAGGGCGATCGTTTACTTTATCAAGGGGGGCTTTTACTCAATTCTGAACCCAATAGAGATGAGAAATATATTTATGATAGTGCTAATACGTGTTTGGGGATTCATAAAGGAAGCCCGGTGATTCCTTTTGACGAAGCGATATTACCGCCGGGTATCAGGAAATATCATTTGCTGAAATTAGCGAAAATCGCCGTTATGTGGAAAAAAGATATTTATCTGACGCCAAAAAATGCCACCCCCGAACAGTTGGCAAATAAAATTCTGGCGGAGATTAATTTCCCGCGGATGATTTGTGATGTTGTGGCGCGGATCTGATATGTGTACAGGACGTTCAGGAGAGCGGACTGCTTTAAAGGGACGCGGCAAGTGAAATTTAAAACGCTGGCGATGGCTGCCAGCGTTCAGATCCCGGATTATTGCAGTTTTGACTGCGCCCAGGCGATGCCGCTGGCATATTCCGGCGGTAACAGCGGAACCAGCGCTTCCAGCGTGGCGCTCAGACGGTCGGTATCGCTGTCGTTGAGGTTCAGATGGCCCACTTTACGCCCCGGACGCACCTCTTTGTCGTACCAGTGCAGATGCACCAGCGGCAGCTTCAGCCAGTCGTAATTGAGATCGCTGCCAATCAGGTTGATCATCACCGACGGGCTGTTGACCACCGGCGGCGGCAGCGGTAAATCCACTATCGCGCGCAGATGCAGTTCAAACTGACTGATTGAGGCACCGTTTTGCGTCCAGTGGCCGCTGTTGTGAACACGCGGCGCCAGCTCGTTAATCAGCAGCCCGGCCGGGGTGACAAAGCACTCCATCGCCATTACACCAACGTAGTTCAGCTCGTGCATGATTGCCGAAAGCATCTCTTCGGCCTGCTGCTGCTGTTCGGCATTGGCCTGCGGGAAAACCACGCTGGTACGCAAAATGCCGTCCTGATGCAGGTTGTGCGTCAGCGGATAAAACACCGTGCTGCCATCATGACCGCGCGCGCCAACCAGTGACACTTCACCTGAAAAGTTGATGCCCTGCTCGACGATGCACTCGCCGTAGCACTCTTCCGGCAGTTGAGCGGTATCGGCAGCCCGCAGACGCCACTGGCCGCGACCGTCATAACCGCCGACGCGGCGTTTGACGATAGCCAGCTCGCCCAGACGCGAAAACACGCCCGACCACTCGCTTTTTTCCGCCAGCAGTTGCCATGGCGCGGTGGCGAGTTGCAGCTTGTCAAAGAGTTGTTTCTGCGTCAGGCGATCCGCAATCACCGGGAATACGTCGCGGTTTACAAACGCCGGGTGACGCGCCAGTTCGCGGGTCAGCGCCGTTTCCGGCCAGCGTTCAATTTCCGCCGTGATTACGCTCTGCTGAAACGGCACTGCTTCCGGCGCCGCGTCGAGCCCGACCGGCCACACTGCAATGCTCAGCGGCTCACCGGCCTGGCGCAGCATGCGGCCAAGCTGGCCGTTACCTAATACGCAAACCTGCTTCATGCCGCACCCCGGGGATCCGGATTGTCCAGCACTTCGTCGGTCTGGGTTTTGCGCCACTGCGCCAGACGCTGATGCAGTGCTGCATCATGCTGAGCGAGGATTTGCGCGGCCAGCAGCGCCGCGTTTGCCGCGCCAGCTTTGCCGATCGCCAGCGTACCAACAGGAATACCGCGCGGCATCTGGACGATAGAGTAGAGGCTATCGACGCCGCTCAGCGCGGCGCTTTGTACTGGTACACCCAGCACCGGCACCAGTGTTTTGGCCGCAATCATCCCGGGCAAATGCGCCGCGCCGCCAGCACCAGCGATAATCACCTGAAAACCGTTCTGCTCTGCGCTTTCGGCGAAGCTAAACAGTTTATCCGGAGTGCGGTGTGCGGAGACGATTTCAACATGGTGCGGGACGTTCAGAGTATCGAGAATTTCTGCGGCGAACTGCATGGTTGCCCAGTCGCTTTTCGATCCCATAACAATGGCGATGCGCGCCGGTTGGTTGCTTGAAGACATGCGTCTCAAAACTCCTGTGGGTGTACTTCAGACGACAAAAGAGGGCACAGAGAATAGCACGTAAAATGGCGAAGGAAAACGGTTGCGTGGCGATGTTTTGCGCGTTTGCCAGCGATGCTGGCGTTGCTAATCAGAAGGGAAAAAAGCGCAGTTCGACACCGGTTTCGCTGACGCGCACCATTGAACCTTCACTGTGCCAGGCACCGAGAACGGCGCGATAAGCCGGGGCATTATTGGCCATCAATTCATGTACTGCCGGGCGGTGCGTATGGCCGTGGATCAGCCACTGAACGCGGTACTTTTCCATCGCCTCGATGACGGCTTGCGGGTTCACATCCATGATCGCCAGCGATTTACTGCTGTTAGCGGCTTTACTTCCGGCGCGCATTTTCGCGGCGACACGACGGCGGATAAACAGCGGCAGGGCGAGAAACAGGGTTTGTATCCACGGTGTGTGGACTTTTTTGCGAAACGCCTGGTAACCGGCATCGTCGGTACACAGCGTATCGCCATGCATGATCAGGATTTTGCGGCCATACAGGTCGAGCACTTGCACTTCCGGTAGCAGTTGCATGCCGCTTTGGCGGGCAAAGCGTTTGCCGAGCAGAAAATCACGGTTGCCGTGAATGAAGTAACAGGGTACGCCGCTTTCAACCAGCGATTTGATGGCGCTGGCGATTTGCTGGTGCAGCGGGTTGGGATCGTCATCGCCGATCCAGGCTTCAAACAGATCGCCCAGAATATAGAGCGCGTCCGCCTGGCGAGCCTCACCGGCTAAAAAACGCAGAAAACCGGCGGTGATCGCCGGTTCTTCTGTTTGCAGGTGCAAATCTGCAATAAAGAGTGTCGCCACGCTTACTCGCTGACGGTCACGTTTTCAATCACAACGTCTTCTTTCGGAACGTCCTGATGCATGCCGCTACGACCGGTGGAAACGCCTTTGATTTTATCAACTACATCCATGCCTTCAACCACTTCGGCGAAGACACAGTAGCCCCAGCCTTGCAGGTTTTCGCCGCTGAAGTTCAGGAAGTCATTGTCTGCCACGTTGATAAAGAACTGCGCAGTCGCGGAGTGCGGCGCCTGAGTACGCGCCATTGCCAGCGTACCACGGCTGTTTTTCAGACCGTTGTTGGCTTCGTTTTTGATCGGTTCTTTAGTGACTTTCTGATTCATGCCCGGTTCGAAGCCGCCGCCCTGAATCATGAAGCCATTGATAACACGGTGGAAAATCGTGTTGTTATAGAAACCTTCACGGCAGTAGTCCAGGAAGTTTTTAACTGTTTCAGGCGCTTTATCGTCAAACGTTTTGATTACGATGTCGCCGTGATTAGTGTGGAAAGTAACCATTATTGCATCCTGTTCTGATAGTGTAGTGCGCAGACCCGCCAGTGGGTCAGAGATAGTCGCCTGTTATAGCATAACCGCGAGGTGGGATCACCTTGCAAAGTGTGCTGCTTCGGGTTTGAATTACGGGTAATATATGCGGTTTTCGTTCCACACACGTCCAAATGGAATCTTCGATGTTAAAAATCTTTAATACACTGACGCGCCAAAAAGAGGAATTCAAACCTATTCATGCCGGGGAAGTCGGCATGTACGTGTGTGGTATCACTGTTTACGATCTGTGTCATATCGGCCATGGCCGCACTTTTGTTGCCTTCGACGTGGTTGCACGTTACCTGCGTTTTATCGGCTATAAACTGAAATATGTGCGTAACATCACCGATATTGACGATAAAATCATTAAACGCGCGAATGAAAACGGCGAAAGCTTTGTCGCGCTGGTAGATCGTATGATCGTTGAGATGCATAAGGATTTTGATGCGCTCAATATCCTGCGTCCGGACAGCGAGCCCCGCGCGACGCACCATATCCACGAAATTATTGAAATCACCGAACGCCTGCTGGAACGCGGTCACGCTTATGTGGCAGACAACGGCGACGTGATGTTCTCGGTGCCAACCGATCCGACCTACGGCCAGCTTTCGCGCCAGGATCTGGATCAACTGCAGGCGGGGGCACGCGTGGAAGTCGCGGAAGTGAAACGTAACCCGATGGATTTCGTCTTGTGGAAAATGTCCAAGCCGGGCGAGCCGAGCTGGCAGTCGCCGTGGGGCGAAGGGCGTCCGGGCTGGCACATTGAGTGCTCGGCGATGAACTGCAAACAGCTCGGTTCACATTTCGACATTCACGGCGGCGGCTCTGATCTGATGTTCCCGCACCATGAAAACGAAATCGCGCAGTCGACCTGCGCCCATGACGGCGAATACGTGAATTACTGGATGCACTCCGGCATGGTAATGGTTGACCGTGAAAAGATGTCCAAATCGCTGGGCAACTTCTTTACCGTGCGCGACGTGCTGAAGTATTACGACGCGGAAACCATCCGCTACTTCCTGATGTCCGGTCACTACCGCAGCCAGTTGAACTACAGCGAAGAGAACCTCAAGCAGGCACGCTCTGCGCTGGAACGTCTCTACACCGCGCTGCGCGGCACAGACAGCGCCGTGCCAGCGGAAGGTGGCGAGGCGTTTGAAGCGCGTTTCGTTGAAGCAATGGATGATGATTTCAACACGCCGGAAGCCTACTCGGTGCTGTTCGACATGGCGCGTGAAGTGAACCGTCTGAAAACGGAAGATGCGCATGCGGCCAACGCGCTGGCGTCACATATGCGTAAGCTGGCGGGCGTGCTCGGTCTGCTGGAGCAGGAGCCGGATGTTTTCCTGCAAAGCGGTGCGCAGGCGGACGATGGCGAAGTGGCTGAGATTGAACAACTGATCCAGCAGCGCCTCGATGCGCGTAAAGCAAAAGACTGGGCGGCAGCCGATGCCGCGCGTGACCGTCTGAATGAGATGGGCATCGTGCTGGAAGATGGTCCGCAGGGTACCACCTGGCGTCGTAAGTAAGAAAAAAGCGGCTTCGGCCGCTTTTTTATCTCTGGCGTGTTTTTCTCTGCCATTCGGTAGTAAGCACCGGACGCCGTTTGTCAGACGCGGTTAATTACGCTGATTCGCGGGCGATAAGCTGCCCGGAGAGCGTAATGCGCTGGGTTTGCAGCTCTGGTTCTTTCAGTTTGCGCAGCATCAGCCCGGCGGCCTGGCGTCCGGTCTCTTCACTGGCAGAAGAGACATAGGTGAACGAGGGCGAGGTGAGGTTGACGTGCAGCATATCCTCAAAGCCTATCAGCGCAACTTGTTGAGAGAGAAAGACATCCTTGCCGATGGTGCGCCCGGTATGGTGAATACCGGATATCGAGCCAATCATCGCCGCCGGGGAGTGACAGAGCAGGGCGGTGATGGTGTTGTTATTTTCCAGCAACTGCCGGGTGGCGTAGCTTGCCGCCTGGGTATCGTCGCTGCAATCCGGCGTTGAGCCTTCACGCAGCACCAGCCCATACTGACTCATCACGCTGCGAAAACCCAGCAGCCGTTGCTGGCGAAGTAAATCGCCTTCGACGCCGCCAATATAGGCAATGCTGCGGTGCCCGCGTTCAATCAGGTAGCGCGTCGCCAGGCTCGCTGCCTGCCGGTTATCGCGCATCACCAAATCGCAGTTTTCGTTGAGCAGCGACTGTGAAACCACCACCAGCGGAAGCTGGCACTGGCGGATCTGTTCAGGCAGCGAGGCGCTGCGCGTATCCGAGGCCAGATAAATCACGCCCGCCACGCCCTGTTGCTGGAAGGAGAGCAGGCAGCGTTCCAGATGTTCGCCCTCATTAAGCGGCTGTCCGAGGAACACCATATAGCCCTGTTTTTCCAGCTCCTGAACGATACTGGCCATCACTTTGATAGAAAAGCTGTCGCTGAAATCGCGCAGGATAAGCCCAATCAGATTGGAGGTGTTGGCGCGCAGGTTAGCCGCCGCGACGTTTTGCACATAGCCAAGCGCCGCGATCGCCGCATGGACTTTCTCGATCGTCGCTTCCGAGATTTTCCCTTTCTGACGCAGCACTAGCGAGACGGTGGAGACGGAAACGCCCGCTTGTTTTGCAACATCAATAATGCTGACTTTCTTCAACTCTGCTCCCTGAATTTCCTGCTTATCCGCCGGGTTAGCGCCTCGGGTAACCTGGCACAGAGGCGCCAATCCGGCATAGTATTATTTGCCGATCATCGTGGACATAGTTTGTGCGATAAATTGCGCCCTCGCGCCAAAAATCACCTGAATACCGCTGTCGCCCACGAACACCACGCCGCGTGCGCCTAACCCGTTAAGGCCATCTTTATCCACCATTTCGCTCTTCGCCACTTCGAGGCGCAAACGGGTGATGCAGGACCCCACGGAATCAATATTCTGCGCGCCGCCCAGCAGACCGATAATTTCTGTGGCCAGTTCGGTATCGGTTTTATCGTCCGCCACCGCGGTCACGTCGGTACGGCCTGGCGTTTTGACATCAAAACGGCGGATCACAAAGCGGAAGGTGAAGTAGTAAATCAGCGCCATCGGAATACCGACGATAATAGCGTTCAGGAAGTTGGTCTGATAGCCATTAAACGAAGGCAGAATGCCGAATGAGAGGTAATCAATAAAACCGGCAGAGAACGATTTGGCGATGTGGGCGTGCAGCAGGTACATCGTCATATAGGCCAGGCCCGCCATAATGGCGTTAAAGACATAGAGGATCGGCGCAACAAAGATAAAGGTAAATTCAACCGGCTCGGTGATCCCGGTCAGGAAGCAGGTCAGCGCCGCCGAGAAGAGGATACCGAAAGCAATCTTTTTGTTGCGGGTCTGCGCTTCGTGATACATCGCAAGGCAGGCCGCTGGCAGCGCGAACAGCATCAGCGGGAACTCACCCTGCATAAATTTCCCGGCGTTCTGGTAGGTGTCGCTGCTGAACGATTTCACCCCTTCTTCCAGCATTTTGAACCAGATAGTCTGATCGCCGTGGATCACCTGACCAGCCTGCGTGGTGTAATCGCCAAACGAATACCAGAATGAGGGATACCAGATGTGGTGCAGGCCGAGCGGGATCAATGCGCGTTCTACCAGCCCGAAAATAAAGGTCGAAGCCGCTTGATTATCGCCGTTGACGATCACCGACAGCGCATCAATACCCGCCTGGATGTGTTGCCAGACATACGGCAGCAGCAGGCCGAGCACAAATGACAGGAATGCCGTGGCAATGGCGACAAAGCGCTTGCCGGAGAAGAAACCGAGAAACTCCGGCAACTGCATCGTGTGGAAACGGTTATAGCACCAGGCGGCGAGAATACCGCAGATCAGGCCGCCAAAAACGCCCATTTGCAGCGTCGGGATCCCGACCACCATGGAGTATTTCCCGCCCTGCGAGGCCATCTCCGGCGTAATGCCTAACATGGTGCCGATGGTGATGTTGGTGATAAACACCGATACCGCCGCCGACAGCGCCGCAATCCCGGATTCGGATGCCAGCCCGACTGCCGAACCGATGGCGAAAAGCATGGGCAGGTTATCAAAAATGACGCCGCCTGCGTTCATCATCAGCGGCAGATGGAATTTGTCGCCAAAGGCCAGTAATAAGCCCGCAGCCGGTAACAGCGAGATCGGCAGCATCAGCGCGCGACCAATCATCGATAATTTAGACAGCGATTTAACAAACCCTGATATCAGACTCATGCTGATTTCCCCCGAAGTAGCGCATTTTGCGCGTTATTATTGTCAGTAGAACGTTTTAGTAGAACGTTCTACCTATCGTGAGATAAGGGCAAAAAAGCTGCAACTAAATTTTCACATTCAGCCAGATCAATTAATGATTATTTGAGGTTGATCGGTAATAAACCGTGATGATTGCGGGGTGATTAAATAAGAAAGGCCGGATGGCGGCTATCGCCTTATCCGGCCTGGAAACGTGTAATTTGCAGGCGCTTACAGGTGCAGCGCCATCCGGCATTTTGGCAGAGACTCAGGCGGTGACGGTCACGCTCTGGCCGTCAAAGCTCACCGTCTGACCGGCGACGATTTTGCAGCGTTTGCGCGTTTCCACCGCGCCATCTACATTCACCAGACCTTCAGCAATGGCGATTTTCGCTTGCGCGCCGCTTTCGCTCCAGCCTTCCAGTTTCAGCAGATCGCACAACTCTACGTGCGGATGTTTTCCCAGGGAAAATGTTGCCATCTTATGCGCCTTCTACATCATGATATTCTTCACACGCTTGCAGCGTGTTCTGGATCAGGGTGGCGACGGTCATCGGGCCGACACCGCCCGGAACCGGGGTAATATACGCCGCGCGGGCGGCGGCTTCTTCATAAATTACATCGCCGACCACTTTGCCGTTTTCCAGGCGGTTGATGCCGACATCGATAACAATCGCGCCCTCTTTGATCCACTCGCCCGGAATAAAGCCCGGTTTACCGACCGCGACGATCAGCAGATCGGCGTTCTCAACGTGATGACGCAGATTTTTGGTGAAACGGTGCGTCACGGTAGTGGTGCAGCCCGCCAGCAGCAGTTCCATGCTCATCGGGCGGCCGACGATGTTGGACGCGCCGATCACCACGGCGTTGAGGCCGAAAGTATCAATGTTGTAGCGCTCCAGCAGCGTCACGATCCCGCGCGGTGTGCAGGGACGCAGACGCGGCGCGCGCTGGCACAGGCGACCCACGTTATACGGATGGAAACCGTCAACATCTTTATCCGGCGCGATACGTTCCAGCACCTTCACATTGTCGATACCGGCGGGCAGCGGCAACTGCACCAGAATACCGTCGATGGTGACATCAGCGTTCAGCTTGTCGATAAGTTCCAGCAGCTCGGCTTCGCTGGTGGTTTCAGGAAGATCGTAAGAGCGGGAGATGAAACCCACTTCCTCACAGGCTTTGCGCTTGCTGCCGACATAAATTTGCGATGCCGGGTTGCTGCCAACCAGTACGACTGCCAGGCCTGGGGCGCGTTTCCCGGCCGCTACGCGCGCCCGTACTTTTTCCGCAACCTCAGAGCGCACCTGCTGCGCAATCGTTTTACCATCAATAATCTTTGCTGCCATCAGAGAGAGGATTCCATCTGTCGTTTCAACTAAGGGGGATGTGACTATTTTGTCAGAAGCGCGGCGTGCTGTCAGTTATCGTTTGCGTATTTCACCTGCAAAGGGGAGGGCGGAGAGCGGAAAATGCGCCGCGCAGTCCCGGTTTTAACGAAATTTCAACAATTCATCATCCTCCGGAAAAGTAAAGTCCCGGCGAATATTTTCATCTTCATTACGCGTTGACTTTATTGCGGTGGCAATCATTCTGCTTGCAGAGATTAATTTCACTGTGCTTTCCGGGAGAGAGGAAAAAAGCAGGACGCGAATCCCGACTGAATTATATCCTTACAGGGAAAAGCTGTTTTAGCTGACATTAACTGTCGTCAGGAACCAAACAGTATTCGGCAGGAGGCAAGCCGGATGTGCGTATTCACGGCGCTTTGGCAGATGGCTGAGTTCGTCGCCGGAAAGGGCATCGTTATCGAAAGGTACGAAAAAGAGGTCATTAGCCGTGAGGAATTGGCCCTGAAACAGCAGGGATGGCGCGAAATTGCGCGCAGCCGTTCACTAAGCAAGCAGCCAGCGGAAAATACATTGACTCATCAGGCGCTGACCGTATAATTCCAGCCGTTTCCACCGCAAAGGTGGAACATCCGCGCAATGCGCCCTTAGCTCAGTTGGATAGAGCAACGGCCTTCTAAGCCGTAGGTCACAGGTTCGAATCCTGTAGGGCGTACCATTAAATCAATGGCTTACGCTAATTTTGATCCAGCCTGATTTCCTCCTTGTGTCGTGTTTGTGTCATGGTTGCCAAAAATGGCGTCAATTTTCCGTGCGTGTTTGGTCAGGTGATTCGGTGCAAGGTGTGCATATCGCTGAACCATTGCGATGCTTTCCAGTCCGATCGTGTAACACCTTACAGGCAGTTTCATTCAACGCTACCCAATAGCGCGGTTTGATTTGCTGTCTTCAGAATCTACCCGCACAATGACTCGTTAAACCTGAGCGGCTTTGGTAGCTCAACACTTTTCTTCGCAACGCGGGCATCTTTGTGCAGCACGCTATCCAGACGCTCATTGATTGCGTCTTCAGTGACGGCGCATCCTGTCCTTGCCAACTCCATCACCACGTAGCCGATAGCCTTCGCCATCTCATCTGAATCACTTTTATTAGTCTGCATAAGCCCACCTCAAAGTTAAGGGAATTCAACTTATCTGACTATTACTCCTTCATGTGCGAGGTTACAAAGTGATTCCAGTTTTTCCGGTTGTTTTATATATGTTTTTAGGCAGTAACTTTATGTATTTACTGAATTATATGATTTATATATGGAACGGCGCTGGAGCAATATTGAAAGGGTTTGGAACCATCAAATCGGGGCGTGTTATTTTGCAGCATAGACAGCCTGGTGTTTTCTTTCAGGTGGGCCTGTGGTTTGGGAAGTCAACAGTAACCATGAGGCCACCTTCTGCAGACGTACTTAGGCTCACGCTGCTGTTGTGTAGCTGCGCAACCGCTTTGACGATTGCAAGCCCTAATCCGCTCCCGCTTTGTATCTGATTGGGATCGCGGAAAAACCTGTCGAACACGCGCTCTCTCAATTCAACGGGAATGCCGGGCCCGGCATCTGAGACACGTAGCTGCGTGGAGTCATCTAATGATCGCACCTCGACCTCAACCCGCCCGCCCTCAGGACTGTACTTGATGGCATTTTCAATGACGTTGTCGAGCAGCGACATCAGGCGTTCCCTGACGCCTGTCAGCCAGATTTCATCATGCGAGTAGAATTCAAGCTCAATCCCGCGCTCAGCAGCCAGCGGTGCCAGCATTGCCATTCGCTCTTGTATCAGCGTCGTTAGCGGCACAGGCTCCATAATCGTGTCAATGCGCGCTTCGCTGTGCATCAGCAGCAGCAGCTGATTAACGAGACGTGCCGCCCGGCTGTTGCTGCGAATAATCCCTGCAAGCAACTCCTGTTGGCTATCGCTACTTACATAGGACTGCAAAGCCTCAACATTGATTCGCATTGCAGCCAGCGGGGTACGCAGCTCGTGAGCAGCATCGGCAATAAAAACCCGTTCCCTTTCCGTGCTTTCTCGCACCCTGGCAAGAAATACATTAACAGCGTCCACCATTTGGCGAAGCTCCATATGCTTTGGCACGGCTTTTAAGGGAGAGAGATCTACTGGCGTGCGTGAGGAAATCTCATTTACCACCTTGTTCCAGGGACGCATTGCAATGCGGATTGACAGCCACGCGGGAAATAAAAGAAAAGGAATGCATACCAGCAGCGGCAGTATGTAGTATCCACGCGAGTTCAGGTAAATAAAGAAGTTCCAGCCGCCGGCAGGGGTGACGAGTGTGACCTCCGCGTTGGAATTCCCGGATTTTAGGGTACGGCTAGTCCAGGTTCGGCCTTCACTCTCAATACTCTGAATTTTCCCGTATTGGGTGTTTGTCACCCCTGTCGGCGCGCCATCCGATGAATAAATTATCGCGTTATTCTTCCGAACGATAAGGCTGATTGACAGTTCTGGATCTTCGCCTCCGCCATAACCTTCCCGCAACGCCTTGCTGAACTTTTCCAGCACATCGTTGAGATCCTGCGGACGATCGTCCATCCGATCAACCAACGTAAGAATGGTTTCGTAAGTCTGGTTGCCCAATAACATAGAGGGGCTACGCAAGTTCTCCCACAAAATGTAGGTCAGAAAAAGACACCAAAGCAGCGTAAGCAGTAGCATCTGGGCGATCATAATTCGCCGTACGAGCGTCGGGGTTTTCAGGCGGCGGCAAAAATTTCGCATCAACCCACCCCTTTCTGAATCGGTACGGTATCAATGACATACCCTACGCCTCTCACCGTTCGCACATAGCCGTCGCCGATTTTGCGGCGCAAATTCCCCATATGCACATCGAGAGCATTGCTCATGTTTTCTTTTGAGCCGAATATTCTTTCTTCCAGAAACCCTCGTGTCAGTACGCGGTCAGTGCGCAACATTAACGTTTCAAGCAGCGCGTATTCACTTGCCGTTAACTCAATGTTACGCGCATTCACTGTTACGCGACGCGTCGGCACGTGAAGAGATAATCCGCGAATTTCTATCACCTCATTCTGAAAACCGTAACTGCGGCGCGCAAGCGCTCTCACTCTGGCCAGCAACTCGGCGAGAACAAACGGTTTGACGAGATAGTCGTCTGCGCCGGCATCCAGCCCGGACAGGCGATCTTGCAGGGTGCCTCGCGCAGTCAGGATGATGACGGGGATGCCCTTGAGCTGCTGACGCAAGCTCGCCATCAGGCTCATGCCATCGCCGTCGGGCAGCCCGAGGTCGAGCAACACAAGTTCTGGCGCGCAGACATCGAGTTGATGCAGCGCATCCACTTTGCGGCGAACCCATATGACATCTAATCCTTGATCTGCAAGGGCAATACGTACGCCATTGCCGAGATCCAGGTCGTCTTCGATGAGGAGAATTTTCACAATGGTTACGGTATCAACAATGAATGAAGAACGTCTGAAGAAAAAAACGGTATCAGGAAATCTATCAGCTTTGCAGCCTCTGTACTTGCTTCAGTATTTCTTCATTTTGGGCTCATGAGAACTTTAGGGTGCGCATTCAAACTGAGCGTTCTGGCGTTTAAAACCGCTTGTATCGTAATCATTTGAATCCACAAGGACTTCTTTCATGAGAAACATCGAACTGCGTCATAAGTTCCCCCCTTCGCTCTCGGGGCGTATGTTGAAAAAAATGTTGCCGGGAGCTGTCCTGGCCTTACTGGCGACCCCGATACTGGCGGCAGAACTGAAACCGGGCAACGAGTTGACCCTGGGCGGCGGCGTGGATGTTGCGCCACGCTATTCTGGTTCGGATGAAAGCCGCGTCACGACTGCCCTGGTGCTTGATTACGCTATGACAAATGGTTTCTTCGTCAGCACCACGCGTGGTATCGGTTACGGCAACAACATCGGCAAGTTGAATTACAGCACTGCGCTGAGCTATCGCACAGGTCGTAAGGATCATAACGTGGACAGCGACGCGATCAGCGACGGCAGCGACGACTTGCGAGGTATGGGCGACGTCAAAGGTTCGGCTCTCGGCGTGCCTGCCTTGGGGTACGAGGTGACCGACTGGCTTAATGTGCAATTGCAGGCTGAGGTGCCGATCTCTCAGCGAAGCAATGGTGAGGCCCTGCATTTCAGTATTATCAGCCCGTTCTATAAGTCAGCGAAAAATTCCGTGACGCTGGCGCTGACCGGCAGTTGGGGGACCAGCAAGTACATGCAGACTTACTACGGGGTCAGTGCATCGCAGTCGGCCGCATCGGGGTTTAGCCGATATGATGCCGGATCGGGCATTTATGCCTGGTCAATGAATATGGACTGGACGCACAAGCTCAACGAGGACTGGAGCGTGGTTGCCGCAGCAGGCTTTACGCAGTTGGCTGGTGATGCACGCAACAGCCCAATTGTGCAACGAAAAGCATCGCCCACAGGCAGCCTGAAGGTGACATATAGCTTCTGAGCGCTGGACGTATGCTTCCCGGCAGCGTGTATAAATATGCCTTTGATCCGCCCCGGTTCAGATGACGGGGTGGTACTGACCCGAAATCCTGCGCCATTCAGAAACCACATTCCTGATGTGCGCGTCTTAATATGATCGTCAAGAAACCGTTAACGGCTTTGTGCGTTGAGACGGGAACAGGCGAATGGCGTTACTGACGTCCGGAGTGCGCGGAGCCGTTCCACTTCGCGTTGGCGGAGAAACAAAGCGGAGAAGAAATCATAGTTGATTCCTCTCCACCTCAGGATCAGCGTGGAAGGAGAGTTAAATCTTCGCGCCTACAATTCTGGAGGCAACCGCTTTCGCCGCTTCAAGCTTTGCTTTCCCGGCTTCAGAATGTGTGCCAGATTCAAATGCTTTGAAGTTAAGTTCAATGTTCTCTATGGCTTTATCGACGAACAATTGCGGCAGTTCTGAGCAAATGGACTGAAAAATTATTTCATACGCTAAAGCACGACACTGCAGATCATTAATCACTTCTTCTACTGGCTTCATAATCTCTCCTTACGAAATACTATGGCGCTCACCGGCAAACAAGAAATGCTCTGTCGCGAGTACCTGTGCTATGTGAATATTAAATATCGTTCAGTTAGACAAATAAAACCAGGGGAAGCCATCACCAAACTGGACCGGGAGATCACAGAAACTGAAGGGAAATCAGGAAGTGAGCCAAAAAGTTCGGATGGGTAGCGCAGCGGGTCATGCAGGCCACTATTTTCACCCGATTTACATCCCCGCTGGTTTGTCACTGCCAGCGCGGTTGCCCGAAACGCATACGCGAAAAAATTTTTATTTTGTGGCCTTGAAAAACGGGCGGGAGGAATTATTTATTGAATCGGACAAGCAACGCTTGCCTTTACGTTGAACTTTTGAATGGATTATTCAGGAGGTTAATTATGGCACTCAGAACCTTGTCAGCACTTCCGGGCTTTTCTGATTCTGCTTTTGCTGACCGTTTTAATCGTATCGACAGACTGTTCAGTCAGTTAACGGGCGACTCTCCGGTTGCTTCATTACCCGCTTACGACCTGAAAAAAATCGATGCAAGCAATTATCTGTTAAATGTAAGCGTACCTGGCTGGAAGGAAGACGAACTCGAAATCGAGACGGTCGGCGGAACGCTGAATGTTTCTGGTAAGCGCTCTGAAAATGAATCTCAGGATGAGCAGGGCTGGATCTATAAAGGCATCCGCCGTTCTGATTTTCGCTTGAGTTTCACTTTGCCGGAGCACACCAAAGTCAGTAATGCAAAACTGGAAAGCGGGATCCTGCAGGTTTCCATTTATCAGGAAATCCCGGAGAGCGAAAAACCACGCAAAATTGCGATTGAGAATACACAGAAAGCCATTGAACATCAGGCTTGATAATTGACGTTATGCATAATTTTTCCGGGCCCGCTCAGGCGGGCCTTTTTTATTTTCCGCTTCATTTGGCTGTAACAAACGAAGTGGAAAATAAAAACTGGCAGACGCGACATCGTTTCTGCCAGTGAAAGAAGTTACTGCTTGTCAGAAGTCATATCCCTTATGCATGTTATAACTTACCTTCATACAATTCACTAATCGCAAATTTCTGCATCCTGATTCAGAATTTTAATGATCCTGGTACTAATGCTTGGCGCGACTTCAAGCCCGCTTATCGTCCTGCGCGGAATTTGTACGATGTCACTCCTTGCCCGCCAGCAATGCGGCAGCAACCGGGCCGTCAGAACCACGTCTGACGGCCGTTGAGCATGGGATTTAGGCGGATAGCCGCCGGGCAGAAAGCCCTCTCCCGGCGGGGAACATCTTCAGGACGCGTTTTTACCCGGCAGGCCGCGCACCCGAATGGGCTCTTCGACGGCGTTCGCGGCGAGCAGGCGCTGAAGGGCGGAGATCGCGGTATCGGTCAGTTCATGTCCTTTGGTCAGCACCATTAATCCATTTGTGGTGCGAATATCTTCATCGACGACCCAGCCCGGCATCAATTCACGGATACGCGCGGAGCGAACCCCCTCGACATTCGAGCGAAAATCTGACAGCGCTTTGATGAGATATTCAGGCAGCGCTGGACGCGCCGCACGCAGGATTTCCCACGGGCGCTCCAGGCTCCAGCCGCGCGCGGCGTGGCGTTCCAGCTCCAGTGCGGCGCGCAGTAGCTGAGCGCCGCGTACCACTTCTAACGGTGCGCTGGCAGGCGCTTCTTTCGCCTGGTGACGAATGATCGCCGCAACCAGTTCAAGACGTGGAATTTGCTCTACCAGCCGGCCCGCAACGTCCGGATGTTCATGCAGCAGTTTTACCTCCTCCGCCGTCAATTTACGCTGTGCGGCATCGGCCTGAACGATGTCGGCAGGAATGCCAACGCAGCCGATCTGACTTAATGATGCCGCAAGGGTGTAGAGCCACTCATCGTGCCACCCCAGTTTCGGCAATGCGTGGCGGACGCAGGACTGCGCGAAAGCCGCTCGCTGAAAAGCCCAGGGGGCAACCATCGCCAGTATTTCTGTGAGCGTTTTTACCGAAGCAGAAAGCGTGGTCGCCAGAAGCTCTTTTTCTGCGCAAACAAGCCGGTGCTGACGAACCGCATCATTCAATGTCGCTATCAGATCCTCTTTTGGGCACGGTTTGCAGAGATAGCGGAAAATAGCGCCTTTATTGATGGCCGCGATCGAGGACTCCACATCGGCCTGTCCGGTAAGAAGGACCCGCACGCTGTCCGGCGAGACTTCCCGCGCGCGGGACAAAAAAGTGGCGCCATCCATTCCCGGCATGCGCATGTCGGAGAGGATCACCGCAAAAGGTTCTCCGTTGCGAATCGCATCCAGACCGGCTTCACCGCTGTGCGCTGTCACCACATCAAACACATCAAACAGATTTCGCGTGATGGCCGCGAGCACATTGGGTTCATCATCGACGCATAACACGCGGGGTAAGGAAGTATCAGTCATTGAGCATCTCCTGCCATACGGGCAGTTGGTCCAGCATGCCGGTTTGTTCGAGATAACGTTTATCGGGAACGCCATGATTGGCAAGGGTGACCGCAACATGGACGACACCGAGCATGCCAAAGGTTTTTTCTGCTGAGCGTGAAGGTTGTACATGACCTGCGACGGCTTCAACGATGTCCATCGGCAACCCCCACAGCGCCAGTAAATAGGCGCCGATGGCGGCGCGCAGCGGGATATCACCCTGCTCAGTCGTTGCTTCGTCGCGGGTGGTTCTTAATTCGGGAATGAGCAGTGCAATATTGGCCAGCAGTGCCGCCGTGGCTTCCCGTTCCCGGTGCATGGAGATACGCGCTGCCAGCTTTGAGGCGCGAAGAGCGGTCTGCTGTAGCTTATCCACATAGGGATCGGTAGTGGCATCGGCATAAACCTGGGACGCCAGTACCAGCAATTTCACTTGTTCCTGCCCCAGGTGAACGATCGCATTATTAATGTCATGAATTTGTGCTCCCCGGCTGAACCAGGCGGAATTCGCCAGTTGCATAATCCGGGCGCTGAGCGCCGGGTCGCTCGCCAGCAGCTCGGCAATCTCCCGGGTATTCGTCCCCGGGTTGGCAAGAAGTCGGTTAATTTCCGCAAATACTTTCGGGGCGGGGGGAAGCTGGTTAATTTTCCCGACCAGCTTGACGACGGTGGGATCCTTGAAAAGCGTGCGCAGCGCCAGCGCGTTTGCCACCATCGCCAGTAATTGCGTGCTGTCGCAGGGTTTGGCGACGAACCGGTGCGCAACGCCCAGCATACGAACCGTGGCCTCGGGTTCGGAGTAACCGGACAAAATGATGCGGATCGTGCCGGGCCAGCGGTCACGAACCTGCGCCAGGAACTCCGCGCCATCCATCAGCGGCATGCGCATATCCGACACCACAACGTCGGCCGGGGTTTCTTCCAGCAGGCTCAACGCTTCGTGACCGCTGGTAGCGAAGCGGCATTCCCACTCGCTGTCCTGCATCATTAAGGCGCGCTCAATACCCGAGAGGATGCGTGCTTCGTCATCCACGAACATCACTTGCATGCTTACTCCTCCTGCTGCACGGCGAGGGGAAACCGCATGATGAATGTGGCACCTGAACCGGGTTTCGACTCGCAGCGAATCTGTCCATTATGCTTGTCCACCACGGTCGAGTAGGCAATGGCCAGCCCCTGGCCGGTGCCTTTGCCGACCGCTTTGGTGGTGAAGAAGGGATCGAAAATGCGCTCGCGTATCGCCTCCGGGATGCCGGTGCCATCGTCGGCGACGCGGATCTCCATCATATCGCCGACCTGTTCCGCAGAGACGACGATATGCCCTTTTTCCTGCTCGCGGCTCTGGAGACTGTCCGCAATGGCGTGTGCCGCATTGACGATCAGGTTAAGCATCGCCTGGCCGACCATGTCGCGCAGACAGGGCAGGAGCGGCAAATCACTGGCGAAGCGGGTTTCCAGTTCCGCCACGTATTTCCACTCGTTGCGGGCGACGGTCACGGTGGTATTGATGATGTCGCGTATATCCACGTACTCTTTTTTATTTTGCGAGGGATGAGAAAACTCTTTCATGGCGGCGACAATCCGGGAGATATGGCCAAGCCCGTCGAGTGATTCATCTAAAGACTGGGGGATCTGACGGCGCAGAAACTCAATTTTGCTGCTCTTAAGGAGGGTATCGAAGGCCGTAAGCGTGGGCTCGTCGGCCATTTTTTCCCGCATCACGGCGGCCATGGCGATCGCCGCATCCAGCAGGCTGAGCAGCGAACGGTTGGCGGTCTTCACAAACCCGACGTTGTCAGAAACATACTGCGTGGGCGTATTAATTTCGTGGGCGATCCCGGCGGCAAGCTGGCCGATGGACTCCATCTTTTGCGCCTGAAGAAGCTGCGCCTGCGTGAGACGCAGCTCAGCAAGCGCCTTCTGTAACTCATGGCGCTCGTTTTCCAGTTCGATGGTTTTACGGGCGACGACTTTCTCCAGGCCCACATTCTGCTCAAGAATAGCGAACGGGGTCATGTGGCTGTGCCGGCTTTCCTGCGCGATGCGTCGCTTTAACACCTCGATGGTTTTATCCCGCGCGACAAGTTTGCGCTGATAATCGGTAAGGGAGAGTGTTGCGACCGCTGCTTCAGTTGACGGAGACATTATTTACCTCCTATTGCCACGCCCGTGAATGTCTGGTTGACGTGCAGTCCGTTGTACTGTTCGCCGTAGGTTGAGAAACCCACGATCCGGTTTTGCACCATAAAATTGCCGATCTGCAGGTCAAGCTCCTCCTGCTCAAACTGCAAACGCCGCAGGATACAGTCGCAGCCAATAATCACCGCCGGTTCTGGTATGATTTCATGAACTTTTTCCAGCGCCTTGCTGAAGGTTTCGAGCGGATCTTCCGCCATGCCAATCGAGACGATCAACCCTTCTTCAATGGCGCAGTAGCAGGTCAGCGAGAGATCGTCGTTTATTTTCTGGATCGAGCGGACATAAGGTTCGTCGCCAAAAGAGAGCACCAGCGGATTGCGGGAAAAAACAGTGGGTGTTAATTCTGCAACGGTGATGCCCAGCGATTCGGCATACACCTGCGCGGCAGGCTCGCCGTTGATTTCCCGAATCAGCCGTTTTTCGGGATCGGCCTCGGTAATGATGAGTTCCACCTCGCTGGGTTCGAAGTGCTGAACTTTAAAAATCGCCACCGGCGCGGCAGTTTCGATGACCGCGAACACCGCGGCATCGGAGATAAACTCACCTTCACCGTTATAGACATAGCTCTTTTCGAAACGCAGATCGTCGCCCGCAGAGCCGCCGATAACAGGAATATTTCCTGTCTGCTGATAGAGATTAGCGATGAGGCGCTCCTCAGCCATCGACAAGCCATCAACCAGTAACAAACCAAAGCGTTGCAAATCGGGTCTGGCCGCGCTGTCGCGACGGATCTCCTCGGCAATCTCTGCAATGGTCGCGGAGTAATCGTTCAGGGGGTGAATCACAAAATAGCGGGTGCGAAAAGCGGCGCTCAGACCCAGCCCTAATATCCCGGAGTGCTGAAAACCGTCGGTGCCGATCTGCCCGGATGAGGTGCATCCAATACAGGGACAGCTAAAGGTTTTTTGCATCTCGCGGCCCAGAATATTCAGATCATAGTCAGGGGAACAGAAGAAAAGGACCGTTTCTGGCTCAGCCGGAAGCATCCGCCGGGCAAATTCCGCAACCGCCAGCACGGGGTCAGTCAATTCGCTGCTTGCATATCGGATCTGGAAATTCACATTATTTCTCCCAATGCTAAAGCGTCGGCGTCGCTGACGGCGTCGTACAATCAACGCCGCAGCACGTCAGGTTTAAAAGGATTGCCAGTTTTCGTTGGCGGTCACGTTACGGGTTGCTTTGCGCGCAGGCGGATTCGCCGCCGTGGCGGTTTTGGCTGCCTGTCCTGCAAGGCCAGTCACGGGGTTACCTCCTAAATCAAAGAGCGCGATGGCGTCGTTTAATCGCCCGGCTTCTTCTTCAAGTGCGATGGCATTCGCTTTGGCTTCCTGAACCAGTACCGCGTTCTGCTGCGTCACCCGATCCATTTCAGTCATCGCCTGGCCAATCTGATCGATGCCCTTGCTCTGCTCGTCGGAAGCAATGGTGATTTCGCCCATCAAGGCATTGACCTGGCCTACGGTGTTGATAATGGTCGACATCGCCTCGCCAGCCTCTTGAACCTGCTCTGCGCCCGTTTGCACTCTCTGAACGGATTCACTAATCAGTGCTTCGATCTCTTTCGCGGCCTGGGCGCTACGCTGTGCAAGTAAGCGCACTTCACTGGCGACGACGGCGAAGCCACGCCCCTGTTCACCGGCGCGCGCCGCTTCTACTGCCGCGTTCAACGCCAGCAGGTTGGTCTGGAAAGAGATGCTGTTTATGACGCTGGTGATATCGGCAATCTTCTGCGAGCTTTCCGAAATACCGTGCATCGTGGCGACAACCGTCGACGTAATATCTCCGCCTTGTTTCGCCACCTGCCGGGCGTTTCCGGCAAGTTTTTGTGCTTCACGTACGTTATGCGCGTTGTTTCTGACGGTCGAGGTCAGCTCTTCCATACTGGCGGCGGTTTGCTGAAGCGCAGCGGCCTGTTGATCCGTGCGGCCGGAAAGCTCTTCGTTCCCGGTGCGGATTTGGTTGGTGCTGGTAAAGATGGTGGTTGAGCTACCCTGAATCGCCTGCACCGTTCTGAAAAGATTGTCCTGCATCCCCTGAATAAAGGGGATCAAACGACCGGCGCAGTTACGCCCAAACTCTTCAAGCCTGGTGTGCAGTTTGCCGCTGGCAATGGTTTCAAGGTGTCGGGTAATGGTATCAAGCGGTTTAACCAGATAATTGACGAGGTAACGATCGGTTAATAACAGCGTCACAATACCGGCGATTAACGCACTGATCAGGACCAGTTTGTTAAAACTGACTTTCGCCGTGGTTTGGGTCAATATGTCATCTGTTTGAATAGCTTGCGTATATTTTTCTGCGGTCACGCCAAATTGCACGCTCAGCGGCGGATAGGTTTTGCGAAACAGTTCGCGGAATCGATCGACCTGCTTATCCTGCGCGGCGTTATACATAGGAATAATGCCGTTGTTGAGCAGCGTTTCCCAGTCCTGAACCATGCTCTGAACAACCTCATCGCTGACGCCAGGATGGCGGCTCTGGCGGAACTTCGCCAGCATATCCTGGCTGATCTCCAGCGCTTTGCCTGCGGAAACCAGCGTCTTATCTGCATTGGCATCATCGCCGGTCTGGCGGTAATCCATAGCGCGCAGCATGCGCGTTACCGTACGGAAATATTGGTCGTTGCCTTTAACCAGATAAGAGTATGAGTTTTTTTGTGTGGCGTTCTGCGTTAATAACGTTTCGATGGTGGCGAAGTTAAATAATGTCATCGCCGTGGCAATGCCCCAGATGCAACTGAACAGCACCAGGATGAGTAAAACCATTTTTCTGATTGTTATATCGCGAAGTATTTTCATCGTATTTCCCCACTACGTGTTGGGTAAGCTTTTTCTTACGGCGCCGCTGCGCGCTGCAAGAAAAAGAGTTCACTTCTCAAACTGCAGTTATTGTTGGTTGTTATAGGGCCGCACTACACCTCGCTTCGATATTACATTCAATAATGTGCAGGTTATCCTTGACGACCTCTAATGAGACTGGGCGACCTATGTAATATCCTTGTGCAATGTCACATTTGTATTTTATTAATTGCTGCAATTGCTCTTGTGTTTCAACACCTTCAGCGGTTACCTCAAGGTTATAATCTTTGCCAAGCCCAATGATCTTTTCCACAATACTCTTTGCCGATTCCGAATCGTTCATCGCGAAGATAAATGATTTGTCGATTTTAATGCCATGAAAAGGAAAACTGTGCAGGTAATAAAGCGAGGCATAGCCGGTACCGAAATCATCAATCAGCAGTCTGATGCCTAAGCTTTTTAGTTCCTGCATGACGATCTGTGCGTTTTCGGGGTTACATAATGTCACGTTTTCAGTGACTTCTAGTTCAAGACGTGCCGCCGGAAAATGGGTTGTCGCCAGTGTGTTTTTAATGCGGGCGATAACATCGCTGGCTTTGAATTCGATCGGGGAAATATTGACTGACACGGAAATATTGTCAAATTCCTTGCCGATATCGCGACAGGCATTGACCAGCACCCAATCCGTCAGGTTGGTAATAATTCCTGACTCCTCGGCCAGGGGAATAAACTGATCCGGCATCAGTAACCCGTGACGCGGGTGTAGCCAACGGACCAGCGCTTCGACAGAGTTAATGCAGCCTGCACGAATATCGAAGCGAGGCTGGTATACGAGAAATAATTGATTTTCTTTAATCGCTTCCCGTAATTCATTTTCCAGTTCGCGTCGTTGGACGATCTGTTTTGCCATGTCTGGCTGATATAAAACAAAACTGTTACTGCCGAGATTTCTGGCTTCATACAGCGCAATGTCTGAGTAGCGTAATAAATCGCTGGCCGTCAGGGCATCTTGTGGTGATTGCGCCGCGCCGATGTTGACGCCAATAGAGACTTCATTGCCGGACACGATAAACGGCTCGTTGATGACAGCAACAATAAGCTGGCAGAGCGAGCGGATATCCTCTTTTTTATGAATCGCAGGCGCGATAATAATAAATTCATCACCGCCCTGGCGTGCGACCAGATCGGTTGCGCGTAAACAGTTGCGCAATCTCTGCGCCACCTCGCCCAGCACCTTATCGCCAGCGCCGTGGCCGTAGATATCATTGACCAGTTTAAAATCGGTCAGATCGAGGCTGAGCATCACCAGCGTGCTATTCGCTTCGCCGCGTGGGTGCAGTTTTCCGTCGAGGAACTCTTGCATCATGACGCGATTCGGCAGGCCCGTTAACTCATCGTGATGGGAGAGGAAGCGAATACGTTCACTGGACTCCACCTCCAGCGTCACATCCGAAGCCGTACCGCGAAAACCCAGCGCGCCATCCGGCAGAGTGATCCTTTTTAACGTGATATTGCAGTAGCGCTGGCTGCCGAGCGCGGAAACATAACGGCAGTGCGATAACGTTAAATAATCACCCGGATGCGGCAGCGTTAACCAGTCGCTGATGGTTTGCTGGCTGTCGACTAAGAAATCGGTAAAGCTGCGCCCCAGCCATTCGTCGGTGCGATGGCCTGTGATCACCGGAAAGCGGGCAGAAATCCAGGTAAGATCCAGGTTTTCATTGGCTTCCCAGATCCAGTCCGTTGTGGTTTCAACAATATCCCTGAAACGCTGTTCGCTGGCGGATAACGCTGCGCGACTTTGTTCCAGCAGAAAGGTTTTTTCATCATTCATGCGCGCTCTCGTCAATGCCTTACGCATCAAACTGATGGCGAACAGCACGGAAACTACCATCAACAGCACCAGTAAAGGCAGCACTTTGCTTAACAGTGTTTCGACGGGGTTTTTGCTCTGCCATTCGACATACATGCGATCGTTTCCGGCGGTGAGAAACATCGCATCTTTGCGCATTGATGCCACTTCCGGCGGCAAAGTGCGTAACCCCTGGATTTCGTATTCGTTGCCAAGTTGCTGAAACTTTTGTGGCGTGAGCTTATCAACAAAGATCATCACCGCATGCTCTGCAGGATTCATCCCGGCGGCCGTGTAATCATCCGACGTGATCCATGATGCGGCGACGAGCGTGGGCTGGTTATGGATAGCGATCAGCCGGGAGAACGCTGCTCCCTGGTTGTTGGCTAATGTTGTGATTAACGAGTCGGTCAGATTGACGCCTAACCACGCTTCAAAGGAGACCCGTCCGGGCTCTCCTTCCAGCACGCTATAGCGGGTTACGCCATCCGGCGACAGGACAAAAACACCTTCATACTGAAATTTATTAAAAAGCGATTTTCCTAGGTTCTGTCTGTCCCATGCCCAGTGCACATTGACGGTGCTTGTCAGATTTTGAAAAGCTTCATCCCAGTTGGCGTAATCAGCAAGATGTAACCGTAAGCTTTCCTGCCTGTTTTCAAGCGCTTTAGTCAGCAAGTGCATTTTTTGCCGATGTTCAGTTTGCTGAAGGTCGCTTTTTGTCTGGATGAGGGTGAAGAGGATAGTAAAAAAGATGAATGTCATCAGCGCCAGCATCAATGTCGCTGTCTGCTTGAGTATCCCATGCGTATTACCTGCCAGCGAAGGCAGGTTTTTATCATCGAGAACATGCATGCTTCACCTTTTTCTTGTGATGAATAAAATACGCCGGGTCTTTTTACATTAACGGCCTGTAATGCGTTTTATTTAATGCAAATATCACCGTTGATACTTTTTTGTGATAGTTATCAAACTTCATTCTGTTTTTAATTTTTGCGAGCGAGGGAACATTAATTTTTCCTTAAATTATTAGTCTGGATATCATAAAAACAGTGTTTTTTTCTGCAGGTTAATGTTTTTGAGTAGCAGTGACCAATAATATGAAACGCTGGTTTTGAATATATTTTATATTCCTGCTTTGCCGGTGGTGTATTTATCGCATGCAAAATCCATATGTTGCTTATTAGTAATAAGTATTTCCTTATACAGAATGGTGTAAATACCTCCAGATAGGTATTTTCGGCGTTTGTTTGCCTGCTGGACGACAGAAAAAAAGGCCTGCGGGGAAGGCTTTATTGCGTGTCATGCCGATCCCCGACGGGCTTTTTGCGGTGGGAGGCCATTGCGCTCCCACCGGGTTTACATCACATCAGAACGATTTGCGCAGACGCAGGCTGACTGTCTGGGCGTCGAAGTGCGGCGCAGTAGAAAGGTCATAACGCGCGCTGAGGCTCAGGTCGTCATTCTGTACCAGCGCCACGCCGGCACCGATATCTGCGGTATCGGACACCGGCGTGGCGCCGAAGCTGGTGAAACGCGTTTCGCCCAGCGCATCGGCGGCATAGCTGGCGCTGGTCGCGGTGCGGCTGCGGTCATATTCGTGCGTCCACATCGCCTGCACAAATGGCACCACATCGCCGATTCCGGTGCTCCAGCTATGCTCCAGTTTTGCGCCCAGCGAGCTGCGCACCGACTGCGTATGGCTGGAATCCACTTTCAGCGCGGCACCCTGATCGCTGTGCTCTTTATAGTCGTCCTGGTGCAGGTAGCTGTAACTGACGGCAGCGAGCGGGGTCAGCGTGGTTCCCTGGGCGAAGAAGATCGGGTAGCCGACTTCTGCTTTGGTCATCACTTGCTGCCCGTTGAAGCTGCCATCCGCCTGGCCGGCAAAGCCGTCGAAACCGATGCGGCGCTGGCTATCATATCTCTGCGTGCTGACGCTGGCGGTCAGGTTGACGTACAGCGGGTTGCCGCTCCAGCTTGCGTAAGCAATGCCGCTCCAGGCATCAACATCCGTATGGCTACCCGTCAGGTTGTCGCGGCCATTGACGGAGGAGTGCGCATAGCTGAATGCGCCGCCCACACGCCAGTCGTCAGCAATCTGACGATCCGCTCCCAGCACCACACCGCCGTAATGCGCGGTGTATCCGCTGACGTTATCAATCATGCCCTGGCGAGCGCTGCCGTAGAACGGCTGGCCCCAGACGGCCCAATCCAGCGCATCATCACCGGTAGCAATACCGCTTTGTGAACCGTTACGGGCGAGACGTGTGCTGTTCATATGGTTGTTCACCACCGCCAGCGCGCCGGAAGAGGCTGCGGCTGCGGTGCTGCTGGCGGCGCTGTTCTGTACTGGCGACAGTTGCTCACCGGCACGGTTGGCTTCTTCGCGGCTGCCGATCGCCATGGAGGCGTTATAGAGGTTGAGCAGGCCTTCAGAGAAGCCGCTGTAGTTACCCAGCCCGCGCAAAGAGGCGATGGCATTTGGTGTCGTGGCAAACCCCGTATTCGGGGTAACCCCTGGCGTTGTTGGTGTCGTCGGCGTGGTGGGTGTTGTCGGTCCCGTCGGGGTTCCCGGAGTCTGGCCGTCGAGATAAACCACGAGGCTGTTAGTGCCATCAATCGTTACCGCTTTACCGGTCACCGTACCGTTGTAACCCGCGACATGGTAGGCCAGTGCGTTCTCATTGTACTGCGTTCCCGAACCGGATGCCTGCACCACCAGGAAACGCTGGCCGTTGGCAAAACCATAGCTATGGCCTGTCGTCAGTAGCGAAACGCTGGAATTCGCGGCAAAAATCGCATCGCCGGTCACCACCAGGCGGCCATAACCGCTGTCCAGCGTGTTTCCGTTAGCAATCGCGCCATCGGCGACGCCGATAGCCAGCTCGCCTTGCGCCTGCTGGAGGTAGTTACCGTTAATTGTCACCGTACGGTTAATTAATAAAGAAGCACCGTCGTTGATAACGCTGTGCGTGCCCATCTGGAAATCATCATCCACGGTGAGCTTGCCGGTGCCAAAGTGCAGATCGGCTCCGGAACTGTAGACCCTGCCGCCGCTGTTATAGCCGGTCAGCAGGCTGTCGTAGCTGCTGCCGCCATTAATAGTTAACGGGTTTGACGTATTGTTCCAGATGTTGCCAGCCAGCGTGCCGTTGTTATTAATGACCGACAGTGCGCCGATATTGTAAATAGCAGCATCGATACCGCGCAGCGTACCATTGTTGGTGATCCCGTTGGTCATGGTACCGGCGTTCTGCACGGCGTAGGCACCCTCAATCAGGCCGTTGTTGGTGAAATCGGTAATGGTCCCCCAGCTAATCACACCGCTGTTAGGGCCCTGAATCGTCCCCTGGTTGATCAGCGAGGTAATTGTTCCGAAGTTATTCAGCGCGACGTTACTCGTCATCGTGCCGTTCACACTGTTTTCCAGCGTGCCGATGGTTCCCCGGTTATACAACCCGTAAGCGCCAATAGTGCCTGAGTTACCGGCGAGATAACTGTTGTTGGAGAACAGATCTACAGACGAACTATCATCGATATACATGCCGGAATCGTTGTAGTTACTGCCGGAACTCATGATCGTGCCGTTGTTGGTAAAGGTGCCCATATCAACAGACTGGAATGAGAGCGCGTTACCCGTAGGGCTGACGACACTTCCGGTAGAGGTGATCGTCACCGAATCAAATGAACCGATAAAAGAACTTTGGCCTTCTGATGTGGAAATCTCCGTACCAATTGATGCCTGAGTGACAGGGGCGAATGACACCCAGGCAGCCGCCATCGCGATCAGTAGTGGCTTCTTACGAAAGACAGGTTTATGCATATGCTATTCATCCAAAAATGAAATGTAACTGCTGAATCTTTGTCCAGGCAGGCGTGGCGGCAGAAAAGGACACACCTGAAACCAGGGGCGATGGTGTCCTTAACCGATATTAAGTTATCGGCGTGTCTCTGAAGGGCTGTAGGGGAGAGGGGAAAATATATCGTGCATTTATTTTACCTCTTTTACCTGCTGCTTTTGCGAAGGCAGGTTGCCTGCAAATGAGAGCCAACTGGCGGCAGGAGATAAGAAAGAGCTTACCTGGATTGTGGTTTTTATCCGCACCCGCTCTCTGGCGCAGTAAATAAAGAAAAATTCCCTCTTAATATTTATCCCGTCAATTAATCAGGACCTGCGGCAAAAAATGAACTTCCGCAGGTCCTTTTTTGCTGGCGACAACCACAATGACGAAAATTATTATTTTCACCAGTTAATTTATTGACCTGGAATTACGGAGCGGTCTATGTCAAATAAACTTGAATGGCAAAAAATAGCGAATAAAGAGCTCAGTCGGAAAGGAAAGACGATTGATTCGCTGGTAAAACCGACGCCTGAGGGTATCGCCATTAAACCTCTATATACCCGTGAGGATCTCGACGAACTGGATATTACCCGGTCACTGCCAGGGCTGCCGCCTTTTACGCGCGGGCCGCGGGCTACTATGTATACCGCTCAACCCTGGACGATTCGCCAGTATGCTGGTTTTTCAACGGCAAGAGAATCGAACGCCTTTTATCGCCGTAATCTTGCCGCCGGGCAAAAGGGGTTGTCGGTGGCCTTTGATTTGGCGACGCACCGGGGCTACGATTCGGATAATCCGCGCGTGGTGGGCGATGTGGGTAAAGCGGGTGTCGCCATTGATACCGTTGAGGATATGAAAATCCTTTTCGATAATATTCCACTGGATACCATGTCGGTTTCCATGACCATGAATGGTGCGGTATTGCCGATTATGGCCTTTTATATTGTTGCTGCGGAAGAACAGGGTGTCGCCCCGGAAAAATTAACCGGCACCATCCAGAATGATATTTTAAAAGAGTATCTGTGCCGGAATACGTATATTTATCCGCCGAAACCGTCAATGCGAATTATCGCCGATATTATTGCCTGGTGTTCGGCCAATATGCCGCAGTTTAATACCATCAGCATCAGTGGCTACCATATGGGAGAAGCGGGCGCGAATTGCGTTCAGCAGGTGGCATTCACCCTTGCAGATGGCATTGAATATATTAAAGCCGCAATTTCCGCCGGGCTGAAAATTGATGACTTCGCACCGCGCCTCTCTTTTTTCTTTGGCATCGGCATGGATCTGTTTATGAACGTCGCCATGCTGCGTGCCGCCCGTTATTTATGGAGCGAGGCCGTCAGCCAGTTTGGTGCCACGAATCCGAAGTCGCTGGCGCTGCGCACCCATTGTCAGACATCCGGCTGGAGCCTGACGGAACAGGACCCTTATAACAATATTGTTCGCACCACCATTGAAGCGCTCGCCGCCACTCTCGGCGGCACGCAGTCTTTGCATACCAACGCGTTTGACGAAGCGCTTGGGCTACCGACAGATTTTTCGGCGCGCATCGCGCGTAACACCCAGATTATTTTGCAGGAAGAGGCGGAAATCTGCCGCACGGTCGATCCGCTCGGCGGCTCTTATTACGTCGAGTCGCTCACCGCCCAGATCATCAAAGAGGCGCGGGAGATTATCCGGCAAATCGATGAGGTGGGCGGCATGGCGAAGGCCATCGAAGTTGGGCTGCCGAAACGCATGATTGAAGAAGCTTCCGCGCAGGCGCAGTCAGAGATCGATCAGGGTAAACGCGTGATCGTCGGCGTAAACAAATACAAGCTGGAGCAGGAGGCCATTACGCCGGTGCTGGAGATCGACAATGTGAAGGTGCGCAATGAGCAAATCGCCGCGCTGGAACAGATCCGCAGCACGCGTGATGCGGCTGCAGTTCACGATGCACTGGCGGCGCTCACCCATGCGGCACAGCATAATGAAAACCTGCTGGCGGCCGCCGTTCATGCGGCGCGGCTGCGCGCCACCCTCGGGGAGATTTCCGATGCGCTGGAAGCCGCGTTTGATCGCTATCTGGTTCCCAGCCAGTGCGTCACCGGCGTGATCACCCGCAGCTACCAACAAAGCAAGGATGCCGCAGCGGAATTCGATGCCATTGTTGATCAGACCCGGCAATTTCTCGCCACCCATGGCTGCCGCCCGCGCATTTTGATTGCCAAAATGGGGCAGGATGGCCACGACCGCGGCGCGAAGGTTATTGCCAGCGCCTACTCCGATGTCGGTTTCGATGTCGATCTCAGTCCGATGTTCTCAACTCCGCAGGAGATTGCCCGTCTGGCGGTAGAAAACGATGTGCATGTTGTTGGCGCGTCGTCACTGGCTGCCGGGCATAAGACTCTAATCCCGGAGCTGATCGCCGGGCTGAAAGAGTACGGGCGGGAGGATATCTGCGTCGTCGCGGGTGGCGTCATTCCGCCGCAGGATTATGCCTTTTTGCATGAACAAGGCGTGGCGGCTATTTACGGCCCCGGCACTCCGATGCTGGAAAGCGTGCGCGACGTATTAACACGGATTAGCCACCAGCATGATTAACGAAAAAACACTGGAAGCGACAATTCATCGGTTGTGTGCCGGCGATCGTGTCGCGCTCGCTCAGGCGATGACGCTGGTGGAAAACCAGCTTCCGCAGTATCAACGCCTCAGCCGTCAGTTGCTGGATATCATTATGCCGCTAACCGGCAGGGCGCTGCGCATTGGCCTTACCGGTACGCCTGGCGCCGGGAAAAGCACTTTTCTGGATACCTTCGGCATGCTGCTCATCCGGCTCGGTAAGCGGGTCGCCGTGATTGCTGTTGATCCCAGTAGCCCGCTGAGCGGCGGCAGTTTGCTCGGCGACAAGACGCGGATGACATCGCTGGCGCGTGCGGAGGCGGCATTTATTCGTCCGGTGCCCTCCGGCGGCTATGCCGGGGGAGCCAGTCAGCGTGCCGCTGAGCTGATCCTGCTATGCGAGGCGGCGAATTATGACGTGGTGATCGTTGAAACCGTGGGGGTTGGCCAGTCGGAAACGGAAGTCTCTGGCCTGGTGGACTGCTTTGTCTCGCTGCAAATCGGCGGCGGCGGTGATGATTTGCAGGGGATTAAAAAAGGCATCATGGAGATGGCCGACATCATCGTTATCAATAAGGACGATGGCGATAACCGCGCGGCGGTTGCGGCCGCGCGTCAGGTATACGAGAGCGCGCTTTCGATGGTGCGACATAAATACCCGCAGTGGTCACCGCAGGTGCTGACATGTAGCGCACGGGAAAAGCGCGGTATTGAGGATGTCTGGCAGTGCATTGTCCGCTTTAGCGACGTCATGGCGCAAAGCGGGGGACTGGCGCAGTTGCGCCAGAAACAGACGATGAAATGGCTTCAGAAGCAGGCCGAAGAGGAAGCGCTGCGACAGCTTTTTGCCCATCAGATTTTTCGCCAGACTTTCAGCCAGATGCTGGAAGGCGTGAAAAATAACCAACAGGCTCCGCGCACCGGCTTACAGCACATCCGTGAATTTCTTCAGCATCACTATTTTGAACAATAAGAAGGTATCTTTATGTCGTATCAGCATGTTGTCGTCACGATCATACAAAAAGTGGCTGTTATTGAATTTAACTATGCCCGCAAATTGAATGCGCTCAGTAAGGTATTTATCGATGATTTGATTCAGGCACTGGAGGATCTCAACACACCGGAGATTCGCTGCGTAATACTCCGCGCTCCGCATGGCGCGAAGGTTTTTTCTGCCGGGCATGATATTCACGAGCTGCCGACTGGCCGCCGCGATCCGCTCTCGTATGATGATCCGCTGCGGCAGATTACCCGCATGATCCAGAAATACCCGAAACCGGTTATTGCGATGGTTGAGGGGAGCGTCTGGGGCGGCGCTTTTGAGCTGATCATGAGCTCAGATCTGGTCGTGGCCGCTACAACGTCCACCTTCTCAATGACGCCGGTAAACCTCGGCGTGCCGTATAACCTTGTCGGCATCCATAATCTGACGCGCGATGCTGGTTTTCATATCGTTAAAGAGATGATTTTTACCGCAGCGCCGATTAGTGCTGATCGCGCTCTGGCCGTGGGTATTCTGAACCATGTCGTGGACGTGAATGAACTGGAAGATTTTACCTTGCTGATGGCACATCAGATCTGTGAAAAAGCCCCGCTTGCAATCGCCGTTATTAAAGAAGAACTGCGGGTGCTGGGGGAAGCGCATACCATGAACGCGGATGAATTCGAGCGAATTCAGGGCATGCGTCGTGCGGTTTATGACAGCCAGGATTATCAGGAAGGTCGAAGCGCCTTTATGGAAAAACGCAAACCGCATTTTCTGGGCTACTGAGCAACGGAGAACAGCATGAAAGAGTCCTGGCCCCGGCTAAGCGCTGACGAGGCGGCCGCGCTCATCCGGCATGATGAAATGGTGGCATTCAGTGGTTTTACTGCCGCCGGTTCGCCTAAAGCGCTACCCGCTGCGATTGCCCGGCGCGCGTACGAGTTGCATCAGGCGCAGCAGCCTTTTCAGATTCGCCTTCTGACCGGCGCATCCATTGGTGCTGCTGCCGATGATGTATTGTCTGAAGCGGATGCCGTCTCCTGGCGCGCTCCGTACCAGTCGGCAGCGGGCATGCGGCAAAAAATCAATCAGGGTAGGGTGAAGTTCGTTGACCTACATCTGAGTGAAGTGGCGCAAATGGTGAACTATGGCTTTTTCGGCGACATTGATGTCGCCGTTATTGAGGCCTCCGCACTAACGAGCGATGGCAAGGTCTGGCTTTCCAGCGGTATTGGTAATGCGCCAACCTGGCTGCGGCAGGCAAAACGGATAATCATTGAGTACAACCATTATCACAGCCCGCAGGTGGCTCAACTGGCTGATATCGCCTCACCCGGCGCACCGCCGTACCGCAACAGTGTCGCTATTTTTAGTGCGCTGGACAGAATTGGCCTGCACTATGTGCAGATTGATCCGCGAAAGATTATCGCCGTAGTGGATACCGAATTGCCGGATGCCGGTAACACGCAGGAGGAGGAGAAACCAGTCTGTCAGCAGATTGCGGACAACGTAGTGACCTTCCTGCTCAATGAGATCGCACACGAACGTATTCCTCCAGAGTTTCTGCCGTTGCAAAGCGGTGTCGGCAATATCAATAACGCGGTGATGGCGCGCCTTGGAGAAAACCCGGATATCCCGCCGTTTATGATGTATTCCGAAGTGCTACAGGAGTCGGTGGTACATCTGCTGGAAACGGGAAAAGTCAGAGGGGCCAGCGCATCCAGCCTGACGGTTTCCGACAAAGCGCTGCGGAAAATCTACGACAACATGGACTTTTTCGCCGAACGCATTGTGTTGCGGCCGCAGGAGATCTCCAATAACCCGGAGATCATTCGCCGTCTTGGCGTCATTGCGCTGAATGTCGGGCTGGAGTTTGATATTTACGGTCACGCCAATTCAACGCACGTGGCAGGCGTTAATCTGATGAATGGCATCGGCGGCAGCGGCGACTTTGAGCGTAATGCTTACTTATCGATTTTTATGGCGCCCTCGATTGCAAAAGAGGGGAAAATATCGACGATTGTGCCGATGTGCAGTCACGGCGATCACAGCGAACACAGCGTCAAAGTGATCATTACCGAGCAGGGGATTGCCGATCTGCGCGGGCTTTCGCCGATTGAGCGAGCCCGTACCATTATTGAAAATTGCGCCCACCCGCTATACCGGGATTATCTCCATCGTTATCTGGAATCCACGTCCGGCGGGCATATACGCCACGATCTTAGCCGCGTCTTTGAACTGCACACCGCGTTACTGAAAACGGGTTCTATGCTGGGTTAAACCGTCGTACCGTCGCGATCGTCAGCAATGTACTGACATATCGCGGCGGTATGCCGCTGGTTTTTCAGTGAATAAAGATACTCCTGCATCACCATCGGACCGTTCGGCGCATCGAAATACGTTAATGTCTGCGGGTTAACCAGCGGCCAGGCGAACCAGGGGATCACGGTGAGAAATTGCCCGCGTTCCACCGCGCTGATTTTGGCCATAAAGCTGTATGCCCGATAAATAATCGTCGGATGAATGCCGCATGAGCGGATGTGAGCATCCAGCATGGCTTCAAAATTGGCACGGTTCTGGAAACGCATTTGCAGCCATGGCAATTCGCGCAGCAGTTCCTGCGGCTGTTTATCCTGATAGCGTCGCGAGACAAGAAAACCGAGTCGCAGCGGTGGCAGTTCGGTAACCATCAGGTTTTCCAGTTCCTGAACGCGTGGCGAGACCAGCTGTGGTGAAATAATAAAATCGAGCTGATGGCCCAACAGATCGTCAATCACCCCATTTTCACTGAATTCAACCGCCTGGGTGCTGACGTTCTCATATTTGTCGCCCAGGCTTATGAGCTGATCGAAAATAATAGTTGGGTAAGTGTTATCGATACCGAGCACCACTTTCTGTGAGCGCTGCGCTGAGTTATGAAGCTCGTTTTCAATGGCCGATAACCGTTCATAAACCGGGAAGAGTTTCTGGTAAAGCTCCTGACCGGCTTTATTCAGACAGATGCTGTTATCTTTTCGGCTAAAAAGCGGGTAGCCAATCTGCGCTTCCAGCGCGACGATGCTTTTGCCAAAGGGCGATGCGGTCATATGAATTTTTTCCGCCGCTCTGGCAATGCTTTTGGTCTGCACCAGAACAATAAAATTACGCATCCTTTTGGAAATAAAAATAGAGTTGCTCACCTGAAAATCCCTCTCGGTTCCGATAACCAGTATGTTTGGCAATCCGTGCCATTGTTAGCATGCTATTTATTGCTGCGATCAATGTTAGCACACAGTGGCGCAGTGGGGACCACTGCAATCCGTCAGAGATGGGAGAAGCGCCGCATTTCACCTGTTGTGTATGCCAGATGACCTCTTCGGTCAGTGTGACAGTATTAAAAGAAGCCGCGGTGTTTTATTCTTTTATACGCATTGTTGGTGTGGTTTATCATTAAGATGAGAATGAGATTCATCTCATGCTTTAATTTATTTAAAATATTAAGAAAGCATTAATTTTTATTTTATTGATGCATTTTTTTTGCGAGATGAGTACCACAATTGATTCATTGATAAATGAATCGCCTGTGGTAATGTTTCACTTAAAATCAATGTTCGGCTTACCTGTGGAGTGAGTATTATAGTTGCATCATGGTAGATAAAAACATTTACTTCGAGCTGCAAAAGCTATCTTTAGCACTATTTTTAGCGACGAAAGGTTCAGCGGCGCGATTATTTATCGACGATGATAACCAACCTGTTAATAATTCAGCGGTTAATGAACCTTTCGAGGAGATAGACGCGGAGGATCCTCATACCCGGTTGCATGTGCGTCATTTTTGCAACAACGTGCAGCTGTTGAAAACGCATACCCGCGCAAGTGAATGTCAGCAGATCATCGAGGCCTGGCGCGCTTACGGTAACGACTGCCTGATGGATGGCCAGTCGATGCCGCTGCTTAATCTTGTCCAGGGCTGGGTGTTGCTCGAGACCTGCCAGTCGCATAACGATGGCGGTACGACGTCACCTGGTTTTGATGAGTGCGGGACATTGCATAGTGCAGACGCTATTTTTCAGCAATGTTTGCCTCCACCAACAACATTAACTACACGGATACGGAGAAAAAACGGCTGCGGACAGTGTTGCTGTCAGTTGAGTGCTCCTCATATGCAGATTTATACAGCGAATAAATAATCCACGTGATTCGTCTTATTTTCATGGTAATACATTAGGTAGCCTGATTTATTAACATTCGCCCCGGATGGGGCGATGGGCATTTACTGCATTACGAGTAGAACAGACACAAGAATAACGTTAAGGCCCTATTAATATCAGGGAGAATTCTTCGCTGTGGCGGCTATGTTTTTTTTCTCGCTGCCGCTTTGCCCGATCTTTCGCATAGAATGCTCTACGACATATTCACTAATTCAACAAGCTGTGTAATGAATGACGAAGCGCAAGAATAGCCACTCAACATCTCCGGCAGGAAGTTGATCGGGCAACAAATGGTGTGCCGGATAATAAACCCTGCCGCCAGCATAGACGAGAACGTCGTTGGCAAGCAGCATGCCCAGGGAAAAGTTAAATAAATGTTCGATGGCAGGTACCGATCGTTTCGGTGTCGCACGACGATTGTTCTGTGCGGCAGTAAAAGCTATCAGATGTTACTTAAGGGATAAACGGCAGCGGCGATGGGGAAAGGTCAGAAAAGAAAGCAGAGGGGCTGGGCAGAAATAAAAAAAGGGGCAGTTGCGCTGCCCCTGATACATTTTAGAGCTCGAAGTCTTCCAGCTTTTTGCCGCCTTCAATGGCTTTTGCAATCGCTTTCGGCGTACGCCCCTGGCCGGTCCAGGTTTTTTCGCTGCCGTCTTCGTCAATATACTTATATTTAGCAGGGCGAGGCGCACGAACAGATTTAGACTTCGTGGTTTGCCCTTTCAGGGAGGATAAAAGCTCGGTTGGATCGATTCCTTCATCCAGCAGTTTTTGACGGAAAGCCGCCAGCTTGGCTTCTTTCTCTTCTTGTTCTTTGCGAATTGAAGATTCTTCCTCGCGGCGTTCTTCAACGACAACAGACAGTTTCTCAAGCATCTCTTCCAGTGCTTCGAGCGTAACTTCACGAGCCTGAACTCTCAGGGTGCGAATGTTATTTAATGATTTTAATGCTTCTGACATAGCGTCACTCCGTGTGCAGAGAAATGTAATTTCTATCGGAATTAATTTTTAGTGATCATGAGATAAAAATCAATACTGAATTATATTTTTTAGCAAATATAAATTCACTTTTGTAAACATACGCTACCTCATACATGTGGATAAAGCGAAATTTAGCCAGCGATATACGGGAAAAGACCATATCCTTTAAGGGTTATTTTAATGTTGAGCCGCAGTTAATGCCGCCTGGCTTGTTGAGGAAATAATGTGCAACTCACCGTTTTTTCATCCATACAAAGGTAAGATTGCTCCCAAAAGCCCGTCATTCCATGTTTAGCGCCTGTTTCAACCGATGAAAATTATCTCTGAAGAGGCGTGTTTTCTCTTTCTTGTTGGTAGTTTCGTCAACAGCGATTTCAGCACTGCTGAATGTTTCGTTAAACATTACCACATATTGATGGCTCAGATTCCGACACAATAAGTAGCTAAGGAATTTCGCCCGCGTCAAACATTGTTGAGAATAATCCCGATCCGTCGCCAGTACGGCGCGTTCCAGCTCATAGCGGAAATCAAAGAAATCCACTTTGTTGACGGTCATATGTGGTTTTTTCTTCATACCATCCTTTTTTATTCTGTCAGGTAATGGCGTATGCCGCGTTACCAGGTTTTGCCAATATTAAACTGGAACTGTTCGGTTTTATCGTTCGCATATTTTTTTAAAGGCTGGGCATAAGAGAAGACCAGCGGTCCCAGCGGCGACATCCACTGTAAGGCGATACCTGCGGAAAAACGGATATCATAAGGATCGCTGTAATCTGGCAGACCCGCTGCCAGCGTTTGTGCCGTGTTATGCCAGGAGGTACTCCAGACCGTTCCGGCATCGACGAATAATGAGGTGCGCAAGCTGTCGGCATATTTATCGCTGACAAATGGCGTCGGGACGATAAATTCGCTGTTCAGCACCACCATCGCATTTCCGCCCACCGCATCATCTGAGTTTTCCAGCGGGCACCCGCTATAGCTACTTTCTGATCCGTTACAGCGGTAATAAGCCGATTTTGGTCCAATAGTATTTGAGGAAAAGCCGCGGACGGACGACGATCCGCCAGCGTAGAAGTTGTCATAAAACGGCACTTCTTTACCATTCAGCCCGCCGGCATATCCTGCACGCAGACGTTCCATCCACACCCAGTTTTTATCGCTGTTTAATGGCAGATACTGCGCGCTGTCGAAACTGATTTTGTAATAGCTGTTATCGGAACCCGGAATGGTTATTTTGCCGGTTAAGCTGCTTTTATTACCGGAACGGGGGAAAAAGCCGCGATCCAGCGAGTTATAGCTCCAGCCCAGCGAGGCAAAGAAGTCATTGGCGCTATATTCCGCGTTGCTGTCTTCATCTTTGCTCACCACTTTAGGGTAGATACCGCGTGAATTAAGGTAATTCCAGGTGGTGAGCTCCGGTTCCATATTGGTTAATCGGTTATGGACATAATCCAGCCCGAGATTGACCGTATTATTTTCGCTGACCGGGAAGCCCATATTCCCGCTGAGGCCATAACTTTGCTGATTGTAGCTACCGGTGTCGGCATCAGTGGCATCGTAACTGTTATAGAAAATTTTGCCGCCGAGGCTTACCCCATCAACAGTGAAATAAGGATCGGTGACGCCCAGTTCAATATAAGACTGGTAACTGCTGCGCGTACCGTTAAAACTGACGGTGTTGCCGGTGCCGAGCCAGTTATCCTGTGAGACGCCCAACTGGTAACTGATACCGCTATCTGTGCCGTAGCCGAGGCCGACATTAAAAGAGCCGGTATTACGCTCCTTCACTTTATATTCGACATCCACCTGATCCGGCTGGCCGGGAACCGGTGTGATATGGCTCTCCACGGTTTCGAAATAGCCGGTGCGTTCCAGCCGCGCTTTCCCCTGTTGCACTTTCTCATCATTCAGCCATGCGCCTTCCATCTGGCGCATTTCCCGGCGCAGTACTGAATCGCGGGAGGTATCGTGGCCGGAAAAACGGATCTGGCGTACTGAGTAGCGACGTCCGGCATTGACATTAATCCGCAACGTGACGCTACGGTTTTTGTCGTCAATCTCCGGCACAGTTTTGACCTGCGGCCAGGCATAACCATCCTTGCCGTACAGTTTTTTGATCGCCTCTTCGACGCGGGTAATACTCGCAGCGCTATAAGTTTGTCCTTGCAGCGTGTGCGCCAGCGCATCCACCTCTGCATTGCGCTGTGCCAGCTCGCCGTTCACCAGTGTGCTGACGACCTGATAGCGCTCACCCTCGGAAATATTCAACGTGATATACAGCGATTTTTTATCCGGCGTCATACTGACCTGGCTGGAGTTAATCGCAAAACGCGCAAACCCACGATCGAGATAATAGCTGCGGATAGTCTCGATATCGGCTTCAAGTTTTTGCTTCTGGTATTTCTGATCGCCAAGCACATTCCACCACGGTACTTGATCGTGTAATTGCAACTGATCCAGCAAGGTCTGATCGCTGAATGCATGGTTGCCAATAATATTAATCTGGACGATTTTGGCAGAAAGCCCTTCCTGAAAAACAAATTTCACATCAACGCGATTGCGCGGTAATGGCGTTACCACGGAATGAACCTGAGCGCTGTATTTCCCCACGCTGTAATAAAAATCCTGCAACGCTTTTTCTATTTCCGAAAGGTTATTGCGATCCAGCGCTGAGCCTTCCTGAATACCATTGGCACGCAGATTTTCTTTGAGCACATCATCTTTTATCGCTTTATTTCCGGCGAAGCTAATCTGTGCGATTGTTGGGCGTTCTTTGACCTTTACCAGCAATGTCTCGCCATCGCGCAGGATCTGCACATTATCGAAACTGCCGCTGGCGTACAGCGCACGTACCGATTCGCTGATATCGTCATTGGTGACATCTTCACCCGCCTTGATCGGCATACTGAGCAGTGCTGCCCCAACGGTAACGCGCTGCAAGCCTTCAAACTGAATATCATTGATTTTCAAAGAGGTGGCGGCATGCAAAGCGCAAGGAGACAATAATAAACCGGCGATGATATTGTATTTTTTAAGCATGAAAGTTTCGTCTAAGAGATATTTTCAAAGAGAACGGCTGCGAATAGAAATGCAGGATTGCATTTAATCATGGGGAAATAATGGAGAAAGCATGGATATACACCGCAGGTGAAAATAATATGCGTACGTGGAACTTTAATTGAATATCAATATCGAAAGGTTGTCTGCGAGAAGTGTAATATTGTTTTCAACTTTTCTATTAAAAAAAAGCCCCCTTCCTGAACGGGGGGGAAGGGGGAAGAGTCTATTAGGAATGATGTCCTCTGCACTCAACAAAGGACGCTGAGACAATAACAAATAATGCGTCAGTTAAAATGAAGAAAACATGGATAATATATGTATGAAAAAAGCGAGGGGCGCCGGACATAAAGTCATTAGGCAAGGAAATCTTTAATAAAGAATGCAGTAAAGGGAAATCCCCCCTCCACCGCATGGCTGCGGTTGGGATTTGGAAGGGGGGATGGAGTACTACTTTTATGAAGGAGTGGTATTACACCACAGTTGATTTCTGCTGGATCCATTCCCGCCGAACTCAACTGAGCTAATAATAAACCTGCATCGTGAAAGGATTATGCAGAAGCGATGAAGATTTTGTCATCATATATAACAGAGCGGATTTAGCGCGCAAAAAAGCCGGAAACGTAAACGGTTCCGGCTTTGATAGCGATATCAGAAATGTGTGTTCACGCTAACATAAAAGGTGCGTCCGGATTCGTTATACGTTTCTGCGCCTGCGCCATACAGATAAGCACCGGTGGTGCTGTTGCCGGTGGTTTGCGCATTACCGGCGCGGTAGTGGCGGATATCAAAGATATTGTCCACGCCGCCGGTCAGGCTCAGGTTTTTGTTCACCGTCCAGGTCGAGCTCAGGCCGACCACGCTGTAAGGGCTGACTTCATTCAGCTCGCTGCCGGAAACCGCTTCGCCTTTATAGTTGAAGCGTTTGGGTTTCTGACGTCCGTACCAGGTAAAGGTGCTTTGCAGCGACAAGTCATCGCGTACCTGCCAGGCCAGCGTCGAGTTCAGGGTAAATTGCGGGATCACTGACAGGCGATCGCCGGTAGTTTTGTTCTTGCTTTGCAGCATCCACGTCATATTGTTGCTCCAGTTGACACTTTCGCTGACCGGAACATTCAGCGTGCCTTCCAGCCCTTCGACTAACGCTTTTGGCACGTTTTCCCACTGATAAATATTGGTGGTGCCATTGCTGGCGGTACCGACGGCGGAATAACCGGATTCGATCTTGTTGTGGTAATCGTTGCGGAAGTAAGTAATGCCGCCCTGGAAGCCGTTGTGTTTGTACTCGATGCCGATCTCTTTGTTAACGCTGGTCTCGGCTTTCAGATCGCTGTTACCCATCAGATAACAGGCTGAGCTGCTGGCATAGCATCCCTGGCCATTACTGTAGAGGATGTAGTTCGGGTTGAGCTGATAAAGATTCGGTGCTTTATAGGCGCGTGCAATCCCCAGTTTCAACGTCCAGTCTTCCGCCAGCCCTTGCGACAGGTTCAGCGACGGGCTCCAGTTGTTGCCGACAATCGAATGGTGATCGAAACGCAGCGCCGGGGTCAGCATGGTGCTGTCGGTAAGGGCGATATTGTCTTCGGTAAACAGCGAGAAGATCTCCGCGCTGGAGTAAGGGCTGCGGTTGGTGCTGCTGACGCCATCAATCGATCCGTAAGAGAGCGACTGGGTTGTCGAAACGCCATCTTTCATGCGCTGCTGGTTCCACTCGGTGCCGATAGTCAGGTTCTGATCGACACCCAGCGTAAACGGGATGTTGACCTCGCTGTGCAGCAACACATCGGAAAGATCAATATCGAAGAATTTATCGCTGGAGAAGATCCCTTCCGTGCCGCCCGCCAACCCCTCGCCGAGCCGCGAGTTGCGGGTGTGTTCATACTGGGCGTAAGTGTTGGTTGTCACACCATTGTCCCAGCCGCCGGTCCAGGTTACGCCCCAGTTCTGGCGGTAAAGGCGGTTGGTCTCTTTGCCATACATACTTTTCACCAGCGTGCTGGTGTTGGTGTTCTGCGTATCGCCTGCGTACAGGTTGCCCTGACGGCTGTAGCCGGATTCAAACTCCAGTGCCTGCATCGGGGCGAATTCCCAGCGCACTTTGCCGTGGATATCTTTATTGATCGCCCCTTCACGGCCAGCCGGGTAGGAACCGGCGTAGGAGCCGGTGCGTGCGGCTTCGTGGCCGGAGTTGATGTCCTGCGCGTCGGCCTGGGTTTTGCTCAGGTTGCCCCACAAATTAAAGCTGACGGTATCGTAAAGCGGGCCGTTCAGGCTGAAGTTGGTGCGTTTTGTCGAACCCTCTTTGCGATGCTGCGGCGCATTCAGATAGGTGTTCCACGAACCGTGCCATTCGCCGGTGGTAGGTTTGGTGATGATATTCACCACGCCGCCCATCGCACCGTTGCCGTAGCGCGCGGCGGCCGGGCCACGGATCACATCGATACGTTCGATCATTTCCGCCGGTACCCAGTTGCTGTCGCCACGGCTGTCACGATCGCCACGCCAGCCATAGCGCACCGAGTTACGGCTGGTCACCGGTTTGCCATCCACCAGAATCAGCGTGTTTTCCGGCCCCATACCGCGGATGTCGATCTGGCGGTTATTACCGCGCTGGCCGCTGGTGGAGTTGCCGGTCAGGTTGACGCCAGGCTGCGTGCGGATAAGTTCAGAGACATCGCGGGCGGGTGGGTGTTTGCGGATTTGTTCGGCGGTGATGGTGGAAACGCCGGAAGCCTGCAACGTCTGCTTGGCGGCGGTCACCACCAGCGTATCTTCCTGCGTTTTGGCTGTCTCCGTCGCAGTTTGGTCAGAAGTATTACTGGTGTCAGCGGCCTGTACCGGAAGCGCCAGACCCCACAGCGCCGCGTGAATCAGCATAGCCAGTGGGTAATGCGAAGCGTGTTTCATGCCATATTCCCTGTATTTTTATGTGTGCGGTTCTCGCTTTTTTCGGGCGTAGTGACGCCTCCCTGAGCCGTGGCATAAAAAAGAGAATACATGCCCGGACTGCGGCGGTTATCTGCGTCATTAAATGAGTAAAAAACGAGAGGGATTATTTGCACGATGGGGAAAACGTTATTCGCCAGAGAATCCTCATCATGCGGGAATGACGTTAATGGAAATGAAATTTATTATCAAGATAATAACTATTCAAAATTTACAAATTTAAATATTGTTTAAAATCAAACAATTATAAATATATTGTTGAGTTCAATTGAACGATAAATAAATAATAAAAGATAAAAAATCACTGTTAATCCATAATACTTTCAAATTTTCTTCATTATTAACTTTGTTATTCGTTGAGTCACGAAAATAATATACCGACATTAGCGGCTAACATTTTTCGGGAAACTCTCCAGCAGCCAGTCAATAAAAACCCGCAGGCGATGCGTAACATGGCGGTTTTGCGGATAGACCACATGGAAAGGGTAGGGCGCGGGACGCCACGGGCGCAAAATTTCTACCAGCGCGCCGCTCTTCAGTGCGCTTTCCAGCGCATAACTGAAGGTCTGAATAATCCCCAGCCCGGCCAGACCGGCGGCCAGATGGGCGTTACTCTCGTTTACGCCGATGCGGTGATCGACCTTGATTTCACACTTTTCACCGTCGCGCTCAAAACGAAGGGGGAAGGCTCTGCCGGTTTGTGGCGACAGATAACTCACCAGCCGGTGGCCGTTTTTCAGCTCATCCGGATAGGCGGGCGTGCCAAAGGCTTTCAGATACGCAGGCGTGGCGCAGGTCAGCAGCGTTGCGGCGCCAATCTGGCGGGCGATCAGCGAGGAGTTATCCAGCGGGCCGCCGCGGATCACGCAGTCCACGTTGTCGCTGATCAGATCCACCGTGCGGTCAGAAACGCCAAGATCGATACGGATATCCGGGTAGCGCGCCAGAAACTCCGGCAGCGCCGGGATCAGCACATCGCGCGCCGTGGAGCCGCCGACGTCAATACGCAACTGACCCCGCGGATGGCTGCGCACGCTGCTAAAGGAGGTATCGATATCCTCCAGATCGCGCAGAATGCGCGCGGTCTTGTCGTAATAGTCGCGCCCTTCCGGCGTCACCGTCACCCGGCGGGTGGTACGCTGCAACAACCGCACGCCGAGGTGCGCTTCCAGTTCCTGCACCAGTTTACTCAGCGTGGCGTTGGGCATCTCCAGTGAATCTGCCGCCCGGGTAAAATTCCCGGCTTCCACTACGCGGGCAAAAGCCCGTATTGCCTGCAACTGATCCATACATTTCCCCTTTACTGGTACAAGCTGATTATACACAACGGTGAATAGTCATTTTCATTTTTCGCTATTTTTCAATAAAAACGCCAGCGCTACAGTACAGCCATACCGAAGACGTCAGCCCGGCTGACCGTTGGTAAACCCTAAAACCCAAACTGAGGAACAGAAAAATGACGAAACAACTGAGCGGAAAAATTGCCCTTGTCACTGGCGGCACCAGCGGCATCGGCCTGGCAACGGCGAAAGAACTGGTAGCCCAGGGCGCACGCGTCTTTATCACCGGCCGTCGGCAGAAAGCGCTGGATGCCGCAGTCGCTGAAGTCGGTGGCAGCGTAACCGGCATTCGTGCGGATGCGTCCGTTCCGGCGGATCTCGACGCGGTGTATGCGCAAATCGCCAAAAGCGCCGGGCGACTGGACATCCTCCACGCCAACGCCGGGGGCGGCGATATGTTGCCGCTGGGGTCGATTACCGAAGAGCATTTCGACCGTATTTTTGCCACCAACGTACGCGGCGTGCTGTTTACCGTACAGAAAGCGCTGCCGTTACTGGTGAATGGCGCATCGGTTGTGCTGACGGGTTCTACCGTGTCGATCAAAGGGACCGCCAACTTCAGCGTCTACAGCGCCAGTAAAGCCGCCGTGCGTAACTTTGCCCGCTCGTGGTCGCTGGATCTGCAAGGCCGCGGTATCCGCGTCAACGTGGTCAGCCCTGGCCCCATCCGCACACCGGGTCTTGGCGATTTAGTCCCGGATGAACACCGTCAGGGGCTGTTTGACGCGCTGGCCGCGCAAGTCCCACTGGGCCGTCTTGGCGAACCGGAGGAGGTCGGCAAAGTGGTGGCTTTCCTCGCGTCGGATGCCTCCAGCTTTATCAACGGCATAGAGCTGTTTGTTGATGGCGGTATGGCGCAAATCTGATGGTCAACGCCCTTTATTACTGCTCAGCGTGCTGCTGGGATTGAGCGGTTTGACGCAGGCCGCCGGGATCAAAACAGCCGGAATCGATCTCGCGAAGGCGTGCGTTACGACGTGGCGCAACAACATACTGACGATCCGCGCGGCAAAGTGGCCTGAGCCGCGCCGCCCGGCGTTTTGCCATTTTCAGCAATAGTTACGCCATTTAAGTTGGTTGTGATTTCTGCCGTTCCCTCACATCGTGACGCGAATCAGTGCAGAGAGTGTATGAGTGAATGGCAAAACGTCGTGCGGTCTATTTACATGAAGAACAACGTGATTTTATCCAACAGTGCGCCCGCAGTTTGCTGTGGCGCTATGAGCTTCCCACCTGGACGGTGATTATTGCCGTGTATGGCAGCTGGTTCGCCACGCTGGCGAACTGGCAAACCTTAGGCTTGTGGCCGGCAACGTTGCTGCTGATTGTGTTGACCTGCTGGTATCTCTCTGTACAGCATGAATTAATCCACGGTCATCCAACGCGCTGGCCGTGGTTTAACCAACTGCTGGGCCTGCTGCCGCTGGCGGTCTGGTATCCGTATGGCCTTTATCGTGATTCCCATCTCGCGCACCACAACACGCCGGAACTGACGCTGCCGCACGCGGATCCTGAGTCTTATTATTTTGCGCCTCAGCGCTGGCAACGTTTCCCGCGTGTGCTGCGCGAAATCATTCGTCTGCGCAACACATTCCCCGGGCGGTTGCTGCTGGCGCCGCTGCTCGATATCGGGCAACTGCTGGCAGGCATGATTAGCGCGTTTTATCAGCGGCAGACGAAAACTATCGCCATGTGGCTGGTGCATGGTGTACTGCTCGCGGCGCTGTTTACGTGGATGGCGCATTGCGATTTTTCACCGCTGTGGTTTGTGCTGGCGGTCAGTTATCCGGCGCTGGCGGTGACTAAAATCCGCTCTTTTCTCGAACATCAGGCGGCGGACGATCCGCTGGCGCGCTCGGTGATCAATGAAGCGGCGCTGCCGTGGCGCATTCTGTTTCTGAACCTCAACTATCATTCCATCCACCACGATCTGCCCGGCGTGCCCTGGTATGGATTGCGCACGCTCTACCTGCGTGACCGGCAAGCTTACCGCCAACGTAATCGCGGATTTCTGGTTCGGGGCTATAGTGAATGGTTACGACGCTTTTTGTTTACATCGGTGGACGTGAATGCACACCCAGGCTGCAAGCAACACAACGACTAACCTGTTCTCTTTGCCCATGTACGATCTGCACCGCGCAGACACCGTGGCGCTGGGCGGTGTGCTGAAAGAACTGTTCGCCGCTCGCGGCATCATCGCAACGCATGTCTGGCCGCCGCCGGATCTGTTGACGCACTGGCAGGAAGATGCGCTGCTGTTAAGCCAGACTTGCGGTTATCCGCTGGTCACGCAGCTTGATAAAGTGCAAACCGTGGGCTGTTTTCACTATCAGGCTCCGGGTTGCGAAGGTATCGGCTACTGCAGCTTCCTCGTGGCGCGTGAAGAAGAGAGCGGGAAAACGCTGGAGGATTTTCGCGGTCAGCGCGCGGTCTGCAATGCCATCGAATCACAATCGGGCTATAACGCCCTGCGGAAAATGGTCGCTGCGCTCTCCGGCGGGAAACGTTTTTTTGCCGCAGTGGAGTTTAGCGGCAGCCACCGGCAATCGCTGGTGGCCTTACAGCAAGATCGTGCGGATATCGCCGCCATCGACTGTGTCACCTGGGCGCTGCTCCAGCGCCATCAACCGGATTTACTCGAAGGGCTGACGATTATCGGGCAAAGCCCGCTAACGCCCGGACTACCGCTTATCACCTCCGCTTCAACCTCCGCCGCCAATCTGGCGCTGCTGCGGGAATCATTACAGCAACTGGTCAGCGATGCGCAGTATCACGATGTTTGTGCAGCGGCATTAATTGGCGGCTTTGCTGCTGTTACACGCGAGGATTACGCTTTACTGCTGGAGTGGCGGGATGACGCGGCAGCGCACGGCGTGGTTGATTTATAAATATTGAAATATTTCATCATGTTGTGAAAAACAAAAGCCAACAAACGGCACGTTCCGCTAAAGACAATCGCGCGCGGCAGGCAGAAAGTCATGAGCCGTAGCCGGAATTAAGGAGAAGAAATGAGCAAATTATTTACGCAAGCAAACGTGGGCCGCGTTGCGCTGGATAACCGCATTGTTATCGCTCCGATGTGCCAGTATTCCGCCGAGGCGGGGAAAGCGGCCGCCTGGCACCGCATTCATTTAGGCAACCTGGCGCTTTCCGGTGCCGGGTTACTGATTATTGAAGCCACCGCCGTAGAGCCGGAAGGGCGTATCTCGCCGCAGGATCTGGGCTTGTGGGATGATGAGACACAGCAGGCGCTGCGCGTGGTGCTGGATGATATTCGCCACTATTCACCGATAAAAGTGGGCATCCAGTTGGGCCATGCGGGACGTAAAGCCTCCGTCAGCGCGCCGTGGCTGGGCGGCAAACAGCTCAGCCTGGAAGAGGGCGGCTGGCAAACGATCTCCGCTTCGGCCGTGCCGCACGATCCGGGCGAACGCCCGCCGCGTGAAATGAGCCAACACGATCTGCAACGCGTCAAACAGGGCTTTGTTGACAGCGCGCGTCGCGCCGTGGCGCTGGGTATTGAGGTGATCGAACTTCATGCCGCTCACGGTTATCTGCTGCATCAGTTCCTGTCGCCGCTCTCCAACCAGCGTACCGACGAGTACGGCGGTAGCCTCGAAAACCGTCTGCGCTTCCCACTGGAAGTCTTCAGTGCGGTGCGTGACGCTGTGCCGTCATCTGTGGCGGTTGGCATCCGTATTTCCGCCACCGACTGGATAGAAGGCGGCTGGGATCTGGAGCAATCCATCGAACTGACGAAGAAAATCGAAGCGGCGGGCGGCGATTATGTTCACGTCTCCAGCGGCGGGCTGTCGCCGTTGCAGAGCATTAAAGTGAGCGCCGGGTATCAGGTGCCGTTCGCCAAAGCGCTGCGTCAGCAGACCAGTATGCCGGTGATCGCCGTTGGGCTGATTACGGAACCGCAGCATGCGGAAGAGATTCTGCAACAGGGAGACGCGGACTTCATTGCGATGGCGCGCGGTGCGCTCTACGATCCACGCTGGCCGTGGCATGCCGCCGCCGCGTTGCACGGCGCGGTGCATGTTGCGCCGCAGTATCGTCGCGCGGAGCCGCACGGCGTGAAAGGCACGGTAAAATAATCAATTCAGGCGAGCCTGGCCGCAGCAGGCTCGCCTGCCTGAAAGCGCTAAGTGGAGCTAAACGCCTTTGCGTACCAGCTCCGCTGCTTGCAGAAAAACCTCATCTTCAACCCCATCACCCCGGCTTCTGCCTTGCCGTTCGATCTCCTGAATAATGTTGTCGCGGTTAATCGCCTTCCGTTCCGAAACCAGTCCAATTACTGCTGCGCCAATGGCTAATCCAATGAGTCCCGTGTGCTCATCATTGAACTTCATGCTCCACTCCTCCTGATTATTGGTATAGGAAAAATCTAGCACAGGGATATATTTTCGTCATTTTCCTAAAGCGCCACACGATCAGCAGGACAGGGCTGCTATATGTCATTATTTTTCAAAGAATTGCGGCAGGATTGTGCAGGTTATTAGCAGGCTGTTCAGGGACAAATCAACAAGATGGCCTCTCACTGGTTGGCAGTGAGAGGCCACTTAATCACTTTTTACCGTTAGGTTTTAACTGCTCGCCGGGCTTGAGTTTGAACAACTCGTCGTCGCGCGTGGAGTAGCGCACCGTACCATCATCCAGCCGGTATGCGCCTTCGGTAAACCCTGCGCCATTGAGGAACGGCGCCACCGCATCCGGTTTACCGCGCATCGCCGCTTCCAGCGCCAGCAAGGCATAAGGGGCGATATTGTCGATATTGGCGTAAATATACTGCTGATCATCGACGAAAAAGCCGTTCAGGCGTTTGTGGGCAAGAATGTTGTCCGCCACTTTATCCGCCAGCGTGAGGTAGCTTTTATCGCCCGTTGCCTGCGCCAGATCGATCAGCGCAAAGATGGCGTACGGCTCGCTGTTTTGCGTGTTGAGATCCAGTTTATGGTTTTTGCCGCCGGGTTCGCCGATATCACCCAACTCCTGGCTACGGGCAATCCCGCGCGCCACTTTCCATATCTCTGTATCCGGCTCCAGCGTCCAGGCGCGGGCGTAAGAGAGCAGGAATTCATTGCCTGCCGGATAGGGCTTCAGCACGGTGCCTTTTTTGCCGTAGTAGCCGTCACGTTTCACGGTATAACCCGACAAATCGCTGCCGTTTGCCAGCATTGGCCGGAAGGTGTTGCTGTTCGCGTCATAGGCATATTTGGCGAAAGCTTTCAGGCCATCCAGCGTCCATTTTTTGATGTCATCCCCGTCGTGTCCGAGAGATTTCGCCAGCGCCAGTTGCATCAGCGCGTTTTCCGAATAGAGCGTGCTGGTGCGGCCTTTCAGCATCATATTGCCTTCCAGCGCATCCGCGCCAAACTCCGGGCCAAACTGGCGCTGTGCGCGGTCGCCATATTTGGAGTTGGTATCGCTGTCGTCGCTGGTTTCAGCGCGTTTTAACGCCTGGGTAAATTGATAAACGCCCAATCCGGTCTTTTTATCGCGCGGCAGGACATACTGTTTCGCCAGCCGTTTTGCCCAGGTGAGCGCGCCTTTGTCACCATCGTGTTGATAGAGCAGCGAAGCGGAGTAGATCAGATCGTTCCCGGCATTGAGGAAACTCAGGCCTTTGGTGGCAAAGAACGGCGGCTGTTGTTCAAACTCGCTGTTCCACAGTTTGCCCATTGCTTTGCCGTATTCTCCGTGGCGGCTGGTTTCCAGGATCTTCCAGTCGTAAACATGCGCATTCCAGAACGCACGGATAAAACGTTCGGTCGCCGGTTTATCAACGGCAAACATCAAGTCATAGTAGGGGTAGGCGTTCTTTAATTCATGAACCTTCTCTTTCTCGCTTGGCCCTTCCGGTTGCAGCGTGTTGAGATCGATAAAGCGGTGCCCGCCCCACAGCAGCAGCCCGCTCTTGTCCTGGTAATGGCGGAAATAGTAGCGAACATTATCTTCGGCCAGCTTTTTGTATTTTGCCTCGCCGCTCAGATTACTTAACCCGACCAGCACGCGCATCAGGTTCTGCTGCGCAGAAAAATTCGACAGCACTGCGGTTTTCCCATCCGGGAAGATCCATTCCATCTGCTTGCCGGTGCGCGGATCAACGCCATCGGCCAGTAACGGCACGTTGGGCTGGTTTTGCGCGGCGGCCTTCGCCATCACCGTGTCGGCAAAGGCTTTGACGCTGCTCAGGCGCGCGCTCTCCTGCGCAATGGCCGCGCAGGAGAAAGTACTCAACATCGTTAATGTCAGCGTTATTTTTGACAGTTTCATTATTCGCCTCTTTAAAAATAAGGATCTCTGCCGAAATCCTTATTTATATCCGGGTTATCAGAAATTATATTTCACACCGACGCGATAACGAGTTTGACGTTCGTCCGTATATTTACTGCCGGATACATTACCAATCGCAACATACGGCGACCAGTTTTTATCAAATTTGTAGGTTAATTTCACATCATGCGTCCAGTCGTAATTTTCATTATCGGCTATCAGCACACCAGCGGAAGTTGCGTGTTTATAATCCAGTTCGTAGTCGAGTTGATAATCATTAAACAGTTTCCATGAAAGGACGGCCGTCAGGTTGTAGCCGTTTTCGCTGGTGTCTTTTGTGGTGCCGATGTTGTTGGAGTTGCGCTTGAAGTAAGGGCGGTAGCGCAGCGTAGCGCCGACATCGCTGGAGAAGTTGACCTTGCCGCGCAGATACGGGCGATAGTTATTCGAGGTTGAACTACTGTCCAGTGAAAAACCAGGTTCAATCTGGAAGGTCGGATTAATTTTATAAACATAACTGGCGACCACTTCCGTACCATTACTGACGGTTTCGTGATACGCCTTGTCTTTATTTTGTGAGCCTTTCCATTTCCCTTCCAGCGATAAACCAAAACCATTTGCAAAGCGGTGCGACATTAATAAACGATCTTTGTGGTTATTACCGCCACTGTCATTTGTTTCATGACGATAATCAAAAGTCACTGCCTGAGCCGCAATACTGAACAACGGTATGGTAGTTAATAACAATGTGCGCAACATAATATCCCCTATTATTTTAACCCAAAGGTACAGAAGGTTCTCCGCAAAAAAATTGCAGATAGTTTTAATTCAGCGGGAATGTGATATTCCCTGCTGATAAAAATTGATATAATTAGCAGGCGTAATAATTATGACAAATATAATCACTGTGCCGGTAATGTGGTGTGTGGTGCCGGGTGCCTCCCGGTGAACTGGAAGCCGATCTCTCCAGTTCGCCCATAAAAATGAAACATAATTGAGGATAACCTCATATCAGCATGACCCCGCCGCTGAGGGGGATTCACCACACAGAATACATTATCAACCAAATTGTCAGGATTAATCGGATGCATTAATCTTGCTGTTTTCATATCTCTGTTAATCAACTGGAACGCACTTTTGCACAATATGAAATGATGTTTTGAGACTGAGATCGAACATTTAAATACAGACGAAAAATTATTTAAATGGTGGGATTAAAGATAATCTTATTCACAATAAATCATTTATAAACAACATGATAAGTTTTCTAAGTGAGGTAATGGCTAAAGGAAAATATTGTTGATTTACCGTCATAAATAAATAATTGGATAAATTTATTCCTGGAATAAGTTGCGAACATTTGACGAAAAATGCAATACACTGAGCGCAGCAGGGAGAGAACGAAATGCAGAACCCGACGGGATGTCATTAACAACCTAAACGAAAGCTAAACAAGGCAGTCAGCCAGGCTTGATCTGCCTTAAAACATCCCTAACACTCAGGAAAAAACATGCCTCCGTTAACGGAGCGGAAAATATAAAAATTATCCTCTGGAGCCGCTATGACAATCTATGGAAAGGATCGCCTTTTCATCTACGGTATTGAGAAAATACTCAGGCAACTGAGCAGAGAAAAAGGCAGCCGTTTTCGCAGCGATGGCGCCGCAATATATGTGACCGCGGGAATGGATATTGTGGAAATATATTCACTGTTTTTCTCCAGCCCGCCGCCGCATTACTCTATTTTCATCTCCTCTGAACGCCATTTCGATTCACTGACGCGACTTTTCCCTGGACTGGTGAAACTCTGCCTCGCAGAAAATGTTCATGTGCATGAGCTGCGCCAGGCGCTGGACGTGATGATCCTGCTTTGTCAGCAAAACCAGCAGCCCGGTTATATTCACGGCGCCTTTAAGTTCACCAGCGCCGAGCAGCAAATTATGCGCTTGCTGCTGCGCGGGCATTCAGTGGAGGATATCGCGCGAATACGCGGCGTCAGCCCGACCACCGTCAGCGTGCAGCGCAACAGCCTGATGAAACGCACCGGCACCAAAAGCTTGCAGGCGCTGTGTTCGCTCTATTCAGCGATGCGCACCGGGAGCGAACCCGCGATGTGCCGTTAAAGCCTGGTGTTGTTGGCCCACAGGCAGGCAGAAAAAAAGCGCCTGGCCGGCGCTTAAAAACAACAAACACAATCCACCTGGTGTGGGCTGAGAATCAACAGGTTTTCGCCAAAAAATCACTGACGGTCTGCATGCACAACGACCGCTCTTCGACATGGGGCATATGGCTGGAGGATTCGAAAATCACCCATTGTGCCCCGGTAATATGATCCATAAACGGCTGCACCACTTCTGGCGTGGCTTCGTCATAGCGCCCGGAAATCAGCAATGTCGGCACGCGCACCTGCGGCAGACGGTCAATAATCGTCCACTCTTTCATGCTGCCGATAACGTGGAATTCTGTTGGGCCGTTCATCGCGTGATACACCGTCGGATCGGCGTCCATGGCGTCAAAGGTGCGCTGCACTTCCGGCGGCCAGGGGGAGAGACGGCAAACGTGGCGCTGGTAAAACACCTGGCTGGCCGCTTTGTATTCAGCGCTGTCCAGCGTGCCCGCCGCTTCGTGCGCCAGCAGCGTCTGCTGCACCTCCGGCGGAAGCTGCGCGCGCAGTTTCGCCGCGCCTTCCAGCCACAGCGACATTGATGCCGGTGAGTTGGCGATAACCATCGCTTTCAACCCTTGTGGCTGAGTGACCGCATGTTCTGCCGCCAGCATTCCGCCCCAGGATTGCCCCAGCAGCGCGTAATCGTCGGCAATCTCCAGCGCCTGCAGCAGATGATTCAGTTCGTCGAGAAACAGCGAAGGCTGCCAGAAATCCGGGCTTTTCTCCGGCAGATGGGTGGAACGTCCGTTACCCAATTGATCGTAGTGGATCACGGCGCGCCCGGTTTCGGCGATATCTTTGAACGCATCGACATAATCGTGAGTGCAGCCGGGGCCACCGTGCGCGACCACCAACGGCGTCTGACCGTTGTACAGATCGCCGCAGATGCGAAACCAGGTCTGATATCCCCGGAAGGGGACATAGCCTTCTCGAATGGTGTACATGAGTGACGTTTACCCTGTTAAGTGAACTGGCTTTCAGGTTAGAACGTCACTGCTCGCGCTGAACACTAGCAAAAATGCTAGTTCTTAACTGTCCAGCAAACGGTAATGCAACGCACGGACAACAGCCTGCACGCGGTTGGTCGCGCCGAGCTTTTTCGCCGCCGTGTTCAGATGCAGCGTAACCGTCGCGACCGAGCGGTGCAGCTTGCGGGCAATCTCTTTCGCCGTCAGCCCTTCGGCGGACCACGCCAGACATTCGCGCTCGCGGTTGCTCAGTTTGACATGGCGGCAGGTAAGCATTGAGGCGTCAAACAGCGGAAAGGCTGACTCCTGAAAGCGGTGCGCCAGAAAGGTCAGTTGCGCCAGCGTTTCGCTGATATCCCGCTCTTCCCGCTGGTCGGTGACAATGCCGGTCAGCGTAACAAAGCCGCCATGCGGCAGATGCAGCGGCACGGTAGCGCCGCAGGGCATATTGTTATCGCGCATGTAGTGCGTCACTTCTTGCGCGTTCTCATCCAGTCGCCCCTGCAATGCGCTGCGATCCGGGCGTTGATAAGACCAGACGAACGGCGCGCAACTCTCCAGCGCAAAATGTTGAACCGGATCAACCTGATAGTAGCCGCGCTCGCACCACAGCCGGCGCATATCATCCGGCACATTGCGCATCTCCAGCAGCGATGGCGTAATCAGCGCGCCTTCCAGCGAACGCGGCACCGGTGTGTAGTCGTAAATCACCGCATCAAACCCCAACGCCTGCGTCCTGGCAAACAGCCCGGCAAAAGCCTCTTCAAGCCTGGTGGCGTTGGTTGCACCAGGGCTTTCGATATCAATGCGCATAATGAACTCCCCCAAGGTAAACGGTGCCATGCCACGGGCACGGTTTGTGCAGTTTCCCCGTGGCTTCGCCAAAGCATGCAATTCCGGTGCCGTCCTGCGGGAAAGGTAAAACTAGTATTTTTGCTAACTACCCAGCCCTGAATGATGTCGTTAGCGTAAAGAAAACGCCCGCTAAGGTTGGTCGGGCGCAAATTTATGACGCAGGGCTGCACTACGGCGGAGCGATTTTTTAACCTTCACCACCGTATGCACCATGGGAGTTCGCTGATGCATCGTTACCGTTTCCTGTTATTTCGACCCTTGCAACTGCTGCCCGTGCTGCTTGGGATCAGCATCATCACCTTCGCAATGGTACGGGCGATTCCCGGCGATCCGGCGCGCATTCTGCTCGGCGTACGCAGTACGCCAGAGGCGCTGGCGCGTATCCGTGCGCAGTTTGGTCTCGATGAACCGTTATGGGTGCAGTACGGCTACTTCCTGCGCAATTTATTGCAGGGGGAGCTGGGCAAATCGATTGTCTACCGCGTCGATACCCTGAAGCTGATTAACTCGCGGCTCGAACCAACATTGTGGCTGGTACTGGGCAGCGTGCTGCTGGCGGTGATGCTCACGGTTCCGCTGGCTTCGCTGGCAGCGCGGCAGCGCGGGCGGGCGGCGGATCAACTGATCCGCCTGTTCACCACCGCCGGGTTAGGGTTTCCGGCGTTCTGGCTCGGCATCATGATGATCATCATTTTTAGCGTGGTGCTTGGTTGGTTCCCGGTTTCCGGTTACGGCAGCGATTTTGCCGACCAGTTGCACCATATGGTGCTGCCGTGTCTGACGGTAGCGCTGGCGCTGTCGGCGGTATTGACTCGCAACCTGCGCGCCAGCCTGCTGATGGAGATGAGCAGTGATTATGTGGTGGCGGCCAGGGCGCGGGGCCAGCGTGAAAACCGTATCTTCTGGCGTCACGTGCTACCCAACTCACTGGTGCCGACGCTAAACCTGCTGGCAGTGAATATTGGCTGGCTGATTGGCAGCACGGTCGTGATTGAGAGCGTGTTCGCCATTCCGGGGCTGGGCCAGTTGCTGGTGAAAGCGATTTTTAGCCGCGACTACATGGTGGTGCAGGGCGTGGTGATGGTGTTTGCGCTGGCGACCGTGGTCGTCAACCTGCTGGCCGATGTGCTGACCGTGGCGCTGGATCCGAGGGTGAAATTATGAGTGCTCTCAGCGTGATTTCCGGGTTACGCCGCCGGGCGATCCCACGCCAGCACGCGCTGCGCGCCGGGATAGTGATTGTCGGGCTGTGGCTGTTTATCGCCCTGTTTGTTCCGTGGCTGGCACCGTTTGATCCCATTACGCAGGATGCCACATCAAGCCTGCTTCCTCCCGGCGGTGCGCATCTGTTCGGTACCGATAACTTTGGTCGCGATATCTTCTCGCGCGTGCTGTGGGGGGCGCGGGTGGATCTGCAAATCTGCCTGCTGGGGGTTATCTTCCCGTTTTTGCTCGGCACCACGCTCGGCGCGCTGTCCGGTTATCTCGGCGGTGTGGTGGATGCGGCCATTATGCGGCTGATCGACATCGTGCTGGCGTTTCCTTTTCTGGTACTGATGCTGGCGATCATCGCCATCCTCGGGCCGGGGCTGGGCAGCTTCTACATTGCGATGGCGATGGTCGGCTGGGTCTCTTACGCCCGGCTGGTGCGGGCGCAGGTGCTGACGCTAAAACAGCGGGATTTCATTGTCGCGGCGCGCAGCCTTGGCTATGGCCACGCGCGCATTCTGTTCCGCCATCTGTTGCCGAACGCCATCACCGGCGCGCTGGTGTTCTCCATGTCCGATTGCGTGCTGGTGCTGCTGAACGGCGCAGCGGTCAGCTACCTTGGGCTGGGCGTGCAGCCGCCTACCGCGGAGTGGGGCGTGATGGTGGCGGAGGGGCAGAGCTTTATCACCACCGCGTGGTGGATAACCACTTTTCCGGGGCTGGCGATTGTGCTGCTGGCGATGGGCTTCAGCCTGCTGGCCGATGGCCTCGGCGATAAACTGGGAGCGCGCGTATGACACTGCTGACAGTCTCAGAACTGACCATTACCCGCGAGCCGGATATCGCGCTGGTCGATAAAGTCTCATTTACGCTGAATGCTGGCGAGATGCTCGGTCTGGTCGGCGAGAGCGGCTCCGGGAAAACCGTGACCTGTCGCGCGTTGATGCGGCTGTTGCCCGGCCAGGGGCTGGCCATTACCGGCGGCGAAGTGCGGCTGGGCGGCCGCGACTTACTGTCGCTCAGCGAAGCGCAAATGTCGGCGGTGCGCGGGCGCGAAATGGGGATGATTTTCCAGAACCCGGCCAGCCACCTCAACCCGGTGATGACCATTGGCGAGCAAATTGCCGAAAGCCGCCGCCGTCATTTCGGCGCCAGCCGCGCACAGGCGCGGGAAGATGCCAAAGAACTGCTGCGCCAGGTTGGTATTCCCGATCCGCAAAACCGCATTCATAACTATCCGCATGAATTTTCCGGCGGCATGCGGCAGCGCGCGATGATCGCCGTGGCGCTGGCGCCTGAGCCGTCGCTGCTGATTGCCGACGAGCCAACCACCGCGCTGGATGTCACCGTGCAGATGCAGATCCTGCGTCTGCTCAGCGATTTGCGTCAGCAACTGGGGCTGGCGGTGATCATGATCACCCACGATCTCGGCGTGGTGGCGCAAACCTGCGATCGCATCGCCGTCATGTATGGCGGGCGGCTGTGCGAAGTGGGCGGTAAGCGCGATGTGCTGGCGCAGCCGCTGCATCCCTACACCCGTGGATTAATCGATTGCCAGCCAGCCAGCGAAGGCGGGCAGGGGCGACTGGTGACCATCAGCGGCCAGCCGCCGGTGGCGGATAACTTCCCGGCCGGTTGCCGCTTTCATCCCCGCTGCCAGTACGCCAGCGCGGCTTGTCAGCAACAGCCCGCGCTGCGACAGGGGCGCGACACGCTGGCGCATGCAGCGGCCTGCCATCACGCATTACAACCACTTAGCTTGCGGGAGGGCGCATGACGACATCAGCAAACTGGCCCCTGTTAGAAGCGGACAACGTCAGCGTGACTTTTCCGGTTTCCGGCGGCCTGATGGGCGCTAGGCGGATGGTGCACGCCGTGAATGACGTGACACTGAAAATTCACGCCGGGGAAACCCTCGGTCTGGTGGGCGAATCCGGCAGCGGCAAAAGCACGCTGGGGCGGGCGTTATTGCAGCTTGAGCGGGTAACGGCGGGCGAGGTTCGCTTCGATGGACACCGCATTACTCATGGGCTGAAGAGCGACGTGGCGCGGTTGCGCCTGCAAACGGCGATGATTTTTCAGGATCCTTTCGCCTCGCTTAATCCGCGCCAGACCATCGGCGACAGCATCGCCGAAGTGCTGCGTGTGCATCAGAAAGTGCCGCGCAGCGGTGTGAATGCGCGGGTGGCTGAACTGCTGACGTTAGTCGGGCTGCGCCCGGAGCAAGCGAAGGTCCGGCCCGGCCAGCTTAGCGGCGGGCAGTGCCAGCGTGCCGGGATTGCGCGCGCGCTGGCGATCGAACCCCGGTTGATTGTGGCGGATGAGTGCGTGGCGGCGCTGGATGTCTCCATTCAGGGGCAGATCGTTAACCTGCTGATGGAGCTGCGCGAAAAGATGGGGCTGGCGATTTTGTTTATCGCGCACGATCTGGCGATTGTGCGCCGCCTGTGCGATCGCGTGGCGGTGATGTACCTCGGGCGCATTGTCGAAGAAGGCCCGTCCGAAGCGGTGTTCACGCAGCCACGTCACCCTTATACCGCCGCGTTGGTCGCGGCAATCCCGGAAATCGATCCTGATAAACCGCTGCCCGCGGAGCCGCTCGGCGGCGAACCGCCCAGCCCGTTATCCATTCCACAGGGTTGCGCTTTCCATCCGCGCTGCCCCTATGCGCAGGTGCAGTGTCGCACCGGCGCGTTACCTCCAACCCGGCAGATTGCCGATCACGCATATTCCTGTGTGTTGACCCACACAGGCGATGAGACTGTTTTTCCTTTAACCAGGAGATCTTTTGATGAAGCACAGGCATGTTAAGTTGTTGGCGGCCAGCGTTTTTCTGGCGCTCAGTGTGGTCAGCGAAATGGCGCAGGCGGCAGGCGTATTAACCATTGGCCGTCGCGAAGACAGCACTACGTTCGACCCGATCAAATCGGCGCAAAACGCCGACAACTGGGTGTTTTCTAACGTCTTTGATCCGCTGGTGCGGGTGGATAAAACCGGCACCAAACTGGAGCCGGGCGTGGCGGAAAGCTGGAGCATTTCGCCGGACGGCAAGGTCTATACCTTTAAAATTCGCGACACCAAATTCTCCGACGGTACGCCAGTGAGCGCCAGCGATGCTGCGTTTAGCCTGCTGCGTATTCGTGACGATGCCGGTTCATTGTGGCGCGATTCGTACAGCATTATCGAGAAAGCCGAAGCGCCGGATGCGCGTACGCTGGTCGTCACGCTGAAATCGCCGTCTGCGCCGTTCCTGTCACAACTGGCATTGCCGAATGCATCGGTGATCTCGGAAAAAGCGCTGAAGGACGAAGGGGCAGAGACGTTTGCCGAAAAACCGGTCGGCTCTGGCGCGTTTAGCGTGAAAGAGTGGGTGCGCGGCGAGAAAATCGTGCTGGTGAAGAACCCGAACTTCTGGCAGGCGAAGAACGTCAGCCTCGACGAAGTGGACTGGCTGACCATTCCCGATGACAACACCCGTATGCTGAAAGTGCAGGCCGGTGAGCTGGATGCCGCGCTGACGGTGCCGTTCTCGCGCATTGCCTCACTGCAAAAAGACAGCAATCTGAAGGTGGAGCTGGATCCGTCAACCCGCGAAGATCATCTGTTGATCAACCACTCGCACGGTGCGCTCGGTAAGGTGGAAGTGCGCCAGGCGCTGGACTTCGCCATCGACAAAGATGCAATTGTGAAGACCGTGACCTTTGGCTACGGCCAGGTGGCGAACTCCTATATTCCGGCTGGCGCGCTGTATCACTACAGCGATAACCTGCGTCGCGCCTACGATCCGGAAAAAGCCAAACAGATGCTGAAAGCCGCTGGCGCTTCCGATTTAACGCTGAATTATGTGGTTAACGCCGGGGATGAAGTGGATGAGCAGATCGCCATTCTGCTGCAACAGCAACTGGCGAAAGCGGGCGTGAAGGTCAACCTGCAAAAAGTTGATCCCAGCCAGAGTTGGGACATGCTGGTGGCGGGCGAATACGATATTTCGGTGATGTACTGGACCAACGATATTCTCGACCCGGATCAGAAAACCACCTTTGTGCTGGGCCATGATGCGAACATGAACTACATGACGCGTTATAAGAATGACAAGGTGAAAGCGCTGGTTGCTGCGGCTCGCGTGGAAATGGATCCGAAAAAACGCGAACAGATGTATATCGATCTGCAAAAAATGGCCAAAGCCGACGTGAACTGGATCGACCTCTACTACAGCCCGTACCGCAACGTGAGCCGGAAAAATATCGAAGGTTTCTATCAGAATCCGCTCGGTCGCTTCTTCCTCGAAGATACGGTGAAGAAATAACGTTTTGCCTGATGGCGTACGCAAGCCGGGCCTGGGGGAGTGAATCCGCGCCAGGCCCGGTAAGCGGCGCTAATCGAAAGCCGCGAGGAGACGTTGCACCAGCGGCTTTGTTTCGTTTTTTCTCCACACCAGGTGCAGCGCGATCTCCAGCGGTAGCCATGGCAAAGCCACTAATGCCACATTCTCCGACGCAATGCGCGCCAGGCTTTGCTGAATAAAGGTGAATCCCAGCCCCGCTTCGACACAAGAGAGCGCGGCCAGCGGGCCGGAAACTTCCAGGCTGATGCGCGGGGTGAAGCCTTTTTCCTGACAGGCCCGAAGTAACTGCGCGCGCGCTGTCGGGTTCAGGTTTTCCTGCTCGGCTATCCACGGATACTGCTCAAGCTGCGCGGGTGTGGGCGCGGACAGAGCCATCTCTTTCGGCATTGCCAGCAGCACCGGCTCGGTAAGGACGATTTTCTGGCAAAACTGCGCGTCGCTTGACGGCGGCAGCGTGTATAAGAACGCCACATCAATTAACCGCGCCTGTAGTTGCTCAAGCTGCTGTTTTGAACGCATCGAATGCAGCTTGATATCGATCTCTGGCGGTAGCGCTAATTTTGCCAGCGCATCGGGCAGCAGGCGTGAGTGAATGGCCGCTTCGACATAGCCGATATCGATGCGTCCGGCGTTGGCCTGACCCAGATGTCTGGCGTGATCTTTCAGCCGATCGTAGTGCTGGAGAAAAGGTCCCACTTCGTCGAGAAATTTTTCCCCTTCGGTGGTCAGATGGAGGCGTTTTTTCTCGCGATGAAACAGCGTGACGCCTAATTCATCTTCCAGCATCTGAATTTGTCGGCTCAGCGGGGATGAAGAGATATTCAGCCTTTCAGCCGCCTGGCCGATATGCTCAAGCCGGGCAACAACGGTAAACGATCGCAGCAGTTTGATGTCCACAGCAAATCCGGTCTCAACTGGGTTAAAAATGGCAATAGCCTGAACGGCTATTTAACCGCAATATAAACCTTATGAATACTGCACCGTAACGTGTTGATAATTCACTATTCATAAAGAGGAGTTTGCGCATGTTTATCGTAACGCTGAAATATAAAAAACCGTTAAGCGAGGTCGATCGCTTTGTTGAGGCGCACCGCACGTATCTCGACGCGTGCTTTAAAGAGGACTATTTTCTGGCGGCCGGGCCAACGAACCCGCGCAGCGGCGGCGTGATTTTAACCCGCGCGCTGGCCCGCCCGGCGCTGGATGCGCTGCTGCAAGAAGATCCCTTTTACCGTGAAGGTGTGGCCGATTTCGAGGTTGTGGAATTCGAGCCGATGAAATATAGCGCTGCAATGGCCGCCGCGCTGGGAAAATAGCGCTACCGTGGCAATAGACTAAGCAGGGCACAAATCGTGCCCTTGTGCTTTTCCCGCATTAAAACACCATCACATGTAACAGCGTGCGGACCAGAATGCCGACAATCGCGCCGGGCAGTACAAAGCGGAACAGGCGGACAAAGCGGCTGGCGATACCGAGGAAAATGCCAATCCCCGGTAAATCGAGGGTTTGCACCAGGAAGCCCGCCGAGGCGTTGATCTGCTGCGCCGTCAGTTGACCGTGCTGCGCCATCTCCGAGGCCACGCCAAAATAGGCCGTTCCGCCCGCCAGGCATTTGGTCAGCGTCAGCAGCACATATACCGTGGAAATATGGAAGAACGCCAGCATTGGCGTTAACAGCGACGTCAGCGCTTCTACCACGCCTGCCGCTTTCAGTAAGCCCACCACCGTCAGCGATAACAACAGCATCGGCAGCGACCCCAGCGACAGGCGAATCGCATCTGCGCCCGCGCCGTTAATCACCGAAATCAAACTCGCGCGCGGCTTATCTTTATTCAGTTCGCCCTCTTCATCGCGCAGGCTGGCGGCAGAGAGCCTGCGTCCCGTGACGTACCAGGTCAGCGTTGAGGCGGCAAGACCACCAATCAGCGAAATCACAATCGCAATGCCCCAGTGCAGGCCAAACGGAGTCAGAGGGTAAAACACATTCGCCTGGCCCATGGCGAACAACATGGCGAGCGTGGCGGCAAGATGGCGGTCGGAAGTTCCGCGGCGCTCCATAATCGCCAGCGCGGCGAGCGGTGCGGCAAAGCTGACGAAATTAAGCTGAATCAGGGCGAAAATCCCCATTCCGCTGATACCAAAAGGCTTTAAGACCGGGGAGGTGAGACGAACAATGCCATCCAGAACCCCTTTTTCCTCCAGATACTTCATTATGATGAGCATCACCACCATGATCGGCAGCAAGGTATACAGCGCAACATCCACGGAAACCTTGCCCGCCGACATGATGATTTCAATGATATTCATGAACCACTCCGGTAAACGTACTTGCCCGGTATTTTACACCCGCTAACGGAACGGCAGGCTCATTCATTCCATTGGTTTTACTTATTTTCTGTAAGCGGATACGGCATTGGCGAAAGCGCCGTCGGCATACATCGGAGGGCGGGGAAAGACGTCAGGAACCCGGATTGGCGTAGCCGCCGAGGATAAACCAGGCCAGGAAAGCGACCGCTACAATAAAAACCAGCACCGGAAAAGCAATACCAATTCTCATAGACCCTCTTACGTTGTCAAAAGCCTTAGTCAACAGGAAACCGCGTCGTCTGCGCGGGGAGACAACGTTAACACAAAAACACTAAAAATGACCGTGTTACAGACTAAAAGCGGCTGCGATGCGCCTGTTCAACGGTGATTTTTAAGTAGCTGTTGGCAATATTTTCGCGGAAGTACGTTTCCTGCTGCTGGCTCATCAAAAAACCCTGCCAGATCTTCGGTGGTACGCCGAGATACTGCTCAACGCGGCCATTACTGTGCTCAAGCTCCAGCACGCTGGAGTTCGGGTCATAACCTGCCGCCTTTAGCGCCCTGCAAGAAAGGGGATGTCTTTTCATTTTTTGTCCTGCTCAACGTCAATGTCACAAAAGGCTTTTAAGCTATCGGCAGGCGACAAAGAATATTTACCACTGATACAAGACTCTTTTCGTATAACTAAGGTGAATAAATGACGCTCAGCAACCTACACATTGCGCCATGCGCTGGCCGGGACTTTCAGCCAGCGGCAGTGGTGAACAAGTTCGGCGCGGCGATGATCGCTGGCACTGATCAGCGCTTCCAGTTCAATTCCAGTTAGTTTTTGGCGCCGAAATTCATAAATTTCTTCGATCGCATTGAGCGAGGAATAACGGCGTAAAATACGCAGATAATAGTGGCGCAGAGCTGTCATACTACAAAGGTTAGTAGGCATAGTAATTTTCTCTTGTTTTTAAATGAATAAGTCTTTTCGAAATAACGTTCGTAGTGAGGCCAGTCTTATTTTCTGTATCAGCTATTGACGTGTAACGCTGTTCGTCAGTAAATAAAGCATCCTCTCTCTGCGGGTACACAAAATGATCATCATCGAACTGACTGTGGTTGGTGTGCTGCTGGTTATAATCGCCTTTTCATTCTATAAGCATTTAAAAGTGGTTCGAGCCAGGAACGTCGGCAACACCAAGAAATATCACCGACGATAATCTCGTTACTATTATGCTTTTACGCTGACTGCTTCGAACGTAAACAGGTACAGAGGTATTTTTTAATAGTTAATTATTATGGTTTACGTTGTGAATATCAGGTTTTTATTTCGACTCCTGGTAATAATCAGCTGTAGGCCACCAATCTACGATTTGGCGTTTTTTGCTGGGGGAAAGGCATTATTTCTTCCTCGTTTTCTGCCAGTCCACTATCTTTGAATGGAAAAATACTGAAGGCGTAAAAAATATCAATTCTGGAGTTGGCTGAGATTTTCTTCTTAATGTTATCTTTATGGGATGAAACCGTTTTCTTGTTAATACTCAGTTGGTTAGATATCTCGTCGTCGCTTTTCTCGAAGATCATGCCCTTCAATATTGCGATTTCTCGACGACCCAGTCGAATGGTTTTTACATGGCTACTGACGCGTCCATTTATAAATTCAGTTAAAATATCCGCTAAAACATCCACTTGTATTTTATCGGGGATCACAATGATAGGTGTATGTACCAGGGTAAACGGCGAAAAATGACCTTTAGTCACAACCAGCATCCCTCGGTTGGAAAAAGGCGCACTAAAATTAATGGCAATATGTATTTCACTGCAATTTCTAATTTCTTTCACTAATTGAATTATACCTTTTTTGGTATAAGAGCAATTAATTTTGAACAATACGATATCTATATTTCTTCCCATGTTAACATCCTCCCGGATCGTATGAAACTGTGTGTAAAAACATTGGCGAGTGAAAAAATGGTTTTGCTTTCGATCCTTCTTCTCTTTCTAGTTTGATCTGTATCATACTGCTAAAAAGTTGTTAACTGAGGATATTCTTATTTTTGTTTTATGCAACATGTTGCCGCTTCGTTTAGATAATTAAATAGAACTGAGGAATCTCCCAATTGTTTCCATATTGTCGAGGAATGTCTTAATTTGCGATCTTATTTTGTGATGGCGATTTAAAGTGCGAAAGCTCCCAATAAAATATGAGGGTTAGACATGACGCATTTACATCGCATTATTTTGGTCGTTAGTTTTATTATTTCTGGATTGGCACACGCAGCTCCTGTAGCCGAAGGCTCTGCCGCGGGAAGTAATGCTTCCGACAGCGCCATTGGAAATTCGGCGTGGGTGGGTGTCGCGGGTGTTGCTGCCGTCACCGGGCTGGCATTGCTGGCATTGGGCGGCGGGGACAACGGTAGTAACACGTCAACCACTACTACCACCACCACTACCACTACGCCGTAGAAGTGAGGTGAATTAAGATCGTAACGTTGTTGACTGAGAAAAAAGGGAGCCAGGATGACTCCCTGCTTCGGCGTTAGCCGCCAGGGCCACCGGCCAGATCCGGGCCATAACGGATAACATCGACCAGTGTTTGATTTTTACCCGTCTGTTTGGCATCCATGAAAAGGCCGTCAGTTCGCGATTGCAGTATTGCCTGCAACATCATCATTGACCGCAACGCGCCTTAAGCGAATCCCGCCAGAGAAGTGAATCGTTAATAAGTAATAAGGAACCCGCATTTCACCAACAAATACTCTAACTGCGTATCACTGTGGCGCATCCGGCTTCTTCTTTATTATTGGGCGGTTCGACCTCTATCTTTTATTGCCAGCGCTGATCCTGTGATTACACCGGCAATAAACCCCGCCTGTCGGCCTGATAAGACGCTGCCGCCCATCGTAATTTCATATTTTCCGTAAGGTTATAGCCTTCGTATAGTGAAATCGCACCCATTACACAGCTTGCGGAATTCGTTGAAACACTACGAGGGACACTATGCGAGTCATCAAACCCTTCTCTCTTGGTGCGCTTTTAGGCACCGGTTTTGCCGCCATTATTGTGATCAGTTTTCTGGTGGCGATTTTTGGACGGACACAATTACTCAGCACCAGCAAACACATCGAATATTACGAGAAATATCATCTGACTAACCTGCTGGCGATGCAGGAGCTAAAGGACACATTAAATAACGCCACCAAAGCGACCTTTATTATGGTGTTCCAGGATGACGCCGATAAACAGGAGGCCGAAGAGAAGGTCACCGAAGCGGCAATCCAGCGTATCGATACGCTGGTCAAACAGTTACAGCAGAATATTCAGGACAGCGATATCCAGCAGATGTTGGATCGTTTTAAACAGACGCAGGCGCAATACGCCGCGGTTGTGCGCCAGACGGTGAGCATGGCGAAAAATGGTCAGATGCTCGACTCCCAGTCGATGGCGGTGGATAAACTGCAACCGGTTCAGGCACAACTGTTTAATGAGATCACCTTGATGATCCAGCGCCAGCAGGCCAACACGACCACGGCAGCGGCGGAGAGCACCGGCGGCGCACGTGCATCCGGCGATCTGCTGCTGATACTGGCGGCAGCGGCCACGCTGCTTGGCGTGTTGATCGCCTGGTTTGCCACGCGGCTTATCAAGCGGCAACTGGGCGGTGAACCGGCTTATGCGTTGCGAGTGGTACACGATATCGCCGAGGGCAATCTGGCAACGCCGGTAATGCTGGCGGCTGGCGATCGCCACAGCCTACTGGCCGGGATGGAGGCGATGCGTCAAAGCCTCAACCGCATTGTGGCGCAGGTTCGTGAGAGCAGCGAATCAATCTCGGCAGGGGCCAGCGGCGTGGCGGCAGGCAGTATGGATCTCAGCCAGCGCACGGAACAGCAGGCGGCCAGCCTGCAACAGACGGCGGCATCAATGGAGCAAATCGGCCAGACCATTCGCCAGAATGCTGACACGGTGCGCGTCACCAACCAGCAGGCCACCGCCGCCAGCGACATTGCCGCCAAAGGCGGAGAAGCGATCGACAACATTGTGCGCACCATGGACGAGATCAGCCAGAGCGCGCGCAAAATCGGCGAGATCATTGCTGTTATCGACGGCATCACTTTCCAGACCAATATTCTGGCGCTTAATGCGGCGGTAGAAGCAGCGCGTGCCGGTGAGCACGGGCGCGGTTTTGCCGTGGTCGCAGGGGAGGTGCGTTCACTGGCGCAGCGCTCCGCCACGGCGGCGAAAGAGATTAAAGGGCTGATTCAGGCCAGTATTGATTGTGTGGATAACGGCGCTACGCTTGTCAACAATGCCGGTTCCACCATCGGCGAGCTGGTTAAGCAGTCGCACCATGTCGCGGAAATGATTAACGAAATCGGCATGACCACCCAGGAGCAGGAGCTGGGCGTTGCGCAGGTGAACGATGCGATTGCCCAACTCGATCAGGTGACGCAGCAGAATGCTGCGCTGGTGGGCGCCTCCAGTTCGGCGGTCGATCATTTGCGCGATCAGTCACGGAATCTGGTGGCGCTGATGAGCGTTTTCCGCACCGAACACGCCCGGCGGGAAAATTCGCCGCAGCTTGCCTCCGGTGTGCTGGTGAATACCTGACGGTTCTGAACAAACGCGATGCCATTTATGCGTGAACCAGACAACGGCGTCGCAGAACGAGGGACAAGGATGTCCCGATAGCGATCTCCTTCCTCATTGATTTAATCCGCGACGGGCAGCACGCGTATAGCTTAATCATTAAGCCATCGTGAATGGGCGGATTATATCGTCAGCGGCAGTCAATCCTGTGGTTTCAGCAAGTGCGAGCAACCAAAGAAAATTGGCTGGATATCGTCATTTTTTTCGCAATAGATTCGATGAATGTGTTATTTATTCCGGAAAAATTCTGGAAATTGATATTTTTATTTTATAAAAATATGGGTTAATGCTTTTATTTTAATAAGGTAAAGGGGCTAAATGTTAGTAGTGCGTAATTTTTAGTTGTTTTTTATCCATGGGATCGGTTTTTTGTTTGGTTAAATTTTCCTGCTAAAGTGGATTGTTTTTAGTTATTGCCACTGAAGCTTTGTTATTGTCTTAATGAAATAAACATGCTTTTATCTTGCGGCGGTTAACCAGGGATTGCTGCTATGTGAATATTAATAATGTTCACATGCAAGAAATAAATGTTATTTATTATGCGAATAACATACGGCGCGTTATTTTTATTTTGACGATAAAGTCGTGCGATGGACACATCTGTGCAAACGCTAAGGAGGGGTATGCCAGACGAGGAAAATAGAGCGCTTTCAGTTATGGGCTTCCTTATCGAAAAGAGTGTGATTTATGACTGTAGAACAAAAAGACTCATCTGCCTTTATGGTACGGCGAAACCTGTTGCTCTGAGGAAAACCCAGTCGTATTTGCTGGAATATCTATTGAATCATGGGGTTAATAACATTGTTTCTGATGACATGCTGATGGTTGATGTCTGGGAGCGAAACGGCCTTCGCGCGTCAGCTCAGCGGGTTTGGCAGGTGATAAATGATCTTAAATATAACGTTAGTAAATCAGGTGTCAGTGATGAGTTTATCCTGAGGGTTTCCCGGAAAGGATATTTTATTAGATCAAGTAGCGTGCAAACTTTATTTTATCATGCAGAAAATGAGTGCTGATTTTCGTTGCATAAAAATAACGTTAAGGTTGAGTGGTAATACATTGGTTGTTTTTGGTTAATGTTAATAATGTCAGGTTTGAGGTTATCGATGAAAAAATTTTTATTGTCCGTTGCTGTCTCTGTAGCGATTACGCTGCCCGGATTCGTTCACTCTGAGGAAACGGCGACGGTAAATCAGGTAGTGCGACCGGAAGTGGCTGAAAGGGTCAAGGCTTATGAAGGGGCTGAAGGCGTCATTGTATGGACACTGCGTTATGGTAAACCGGACGAGAAAAAATGGATTGTGCAGGTGACAGATATTGATCATCCATGGAATAAAAAAATACATTTAATGAATGTGGACGATGTGGGTGCAAAAAAATATGTTTACACCCTGGTTGATGGTAAAAAATTTACCGTCTTGTTTTTTAATAGTCATGGGTGGGGGGAGCTTAACCTGCCGGGCGAAAATAAAGCGATACCAATATATTACAGCAAAGCATACTCCTCCGAAGGAAATGCCCAGGCTTTTCTGACTGATTATCTTGAATCGGATAAATAAAAAAGCAGTATCTGCTCTCTCGCGACCAAATCATACGCGTTACGACGAAGAGGCAAGATTGAGCCAACCACAGTTGCTGGCATACGTTAGCGACTGTGGTGAAGTTAAGGATAGCTGACGTGAAAACTACCCGGCAGGCGTAACAAAACTGACAGGATTATCATTTTCGCGTCACTTTTGAGTCAGTATGGCTGCGTTAAGGTGAACGCTCCTTAAGAAGGAGGCTTTCACGATGGGTATGCAACAGATGGTGGTACATGAGATCCAGCAGTGGATCGATGAAAACCTCGACCGTCCGCTCAGAATTCGCGATGTTGCCACGCGGGCCGGTTATTCAAAATGGCATTTACAGCGTCTTTTTCAGGAAGTGATGCAGGTGCCGTTGGGGATTTATATCCGCAATAAGAAGCTGGAAAGTGCCGCTGAAGCGTTGCTGACAACGGAAGATTCGATCATCACTATTTCCACGCGTTATGGTTATGACTCACAGCAAACCTTCACCCGCACCTTTGCCCGTAAATACCATATGCCGCCGGGCGTATGGCGTCGGTACCATCAAAGCTAGCTAGCGCAGAATTGACGCCACGATATGCGGTTAATCATCAGGTTGCATTTTGTCGCTAAAACGGTGAAAAAATGTCAGCTAAATGTCAGCCCAACAGCGGTAACATTGCGGCTATGAATATGTTTGCGGCAGGTGCCGGAACGTTGAAGGAGTCGCCCCTTTGAAGCTGTTACTCATCGAAGACGAGGAAAAGACCTCGTCATATATTAACCGTGCGCTGAGCGAACAGGGTTTCACTCTCGATGTCGTTGATAATGGCGTCGAAGGGCTGCACCTGGCGCTGGAGTACGAGTACGACGCGATTGTGCTGGATATCATGTTGCCCGGCATGGACGGTTACCAGATTCTGGAGCGGCTGCGCGCCTGTAAACAGACGCCGGTGCTGATGCTCTCGGCGCGCGGCTCGGTTGAAGAGCGGGTAAAAGGGCTGCGCCACGGCGCGGATGATTATCTGCCAAAACCCTTTTCGCTGATCGAGCTGGTGGCGCGCATTCAGGCGCTGCTGCGCCGCAGGCCTGGCGACGGCGCGGACATCACCCAGTTGCATATCCACGATCTGCACCTCGATCTGCTGGCGCGGCGTGTAACGCGCGGCGGCGACCGTCTGGAGCTAACGGCGAAAGAGTACGCGCTGCTGAGCCTGCTGGCGCGTCATCAGGGCGAAATCTTGTCGAAAATGATGATCGCCGAACAGGTCTGGGATATGAACTTTGACAGCGATGCCAACGTGGTCGAAGTGGCGATTAAACGCCTGCGCGCCAAAGTTGATAATCCCTATCCCGTTAAGCTGCTGCATACGGTGCGTGGTATGGGGTATGTACTGGAAACCCGCGTGGAGAGTAAAGCCAGTTGAACGCGCTCTCTCTGTGTAAACACTCGATTGCCGGACGCATGGCGCTGATGTTCGCCGTGGCGTATGTATTTGTCGTCGTCACTTTTGGCGTTGTGCTCAGAAGCTCGTTGTATGAGTCGCTGCAAAGCCAGATGCATAACGAATTATTATTCCGCGAATCGCTGATGGCACCGTGGGTGGAAAACCGTCAATCCATCGACGGCTGGAAATCCCTGTCCACCAAATTTAGCACGCTCTCCTCCTATGAGGGCGGGCGCGTGAAGTACTGGCTGGTGGCCGATGATCCCCGCTTTGATATGGGCGGCCCGCCGCCGAAAGGCGTTGAGTGGGCTTCGCTGAAAGACGGGTTCAGCACCGCACCTGGCGAAACGGAAGCCTCCTGCCTGCTGTTCCTCTATTCCCGCGAAATCCCGGCGAGCGGCGAACGCCCGGCGATGCGCTACGTGGTGGCGATCGATTCCACACCTTATATGGGCACGCTGTATGAATTTACCTGCGCGCTGGTGCTGGTCAGCTGTATCGGCGTCTTCCTGATTGCGCTGCTGGGTTATCTGATCGCCCGTTTCGGTATGCGTCCGGTGAATACCTTGAGCGAGCAGGCGCACCAGCTTGCGCCGGGTAACCATGGCCAGCGTCTGCAGGCGCACACTTTGCCGGACGAGCTGCAAACGCTGGCCGTCTCGTTTAATGGCGCGCTGGAGCGCCAGGAGATCGCCTGGCGTCAACTGGAGAGCTTTAATGCCGATGTGGCGCACGAACTACGCACCCCGCTGACCAACCTGATTGGCCAAACGCAGCTTGGCTTGTCGCGTCAGCGCTCCATAGAAGAGTTACAGGATCTGCTGGAGTCTAACCTCGAAGAGCTGGAGCGCATGACCTCCATCGTTAACGATATGCTGTTTTTATCCCATGCCCAGGCGGGCGAACACGCCACGCAGCTCACCACGGTTTCTCTGCGCGAAGAGGCTTACAAAACGTTTGAGTATGTTGAGCCATCGTTTGCCGAGAAGAATCTCCAGGTGCAGGTCGAAGGGGATGTAACGGCATCCATTGACCGCCGTCTGTTCCACCGTTCGCTGGCGAATTTACTGGAAAACAGCGCCCGCCATGCGCCGCAGGACAGCACAATCATTGTGCGGCTGCAAAACGTCGGTGAACTGGCGCATGTCGCGGTGTCGAATAACGGCGAGGAGATCGCGCAAAGCCACCTTGCGCGGCTGTTTGAGCGTTTCTATCGTGTGGATGCCTCCCGCACCCGCAGCGATACGCACCACGGGCTGGGGCTGTCGATTGTCCGCGCGGTGGCGAACATGCATCAGGGCGATGTATTTGCCACCAGCGCAAACGGGATCAATACCTTCGGCTTTACTCTGGCGCTAAAGCGCGAGGCAGCCAGCCGCGAGGCGGAAAAGCGCTAAGGGCAAATACCTTATGCTGAAGCGGCGGGGAAGATTCCGCCGTATTCTGCGCGACGCATGTTTCTCAGAAGCGAAACGCTTCATTCTTCTACGCCAGACGCTTTACCTCAACGCGTCGCTTTAAATCATTACATATATGATTTACCATATATATAAATGAACACCATCGAGACTCAGCATGCTACATCCGGTTCAGCTTTTCAAAACGCTCTCCGATGAAACCCGCCTGTCAATTGTGATGCTGCTCCGCGAAGCCGGAGAGCTCTGCGTCTGCAATCTCTGTGCGGCGACGGGAGAATCTCAGCCCAAAATTTCCCGCCATATGGCGATCCTGCGCGAATACAACCTGGTTATCGACCGGCGAGAAGGGAAATGGGTTCATTATCGTCTCTCCCCGCATATTCCGGCCTGGGCCGCTGGCGTCATCGATAACAGCTGGAACTGTCTGCGCGAAGAGACGCGCGAAAGGCTAAAAGCCGCCGCGTCCGGCATGTGTTGATGTCTCAAACATATTCATAAATTCATATGTGATGGAGTAAGCGATGTTACTGGCAGGGGCAATTTTTTTGCTCACTCTGGTGCTGATTATCTGGCAGCCGAAGGGGTTGAGTATTGGCTGGAGCGCGGTGATTGGCGCCGGGCTGGCAATGGTCTGCGGGGTGATTCACCTCAGTGATATCCCGGTGGTATGGAATATTGTGTGGAACGCGACGGCCACCTTTATTGCCGTCATTATTATCAGCCTGTTGCTGGATGAATCCGGCTTTTTCGAATGGGCGGCATTGCATGTTGCCCGCTGGGGAAACGGGCGCGGTCGGCTTCTGTTCACGTATATTGTATTGCTTGGTGCTGCGGTGGCAGCATTGTTCGCCAATGATGGCGCGGCGCTGATCCTGACGCCGATCGTCATCGCCATGCTGCTGGCGCTGGGGTTCAGCAAACGCGCCACGCTGGCCTTTGTGATGGCTGCCGGGTTCATTGCGGATACCGCAAGTATGCCGCTGATTGTCTCGAATCTGGTCAATATCGTCTCGGCCGATTTCTTCCGGCTCGGATTCAGGGAATATGCTTCGGTGATGGTGCCGGTGGATATCGCGGCGATTATCGCGACGCTAATCATGCTGCATCTCTTCTTTCGCCGGGATATTCCGCCGGTGTATGACCTGGAAAAACTGCGGGAACCGGCACTGGCGATTAAAGATCGTGCAACATTCCGCGCCGGTTGGGTTGTTCTGCTGCTGCTTCTGGTCGGTTTTTTTGTGCTGGAGCCGCTGGGCATTCCGGTCAGCGCCATTGCGGCAGTTGGCGCGCTGATTCTGTTAGCGGTGGCGAAAAAAGGTCACGCCATCAATACCGGGAAAGTGCTGCGCGGCGCACCGTGGCAAATCGTGATTTTTTCGTTGGGGATGTACCTCGTCGTCTATGGCTTGCGCAACGCCGGATTAACCGCGTATCTCACCGACATTCTGAATATGCTGGCCGATAAAGGATTATGGGCGACCACGCTGGGAACGGGGTTCATCACAGCGTTCCTCTCTTCGGTGATGAATAATATGCCGACGGTGCTGGTGGGCGCGCTGGCCATTGATGGCAGTTCGGCAACGGGCGTAATGAAAGAAGCGATGGTTTATGCCAACGTGATTGGCTGCGATCTTGGGCCAAAAATCACGCCGATTGGTAGCCTGGCGACGCTGCTGTGGCTGCATGTGCTTGCACAAAAAAATATACGCGTAAGCTGGGGCTACTACTTCCGTACCGGTATGGTCATGACGCTGCCGGTACTGTTTGTCACGCTGGTAGCGCTGGCGCTGCGCCTCTCTATTCATCCGTAACGGGACACTGCTATGAGCAACATCACTATTTATCACAACCCGGAGTGCGGCACGTCACGCAATACGCTGGCGATGATCCGTAACAGCGGCGAAGAGCCGACCGTTATTCTCTATCTTGAAACGCCGCCATCGCGTGATGAACTAAAGAAACTGATTGCGGATATGGGTATTTCGGTGCGGGCGCTGCTGCGTAAAAACGTCGCGCCTTACGAACAACTGGGGCTGGCGCAGGAGACATTCACCGATCCGCAGTTGATCGATTTTATGCTGCAGTATCCGATCCTGATTAATCGCCCGATCGTAGTGACGCCATTGGGGACGCGGCTGTGTCGTCCTTCGGAAGTGGTGCTGGATATTCTGCCCGGTCAGCAAAAAGGGGCCTTCACGAAAGAAGATGGCGAGCAGGTTGTGGATGCCGCTGGCAAGCGGATTGCGTAACGGCTTTTTAGCGTGCGAAAAGAGAAGGGGGGCTGGCTGGCCCCCCTTTTTCATTCACCGGCTGCCGGATATCCGGCCTGCGGCTTATTTATACAGCGTCGCAACGCCGTAATATTTATCATCGCCACCGGCAGAAACGATTTTAAAGCTGCTGGCACCGTCTTGCGTTGCTTTCTGCTTCAGCTGGTGTTGCAGGTCACTTAAGGTATCGGCACCGGACACCGAGACGCTGCCAATCGGCTGCATTCCGGCCGCGGAGGTCACTTCCGTTGCTGCCCAGGTTGCCGTTGAGAAAATAACCAGAGTCGTTGCGAAAAGCGCTGCTGTAACCTTTTTCATCTTAACCACCTCATATTTTACAGAAGTAAAAAATCGTCCTTACAGCGGCTATTTTACGCAGCGAGGCTGACAAGATTCTGACCTGAAAATTACGGACTTGTCAGATAACAAAACTCAACAATTCTTTTAATAAAAAGAGGTTACGCACAAGGAAGAATACAAAATCAGCGGGGAAAAGAAGAGGCGGCGAGCGCCGCCTCTGTACAGAATCAGAACTGATAAACCATACCTACAGCCACAACGTCATCGGTATTGACGCCAGCCGCTTCGGTGAATTTATCGTCATCGATCAGGTTAATTTTATAATCGACGAACATATTGAAGTTTTTGTTGAAATAGTAAGTTGCACCCAGGTCAACATATTTTTCGATATCTTCATCACCGTAGCTAACACCGCTGGTATTGCTGCCGATTTTTTTGCCTTTCAGCGCGTTATACGCAACGAACGGCTGTAAGCCAAAGTCGAACTGATAGCTGGCATAGGCTTCAAAAATCTGCGATTCGTTAGCATAACCGAAAGTCTGCGTATCGCTGGATGAGCTACCGAAGCGTGAAGCGTTATAAGCCTGAGTAAACATGGCTGACAGATAAATACTGTTGGCGTCATATTTGATTGCGCCGGAATAGGCTTCAGCGCGTTTACCGCTGCCATAAATATTGGCCGTATCATTCTGTGCATTAGTACGATCGGCAGAACTCATCGCACCGACAACGCTTACGCCTGCGCCAATGTTATATTCCAGCGACATACCGTAGCCGTCGCCATTCTGGCGCAGCACATTACGTCCGGCGCCAGATTCACCCGCGCCGTCATTTTTACCCTGATATTGCAGGGAGAAATTCAGACCATCCACCAGGCCGAAGAAATCCGTGTTGCGGTAAGTCAGCATGCCGTTACCACGGCTGAACATAAACTGATCGGAACCGTAGGTCATGCCATCGAACTCAGGCTGCATATCGGTATAACCCAGTGAGTCATACAAAACGCCTTTATTACGACCGTAATCCAGTGAGCCATAATTGGCGAATTTTAAACCAGCAAAACCATAACGCGTACGCGGTGTATTGGTATCGCCTTCGGATTTATTGGCATCGATATGCATCTGCCACTGGCCGTAACCCGTGAGCTGGTCGTTGATTTTGGTTTCACCACGGAAGCCAAGACGCATATAAGTCTGGTCACCATCCCAGCCGCTATTATCAGAAAAATAATGTTCTGCTGAAATCAAACCATATAAGTCTAACTTATTACCATCTTTATTATAGATTTCCGCAGCCTGTACAGAAGAGCACAGCACCGCAGCAGAGACTAAAAGACTCAGTTGAGAAATTTTCATATAAATAAACCCTTAGAAATTGCCACTGTTTTTTAATAGCAACAAGAATCCGCCGCCATTTATGAAAATGGTTCATGGTTAATTCAGGTTGTACCCCACTGTTTATCATCGGGGATCCGTTTCTGTAAATATGTAAATTGTTTTTAGCACAGATTGATAAATATTTACGTTGATCCGGTTGAACTATTTTTTATCGCACATATCGATAATATTTTTGCGCCGTAGGTGGGGTAAGTTAACAGCGTTTTATTAACCTCATTGCATTTTTTAGTTGTCTATTGCTTATTTTTTAATATCCCCGGGGTATTCCCCGGGAGCTTTATTGGCAATATGTGCTTTTAAATTTGCAGGGTTAATCAGGTGGCTATATTTGCTAGCCGCTAATAGCGGATATTTTATTTTCAAATATCCGCTGCTGCTGCATGGCTAAATATAGTTAATATGAGTAAGTAATTAAAATAGCAGCAAATAAAAAAGGCCGGAAATTCCGGCCGTTGGCTTGAAATGATTCATCGTCCTCATCGATGTTTCGCGTGCCGCCAGTTTTCGCCACCGCGTTCGATACGAGCGACATCTTGCAACCGCGCCGGTGAGCCGTCGCCGATGCGATGGTGCCTGCAAGCATCACAATAATCGCCAGCATCCTGGCAAGATGATGAAAAATTCGATATCAAGCATTCTCAAAAGCAAAGGGCAGGCAGAATCAAATTGGCGCGTGGAAGGTTTCTGTCTTGCCGTTTAGACGCCGAAAGCGGGAGGGCGGTAAACAGTATTTTTTTGCAAAACTACGGGTGAACGACTGCTGCGAGTCGAAGCCATATTTCCACGAAATGGTGAGTATGCTTTCGTCACTCTGGATTAAATCGCGCGCCGCCATTTCCAGTTTTCTGTCGCGAATATAATTCGCCAGATTGGTGTTTTTTACCTGATAGAAAACGCGTTGCAGATGCCACTTTGAATAGCCGGAACGCTGCGCCACATCTTCTATTTTCAACGGCTTATGAATATTGTTGTCAATCCAGATGAGTAATTCATCAATGATATGTTCGAGTTTGACCACTGAAGCATCCTTTTTAGTAACCTTGATTTTTTGTCAATTACAATCCCGGTTGATTAAAATGCCAGACGTCTTCGGTGAATGAGCGGAGGGGATTGTCGTGCCGTTATTTATAGATTTCGGCATCACCGTGCAGTTTATTATTGCCGGTTGTCGCTAATACCCGAAAAGCGCTCGCACCCTGCCGATCGGCTTTTTCGGCAAGCTGATTCACCAGTTCATCCAGCGTCAGCGCATTGCTGACGGAGACCACGCCAATTCTTTGTTTGCCGCTACTGTCGCTAATTTGTTCGGCGGAAAAGGCCTGTTGTGTCGTGCCTAAAATAAATAGGGCAGCCGTGATAAAAGTAAAATTTTGCATAAAAACCTCGTCAGTTTTGTGGGGGGTATTACTGCCATAACGATCGTGATATTACCGTCTGGATGAGCACTGATTAAGAGGTGATTATTACTTGAGGTTATGAAGTAAATTCATTAAAGGTATTTTCAAAAGGTGTCTATAACATGAAAACAAGTGATCTTCTTCGCAATTAGAGCCATTTTGCCGCACGATTCGTGAATTATGAACATATATTTAATGGCAGGCAGAGTGTAGCATAACCCGTCATGACATAATCTGACAAAGGGGCAGAAATGCTAAAAGATAATTTTAACGATCTGTTCTATTTAATTGTGGTAGCGCGGGAACGGAGTTTTACCCGCGCGGCAGCAAAATTGGGTGTATCGCAATCGGCGCTCAGCCATGCTATTCGCGGGCTGGAAGAAAGACTGCAAATTCGCTTATTAACGCGTACTACCCGCAGCGTTGCGCCAACCGAAGCGGGTGAGTTATTAATTAATAGTATTGGCCCACGTTTTAAAGAGATTGAGGAAGAACTGATTGCGCTGACTGATATGCGCGATCGTATGGCGGGGAATATTCGCATCACACTTGGCGAACACGCTTTGCATTCCACAGTGTGGCCTGTGTTGCAGGCGTTTCTCGAAACCTACCCCGATGTTCACGTTGAATTAACCATTGATAATACCCTGACCGATATTGTCGCTGAACGTTATGATGCCGGTATCCGCCTTGGCGAGCAGGTCGCCAGAGATATGGTTGCGGTGCGTATTGGCCCCGACTGGCGCATGGTTGTGGTGGGTTCTCCGGCTTATTTTGCGCGTTACGGTAAACCGCAAACACCGCATGATTTACAGCGCCACAACTGTATTAATCTGCGCTTGCCGACGCTCGGCGGATTATATGCATGGGAATTTTCTAAAGACGGGCAGGAGATCCGCGTGCGGGTCGAAGGGCAATTAACCTTCAATAATCTCGCTTCGCGTATTAATGCGGCAACCAGCGGAATGGGGCTGGCGTTCGTACCGGAAGATTGTGTAACCGATGCGGTGGCGCAGGGAGCGCTTGAGACCGTGCTTGATGAATGGTGCGAACCTTTTCCCGGCTACTTTCTCTACTATCCGAGCCGCAAACAGCATACCGCCGCCTTTGCGCGTTTAATTGACACGCTGCGCTACTCGGCGTGAATCAGTCCGATGGCGCAGCACCGTCGGGCCTGCGGTTTACCGCATCGCCCTATCACGCTGAAAGATGCGGGTGGCGAGAAAAAATATAAACCGGTTATTCATGCAATTATGCAGCATGTGTTTATGAGTGATACTCATAAATAAAAGCAGTGGCGAAATAATAGATGTAAGAAAATGAAATCTAACAGTAAGCTGACAGCGTGATGACATTGCGGTTAGCTGTGCATGCAATATTTCAATTGGTAAGAATAATAGCCTGAAGTGTTAAATCCCTTGTCGAAATATCAGCGTATGCTGACGCCGGGAGTTGCCTGAAAAGGAGTTCTGCACATAAAAATTAACGTTGGGAATAGCGCATAAAATCAATGCTACGAGAGAATATTGTCAATCTATTATCCTTTATTGAAGTGGCTCGTGAGTGCAGTTTTACGAAAGCGGCGGCAAGACTCGGCGTTACCCAATCGACGTTAAGTCATTCGGTGAAAACGCTGGAGGAGCGTCTGGGGGTGAAGTTGCTGATCCGCACCACGCGTAATGTCGCGCCAACGGAGGCTGGCGAACAGTTGCTGAATATCCTTGTTCCGCGTCTGGGGGAAATTGATGAAAAGCTTAACGATCTGGCGAGTAATAACAGTTTGCCGGTGGGGAATATTCGCATTGCCACCAGCGAACATGCTGCAGACGCTTATTTATGGCCAAAGGTAAAAGAATTTCTGGCGGCCTGGCCAAAAATTAATGTCGAACTGTTTATCGACAATGGTTTTAATAATATTGTCGCTGAACGTTTTGATGCTGGCGTCAGGCTGGGAGAATTCATTGAAAAAGATATGGTTGCGGCACGCATCAGCCCTGATTTTCGCATGAAGGTCGTTGGTTCTGCCGACTATTTTTCACAGCATTCCGCGCCTGCGACACCGGATGATTTATATCAGCATGAGTGTATTAATTTTCGCCTCTCGACGAGCGGAGGTATCTATTGCTGGGAATTTGCCAGGGCCGGGCAGGAAATAAAAGTTAAAGTGAAAGGGCGATTTATTGTCAATACCGTGAGGCAGTGCGTTGAAGCGGCAAGCGCCGGGCTTGGTCTGGCTTATGTGCCTGAGGATCTGGTTAACGATGCGCTGGCATCTGGCGAATTGGTACAGGTGTTAGAGGAGTGGTGCCCGGTTATTCCCGGTTATTTTCTCTATTACCCGAACCGGCAACAGCACAGTAATGCCTTCCATTTATTTATTGAAGCCGTGCGTCGCCATCCGCTTTGAAAAAACCTTCCCGACAATAAAGTTTAAGCACCATCTCATTCGGGATCATGTAACCTTTCCCCGCCACCCGCAGTATAAAATCTTCTGGTAAATCAAATTGCTCCAGCTTGCGCTTCAGGTTATTCATTACCTGCCACAAACGCTGGCTGGAGCAGCGCAGGCCGTGATTTTCCCACACCTGGACCTGCAATGCTTTATCCGCCACCACGGTGCCAACCGCATGACTTAACAGGTAGGTCAGCAAATTAGCCATTGTCAGCCGTAAACTGACGTTGCCTTCCGCAGCACCATAGCGGATAAGGCTTTTTTTAAACGGTAAAAATTCTATGTCGCTATTTTTACCCAGGCGATAGCCATAAACAGTGAGTTTTTCCATCGTTTTAATCCAGAAGCACAGGGAAGAGGATGAAAAGCGCAAAACGCCTCTTTTCCGTCTTCTCTGAAAAGGCGACCGCCGGAGGGAAAAACTTAAATTGTGGCGTAAAAAAACTTTCGTCTGTGGGCTGGTCCTCAGAGGCTGTCAGAAGGAATATCGTTGGTCCATTTGGTTGCCGCTTTAATCAGCTCCGCAATCATGCTGCGGTTGAAACCCAGACGGTGACCAAGGGCGCTGACCTCTTCCCACTGGTGCTGTTCGTAGAGTTCGATCAGGCGCAGGTAAGGGTACAACGCGCCTTTCTTTTCCCGCAGCGCCAGCATGACGTTGGCGGAAATATCGATCTGGCTTATCAGATCCGCCATCGGCATTTCAAAAATGCTGTCGAGTTGTGAAAAGAGACCGACGATAAACGCATCGTCTGCGGCGTGGCGGCTGATCGAGTGCGCCGACGCCAGTTCGCAAAACTTGGCGCGAATCAGGCTCTGGCGATAAATATCATCGGTCTCGTCTTTATTGACCGATGTCAGGCAGGAGACCAGCACGAAGCGGCGCAGCTCATTGGTGCCGAGATAAAAAATAATGTCTTTTAACGACTGGCTGCGAATATGTTTAATGCCGCGGGCGTTAAAGACAATATTTTGCGCATAACGCATGATTTTGAACGACAGCGCCAGATCCTGCTTCAACAACGCTTCGATCTTATTGAAATCCGGCGAATCGGTATTCACCTCTTTCATCAGTTTCAGGGTGATGGCCTGATTTTGAATCAGCTTGTTGCCGGAGTGGATCACCGGCCTGCTGAAAAAATGGCCCTGAAACAGCGTGCAGCCCATATTTTTAAAGCACTCATACTCTTCCTGCGTTTCGACTTTTTCCGCCAGAAACACCGTATCTTTTAGTAAGGCACCTTTGTCTTTGATATAGCCGCTTATTTCTTCCGGCGTGTTTACCCGCACATCGAATTTAATGATGCTGATATAGGGGAGAAAGGCATTCCAGCCATCGCCAAGTTCGAAGTCGTCCAGCGCAATGCGAAAGCCGTGCGCAGAGAGCTGTTTTACCGTGTGCAGCAGCAGCGGCGTCGGTTTGGCCGTTTCAAGAATTTCCACAATCACTCTATCTTTCGGCAACGTTTCCGCCATGCCCTGCACCAGCAATTCATAGGGGAAATTGACGAAAATAGCGCTGTACTCTTTCAGACGGCCCAGCGGCGCGCCGAGAAATTGTTCCACAATAATTTGAGCAGTCGCGTACTCCGGCGTTACATCGGGAAACCGGTTCGTCATACTGTCTCTGAACAACAACTCGTAACCGACTGTGTTCATATTTGCATCAAAAATCGCCTGGCGGGCGACAAAAGAGAACATGCGAAACTCCACTTACAGATGCCTGCAAATCTTTTAAAAGTCGGTAATGCGCGAGTTTGACCTGGTCAATCCCCGCCATTTTTCCGCAGGGTAAAATGGAAGCCTGGACGAAAACGGAAAAGACGCAAGTCGGAGCTGGGGAAGGCAGTGTCTTTTGTAAACTTCTGAGGAATTTAAGTCAAATTCAGAATGGCAGAATCATACAGTATTGCGATATTTATCGGCAACTGAGGCAAGAAAATAACCCGACGGCAGACAATCGGGCTATTTCCTTTGCTGGCATCAGTTATTGCGCGCCACCACACCGGCTTTTTCCAGCATCGCATGCAATAACACATTGGCACCGGCGCTCACCTGCTCTGGCGACGAATACTCAATTTCGTTATGGCTGATGCCGTCTTTGCAGGGAATAAAGATCATTCCGGTCGGTGCCAGCATGCTCATATATACGGCGTCATGCCCGGCGCCGGAAACAATATCCATATGAGAATAACCTAATTGCTGCGCCGCCCGGCGTACAGCTTCCTTGCAATCGGCATGGAAGGGCGCTGCCGGGTACTGCGATACCTGGCGCAGAGCGATATCCAGCCCGCTTTTCTGCGCCGTTTGCTGGATAACGGCTTTTAGCGCTGCATCCATCTTATCGACCTCGGCATCGGTCATATTGCGAAAATCGATGGAGAAGGTAACGCTGCCCGGCACCACGTTACGGCTGTTAGGATGCACCTGCACCATGCCCACCGTTCCGCGTCCGTGCGGGGCAAACTGGTGGGCGATGGCGATCACCTCCTGCATCAGGCCGGTTGCCACTTGCAGCGCATCTTTACGCATCGCCATTGGCGTTGGGCCAGCGTGTGACTCCATACCCGTCACCGTGCAGTCGTACCAGCGGATCCCCAGCACCGCCTGCACCACGCCGATGGCGACATCCTGCTCTTCCAGAATCGGCCCCTGCTCGATATGCGCTTCAAAATAGGCGCCAATCGGATGCTGGCCTGGCGTATGCTCGCCCGCATAGCCAATGTTGAACAGCTCATCGCGTACCGTTTTGCCTGCGGTATCGGTCGCCGCATAGGCCTGCTCCAGCGGAAAAATCCCGGCAAAGACGCCAGAACCCATCATCACCGGAACAAAACGCGAACCCTCTTCGTTAGTCCAGAACACCATCTCGACGGGGGCGTCGGTTTCAATGCCGTTGTCGTTGAGCGTGCGGATCACTTCCAGCGCGGATAACACGCCAAAGTTACCGTCGAATTTGCCGCCGGTCGGCTGGGTATCGATATGGCTCCCGGCGACGATGGGCGGCAGGCTGTTATTCCGCCCGGCGCGGCGCATAAAGACATTGCCGATTTGGTCTATTTCCACTGACAGCCCGGCCGCTTTGCCCCAGCCGACCACCAAATCGCGCCCCTGGCGATCAAGGTCGGTGAGCGTCAGGCGACAACAGCCACCTTTTGGCGTCGCACCGATTTGCGCCAGATCCATCAGCGACTGCCACAGGCGCGGGCCATTAATACGCAGGTCGCCCGTCGCAACCACGGCGTCCGGCGCGGAGATCGTTTCACTCATCTTTTTTCTCCCAGGTTAACGTTGCACGGCCTGCGGCGCACGATGGCGCTCCCAGACCGCGGCGGCGCTGAAATCCGGTCCGAAGGCCGGGCGTTTGATATAGCGTCCTGCGCCTTCACGCGCGCGCAGTTCCCCGTCAGCCCAGACCACCACGCCCTGGCTGAGGGTATAAGCCGGGACGCCGGTGACGACGCGGCCCTCGAAAATAGTGAAGTCGTTGCGTGAATGATGGGTCGCAGCAGACAGCACCTTGCTGCCCTGTGGGTCCCACAGCACCAGATCGGCATCCGCGCCGGGCGTGACCACACCTTTACGCGGGTAGATGTTAAAGAGCCGCGCGGTATTGGCAGAGGTGATGGCGACAAACTCACTCGGCGTCAGACGACCACTGTTAACGCCTGCATCCCATAACACCATCATCCGTTCCTCCACGCCGCCGCAGCCGTTCGGGATTTTGGTGAAATTATCCCGTCCGGCGGCTTTCTGGCTGGCGCAGAAGGTGCAGTGATCGGTGGCGGTGGTATGAAGCTGACCGGACTGCAAACCGTGCCACAGCGCAGCCTGGTGCGATTTATCGCGAAACGGCGGGCTCATGACATGGGCGGCAGCGAAGGCGAAATCGGGGTGACGGTAAACGCTGTCATCTACCACCAGATGGCCCGCCAGCACTTCGCCGTAAACGCGCTGACCGCGGCCGCGCGCGCGGGCAATCGCTTCCGCCGATTCCCGGCAGGAGACATGCACGACGTAAATCGGCACGCCCATAATGCTGGCGACGGTAATCGCGCGGTTGGCGGCTTCGCCTTCCACTTCCGGCGGTCGCGAGAGGGGATGCGCCTCCGGGCCAGTGATCCCTTGCTTCAGCATCTCCTGTTGCAGCAGATACACCATCTCGCCATTTTCCGCATGCACCGTTGGCATGGCGCCTAACTCCAGGCAGCGGCGGAAACTGTTCATCAGCGTTTCGTCGTCGCACATGATGGCGTTTTTGTAGGCCATAAAGTGTTTAAAACTGTTCACCCCTTCCTGCTGTACAAGCTGCCCCATATCCTCGCGCACGCTCTCATCCCACCAGGTAATAGCGACGTGGAAGCTGTAGTCGGCGGCGGCTTTTTCTGCCCAACCGCGCCACTGCTGATACGCCTCCATCAGCGGTTGCTGCGGATTGGGGATAACAAAATCGATAATCGTCGTGGTACCGCCCGCCAGCGCGGCGGCGGTGCCGCTGTAGAAATCATCGACCGTCGTCGTGCCCATAAACGGAAAATTCATATGGGTATGCGGATCGATGCCGCCGGGCATCACATACAGGCCTCCGGCATCCACGATTTCCGTGTGTGCCGGAAGATCCCACAGTGAGGCGTCGCCGACGGCGGCGATCAGGCCATCAACGCACAACACATCGGCGCGGCGCTGGCAGTCCGCATTGACCACCGTGCCGCCTTTAATCAACACATTACGCATGCTCTTCTCCTGTGCCTGACCCGGTTTACGCCGTGGTCGCCATCGGGTTATTGGGGTGGGTTGTCCAGTTGGCGTACTGGTCGGAAACCACGTTTCCGGTGCGTTTATCCACTTCGCCGGGTTGCAGGTGGCGCAGCGAAATACAGTTTTCTACCGGGCAAACCGAGGCGCAGAGGTTGCAGCCAACGCAATCTTCCTCGCGTACGGCAAAGTGGCGCTCGCCCATCAGGCTGGTGGAGATCGCCTGGTGCGATGTGTCTTCGCACACCAGGTGGCAGCGCCCGCACTTGATGCAGCTTGTCTGGTCGATGACCGCTTTTTCGACGTGATTGAGGTTGAGGTAGCGCCAGTCGGTAACGCTGCCCAGCGCCATGCCGCGAAAATCCTCCAGCGTGCGAAACCCTTTCTCATCCATGTAGTTTTCCAGCCCGCTTATCATGTCGCGCACAATCTGGAAGCCGTGCACCATTACAGCCGTACAGACCTGGACGGTGCCGCAGCCCAGCGCGATAAATTCGGCGGCATCGCGCCAGGTGGAGATACCGCCAATGCCGGAGATCGGTAAACCGCGCGTTGGCGCGTCGCGGCCAATTTCCGCCACCATATTCAGCGCAATGGGTTTCACCGCCGGGCCGCAGTAGCCGCCGTGGGAACCCTGATTGCCGGTGTGCGGCGTCATCAGCATCTGGTCGAGATCAACGCCCATCACCGAACTGATGGTGTTAATCAGCGAAACGGCATCCGCGCCGCCCGCTTTTGCCGCCCGCGCCGGGTAGCGAATATCGGTGATGTTCGGCGTCAGTTTGACGATCACCGGCAGGCGGCAATACTGCTTGCACCAGCGGGTGACCATTTCGATATACTCCGGCACCTGGCCGACTGCCGCGCCCATGCCGCGTTCGCTCATGCCGTGCGGGCAACCGAAGTTCAGCTCAATGCCGTCTGCGCCGGTGGCTTCCACCTGCGGCAGGATCCATTTCCACGCCTCTTCCTCACAGGGCACCATGATCGACACCACCACCGCCCGATCCGGCCAGCGCTGCTTAATCCGCGCGATCTCTTCGAGATTGGTCTCCAGCGAGCGGTCGGTGATCAGCTCAATATTGTTCAGCCCAAGAATACGGCGGTCCGCGCCGCGCAGGGTGCTGTAGCGCGGCCCGCAGACATTGACGACGTGCGGATCTATACCCAGCGTTTTCCACACCACGCCGCCCCAGCCGGCCTGGAACGCGCGTTCGACGTTGTACTCTTTATCGGTCGGCGGCGCTGAAGCCAGCCAGAACGGGTTGGGGCTGTGAATGCCGAGAAAATTACTGTGCAGATCAGCCATGAGAAGGCTCCTGGAAAAAGGTGGCATTGGCGGCATCGGCCTGCGAAATGGCGAGTGCCAGCAGGATGGAGCGGGCGGCGGCTTTGCCCTGTTTAACGGCATCGACGGTGAGATCCAGCCCGCCGGCGCAGCAGTCGCCGCCGGCCCAGACGCCGGGCAGGGAGGTGCGTCCTTCCTCATCAACGGCGATGCGCCCGCCGCTTAACGCCACGCCCTGCGCCGGGCGCGGATCGTAGGTTTGCCCAATCGCTTTCAGCACCATATCCGCCGCCAGCGTGAAGGTTTCACCACCAGGCGTCAGCCCGGCGTCGGTCTGTTGCATCAGGGAAAAGGTCACGCCGGTTAAGTGGTTATCCTGCTGTTCAAAGCGCAGCGGCGCGGCGAGAAAGCGCAATGTGACGCCGCACGCTTTTGCCCACTGCTGCTCTTTCAGGGAGGCTTTCATCTGGCTTTCGCCACGGCGGTAAACCAGGGTGACTTCGCGCGCGCCAAGCTTTTTCGCCTGTACGGCAGCATCCACCGCGGTCATCCCGCCGCCAATCACCACCACATTGCGGCCCACCGGCATCTGGCTGAGATCGGCGCACTGGCGCAGCTCGGCAATAAACTCGACGGCTTCGCGCACGCCGTGCGGCTCTGGCGTGTCGCTGTCGAGCGCATTCACGCCCGCTAAACCGGTGCCAAGGAATACCGCGTCATACTCTGCGCGCAGTTGCGCCAGCGTGAAGTGCTGGCCCAGCGTTTTGCTGCAATGCAGGGTGATGCCGCCCACCGACAGCAGCCACGCCACTTCCTGCGCCGGAAAATCCCCGGTCACTTTGTAACGGGCCAGGCCGTATTCGTTCAGGCCACCGGCTTTCGCACGGGCATCAAACAGGTCAATCTTATGCCCGGCGAGCGCCAGCGCATGTGCCACCGTCAGCCCGGCAGGCCCGGCGCCGACAATTGCCACGCGTTTGCCGCTGCTGGCGGCGCGGGTAAACAGCGGTTTGCCGGGGGCGGCGAAAAAGCGATCGGTGGCGTAGCGCTGCAAACGGGCGATATCCAGTGGACGACCGTCCTGCGCATTACGTACGCAGGCCTGTTCGCAAAGGGTTTCAGTCGGGCAGACGCGTGAGCAGGTGCCGCCAAGAATATTGGCCCGCAGGATCACTTCCGCCGCGCCGCGATCGTTACTCTGCGCAATGCGCTGAATAAAGCTCGGCACATCGATCTCCGCCGGGCAGGCGCGGGTGCAGGGGGCATCAAAGCAGTAGTAGCAGCGTTCCGCTTCCAGCACCGCCTGGGTGGAAGAGATCGCGGGGTCGCCATCGCTGAACGCACGGGCATACTCCGCGGGCGTCAGCCGACCGGGGCAGATCCCCGGCGTATCGAGTGTGTTCATCATGCCTCCTGAATAATCCTGACCAGATGGTTAAGTTTTCACAAATAGCCATGCGATTTGTATGCCATCTTGACGCGAATGGCAGCAGGGCAGGAGAAATCAGCGGTTCAGGGATCTTCAGGATCGATTGCACTAAAATGATCGTCGCATTTTGGTGCATTTCGCACCAAATTTGCCGATTATTGCTGCATTTAGCAGCAAGAAGGTTATTCCAGCCCGCAGATACGCCAGACGGCGCTCAGCACATGCTGCGTGGCGCGCGCCTGCATCGTGTCGCTGTGGGCATCTTCGCCGCAGACGGCTTCCACCTGGATATCGAAATCGGCATAGGTTTGCGTCATCGACCAGACGGTAAAGAAGAAGTGCGTGGTATCCAGCGCGCGCATTTTACCGGCGGCAATCCAGCCATCGAGGATGCGTGCTTTCTCTTCCACCAGTTGGCGCAGTTCGCTTTTCAGTAACGGATGCACGACTTGCGCGCCTTGCAGGATCTCGTTGGCAAAGAGTTTGGAGGCTTCCGGGCGGCTGAAACTGAAGTGGATTTTGCGCCCGACATACTCCGCCAGCGCGCTTTTTGGCTCGGCGCTGGCGCAGATCCCCTCCAGCGGCGACAGCCAGTCGTGGAGAATGTTTTCCAGCACCCGCAGGTAGAGATTGTGTTTGTTACCAAAGTAGTAGTGCAGATTGGCTTTCGGCAGACCTGCGGCGTCGGCAATCTGTTGCATCGTCGCGCCGCGAAAGCCGTAGCGGGCAAACACGCGCTCCGCCGCTGGCAGGATAATGGCCTCGTTATCCTGACGAATGCGTCCCTTATCGGGTGACTCCACCACGCCGTGGAGAAGAACCTCATTCATAGTGTACTCCGTGAGAAAACCGCCCTCCCTGGCGGCGGGGGTTATTTCAGTTTGGCGGCGGCGTCCCAGACTTCGTGCGTCATACCGCTGTCGCCCGGATCTTTCTTGATAACCGGCGTATCGCCACCGCTGTGCAGCAACACGTCGATAGTGCGGCGGTACGCGGCCGGATCGAGATAGCCGATTTTCGGCGTATTGGCATTGGTGATAAGCTTCGCCACGTTCTCCATCTGGCGAGTTTGCACCTCTTCCGTGGCAGCGCCGGAGGCATCTTCTGCCACCACGATTTTCGCCGCTTCATCCGGGTGTTTCACCGCGTAATCCCAGCCTTTAAACGACGCTTTGAGGAATTTCGCCATTTTGCTGACAAAGGCCGGATCTTTCAGATCGGAGCCGAGGACATACAGCCCATCTTCCAGCGTGGAAACACCCTGATCCTCATACGGGAAGGTGATTAAGTCGTCCTGCTTCAGCCCGGCGTCGATCAACTGCCAGTATTCGTTGTAGTTCATGGTCGAAATACAGGCGGCCTGATCCTGCAACAGCGGATCAACGTTAAAGCCCTGTTTTAAAATGGTGATGTCTTTACCCGGTTTGAGGCCCAGCTTGTTCATCCAGTTAAAGAACGGGTATTCGTTGCCGCCGTACCAGACGCCAAGGGTTTTGCCTTTGAAATCGGCCGGGGTTTTGATGCCGCTCGATTTTTTACAGGTCAGCATCATCCCGGAACGATCGTACACCTGGGCGATATTCACCAGCGGCACGCCCGCTTCGCGCGAGGCCAGCGCATCCGGCAGCCAGTCGACAATCACATCGGCGGATTTACCGGCAATCACCTGCACCGGGGAGATATCCGTGCCACCGGGTTTAATGGTGACATCCAGCCCTTCATCCTGATAAAACCCTTTTTGCTGCGCCACGTAGTAACCGGCGAACTGCGATTGCGGCAGCCACTTCAGTTGCAGTGTGACTTTCTCGGCGGCGGCCGCCTGAAAGGCCAGTACAGACATTGCCGCCAGCAACAAACCCCGGCGCAAAGCGAAACTTTTTATCATTAGAGAACTCCTCGGGTTAGTGAGCCTACATCGATTAATGTTTTACTTCTGAGCGGCGCTCCCACGTAGCGTGGGGTGCCAGAAATTCACGCGCCGGTCGAGCTGAACCAGCAGGCTGTAGAACAGAGAACCGGCGATCGAGGCGACAACAATCGCCGACCACACCACCGGCATATGCATGCGCGCCGACTCGGTGGAGATGCGAAAGCCCAGCCCGGCGGTCGGCGAACCGAAAAATTCCGCCACAATCGCGGTGATAAGCGACAGCGTGGCATTCACTTTCAGGGCGCTGAAAATAAACGGCATCGCGGCAGGCAGACGCAGCACCCGCAGGCTTTGTCCTGGCGTTGCGGCGTAGCAATACATCAGTTCCTGCTCCAGTTTGCCGCTGGCTTTTAACCCGGCCAGCGTATTGACCAGCGCCGGGAAGAAGGTCACCAGCGTGACCACCGCGGCTTTGGAGGGCCAGTCAAAGCCAAACCACATCACTGCAATCGGTGCGACGCCGACCAGCGGAACGGTGCTGGTGAGGCTGGCCACCGGCAGTAATCCGCGTTGTAAAAACGGCAGGCGATCAATAAGAATTGCCACGCCAATCCCCAGCCCGCTGCCGAGCAGATAACCTGCCAGCACGGATTTGATCACCGTTTGCAGCACATCGCCCGCCAGCAGCGGCACGCTATTGACCAGCGCGGCAAGAATGTCCAGCGGCGCGGGCAGAATGACCTGCGGAACGGCAAAACCGGTAACCAGAATCTGCCAGAACCACAGTAGCCACAGGCCGAGCAGCGCCGCGACGCTGGCGGCCGGAAGCGTTGAACGCGCCAGACGTTGCACGCTGACCATCGCCAGCAGCGCCACGGCGCCCAGCGTCAGACCGTAAATCGGCTGCCACGCCAGCCACAGTACACTCGCCAGTAAAGTGACGGCGAACAGAGCGCCGCGCAGACGGCTGAAGGCGGCGGTGCAGCCTGCCAGCGCGCACAGCACCAGCAGGACATTGACCAGCAACAGCGGAGCCGATAACGGCGTTTGCCCGCTCAACTGGATCAGCGACAGCATCAACAGCAGCAGCGCGCCGACCAGCAAAAACGTGCCGGGTATCGCAGTGCGTTTCATCATCCCCCCTTACGCTGGCGCATCACCAGCCGTTCCGTGAGTGTGACCAGCCCGGTTAACACCAGTCCAAGCAGCGAGGCCATCACCAGCGCCGACCAAATCTGAATGGTGTTGCCATAGTAGGAGCCGGTCAGCAGGCGTGCGCCCAGCCCGGCCTGCGCCCCGGTGGGCAACTCAGCCACCATCGTGCCGACCAGCCCGCTGGCAATAGCTACGCGAAACGCCGGAAACAGATACGGCAGCGAAGAGGGCAGGCGCACTGTCCAGAAGATATCGACCCGCCGGGCAGCCCAGGTGTGCATCAGTTCCATCTCCATCTTTTGCGGCGAGCGCAGCCCCTGCACGGTGGCGATGGTGACCGGGAAGAAGCAGAGATACATGGCGATAGTGGCTTTGGGCAGCATGCCGGTGATGCCGACGCTGCCCAGAATGATCAGCACAATGGGCGCGATTGCCAGCACCGGGATGGTTTGTGAGGCGACGATCCACGGCAGTAGGGCTTTATCCAGCGTGCGCGAGTGAACAATGCACACTGCCAGCACCACGCCGAGCACTACGCCCATGGCAAAACCCGTCAGCGCTGCGCTGGCGGTGACCCAGGTATGCAACAGCAGGTTACGCGGCGAGGTGAGCGGCCACTGGGTGATGCTGTTCCAGATATCGATGGCAATCTGGTGCGGCGCGGGCAGCAGCGGACGGCTGGCATTCAGCGCCGCCTGCATCACATCGTGATAATTCCACGCGCCGCGCGGGGCCAGTACGCGGTCAATCACGCCGGGCGCATTCAGCGCCAGCGCCAGCAGATACCACAGCACCAGCGCGACCAGCAGCACCATGCCGACCGGCAGCGCGTTCGCAATAAGACGCCGCTCAGCGATCATGATGCCCCTCCACCAGCGCTTCGCGCACCTCCTGCGCCAGCGCGAGGAACGCGGGCGTATTGCGGATCGCCAAATCGCGCTGTGCCGGAAGCGGGGAGTCGATCACCTTCACGATGCGCCCCGGACGCGGCGACATCACCACGATTTTGGTCGACAGATAGACCGCTTCGGCAATGGAGTGGGTCACAAACACCATTGTGCGCTGCTCGTTGTACCACAGTTGCTGAAGCTGCTGGTTGAGGTTGTCGCGGGTCAGTTCATCGAGCGCGCCAAAGGGTTCATCCATCATTAAAATCTTCGGCTCAAAGCCGAGCGCCCGCGCGATAGATACGCGCTGCTGCATGCCGCCCGAGAGCTGCCACGGGTACTTTTTCTCAAACCCCTTCAGGCCAACGCGTGAAAGCTGCTCACGGGCGATTTCATCGCAGCGCTCTGGCGGTACGCCCTGGATCTGCAACGGCAATTTGACGTTGGCTATCACGGTGCGCCACGGCAACAGCACCGGCGCCTGAAAGACATAGCCGTAAGCCCCGGCCTGGCGCGCTTCCGACGGCGACATATCGTTCACCAGTACATCGCCGGAGGTAATCGGTTCAAGATCGGCAATGACCCGCAGCAGGGTGGTTTTGCCGCAGCCGGATGGTCCGATAAACGAGACAAACTCGCCCTGGCGAATCGTCAGGTTAATGTCCTGTAACGCGTGTACGGGTTTATCCGCCGCCGGATAGATAACGCTGGCCTGACTGACGGTTATGGCGGGCCTCGCTGTGGCGCTGGCGCTCTTTAAGGACACCACGGCGCTCTCCTCAGCAAACATCACCTGGCTCATCCTGCTCCCCCTGTTTTTTGACTAACTGGTTAGGTTTCTTTTTCACCATGCCATTTTTGTGCCAGGGGTTAATTTCCGCGTTTTTACCGCATTTAGCTGCACGATAATGAATTTTGCTCATCAATTTAGTGCAGATGTCGGCGCGTTTGCTTTGTGATGGGGCAGGAAGGGGATCGGGGCGAGAAAAGGCAGCATAAACAGGCGCAGCGCGCGTGGTTAGTGACAGTTGTCGTATTTCTGCGTGCCAGTGGCGCGAAAAGAATGATCGACGTCATACATCTTTCGCGCTGTGCGCTTTACGTATTGCCAGGATTAATCCGATTGACTACTATAACTACACCCTCTTACAGAGCTAACGCCACATCAATTGTGAGTGCCGGAGATAAGCGCCGGGCGGGGGTAAAACCTTGCAGTACTTAGCTACACTTAAAACACCAGGCCCTGGCATCAGCCGGGGCGTTTTATTTTGTACGTCAGCCAAACCCCCTTCCTGCAGGAAGAGGGCGGTCACTCAGTCACGGTCGATGGCAAACGGCTGCCAGGCCTGGCGTACCGGCATCACTTCCACGCGGTTGATATTCATATGATCCGGCAGCGTCGCGATGTAGAACATCTGTTCGGCAATATCCTGCGCGGTCAGCGGCGTAGTGCCGCGATAGAGGTTATCCGATGCGGCCTGGTCGCCTTTGGTGCGCACCAGCGTAAATTCCGTTTCCGCAATCCCCGGCGCCAGATCGGTCACGCGCACGCCGGTACCGAGTAAATCGCAGCGCAGGTTATAGCTGAACTGCTTCACAAATGCTTTGGTCGCGCCATAAACATGGCTGCCAGGGTAGGGCCACTGCCCGGCAATCGAACCAATATTGATAATAGACGCGCCTGCGCCGTGTTGAATCAGCGTCGGCAGCAGGGCGTGGGTCACGTTGACCAGCCCGGTCACGTTGGTGTCGATCATGGTCTGCCAGTCTTCAAGATCCACGCGCTGCGCAGGTTGCGGCGACAGCGCCAGCCCGGCGTTATTGATAAGCGCGGTAATATCGGCGAACTCAGCCGGCAGCGCTGCCACGGCGCTTTTCACCGAATCTTTATCGCGGACATCCAGCTCAATAATATGCACCGGTACTTTTCCCTGAAGGCGGTCTTTAAGGCTTTCGAGACGCGCCAGACGACGCCCGCTCAGCACCAGCGACCAGCCCGCATCGGCAAATACCTGCGCTGCCGCTTCGCCAAAACCGGAGGTTGCGCCGGTAATAAACACCACTTTCTTTGCTTCACTCATCGTCTTCTCCTGTGCGGGGTTGTGACGTCACTATAAAAACGCCCGCCTTCGCCAGACAGTGCCAGTTGCTCTGTCGCGGTGTGACACCTGTGTCACATGTTGCTAACACGACTGGCTCTATCCGGGGTTTGCCCGCGCGCCGCATGATACGGACAACAATAACGGCATGAGAGGAGCAGGATATGAAACTGGCACTTCAGAGCGAGATGGCGATAACCAACGACGACGTACGTCAACTGGACCGGTCGTATGTGTTTCATTCATGGTCGATGCAGGGCAACCTTAACCCGATGGTGATTGCCGGAGCGAAAGGCTGTGAGTTGTGGGACTACGAAGGCAATACGTATCTCGATTTCAGCAGCCAACTGGTTAACGTCAATATTGGTTATCAGCATCCGCGCGTGCTGGCGGCGATGAAAGCGCAACTCGACGAACTGGTGACAATCGCACCGGCGACGGCCAACCTGGCGCGCGGCGAAGCGGCCAAACGCATTGTCTCGCTGGCGCCGGAAGGTTTCAGTAAAGTCTTCTTTACCAACGCCGGGGCGGATGCCAACGAAAACGCCATCCGTATGGCGCGTCTCTACACCGGGCGCGACAAGATTTTCTCCGCCTACCGTTCCTATCACGGCAATACCGGTAGCGCGATTGCTGCCACCGGCGACTGGCGACGCGTACCGAACGAATATTCACGCGGGCATGTGCACTTCTTTAACCCGTACCTCTATCGCAGCGAATTCAACGCGACGACGGAAGCCGAAGAGTGCGCACGCGCGCTGGCGCACCTGCGCCGCATGATTGAGGTTGAAGGGCCGACGTCTATCGCCGCGATCCTGCTCGAATCCGTACCGGGAACGGCCGGTATTCTGGTGCCGCCGGAAGGCTATATGAAGGGCGTACGCGCGTTGGCCGATGAGTTTGGCATTGTGCTGATCCTCGATGAAGTAATGGCCGGTTTTGGCCGCACCGGTAGCTGGTTCGCTTTTGAGCAGGATGGCATCGTGCCGGATCTGATCACCTTTGCAAAAGGCGTTAACGCCGGTTATGCGCCCGCAGGCGGCGTACTGATTTCGGAACCGATTTCGCGCTACTTTGACGATCACTTCTTCGCCGGCGGTCTGACTTACTCTGGTCATCCGCTGGCAATGGCCGCGATTGTCGCCACGCTGGATGCGATGAAAGAGGAGAAAGTGGTGGAAAATGCGGCGCTGGTGGGTAACGGCGTGCTGCGTCCGGGGCTTGATGCGCTGGCGGCGAAACATGCGCTGATTGGCGATGTGCGCGGGCGCGGCATGTTCCAGGCGATGGAACTGGTCAGCGATCGGCAGAGCAAAAAACCGCTGGCGGCGACAGAGATGGGAGCCATCAAAGCGGCGCTCACGCAGGCCGGTATTTTGAGTTTTATCGTCGAAAACCGCATCCACGTGGTGCCGCCTTGCACCATGAGCGCGGAAGAAGTGAATAAAGGCCTGGACATCTTTGACCGTGTTTTGGCGCAATTTGGTCACTTCGCGAAATAATTCCTCCGGCGTCAGAGCTTTCTGACGCCAAATCTGATCAGTTAACTGATTTGAAAAGCTTTTTTAAAAACGAACCCCCCAATTTTTAGCACTATATTCCGGCCCACAGACTTGATAAAACATCTCTTTTACATCTGTCTTTTTTGCCGGGGAGATAAACGTGCCGGAAACCAATCACTTCGGTCAAACAGTTGGCGACAGGTTGCCGCGCTGGAACGGTGTTCAACCGTTGCCGCGCAGCGTGTTGCCGGGCCAATATTGTCGGCTGGAACCGCTCGACGCCAGAACGCATACGCACGATCTCTTGCAGGCTTATGCACAGGCGGAAGATGACAGCGGCTGGACCTGGCTGGCGGGCGAACGGCCTGACGGGCTGGAAAGTATGGCGCGCTGGATCGTCGGTAAAACGATCGACACCCGCGTAGTGCCTTTTGCCGTGGTGGAAAATGCCAGCGGTGATGCGCTCGGCGTGATTGCCTGGCTGGCGATCAACGCCGACAACGGTTCGGTAGAGATTGGCCATGTCACCTGGTCGCCGCAGATGCAAAACAGCGTTCTCGGCACGGAAGCGATATGGCTGATGCTGCGCCACGCTTTTGCCTGCGGTTATCGCCGCGTGGAGTGGAAATGTGATTCGCTGAATGTCGCCTCGCGCCGCGCGGCGGAACGCATCGGTTTCACCTGGGAGGGACGTTTTCGCCAGCATATGGTGCGCAAAGGGCGCAATCGCGATACCGACTATTTATCGATACTGGACAGCGAGTGGCCGCTGCGCGACGCCGCCATTTCCGCGTGGCTGAATGCGGATAACTTTGACGCGCAGGGGCAACAAAAACAGAAACTTGATAGCTTTCACGAACAGCAGTAAGCCACCGCGCACCGGTGGCTTCCGGTGCGCCGCATTACCCCATCCGGTGTTCGCCGCGTACCAGCGCGCCACGGTCAAAGAAGCGCTCAATCACGCCATTGGCCATAAATGCGGCCCGGTCAGACATATGGGCAATCACATCGGCATCATGGCTGACCAGCAGATAGCTCATGCCGTGCTGCTGCTTCAGGCGGTTAAGCAGGTTAAGAATTTCAGCCTGCACCGACATATCCAGCGCCGACGTCGGTTCATCCAGCAGCAGAATTTTTGGTCGCAGTAACAGTGCGCGGGCGATCGCCACGCGCTGGCGCTGGCCGCCGGAGAGCTGGTGCGGGTAACGCCGCGCGGCATCCACCGGCAGCCCAACCTGCTCCAGCGCGGTCGCCACTTGTTGGTCAATCTCCGGTTCGCCGTGGATTTTCAGCGGCTCCGCCAGCGTGCGCCACAGCGTATGGTTCGGATGCAGCGAGGCGTAAGGATCCTGAAAGACCATCTGCACATTGCGCCGCAGCGCGCCCTGATAACGCGTTCCGGCTTTCACCGGCTGGCCGAACAGCGACAACTGGCCCTGCCATTCGCGCTGCAAACCTGCCAGCACGCGCAGCAGGGTGGATTTTCCGCAGCCGGACGCGCCAATCAGGCTGAAGGTTTCGCCTTCTTCCACGCGCAAACTGGCGCCTTTCACCACCGTTTTCTCAGCAAAAGTGACCTGCAACTGTGTGATATCAACGATGCTCATCATTCGCCTCCGTGAAGGAGTGGCTGCGATCCAGCGTCGGCAGCATCTGGCCCCAGGTCTCCGCGCCCGGTCGGCAGGTCCACAGCGTGCGGGTGTAGGGATGCTGCGCATCAGGCAGATCGCTCGCCGCCATCGTATCCACGCATTCCCCCTGATACATCACCATCACCCGGTGGCAGTGCTGCGCCACCAGCGGCAGATCGTGGCTGATAAGCAGCAGCGCCATTTGCCGTTGTTCGCACTGGGCGACCAGCAGTTCAAGGATCTGGTTACGCAGGCGCGCATCCAGCGCGGAAGTGGGTTCATCGGCAATCAGCACCTGCGGATCGTTAACCAGCGCAAGGGCGATCATGACCCGCTGCCCCATACCGCCGGAGAGTTCGCCGGGGTAACGTTGCAGCACCGTCGGTTCGAGTTCCACGGCTCGCAGCGCCTGATGGATCTTCTCCAGCCGCTGCTTGCGGTTCAGCCGCTGGTGGAGCGTCAGCGCTTCATCCAGCTGTGCCAGCACGGTTTTCACCGGGTTCAGCGCGTAGCGCGGATCCTGCAACACCATGGCGATATCGTTGCCGCGCAGCGCGCGCCAGCCGCGATCGTTGAGCGTGGTGACATCCCGCCCCAGCACGTTCAACGTGGTGGCGCTGACGTGACCCGGCTTGCGCACCAGCCCCATCAGGGCGCGGGCGGTCATTGATTTTCCCGAACCGGATTCGCCGACCAGCGCCAGCCGCTCGTTGCCCAGCGTAAAGCTCAGGTTTTTCACTACCCGCGAGCCGGGGTAGTCGATATTCAGGCCGCTTACCGCGACGCGTGTCTCAGTCATGTTGCGGCTCCAGTACATCGCGCAGGCCGTCGCCCAGCAGGTTGAAAGCGAGGCTTGCCAGTAAGATCACCGCACCAGGCGCTGCGGCAATCCACCATTGATCGAAAATCACCTGCATACCGTCGGCGATCATCGCGCCCCATTCCGCCATCGGCGGGCGCGCGCCTAAGCCTAAGAAACCCAGCCCGGCGGCAGCCAGAATGATGCCCGCCAGATCGAGCGCGAGGCGCACAATCGCCGAGGGCAAACAGAGCGGCAGAATATGGCCAGACAGCAGCCGCCAGCCGCGAATGCCCATCATTTCGGCGGCGGCCAGATAATCACTGTGACGCAAACGCTGGATCTCGCTACGCGCCTGGCGGGCGTAAGCGGGCCAGGTGGTTAGCGCCAGCGCCAGCGCACCGTTCACCAGCCCTGGGCCAAGCATGGCGACAAAGGCAAAGGCGAGGATCAGGCGCGGCATCGACATCACCACATCGGTAAAGCGCATCAGCACGCGCTCCAGCCAGCCGCCGTAATAGCCGGAAACAATACCGATCAGCAGCCCGACGGGCAGAGTAATGGCGGTCACCAGCGCCACCAGACCGAGCGCCGGGCGGGTGCCGTAAATCAGCCGCGAGAGCAAATCGCGCCCGTAGCTGTCGGTGCCGAGCCAGTATTGCGCACCTGGAGCCTGCAAGCGCGCGGCGGCGTCCTGCCAGTTGGGATCGCGCGGCGCGAGCCACGGCGCAAAGAGGGCAATCAGCAGCAGCAGGGCGACAATCAGCAGCCCGCTAAACGCGGCGGGCGAGCGGCGCAGACGGCGCAGAAAAAGAGTCGTCGGCATCAGCGCACCCTCGGATCGGTTAACCGTACCAGCAGGTCGGTCAGGTTATTGATCAGCACAAAGCAGACACCGATCACCAGCGTACCGCCCATGATGGCGGTGGTGTCACCAGCGAACAGCGCCGTGGTGAGATAACGGCCAATGCCGGGCCAGGAGAAGACCGTTTCGGTGAGTACCGCGCCTTCCAGCATGCTGGTGTACGCCAGCGCGATCACCGTCAGCAGCGTACCGCGAATATTCGGCAGCACATGGCGCAGCAAAATGGTCCTCTCGCCTGCGCCTTTGGCACGCGCCAGCAAAATGTACTCTTTGTTCATCTCGCTCAGGCAGGCAGAGCGGGTAAGGCGGGTAATGCTTGCCAGCGAATAGTAGGCCAGCAGCAGCACCGGCAGCAGCAGGTGGCTGAGCGCATTTTTAAACGCGCCGCTGTCGCCGGAAAGCCAGGTGTCGATCAGCGCAAAACCCGTGCGCGGCGTGACGGTGTACTGGTAGATATCATCAAGCCTGCCCGGCCCGGCGCTCCATTGCAGGCGGGCGTAAAACAGCGCCAGCATCAACAAACCCAGCCAGAAAATTGGCACCGAGTTGCCGAGCAGCGTAAAGGTGCGCACCGCCATATCCCACAGCGAGCCTTTAAAGCGCGCGCATAAAACGCCCGCGATCACGCCGAGTACGCTGCCGACAATCAGTGCCAGCGTCGCCAGCTCCAGCGTCGCCGGAAACGCGGCGAGCAGATCCTGCAACACCGGCTGCCCGGTGGCGCTGGCGGTGCCTAAATCGCCATGGGCCAGGTTCACCAGGTAGTGCCAGAACTGCACCGGCAAAGGCTGGTCCAGCCCCAGTTGATGACGAACCTGATCGTAGGTGGACTGGCTGGCATGATCGCCGACAATCTGCAAAACCCGGTCAACGGGGGAGAAGGCCGACAGCGAAAAGGTCACCAGCAGCAGGCCAAAAAGCGTCAGGGCCAGCGTGAGCAGCCCCTGAAATAGCGCGAGCAGAGGGCGTTTTATGCGCCGCTCTGCTCTGTTGGGTAAGACCACTGACATGGAAAAACTCGTCTTCAGCGAAAGAACCCTCCCGCGCGGGCGGGAGGCGGAAACGTTACTTGGTGACGCGGTCGTACCACACCATATCCGCATTCAGCCCCTGCTGGTAGCCTTTCACGTTATCGCGCACCACGATCTGCGTTTTGCCCTGATCAACAAAGACATACGGCGAGTTGTGCTGCAACTCCTGCTGCATTTTCTTGTACAGTTCGAGGCGTTTTGCCGCATCCGGTTCGGCCACCGCTGCCAGCGTCTCTTTATTCAGTTGCGGGATCTGCCAGCCGTTCAGCCCGGCCACGGTGCTGGATTTACCATCGTTCCAGGCAAAAGCGCTGGCGTTCGAGTGGGCGTCGAAGTAATCCGGGATCCACAAACGAATCGCCGCCTGATGCTGTTTCGCGCGTACGCGAGCGTACACCTGGCTACCCGCTGCGGGCAGCAGATCCACTTTCACGCCGCCCTGGGCGAAGCTGGCCTGCATTGACTGGGCAATGGTGATAAACGGCGGTTTGTTCTCAACATCCAGCGTGAAATGCGCGTCTTTAATGCCCGCTTTGGCGAGGATCGCTTTGGCTTTCGCCGGATCAAAGGTGAACGGGTTATCCTCCAGTGCGCCCGGCAGGCCGACCGGCAGGAAGCTCTGGTGCACAAAATACTGGCCTTTCAGCAGATCTTTGGTGATGCCGTTGTAATCAACCAGCCAGCGCGCGGCTTCCCAGAACGCCGGGTTGTTCAGCAGCGGGTTGGCGCTGTTGGCGGTGTTAAACACCAGGTAATTCTGCTCGGCGGACGGAATGCTCAGCACTTTCACGCCTTTCTTATCCGCCAGCGCGCTGATTTGATCGGCGCCCAGATCGCGCGCGACATCGGCATCGCCCTGCTGGATCAGCAGACGGCGGGAAGCCGGATCCGGCACGTTTTTAATGATGATGTTTTTAAGCTTCGGCGCGCCGCCAGGCGCGCTGGCGTTGGCATCCAGCACGATGGCCTGGTGCGGCTGGTAGACGCGCATTTTAAACGCGCCGCTGCCCGCCGAGTGCATCTTCAGCCAGGCGTTGCCGAAGTCATTGCCCTGCACATTGGCGCTGACCAGCTTCTCATCGACGATCGAGGCAATCGGCGTGGAGAGAATATTCAGCGCTACCGCCGGGCTGACATCCGCCGTCCAGTGCAGTTGCAGGGTGTGGTCATCCACTTTCTTCAACTGGCTGGCAATATTATCCGGCTGCCAGCCCAGCACGTTGAGGATAAACGCCGGGGATTTGTTGAGCGTCACCGCGCGGGTATACGAGAAAATCACATCTTCCGGGCGCAGCGGGTTGCCGGAGGCAAATTTCGCGTCGCGCTTCAGTTTGATGGTCAGGGTTTTTGCCGCTGCGTCTGCCTGCCAGCTTTCGGCCAGGATCGGGGTGATTTTTTCCGGGTTTTCACGATCGGGCTGCACCAGGCGCTGGTACAGGCTTGGCACGGTCTGAATACTGGAAAGCTCGTTCGCTTCCGCTGGGTCAAGGCTGACAATATCGTCTAAACCCTGGGCAACCACCAGCGTATCCGGCGGTGTTGCCGCGTAGCTGGCAGCAGAAAGAAGCGCCAATACGACAACAGAGAGCAGTTTTTTAGTCATAAGAAATCCCTGAAAAGTTAATACGATGTGATTATTTTGTACCGCTAAGGTAGGCCAGCTTCTGACGTTTCTTAAAGTTTAAATTCATCTTTCTATATGCTGCCTGCGCATAAGCCAGATTGTTTTTGCATTAGGGGAAAGATGCGCGGGGCGAGCGCCCCGCGCAGAGAGAATTACTTCGTCGAGCGCGCCAGTTGCACTGCGTTTTGCCAGTCAAACCAGCGTTTTTGCAAGCGGCCATGACGCGCCATATCCGGCTGAAAAGTAATGTGTTCCGGCAGGTAGCGGCGCAGCTGCTCGGCATCAATGCGCAGCAGCGCTTTACGCGCCAGCAGCGCCGCGCCGATTGCCGATAGCTCCGGAACATCGCTGCGCATCACCGGGCAGCCAAGCAGATCCGCCTGGTACTGCATTAGCCAGTCATTCTTCGTCGGCCCGCCGTCCACCATCAGCGCCTTCAGCGTGAAATCACCGTGCTGGCGCATGGCGACCACCACATCAGCAATTTGATAAGTGATGGACTCCAGCGCGGCGCGAATCAGATGCGCGCGTTTAACGCCGCGGCTTAAACCGTGGATCAAACCGCGCGCCTGCTCATCCCACCACGGCGCGCCCAGCCCGGTTAGCGCCGGAACAAAGTAGACGCCAAGCGTGGAATCCACCGACGCGGGCAGCGCGCTGAGCGCCTGCGCCAGTTCGGCTTCCGGCAGCTCGCTCAGCCCGGTGCTTTCAACCATCCACGCCACCGCATCGCCGGTGTGCGGAATATTGCCTTCCAGCCCGTAAACCAATTTTTCGCCGTCGTGCCAGGCGACGGTCGTCGCCAGTGATTTCACGTCACCCTGCGCCGGTGCAACCGGCACCATCACCGACGAGCCGGTGCCGTAAGTTGCTTTAACGCAGCCCGCCGCGCCCAGCCCGTGGGCGAACAGCGCAGCGTGGGAATCGCCAATCATCGCCAGCAGCGGAATACCGTCCGGAATGCCCGCCAGCCCCTGGGTGTGACCGAATAATCCGCTGGAGGGGCGGATTTCAGGCAGCGCCCGGCGCGGAATGCCGAACAGTTCCAGCATGCCGTCATCCCACTCGCCGCGTTGCAGATTCAGCAACTGGGTGCGCGAAGCGTTGGAATAATCACAGCAAAACGCTGCGCCGCCGGTGAAGTGCCACAGCAGCCAGCTATCGATCGTGCCAAGGCAAATCTCGCCCTGTTCCGCCAGCGCGCGGGCGTTGGGCGTGGCATCGAGCAGCCAGCGCATTTTCGAGGCGGAGAACAGCGGCGCGACCGGCAAGCCGGTCACGGCTTTAATCTCCGCTTCGCGCCCCTGTTCACGCAGGGCGTGGCAAAAATCGGCGGTACGCGAACACTGCCAGCTTAGCGCCGGGCCTAACGGTTGCCCGCTGGCGCGATACCAGCCGATGGCGGTTTCGCGCTGGTTGCTGATCGCCAGCGCCGCGACGTTGTGTGCGCCAACGGCGTCAATCACCTGGCGCACCACGGAAAGCGAGGCTTCCAGCAGCAGCTCGCCGGACTGCTCCACCCAGCCTTCGCGCGGCGTCTGGATGCTCAGCGGCCGCGCGCATTTGGCAACCACGGCACCGCTGGCGTCCAGCGCAATAGCTTTCGCGTTGGTGGTGCCTTCGTCCAGCGCGATAATGATCTCTTTATTCAGCGACATGGCGTCTCTCCCGGCGGCCTATTGATGGAGATACGTTTCGACGCCGAGATAACGGGTAAAGGCTTCGTGCAGGATCTCCGCGCTGTCCGCATGGTTCATCGCCACGTGGTGTTCGAAGCCGTTACGGCAGATCCACGCCAGCAGGTTTTCCAGGTTGGGCACCTGAATCACCGCGCGGCAGCCGACGGTATCGAGCGGATCGTCAACCGACTGCCCGGCACCGACATAGGCTTTGATCTCGCCGCTCAGATCGTCAGTACTTAAGCGGAAGTAGGTGAGCGCGCCCGCTTTCAGGCGGCCATGCACCGCGCCGCAGGTGTTCTCTTTGCCAACGGTGGTGCCGATGATATCGGCGGTGCCCATATGCGGGCTTTCGAGGCTGGCGGAAGCGAAGTTACCGCAGTGAAACAGCACACATTTGTTGCGATCGTCGCCAAAATTGTTGTTCCAGTCGGCAATGGAGGCCGGGCTCATATTGGCGCTCGCCAGCGCATACATCGACAGCGCGCCCATCACGTCCACTTCGCAGGCCGACGGCATTAACTGGCCGGACATCACGCTCATGATCGAACAGACGTTAATGCCGAGATTCTCCTGCAACGAGGTCCAGCACTGGATGGCGGTAGTGTCGATATCGTTGGCGATCACCCATTCGCTGATCACCACGAACAGTTTCGCCATCGTCACCAGTTTGTCGGCGGGAATGGCGCTGGCATCGGCGTTATCCAGCAGCAGGCGGCGTTTTTCATCGACGCGAATATCGTCATCGCGCAGGGTTTTGATGCGGGTAAAGACTTCGGAAAGATCGAGGGTTTCTACTGCAATCCCCAGCCGTTCGAGCAGTTTTTCGCTGTAACGCACGGTATTGAATCCGGCAGGCCGCGCGCCAATTGCGCCAACGCGCACGCCGCGCATGCTGCTGACCACCCGGCAAATCTGCTCAAAACGCCGCAGATCTTTTTCAAACACCTCGCCGCTTAACGCGCAAACATGCTGGGTGGTGAGGGTAAAGGGAATGCCATACTGGCGCAGGTTATTGCACAGGGAGATTTTGCCGCAGAAACTGTCGCGGCGCGTCGCCAGCCCCATTTTGTCCAGATTATCCTCTTCGGCCTGCACCAGCACCGGCACATTCAGCCCGGAAAGGCGCAGGGTTTCCGCCACCGCTTTTTCATCGCCAAAGTTGGGCAGCAGCACCACCACGCCGTGGATCTCATCGCGGTGAGCGCGGAACAGTTCCGCGCAGATTTTCGCATCCTGGCGGGTTTCTACACCGCCGAGTTCGGTTTGCGTCTCATCGAGCATAATGGTGTTGATGCCAAGACGGCTGAACAGCGCGACGGCCTGCTCGCGGGCTTCGGCGACCAGATAGCTTGGGAAGAAACCACGGTTGCCAATGATCACCGCCATGGTCAGTTGTTGCGGAATTCGGGACATTGTTCTCTCTCCAGTAAGATGTTCTTTTTATTGTTATTACCGCGCGCTCAGCAGTTCGCGGGCATTTTTTACCACGCCAGCCGCATCGATTTGATGCCGGGCGCGGGTTGCTGCGCGATCGGCGGCGATGGCGTATTGCCCGTCGGCAATGCCCAGCCGACGCAGCGGTAGTGCGCATCCGGCTTCGGCCAGGACTTCAGCCACCAGGCTGCCGACGCCGCCGTTGATGTTGTGCTCTTCGACGCTGACCACGGCGCGGTGGGATTTCAGCGCGGTCAGTAGCTGGGATATATTGCAGGGACGAATAGACGGTACACTGATAACACTGGCCTCAATACCTTCTGCTGCCAGTTGTGTGGCGGCTTCGACAATTTCATGGACCGTCGAACCCATCGCCACCAGCGCGATATCGCGCCCGCTCCGCAGTACATCAATGTTGCCCGGCGCAAAGCGGTAGCTTTCGTCATGCAGTTCCGGCAGCGCTTTGCCATCAAGGCGGATATAGACCGGGCCAACGTGGGC
>Ga0268248_100019_pt1 | contig 237908 bp, 205 predicted proteins | sample AgamicAtAme_FD_200856 | JGI IMG/M metagenome (GOLD analysis project Ga0268248, IMG submission 200856) | Agave microbial communities from Guanajuato, Mexico - At.Am.e (v2) (version 2) | ecosystem: Host-associated > Plants > Phyllosphere > Phylloplane/Leaf | place: Guanajuato, Mexico | collected... | reverse complement strand
CTTTTAGTCGAAATGGCCACCCAAAGTTGGGTGGCCATTTCGCATTTACGGGCACAATCCCCCGGTGATCGACCCCGGTCGACCGCCCGGGGATTGGGTTTCAGCGCCGGTGCCCACACCACCCAGAAACTGGAGCCTGTGGGCACCGGCGCTTCGCCGTACCCCGGCGTATCGATGGGGACGACCCCGGGTCTACGCTGACGGCACCGAGAAGGGACGCCGTCATGCTCTACACACACCTGGGGGTCGAGCCCCGGATCCACCCCGATGCCACCATCGCCCCCACGGCGGTGATCAGCGGCGACGTGAGGATAGGCGCCGGATGCCAAGTTCTCCACGGTGCGGTGATCACGTCCGAGGGGAGCCCCGTCGTCCTCGGCGACGACTCCATCGTGATGGAGAACGCCCTCGTGCGCGCGAGCTCGGCGCACGCCGTCCACGTCGGTGCCCACACCCTGATCGGCCCGATGGCGAGCATCGCGGGCGCCGACATCGGCGAAGAGGTCTTTCTCGCGACGGGTACGCGCATCTTCAACGGCGCGGTGGTGGGCGATCGCAGCGAAGTGCGGATCAACGCCGTCGTGCACGTGCGCACCCTGCTGCCCCCGGACACCGTCGTCCCGATCGCCTGGGTGGCCGTGGGGGATCCCCTGCAGATCCTCCCTCCCGACCGGCACGAGGAGATCTGGGCCGCACAGAAGGAACTCGACTTCCCGGGTTACGTCTTCGCCTTGGATCGGCAGACGCCCGATCTCATGGTGCAGCTCACGGAACGCTACGGTCGAAGCTTGTCGCGGCACCGGACGGACCGACGCGTCGACCACGAGACCGTCGACATCACGAAAGACGCGCCGCCCCTCTGAGAGAGGAGCGGCGCGCCGTATCGGTCCTGAACGTCAGCCGGTGTTCTGCAGACCGGCGGCCACTCCGCTCACCGACAGCAGCAGGAGGCGCTGGTGTTCGGCATCCGGAGTCGGGTTGTCGGAGTCCGCATCCCGCAGCGCGCGCAGAGCCCGGAGCTGCAGAAGCGAGAGCGCGTCGACGTAGGGACTGCGCATCTTGACGGCGCGCTGGAGGATGGGCTTGTTGCCCAGCAGGTCGCCTCCGGTGATGCGCTCGACCCAGGATCGGGTGAGGAGCATCTCGTCCATCACGAGCTGCGCGAGGTCGTCGCGGTCGCCGAGGGCCAGGTAGCGGCGGGCAATGCGCTCGTCGGCCTTGGCGAGGCTCATGGCGACGTTGTCGATCATCGTGCGGAACAGCGGCCACTGCTCGTACGCGTCGCGCAGACGCTGCTCGTCGCCCACAGCGTCGAGGGCGGTGCCCAGACCGAACCAGCCGGCGAGGTTGATGCGCGCCTGCGTCCACGAGAACACCCACGGGATGGCGCGGAGGTCCTCGAGCGATTCGACCGACAGACCGCGTCGCGCGGGACGCGAACCGAGCGCCAGATGTCCGAGTTCTTCCATCGGGGTGACCGTGGCGAACCACGGTGCGAAGCCCGGAGCCTTGACGAGGGCGAAGAACCGCTCGCGAGAAGCGACGTCCATCGTGCTCGCCACGTCGGCGAACGCCTCGGCGGCGCCACGATTACGACGTTCGATCGAGGGGGAGGATGCCGTGAGAACGGCGGCCGCCACCTGATCGATGTGACGCATGGCGATGTCCGCGTCGCCGTACCGAGCGAAGATGACCTCGCCCTGCTCGGTGAGCTTGAACCGGCCGTCCACCGAGTGGGGCGGCTGCGCGAGGATCGCGGAGTTGGCGGGCCCACCGCCGCGGCCCAGGGCCCCGCCGCGACCGTGGAACAGCGTCAGTTCGATGCCCTCGGCCTGGGCCCACGTGGAGATCTCGGCTTGGGCCTCGTAGAGGGCGAGGTTCGCCGCGACCGGGCCGACGTCCTTCGACGAGTCGGAGTAGCCGAGCATGACCTCGAGGCGGCGACCCGTGGCATCCAGTCGGCTCACGAACGAGGGGTGCGACACGATCTCGGCCAGGATGCCGGGAGCCGCCTGCAGGTCGGCGAAGGTCTCGAACAGCGGGATGACATCGAGCACCGGAAGCGTCTCGCCCGGGCCCATCGCGTACGAGGCGAGCTCGTGCACGTTGGCGAGGTCTTCGGCCGACTGTGTGAAAGAGACGATGTAGCGTCCGGCGGCGCGCGGTCCGAAGCGTTCCTGCACGTACGCGATCGAGCGGAAGACCTCGAGGACCTCGTCAGTCTGCTCGCTCCGGGCTCCGCCGGCGCGCAGCTCGTCGAGGACCTTGCGGTGCACGGCGGAGTGCTGACGCACCTCGAGCTCGGTCAGGTGGAAGCCGTAGGTCTCGACCTGCCACACGAGACGCTGCAGGGCGCCGTAGGCCTGACGAGCGGCACCCGCCGCCACCAGCGAATCCTGCACGGTGCGCAGGTCGGCGAGCAGGTGCTCGGGGTCGCGGTACGCGAGGTCGGCGTTGCGGGTACGGGTCGCCGCGATCTTGCGGGCGAGCAGCAGCAGGATCCGCCGGTGCGGCTCATCGGGGGAGCGCTCGGCGATCTCGGCCGCAGCGTCCTCGTCTGCGGCGCGCAAGCGGTGCCACAGCGCGACGAGAGCGTCGCTGGGCGGGGTGCTCTCGGCATCCAGGGTCAAACCGCGCCCCACGCGCTGGGTCGTGCGCTCGAGCCCGAGGAGCACGTGCTCGCTCGCGATCGCGGCGGCCTTGCGGGTGACGGATGCCGTGACGAAGGGGTTTCCGTCACGGTCGCCGCCGACCCACGAGCCGACGCGCACGAACGGCTTGACGATCGGCGCGCGGGATCCGGCGTTCTCGCCCTGCAGGATGTCGTCGATGCGGCGGTAGACGCGCGGGACCGCGGTGTAGAGCGTCTCATCGAACACGGACATGACGGAGCGGACCTCGTCGACGGGCGACGGCTTCTCACGCCGTAGAGGGGCGGTGCGCCAGAGCGTGTCGATCTCTTCGAGCATGCGACGCTCGGCACGACGGCTCTCGGTGCCACCCGCGGAGGCGTCGTCGTGCTCCGACAGCAGCTCGGAAAGACGTCGGATGCTGGTCGATATCGCGCGGCGGCGGGCCTCGGTGGGGTGCGCGGTGAAGACCGGGTGGAAGCGGAGCGCCTGGAGGCGTGCGAGCGCCGTCTCTTCGCCGACCTCGCTCGAGAGCCGCTCGAAAGCGCTCGCGATCGTGTCGGGGGTGCCGCTGCGCGAGGGATGATCGCCACGCTCGCGCAGCACGCGGACGCGCTGGTGCTCCTCGACGAGGTTCACGAGATGGAAGTAGGCCGTGAAGGCCCGGGCCACCTCGTCCGCCCGCTCGATCGAGAAGCCGTCGGCGATCGCGGCCGCCCGTTCGAACGCCTCGGGCGTCTCGTCGGTGTAGGCCTGGATCGTCGCCGATCGCAGTCGCTCGACGTCGTCGTACAGGCCGGGGGAGCCGCTCTCCTGAAGGACGCGGCCCAAGAGCGATCCCAGCAGGCGCACATCGGCACGCATCTGTTCGGGGAGCTCCTGGCCGGCTTCGAAGCGGCCCACGAGGTCGATGGCCTCGGTCGGGGTCAGTTCACGCACACGCCCCAGATTATCGGCGTCGAGGAGGCATCGATTCACGTGTAACGGCATGCGACGGTCCGGCGGGTCGAACACCGGACAATCTTCGGCCGCGCCCGGGTGTCACCGCAGTGATTCGGGGCGCGGGGGCTCGGCATCCCGAAATCTCCGGCGTACGGCACGGGCGGGCGCCGCACGCCTCGGGGCGAGGGATACTCGTGGCGAGCGGACCGCCGGGCCCGCCGAAGGAGGAACCGTGAGCGACGACGCCCTGCGGGAGGCCGCCGACACCATGCGAACCGTGCGCGCGCGCTGCGCCTGGACGCGGACCATCGACCACCGCGATCTCGTGCCGTACCTCGTCGAAGAGAGTGCCGAGGTCATCGACGCCGTCGAGTCCGGCACGCGCAGCGACCTGCGCGAGGAGCTCGGCGACCTGCTCTGGCAGGTCCTGTTCCATGCCGAGATCGCCGCGGGCGATGTCGACGATCCCTTCGACATCGACGACGTCGCCCGGGGACTCACCGAGAAGATGGTGCGGCGGCATCCGCATGTGTTCGCGGATGCCGTGGCCACCACACCCGAAGAGGTGCTGGTGCACTGGAATGCGGCCAAGGCCGCCGAGAAGAGCACGCGCACCAGCGTGCTCGACGGGGTCAGCGACCACATGCCCGCTCTCGCGCTCGCGCAGAAGGTGATGGGGAAGGCCGCGCAGGTCGGTGTCTGCGCGCCGACGCATCACCTGGCCGACCCCGCGACCGAAGCGGAGCTCGGCGACGCGCTGCTGACCCTCGTGCATCTGGCGCGCTCGCGCGGCTGGGACGCCGAGCGCGCCCTGCGCGAACGCGTGCGCGACCTGCGGACCGAGGTGCGTGAGGCGGAGGCGGGCCCGCGATGACGGGCTCCGCGCGAGCGCACACGGTCCGGTGCGGCCGGAGCGGGTGATCTCGACCGCCGGCGGGCGACGCGCCGGACGACGGACCGCCCGCGCCGCTCTGGAAGAATGGGGCCGTGGCATCCGTGAACCCGCCGCGCGGCATGCGCGACTTCCTCCCCGCTGACAAGGCCCGTCGCGAGCGCGTGCTCGCCGTCATCCGCGAGCGTTACCGCGCCCACGGCTTCGACGAGATCGAGACCCCCGTCATGGAGGACTACGACCGCCTGCACGCCGGGATCGGCGGCGACAACGAGAAGCTGTCGTTCAGCATCCTCAAGCGGGGGATGGATGCCGAGGGCATCCGCAGCGCCGCCGACGACCCTGCCGCGCTGGCCGACCTGGGCCTGCGCTACGACCTCACCGTGCCCCTCGCCCGGTTCTACGCCACGCACCGCGCACAGCTTCCGACGGTGTTCCGCTCGATCCAGATCGCCCCGGTCTGGCGCGCCGAGCGCCCGCAGAAGGGGCGTTACCGCCAGTTCATGCAGTGCGACATCGACATCATCGGCGACGCCTCGGCGCGTGCCGAGGCCGAACTGATGACCGCGAGCCTCGATGTCCTCGACGCGCTGGGTCTCGAGGGCGGGTCGATCCGCGTCAACGACCGGCGCGCCCTCGACGCGATGCTCGACGTCTTCGGCTTCGCGCCCGATGAGCGCCCGGGTGTGCTCATCACGATCGACAAGCTCGACAAGGTCGGCCCCTCGGGGGTGGTGGAAGAGCTCCGCGGACGCGGGGTGAACGCCTCGGCCGTCGACGCCTTCGCCGCCTACCTGGAGCGGCCCGCGGCCGAGCCGTCGTTCGACGAGCCCGGCATCCGCGCGGCGCTGCCCGACGGCATCCCGGACGAGGTCGTCGCGCACCTCGTCGATCTCGGCGACACGGTGGCCGCCGCGCGCGGGGGAGCCGTTCCCCTGGTCTTCGACCCGTTCCTCGTGCGGGGCATGGGCTACTACACGGGCACGATCTTCGAGCTCGCCCACCCGAGCGTCGACTACTCGCTCGGCGGCGGCGGCCGGTACGACGGCATGATCGGGCGCTTCCTCGGCCAGCAGGTTCCGGCCGTGGGCTTCTCGATCGGGTTCGAGCGCATCGTCGACCTGCTGCCGGCCACCGACGCCGACGGCGAGCGCGCGATCGTCCTCGTCCACGATCGCGACGTGCCGTTCGCGCGACTGCTCGCACTGAAGACGGCGCTCATCGCCGACGGCGCGCGCGTGCGCGTGGAGCAACGCGCGAAGAACATGAAAGCGCTGCTCGAGCGTTCCGCGGCGGACGGCTACGCCTCGTTCGCGAGCGTGAACGCCGACACGACCCCCGAGACCCTCGAGGTCAAACCGCTCGCCTGACGCCGACGGGAGGGGATGCCGGCCACCGCTGCCGTGCCCCGACCCACGGCGCGCGGGTCGGGGTCACGCCACCGCGCTGATGAGGGCTTCGGCAGGGTTCTCCGCGGCGAGGCGTTCCAGGCGAACCGCGGTCTCGGCATCGCGCGGAGAGAACCACACCACGCGCGAGCCCAGACCGTCGTCGATCCAGAGACTGGACATCTCGAGATGGAGTTCGCCCACGCGGGCGTGGACGAGGTGCTTGTTTGCGTTGCGTTCTCCTCCGACGTCGCCGAGCCGCCACAGTTCGGCGAAGCGCGGGGACTCCTCCTCGAGTTCGGCGACGAAACGCTGCCAGGAGGGTTCCTCGTGGTGGCGGCCGTACGCGGCGCGCAGGCGCGCGGCGATCCTCCGCTGGGCGTGGTCGAGGTCGACGTGCGAACGCTGCCACTCGGAATCGGTGAACAGCAGAACGGCGCAATTGCGTCGCTCGGCGGGCATCTCGTCGAGGTCGTCGAAGAGATACCGGTACGCGCGGTTGTAGGCGCGGATGTCGAAACGCGCGGTCTGGACCGCGGCCGGGTAGGGGAGGAGCTTCTCGAGCAGGTCGAGATGGGTGGCTCCGACGCACAGCCGCGCCTCGCGGTCGGGCACCGGCAGGTCGGCGAGGGCGAACAGGTGGTCTCGTTCGTCATCGCTCAGCCGGAGTGCTCGCGCGATCGCGGCGACGACCTGGGCGGAGGCCGCGATCGGACGCCCCTGCTCGAGCCAGGTGTACCAGGTCAGCCCCACCCCGGCGAGCTGTGCGACCTCTTCGCGGCGCAGGCCAGCGACGCGGCGTCGTATCCCCTCGGGAAGCCCCACGTCGGAGGGGCGGAGGCGCGCTCGTCTACTGCGGAGGAACCCCGCGAATTCGGCGCGCACATCGTCGGATCGAGTCATGGCATCCCTCCCTCTCCGGCGATCATAGGACGGGCTTCCATCATCGCGACGTCGGAGGGGAGTGGTGCCACTACCAGGATGAGCGCACTCCTGGTACCAGGATGCGACGGCCCGCATGCTGGCACCATGACGACTTCCGCACACCCCGGCACCGCGACCGCTCCGGTGCCCATCCGCCCCGGCGCTTCCGCCGAGGTGCCCACGTGGCGCTACCTCGGATTCCTCCTGGGGCCCGGGGTGGGGACCTTCGCCTTCAACGCGGTGACCGTGATCCTGCCGACTCTCCGTGAGCGGTTCGGGGCGGGGGACGTCGCCCTCGAGCTCGTGATCGCGGGGTACGGCATCCCGTTCGCCGTGCTCCTCATCCTGGGCGGCCGACTGGGCGATCGCTTCGGGCGGCACCGTCTCTACGTCGTCGGGATGGGGTTCTTCCTCATCTCGGCGATCGCCTGCGCCCTCGCACCGTCGATCGAGACGCTCATCGCCGCCCGCATCGTGCAGGGAGTCGGAGCGGCGCTCTGCACACCCCAGGTGCTCGCGACGATCCAGGCGACATCGCAGGGCGCGGCGCGCACCCGCGCGATCGCCGCGTTCGGGGCGAGCGGCGGCATCGGCGCCGCCGTCGGCCAGGTCGCGGGAGGGGCACTGGCAGCCTTGTCTTTCGGGCCGGTCGAGGGATGGCGCGCGGTCTTCGTGGTCGTCGCGCTGATCGCCGTCGCCGCGATCTCGCTCGCCCCTCTGGCACCTCGCTCCCGCGCGCACGAGGTCGTCGCGATCGACCTGGTGGGCACGGCGGCACTCGGCCTCGGCATCCTGGCTGTCTCGGTGGCGCTGACCTTCGGTCCGGTCTGGAGCTGGTCGTGGCCCGTGGCGGTCGCGCTGGTCGTCGCGGCGGTGTCTCTGGGGGCGATGTGGATGCACCAGAACGCGATCGAACGCTCGGGCCGGGTTCCCCTGCTGCCGCCCAGCGTGCTGCGACTGCGGCCCCTGCAGCTGGGCCTGGCCGCCGCGGCGCTCTTCTTCGCCGGGTACTCGGCCCTGCTCTACGTCTTCCCGCGCGCGGTCGAGGCCGGAGGGCTGTCGTCACTCGAGGCCGGGATGGCTCTCTTGCCGTTCGCCGTCGTGTTCGCTGCGATGTCGCTGGCCGTCGCTCGCATCCAGGCCAAGATCGGGGACTCGACCCTCGTGCTCGGCGTCTCGATGCAGATCGTCGCGCTCGTCGCAATGGCGGTGACGCTCGTCTTCGGGTGGGGGCACGACATCGGCCTCTGGCTGCAGCCCGCTCTCGTCGTGCTCGGGGCGGGGCAGGCGCTCATCTTCTCGCCGCTCACCCAGCTCGTGGTGCGCGAGGTGCCCGTCGAGGCTGCCGGCCTGTCGGGCGGGATGTTCAGCACCGCGCAGCAGCTCGCCCTCTCGTTCGGTGTGATCGTCATCGGAGGAATCGTGACGCTCACCGGCGTCGCCGGCCGCACCGAGCTGCTCGCGGGGCTCGCCCTCGACATCGTGCTGGCGGTGGCCGTGCTCGCTCTCGCCGTGGCCCTGCGCGCGCGGAGCCGGTCGGCGGCGCGGTGAGTCGCGGCATCCCGTCTGAATGGTGTTCACGGGATGCCGGGAGCCCGACGTCTCCCCATCGTCACGGCGCGTCCACCGCTCGTTCACCGCGGGCGGGTGTCATCGGAGGATGCGAACGCGTCGACCGGTGACCCTGACCGCGGCGTCGGTCGTCGCGCTCGCCGGCGCCGGGGCCGTGGGGCTGCGGACCCTCATCTCCCGTCAGGCGGCGATCGCCCGGCGCCGCATCGGCAAGCCCCTCGGCGAGCAGGCGCTCGACGCCGACCGCGTCTGGCGCCGCAAGAAGCACCCGGGCGAGCCGGTCGAGCTGCTCGTGCTCGGCGACTCGATCGCCGCGGGTCTCGGCGCGGGACACCGTCGAGACACGCTCGGCGCGCGGCTGGCGAAGGGCATGGCCCGTGAGGCCGGGCGCCCGGTGCGGTTGCGGACCGCCGCGGTGGTGGGTTCGGAGACCTCGGCCCTGGCCGGTCAGGTCGCCGCGCTCCCGGAGGGGTACCGGCCGGATGCCGCGGTCATCGTCGTGGGCGGGAACGACGTGACGCACCGCATACCGGCGTCGCGCTCGGCGGAGCAGCTGGAGCAGGTCGTGCGCGAGTTGCGCGGGCGCGGGATACCTGTCGTCGTCGGCACGTGTCCCGACCTCGGGACCCTCCGGGCGATTCCGCAGCCGCTGCGCGCTCTCGCGGCCCGCTCGTCGCGGCAGCTGGCGTCGGCGCAGGCCGCGGCGGTCCACCGTGCCGGAGGGCGGGTTGTGGCCCTCGCGCGGGCGGTCGGCCCGGTGTTCGCCGAGCGACCCGACGAGATGTTCAGCGTGGACCGGTTCCACCCCAGCGCACTCGGGTACCGGCGGACGGCGGATGCGCTGCTCCCGGCGCTGCTCGCGGCTCTCGAACCGGTGCGTCGGCCCGGCGCGCGCGCCGGTGATGTGCCGGACCGCGCGAGCGAGCAGAACTCCTGAATCGCTGATCGGGCGAGCACTTCCCGCGCCGGATTCCTGCGGCTCAGGCGCCACGCGCGCCGAAACCTCAGGAGTTCGGTCCGCCCCCGATCCCCGGCGGACGCATAGCTCGCGGTTCTACCGTTCTTCCACGCCTCCCCTCGATGTCTTCCTCAGCACCTGGCGCGCCGATCCGATCACGCTCGGCGTGCTCTTCGTGGCATCCGCGGTCTACCTCTCGGGCGTTCGACGCGTCCGCCGACGCGGAGAGACCTGGCCCGTACTGCGCACGATCGGCTTCTTCGCGCTCGGGCTGCTGCCCTACGCGGTGATCGAGCTCGGCTTCCTCGGGGTGTACTCATCAGAGCTGCGGTGGGCGTTCTCGACGCGCGTCGCCCTGCTCATCTTCGCGGTCCCCGCCGGTGTCGCGGCCGGGCGCCCGCTCGACCTCGTCCCCTCGGGCATCCGCGAACGCTTCCTCGCGTCGAGGATCACGCGCGTCTTCGGCAACGCGATGGTCGCCACCGTCGTCATCGCCGCGGTCTTCTGCCTCTTCCTCACCCCGATCGCTGGCATCCTGCGCGTGAATCCGGTGGTCGAAGCCTCGCTCGGGATCGTCGTGCCCCTCGTCGGGCTCGCGATGGTGCTGCCGATGATGGCGCTCGGCGCGGTCCACACCGGCACCTTCATCGCGATCGAGTTCCTGCTCGCGTTCGTCGAGCTGCTGATCGACTCGGTGCCGGGTCTGCTGATGCGTCTGAACGACAATGTGCTGGATCTGATCCCGGATGCCACGCAGGCGGTGTCGTGGTGGCCCTCGCTGCTGCACGACCAGCACCTCGCGGGCGACATGATCTGGTTCATCGCCGAGTTCGCCGACGTGCCGATCCTCGTGATCCTCATGGTCCGGTGGATGCGCAGCGACCGGGTCGAGGCCAAGGGCTTCGACGAGCTCTCGGACGAGGAGTACGACGAGATGACGCGCGCCCACCTGCGCGGAGAGCGTTGACCCGCCGCTCGCACGCCGACAGGCTGGGGGAGTGCGCACCCACGAAGACGTCGACGCGTTCCTGACCGAGACCCTCATCGGGGCCGACCCCGCGGGAGAAGCCGCGCTCGCCGCCCAGCACGAGGCCGGACTGCCCGCGATCGAGGTGGCGCCGGTCAACGCGAAATTCCTGCACCTGCTCACGCGGATCGCCGGCGCGCGGCGAGTGCTCGAGGTCGGCACTCTCGGTGGGTACTCGACGATCTGGTTCGCCCGGGCCGTCGGCGAGACGGGACGGGTCGTCACCATCGAGGCGGAGCCGGCGAACGCCGAGATCGCCCGCGCCAACCTCGCGCGTGCGGGAGTCGCGGATCGCGTCGAGGTGCGCGTCGGCCGCGGAGCGGACGTGCTGCCGACCCTCGTCGACGAGGAGCCGTTCGACCTCGTCTTCATCGACGCCGACAAGGAATCGAACGAGACCTACCTCGACTGGGCCGCGCGCCTCGGCCGACCCGGCACGGTCGTGGTGCTCGACAACGTCGTGCGCGGGGGAGAGGTCGCCGACGCCGACACGCCCGACGGCAAGGTGCAAGGCGCTCGCCGCGGCATCCTGATGCTCGGCGCCGACCCCCGTTTCGACGCCACCGCCCTGCAGACCCTCGACCGAAAGGGGTGGGACGGGGTGGCGGTGGCGATCGTGGTGGATCCGACCGCGTCCTGACTCGGCCGCACGCCCGACGGACGGGGTCACTAGACTCGACCACGGACCGACGACGCTCCGCCCCCTCTCCACCCAAGAACCAACGAGGAGTCCTTCGTGGCACTTATCGAGGCTGTCAACGCGCGCGAGATCCTGGATTCGCGCGGTAACCCGACCGTCGAGGTGGAGGTGCTCCTCGACGACGGAATCGTCCAGCGGGCCGCCGTCCCCTCCGGCGCGTCCACCGGCGCGTTCGAGGCCTACGAGCTGCGCGACGGCGACAAGAGCCGCTACAGCGGCAAGGGCGTGCTGAAGGCCGTCGCCGCGGTCGTCGACGAGCTCGGCCCCGCCATCGAGGGCGTCGAGGCCAGCGAGCAGCGCATCATCGACGAGATCCTCATCGAGACCGACGGCACCGAGAACAAGTCGCGCACCGGCGCCAACGCCATCCTCGGCGTCTCGCTCGCCGTGGCCAAGGCCGCCGCCGACAGCGCCGACCTTCCCCTCTTCCGCTACCTCGGCGGACCCAACGCGCACCTGCTGCCCGTTCCGCTGTTCAACGTCATCAACGGTGGCGAGCACGCCGACAACGGCATCGACTTCCAGGAGTTCTTCCTGGCCCCCATCGGCGCCGAGACCTACGGCGAGTCGCTGCGCTGGGGCACCGAGGTCTACCACGTCCTCAAGGGCGAGCTGAAGTCGGCCGGCTACAACACCGGCCTGGGCGACGAGGGCGGCTTCGCCCCCGACCTGCCCAGCAACCGCGAGGGTCTCGACTTCCTGATCCGCGCGATCGAGAAGGCCGGGTTCACCCCCGGCACGGACATCGCCGTCGGCCTCGACGTCGCCGCCACCGAGTTCTACAAGGACGGCGTCTACACGGTCGAGGGCAAGGAGTGGAGCGTCGACACGCTCGTCGACTACTTCGCCGACCTCGTCGCGAACTTCCCGATCGTCACGATCGAGGACGCCCTCGCCGAGGACGACTGGGACGGCTGGAAGAAGCTGACGGATGCCATCGGCTCCAAGGTCCAGCTCGTCGGTGACGACCTGTTCGTCACCAACCCGAAGCGCCTGCAGCAGGGCATCGACCTCGGCGTCGCCAACTCGCTGCTGGTCAAGGTCAACCAGATCGGCACGCTGTCCGAGACGCTCGACGCGATCTCGCTGGCCACCCGCTCGGGCTACACCTCGATGCTGTCGCACCGCTCAGGCGAGACCGAGGACACCACCATCGCCGACCTCGCCGTCGCGGTCAACGCCGGCCAGATCAAGACCGGCGCCCCGGCACGTAGCGAGCGCGTCGCGAAGTACAACCAGCTGCTCCGCATCGAAGAAGACCTCGGCACCGCCGCGGTCTTCGCGGGCCGCTCGGCGTTCCCCCGCTTCATGGGCTGATCGACCGACCATCGAGGAGGGGGAGCCGCACGGTTCCCCCTCCTTCGTCGTTTTCGCTGGACGGATGCCGAGCACCCGGCGCGTCCCCAGGGGCCCCCGGGCCGGCGACGTAGACTCACTCGCGGCCCGAATCCCGGGCGGGATGACGACGGAAAGGATGCCGTGGAGCGACCGACACTGCCGCCCCGCCGTCCCGCGGCATCCGAGGCTCCGACGTCGCGTTCCAAGGCGTCGAAGAGCTCGGCGAAGGCGCCCGCGCGTCCCGTGCGACAGCCCGTGCGCCCCTCGGCCGAGGAACGCCGCGTCGACGTGCGCGAGTGGCTCGGGCGGGTGCGCATCTCGGGCTTCGTCGTGATCATGCTGGGCCTGGTCGTGCTCGGGACCTTCGTGCTCGTCCCGACGGTAGGGACGTACATGGATCAGCGTCAGCAGATCCAGGCGTTGCGGAGCGCTGTGCAGCTGAGCAAGTCCGAGGTCGCCGACCTGCAGACCCAGCGCGATCGATGGTCGGACCCCGCGTACATCCGGACGCAGGCGCGCGAGCGGCTCGGGTACACCTTCCCCGGCGAGGTCGTCTACCTCATCGACAACGACCTCCCCGCCTCGGCGACACCGCAGGAGCAGGACGACGTCAGCGGAGACGTGGGGCAGACCCGTACCGACTGGATGGCGCAGCTCGTCCGCTCGGTCACCTCGTCGGGCGCCGCGCAGGTCGCCGTCCCCGACATCACGATCGGCGTCCCGGACCCGACTCCCGCGCCCGACGCCCCGGCCGGCTGAGCGGCCCGACGGAGTGTCGGAGACCCCGGGTACCCTGGAGTCGATGACTACCGCAACGCTTCCCCCCGCCTCCGACGCCGACCTGGCCGTTCTGCAGTCGCAGCTCGGCCGTGTACCGCGCGGCGTCGTGGGGATCGCCGCGCGCTGCGTGTGCGGCAATCCGACCGTGGTGGCGACCTCGCCGCGTCTCGACGACGGCAGCCCGTTCCCCACGTTCTACTACCTCACCCACCCCGCCGCGACGGCGGCGATGTCGGTGCTCGAGGCGGGGCACGTCATGAAGGAGTTCTCCGACGAGCTCGCCGAAGACGAAGAGCTGCAGCAGCAGTACCGCGCGGCCCACGAGGCGTACCTCCGCGACCGCGCAGCGTACGGCGAGCCCGAAGAGATCGCCGGCATCTCGGCCGGAGGCATGCCCACGCGCGTGAAGTGTTTGCACGCCCTGGCGGGGCACGCGCTCGCGGCCGGCCCCGGCGTCAATCCGATCGGCGACCGCGCCCTCGCGCGCGGCACCTGGTCGCCCGAGCGGTGCCAGTGCGAAAGCCCCGGGACCGGCGGATGAAGCGCGTCGTCGCCGTCGTGGCATCCGTTCTTCTCGTGACGGTGCTGAGCGGCGCGACGACCATGCCCGCGGCGGCCGTGTCGGTCCCGGCGTCGGTCAGTCCGCAGGCGCCCGCCAATCCTGTGCCCGAGGATCCGACCGACTCGGTCCGCGCGGGCGAGTACTGGCTCGACCAGTACGGCGTCCGAGAGGCATGGAAGACGACGCGCGGCGCGGGGCAGAAGATCGCCGTCATCGACACCGGGATCGGGCGCGGTCCCGCCGAGTTCAACGGAGCCGTCGCGGGTGGCACCGACGTCTCGGGCGTGGGGGCCGCCGACGGACGCACCCCCGTCGGTGCCGTCGACGCGAACCACGGCAGCTGGGTGGCCTCTCTCGCCGCGGCACGCGGCACCGGTAACGGTCGCGGCATGATCGGCGTGGCGCCCGAAGCCGAGCTGCTGTCCATCTCGGTCGGCTTCGGGGCTGCGAGCACCAAGCCCTTCACCGACCAGATCGCGGACGCCATCCGCTGGGCGGTCGACAACGGTGCGACGGTCATCAACATGTCGTTGACGACCAACACCCTCGACTGGGACACCAGCTGGGACACCGCTTTCGAGTACGCCTTCGACCACGACGTCGTGATCGTGGTCGCCGCGGGCAACAGGGGGAGCGGCACCGACCGCGTGGGCGCCCCCGCCACCATTCCGGGGGTGCTCGCCGTGGGAGGCGTCGACCCGACCGGCGCGGCGAGCAACGACGCGTCGACGCAGGGCATCACCATCGGGCTCTCCGCCCCGAGCGAGCGACTCATCGGCGTCTCGGCCGACGGCACCCTGGTGCAGTGGAACGGAACGAGTGGCGCCGCCCCGATCGTCGCCGGCATCGCCGCTCTCGTCCGCGCCGCGCATCCGGGAATGGATGCCGACAACGTCCTCAACCGCCTGATCCAGACGGCGAAGCCGGCCGCGGGCGCTTCCGCGCGACCCGACAAGCTCTACGGGTACGGTCTGGTGGATGCCGCGGCCGCCGTGTCGGCGCGGGTCGAGACCGTGTCGGAGAACCCGCTGGGGAGCCTCGAGGAATGGATCCGGCTGTACCGCCGGGCGGACGCGCAGCCGTCGCCCGAGCCGACCTCGACCCCGGTCGTCATCCCCCCGCTGCCGCCGATCGAAGCCGCGCCGGCGGCGAGCTCGCCCCTGCTGCCGTCTCGCGATAGCGTTCTGTATGGATCGCTGCCGCTCGGTGCCGCCACACTGGCCGCTATAATGATTGCGCTCGGTGTCACTGCTGCTGCCCGGCGAATCCGACAGGCGCGCGTCTCCCGCGAGCCGAGCCGCACCACAAACGAGGAGTCCCTCACATCGTGACCACTACCGTGCCCAGAATCCTCATCGTCGGTGGGGGCTATGCAGGTTTCTACACCGCCTGGAAGCTCGAGAAGCTCCTCGGCCGTAACGAAGCCGACGTCACGCTCGTCGACCCGCTGCCGTACATGACGTATCAGCCCTTCCTCCCCGAGGTCGCTGCGGGCGAGATCGAGCCGCGCCACGTCGTGGTGGGCCTTCGTCGCCACCTCAAGCGCACGACGGTCATCGCGGGCAAGATCACGGGCATCTCTCACGCGACCAAGACCGCGACGATCACGCCGATCGCCGGTGACGAGACCTTCGAGCAGAGCTACGACCACATCGTCGTGACCGCCGGTGCCGTCTCGCGCACCTTCCCGATCCCCGGCATCGCCGACAACGCGATCGGACTCAAGACGATCGAAGAGGCCGTCGCCATCCGCGACCGCCTCACGTCGAACTTCGACAAGGCGTCGGTGCTGCCGGCCGGCCCCGAGCGCGACCGTCTGCTGACCGTCGTGGTCGTCGGCGGCGGATTCGCCGGTATCGAGGTCTTCGCCGAGCTCCGTGCCTACGCGTCGTCGCTACTGAAGCAGTACCCGACCCTGTCGTTCGACGACACGCACTTCCACCTCATCGAGGCCATGGGGCGCATCATGCCCGAGGTCTCGCAGAAGACGAGCGAGTGGGTTCTCGCCGACCTCGCGAAGAAGGGTGCCTTCGTGCACCTCGACACGCAGGTCAAGGGTGCCGTCGACGGCATCGTCGAGCTCTCCACCGGTGAGAACCTCCCGACCGACCTGATCATCTGGACGGCCGGAGTCATGGCCAACCCCACGGTCGTCCGTGGCAGCGACCTCCCCGTCGAAGAGCGCGGTCGCATCCGCACCCGCCCCGACCTGCGCGTCGGAACCGACGACGAAATCGTCGAGGGTGCCTGGGCGGCCGGCGACGTTTCAGCGGTTCCCGACCTCTCGGGTGGCGGTGTCGGCGGTTTCTGCGTCCCCAACGCGCAGCACGCGGTGCGCCAGGGCAAGCTCATGGCCAAGAACCTCGTGGCTGTCCTTCGCGGCGAAGAGCCCAAGGAGTACAACCACAAGAACCTCGGTGCCGTCGCCGGCCTGGGCCTGTACAACGGTGCGTTCCAGTCGGGCAACATTGCTCTGACCGGTCTCATCGCGTGGTTCGCCCACCGTGGGTACCACGGCCTGGCCATGCCCACGTGGGAGCGCAAGTTCCGTGTGGTCGGCGACTGGATGCAGAACTTCTTCCACGGCCGCGAGGTCGTCAACCTCGAGGCCGTTCAGAAGCCCCGTGCCGCGTTCGAGGAGTTCGCCGCGCGTCCGCGTCCGGCAGCTCCCGCCGCCGAGGCCCCCGCGGCTCCGGCCGAGAAGAAGGCCGAGCCCGTCGCGGCCAAGTAAGCCCTCGTTCGAGACCCCCGCGCCCCTGGGTGCGGGGGTCTCGTCGTTTCCGGATGCCGCGGGGCCACTTTCGCCGCCCCGTCACGGGTGAGGCATTCCGCGCCGGGTTGCGGCGTCCGGGGTCCGCGTGTCGGGGTGGCTGTGCCGCGCGTGCGTGATCGGGGCGGTGCGGCGTCTCGTCGTGGCCCCGGGGCCACCTACGACGCCCCGAGGCCACTTTCGCCGCCCCATAACGGGTGCGGCACCCCGCGCGACCGGCGCGCGACCGCCCCGCGATACGGTGGAGGCTCGGGCCCCCGTAGCCCAATGGCAGAGGCAGGCGACTTAAAATCGCTTCAGTGTGGGTTCGAGTCCCACCGGGGGTACCAGTGCTCCGTCTCGTGGACATCCCCTGGGAGTCCCCGGCCGCTGCCCGTAACGCTGTGCGGCCCGCGGTTACACTGAAGGGCAATCTCTCGAACGGAGTGTGGGGACTTATGTGGGAGTGGCTCGTACCGGTCATCGTGATCGTCGGCATCCTGATCATCGCCGGCATCTACCTGTGGGCCACCTATAACGCCCTCGTCGCGCTGAACGTGCGTGTCGACGAGGCGTGGAGTGACATCACGGTCCAGCTCAAGCGACGCGCCGACCTGCTGCCCAACCTCATCGAGACGGTGAAGGGGTACGCGGCTCACGAGAAGGCCGTGTTCGAGAACGTCACGCGCGCCCGCGCCGAGACGCTCTCGGCGCAGAGCCCTGCCGAGGCCGGTGTCGCCGAGGGCCACATGCAGCAGGCGCTGAAGTCGCTGTTCGCGGTCGCCGAGGCGTACCCGCAGCTCCAGGCCAGCCAGAACTTCCTGCAGCTTCAGCACTCGATCGTCGACACCGAAGACAAGATCCAGGCGTCGCGCCGGTTCTACAACGGCGGAGTGCGCGAGCTGAACACCAAGATCAAGGTGTTCCCCAACAACCTCTTCGCCCGTCAGCTCGGCTTCCACGAGCGGGAGTTCTTCGAGGTCATCGACGGCGCCGCGATCGCCGAACCGCCCCGCGTGCAGTTCTGACGAATCGCGCCCCCTCCGCTTCGGCAGAAGGGGCGCGTTTCAGTTCGCGCGACCATCGGGGTGGTCATGCCGCTCGGCGCGCAGGGCCCCGGCCAGGTCATCGGTGGCATCACCCCACCGCGACACGGTGACGCGGTCCAGGCCCTGCCAGCGCGCTGCCGTGAGCAGCTCGGCGGCGACACGGTCGGCGGCATCCGGCGCAGCACCCTGCTCCCACCACGCGGACTGGACGCGCAGGGCGCCCGACGCGCGATCGGCCTTGAGGTCCACCCGGCCGACCACGTCGTCTCCGACGAGGACGGGCAGCGAGTAGTACCCGAACCGGCGCTGGGGGGCCGGTGTGTAGATCTCGATGCGGTAGTCGAAGTCGAACAGGCGCTCGGCGCGATCGCGGAACCACACGACCGGGTCGAACGGGGTGAGGATCGCCGCGGCATCCACTCTGCGGGGGCGCGCGGCGTCGCGGTGCAGCCACGCTTTGGCGGGGCGGCCGGCGATCGCCCAGCCCTCGACCTCGACGGGGATCAGCTCTCCGTCCTCGACGAGATCGTGGATCGCCGCCATCACCGCGGGACGATCGCGGACGCGCCAGTAATCGGCCAGGTCGGCGGCCGTCGCGACGCCGTAGGCCACAGCGGCGCGGCGCACCAGCTCGGCGATCGCCTCGGGACGGGGGACGGCGGTCTGCAGGGCCTCGGAGGGCAGGACGTCGGATGCCAGGGCGTAGCGCCGCTCGAAGCCGCGCCGCCCCGCGATGGCCACCTCTCCGAACAGCCACAGGCGTTCCAGGCCGTTCTTGACGTCGTCCCAGCCCCACCACGACCCACGCGACCCGCTGCGCGCATCGTGGTCGATCTCGGCCGGGCGCAGGGGGCCGCGGTCGGCGAGCTCGTCGCGGAGCCACTGCAGGAGGGGCTGATTGGCCTCGGCCCAGGCATCGTGCCCGTACTTCGCCCGCAGATCGTCGCGGCGGAACTGCAGCAGCGGCCAGTCGTCGACCGACACCAGCGAGGCGACGTGCGCCCACGACTCCACCCACGACGGACGCCGGGCGAAGGCCAGCTTGTCGAGCAGGGCCGTGTCGTAGGCGCCGAGGCGCGCGAACAGCGGCATGTAGTGCGAGCGCGAGAAGACGTTGACGGAGTCGATCTGGAGGATGCGCATGCGGTGCAGAGCGCTGGTGATCTGCCGGGTGCCGACGGTGCCGGGCCGGGGGCGGGCGAAGCCCTGGGCGGCCAAGGCGATGCGGCGGGCGTCGGCGCGACGAAGCGTCGTGGTCATGTCTGTCACCGTATCGGCCACCTCCGACATGCTCGGCGGTGCATGTCGGAGGGCGGCGGTAGGCTGACGGGATGAGCGGCACTGATCCCGAACCTCGCGGATCGTTCCTCGACGCCCTCAAGCGGCGCACGGTCTCGAGCGACCTGCAACCGCCGGTGCCCCCGGCGCTGCGACAGGCCACGGCCTACGCCTGGCGCCTGCTCGTGATCGCGGCCGCCCTGGCCGTCGTGGTGTTCGTGGTCATCCAGCTGAAGCTGCTGGTCGTGCCGCTGCTCATCGCGATCCTCGTCACTGCGCTGGTGTGGCCGGCCTTCTCGTTCCTGCAGCGCCACCGGTGGCCGAAGTGGCTGGCCATCGTCGTCACGGTCCTCGGTACCATCGCCGTCATCTCGGGGCTGGTCTGGCTGGCCGTCTGGCAGATCACGCGCGAGTTCGGTTCGGTCCGTCAGCGCACCGTCGACGCCGTCTCGCAGTTCCGCCAGTACCTCATCGACGGTCCGCTCCACCTGAGCGCTCAGCAGATCGACGACGGGCTCCGGCAGGCGGGTACCTTCCTGCAGCAGCAGGCGGAGGTGCTCTGGACCGGTGCGCTGGCGATCGGCACCACGATCGGTCACGTCGGAACCGGCGTGCTGCTGACGCTGTTCATCCTGCTCTGCCTGCTCGCCGACGGCGGCGGCATCTGGCGTTGGACGACCCGGTTGTTCCCCCGCGTCGCGCGTCCCGCCGTCGACGGAGCCGGTCGCGCGGGGTGGCGCACCGTGAAGAGCTACGCGCGCACGCAGCTGCTCGTCGCCACGATCGACGCGATCGGCATCGGCCTGGGCGCCTTCCTGCTGGGCGTGCCGCTGTCGATCCCCATCGCCGTCCTGGTGTTCCTCGGCGCGTTCATCCCCTTCGTCGGCGCCGTCGCCACGGGAGCCCTCGCCGTCTTCATCGCGCTGGTCTACAACGGTCCACTCATCGCCCTGTTCATGCTCATCGTCGTGTTGGCCGTGCAGCAGATCGAGAGCCACATCCTGCAGCCGATCCTCATGGGCTCCGCCGTGAAGGTGCACCCCCTCGCGGTCGTGCTCGTGGTGGCGGGCGGCGCGATGGTCGGCGGCATCGCCGGAGCGCTCTTCGCGGTACCGCTCGCCGCATTCGTGAACGTCGTCGCCGTCTATCTGAGCACCAAGGCGTGGAAGCGCGACGGTGAGGTTTTGGCATCCCCGGATCTGATCTGGCGGACCGTCCCGCGCGAGCGCGGAAGGAGATCATGAACGACACTCCCACCCTGGCCGAGTTCGAAGATGCCGCGCAGAACCTGCGCGGCATCATCACGCGAACCCCGCTCGATGAGTCGCTGCATCTGACCGAGCTCCTCGGCGTGCCGGTGAGCCTCAAGCTCGAGAACCTCCAGCGCACCGGTTCGTTCAAGATCCGCGGCGCGACCTACCGCCTCTCGCGTCTCACGGCCGAGGAGCGCGCGCGCGGCGTCGTCGCGGCATCCGCGGGCAATCACGCTCAGGGCGTGGCCCTGGCCGCGCAGCAGCTCGGCATCGCGGCGACGATCTTCATGCCGTTGGGCGTGCCCGTGCCCAAGCTCCTCGCCACGCGAGGGTACGGCGCCGAGGTGATCCTCGAGGGTGCGACCGTCGAGACGCCGCTCCGCCTGGCCGCTGAGTTCGCCGAGCGCACGGGGGCCGTGCTGATCCATCCCTTCGACCACCGCGACATCGTCGTGGGTCAAGGGACGCTGGGCCTCGAGCTCGTCGAGGACATGCCCGACCTCGAGACGGTGATCGTCGGGATCGGCGGGGGAGGGCTCGCCGCGGGCGTCGCCGCCGCGGTGAAGGCCCGGGCGGCCGCCGAGGGGCGCGAGGTCCGCATCATCGGCGTGCAGGCGCACAACTCCGCCGCCTACCCCTCGTCGCTCGCCGCGGGATACCCCATGCAGGTCGAGACGACGCCGACGATCGCCGACGGCATCGCCGTCGCCCGTCCCGGTGACCTGCCCTTCGAACTGATCCGCCAATACGTCGACGAGGTCGTCACCGTGACCGAGGACGACATCGCTCGAGCGCTCCTCGTCCTCCTCGAGCGCGCCAAGCAGGTCGTCGAACCGGCGGGGGCCGTAGGTGTCGCAGCGATCCTGGCGGGCAAGGTGAAAGCGACCGGCCCGACCGTCACGATCCTCTCGGGGGGCAACATCGACCCCCTCCTGCTGCAACGGGTCGTGGCGCACGGGCTCTCGGCATCCGGTCGCTACATGTCCCTTCGCATTCCGCTGCCCGACCGCCCGGGCCAGCTCGCTCGGGTGTCCGAGCTGCTCGCCGGCGTGGGCGCCAACGTGATCGAGGTGCTGCATACGCGTCACGGTCAGGGACTGCAGATCAGCGAGGTGATCCTCCAGCTGAGCGTCGAGACGCGCGGTGAGGAGCACCGGGCTCTGGTCATCCAGACGCTCGAGGACGCCGGGTTCGTCGCGACCGTCGTCCCCAACTGACCCGAGAGCAGAAACGCCGCGAGCCGCCCCACCCGATGACGGGGGAGCGGCTCGCGGGCGACAGGCGGGTTACTGGCCCGAGTACGTCTCGACCTTGACGACCTCGACCGAGATCTCTTTGCCGTTGGGCGCGGTGTACGAGCCCTTGTCGCCCTCTTTGAGGCCCATGATGGCCGCGCCGAGGGGCGAGGCCTCGCTGTAGACGTCGAGCTCGGAGTTGGCCGCGATCTCGCGGTTGCCGAGGAGGAACTTCTCCTCGCCGCCCGCGACGATCGCGGTCACGACGGTGCCCGACTCGACGACGCCGTGGCTCTCGGGGGCTTCGCCGACCTTGGCGTCCTTGAGCAGCTGCTGCAGGGTACGGATGCGGGCCTCCTGCTTGCCCTGCTCGTCCTTGGCGGCGTGGTAGCCGCCGTTCTCTTTGAGGTCTCCCTCTTCGCGGGCGGCCTCGATGCGCTTGGCGATCTCTTCCCGGCCCGTCGTCGAGAGGTGCTCGAGTTCGTTATGAAGGCGGTCGTAGGCGTCTTGCGTGAGGAACGTCACCTGAGCGTCGTTGGACACGGGTACTCCTTCGTCGAGGCGCTGACGGCGCGCGTGCGGCCGCCGGCGGGGGATATGTCGAACGCCCCGGCATCGAGCCGGGGCGCGTCGTGATCCCGCGAGTTTACGGCACCCAGCAGGCGTTGACAAAACCCGTCGTCGCCAGCGAGAGCGTCGGAATCGTCTCGGAGAAGGCGCGGGATGCGTCGTCGGATGCCGGGTACTGCACGACCCTCCAGCCCACGGTGCCGTGGTCTTCGTCGCGTGCCTCGAGGGCGCAGGCGACCGGCTTGCCGACGGGGGCGGTGATCTGGAAACTCGCCGTGACGGACTTGTCGTCGGTGACGGTGAAGCCGGTGTCGGTGGCCGTGACCGAGGCGGCACTGCTGGCGAACGTCGTGTAGCCGAGATACCCGATGGCTCCGAGCGCGAGCACCGCGACGATCGACCAGCCGACGATGCGCCGTCGGGGCGACCGCGTGCGCCCGTAACGGTCATCGAGCAGGGCTTGCGTCGTCATGGTCTCCCCGGGCTTTAGGCTGGAGTACCAGGCTACGCGCTTCCGCCCGGACCGAAGGACTCCATGCACTCCGTGATCGTCGCTCTCGCGACCACACCCTCCCCGGTCGTCACCCCCGACGAGTCGATCGTGACGCCCGGGCCGCTCGGCTTCGCCGCGATCGCCTTCATCGGCGTCGCGGTCTTCCTCCTCGTGTGGGACATGCTGCGTCGCATCCGCCGTGGTCGGTACCGCGAAGAAGTGAATGCGGAGCTGGATGCCGAGGAGCAGGCGCGCGCCGCCGAGAACGCCAGCGCAGTCGACGACCAGGACATCGACCCGGCCGCTCCCCGCGACTGAGCGGTTGTCGGAGGCCCCGGCATCCGGCATCGCCGTCACCGTGTGACTCGCTGATGATCGTCGCCTCAGACCTTTCCGACGCGACGCATCCTGGCGACTCGCGCGGGATGCGCGGCGCGATCAGCCGCCGTGGTACGCGGGGGCGAGCGAGATCAGCAGGCACGCCGTCCAGTGGCAGAGGAACGCCAGCACGGTGCACACGTGGAAGATCTCGTGGAACCCGAAGTGCCCCGGCCACGGGTTGGGCTTCTTGAGGGCGTAGACGATCGCGCCGGCCGTGTAGAGCAGTCCGCCGACGACGACCAGCACCATCATCGCGACGTTCGCCGCGAGCAGGTCGCCCAGGTACATCACGGCGGCCCAGCCGAGCGCGAGGTACAGCGCGACGTAGAGCCAGCGCGGAGCGTTGATCCAGAAGACCCGGAACAGGATGCCGAGGATCGCCCCACCCCACACGATCGACAGCAGCAGCGTGGTCTTGGGGGTCGGCAGGGCCAGGACGGCCAGGGGCGTGTACGTGCCGGCGATCAGCAGGAAGATGTTGGCGTGGTCGATGCGCTTGAGCACGGCCAGCGTCTTCGGCTTCCAGTGGAAGCGGTGGTAGAGCGCGGAGTTGCCGAACAGCAGCATCGACGTCACCATGAACACCGCCGCCGCCCACTTGGCGGGCGTGCCCTGGGCGAGGGTGATCAGGACGATGCCGGCGACGATCGCGACGGGGAACGTGCCCGCGTGGATCCAGCCGCGCCAGGTGGGCTTGAGATCGGCCTGCGCGCCCAGAGCGCCCGCCTCCAAGAGGGGGAGCTGGGGCAGGTCGGGGCCGTCTGCGGGGGTCGAGCTCGTCACGCTTCGACCCTACGTCGGCCCCCATGCTCCGGGTGGTACATGGGCGATCCGCTCACCGTTCCCCCAGGAAGCGTCACCCGTTTCAGACCCGTGACGTCGCCCGTGACGCGGTAGCGTAGGCGGGTGGCGCGTATGCGGAAGAACGAGGGGCGAGGCCCCCTCTACCGTCTCTACATCTCGCGCCTTCGCCGTCGCATGCCGGCCACCGTGCCGCACCACGTCGCGATGATGATCGACGGCAACCGTCGGTGGGCGCGACAGCTCGGCTACGACAGCGCCGCACACGGTCACCGCGCGGGGGCGGCCAAGATGCACGAGTTTCTCCGCTGGTGCGACGACCTCGGCATCGAGGTGGTGTCGCTGTACCTGCTCTCGAACGACAACCTCGTCAAGCGCGACAGTCAGGAGCTGCAGGACCTGCTCGAGATCATCGCCGAGCTGGCCGCGGAGCTCTCGCACGAGCCAAACTGGCGGGTCAAGCACGTGGGCCGCGCCGAGGGCCTGCCGACGGAGCTCGCCGAGGTGTTGCACGAGGTCACCGAGCGCACGCGGGGGCACAAGGGTCTGCACGTCAATCTCGCCGTCGGGTACGGCGGTCGGAGCGAGATCGTGGATGCCGTGCGCTCGATCATCGCCAAGCACGATCAGTCGGGTGGATCCCTCGAAGAGCTCGCCGCGAGTCTCACCCCGGAGCAGATCGGCGAGCACCTGTACACGGGCGGCCAGGCCGATCCCGACCTCGTCATCCGCACCTCGGGCGAGCAGCGGCTCAGCGACTTCCTGCTCTGGCAGTCCGCGCACTCGGAGTTCTACTTCGTCGAGGCCCTCGGTCCCGACCTGCGCGAGGTGGACTTCCTGCGCGCGATCCGCGACTTCGCGGCGCGCGACCGACGCTTCGGGCAGTAACACTTGCCCCGCGCGGCGGCGCCGGCGCACGGCATCCGGTGAACTACTTCGCGGCCGCGAGCCGCGCGAACGCGCTGTTCACGAACTCGTCATATTCGCGGCGTGTTAACGACCCTCGAGGGTGTCGCGGAGTCGTACGGTGATCACATCGGACACGGAGTCCGGTCGAGTCGACCTTCGGATCGCGACTCGTGACCCACAGGTCGACTCGTGACAACCGGGTGATTCACCCGGGTCGGGAGTGGGTTGTGACTGCACGAGCACCGTACGACCAGCGTCACGTCGTCGAGAGCACCGAGTCCGAAGCGGGAGTCGACCAGGCTCTTCGCACGTACGTCCTGGACACCTCCGTCCTGCTGAGCGATCCGCGAGCGTTCTTCCGCTTCGCCGAGAACTCCGTCGTGATCCCCGTCGTGGTGATCACCGAGCTGGAAGGGAAGCGTCACGACCCCGAGATCGGGTATTTCGCCCGCCAGGCCCTGCGTCACCTCGACGAACTCCGCATCGAGCACGGCCGCCTGGACTTCCCCGTCCCGGTCGGGACCGACGGCACGCTCCGCGTCGAGCTGAACAACACCGACCAGCAGGTGCTGCCCTCGGGGATGCGCACCGGCGGCAACGACAGCCGGATCCTCGCCGTCGCGATGAACCTCGCGCAGGACGGCGCCGAGGTCACCGTGGTGTCGAAGGACCTCCCGATGCGCGTGAAGGCGGCATCCCTCGGTCTGAGCACCGAGGAGTACCTCGCCGAGCAGGCGATGGACTCCGGGTGGACCGGGATCGCCTCGATCGACCTCTCGGGCGATGAGATCTCCGACCTCTACGAGACCGAAGTGGGCGTCAGCGAAACGGTGAAGGGGCTGCCGATCAACACCGGCCTCGTCATCCACTCCGAGCGCGGATCGGCGCTCGGCCGGGTGACCGGCAAGGGGGAGTACCGCCTGGTGCGCGGTGACCGCGACGCGTTCGGGTTGCACGGGCGCTCGGCCGAGCAGCGCATCGCGCTCGACCTGCTCCTCGACCCTGAGGTGGGGATCGTCTCGCTCGGCGGCCGGGCCGGCACCGGGAAGTCGGCGCTGGCGCTGTGCGCGGCGTTGGAGGCCGTGCTCGAACGTCAGCAGCAGAAGAAGATCATCGTCTTCCGCCCCCTCTTCGCCGTCGGCGGCCAGGAGCTCGGCTACCTCCCGGGCGACCAGGCCGAGAAGATGGGCCCCTGGGGGCAGGCGGTCTTCGACACGCTGGGTTCGGTCGTCTCGGGCAACGTGCTCGAAGAGGTGCTCGCTCGGGGTCTGCTCGAGGTGCTCCCGCTCACGCACATCCGCGGCCGGTCGCTGCACGACGCGTTCGTGATCGTCGACGAGGCGCAGTCGCTCGAGCGCAACGTGCTGCTCACCGTGCTGAGCCGCATCGGCCAGAACTCCCGCGTGGTGCTGACGCACGACGTGGGTCAGCGTGACAACCTGCGCGTCGGTCGGCACGACGGCGTCGCCTCGGTGATCGAGACGCTCAAGGGCCACGGTCTGTTCGGTCACGTCACCCTCACGCGGTCCGAGCGTTCGGCCATCGCCGCGCTCGTGACGGAGCTGCTGGAGGCCGGCGAGCTCTCGTAACGGTGAAGAGAGAGGGGCCGGGATGCCGTGGCATCCCGGCCCCTCTTCGTCTGTGCCGGAGTGGCTGAGGCGCGCCTCGACCGGGGTGACCGGCGCCGGACGAGGCCGCGACGGAAGATGAGAGGGTTCTCATTCGCGGCTCGCCGGGTTCTCACAATGGCCCGTCAGAGTAGAGCCATCGACGAGGGAAACCTCGTCACCCGCCTCGGCGGTTCCCCCAGGAAAAACACGAGAACGTCACGTGCAGGTCACCGCTCTTCGGGTGAGTCGGAAGACCACCGTGGGCGTCTCCCCAAACCCCCGGTTCCCCCGCCGGGGGTTTTCGGGTTTTCTGCGTCATTCCCAGCGATAGCCCGCGCCGCGCACGGTGACGATATGGGATTGGCCGATCTTGGCCCGCAGATATCGCACGTAGACATCGACCACGTTGGACGACGGGTCGAAGTCCATCCCCCACACGCGGCTGAGCAGCTGCTCGCGGCTGAGGACCTGACCCGCGTGGCGGATGAACTCCTCGGCCAGCGAGAACTCGCGCGCGCTCAGGTCGATCTCGCGACTGCCGACCGTCGCCCGCCGCGCGAGGACATCGAGCGAGACGTCTCCGTGCGAGACCGTCATCGGCCCCACGGTCATCGGTTCGCGCATGCGTGACCGCACACGGGCGAGAAGCTCGTCGAACTTGAAGGGCTTGGCGACGTAGTCGTTGGCCCCGGCGTCGAGCCCGTCGACGGTGTCTCTCGTACTCGTGCGGGCGGTGAGCATGATGACCGGGATCTGCGACCCCTGGCCGCGAATGCTCCGCAGCACCTCGAAACCGTCGAGCGTCGGCAGCCCGACGTCGAGCAGGACGAGGTCGACGTCGCCCGACAGTGCGGTGTCGAGGGCCTCCGCCCCGTCGGCGACGATGAGGGTCTGATAGCCCGCGGACTCCAGTCCCTTCGCGACGAACGCCGAGATGCGTTCCTCGTCTTCCGCGATGAGGATGCGAGTCATCCGGTGGCCTCTCTCTGCATGACGACGTCACCGGCGCGCACGGGCGTCGGGAGCTCCGCGGGGGACTGGGCCCCGGTCACGGGGATGTGCAGGGCCACGGTCGCGCCACCGCCGGGGGTGTCGCCGACGGTGCAGTGTCCGTCGTGCGCCTTGGCGATGGCATCCACGATCGACAGTCCCAGCCCCGATCCGTCCACTCCGCGCCCGGTCGAGAGCCGGTCGAAGCGGCGGAAGACGCGATGACGCGCGGCGGGCGGGATGCCGGGGCCGTGGTCGCGCACCCAGAGGTGCGCCGTCGTGTCGTCGGCCGTGCTGCCGATCTCGATCGAGGTGCCCTCGGGGGTGTACTTCGCGGCGTTGTCGGCCAGCTGGAGCCACGCCTGCACGAGGCGGTCCGCGTCGCCGTGGATACGGACGCGAGCCCGCTGGTCGATCGTCCACGTGTGGCCGGGGATGGCGCCGGCGAGTTCGGCGACGCGGTCGGTCAGCGCCCCGACGTCGATGACCGCGGCCTCGAGCGCCCCGCTCTCGACGTCGGCCAGGGTGTCGATGTCGTCGACCAGTCGCGAGAGCCGGTCGAGTTCGGCGATGCCGAGCTCACGCGTCTCGGTGACGTCGTGGGGGTCGGCGGGATTCATCATCTCGAGGTGGCCGCGGACGATTGTGATGGGGGTCTTCAACTCGTGCCGGACGTCGTCGAGCAACTGCCGCTGCGCGTCGACCGACATCGCCAGGCGATCGAGCATCGAGTTCACCGAGGTGGTGAGGTCGGAGATCTCGTCGTTCCCGTGCGCGCGCAGGCGCGTGCCCAGGTCGTCGATCGTGATGGCGTCGGTGGTGTCGCGCAGACGACGGAGCGGCGAGAACAGGCGCCCCGTCACGAACCAGCCCGCCACCCCGACGAGCAGCAGCACCACGAGCGCCGAGATCCCGTAGGTGACGGTCGAGAGCGTGACGAGCTCCATGCGCTGATCGATCGAGATGACCTGCACGACGACTCCGCCGCGCGTCTCGACGGCCGCGTACAGGACGGGGCCGTGATCGCTGTCGAGGCGGCCCCGGTCGTTGCCGAGGCTGATCTGATCGGCGAGGGATGCCACGAGCCCCGCGTCGTCGCCGACGGAGAGTCCCGGCGGGGCCGGCGTCGTCGCGAGCACGCGGGTGCCGTCGAGCGCCACCGTGCCATCGGTGCGGCCGGGGATGGTCGCGGCGACGAGGGCGGCGGCATCCTGGCTGCTCGTCGACAGCGTCGAATCGAAACCGTCGAGCTGGCGCTCGGCATTGGCCACGACACGTTCGCTCTGCACGAGGAACGTGACGCCGCCCGCGATGATCATCCCGAGCAGCACGACGCCGAGGATCGCGCCGAGGAAACGCACGCGCGTCGAGACGGGTCTCGGCGTGCGGCTCATCCTCTGATTATGGCGCGCCTCGGCGTCGTGGATGTGCGGGTGCGGTCGATCAGCCCGGGTGGGTCATCGACAGCAGGTCGAGCTTGGCATCGAGCACCTCTTCGGTGATCTCTCCGCGTTCGACGTAGCCGAGGTCGATGACCGCCTCGCGCACCGTGATGCCCTTGGCGACGGAGTGCTTCGCGATCTTGGCCGCGGCCTCGTAACCGATGACCTTGTTGAGCGGCGTGACGATCGAGGGCGACATGCCGGCGAACGCCTCGGCGCGCGCGACGTTGGCCTCGAGGCCGTCGACGGTCTTGTCGGCCAGCACCCGCATCGCGTTGGAGAGCAGGCGGATCGACTCCAGCAGAGCGGTGCCCATCACGGGGATCGCGACGTTGAGCTCGAACGAGCCCGAGGCGCCGGCCCAGGCGACGGTGGCGTCGTTGCCGATCACGCGGGCGCACACCATGAGCGTGGCCTCGGGCACGACCGGATTGACCTTGCCGGGCATGATCGAGGAGCCGGGCTGCAGGTCGGGGATGTGCAGCTCGCCGAGGCCGGTGTTGGGGCCCGATCCCATCCAGCGGATGTCGTTGTTGATCTTGGTGAGCGAGACCGCGATGGTGCGGAGGGCTCCGGATGCCTCGACGAGGCCGTCGCGGTTGGCCTGCGCCTCGAAGTGGTCCTTCGCCTCGGTGATGGGCAGCTGGGTCTCGGCCGCGAGCAGCTCGATGACCTTCTGCGGGAAGCCGAGGGGGGTGTTGATGCCGGTGCCGACGGCCGTGCCGCCGAGGGGCACCTCGCCGACGCGGGGGAGGACGGCCTCGACGCGCTCGATGCCGAGGCGCATCTGGCGCGCGTAGCCGCCGAACTCCTGACCGAGGGTGACGGGGGTGGCGTCCATGAGGTGGGTGCGGCCCGACTTCACGATGCCCTTCCAGGCGTCGGCCTTGGTCTCGAGCGCCGTCGCGAGGTGCTGGAGCGCCGGGATGAGGTCGGTGATGAGGGCCTGGGTGACCGCGATGTGCACCGAGGTGGGGAAGACGTCGTTTGAGGACTGCGACGCGTTGACGTGGTCGTTGGGGTGAACCGTGTCGCCGAGGATGCGGGTCGCGAGGGTCGCGAGCACCTCGTTCATGTTCATGTTCGACGAGGTGCCGCTGCCGGTCTGGTAGGTGTCGACCGGGAAGTGCGCATCGTGCGCGCCCGTGACGACCTCGTCGGCGGCCTGGGCGATGGCATCCGCGATGCCCCCGTCGAGGGTGCCGAGCTCTTTGTTGGCGAGGGCGGCGGCCTTCTTGATGCGCGCGAGCGCCGCGATCTGCGTCGACTCGAGGCCCGAGCCCGAGATGGGGAAGTTCTCGACGGCGCGCTGCGTCTGCGCGGCGTAGAGGGCGTCCTTGGGGACCCGCACCTCACCCATGGTGTCGTGTTCGATGCGGTACTCGATGTCGGTCACGTCGTCGTTCCTCCAGGTCGTTCGTTCGGTTGTCAGATGCGGGCGTCTTCGACGCGGGGGTCGTCGACGCGCGGGTCGTCGACATCGCCCACGATGACGACGGGGAAGGCCTCGCCCTCGTCGAGGCGGTAGTTCGCGCCGACCACGGCGACGCGGCCCTCGGCCACGGCCTCGCTGATCAGCTCGGAGGCGCGCAGCAGCTCGCCCACGGTGTGGCGCAGATGTTCGCGGCCCACGAGCTCGGGGTCGACGACGTCGGGCAGCTGGCCGTCCACGGCCGAGGCGCGCTGAACGCGGCGGACGGCGGGCACGATGGGGGCGATCTGGCGCCAGATGTACGCGGGGAGGGTCGGGGCGTCGACGCCCGTGCTCTCGATCGCTGCGCCGACCGCTCCGCAGGCGTCGTGCGCGAGCACCACGATGAGGGGGACCTCCAGCACGCCCACGGCGTACTCGAGGCTGCCGATGACCGAGTCCGAGATGACCTGGCCGGCGTTGCGGACGACGAACAGATCGCCGAGGCCCTCGTCGAAGATGATCTCGGCGGCGAGGCGCGAGTCGGAGCATCCGAAGAGCGCCGCCGTCGGGTGCTGCGAGCTCGCGAGCTCGGTGCGACGTTCCACGTCTTGACGCGGGTGCGCGGGTGCGCCGGAGACGAAACGCTCGTTGCCCTCCACCATCTGCTGCCAGACCTGACGGGGGCTCATGCGCTCGCTCACGGGACCTCTCTCAACTGCTCGATCTGCGATGTGACGGAGGCGGCCGCGAGGGCCGCGGTCTCGGGGGCGGCATCGCCGTAGACGAGCACGTAGTCGGGCCCGGCCGGGGTGGCGAGGGCGTAGTCGACATTGCCCGCACCCGAGGGGTTCGAGGGGCGGTAGACGTTCCACGTGATGCCGTCGATCTCGGTCGTCTCGGTGCTGCGCGTGCCGTCGAGAACCTGACCGACCCAGGCGTCGTCGGCGTCGAGACCCTGAGCGACGCGGAGGAACCCGCTTTCGCCCGATCGCACGTAGACCATGGTCCACGCCTCGGTGCCGCCGACGCCCTCGGTGCTGGCCTGGTTGACCCGCCATCCCTCGCCGAGAGACGGCGAGAGCACCGGCCGACCGAGATCGCGCTGCATGTCGGCCGCGAGGGCGGGCACGTCGATCTCGGGGCGGGGGGCGGGCTCGCCGCGGGGGACGGCCGCCACGACGACCAGGACGACCGCGACCGTCACGAGCAGGGCCGCGATGAGGTTGCGGAACGTCTTGCTCGAGCGGTACCGACGCGAGGACTCGGCTTTGCGGTCGGCGGTTTCTTGAGGGGTCTCGGGTCGGCCGAGATGCGCGACGACGCGAGCCATCAGTCGTCTCCCTCGCCGCGGGCGGCGTCGAGGCGGCGCTTGGCCCCGAGCAGCCACTCCTCGCAGCGGGCGTAGAGCTTCTCGCCGCGCTCCCAGAGCGCGAGGGATTCTTCGAGGGTCGGGGCGCCCTGCTCGAGTTCGGCGACCACGCGCACGAGTTCGTCGCGGGCCTGTTCGAACGACAGAGTGGCGACGTCGACGGCGGGGCCGGGGGTCGTCGCGGTCATGGCATCCATTCTAGGCGCGCCCCACCGACACCCCGTCGCCGGGTGCCTCGTCGTCGAGCGGACGATCGACGGATGCCGCGGAGCCGGCCAGGTCGGCCGAGGAAGCGCCGTGTGCGACGGTGTCGGGCACGGCGCCGTCCGAACGGGCGGCCACGGTTCCCTGCTCGACCGTGAGCCGCAGGGCGGTTCCGGCCGGCGCGTGGGCGGCGTCGCGCAGCACCGAGCCGTCGGGGAGCTGGGCGATGGCGTACCCCCGGGCGAGAGTGGCGAGCGGCGAGAGGGCGCGGAGCCCCGCCCCGAGCTCGCTGGTGCGCCGACGCTCTCCTTCGATGCGGCGATCGACGATGTCGCGCCCCCGGTTCGAAAGCATCCACAGCTCCTGCGCGCGGGAGGTGAGCAGGGAGTGCGGGTTGCGCAGAGCGGGACGCGAGCGGATCTGTTCGAGCTGCGCGATGTCGTGGAGGACGCGCTGGGTGAGACGTCCGGTCAGTCGGGCGCGCAACTGCGAGACGAGGGCCCGCTGCTCGCTGACGTCGGGGACCACGCGCTTGGCGGCGTCGGTGGGCGTCGAGGCGCGCACGTCGGCGACCTCGTCGAGGAGCGGTCGGTCGTTCTCGTGCCCGATCGCGCTGACGATCGGAGTGGATGCCGCGGCCACCGCACGCAGCAGGCGCTCGTCGCTGAAGCCGAGGAGCGTCTGCGGATCCCCGCCGCCGCGTGCGATCACGATCACGTCGACCTCGGGGTCGGCATCGAGGATCCTCAGGGCCGCGAGCGTTTCGGGAACGCACCGGTCGCCCTGGACGGCGGCGTGCTGTGTGCGAAAACGGACGCGGGGCCAACGCAGTTCGGCGTTGCGGTGCACGTCCTTCTCGGCATCCGAGTTCTCGCCCGTGATGAGACCGATGCAGTGGGGGAGGAAGGGCAGCTTCTTCTTGCGGACGGGGTCGAACAACCCCTCCGAACGCAGCTGCAGGCGCAGGCGCTCGAGGCGCTCGAGCTGTTCGCCCAAGCCCACGTGTCGCATCGCCGAGATCGCGAACGAGAAGTCTCCGGTGCGCGGGAAGTAGTCGGCCTTCACGCACGCGACGACGTGGTCGCCGACCTTGAGGTCTTTGGGCAACCGGTTGAGCGTGCTCGACCAGATGCGGAAGGCCACCGTCGACTCGGTGCCGAGGTCCTTCAGCCGCCCGAAGACGTTGCCGCCGCGGCGGTTGAACGAGGTGATCTCACCTTCGACCCAGACCGATCCCCAGCGCTCGATGAAGCCCCGGATCGTGTCGTTCAGCCGGGACACCGAGGTGGGGGCATCGGTGGAGGAGTCGCGGGGGTGCACGCTGTCGGCGGGCGGGGCCTGACCTGCGACGGTCTCGGGCTGGAAAGAGGTCATGTCACTCGCTGGGATGCACGCCGTCGGCGGGGGCCGCGAGAGCCGGACGTCTCTCGGGAGGGAAGGTCCCATGCTATCCGGCCGGGTCGCGCCGGGGAGGTTCGGCCGTCGTCCAGGGGCGCCCCCGTAGAATCGAGGGGTGAGCTCACCTGCCGTGCACCTGCCCGTTCCCCGCATCCCGGGTCGACGCGGGCGGCTTCAGGACGTCCCGGTCCAGGGCAAGAAGAAGGTGTTGCTCGCGGCACCCCGCGGCTACTGCGCCGGTGTCGACCGTGCGGTCATCGCCGTCGAGAAGGCCCTGGAGCGCTACGGCGCCCCCGTGTACGTGCGCAAGCAGATCGTGCACAACATCCACGTCGTGACCGAGCTCGAGAAGAAGGGCGCGATCTTCGTCGAAGAGGTCGACGAGGTCCCCGCCGGCTCCCACGTCGTCTTCAGCGCGCACGGTGTCTCGCCGGCCGTCGTGTCCGCAGCATCCGATCGGGGTCTGCAGGCCATCGACGCCACGTGCCCCCTCGTGACGAAGGTGCACCGCGAGGCCGTGCGCTTCGCCCGTGACGACTTCGAGATCCTGCTGATCGGCCACGAGGGCCACGAAGAGGTCGAGGGCACCGCCGGAGAAGCCCCCGAACACGTCACCGTCGTGAACTCTCCCGACCACGCCGACACCATCGAGGTGCGCGACCCGTCGAAGGTCGTGTGGCTCTCGCAGACCACGCTCTCGGTCGACGAGACGATGGAGACCGTGCGGCGTCTGCGCGAGCGCTTCCCCGAGCTGCAGGATCCGCCCTCCGACGACATCTGCTACGCCACCCAGAACCGCCAGGTCGCGATCAAGAAGGTCGCCGTCGGCGCCGACCTCGTGATCGTCGTGGGTTCGGCGAACAGCTCCAACAGCGTGCGCCTGGTCGAGGTCGCCCTCGAGCACGGCGCGAAGGCCGCCTACCGCGTCGACTACGTCGACGAGGTGAAGCAGGAGTGGCTCGAGGGTGTCGAGACCGTCGGCGTCACCAGCGGCGCCTCGGTGCCCGAGGTGCTCGTGACCGAGGTCCTCGAAGAGCTCGCCGGCGCCGGCTACCGCGACGTCGAAGAGGTGCGCACCGCCGAGGAAGACCTGATCTTCTCGCTCCCCAAGGAGCTGCGACAGGATGCCAGCGGCAAGCGCGACGAGCGCGCGCTGGGCGGCCGGGGCCGCGCGTGAGCGACGTCGACCCGCGCACCCCGTCCGCGGCGGACGAGGCTCGTCCCCGCCCGCAGTACGGCGAGTACGCCACCCCCGAGGAGCAGCGGGCGCGCATCCGCCGTCCGGAGGTGACCGAGGCCCTCGAGGCGGGCGTGGCCCCGCAGCCGGAGCATGCCCCCGAACCCCGCGCCGCGGCGAAGCCCGGGCCCATGCCCGCCCCCACCACCCGCGGCGGCCAGGTCGACCGGATCGTGACGTTCGGTCTGTTGATCTACGGGCTGTTCTCCGTCGTCACCACGATCATCCAGCTGCTCAATTTCCCCGAGTACGCGAATAACTTCGCGCGGGTCTTCCAGGTCGACGCGACGTTCACCAACCTGACCGCCGGGTACCTCTGGGGTGCGGCGGCCGCGGCCGTCACCGGGATCGGGTGGCTTCTGACCGCCATGTTCACCTGGCGGTCCATGAGGCGCGGGCGTATCTCGTTCTGGATCCCGATCGTCGGCGCGCTGGTCTCGACGGTCATCGCGGCCGTCCTGTCGCTCATCGGCATGGCGAGTGACCCGCAGTTCCTGACGGCCGTCATGGGCACCGTCTCGAACTGAACCGAACCCCACGGCATCCCGTGTTCCTAGAAGAAGAGGGAGAGGGGATGCCGCTGTGCGAGACGACCACGCGCAACTGACCGCGCTGTACGACGCGCACGCGACCCCCGTCTGGCGTTACGTCGTGAGCCTCACCGGCGATCACGCGGGCGCCGACGACGTCGTGCAGGAGACGCTGCTGCGCGCGTGGCGTACGCCACGCGTCATGAGCGACGACCCGGCCTCCCTGCGCTCGTGGATGTACACCGTGGCCCGCAACATCGTCATCGACGAGGCGCGGAGCGCGCGGCGCCGGCACGAGCAGCCCGTCGACGAACTCCCCGAGACCGTCCGCGACGACGACACCGACGCGATGTTCGACGCGCTTCTGGTCGAGGAGGCGCTCGCCACCCTCACACCCGATCACCGCGCCGTCATCGTCAGCGCCTACTACGGCGGACGCAGCGTCGCACAGACGGCAGACGAGCTCGGCATCCCGACGGGCACCGTCAAATCGCGACTGCATTACGCGGTGCGGGCATTGCGGCTCGCGCTGCAGGAAAGGGGGGTGACCCGATGAACGACGATCACGAACGTCTGTCGATGTCGGACGGCGCCTACGTGCTCGGAGCGCTGTGCGCCTCCGACCGCGCCGAATTCGAAGCGCACCTGGCGGTGTGCGCCATCTGTCGCGCCTCCGTCGCAGAATTGGCTCCGACCGCGGGACTCCTCTCGCGACTGTCGCCCGAACGCGCCCGAGCGCTCAGCGCGACGACGGGCCCCATTCCGCTCGCCTCGCCCGATCCGTCTTTGCGCGGACGCGTGGTCGAGGTCGCGCGGCGTCGCCGGAAGCGGCGCATCACCGCGTGGACGCTCGCGGCATCCATCGCCCTGGTGGCGGTCGCGGTGCCGAGCGTGTTCGCCGTGAACAGTGCGATGCAGCAGTCGGCGGGTACCGTCTACGCCCTCGACGACGTCGCCGGTGCACCCCTCGAGGCCTCGGTGAAGCTCACCTCCGCGCCGTGGGGGACCCGCATCGACCTCGTGTGCCAGTACACCGGTCAGGTGCTCGACGCCCCGCCCGGGGGCTGGCCCTACGCTCTCGCCATCACCGACGACTCGGGGACGACGAGCGTGCTCTCGACCTGGCGCGCCGACCCGGGCTCGACCACCGAACTGAGCGCGGGGACCGACCTCTCGGCCTCGAACATCGGCGCGGTCGAGATCCGCTCTCTCGACGGCGACACGGTCGTGATGCGGCGCGAGTTCGACTGAGGGCCGCGTCCGCGCGCCGCCGCCGCACGCTCTAGCATCGACGCATGCCTCGACTCGTCGCCGTCTGCGTCGTTCACAGCCTGCGCCCGGATTCCGGGTCGATCGGGGTGACGGCGATCGACAAGCGTCCGCTCGAGGGGAAGGTCCGCGTCGGCAAGCTCGGCCTCCGCTCCGACGTGCAAGCGAGCCGCAAACACCACGGCGGGCCGGAAAAGGCCGTCTACGCGTACGCCCAGGACGACGCCGACTTCTGGGAGGGCGAGCTCGATCGGGAGCTGCGCCCGGGATGGTTCGGCGAGAACCTCCGCGTCGAGGGACTCGACGTCAACGGAGCGCGGATCGGCGAGGTCTGGCGCATCGGCGACACCGTCGAGCTCGAGGTCACGATGCCCCGAACGCCCTGTGCGACGTTCGCCCGGTGGGTCGGTGGGTCGGCAGCGCTCGGCTGGGTCAAGCGCTTCTCGGACGAGGGGCGCCTCGGCGCCTACCTGCGTGTCCGTCGCGCCGGAGAGATCCGAGCGGGGGATGCCATCGAGGTGCTCTCGTCGCCCCACGGAGCGCCCACGGTGCTCGAGGTGTACCGCAGCTGAGGCGCGTCCGGCCCCGGTCGGCGCACCCGCGCTCGGCTGTGCGATCGCGCGGGGCGTCCTGCCTTGCCGGTGGCGCGAGACGGCAATTCGCTGACTCGTCCGTTGCAGGCTGACACCCGGTTGTCAACGAGATGCCGTCTCGGCGTGCAGGAGGGGCGCGTGCGGGGGATGCCGGGACAGCGGCGGGGGCCGGGGCACGGCAACCGGAAACGACGAACGCCCCGGCGTGAGAGCCGGGGCGTTCGCGGGATGACGAGGTGTCAGCTCTTCGAATGGCCGAACGAGCCGAGCTGCTTCGTGGCCTCGACCACGCGGACGGCCATCGCCGACTCGGCGACCTTGCCCCAGGCGCGGGGGTCGTACTGCTTCTTGTTGCCGACCTCGCCGTCGAGCTTGAGCACGCCCTCGTAGTTCGAGAACATGTAGCCCGCGATCGAGCGCGTGAAGGCGTACTGGGTGTCGGTGTCGATGTTCATCTTCACGACGCCGTTGGCGACGGCGAGGGCGATCTCGTCGTCGGTCGAGCCGCTGCCGCCGTGGAAGACGAGGTCGAGGGGCTTGGGGCCGGTGCCGAACTTCGCGGCGATGCCCTCCTGGATCTCGCCGAGCAGCTCGGGGCGGAGCTTGACGCCACCGGGCTTGTACACGCCGTGCACGTTGCCGAAGGTCAGGGCCGAGATGTAGCGGCCGTTCTCGCCGAGGCCGAGGCGCTCGACGGCCTTGGTCACGTCGGCGACCGTCGTGTACAGGGCCTCGTTCGAGCCCTCGTGCTGGACGCCGTCCTCTTCGCCGCCGACCACGCCGACCTCGATCTCGAGGATGGCGTTGATGTTCTTCATGCGGGGGAGGAGCTCCGCCGCGATGTCGATGTTCTCGTCGAGGGGAACGGCCGAGCCGTCCCACATGTGCGACTGGAAGATCGGGTTGCGACCGGCCTTGACCTCTTCTTCGGAGGCCTCGAGCAGCGGAAGGACGAAGCCGGGCAGGGCGTCCTTGGGGCAGTGGTCGGTGTGCAGGGCGACCGTGATCGGGTAGTTCTTCGCGACCTCGGTCACGTACTTGGCGAAGGCGAGGGCGCCGGTGGCGCGGGCCTTGACCGTGTGACCGGCGAAGTAGTCGGCACCACCGGTGGTGACCTGGAGGATGCCGTCGGAGCCGGCCTCGGTCAGGCCCTGGAGCACCGAGTTGATGGTCTGCGAGCTCGAGACGTTGATCGCGGGATACGCGAAGCCGCCGGCCTTCGCGCGGTCCAGCATGTCGGCGTACTGCTCAGGGGAAGCGACGGGCATGGAGGTGCTCCTTGGTGTTGTCGGGACACCGTCACTCTAGCGAAGCCGCCGGATCGTGACGGTGCGGGCGCAGCAGGAACCGGGCGGTTCTGCTGATCCGTTAAGAACGGCGATTCCTTCGTTGCACGTCCGGTCAAAACCCGCGATTGTCACCGGATCGCTGGATACAGTGGCCCCATGGTGAGCCTGACTGCCGACATGAGCCCTTTGCACCCCGACCGGAACCTGGCGCTCGAGCTGGTGAGGGCGACCGAAGCGGCATCTATCCGCGCCGTCCCCTTCATCGGCCGCGGCGACAAGGAAGCCGCCGACGGCGCAGCCGTCGACGCGATGCGTGCGTTCTTCAGCACCGTCAACTTCGACGGCACGATCGTCATCGGCGAGGGCGAGAAGGACAACGCCCCCATGCTCTACAACGGAGAGCGCGTCGGAAGCGGCCGCGGGCCCCAGTGCGACGTCGCGGTCGACCCGATCGACGGCACCTCGCTCACGGCCGCGGGCCGCCAGAACGCCCTGTCGGTCATCGCCGTGTCCGACCAGGGCACGATGCTCGACGCGTCCAGCGTCTTCTACATGGACAAGCTCGTCACCGGGCCCGCCGGTGTCGGTGTCGTCGACATCCGCCTCCCCATCGCCGAGAACATCCGCTTGCTGGCCAAGGCCCTCGGCAAGCCCGTCGACGAGATCGTCGTGTCGGTGCTGAATCGTCCGCGTCACGAGAAGCTCATCGCCGAGATCCGCGAGGCGGGGGCGGGCACGCGCCTCATGAGCGACGGCGACGTCGCCGGCGGCATCAACGCCGCCCGCCACAACGCCCGCACCGACATGTGCGTCGGCATCGGCGGCAGCCCCGAGGGCATCGTCACCGCGTGCGCGATCAAGGCGCTGGGTGGTCACATCCAGGGCGTGCTCGCCCCGCGGACCGACGACGAGAAGGAGAAGGGTCGGGATGCCGGCCTCGACGTCGACGGCCAGGTCTACGAAGCCGATGGTCTGGTGAAGGGCAAGAACACGATCTTCGTCGCCACGGGCGTGACCGACGGCCAGCTCGTGCAGGGAGTCCGCCGCGATGGCGACTTCATCTACACCGAGAGCGTCGTGCTGCGCGGCGCCTCGGGAACGCTCCGCCGCATCTCGTCCGAGCACCTGACGTCGAAGTGGCTGTGACGCCGCGGCGCTGAATTCGTCGTTTCCTGAGACAGCATCTCGCGGACGGAGCGGTCGCCCGGGGCAGCCGTGACGTCAGCGGGGTGCTGTTTCGGCGTTCGGCGACAGGCGCACGGTCGTCGCCTCGACGTGCAGCTAGAGCCGGGCGTGTCGTGACGCAAGCGTGACCGGTAACGGAAGCCCTGTCTGGCAGAATCTCTAGGAGTGTCAACGGCGACGCTGTGTTCTTCCGAGACCCGAAGGGGGATCGTCCATGGCAGCAGCTCCGACGAATCAGACCGCACCTCAGACAGGTGCACAGGCGGTCATCGCCAGCGCGGTCGACCCTGCGCGCCGCCCCGACGTGCTGTTGCGCGTCCGGCGCGACGAGGGTCACGAGGTCAGCGCGTGGTGGATGGTCGGCGCGTTCGTCGCCGTCTCCGCGGCCGTGGTGAGCTTGCTGAGCTGGGTTCCCGGCGGGGCCTGAACCTTCTCGTCTTTCGGAAGCCGGCCTCCCGGACGGCGGCTCCCGCATTCTCGGCCCTCGTGCCCGGCTCGATGCCGGTAAGGGTTCGAGCATCGCGCGTGTCGGGCCTTGCGCTCACGACTCCGTGTCGGCCAGTCCCGCTCGCTGGCGGATGACACCCAGGTCGGCCCTCGCGGCCGCCTCGGCCGTCTCGACCGGTGACGGGGTGGCTTCGCCGGCGCCATCGAGGTTCTCGATCATCTCCGGCGCGGTCCATCGGCGGGGAGTCGCCTCGATCGCGACGGGAGCGGCGACCGCATCGAGCTTGGTCTCGTCGATGCCGGGGAACTTCCGCGCCGTGACGAGCACACGTGTCTCGAGCGATCCGGCGAACCGGTTGTAACTGTCGACCGTTTTCTCGATCGCGCGGCGCAGGTCGTTCGCGTGCTCGGCGAGTTTGCCGACGCGCTCGTAGAGCTCTGTGCCCAGGGCGAAGAGCGTGCGCGCCTCGTCGGAGACGTCTTGCTGGGTCCACGTGAACGCGACGGTCTTGAGCACCGCCCAGAGGTTGACGGGCGAGGCGAGGGCGACGCGGCGCGTGAACGCGTAGTCGAGCAGCGTCGGGTCTTCGTCGAGGGCCGAGGCCAGCAGCGACTCGCTCGGCAGGAAGCACACGACGAACTCGGGGCTCGTGGTGAGCCCCGCCCAGTATGCCTTCTTTGCGAGGGCGTCGACGTGGGCGCGCACCGCGCGGGCGTGCTTGGTCAGGAATGCGGCGCGGCGGGCTCCGTCGTCGCCGTGCGCCGTGACGGGGATCGCGCTGGCCTGCAGATACGCATCGAGGGGGACCTTGGCATCCACCGCCAAAGACTTGCCGCCGGGGAGGCGCACCACCATGTCGGGGCGACCGGCTCCGGCGTCGCTCGAGATCGCCGTCTGCAGGTCGAAGTCGACGTAGCGCGTGAGGCCGGCGGCTTCGACGACCCGGCGGAGCTGCGTCTCGCCCCAGACGCCGCGCGTGGTTCCGGAGCGCATCGCGGAGGCGAGCGACTCGGTCGTCACGCGGAGTGCCTCGTCGGCCTCGCGGGACAGGCGCAGCTGCTCGCCGAGCGCGGTGTACTGCTCGACCCGGTCGCGTTCGAGGCCGTCGACCTTGCGCTGCATCGCATCGAGCGTCTCGCGCACCGGGTCGAGGGCGCGAAGGACGGTCTGCTCGCGACGCTCGCGTTCTTCGCGGGCTGCCTGATCCGCGCGCGACTGCCCCACGAGCTCGCGGTACAGGGCGACCTGGTGGTCGAGCTGCGCCTGCACGCCCGCCCGCGCGGTCTCGGCGGCGGCGACGCGGGCGCCGTGGGTTCGCTGCTCTTCAGCGGCGCGGGCCGCGGTCCGCGAAGAACCCACGAACCACCCGCCGACGACGCCCACGACGAGAGCGAGGATCACGAAGACGAGAGCGATGGCATCCATGGGGTCAGCTTGCACCAGACCTCCGACATCGCCGGAAAGACGGGCCGAGAGGCGTCAGGCGACGGCGCGCTCGACCGGCTCCGCCGCGATCTGCGATACACGGACGCCCAGGTGCGCGGCGAGGGCGTGCACGTCGTCGACGCCGGCGCGGCGGGCGCAATCGATCGTGATCTCGGCGCAGGCGACGGCGTCGGCCAGGGCATCGTGGTGGGCGAACGGGGAGCAGCCGGCTTCCTCGGCGACGAGCGGGAGCCGGTAGGAGTCGAGCGTGTAGGTCTTGCGCGACATCTGCACGCTGCACATGTAGCGGTAGGGCGGGCACTCGTCGCCGGTCGCCGCGCACGCCCGGCGCAGCACCGACATGTCGAAACCGGCGTTGTGCGCGACCAGGACGTCGGCTCCCGCGAAGGCGGTGAGGCGCTCGAGTTGCGTCGTCCAATCGGGCGCGTTCACGACATCGGAGGGGTGGATGCCGTGGATCCCGACGTTGATCGGGGCGAAGTGGTCGTGACCTGGCGGTGGCTTGATGAGCCAGGCGGCCGTGGCGACCACGCGGCCGTTCCGGACGCGGGCCAGACCCACCGCGCACGCGGACGCGCCGCTGGAGTTCGCCGTTTCGAAGTCGATCGCGGTGAAGTCCAAAGCCACGACTCCACCCTCACCCGCGCTCCCGTGGGGGCGAAGAGGCGCGCCGGGGTCGGCGGCATCCGGTCTGCCGTTTCGCTCCGGCGGCGGTCGCTGGAACATTCCGCAGAAAGATGCGTGCCGGCGAGGACCGAGGGGTGGCTGCGGTAACCCGACGCCGGCCGAAGTCCCTGCGTCGTGACCGCGGGGCTGGGGAGGACGTGGGGCGGATGCGATGTCGGAGGGGCGGCGTAGGGTCGGGGCATGACCGATCGCGAGAAGTCGACCTCGTTCGGGCAGGCGGCCTCCGCCTACGAATCCGGGCGGCCCGGGTATCCCGCCGAGGCCGTGGCGTGGCTGCTCGAACCCGTGCGCGAGGCCGGCCGCGCGCTGCGCGTCGCCGACGTCGGGGCGGGGACGGGCAAGCTCACTCGCGCGGTCGCCGAGCTCGGCGCCGACGTTGTGGCCGTGGATCCGGATGCCGACATGCTCGCGACCCTGCGCGAGAACGCGCGGGGTGTGCCCACGTTCGTCGGCACGGCCGAGCATCTGCCCCTGCCCGATTCCGGTCTGGACGCCGTCGTCATGGGCCAGGCCTGGCACTGGGTCGACGTCGAGCCGGCGTCGCGAGAGACCGCTCGCGTGCTGCGCAGCGGGGGAGTACTCGGGCTCATCTGGAACATCCGCGACGACCGCGTCGACTGGGTGCGGCGGCTCACCGCGGCCATGGGCGGGTCGAACGCCGAGGTCCTCCTCGCCACAACCGGTCCGCGCGTCGCCGAGCCCTACGGCGAGCTCGAGCATCGTGAATGGTCGTGGGAGAGGCGCATCACCCTGCCGCAACTGCGCGACCTCGTCGTCTCGCGCAGCGACATCATCACGGCCAACCCCGAGAAGCGCGCGGGCATCGAGGCCGCGGTCGACGGGGTCGTGGCATCCGTCCCCGAACTCGCCGACGGAGGCTCCGTCGCCCTGCCGTACGTCACCCACGCCTTCCGCGCACGGCGACCGTGACGCGGTGACCGGGCTCCGAGCCGGGTAACCTGGACTCCCGTGGCTCTTACCATCGGAATCGTCGGCCTTCCCAACGTCGGAAAGTCGACCCTCTTCAACGCTCTGACCAAGAACTCGGTGCTCGCGGCGAACTACCCGTTCGCCACCATCGAGCCCAACGTCGGGGTCGTGAACCTTCCCGATGTGCGCCTGCAGAAGCTCGCCGACGTGTTCGGCAGCGAGCGGCTCATGCCCGCTGCGGTGTCGTTCGTCGACATCGCCGGAATCGTCCGCGGCGCGAGCGAGGGCGAGGGCCTCGGCAACCAGTTCCTCGCGAACATCCGGGAAGCGGATGCCATCGCGCAGGTCGTCCGCGGATTCGCCGACGACGACGTCGTCCACGTCGACGGTTCGGTCAACCCGGCGAACGACATGGAGACCATCAACGCCGAGCTCCAGCTCGCCGACCTCCAGACGCTCGAGAAGGCGATCACCCGGTACGAGAAAGAGGTCAAGGGCAAGAAGCTCGACCCCTCGGTGCTCGAGGCCGCCAAGGCCGCGCAGGACGCCCTCCAGCGTGGCGTGCTGCTGTCGGCATCCGGAATCGACCTCTCGCCGATCCGCGAGCTGGGGCTGCTGACCGCGAAGCCGTTCATCTTCGTCTTCAACGTCGACGAGGCCGTGCTCACCGACCCGTCGCGCAAGGACGAACTCGCCGCTCTGGTCGCCCCTGCGAAGGCCGTCTTCCTCGACGCCAAGATCGAGTCGGAACTCATCGACCTCGACCCCGAGGACGCCGCCGAACTGCTCGCGTCGACCGGCCAGGACGAGTCGGGTCTCGACCAGCTCGCCCGCATCGGGTTCGACACGCTGGGCCTGCAGACCTACCTCACCGCCGGCCCCAAGGAAGCGCGCGCCTGGACGATCCCGCAGGGCGCGAAGGCGCCGCAGGCGGCCGGTGTCATCCACACTGACTTCGAGAAGGGCTTCATCAAGGCCGAGGTCATCTCGTTCGACGACCTCGTCGAGCTCGGCTCGGTCGCCGAGGCCCGCGCGAAGGGCAAGGCCCGCCTCGAGGGCAAGGACTACGTCATGCAGGACGGCGACGTGGTGGAGTTCCGCTTCAACAACTGAGCCGACGGCGCGCGGCCCGGGCCCGCGCGATGAGGGCGGAAGTGTCGACGGGGTGGGCAGCGACCCCGTAAGCTGACGAACCACTTCGGGGGGAGAGGCTCATGGCCATTCAGGTTGATACGTCGGTGGTTCGAGGGGGCGGCGAAGCGTGCTTGCAGCTTGCTGACGACATCGGTCGCGCGTTGGAGTACTTCGATAACCACATCGATAAGGCGCAGTCGTGGGCGGGTGGAGCGTTAATCCAGTGGCTTCTATCGGAGCATAGCTCTTACGCGTCCAGGGTTGACTCCGGGCTTATGCGATCGAAGGCGTTGATGATTGCCTCGGGCGGCGCTCTAGATGATGTAGCTCGGCGCTTCGACGAGAACGAGTACGATGCCCAGGTCAGCGTTCGTGACCTGTTCGATGATCTCGATCCGGGCGTGGCGACGGCGCCCATCGACGGGAGCACAGAGCACCAGAGCATTGCCGTCGGTTCTCCAAGCGCGGCGCTCGTTCCACCCGAGTCTTCCGTAGCTGACCCGGCCTTCGCGGTCGTGTGGAATATCATCAACTGGCCGGACTACATCTCTTTGTCCTATTGGGGTCGGCAGCTTCTGAATGCGATATTTCAGCTCGTTGCGCCGTCCCTTACTGAGGGCCAGGACCTGTTCGAATTCCTCGCGCAGAAGCTCGGCGGCGATTGGGACAAAGTGGCGCTGGCAGGAAGCGCTTTCGGTCATCTCGGAGATTTTTTTGACGGCCTCGCCGGCGAGGTGAACAACCTGGCGGTGGATGTGTTCGCCGCCTGGACCAGCGGAGAGAGCGCCGACCGTGCTGGCGAATACTTTGCAGAACTTGCGGCGGCGTTTGCCGCCCAACCGGAGGTGTACGGCGACCTCGCGTTGAAGTACTCCAATGCGGCGTGGGCAGCTTTCGGAGCGTGTCAGGGCCTGTTGTCTGCGCTCGATGCGGCCGTTGATGCGCTCGTCGTTTTCCTGATGGGATTCGCCTCCGTCGGCGAGGCGCTCGCAGCCATCTTCAGCGGGGGTGCGACAGCCGTACCGGCGGTCGTCTCCGCCGTGATCGCGGTTGTGGAGGCATTTTCGAGTGCGTGGGGCGCCATGATGACCACGCTCTCGCTGACAATCGCGGCCGGAGCGACCCTCGGCTCCGCCACCACCAACATCGAGTTCGTCTCTCTCCCGGAGGTCTGACATGAATCTTCCTGATGTGTCCGCGGCGCTGCTGCGCACGACCGACGACGACTTCGCATCGAATCTGAAGAAACGATTGCTCGCGCTCGCCGACGCGACCGAGGACGAGGCGTATGCCAGTCGATTACGGCTAATTGCCAACGGCAAGCGACCCCTTCGGACGCTCCTTCACGATCCTCAATGGCGCGAATCGTTCGACTCCCGCATCCCCGAAACCGTGAAGTTGGCTGCAATGGAGCCGGAGCAACGCCGCGCGCTGGACGAAGCCGTCGAACAAGCTCGTCGTCGCACGGTGATGCCGACGCGAGAGGAAGTCGCTTCGGATGTCGCCGACGTCATGCGCCGTGCTACTGCCACTCGGGACGCAATCAATGACGATGAGCGCAGTGGCTGGCAAGTCGTCCGCGATACGGCTATCGATACGAACAACCCCGCAGCGTTCGAGCGATGAGTCCCGAAACGTCGTTCATTGCGCGTTACGACGAGGCAAAGCGTGCAGCGGTTGAAGACACTCTTCAGAAGGTGGTGCGGGCTCAAGGCATCGCGGCGATCGCTCTGGCAGTCGTTTGGGGATTCGTCACGTTGCTGCCGATCGCGGTCGTGGCCGCGGACGGACAGGTGACCGCGGCACTCGTGCTCGCGGTGACGCTCGTGGTCCCTCTGGCCATCGGCGCGTTGGGCGTGCGCCAGCTCAGGCGGCGGCCGCGTATGCCCGAGATCGCGGTCGCGATCACCCCGACGAGCGTGCAGTTCCCCGCCCTCGAACGACCGTCTGCTCTTGCTCCCCGGGTGCGTGCTGAGCAGTGGGTCCGCGAAGGCACGACCGCCGAGATCCGCCCGGCATCCGGTCTGTTCCAGGCGCCCCTGGTCGTCTTCACTCGGCAGGACGGCGGCAAGCTCCGGCGACGAACGGTCTCCGCCGAGAACCTGGATATCGATCCGCGGATCCTCGTCGATGCGCTCGGCGGGACGGCTTCCGCGTAGCGGGTGTTTCGCGGGGCTGCCGAGAGCGTGTGCGAAATCGCGGCGGCCACTGCAGCGAGTGATGGCAGGTGCTGCGAGCGGCGTGCGCTGCTTCTCGGAACGGCTCATTTACCCGCCGAACGGGACCCTGCACGCAGCGGCTGGGCGCCCGAAGCACGCTCGGTCTGGCGGCGCACTAGCCTTGCGCACATGATCAGGCACAACAGTGCGTCGCTGTGCGTGTACAGCGACAAGTACAGCGTGGCGCAAATCACCGAGATGCTCGGAGTGGAGCCGGAACGCTCGGGAGACATCGGTGACCCGACGCCGTCCGGGCGCGCCGGTCGGAACCTCACGCCGCCTTACGCGAGGTATCAGCGCACGTTCTGGTGCCTGCGCGAAGACGCGGACGACACGGACGCCGAGGATCAGACCGGCTTCTCCGCTGTGCGGAAGGTGGTCGATCGGGTGCTTCCCGTCGCCCACAAGCTCGCCGACCTTCGAAACGACGGAGAGACGATCATCTGGTGGTCGGGCGACTCCGACAGCACGCAGGGAGGCTTCGTCCTAGAAGCGGACCTTCTCGCGAAGATCAGTGTCCTCGGATGCCATCTCTACGGCACCACGTTCCTCGGCGAGGAAGGGTCGGGCACGTGACCACCATTCCCGAGCCCGCCCGCATCGACGATCTCGCCGCCTTCGCCGCGGCCAACGGCTGGACGTCCCAGCCGACCGCCGAGCCTCCCGCGCTCTCGGGTGACATGTGGGAGTACGCCACGGCGGGCAACGTCCAGGACCGCATCGCCGGCGCGGACTGGGAGGCCGGCCGGATCGTCGGCGGGGCGAGAAAGGCCGAAAACGTTCGCCAGAACGGCATCTTCACCATTCGGACGAGCGTGTCGGTCAACGTGCCGGTGAGGAGCATCAACCTCGGCTACCTGGCAATCCGACTGCCCCGGCACCTGCCGCACTTCGTGCTCGATGCGCGGAGCAACGACGGCATCCTGTCATCGCTCCAGCACCGACCGCAGCGGGGGCAGCGACTCTCTCTCGAGGGCGACTTCGACACGCACTTCCACCTCTTCGCGCCGAAGGGCTACGAGCGCGATGCGCTCTACGTCTTCACGCCCGATCTCATGGCGCTGCTGATCGACGAGACGGGCGACCTCGACGTCGAGGTGCGTGACGACATGCTGATCGTGTACCGGCCCGGCGGGTTCGACCTCCACGATCCCGCGGTCTGGGAGCGCTTCGCGCGCATCCGGGCCACGGTGGGCGCGAAGGCGTGGACCCAGACCGACGGGTACAGCGACGATCGGGCAGCGCCGGGGCTGTCCGCATCCGTCGGTCCGGAGGGGCGCCGACTGAAGCGCAGTCTGCCGCGATGGGTGTGGATCGGGATCGGAATCGCCGCCGCTGCCCTGCTCGTTCCGGTGGGGGTGCTGATCACGGTGTTCAGCGTGGCGAACCCCCTCTGACGCGGCGTCAGGCCCCCACGGCTGCCCGCGCGCGGCGCGCGAGCTCGGTGCCGTCGATACCCGGCCAGCCGTGCAGGCCCTCGGCGTGCGAGGCGGGAAGCGCGTCGGCGCCCCACACGGCGCCCGCGAGCGAGCCGGCGATGGCCGCGACCGTGTCGGTGTCGTTCCCGCCGCGCACGGCGCGCTCGATCGCGTCGAGCGGCGTCGCCGCGCCCGAGACGGCGGCGAGGGCGCCCTGGAACGCCCGGACGATCCACCCGTTCGCCTGTTCGAAGTCCCGCGGATGCCGGCCCTCGGTCGCGTCGATGAGATCGCCCCACCGACCGCGGCGCTCGGCGGGCACGAGATCGAGCTGCGCGCGCATGTCGAGTTCCCCGGTCAGGATGCCGTGGCGGATCGCCCCGCACCACAGAGCGCACGCGTCGAGGTTGTCGTCCTCCCAGTGGGTGAGGCGAGCGACGGCGCCGGCGGCCGCGGCGAGATCCTCGCGCGGGCGATCGAGATAGCCGAGGGCGACGGGACCCGTGCGCATGAGCGAGCCGTTGCCTCCGCTGCGACCCGACGCGTCGTGCACGGCGCGGGATGCCGCGGTGATGGCATCCATTACTCCGCCGGCGGGGATGCGGGACAGGACCTGGCGCGTCTGGGCACCGACGTCGAGGGCCTCGCGCGCCCACTCCTTCCAGCGGTGCACGATCGTCTCGAGCGAGGAGGGGTCTTCGAGGCGGTGTCCGGCGGCGAGTTCGTCGAGGATCGGAACGGCCATGCTCGTGTCGTCGGTCCACTCGCGCTCGCCGTGGCCGAAATGCCCGCGTCCGAACGCGGGCACGACCTCGTCGGCGAGGGCAGGGCCGAACTCGTAGGCGGAGCCGAGGGCGTCGCCCGCGGCCGAGACGAGGACGGCGCCGATGGCGCGATCGACCTGTGCGGGGGAGGGGGCGCTCATGACCTCAGCCTAGGAGCGACGTCTCTTCTCAGACGCGTGCAGCGCTGAGGGCGCTCGGTGAAAGCTCGACGAGACCTTCCCCGGGCGTCCACCGCCACCTCGTGCCGAGGCCATCGGCGTACTCCAACCGGGTGATGGAGCGATCGCCGGCGACGGTGAAGGGGTCGAGAACGTCAGCCTCGCGGACTGGTCGGGGAATACCGTCCCAGGAGGATTGCAGGGCGAGCCCTCGGTTCTGGACGAAGAACTGTCCGGGCGGCAGCACCTTCATGCGGATGATGTGGGTGTTCTCGCCCGGGCCAGCCACGTGAACTTCGACGTCGTAGAACACGGCCGACGTCGGGCTCTGGTTCGAGACGACGACCCCGTATCGGCGACCGCTTTCATCTCGGTCGGCCGCCCACCATGAGGCGACGCTGCCCGCCAACTGGCGACGGTCGCGCGCTCGGTCGACCTCGTCTCGTTGGGCTTCGCGCGTAGCCGAGTCGCGCGCGGAGGCGACGGCCTCTTGACGCGTCTCGTCAGCGGTCCTGTTCGCGGCGAGCGCGACGCGGAGCGCGAAGATACTCAAGATGCACCCCAGGACGGCGGCGAGCGCCGCGACCCAATCGGCGAGGGTTCCGGGTTCGAGCGGGAGTGGCGACATGCCCCTCACGTTAGGGCGAGGCGCCGGTCCGGGGCGAGGAGATGCACTGTATTTCACCCGGGGCATCCGCGCGTTTCACCCGCAAAGGGGGATCAGATGTCGCTGTAGTCGTTCGCCGGCAGGATGAGTAGCGTCACCGCGTCGCCGTCGAGCACGAGCATCACGTACTCGCGCCCCACCTCGCCCGGGCGTTGGAGGGACTGCGTCCCCGGTACGTCGCGCGTGTCGAGGCGCAGCGCGGTGGAGTCGAAGCCCTCCGTGGCGCCCGCCGCGACCGCCTCGGCGCGGGTCGAGCCGACACCGATGCCGCCCGTGGTGACGACCGGGTGGCCGGACACCGTGGGCGTGGTCGCGCGGACGGTGGCGCCGCGGGTGGATCCGTCATTGGGTACGGTCACGGTGAATCCCGGCCAGGTGAGCGCGGTGAGCTCGAGGGTGCCGCCGTAGGGGCCCTCGACCGCCGACTGCGTGGGGGCCGTGCCGAGCGCCGCCGTCCACGCGTCGACGGAGTTCAGCGAGTACTCGAGGGTCGACCCCGCGGCGATCGAGGCGCTGTCGAGAGAGACGATCAGGACGGCATCGCTCGCCGGGGCTGCCGCGTCGCCCGTGGGTGAGACCGTCGGAGTGGGCTTCTCCGACGGGGTGAAGGCGGGCGTCGGCGAAGCCGCTTCCGTCGGCTCGGGGGAGGGCTGCGGGACGCACGCGCTCAGACCGAGGGCCAGAACGGCCGTGAACGTCAGAAGGGGGACTGTTCGCCTCATAGACGAACGCTATCGGCCCCGCGGTTGGTCTTCAACGAGCCCCGGACGCGCCGCGGTCGATGACACCGCGAGGGTTCGGCATCCGGTCGACTCGTTCCCGGGGAAGCGGGCGTCCTCGGTGCTCAGCCCAGCTCGCTCGGGTGCGTCAGCCGCCACCACAGGGACGGCTCCTCGATCGCTCCCTTGATCTTCACCTCGGCCGACGTCGTCTGCGGCCCCGCGGTCCACGTGACCGAGCCGACGACCTCGCCGTCGGCGTAGTTCTGCGGGGTCGTGGTGTCGAGGGTGACCGAGACGGGTGTGTCCGACCACGTACGGAGTTTGGTCGTCTTGGCCAGCACGAGCGACGCGCTCGAGCCCCACGGGGTCGAGATGGTGCCGAGGTCGTCGCCGACCGTGCCGAGCGGGATGTCGTGGAAGCCGTCGCTGATGCTCTGGAGGAGGTTGCGGACGTCCGCGTCGGTGCTGTCGTGGGTCTCGCCACCCAGTCGCGCGCCCGTGATCTGCAGGGGAGAACCGATTCCCACGTCGAGTGACGAGGTGAACAGCAGGTTGAAGGTGCCGTCGCCGAGGTTGCCGGTCTTCAGACCCGTGATGCCGAGGGTCCCCAGCAGGTCGTTGGTGTTGGTGACCGTGCCGGCGCCGGTGATCTGCGCCGATCGGGTGCCGGCGATCTGGGCGATGACCGGGTTCGCCTCGGCCAGTTTCGCGAGCGCCAGCAGATCGCTCGGGGTGCTGGCGTTGCGGGAGTCGATGCCCGTGGCATCCACGATCCGGGTGTCGTTCAGACCGTTCTTGCTCAGCCACGATCGAGCCGCCGACACGTACGCCCCCTCGGAACCAAACCCCCACCGGGCGATGGCGACGGCGTAGTTGGCGGCCGAGGGCAGCAGCATGGTCGTGAGCGAGTCGTGCAGCGACAGCTTCAGTCCGTCGGGCATCGGCGCGATGACCGCGCCCTGCACGTAGAACTGGTCGTACAGATCGGTGTCGGCCTCGGTGTACGAGATGGTCGGCCCGGGGTCGGTCGGCCCGCTCAGCGGGTGGGCGTCGAGGACGACCAGGGCGGTGACGAGTTTCGAGATGCTCGCGAGGGAGCGCGAGTCGTTCCCTCCCGACGCGGCGAAGGACTGGGCCGCATCAGGGCCGAGGTAGTCGGCGCCTCCGTCGACGCGCAGCAGAGTCTCGCCTCCGGCGGGGAGGGCGAGGGATGCCGCCGCCCCGGCGTTCGCGGCAGGAGCCTGGGAAGTGACGGTCGGGGCAGGTAGAGCGGCGGACGAGGCCCACCACACGTAGCCACCGCCCCCGCCGAGGATGAGGAGGGTGACGACGAGGAAGACGATGAGGACGACGCGCCCGGCGCGACCGCTCGGCTGCGGCTCTCGCGGTGCTTCCTCGAGGAGGTCGCCGAAATCGGCGAGCGTGCTCACGAGATATCTCCAGGGTCCCCCACGTCTCGAACCTATTGGTTTCTCTTCCCCACCACGACCTGAAATTCAAGCCCCCCTTTTCTCCGGAGGTCGGCGGCTTACCGTGTACGCACATCGGGAGATACCCGAAGACCACACGGGAGGAGCCGACTATGGGACTCGACGACAAGATCAAGAACGCTGCGGAGAACATCGCTGGCAAGGCGAAGGAAGCCACGGGCAAGGCGACGGACAACGAGCGCCTCGAGGCCGAAGGTCAGGCTGACCAGACCAAGGCCCATGCCAAGCAGGCCGGCGAGAACGTCAAGGACGCCTTCAAGTAAGTCGCCCTCCCCGAAATGCCCCGATCCGTGTGGATCGGGGCATTTCGTCTGTTCGGATGAAATCCGGCGGAGGGGATGCCGGGGTGCCGGGGCCGCGGCCGGGATAATGGCGACATGACCGCTGCCGTTCCCACCGAGACCCCCACCGTGGTCTCGGGCACCCCCGTCGTCCTCCGCGCACACGGCTACGAAGCCGCGATCGCGAGCGTCGGCGCCTCCCTCCGCTCCCTGACGTACGAGGGCCGCGACCTCGTCGTTCCCTTCGATGCCGACGAGCTCCGTCCCGGCTACCGGGGGACGACGCTCGCCCCCTGGCCGAATCGCGTGGTCGACGGCATCCACCACTTCGACGGCGTCGAGCACCAGCTGCCGCTGACCGAGCCGAACCGCGGGCACGCGCTGCACGGGCTGCTGTCATGGGTCGACTGGAACATCCTCGAGGCGTCCGATGACGCCGTCACCCTGACCGCGACCGTCACCGCGCAGGCCGGGTACCCCTGGTGGCTCGTCGTCTCGACCACCTACCGCCTTGCGGCGAACGGCCTCACGCAGACCGTCCGCGCCACGAACCTGTCGGACACACCGGCGCCTTGGGGCACGGGACCCCACCCGTACCTCGTCGCGGGCCCCGCGACCCTCGACGAGTGGACGCTCGGCCTGCCCGCCGACACCGTTCTCGAAGTCACCCCCGATCGGCTCGCGCCGGTGGCACTGGCATCCGTCACCTCCGACGCCGAGCGCTTCGACTTCCGCGACGAGCGGGTGCTGGGTGCCGTCGAGATCGACCACGCCTACACGGGACTGATCCGGGATGCCGACGGCCGCGCGACCGTCACGCTCACCGATCCCTCGGGCACCGGCGTCGAGATGAGCTGGGCGGGGGAGTGCGCCTGGGTGCAGATCCACACCGCCGATCTGCCGGACGGTCCCGGCACGCCCGGTCATCGCGCCGGCCTCGCCGTCGAACCGATGACCTGCGCACCCGACGCGTTCAACGACGACGCCTACGACTTCGACACGGGCGTCGTCTCGCTCGACCCCGGAGCCTCGCACGACGCCGAGTGGACCATCTCGGCGCGCTGAGACCCTGCCAACGACAGAACCGCCCCGGAGTGATCCGGGGCGGTTCTGTTCATGTGGGTGGTCCGTCGGTCAGAGGACCTGGGCCCCGCACATCCCGCAGTCGCCACCCGCGGAGACCTCGACGAAGCAGTCGGGGCACATCGCGCGAGTGGGGCGGTCGGTGATCGGGGTGGGCTTGAGGCTCGGCGCGCGACGCTCCTTGGGAGTGGACGCGGCACGGGCGCGGCGGGCCTCGATGGTCGGGGCTGGCGGCGGCGGCGGGGCGGCCGGCTTGTGCGCCTCGCAGTAGAACCGCACGAACCCGCCGTGGTGCTTGGGGTGGCGGTGCTTCACGGCCCACAGCTCGGTGCGCTCGTACAGCGGACCGTCAGTGCCGCAGGCGACGCAGCGGGTGGCTTCGCCCGGGACGACCTCGGAGACGAGCACGGGAGCATCGAAGCGGATGGCATCTCGCCAGTCCTGCGACGAAACGATCTTCATGGGGGACCCTTCTCGGGCGGTTCGGGCCGCCCACCCTCAACGGTACGCTCCTCCCCACCCCCGCGGGGACCGGAATCGTGCGCAGAAGGGGTGGACACCGGCCGCGGGCCCCCGGATAGGTTGGAGGGAATTCCCCCGTACCGCGGTTCGCGGTACCCGTCGAAGGAGAAGTATGGAACTCGCCGCCCTCGGAGCCATCGGCGTCATCGCCGCCATCGTCGTGGTGGTCGCGATCGTCGTGATGATCGTGCTCAGCCTGGTGATCCGCGGCTGGTACCGCGTCGCGAAGGCCGACGAAGCGCTGGTCATCGTCGGAAAGCGGCAGAAGAGCGCCGACGGCGAGTCCTCGCGCATCACCGTGATCACGGGCGGCGGCGCGATCGTCAACCCGCTGACGCAGCGCGGCGAGATGATCTCGTTGCGCGCGCGCCAGATCAAGATGGAGCCGACCGCGCAGTCGTCCAACGGCGTCACCGTCAACGTCAGCGGCGTGGCCCTGGTCAAGATCGGATCCGACCCGGAGTCGGTGCGCCGCGCGGCCGAGCGTTTCGCCTCGCAGGACAAGGCGATCGAGCAGTTCACGACCGAGCAGCTCGAGGGTGCGCTGCGTGGTGTCGTCGCGACGCTGACCGTCGAAGAGCTGATGCGCGACCGCCAGCGTCTCTCGGACCAGATCGCCGAGGGCATCAAGGCCGACCTTTCGTCGCAGGGCCTGATCCTCGACTCGTTCCAGATTCAGGGCGTCACCGACACCAACGGGTACATCTCCGCCCTCGGTGCGACCGAGGTCGAGCGCGTCAAGCGCGAGGCGGAGGTCGCCCGCATCAACGCGGTCCGCGAGATCCGCGCGCGCCAGATCGCCACGGACGAGGCCAACCTCATCGAGCAGACCAAGCTCGACAAGAACAGCGCCGCGGCCAAGGCCGAGGTCGGTCGCGCCAATGCCGAGGCCGAGCAGGCCGAGGCACTGACCCGCGCCGAGCGCCGCCAGGCCGTCCTGCAGCAGGAGGCCCAGAACACGCAGGCCCGCCTGGAATCCGAGGTCTCCCGCGTCGCCGACGCCGACCTCTACCAGCGCCAGAAGGATGCCGACGCCGAGGCCTACGCGCAGATCAAGGCCGCCCAGGCCCGCGCCGAGATCGCCGAGCAAGAAGCCGCCGCCGTGCGCGTGCGCGCCGAGGCCGACGCCCAGGCCGTCCGCCTGGCCGGTGAAGCCCGCGCCGAGGCGATCCGCGCCGAGGCCGAGGCGCTGTCGCACAACCAGGAGGCCCTGCTCGCGCAGCGCGCCCTCGAGGCCCTGGTGCCGATGATGGCGGAGTTCGCCAAGGGCTACGACCGCGTCGGCAACATCACCGTCCTCGGCGGCGAGGGCGCCAGCGGTCACCTCGCGACGGAATCGGCGACGGGCCTGCGCTCGTCGTTCGAAGCGGTCAAGGCGGCGACGGGCATCGACCTGACGCAGATCATTCAGGGGCGCGTCGTCGCGGACGCGTTCACGAACCCCCAGCACGCCGGCGAATCCGCCCAGACGCGCTCGTACCCGGCCCCGACCACGCCCCCGGCGTCGTCGGAGTCGTGATCGGATCGACCGGTGCCTGAGGCACCCGAGGTCGAGGCGCTCGCGCTCTTCCTGCGCGAGCGCCTGACCGGTCGCACTGTGACGGGTGTCGAGCTCGTCGAGGGCCGGGCGCTGAAGACCCGAGCGCGGCCGCTCGACGAGATCGTCGGTCGTACCGTGACCGCGGTGACCCGCCACGGCAAGCACATCGACCTCGATCTCGACGGTGTGCACCTGGGTCTGGGCTTCGGGCGGGCCGGGTGGGCGACCTGGAGTGACGGGCCCGCGGACGACGACGCCCCCGCGGGAGCGGCTGTCATCGCGCGGATCGTGTTCGACCACGGCATCCTGGGCATCACTGATGCCGGGGAGTGGCTGTCGGTGCAGCTCCACGTCGTCGATGCCGCCGACGAGGTGCCCTCGGTCGCGAAACTCGGACCGGATGCCGCGGACTTCGGCTATTCGCGAGACAAGCTCGCCGAAGCCCTCGGGCTGCGGCGCAAGCAGCTCAAGGCGCTGTTGCAGGAGCAAGAGACGCTCGCGGGCATCGGCAACGCCTACTCGGACGAGATCCTCTTCGCCGCGCGACTGTCGCCCACCGCCCACGCCGCAGCCCTCAGCGACGATGACATCACCCGGTTGCACCACGCGCTGCACGACACCCTGACCGCTGCCGTCATCGCACGTCGCGGAGTCCCGATCGCCGAGCAGAAGGCCGCGAAGGTCGCGTCGATGCGCGTGCACGGGCGTACGGGAGAGCCCTGCCCCGATTGCGGCGGGGTGATCGAGGACATTCCCGGCACGAAGGGCGGCGGGCAGTGGTGCCCGTCCTGCCAGACGCTGCCCGCGGACGCCTGAGCGGCGCGCCCCGGCGCGCAGCCCGTGTGAGGGGTCGATACGTGTCGCCCCGCGCGTCGCTCGGCGACACGTTCTGACCCCTCGGGCGGCGGGGACGACGAAGGGGCCCCGCACCGAAGTGCGGGGCCCCTCGTCGCGGAATGCTCAGGCGGTCTGGCCGGAGTGCTTTCCTTCGGCGACCTCTTCGACGAGCTTCGCGTTGAACGCGGGCAGGTCATCGGGGTTACGACTCGAGACCAAGCCCTGGTCGACGTGCACCTCTTCGTCGACCCACGTGGCACCGGCGTTGCGCAGGTCGGTCTGCAGCGTGGGGTAGCTCGTGAGCGTGCGGCCCTTGAGCACGTCGGCCTCGGTGAGGATCCATCCGCCGTGGCAGATGACGGCGACCGGCTTGTGCTGGTCGAAGAAGCCACGGGTGAACGACACGGCGTCCTCCACGATGCGGATGTCGTCGGCGTTCTGCACGCCGCCGGGGAGCACGAGGGCGTCGAAGTCGCCCGCCGAGGCGCCGGAGACGGAGAGGTCGACCTTCTGCTCGTGGCCCTTCTCGCCGCTGATGCTGTCGTCGTTCGGCGAGACGAGGACCGCCTCGGCTCCGGCGGAGGTCACGGCCTCCCACGGGCTGGTCAGCTCGCTGTCTTCGAATCCGTCGGTGGCGAGGAACGCGATGCGTTTTCCGGTGAGGTCGGTCATGGGAAGCCCTTCTTTCTCGATCGGGGGTGCTTCCACGCTATGAACCGGGCGAGACGAAGAGACGGGGGTTGCGGATGCCGGACCCCGGCGTTACCTGAACCGCGCGGCCCCCGCGCTCGCGCGCAGGCGTAGCATGGAGCGCATGTCCGCTGACACCACCTCTGACACCACCGCCGCGTCGAAGCCGCTGATCGCGCTGCTCAACGCTCCCGGTGTCGAGACCGACACCACAGAGAAGCCTTCCGCGTCGCAGTGCTGCGGCGGCGGTTCCTGCTCGCTCTGATTCCGTGCTGGTGCGTGTCGCGCTGGCCCTCGCCGCCGTGAGCGCCCTGGCGCTGCGCCGGCGCGTGTCGTCTTGATTTCGCGCCGTGGCTTTTCGCTCTGACGTCAGCCAGCGCTTGTCACGCTGAACGCTCGCTTCGCGTGTCGCATCGACGCCGCGTCGGCGCGTGCCTCAGTGCGGCGCCGCGCAGGACGGCTGCAGACCCTCCGCCCGTCCCGGGTCGGGGAGCTGGCGTGTCTCGCAAGACCGGGCGGGCGCGGGCGCGCCCACCCGGTGCCGAGGTCAGTGTGCGGCGACAGGCGCGTCGGCGTCTTCGGCCTCCGTCGGTTTGCGGACGAAGCACGCGAGGACGACCGCTGCGGTGGCGATGACCGCGCCGACGATGAACGAGGCGTGGACGCCCGACGCGACGGCTCCGGCCTGATCGACACCACCGGCGAGAGCGGCGCTGGAGAACACGGTCATGATGGCCACGAAACCGGCCGTACCCGCCGCGCCGGCCACCTGCTGCGCGGTGCCCACCACGGCACTGCCGTGCGAGTACAACCGGCGGGGGAGCGAGCCGAGCGCGGAGGTCATCAGCGGTGTGAAGACGAGGCCCAGCCCGAGGTTGAGAGCGAGGTACACCGTCACGATCCACCAGATGGGCGTGTCCTGACCGAAAGTGAGCGCCATCGTCCACAGCACCGCGGCCGCGATCAGCATGCCGGGGATGACGAGCGGGGTCGGCCCGAAGCGGTCGAAGAGGCGGCCGACGATCGGGGCCATCACGCCCATGAGCACGCCACCCGGAAGCAGCATGAGACCCACCGTGAGGCTGCTGAGACCGAGCGCCTGCTGCAGGAAGATCGGCAGCAGGATGAGCGAGCCGAAGAGCGCGGCCATCACGATCGCGACCAGCGGCACAGCGAGACGGAACGACGAACTCTGGAACACACGCAGGTCGAGAAGAGCGGAGTCGGAGCGCTGCAGGCGGAGCTGACGGATCACGAAGACGGTGACGAAGACCGCGCCGACGGCGAGGGGGATCCACACCGGAACGGACGAGTGCCCGGATGCCGACTCGCCGATGGCACTGAGGCCGTAGACGAGACCCCCGAAGCCGATCGCCGACAGGACCACGGAGAGCACGTCGAATCGTGCGTCGGGACGGGTCTGGGTGACGTTGCGGACCCAGCGGGCACCGAGCGCGATGGCCACCAGGGCGATCGGGAGGATGAGCCAGAAGATCGCGTGCCAGGTGAGAGCCGACAGGATGAGGCCGGACACGGTCGGGCCCACCGCGGGAGCGACGGCGATGACGATCGTGACGACGCCCATGACCCGACCGCGCTTGTTCGCGGGGACCAGGTTCAGGACGGTGGTGAACAGCAACGGCATCATGACGCCCGTGCCCATCGCCTGGACGATGCGGCCCGCGAGCAGGACGCCGAAGGCCGGAGCGAGTGCGGCGACGAGGGTACCGAGAGCGAAGATGCCCATCGCGCTGAAGAAGACGACGCGGATGGGGAAGCGCTCGAGGAGGAAGCCGGTCAGGGGGATGACGACGGCCATCGTCAACAGGAACGCCGAAGTGAGCCACTGTCCGGTGGCGGCGCTCACGCCGAAGTCGGCCATGATCGCGGGCAGAGCGACGGACATCGTGGTCTCGTTGAGGATGACGACGAACGCGGCGACGACGAGCAGAGCGATGACGGGGCCGGGGCGGGGCGCGGGCGCCGCGGGTGCGGCGGCGTGGGGTCGGGAGACGGGAACGGTGCCGGTGGCGGCCATGACGAGGTCCTTTGCGTGCGGGGGGCTTCGTGGCGCCACGGAGGGCGACTGCGAGGGTCACAACGGAGGTGCGGCCCGGGTTATTCCGACGGCGGGTCCACGGATCGGAGGAGACCCGCTCGCGACCCTATCGGGTGCCCCCGACACCGCCGGAGCCGGAGCCGGTGTCGGTGGTCGGACGTAGGCTGACGATCATGAGCATGGGGATGGGCGGGAGTATGTTCCGCGGCGTGGATGCCGAGGTGCAGCGCCGTCGCAACGCGCAGGCCCCGCGCGTGGCCCACCTCGGTCGCCGCGTCGTCGACCTGTTCCGGCCCTACCGCGGTCGCATCGTCTTCACCGCGCTCCTCGTCGTGGTGGGCGCGGCCGTCGCCGTCGTCCCGCCGCTGCTGGTGCAGCGGATCTTCGACGACGCGTTGTTCCCCGTCGACGGGTCGAGCCCCGACCTCTCACTGCTCGCCTTCCTGGTCAGCATCATGATCGGACTCTTCCTGGTCTCGGCGGCCCTCAACGTGGGCCAGACCTGGCTCACCGCAACGGTCGGCAACCGGGTCACCGGAGATCTGCGCACGCGTTTGTTCGATCACCTCCAAGACATGGAGCTCGGCTTCTTCACCCGCACCAAGACGGGCGTCATCCAGTCTCGTCTGCAGAACGACGTCGGCGGTGTCTCGGGCGTGCTGACGAACACGGTCACGAGCATCCTCGGAAACGCCGTGACGGTCATCGCGTCGCTGGTGGCGATGATCCTCATCGACTGGCGACTGACCCTGATCGCGGTCGCGCTCATGCCCTTCCTCCTCTTCGTGCAACGCCGCGTGGGCCAGGTGCGGGCGCGCATCGCGGGCGAGACGCAGGAGTCGCTGTCGGAGCTGTCGGCGATCACGCAAGAGACCCTGAGCGTCTCCGGCATCCTGCTGTCGAAGTCGTTCAACCGCCAGCGCACGGAATCCGCCCGCTTCGACGCCGAGAACGACAATCAGGTCCGTCTGCAGGTACGCCGGGCCATGAGCGGCCAGGGCTTCTTCGCCGTGGTTCAAGTGATCATGTCGAGTGTTCCCGCGGTCATCTACCTCGTCGCGGGGTACCTCATCGGAGGCGGCGCGGGAGCGATCACGGCAGGAACGATCGTGGCGTTCACCACCGTGCAGGCTCGGTTGCTCATGCCGTTGATGGGGCTCATGCGCGTCGCGCTCGACGTGCAGACCTCGTCGGCGCTGTTCGCCCGCATCTTCGAGTACCTCGACCTGCGTCCCGCGATCGTCGACGAGCCCGACGCGCGGCCCGTCTCGGCCGCTCCGGGACCGGTGGGGCGCATCGAGTTCCGCGACGTCGAGTTCCGCTACCCCGACGCCCCCGCGCAGGCGCGGCCCACTCTCGACGGCGTCTCGTTCACGGTGGAGCCCGGCCAGCACGTCGCGTTCGTCGGCCCATCGGGCGCAGGCAAGACCACGATCCTCTACCTGACTCCGCGCATGTACGAGGCAACCGGGGGAGCGGTGATGTTCTCGGGCGCCGACGTGCGCACCCTCGACCGGGCCTCGATCATCGACGAGATCGGCATCGTCTCGCAAGAGACCTACCTGTTCCACGCGACCGTTCGCGAGAACCTGCGCTACGCCCGGCCCGACGCCACAGACGCCGAGATCGAGGCCGCGTGCCGCGCGGCGAACATCCACCACGTCATCGCCTCGTTCGAGGCGGGCTACGACACCATCGTGGGCGAGCGCGGCTACCGTCTGTCGGGCGGAGAGAAGCAACGCATCGCGATCGCGCGCGTGCTGCTGAAGGACCCGCCGGTCCTCCTGCTCGACGAGGCGACGAGCGCCCTCGACACGGTGTCGGAGCGCATCGTGCAAGAGGCCCTCGAGACGGCCTCGCACGGACGCACGACCCTGTCGATCGCGCACCGCCTGTCGACGGTCATCGGCGCCGACCGAATCCACGTGGTGGATGCCGGCCGCATCGTCGAATCGGGAACGCACAGCGAGCTGCTGGCCCAGGGCGGCCTGTACGCGAGCCTCGCGGCCGAACAGCTCGCGGCGTCGTTCGTCCTCGCCGAGGAGCAGCTCGACGAAGCGGGCCTCGCCCGTGCCGCCCTTCCCGCGCGACGCGCCGACGAGGCACCCGACTGAGGCGCCCGCCATCAGACCGGACGGGCGCGGGTCCGCCGCGTGCACAACGGCGGAGCTTTCCAACCGCGCGCCGTGTAACGGCATCCGCCATCGGCGTGTCGGGCGGAGCTCCGCGGTTTTGCCCCGGGCGGGCGTCAGCCGGGCAGGGTCTCGACGAACGCCTCGAGCGCGATGCGGTACGCGGGGTCGGGGTGCGACTCGGCGATGCGCTCGAGCGGCGGCAGGTCCAGGGTGCGGATCAGCGCCCCGCGTTCCCGCACGGCCGCGTCGGCTCCGGCGGCCTGCAGGACCGCGATGCCCTCACCGAGAGCGTCGAGGTAATCGCGCAGGATGTCGAGTTCGCTGAGTCGCTGGGTGATCGACCCGCCCTCGCGGCGCTGGCGCCAGTCGACCACGACGTCGGGGATGACGTCGAACCCCGCCGCAAGCGTGTACATGCGCTGCGTGAGGACCTGGTCTTCGTAGTAACGCCCCTCGGGGAACCGCAGGTCGTGCTCGCGCCAGAAGGCGGTGCGGCTCATCTTCGACCACGCCACGATGTTGCCCGAGGCGGCGGGGTGCTCCGCGAGCGTCGTGCGCTCACGGGCGGGATCGGTGGATGCCGACACCCAGGGCTGCACCTCTCCGGCGACGTAGGCGGGGGTGTCGGCATCCGGTCGCAGACGTACGTAGGCGCCCACCACGAAGTCGCTGCCGGTGCGATCGAGCGTGTCGGCCAGGCGCGAGAGGGCGTGGGGGCGCATGACGTCGTCGGCGTCGAGGAACGCGGTGTACGGGGTGTCGACCCGTGCGAGGCCGGTGTTGCGGGCAGCTCCGAGCCCCCGCCGTGAGGTGTGCCGCTCGAGGCGGAACCGCGGGTCGGCGGAGGCGGCGTCGGCGAAGATGCGCGCTGTGTCATCGTTCGAGGCGTCGTCGACGAGGATCGCGCTCCAGTGCGGGTGCGTCTGCGCCCGCAGGGAGTCGAGGGCTTCCTCGGCGAAGGCGGCGACGTCGAACCCGGGGACGATGACGGTGACGGGGGTGGAACTCACCCGCGCGATCCTACGGCGGTGACGGCGGTGGCGACGGCATCTGCCACGTCGTCGAGAGAAGCGGTGAGACCGTGCGGGAGAGTGAACCGCACGGCGGTGCGGGCGTCGTCGTGCGCGACGCCGATCGCGAGCAGCACGTGCGACGCCTCGTCGCTGCCGGCCGCGCACGCGGATCCGCTGGAGGACACGATGCCGCGCCGCTCTAGCTCGAGCAGCACGGTCTCGCCGTTGGTGCCGGGGAAGACAAAGCTCGCCGTCCCGGGGAGGCGATGCGTCGGGTGACCGGTTAGACGCGCGCCGGGAACGAGGGCGAGCACGCGGGCGATGAACGCGTCGCGCAGGGCGCCGACCCGGGCGACCTCGTTGGCCCTTTCGGTCTCGGCGAGGGTGAGGGCGGTGGCGATCCCCACGGCTCCGGCGACGTCGGGGGTGCCCGAGCGACGGCCGCGCTCCTGCCCGCCGCCGTGCAGCAGCGGCTCGAACGGCAGGCGTCCGCGCACGGCCAGGATGCCCGTGCCCTTCGGGGCGCCGAGCTTGTGCCCGGCGATGGTGACGGCATCCGCCCCCGTCCCCGACAGCGGCAGCCACCCCGCAGCCTGCACGGCGTCGAGGTGCAGGGGCACCCCGCGGGCGTGCGCGACGGCGGCGAGCGCGGCGACGTCTTGCACCGTGCCGATCTCGTTGTTGGCATAGCCCACCGACACGAGGGCCGTATCGTCGCGCAGCGCTGCGGCGAGCGCCTCGGGGGTCAGGGTTCCGGTGTCGTCGACGGGTGCGTGGGTGATCTCGACGCCGTGGAGGCGGTGCAGGTAGTCGGCCGAGGCGAGCACCGATTCGTGCTCGATCGCGGTGGTGACGAGGTGCCGCCGCTCCGACCCCAGGACGATCCCCTTGATCGCGGCGTTGTTCGATTCGGTGCCGCCCGAGGTGAACAGCACGTCTGCGGGGCGCATGCCCAGTACGGCGGCGACGCGACGGCGGGCGTCGTCGAGGGCGGATGCCGCGGCCTCACCCACCTCGTGATGGCTCGACGGGTTGCCGAAGTAACGGGTGAGGTACGGGGTCATGGCCTCGAGCACCTCGGGGCGCACGGGGGTGGTGGCGGCGTTGTCGAGGTAGAGGCTCACGCCGTCTCGATGCGGATGTCGAGCCCGAGGTCGAGGGCGGATGCCGAGTGGGTGAGGGCTCCGACCGAGATGACGTCGACCCCGGTCTCGGCGATCGCGCGGACGGTCTCGAGGCTCACGCCCCCTGATGCTTCGACCTGCGCGGCGCCGGCGATGCGGGCGACACCGGTGCGCAGGTCGTCGAGCGAGAAGTTGTCGAGCATGATGGTGCCGACCCCGGCCGCGAGTACCGCGTCGATCTGGTCGAGGCGGTCGACCTCGACCTCGACGTGCGTGGTGTGGGGGAGACGCGCGATCGCACTCTCGAGTGCCTGGGTCACCGACACACCCTGCGCGGTCAGCACGGCGAGGTGGTTGTCCTTGGCCATCACGGCATCCGAGAGCGAAAAGCGGTGGTTGTGCCCGCCGCCGTCGCGCACGGCCTGCCGCTCGATCGCGCGCAGGCCGGGCGTGGTCTTGCGCGTGTCGACGATGCGCGCGCCGGTGTGGGCGACCTCGGCGACGTAGCGGGCGGTGAGGGTGGCGATGCCCGACATGCGCTGCGCGAAGTTGAGCCCGATGCGCTCGGCGGTCAGCACCGCACGCGCAGGGCCCGTGACCACGGCGAGCGTGTCACCGGGGGAGAAACGCTCGCCGTCTGCGACGAGCTGCTCGACGGAGGTCGAGGGGTCGGTGAGGGTGAAGGCGGCGGCGAACACCGCGGCTCCGCTGAAGACGCCCTCGACCCGCGCGACGAGCTCCGCGCGGGCGACGGCGTTCTCGGGGATGAGGGTCTCACTCGTGAGGTCGCCCCACGGTGCGTCTTCTTCGAGGGCGGCGGTGACGACGCGGTCGATGGCGGAACGGGTCAGCATGCGAGCACCTTCGAGGGGGAGGAGGGGGCGGATGCCGCGGCGGCGGGCACGCGGGCGGGTGAGGGGTCGCGAGGGTCGGCGTCGGTCCCCGAGGCCTCGACCGCAACGACGGCGGCGAGGACGCGAGTGTCGGCGCCGACCGCCGGCGCAGCGATCGAACCGGTCTCGGCGTCGGAGCGGAAGTGCGCGCCGACGGATGCCGTGCGCCGCAACGCCGCGTCGACCACGTGCGACGCGACGAGCAACAGGTTCGCGTCTTCGACACCGAGGGCTGCGCCGGCTGTGCGCCACGCGGCGAGGATCCCGGCGGCCCGGGTGAGACCCGCGGCGTCGCGCATGAGCCCCGCGTCGGTCCACATCAGCTGCTGGAGCGCCGCGCGGGTGAAGGGCGGGGCAGCGGCGTCCGGGACTTCCCGAAGGGGGACGGGCGCGACGGCGGCGACGGGCCAGACCGTGTCGCGGCCTACGGCCTCTCCTGCGCGTGCGCCGAACACCGCGCCCTCGAGCAGGGAGTTCGAGGCCAGGCGGTTGGCGCCGTGCACGCCCGTGCGGGCGGTCTCGCCGACCGCGTAGAGCCCGGGAACCGTCGTGCGTCCGTCGAGGTCGGTCACGACCCCGCCCATCAGGTAGTGCGCCGCGGGGGTCACCGGGATCGGCTCGCGACCCCAGTCGAGACCGCGCTCGCGCACGGCGGCGTCGATCGTGGGGAAGCGCTGCGCGAGGCGCTCGTCGCCGATGGCAGTGGCATCGAGCCGCACCGGGCGACCGCCCTGCGCCGCCATCGCGCGCGCGTTGGCGCGGGCCACGACGTCGCGCGGGGCGAGCTCGCCATCGGGGTGGGCGTCGAACGCGAAGCGGCGGCCGGTGTCGTCGACGAGGGTCGCGCCCTCTCCGCGCACGGCTTCCGACACGAGGAACGGTGCGCCCACGGCCAGCGCGGTCGGGTGGAACTGCACGAACTCGAGGTCGGCCACGGCGGCGCCCGCGCGGACCGCCGCGGCGATGCCGTCGCCCGTGGCCCCGAGCGGGTTGGTGGTGTGGGCGTAGAGCTGCCCGGCGCCACCGGTGGCGAGGATCACCGCGTCGGCGGTGAGGCGCTCGCCGCCGTCGAGCTCGATGCCGACGACGCGTCCGTTCGCGATCAGCAGGTCGCGCAGCAGCGCGTGCTCGCGCAGCTCGATGGCCGCGGCCCGGACAGCGTCGCCGAGAGCGGCCTGGATCGCCGCTCCCGTCGCGTCTCCGCCGGCGTGCAGCACGCGCGCGACGGCGTGGGCCGCCTCCAGCCCACGCGAGAAGTCGCCGTCGGCGGCGCGATCGAAGTCCACGCCCCGCGCGACGAGCTCGGCGATGCGGGTCGTGCCCTCGCCGACGAGGACGTCCACGGCATCCGGATCATTCAGACCCGCGCCGGCCGTGAGCGTGTCGGCGGCGTGCGAGGCCACGGTGTCGGCGGGGGAGGTGACCGCCGCGATCCCGCCCTGCGCCCACCGCGTGTTGGTGTCGGGCAGGGCGCCCTTCGTCACGACCGTGACACGGCATCCGGACTCGGCCGCGTGCAGCGCCGCCGTGAGACCGGCGATGCCGCTGCCCACCACGACGACGGTAGTCACTTCACCGCGCCGTTCGGCTTGGCCGCGAGCATGCGCTCGAGGGCGACGGTCGCGGGCTCGGCGACGTCGGCCGGGACCGTGATGCGGTTGACGACCTCGCCCGCGACGAGCGACTCCAACACCCAGGCGAGGTAGCCGGGGTGGATGCGGTACATCGTCGAGCAGGGGCACACCACCGGGTCGAGGCAGAAGATCTCGTGTTGCGGGTACTGGGCGGCCAGGCGCTGCACGAGATTGATCTCGGTGCCGATCGCGAAGGTCGTGGGCTCGGTCGCGGCGGCGATGGCCTTGCGGATGATGTCGGTCGAGCCCGCTTCGTCGGCGGCGTCGACCACGTCCATCGGACACTCGGGGTGCACGATCACGCGCACGCCCGGGTGTTCGGCGCGGGCCTTGTCGATCTGGTCGACGGTGAAGCGGCGGTGCACCGAGCAGAAGCCGTGCCAGAGGATGACGCGGCTGTCTTCGATCACCTCGGCTGTCGAGCCGCCGAGCGGCTTCCGCGGGTTCCACATCGGCATCTGTTCGAGGGGCACGCCCATCGCCTTGGCGGTGTTGCGGCCCAGGTGCTGGTCGGGGAAGAACAGCACGCGACGACCGCGTGCGAACGCCCACTCGAGCACGGTGCGCGCGTTCGACGAGGTGCAGACGATTCCGCCGTGACGACCGACGAAGCCCTTAATGACGGCGGAGGAGTTCATGTACGTCACCGGGATCACGGGGACCAGGCCCTCGGCATCCGGGGTCTCGAGGTCTCCGAGCACGTCTTCGAGCTGTTCCCAGCACTCCTCGACCTGGTCGATGTCGGCCATGTCGGCCATCGAGCAGCCCGCGGCCAGGTTCGGCAGGATGACGGCCTGGTCGGGGCGCGACAGCAGGTCGGCGGTCTCGGCCATGAAGTGCACGCCGCAGAACACGATCGCCTCGGCCTCGGGGCGCTCCTTCGCGGCGTTCGCGAGCTGGAACGAGTCGCCCACGTAGTCGGCGTGACGCACCACCTCTTCGCGCTGGTAGAAGTGCCCGAGCACGACGACCCGGTCGCCGAGCGTCGCCTTCGCCGCGCGGACGCGGGCGTCGAGCTCGTCGTCGGACGCGTCGCGGTACTGCTGCGGCAGCTCGCCCTGGCGCGGCGCCCCGGTGGGGATGACGTCGCCCATCGACGAGCCGGGGCCGTAGCCGGGGCGCGTGTCGAAGTCCCAGGGGCCGACGGCGAGGTCGGTCGTGCAGGTCGCATCGGTCGAGGCGCCCGAGACGATCGCCTGGATCGCGTGGTCGACGCTGGGGTCGATCGCGGGGCGGGGCTGCAGGGTGAGAGGCGTGGCGGACATGGGCGTTTCCGATCAGTGACGGGACGGGAGCGGGCCGCGGTCGGCGAGCTCCACGTCGCGGTTGTAGCGGTAGAGGCGGGCGGGTCGGTGGCTTCCGGTGCGGAAGCGCTCGGTCGGGATGAGGGTGTCGGACGTGTCGACCTGGCGACGGAAGTTCGCCGGGTCGAGGCGCTTGCCGAGGATCGACTCGGTCACTTCACGCAGGTCGGCGAGCGTGAACTCGTCGGGCAGCAGGCCGTGGGCGATGCGGCTGTAGCCGACCTTGTTGCGCAGGCGCCACAGCGTGTACTCGACGATGTCGTTGTGGTCGAAGGCGAGGGCCGGGAGGTCGGTCGCGTCGAACCACTCGACGTTCTCGGGGGCGTCGCCCTCGCGGGCGTGCGCGGCCACCTGGGCGTCGACCTCGTCGGAGCGCAGCAGCGCCCAATAGACGATCGACACCACGCGCGTGGGGGAGCGGTCGACCGCCCCGAACGCGTACAGCTGCTCGAGGTAGCTGGGGGTGAGGCCGGTGGTTTCGGCGAGGGTTCGGGATGCCGCGGCGTCGAGCCCCTCGCTCGCGTCGAGCCAGCCGCCGGGCAGCGCCCACCGCCCGCCGAACGGATCGCGTGTGCGGCGCACCAGGGGGAGCGAGAGGACGGGTTCGTCGTCGGCGTCGCGGCGCACGCTGAAGATCACGGTCGACACCGCGACGCGCACGTCGGCGTCGCGGGACTCGGGCTGAGGGGTTCGTGTCATGGTGACCATATCTCCGGAACCGATCTTAGTGTCATTCCGACTCGAAGGGCGAATTCGCGGGGCCGGGCGCACAGGCCCGCCCGGCCCCGCGCGTCGAAAGGGTTCTCTCAGACGGGCGTTCTAGCCTCGAAGCGAACACAGGAGGTCGGATGCCGATCGTCGACATCGCCCTGATCGCCCTTCTGGCGGTCGCACTCGCCGTGGGGCTCTCCCGGGGCTTCCTCGCCACCATCGGCTTCTTCGCGGGGCTCGCGCTCGGGGCGGTCGCCGCCTACTGGGTGCTTCCGTTCGTGGGGCAGTGGGTCACCGACCTCGCATGGCGAGGACCCGCCATGATCGGCGCGGGCATCGCCCTGCTCGTCATCGGCTCGGGTCTCGGCAGCGCCGTCGGCAATTTCTTCCGGCGCGGCGCCGACCGCATCAAGCTGCGCGTGCCCGAGCGCCTCCTCGGCGGTGTGGTGAACGTGGCCGCCGCCGCCCTCACCATCTCGTTCGTCGCCGGCTCCCTGACCCCGGTCGGCGTGCCCGTCGTCTCCGCCGCGCTCGGCTCCTCGACCGTGGTGCGCACGATCGACGACCTCACCCCGGCACCCGTGCGCGGAGCGCTCGCCGACCTGCGCGGAACGATCTTCGCCGACGGCATCCCTCGCCTGGGCGAGCTCATCCAGATCGGCCCGGTCCCCACGACTCCGAGCATCGCCCTCGACGACCCCGCACTGACCCAGGCGGCGCAGTCGGTGGCGCGGATCTCGGGCACCGCCTACGCCTGCGGCATCACCTCGAGCGGGTCGGGCTTCGTCGTCGCCGACGGCCGCGTCGTCACGAACGCCCACGTCGTCGCGGGCGTGGACACCCCGCTGGTCGAACTGCCGGGTCGTCCGGCGCGCGAGGGACGCGTGGTGTACTTCGACCCGGTCGACGACATCGCGGTGATCTCTGTGGATCAGTTGGATGCCGCCTCCCTGCCGATCGCGCAGACGCTGGCCGTCGGTTCTCCCGCCGTCGTGCAGGGGTACCCGGGTGGCGGCCCCTTCACCTCGGGGAGCGCGCAGATCCTGTCGGAGGGCACGGTTCCGGTGCCCGACATCTACGACGATTCCTCCGCCCCGCGTGACATCTACGCCCTGGCCGGGATCGTCCGGCCGGGCAACTCGGGCGGCCCGTTGCTGACCACGTCCGGTCAGGTCGCGGGGATCGTCTTCGCTCGATCCGACACCGACGACAACGTCGGCTACGCCATGACCCCCGCCGAACTCGAGCCCGTGATGGCCCAGATGGGGTCGTTGTCGGCTCCCGTGGCATCCGGAAACTGCACGCGGGGCTGACGGACCACGCCCGTCGGCGGCCGCGTCACACTCCGCGGGCGGGCACCTGCGAGGTCACGCGATCGCGGCGGCGGTGACGACCTCGCGGAGTTCGTCGCGCCCGCTCACGCCGAGCTTGCGATAGACGGCGGCGAGGTGGTTCTCGACCGTGCGGTGCGACAGGCCCAGGCTCTCGGCGATCTCTCGATTGCGTGCTCGGGTGGCCGCGGCGCTGGCGACGGCCCACTCGCGCGCCGTGAGCAGGTCGGCGACGCCGGAGCGCGCCGTCGGCGAGGGCGACAGGAGCGCACCGACGCGGGTGACGATGACGCGAGCGCGGCGGGCGGCGGTCGCCGCGTCGGGGTGGGCTCCGAGCGCTAGCGTCTGGCGGGCCGCGTCGTAGGCGGCGGCGAGGTATCCGGCCGTCTCGAGCCCCTGGGCTGCGGCGACGAGCGCGGTGGGATCCCCCTGCTCGAGGGCTTCTCCGTATGCGACGAACAGGCGCACCGAGGGGCCGGCGTGGTGGGCCGGAAACCGGCGCAGCACCGCGAGGACCGCGGACGGCTGCCCCATGCGGATGGCGCTCAAGGCGGCGAGAGCGAGCCACCAGTCGTGGTGGCGTCCCTCGGCGGCTTCCACGGCGCGTTCCACCGGGGCCGCCGGTGACGGCGCACCCGCACGGAAGGCGAGCCACGATTCGGCTTGCGCCGCCTCGAGGTCGGTGATGACCAGAGCCCGCATGCCCGGGGTGAGCCGGTCCAGGCATTCCTGCGCCTCCGCGGGACGCCCGAGCCAAGCGGCGACCGTCGCGCGCGTGCCGATGGCCAGCCCCTCGAAGGCGAGGAGGTCCCGCCACGCGAGCTCGTACGTCGCCTCGCGGGCGTGCAGCAGGGCGCCGTCGGCATCCCCCTGCATGAACGCACTCCACGAGGCGCCGAGCGTCCAGATGCCCACGGCCTCGCTGAGGCGGTGCGTCGCGTGCTCGCGGAACGCCTCGCGCGCGGCGGGGAGGTTGGCGTCCGCGCAATCGGCGACGGCCTCCGCGTAGTCGAACAGTTCGGCGGCGTGCCGGATGACGGCGAGCGCCGCCTGCGCGTGCGGGCGCCCGGCGGCGATCCCCGCGCGGGCGGCGACCGTGTCGCCCGACAGGCAGGCCGCCAGGACGGCCGACAGCATGGGGTCGAGCGACGCGACCGCCGCCTCGGCTCCGTCGGTGCCCAGGCGACCGCCGGTCAGGGTCTCGCGGGGCAGGTCGCCGAGCATGATCTGCCACTTGGTCATGCTCGTGCGCAGGAACGCGGCTGCTTGGGGATCGGTGATCCGCTCGAGGGCGTCACCCGTCACGCGGTAGGCGCGCGCGGGGTCCTCTCGCCGGAGCGACCAGTACGAACCGGCGCGCGATGCGGCCAGCGCCAGGGCGGCGTCATCGGGCGCGACGCGGACGGCGAGGTCCATTGCCCGGTCAGCTTCGTCATGGCGTCCGAGCAGCCACAGGGACTCTCCTCGCAGCACGACCGCGTCGGTCGGTACCGGTTCTCGCCGCTCCTCCGCGAGGGCGAGGGCACGAGAGCCGAGGTCGACGGCGAGCGCGTGGAAGCCCAGGGCGGTGCAGGTCCGTGCGGCGGCGGCGAGCTCTTCCGTCGCGGGCGGGGTGTCGCCGTCGCTGGCGAGGGTGATGCGGGTGAGCCGACTGCGGGGATCGTCGTACCCGGTGAGTCGGGCGGACGCGTGCGCAGCGGTCTCGCGGCGGTGGGCGGGTGGCATCCCGTCCGAGATCACCTCGCCCACGAGCGGCGAGACGATGCGCACGCGATCGGGGGTGCCGACGGCGAGCCCTGCCTCGACCAGGGCGGCGACATCGGCTTCGGCGAGGACGTCCCGGGGAAGCGACGTCGACACCGCCAGCAGTCCGAGCGCCTCCGCTCGAGCGCTTCCGGCGAGCTCGACCCACTCGGCGACGAGCTCGCGCAGACGGCTCGGCGGTGAGGGCCGCCCCAGGTCCAGCCCGAGCGGGGTCTGCCGGGCCAGTCCCGAGCGCAGGGACTGCGCGACGAGGAGGCTGAGGAACAGCGGATGCGCGCCCACGCGGTCCAGGAACGCGACCAGGCTCGGCGGGGAGACCCGGCCTCCCGCGGCCAGGTCGATCACCGCGACGGCATCGTCGTCGCTGAGCGGGGGCACCGCGATGCGCTCGAGAAGCCCCTCATCACCGAGGCGACGGAGGGGCGCGGGGAGCGTCTGCCCGACGCGCGCCGTCAACAGGACCCGCACCCCGTACGACCGGACGAGTTGATGCACCGCGGCCGCGGACACGTCGTCGAGCCACGCGGCGGCATCGATCACCAGAACCGTCGTCTTCGCCGTGCCGGCCAGTCGCGCCGTCACGCGCTGCAGGCGGCGAGCGGGATCGTCGTCGGCTTCTCGAGTCGGGTCGAGCCGCAGCAGAGGAAGAAGAGCAGCGAGAGGGATGCCACGGAGCTCGGGCAGCGCGAAGGTGCGCACGACGTCGAACCCGCGCTCGCCGAGGCGATCGGCGAGGTGCTCGGACAGATGAGTGGCGCCCGCGCCGGGCACGCCCTCGATGAGCCACGCGCGGCCCCGCCCGGCCTCGATACGGTCGGCGAGGGCGGCGACCCGGTCGCCGTCGGGGGCACCCGGGCTCTTCACGTCGATCAGTATGCCGTGCGCGTGAGGACCCTCGGCGCAGTCCTGTCCGATTCACGTCGTTGGAGCCGTGTCGGGTGGTGTCGGCATGAGTAGGTGGGTTCCACCTAGGGGTTGACAGTCCGCCGTCAGCGAACATGAGCACATGCTCTTGGGTGCCCTGCGTGATTCCGGTCGAGCCATCGCGTCGTCGTGGTGGAGGCTGCTGGTGGTTCAGGCGATCTTCGCCGTCGCTCTGACCGTGGTCTTCTTCGCCCTTGGCGTCGCGCTCGCGGCCCAGGGCACCGCCCTGTACGACTGGGTGTCCGAGGCGCCGGCGACGGTCGAGCCTCGCATCGCCGCCGTCGGTGTGCTCGCTTCGGCTATCGTCGCCCTGGCGGGTTCGCCCCTCGTCCTCGTCACGATCGCGGCGCTCGCGCGCCTGGTCGACGCCTCGCTGGCGGGTCAGCGCCCGCGGATGTGGCGCTCGGTGGTGACAGGGGTGCGTTTCGTCCCGCGTCTTCTCCTCGCCGCGGGGATCTCCGTCCTCGCCGTCGCCCTCGCTTTCATCTGCGCCCCCTTCGTGAGCGTGCTGGGCCTTCTCGCGCTCGCAGTCCTCGGCATCCGCTCCCTCATGCGCCGTCGAAGCGGACGACCGGATGCCACCCGCTGGCGCCTGTGGCTGGTGCTCGCCGTGCCCTTCGGGGTGCTGTGGCGCGTGCTCCCCACGGCGGTGCTGCTCGTGCCCGCCGCCGTGCTGGAACCGGCGTGGCCGCGCGCGGCCGTGATCGCCGCAGAGAAGGCGGCAGCCGGTCGTCGCTGGCAGGTTCTCGGGGCGTGGCTGCTGAGCGTGCTCGTCGCGCTCGCCCTCGTGACCGCGACCGGTCTGCTCGGGCAGACGCTCGATGCCACCTCCGGCGCTCTGCTGTCGGGGGTCGTGCCGCTCGTGCTCGCTCCGCTGCCTCTGGTGGTGGCCGTCGCGCTCTATCGTCGTGCGGCGGGCCCGTCGGGGCGTATCTTCGCCATGGCATCGCCCGTGGTGCCCTCGACGACGCCGGTGCCCTCGCCGGTGATGGCGCGCGTGGCGACGGCCGTGGTGATGGCGCTGGTCCTGCCCCTGGGGGCGGCGACCACGGGCTCCGCGGCGATCGCTCAGGATGCCGTCACCCCGGTCACCTCGTTCACGGTCACCTCGGCGGCGGACACGACGGATGCCACGGCCCTCGCGTCTCAGAAGGCTTCGTGTCTCGCGGGCGGCGGGGACTGCACCTTGCGCGCCGCTCTCGCCGCTGCGGCGGACGTCGCCGCGTCGGGGGCGCCGCGGGCGACGATCACGATCTCGGGTGCCTCGGTGATCACGCTGGCGGCTCCTCTGCGCTTCGAGCCCGACACGGTGACTACCGGCGGTGGATCCGGCGGCACCGGGGGAGAGGAACAGCCGGGAACGGGGGAGGACCACCCCACCCCGACGCCGGCCCCGTCCGAGACGACGCCTTCGGAGACGACCCCGTCCGAGCCCCCCCGCTCCCGTGCAGACGGAGAATCCGTCGGAGGGCGGTGACCCGTCGCCCACGTCTTCGGAGACACCTGCGCCCTCGCCCGAGCCCTCGGCATCCGAGGCTCCCGCTGCATCGTCGACGGGCGAGCTCGGCAGTGCCGTCATGAAGCTCGCGTCGAACGTCGTCACGTCGGCGCAGACCACCTCGGAGCAGTCGCCGTCCTCCGACGAGTCGCCGTCGCAGGAGACCGGCTCGGGCGGGGGAGCCGGCGGAGGGGGCACCTCGGCGATCACGAGCGGCACTCTCGACATCATCGGCAACGGCGCCGTGATCGACGGTGGCGGAACGATGCGCCTGCTGTGGGCCGCGAGCGATCACTGGGCGCTCTCGATCAGCGACCTCACCCTGCGGGGCGGCTTCGACACGTACACCGGCGGAGCGCTCATCGCCGCGATGACGTCCACGACCCTCACGCGCACGGTCTTCCGCGGCAACCAGGGCGGCTTCAGCGCCGGTGCCGTGTTCGCGCGCGACCTGACCGTCGACTCGAGCACCTTCCTCGACAACACTCTCTCGCTGGGTTCCGAGGGCTCGCGTGGCGCGGCGATCTACACCACGGGTGCGACGACCATCGTCAACTCCACGTTCGGCCGCAACAAGATCACCGACCAGTGGGACAAGACGCGCAATCAAGGCGCGGACGTGTGGGCCGACGCCGGCATGACGGTCGTCAACTCGACCTTCGTCGACTTCGACGGCGGATCGCTGGGCAGCCCGTCGACCAGCACCGACGGGGGCGCGGTGCCGACCTCGACGGTGCGGAACTCCCTGTTCAGCACGAACGCGATCGATACCCCCGCCCTCGCCTGCTCTGGTCGTCTGTCGGGCGACCACAACGCGCACGCTCAGGGCGACGGCAGCTGCCCCGGCTCGCCGACCGTGAACCGCGGCCAGTCGTACTTCGGGGCTTTCGATGAGACCGGCGCCGTCCCCGTCTATCCGCTCGGCGGGGCGCAGCTGAACGTTGTCGCCGGCACGGGAATCGACTGCCCGAGCCTCGACGCGCGCGGCGGCCACCGCCCCGCACAGGGGTGCGATCTGGGAGCGATGCAATTCGACGGCTCCACCGTTCTCTCGGCCAGCGCGGAGCCGGATGCCGATGTTCGCGGCAGCGCGACCTTCCGGGCCACGGTGCGGGCGATCACCCCGAGCACCGCGCAGGGCACCGTCACCTTCACCGTCGACGGCGCGACCTACGGTCCGATCCCGCTCACGCAGGCATCGATCCCCAACGGCATCACCGACACCGCCGTCGTGCAGGTTCCGGGTCTGAAGGGCGGGGCGTCCTACGACTACTCCGCGGTCTTCACCGGCAGTTCTCCTTACACCGACAGCACCTCGATCACGCAGACTCTCACGATCGCGGGCGACGTCGTCGCGGTCTCGCTGGCCTGCGCGCCGGAGGCCCCGCTGGCCGCGTGCTCGGGCTCCGACTGGACCCTGGAAGATGCCGCGGCGCTCACCGCCGTCGTCTCCGTCGCCGACGATCAGCCGGGCACGGTCGTGCTGTCCTCCGACGCGGCCGGCAAGACCGTCGTCGCCGGGCCGGTCGCGGTGGCCGAGGGGGCGGCATCCTTCCTCCTCTCCGCCGAGACCATCGGCGTCGGCCGACACGCGCTCTGGGCCGTGTACACCCGCGACGACGCCTCCGGTGGCGGTGCGACGGCGAGCCCGCAGACACTGCTGATCCGCTCCGCGGCCACGGTCACCCTGGCGTTCCCGGCGGCGACCGCCGTCTACGGCGACCCCGTCGGAGCGGCCGCGACGGTGACCGTCAGCGGGCAGGGGCCCATCCCGACGGGCACGGTCTCGGTCGGTGGCTACACCGCCACCCTCGACGCGCAGGGCCGCGCGGTCGTGCCGGGCGTGCGCTACGGGTGGGGTACCGATTCCTTCACCGCCACGTACTTCGGTGACGAGGTGTACGGCCGAGCGGCGTCCGAGAGCGTGGGGCTCCACCTCACGGCGGCGGAGACGACCACCGCCTTCGATTCCTCGAGCCCCTCGTCGGTGACGGCCGGACTTCCGTTCACGACGACGGTCGTCGTCGACACGCTCTCCCCGAGCACGGCGACGCCGAGCGGGGCCCTGACCCTGCTGTCGGACGGTGTCGCGGTGACGGCGGCGAAGATCGGGGTGGTCACGGCGAGTGATGCCCGGGCGGTCTACACGGTCGTCGTCCCCGGCGATGCGCTCGCCGTCGGCGACCACGTCCTGACGGCCGCCTTTTCGAGCGCGTCCGGGTTCTCGGCATCCGTCTCGGCAGCGCACCCCGTGCGGGTCCTCTCGACCGCGACGACGACCGCTCTGCAGGCGTCGTCGACGGCCGTGCACTGGGAGGATTCCGTCTCGTTCACCGCGACGGTGACCACCGGCGGCGACGCACGGATCCCCACGGGTTCGGTGGAGTTCGTCCGGGGATCGTCCGTGCTCGGGTCGGTGGCCCTGGCCGCGTGCGCGACGGGTTCGGGATGCGCCACCGCGACCTTCACCGCCCCGGCCGGGTCGCTCGGCGTGGGCGGGGGCGCCGTCACGGCCCGATACGTCGGATCGCCGGTGTTCGCGGGGTCCGCGTCGAACGCGATCGACGTCACCGTCGCGCGGGCCACGCCGACGCTGACCGTCGACGCCCCCGGCTCCATCGCGTACTCCGCGGGAGCATCCGTCGAGGTGACACTCGCCGCGAGCGGGCTGAGCCCCGAGACCGCCATCGTGACGCTGCGCGCCGTCTCGGCCGACGGTGCCACGACGTCGCTCGGATCCCTCTCGCTGGCCTCGGGTGCCGCGCGCGTGCGCGTCGGCGGCGCGCTCCTCCCCGGGGCGTACACCCTGGTCGCCGACTTCGGTGGTGACGAGCAGTTCGACCCCGCGTCGACCTCGCGGTCGCTCTCGGTCACCGCCGCACCGACGAGCACCACCCTCGACACCGACGAGTCGCGAACCCTGCCGTGGAACAGCGACCTGGGAGTGGGGGTGAGCGTGAAGAACGCGGCGGGAGACGACCGCCCCGACGGCGTCGTGATCGTCACGCTGACCAACATCGAGGTCGGACGCGTCGCCCTGTCGTCCGCCGATGACACGGGCGTCGCGGGTGAGCGCCACGTCGTGGTGCCCGTCACCTTCGGTGCGCAGATCCCGAGTCTCGCGTACTCGGGTGCGCTCACCGCGAGTTTCGAGCCGACCGGGCCTTTCGGCGGGTCTTCGGCGAGGGATGCCACGGGCTCCCTCGCCGCGCAGAAGATCACGCTGACGCCGCGCGAGACGCAGGCCGCGGTCACGGCGACGGCGCAACTCGGCGGGTTCGTCGAAGCCGTCGCGACCGTCAGCGTCCCCGGATCCCCGGCCGGGTTCGTCGCCCGCGGCGCCGTGCGCTTCGTCCTCACCGGACCGGATGGCCGCGACATCGGCGACGAGACCGCCACGCTGGAGAACGGTGTCGCCAAGCTCTCGTCGACACGGCTCGGCGGCATCCGCACCACCTCTCTGGGCTGGTACACCGTCTCGGTCACGTACCTCGGACAACCGTGGGACGACCGGTACGTCGCGCCCCCGGGCGGGAGCTACGCGTTCGACCAGGCGCAGTTGTTCGCGGGAGCGCCGACGTTCGCTCTGACCGCGCCGGCCGCCGTCCAGGTGGGATCGACGCTGTCTGTCCCCGTGACGATGAGCGGCAGGGTGACGCCCTCCGGCACGATCCGTATCCGCAGCGCCGACAACCTCCTCGGCGACCTCGGCACGACGGTTCCTCTCGAGAACGGGTCGGCCACGGCGACCTTCCCGCTGCCCTCGGCGCTGAGGAACATGGATGCCGATTACCGCTTCGTGATCGACTACTCCGGTGACGACGCGAACACGCGCAGCACGAGCCAGGAGTTCACCGTTCGTGTGACGCGCGTCCCCACCCGGGTGGTGCTCGCCCCGGCCGACCAGCGGCCCGGTGCGACAGCGGTCTTCTCCGACACGGTGACCTCCTACCAGGTAACGGTCGACGCCGCCGGGCTTCAGCCGACGGGCTTCATTCAGCTCACGCGGAACGGAAAGCCGTTCGCGACCGGTGCGGTGACCGCCACCGGTACCGTGCGCGTGTCTGCGCGGACGTTCGCGGCGAGCAGCGGCACCGTCGAGGCCCGGTTCCTCCCCGATGAGGATCGCTTCGCGCCGAGCTCCGCCGAGATCGCGCAGGACTGGGTCGCCGCGCCCGTCGTGGTGACGCTGGATCCCGGCCAGCCGCAGGCCGGTCGGATGAGCCCGGTGACGGTGTCCGTCCGATACGCCCACGAGGCGAATCCGCTCCTGCTCGGCGATACGCTGCCGACTCACGCCCCGCAAGGCTCCGTGGTGGTCAACGACGGACGGGGAGCGACGTGCACCGCCTTCGTCGGCCCCCGAGACGGTGACGGCGACCGGACGGCATCCGGCGCGTGCGATCTCGCTTTCGGCGAAGGCGGTTACCGCGTCCTGACGGCGAACTACCTCGGTGCCGACAACTACGCACCAGGCTCGGGGTCGGCGTTCGTCGAGTTCGACCGCTCGGAGCCGACCGTCAGCCTGGCTGTCGGCCAGAACGAGCGGTGGGGTGGCCTGACCACCGTCCCCGTGTCGTGGTCGGTAGCGGGGCCGCGTGCGGCAGGCGATCTCGGCACGATCGAGATCCGTCGCGGCGACACCGTGGTGTGCACGGCGGCGGTGCTCAGCGGCACCTGCCAGGTCACGTTGCCGGCGTACCAGCGGACGACCGATGACGCTCTGTTCACCCTCGAATACAGCGGGACGACGGCGTGGAAGCCGGCGACCGTCACGCGACAGGGCCGGATCGTCGCGTGCGTCCCCTTCGCGGCACCCTCCTCGTCTCCGGCGGGTTCGGCGAACATCGAACTCGTGACGGCCCCCGACTGCGGAGGGGGCGCGGGTTACTTCGAATCGACGCCCGTCTTCGTGCGGGTCACGCCGGGAGAGAAGTACGACGTCGACGACGTCGCCGTCAACGGCGTCTCGCTCGGAGCGACCACCGGCCAGTTCGTCGACCCGCCCGTGTCGATCGCCGGACCGAACGCCCTGCGCCCTATGACGGTCACTGCGACCACGAGCGTCCGGTGCGTTCCCGTCATCCTGTCGGTCCAGAACTACGACGGGGCCGTCCTGCCGGTCGACGCGCTCCGCTACGACGTTCGCGGCAAGTGCGGTTACACCGTCAAACGCACCGGCGATCGGGTCGAGACCACCGCCGCGTGGGATTCCGACCTCACGGTCTCGATCGACCGCTCGAAACTGCGCTCACGCGAGCAGTTCGTGGGATGGGGAGACGGCGCGCAGCTCATCAGCGGCGACGGCGTCCGCGCCGACTCGATCACCGTGAAGGTGACGCCCGACACCGCTTTCGTGTCGGCTGCGGTGGGGCCGAAATGCTACGCGCTTCCCGAGATCGCCCAGCCGATCGGCGGCACCATCACGATCGACACCCCGTCGAACTGCTACGACCGGGTGACCGGCACGTCGGCGTACCGCTTTGGGACGACCGTCGTGGGAACGCTGAAGGACGCGGGTGCCGGCGCCAAGACGTACTTCGCCTCGTGGGCGGGCAGCACGGATCGATACTCGCCGATCTCGGAGAGCACCGCGCCACTGGGGAGCCGCCGGTTCTCGTTCTCGGTTGGTGATCGCCCGTTCACGGTCGGTGCCACCTACGGCACGTGCGTCTCACTCTCGACATCGATGGTGGGCGATCTGTACCGCGACGCGAAGGTCGACATCCAGACGCCCGGCAATTGCCCGGCGGTCGGCGGCACGGCGTCTTCGCCTTGGTACCTCTCCGGCACCGCGGTGACCATGGAGGCTACGGGCGGCTCCAGCGGACTGACCTTCCTCGGGTGGGCGGGGCTTCCGGTGAAGGGGTCGGCCAACGCGATCGCGAAGGTGACCGCTGTCCTCACCCAGGACACCTCCGCGGTCGCGGCGTACGGCAAGTGGCAGAACTGCAAGCGGATCGACCTGTCGTCGCAGCCGGCGGGTGCTCTCGACGTCAGCCTCGACTTCGGCCCGCAGGGCAACCCGTGCGACGTGCCGTACAAGGGGGTGAACGCGCGCTTCTACGATCAGGGCACCGCGAGCGGTCAGGAACTCACGGTAAACGCGACGCCGATCAGCGAGGCCGCGAAGGGCGCCACGATCGTCTGGGCCTCGAGGTCCAACACGTTCACGGACGTCGGCAACGGGCCGACGGCGAAGGAGGACCGCCCCTCGGTCAACATGTGGCAGGAGGGTTCGTCCTTGTCGCAGAAGTTTCACGGCGACTCGACCGTCGTGGCGCGAGCGTGCGAATTCGCTTCGATCTCGGCGCGAATCCTCTCGCCCTCGGGCGCGGTGCTGCCCGATCTGTACGCGACCAATCAGGTCAAGGGCAGTCCGATCGAGGACTACATCTCGACCGCTCCGGCCGACTGCGGCGTCGGGGGGAACCCGCGGTACACGCGGGGCGGGTACGCGTGGCTGGCGGGGACGGATCTCCAGCTCCGGGCGGCCGTCGACCCCGAGGCGTTCAACGTCGTCTCGTGGGAGGGCGACGCCTCGGGCAGCGGCGCCAGCCCCGACGCGCCCGTGGTGCTCTCCGGCGCGGGACGCACGGCGGACGGCGACTACGTGCACAAACGCGTGACGGCGACGTTGCAGGCCAAGTGCTACACGCTGTCACTGCCGCACGACACGCAGCGGCTCACGGTCATGACCCCGCCGAACTGTCCCGGGGAGGAGCAGACGCTTCCCTGGCTGGACGATTCGATGGGACCTGTGGCGTTCACGATGACGCACCCCACGACGTATCGCTATCTCGGCGGCACGGACGTCGTGGTGCGCGCCACTACGGGAGGCGACCCGCGGTTCCGACACTGGACGTCGGGCGCGGACTCCACGAGCAGCGAAGATGGGGAGTACGCTGGCGTTCACATGTCCAGCGACAAGACGCTCGTCGCCTACTACTCGTCGACGTCGATCTCGGAGGACTTCAAAGACTTCGGCGACAGCTTCGTCATGACGATGTCGACGACCGCGAAGGTCATGACCGGCTTCGCCACGGCTGCGGCGGGAGCGTACGTCCGCTCGCTCACCAGCGTGGTGGGCATCGCGGGAGTGGCGCTGTCGGCCACCGCGGACGCGTTGACGGCGCTGAACGTGAGCGGAAAAGCCGTCGACGGGATTCGAAGCGCGGGGCAGACCATCAACTCGGTCGTGGACATGTTGGCGGCTCCGTTCGATTGCCTGACCGCCTACTCCGCCGGGGGCGACGACAACATGTTGTTCGCCATGCAAAGTTTCATCGGCGGTGGTATCGCCCTCGGTGCCGGCTACGGGACGCAGACGAAGACGGTCTTCGGCACCTCGACCCGCTTCACCAAGATGGTGAATTCCGTCGAGTCGGCCCTCATCGCGGCTGAGCCCGCACTGGCGGGGGTCTCGGCGACGGGACTGGCCATCAAGGCCACGGTCGCGGCGTCGCAAGCGAAGGCGAAAGCGGCCAAGGGCGGGCAGACGGCGGCCGGCGTGTGGACGGACAAAGCGGGGACCAACGCCTTCGCCGCGTGCATGCAGAAGAAGATGGCCGCGGGCCTCGATACCCTCGCCTACGCGGTCACCTTCGGCGATTACACCCCCTCGAGCGACGCGTCATGGCTGAAGGGCCTGGCTCCCCGTACGGGGTGACGGTCGCCGCGGGGTGACAAGCGGCGCGGGTGAACTCAGCGGGTGAAATCCACTCCTGGACTCCGCTGCCGATGCGTCTCATGTCTAGTCTTTTGCGCGTGGGGGACATTTCAATTTCCGTCGACGAGGTGCGGCGGGTGGCGACGAAGATGAGCGATGTCGTGCCGGAACTGTCGCAACTGCGGGACTTCTCCGTTGCCGACCAGCCCGACCTGAGTCTTGCGGTGGCGGAGTTCGTCGGGTGCATGAACGACTGCACCGCGTAGCGTCAGCGCGGTGTCGACGTGCTCGTGACCGGACTCCGTGAGGTGGCGGACATGTTCGAGAGGATGGATGCCGACGCCCAGGCCGACGTGCGAGCGCTGGGTGCCGTCGAGGGTTGGACCGTCGAATGAACGCCGAACTCGGAAGCACTCGGGACCCCTCCCTGTTGATCCCCGGTGACGTCGGCGAGCTTCATCGCGCCGCAGCCGCGTGGCGGGCGCGCGCTGAGAGCGCGCAGGATGTGGGTTCGGCGCTTCACTCGATGCGAACGGTTCCCGACTGGGCCGGTGAAGCGGCCGATGCGTACGAGACCCGCGCGGGCACGGTGGAATCCGGGTGGACCGCCATGGCAACGGCCTTCCGCGCCGGCCAGTCCGCGCTCGAGGACGTCGCGGCCGCGATTGACGCCGCGCGCGCCAAGGCGGGAGACGCGATCGATCTCTGGGACCAGGCTGAAGCCCTCGATGCGGCAGCGTTCCAGGACGCGCCTGCTGAATCGACCGGCTGGCTCGGACCCGACCGGCGAGCTTTCCTGGGGTCCGCGCCGCGGGCCGAAGCGCGAGCGGTCCTCGCCGATGCGCGCACCGCGCTGAGCATTGCGACGCAGAAGGCCGCGGCGGCGCTTCGTGCCGCGATCGCCGCGCCCGGGCTCGGTGCGGATGAATGGGCGGCCATTTTGACCGGCTGCGCGAACTCCAGCCAAGTGCTCGATGCGCTCGCGGGTGCGGATGCCGCCAGCCTTGCGGCCCTTCTTCGGGCGCGACCGAGTCTCGCCGGAGTCCTCGCTCAGGCGGAGTCCGCCGCCGTCGCACCGTGGTGGGCGCAACTCGACGACTCTCAGAGGGACGCTCTCATCCACGCGGCTCCTGCGATCACCGGCAACCTCGGGGGAGTGGCCTATGCGGCTCGCGACGAGGCGAACCGCATCTGGCTCGAGGACCAGCTGGCCGACGCCCGCGCGGCGTTGGCGGAGGCGGAAAGGCCCCCGACGTACGACGATATCCTCGGCGGCTACGCCGCGGCCCAGGCATATGCCGAGCGGCTCGACCAGGTACGTTCCCGGGTGAAGGGTTTGGAGGACATCGAATCATCGCTCACGTCTCCCGACGGGAAGGCGCCGAGGTTTCTCATGTCGCTCACCGCGGATTCCCCGCCGCTCGCGGCCGTCTCGATCGGAGATCTCGATACTGCCGACGACATCACCTACGCAGTGCCCGGCATGGGGACGACAACGGAAGGGATGGGGGATTGGACGCGCGCGGCTCAGAACCTCCTCACGAAACAAGACCGCTCGGATAGTGGAAGTACGCACGCCGTCGTCGCGTGGATCGGATACCAAACTCCTCCGATCCCCGTCGCGGAGGGAGGCTTCGACGTGATGCACAACGACCTCGCCCAGCGCGGGGCGGACAATCTCGCCCGGGATCTTCGCGCGGCCGATGTCGTTAGGGCAGACGCGCAGATCAATGTCGTTGCCCACTCGTATGGCACGACGACATCCTCGTTTGCATTGACGGAGCAGGGGGTGCATGTCGACACCTATGTGACTCTCGGCTCGGCGGGTCTCCCGGCGGGCGTAGAGGAAGCGAGTGATTTGCAGGCCGACCAGGTCTTCGCGGGTCAGGCGCAGGATGTATGGAAGATCGACCCGGCCGGAGGGGACGCATGGGCGTGGACTGGTCGGTTGTCTCCCGACCACCCAATCAACCCGGTGGACCCCGGATTCGGGGCGAACACCTTCAGCGTGGCCGGCGATGCAGGTAGCAAACCCGTTCTCGACCATAATGTTTCCACTCCGGACGGTACGGGATATCTGGACTTCGATACGGAGTCACTGCGCAACGTTGCGCTCGCGACCACCGGCCAGGGGGCACTGGTCTCACCGTACGTACCGCCGGGGCCCACGCCCTTCCAGCAATCGTTGATCGAAGGGATGACCCATGGCCCGATCTACTGACTACGGATATATCAGGGCGCTTGCGGTCGTCGTTATGTTCGGAGCGATTGTTGGGACGCTCGCCGCGTGTGTGGGATCCAAGGAGGATGAGATGAGTCCTGAGCAGGCGAAGGATGCACTTGTTTCAACCGTCGAAGACAGTGCTGCCTTGCTGAATGTCAGCGGTTGGACCTGGGACGGGGCGCCGGAGGTCGGAAACTGCGGGCAGCGCAGCGGCGAGCGCGTGAATTACACCTATGGCTATGGCGCCCCGCCGCCCGATGGAGACCGAGCTGCCGACGCGAAGAAGGTTGCCGATCATTGGCGCTCGCTGGGGATGGACGTCCGGACGGTGGAGAAGCCGGTGGTTGTGGTCTATGCCACAGGTGGGCCCGTCGAAGGGCTCTCGTTCTCAACGGGCCCCGGGGACTACCACATCGCCGGCACCTCCCTCTGCGTCCCCGGCGACGCCGCCGAGATCCGCAAGCAGGACAACGGCTGAACATCTCACGGCGCCCGCCGAAGCTCCGCTAGGCTGACCCCACAAGTCCACACCGGCCCCATGATCGATGCGGGAGAGCTCCGGCGAACGCAGCCGGGCACCGAAGGAGCAAGCCTCCCCGCCAATCTCTCAGGTACGCGTACCGCGTCGATCGGGCCACTCTGGAAAGAGGTTCGGGATGCCACGTCCCCGAGCCCGCCGACGGTGAAAGCCGCGCGATCCGCGCGGTGAAACTCTCAGGCCCATGACAGAGGGGGAGTTCTACAGGCGCCGTCCGGCGTCTGTCCGTCATCGCGAACGGCAGAACTCATGACCGAAACCCCCGCTCCACCGCGCACCTCCCCGCTGAATGATCGGCACGAGGCCCTCGGCGCCTCGTTCACCGACTTCGGCGGCTGGAACATGCCCGTGCGCTACACCTCCGACCTCGCCGAGCACCGCGCCGTGCGCGAGGCCGCGGGCCTGTTCGACATCTCGCACATGGCCGAGCTCCGCGTCGAGGGAGAGAAAGCGGCCGCGTTCCTCGACTATGTGCTCGCCGGCCGCCTGTCGACCATGAAGATCGGCAAGGCCAAGTACTCGCTCGTGCTTGCCGAGAGCGGCGGCATCGTCGACGACGTCATCGTCTACCGCCTGGGGGAGCAGAGCTTCCTCGTCATCTCGAATGCCGGCAATCGGGATGCCGTGGCCTCGGCCTTCGACCTGGCCCAGCGCACGTGGGTCGCCATGTCGAGCGAGGTCCCGGAGCCTGTCGAAGAGGCCGGAACCCTCGCGGTCGCCGACGTCACCGACGACTACGCCCTCATCGCCCTGCAGGGCCCCGAGGCCCGCGGCATTCTGAACTCCACCCCGGGTGTCGAGATCACCGGCACCGCCCTCGACGAGCTGGGCTATTACGCCTGGACCGAGGGCACCTTCGACGGGGCGCCACTGTTCGTCGCCCGCACCGGGTACACCGGCGAAGACGGCTACGAGCTCATGATCCCCACCGCGCAGGCCGCCGCCCTGTGGGATGCCGCTCTCACCGCGGGCACCGACCGGGGCCTCGTGCCGTGCGGTCTCGCCGCGCGCGACACCCTGCGCCTCGAGGCCGGCATGCCGCTGTACGGCCACGAGCTCTCGCGCGACATCGTCCCCGCACAGGCGGGTCTCGGCCGCGTCCTCGCCGTCGATAAAGAGGCGTTCGTCGGCAAGGACGGCTTGTCGTCCGGCCCCGCCGACGCCCCCGTGCTCGTCGGCCTCGTCTCGGAGGGCCGCCGCGCGGGTCGCGCGGGCTACGCCGTCCTGCGCGGCGACGACACCGTCGGCGAGATCACCAGCGGCGCCCTCAGCCCCACCCTCGGCCACCCCGTGGCCATGGCGTTCGTCGCACCCGCGGCATCCGCCATCGGAACCGAACTGTCCATCGACGTGCGCGGAACCCGTATCCCCGCGACCGTCACCGCCCTTCCCTTCTATCGGAGAAACGCATGACCGACCTCACCGCCCTCAGCTACACCTCCGAGCACGAGTGGATCGCCCTCGAGGGTGACATCGCCACCGTCGGCATCACCGACTTCGCCGCCGACAAGCTCGGTGACGTCGTCTTCGTCGAGCTGCCCGGCGCCGACTCGGCCGTCTCGGCCGGCGACGTCTGCGGCGAGATCGAGTCGACCAAGTCGGTCGGCGAGCTCTACGCGCCCCTGAACGGCACGGTCGTCGAGGTCAACGACGCCGTGGTCGACGACCCGTCGTTGGTCAACGCCGAGCCCTTCGCCGGCGGGTGGCTCATCAAGATCCGCGTCGAGGGCGACCTTCCCTCCGACCTGCTCGACCGCGCCGCTTACGAGGACCTCACCGCATGACCTCCGTCCTTCCTCCCCGCACGGATGCCGGGACCCCGGCCGCCTTCACCGACCGCCACATCGGCATCGGTGCCGACGCCCAGGCGCACATGCTCGAGGTGGTCGGCTACGACAGCGTCGAGGCGCTCGTCGAGACCGCCGTCCCGGCCTCGATCCACGTGCAGGTCCGCGCCACGAGCGCGATTCCGACCGCGGCCACCGAGGCTGAGGCCCTGGCGGAACTGCGGGAGCTGGCATCCGCCAACCGCTCCGCCCGCCCCATGATCGGTCTCGGCTACTACGACACCTTCACGCCCTCGGTGATCGCGCGGAATGTCCTCGAGAACCCGTCGTGGTACACCGCGTACACGCCGTACCAGCCCGAGATCTCGCAGGGCCGGCTCGAGGCGCTCATCAATTTCCAGACGATGGTGACCGATCTCACCGGGCTCGCGACGGCAAACGCGTCGATGCTGGACGAGTCCACCGCCGTCGTCGAGGGCATGCTCGTCGCCCGCCGCGCGTCGAAGGCGAAGACCGACCTCTTCCTGGTCGATGTCGACGCCCTGCCGCAGACCAAGGCGCTGCTGCACCACCGCGCCGCGGCCGTCGGCATCCGCATCGTGGAGACCTCGTACGAGGGGGATTTGCCCGAGGCGTTCGGCGCCTTCGTGCAGTACCCCGGTGCGACCGGTCGCATCTGGGACTTCTCGGCCGTGGCCGAGACGGTGCATGCCGCGGGCGGCCTCGTCGTGGCCGCCGCCGACCTGCTCGCCCTGACCCTGCTGCGCTCGCCCGGCTCTATCGGCGCCGACGTCGCGGTGGGCACGACACAGCGATTCGGCGTGCCGCTCGGCTTCGGTGGACCCCACGCGGGCTACATGGCCGTGCGCGCGGGCCTCGAGCGTCAGCTGCCCGGCCGCCTGGTCGGCGTGTCGCAGGATGCCGTGGGCGCCCCCGCCTACCGCCTGTCGCTGCAGACACGCGAGCAGCACATCCGCCGCGAGAAGGCGACGTCGAACATCTGCACTGCGCAGGTGCTGCTGGCCGTGATGGCGGCGATGTACGCGGTGTACCACGGTCCCGACGGACTCCGCGCAATCGCGACGCAGGTCGCGCGCAAGGCCGACGCCCTGGCATCCGCTCTGCGCTCCTCCGACCTGACTCTCGCGAGCGACGCCTTCTTCGACACCGTGCGCGTCCACGTGCCGGGGCGCGCGCAAGACGTGGTCGCCCGCGCCCGCGAGCGCGGCTACCAGCTGCTCTGGGTCGACGACGCGACGGTGGGCGTCTCGGTCGATGAGACGACGACGGATGCCGATGTCTCGGTCATCCTCGACGCCTTCGGCCTCGCCGAGGACACGCTGCCCGAGGGCGAGGCGCTGCGCGGGATCGATGCGGCCCTGCATCGCGACGACGCCTTCCTCACGCACCCTGTCTTCCACGCGCACCGCAGCGAGACGGCGATGATGCGGTACCTCAAGACCCTCGCCGACCGCGACTACGCGCTCGATCGCGGCATGATCCCGCTGGGCTCGTGCACGATGAAGCTGAACGCGGCCACCGAGATGGCGGCGGTGTCGTGGCCGGAGTTCTCGCGTGTGCACCCCTTCGCCCCCGAGGCCGACGTGCGCGGCTACCTCGAGATGATCGAGCAGCTCGAGCGCTGGCTCGCCGAGGTGACCGGCTACGACGCGGTCTCGCTGCAGCCGAACGCCGGGTCGCAGGGCGAGCTCGCGGGCCTCCTCGCGATCCGCGGCTACCACCTCGCCAACGGCGACACCGCGCGCACGGTGTGCCTGATCCCGTCGTCGGCGCACGGCACGAACGCCGCCTCGGCGATCCTCGCGGGCATGAAGGTCGTCGTCGTCGCGTGCGACGAGGCCGGCAATGTCGACCTCGGCGACCTGCGCGCGAAGATCGCGCAGCACGCCGCGGAGCTCTCGGCGCTCATGATCACGTACCCCTCGACCCACGGGGTGTACGAGCACGACGTGCTCGAGATCACGCAGGCCGTGCACGACGCCGGCGGACAGGTCTACGTCGACGGCGCCAACCTGAACGCGCTGCTGGGATTCGCCCGCTTCGGCGACCTCGGCGGCGACGTCTCGCACCTGAACCTGCACAAGACGTTCGCGATCCCGCACGGCGGTGGCGGACCCGGTGTCGGTCCGGTGGCGGCGAAGGCGCACCTGGCCCCGTACCTCCCCTCGCACCCGTTCTCGCAGCGCGCGGATCACGCCGGTGGCGTGTTCGACGGGGGGCCGGTCTCGGCCGCCCCGCACGGCTCCGCCGGTATCCTGCCGATCTCGTGGGCCTACGTGCGCATGATGGGCGCCGAGGGCCTGCGCCAGGCCACGGCCGCCGCGGTGCTCTCGGCGAACTACATCGCCACGCGCCTGCGCGAGCACTACCCCGTGCTCTACGCCGGTGAGGGCGGTCTCGTCGCGCACGAGTGCATCCTCGACCTGCGTCCCCTCAAGGAGCAGACCGGCGTCACCGTCGACGACGTGGCCAAGCGCCTCATCGACTACGGCTTCCACGCCCCGACGATGTCGTTCCCCGTCGCCGGCACCCTGATGGTCGAGCCGACCGAGAGCGAAGATCTCGCCGAGTTGGACCGGTTCGTGGATGCCATGATCGCGATCAAGCACGAGGCCCTCGCGGTCGCGGCGGGGGAGTGGCCCGCCGACGACAACCCGCTGGTCAACGCTCCGCACACCGCCGAGACGGTCGTGATGGGGGAGTGGGATCACCCGTACTCACGCGAGACCGCGGTATACCCCGTGCGCTCGCTGATCCGCGGCAAGTACTGGCCCCCGGTGCGCCGCATCGACCAGGCGTACGGCGACCGCAACCTGGTCTGCTCGTGCCCGCCGCCTGAGGCGTTCGCCTGACCCTTGCCCGTCCCTCGACGGGACGGCATCCCTCCGACGTCCCTTCCGCTCCGCGCGGGGGCTGAGCGGGATGCCGTTTCGTCGTTGTAGGGGGACGCGCAGCGGACCGGGAGATCCTCAGGGGGCGTTTAGTAAAGTGCCTCTGTGCACCACGGGCTGAACGACGTTCCTCGACCGCTTCGACGCCGTGGCGGCCCGGGACGGGTGATCGCCCTCCTCGTCGCCGCCGGTCTCGCGTTGGCCGGTTGTTCGGCGACCGACCCCGCGCCGGTCCCCGCGAAAGAGCAGCGGACGAGCCTGACAGTCGGTGTGGTCGGCTCGCTCACGAGCTTCAACGCCGCCAGCGCGACCGGGGACACCGCGGCGAACCGCGCGGTGTCGGCCCTCCTCGACGAGAAGCTCGGCTCCCTCGACGGAAACCTCCAGGTCGTGCCCAACAACGGTCTCGGGCGCATCACGCGGGTCGAGGGCGACCCGCTGACCGTCAGCTACGAACTCTTCTCCGACCGCGTCTGGTCCGACGGCACCCCGGTGACCCTCGACGACCTGCTGTTCGGGTGGGCGGTCACCTCCCACTTCTTCGACGACGCCACCTACGACGCCAACGGCCAGCTCGTGTCGGGTACGCGGTACTTCGACACCGCGCTCCCCGCCGACCCCAACGCCCGCACGACGCGTCCGCGCCTCGACCGGGCGAACGACACCCTCATGCTCACCTACGACCAGCCCTTCGCCGACTGGAACCGGCAGTGGCTGCTCGACCGCCCGGTCCACGTCGTCGCGCAGCGGGCGGGCGTGAGCGTCAAGGATCTGCTCACCGCGATTCTCACGGCGCCGGAGGGCGACCCTCAGGCTCCGGCGGCTCCGAATCCGGTGCTGGCTGCGGCCGCGCAGGCGTGGAACACCGGTTTCGATGTCGCTCCGGGAACGACGCCGGACCCGGCCGGTGTCGTGTCGTCGGGCCCGTGGACGGTCTCGGAGATCACGGCCGACACGCTCCAATTGGCCCGCCGGGACAGCTACCAGGGGGCGCACTTCCCGGGTCTCGAGGGGCTGACGGTCCGGTTCTTCCCCGATCGCGCGGCGCAGCTGTCGGCGATCGAAGCGGGAACGGTCGACGTGGCCAATGTCGGCGATCTCGACGTCGCGGAGCGGAAGACCCTGACCGATGCCGGGTTCAACGTCCAGGTCGGGCCCACCTCCGAGACGCTTCAACTCCGGTTCGCCACGACGACGGCATCCGATCTCCGTCAGGCGACGACGCTGTCGCTCGATCGGGCCTCGCTCGTCCAGGACGTGCTGGGCGCAGTGCGTCCGGACGCCCAGCCCCTCCAGTCGTTCTTGTCGTCTCCGGCGACCGGGCAGCTCTACAACGACCTGGTCTCGGGGAACGGCGCTCCCGGCACGGGGGCCGACGTGAACGGCGCGCGCTCCGCGCTGAACGACCGGGCGGCCGTGCTCCGCGTCGCCTACGACACGACCGATCCGACGGCGTCGCTGGTGTTCCCACGCCTCGTGTCGATGGCCGCCAAGGCCGGGATCGCGGTCCGCGCCGCCACCGCGACGGAGATTCCGGATGCCACCCTCTCGTGGGTCGGCGAGGATGAGAGCCTCTACCGGTCGGCGCGTGACCGCATCGCGGAGGGGATCGACGGCGGCGACACCGAGGAGCTCTTCGACGACCTCACCACGCACACCGACCCCGTCGACGTGTTGTCGGAGGCGAAGCTCATCGACCGGTCGCTGTTCGCCGCGTACGCGGGTGTGCCGCTGCTCGAGCGCACGGGTGCCGTGGTCAGCGCCGCGGGCGTCGGGGGAGTGACGTACACCTCCGAGCCCAACGGGCTGCCCCCGGCGTTCTGGACCTGGTCGCCGCCCCAGTCCTGACGGTCACGACGTCGGCGACGGCGCAGGGGTCGGGGCGAAGATCCCCGGCCACCAGGCCGCGGCGAGCGGGTACCCCACGAAGGCCACGATGTCGATGACCGTGTGTGCGATCACCAGGGGCATCACCCGCCCCCATCGCTTGTAGCACCAGCCGAAGACGAGCCCCATGACGACGTTGCCCAGCGCCGAGGGCCACCCCTGATACAGGTGGTAGCTGCCGCGTAGCAGGGCGGTCGACACGATGATCCACGTCCACGACCAGCCGAGCCGGCGGAGACGGTCGAAGAGGAATCCGAGGAAGATCACCTCTTCGGTGAGGCCGGCGCGCAATGCCGCGAGGACCAGCAGCGCGATCACCCACCACGACGAGTCCAGGGGAGCGGGGATCACCGCGATGCTCTGCCCGAGAGCGCGGCCGATCGCGTAGACACCGATACCGGGCGCGCCGATGAGGACGACGAGCAGGAGTCCCCGCGCGGAGTCACCTCCGAAGCGGCGGAAGTCCAGCCCGATGCGGCGGAGCGCGTTGTTCGTCGGCTCCCACAGCAGGTAGACCGCCAGCGCCACGAGGGCCAAGGAGAAGAAGATGTCGAGGAACTGGTAGATCGCGTCCCACACCGGCTCGGCGCTGCGCGACGGATTCAGCTGCGTCTGCTGTTGCGAGATGGGTGCGCGGGTGGCGGCGCGGACGAACGAGACCACCGAGTAGATCGCCGACTGACCGACGCTGACGAGCAGCACGATCCCGATCTCCCAGCCGAGACGGCGGCGGGGGTAGGTGTCCGAGCGCTTCAGCGTCGGAGGATACGTCCAGTCCGCTGGGACCTGCAGCCGGGTGCGCTTGTCAGATTGCTCCATCGAGAGCCTCTCGAGTAAATGCTGTGTAACGTTTTTCAGAGGAGTTTGGGGCACCTGGGTAAACGTGCCTAGTGTGTTCTCATCCTGCCCGACGGATCTTTCACGCGCCTTGTGCTGCGCGAAAGCCCTGCGCGGGCGACGATCATCCCTTCCCTGGAGGAACTGTGAAGCGCAACAAGATTGCCCTCTCCGGTCTCGCCCTGCTGGGAGCCGTCGGGCTTATGCTCGCCGGCTGCTCGGGCGGCGGAGACAACGGCGGCGGCTCGTCATCGGGCGGCGACGCCACGGCGATCATTCGGACGAACGGCTCCGAGCCGCAGAACCCGCTGATCCCGACCAACACCAACGAGGTCGGTGGAGGAAAGATCCTCGACTCGATCTTCGCGGGTCTGGTCTACTACGACGGAACCGGCGCTCCGGTCAATGACATGGCCGAGTCCATCGTCACGAACGACCCCCAGAACCTCACGGTGACCCTGAAGAAGGGCCAGAAGTTCACGGACGGCACCGAGGTCAAGGCCGACAACTTCATCAAGGCGTGGAACTACGGCGCCCAGCTGTCGAACAACCAGGTGAGCAGCTCGTTCTTCGAGGACATCGTGGGCTTCAGCTACGACGCTGACTCCGAGCTCACCGGTCTGAAGAAGGTCGACGACTACACCTTCACGATCGCGCTCTCCAAGCCCGCCGCCGACTTCGCGCTGCGACTGGGCTACTCGGCGTTCTTCCCGCTGCCCGACGTCGCGTTCACCGACATGGCTGCGTTCGGCGAGAACCCGATCGGAAACGGCCCCTACAAGCTCAAGGGCGAGGGTGCCTGGCAGCACAACGTCCAGATCGACCTCGTCAAGAACGATGACTACCAGGGCGGTCGCACGGTCGAGAACGGTGGTCTTTCGATCATCTTCTACGCCACGCAGGATGCCGCCTACGCCGACCTGCTCGGTGGCAACGTCGACGTGATCGACGGCGTCCCCTCGTCGTCGCTGGCGACCTTCACCTCCGACCTGGGCGACCGTGCGGTCAACCAGCCGGCGGCGATCTTCCAGTCGTTCACGATCCCCGAGCGTCTCGCGCACTTCAGCGGCGAAGAGGGCAAGCTCCGTCGCCAGGCCATCTCGATGGCCATCAACCGCGACGAGATCACCAAGACGATCTTCCAGGGCTCGCGCACGCCTGCCAGCGACTTCACCTCGCCGGTCATCGCGGGCTGGTCGGACTCCCTCACGGGCGCCGACGTCCTGAAGTTCAACGCCGACAAGGCGAAGCAGCTGTGGGCCCAGGCCGACGCCATTTCGCCGTGGAGCGGTTCGCTTCAGATCGCCTACAACGCCGACGGTGGACACCAGTCCTGGGTCGACGCGGTCACGAACTCGCTGAAGAACACGCTCGGCATCGACTCCTCGGGTGCTCCCTACCCGACGTTCAAGGAACTGCGCTCGGCGGTCACCAACCGCAGCATCGAGACCACGTTCCGTTCGGGCTGGCAGGCCGACTACCCGGGTGCGTACAACTTCCTCGCGCCGCTGTACGCGACCGGTGCCTCGTCGAACGACGGTGACTACTCGAACCCCGAGTTCGACGCGCAGATCACGGCCGGCATCGCCGAGACCGACCTGAGCACGCAGAACGCGGACTTCGCCAAGGCTCAGGAGATCCTCCTGCAGGACCTTCCGGCCATCCCGCTCTGGTACTCGAACGTGACCGGTGGCTACGCCGAGGGCGTGAACAACGTCCAGTTCGGCTGGAACTCGGTTCCGCTCTACTACGAGATCACGAAGTAACCCTTCCGATCTCACCCGCGAGGCGGTGACGGATTCGTCACCGCCTCGCGGTCTGCCCGCCTGGCCTCATCACGACGTGTGATAAAACGGCACGGGTCCTTTTCGGCCCGCGCCCCCCACAAAACGTCTGATGAGGCGTTTCCCACGTTCGAAAAGAGAGCGGATGCTCGGCTACATCCTCAGACGTCTGCTGCAGGTGCTCCCCGTGTTCTTCGGGGCCACGCTGCTGATCTACTTCATGGTCTTCGCCATGCCGGGGGACCCGATCCTCGGCCTCTTCGGCGACAAGACCCCCGCGCCCCAGGTCGTCGAAGCCCTGCGGGCCCAGTACCACCTCGACCAGCCCTTCATCGTCCAGTACTTCCTGTACCTCGGCGGGATCTTCCAGGGTGACCTCGGAACGACCTTCTCGGGTCAGTCCGTCAACGAGGTGCTCGCCCGCACGCTCCCCGTGACGGCACGACTGGCCGTGATGGCCCTGGCCATCGAGTTCGTGCTCGCCGTCGTCGTCGGCACCATCTCGGCGATCCGCAAGGGCAAGCTGTTCGACAACGTGGCGCTCATCGTCGCGCTGCTGTTCGTCGCGCTGCCGATCTTCGTGGCGTGCTTCCTCGCGCAGTACTTCCTCGCCATCCAGTTGGGGTGGTTCCGGCCCACGGTGGGCGCCCAGAACAACTGGGGTGATCTGCTGCTGCCGGCCATCGTGCTCGGGTTCAGCCTGTTCGCGACGAGCATGCGCCTGATGCGCGGGTCGGTCATCGACACGCTCAACCAGGACTGGGTGCGCACCGCGTACTCCAAGGGCCTCTCGCGTCGCCGCGTGATCCCCGTGCACGTGCTGCGCAACTCCCTTATCCCCGTCATCACGAACTCCGCGACGAACTTCGGTGTTCTCCTCGTCGGCGCCACCGTGACCGAGGGCATCTTCAACATCCCCGGTGTCGGTAACACGCTCTACCAGGCCACCATCCGCGGTGAGGGCCCCACGGTGGTGTCGTTCGTGACCGTCTTCGTCATCATCTACGTGCTGGTCAACCTCGTCGTCGACCTCCTGTACGGCCTTCTCGACCCGAGGATCCGCTATGTCAAGTAGTCAGTTCCCGGCGCCCCACTATGTCGCGCCGATCAAGACCGAGACCATTTCGGTCGACGCCGTCCGCGTCGCCGCCCGCAAGAGCAACCTGTGGCTCGACGCGTGGCGCGACCTCCGTCGTCGCCCTACGTTCTGGATCGCCCTGGTCGTCATGGCCATCGTGATCCTGATGGCCGCGTTCCCGATGCTGTTCACGCAGGTGCCGCCGGACAACGACTGCCAGCTGTCCAACAGCAACGGCGGTCCGACGGCCGGCCACATCCTGGGCTTCACGTTCCAGGGCTGCGACACCTTCTCGCGCATCGTGTGGGGTGCCCGCACCTCGCTGTCGGTGGGCCTGCTGGCCACCGCGATCGGCACGATCATCGGCCTGATCATGGGCGCCCTGTCGGGCTTCTACGGCGGATGGCTCGACGCGGTCATCTCGCGCGTCGGCGACATCTTCTTCTCGATCCCCTACATCCTCGCGGCCATCGTCGTGATGAGTGTGTTCTCGCAGTACCGCAACGTCTTCACCCTGGCCTTCGCGATCGGCGGGTTCGCGTGGGCATCGACGGCCCGTGTCGTGCGCGCCGAGGTCCTGCGCGTGCGCCAGGCCGACTACGTCGCGGCCTCGCAGGCCCTGGGGCAGTCGCGTTTCCGCACGCTCCTGACCCACGTCATCCCGAACGCCATCGCGCCGCTCCTCGTGGTCACCACGATCAGCCTCGCCGCGGCGATCGTCGCGGAGGCGACCCTGTCGTTCCTCGGCGTCGGCCTCGGCGGCAGCACCATGTCGTGGGGTAACGACATCAGCCAGGCGCAGCAGTCGCTGCGCATCGCGCCGATGGCGCTGATCTGGCCGTCGATCGCCCTGACCGTCACGGTTCTGGCCTTCATCCTGCTGGGCGAGCTCATCCGAGACGCCATCGACCCGAGAGCGAGGGCCCGCCGATGAGCGACGCCACCATGACGCCGCTGCTGTCCGTTCGCGACCTGAAGGTCGCGTTCGAGGGAGAAGGCGGCACGCGCGAGGTCCTCCACGGAGTCAGCCTCGACGTCTACCCCGGCCAGACGGTCGCGATCGTGGGCGAGTCGGGCTCGGGCAAGTCGACGACCGCCTCGGCGGTCATCGGCCTGCTCCCCGGTACCGGTCACGTCACCGCCGGCAGCATCACGCTCGACGGGCGTGAGCTGACCGATCTCAGCCAGACGCAGTTCGAGTCGGTTCGCGGTCGCGACATCGGTTACGTCCCGCAGGACCCGATGTCGAACCTCAACCCGGTGTGGAGCATCGGCTTCCAGGTGAAGGAGGCGATCCGCGCGAACGGCATCGCCACCGGTCGCAAAGAGGTCGAGAAGCGCGCGATCGAGGTGCTGAAGCAGGCTGGTCTCGCCGACGCTGAGCGTCGCCTGCACCAGTACCCGCACCAGTTCTCGGGCGGAATGCGTCAGCGCGCGCTGATCGGAATCGGCCTCGCCGCCGACCCGAAGCTGCTGATCGCCGACGAGCCGACCTCGGCCCTCGACGTGACCGTGCAGCGCGTGATCCTCGATCACATGGCATCCCTCACCCGTGAGCGGGGGACCTCGGTGCTGCTCATCACGCACGACCTGGGTCTGGCCGCCGAGCGCGCCGACACCATCGTCGTGATGAACCAGGGCGAGATCGTCGAGTCGGGTCCCAGCCGCGAGATCCTCGAGAACCCGCAGCACCCGTACACGCAGCGACTGGTGGCGGCTGCCCCCAGCATCGCTTCGCAGCGCATCCAGGCGAAGGTCGAAGACCGCGGCATCCTGCGCGAGTCCGACATCGACGCTCCCGCGACGGTCAAGGTCACCGACCTCGTCAAGGAGTACAAGATCCGCCAGGGCGGGTTCCGCAGCGAGCAGTTCCGCGCCGTCGACGGGGTCTCGTTCGAGATCCCGCGCGGCAAGACGCTGGCGCTGGTGGGGGAGTCGGGTTCGGGCAAGTCGACGATCGCGAAGATGGTCCTCAAGCTCGAGGATCCGACCTCGGGCTCGATCGAGGTCGACGGTGTCAACACCGGCAAGCTGAGCGCGAAGGACACGTTCAACCTGCGCCGCCGGATGCAGCCCGTCTTCCAGGACCCGTACGGGTCGCTCGACCCGCTGCGCAGCATCGGCAACCTCATCGCCGAGCCGCTCAACATCCACAAGGTGGGCGACAACGCGTCGCGTCGAGCCCGTGTGGAGGAGTTGCTCGAGCAGGTCGCGCTTCCGCAGGAGCTGGCATCCCGCTATCCGAACGAGCTGTCCGGCGGACAGCGCCAGCGTGTCGCCATCGCGCGCGCGCTCGCGCTCAAGCCCGACATCCTCGTGCTCGACGAGGCTGTCTCGGCCCTCGACGTGCTGGTGCAGGCGCAGATCCTCCAGTTGCTGGCGGAGCTGCAGTCCGAGCTCGGTCTGACCTATCTGTTCATCACGCACGACCTCGCCGTCGTCCGTGTCGCCGCCGACCTGGTGTGCGTCATGGAGCGCGGCAAGCTCGTGGAGCAGGGAACGGTCGACGAGATCTTCGCGCAGCCCTCGCAGGAGTACACGCAGCGCCTGCTCGACGCCATTCCCGGCGCCTCCCTCTCGCTGGGCGGCGCGTGACGCGCGACGAGCGCTTCCGGGGCACGGAACACCCGCGGGTGTTCCGTGCCCCGTCGTCGATCTTCGGCCTGATCCTGGGTGCGGTGCTCGCGCTCGTGCTCTTGGGGGATGCCGCGCTGCGCGCCGGGGTGGGCGAGATGCTCCTGCTGGCACCCTGGGTGCTGTTGGCCCTGTGGGCGGTCTACGCGCTGCTGTTCGCGCCGCACGTGCGCATCGACGCCGAGGGCATCCGCATCCACAATCCTCTGCGCATCGCGGACATCGCGTGGGCGCGTGTGGCCGACATCGACATGCGCTGGCAGCTCGAGGTCCGCACCGACGAACCCCGCGTCGTGAAGGCCTTCGGTGGCCCCGTCGCCGGTCGTCCGGGTCGTCCGCCGATCCGTCGTGACGATGAGCGGGGGCGTCGCGAGCCTCCCGCGATCCGCGACCTGCAGCTCATCCAGGAAGCATGGGAGACGGCGCGGCCGACCGCGTCGAAGACCGGTGTCGTCCGCCGGTCGTGGGACATTCCCTCGGTCACTTCCCTGCTGGTTCTGATCTGCTGGGTTATTATCGCTTTGTTCATCTCAGGCGGTCTCGGCTGAGCGCGATGCTGCGCTCGACGGAGACCGCGGTGGCAAAGCGCCATGTAAGAGCTTTGTTACGGTCGTGAAAAGTGTGTTCCCCCGGCACACGTTTCATGGGAAGCCGACGTAGGGTCGCTGAAGATCCTTAGCCAGGCAAACGAATAGGCGGGGATCTCGAAGGCGAGAGGACCACCATGACGCACACCCCCGACGTGTTCCGGACGGGCCCGCGCACCTCATGACGCTGTACGTTCTGCGACGGTTCCTGAACTACGCCGTCCTGAGCCTGTTGGCGACGTGCCTCGCGTACGTTCTCGGCAGCGCGCTGTTGCGACCCCAGGACCGCTTCTACGGCATGAATCCCCGGCCGCCGCAGGAGTCGATCATCGCGAGCCTCGATGCCCTCGGTGCCAACCCCGACGTGCCGATCCTCGTCCGCCTGTGCAACTGGCTGGTCAATCTGTTCACGAAGTTCTCGCTCGGCACCACCATCGGCGGCCAGGACGTCATGACCGAGATCGCGACGCGCGCCGGCACGAGCCTGCGCCTGCTGCTGATCGGCTCGCTCATCGGCGCGATCGTCGGCGTGCTCATCGGCGTGTGGGGTGCGGTGCGCCAGTACCGGGCTCCCGACCAGGTGACCACGTACGCCTCGTACCTCGTCTTCGCGACCCCCACCTTCGTCATCGGCGTGCTGCTGATGATCGGCGCGACCAATCTCAACAACGCGGCCGGAACGCAGCTCATCCGCTTCACCGGCGAGTACACCGCCGGTGTCGAGGGGTTCTGGCCGATGATCGCCGATCGGGCGGTCCACCTGCTGCTGCCGACGCTGGCGCTCGTGCTCATCAGCGCCGCGTCGTACTCGCGCTACCAGCGGAGCATGATGCTCGACGTGCTCGGTGCGGACTACATCCGCACCGCCCGCGCGAAGGGACTGCCCCGCACGCAGGCGCTCTTCCGCCACGGCGTGCGCATCGCCCTGATCCCGATGTCGACGTTCTTCGCGTACAGCTTCGGCACGCTCATCGCCGGTTCCACCATGCTCGAGATCGTCTTCTCGTGGCGGGGCATGGGGCAGTTCCAGCTGAACGCCGTGACCCAGCAGGACATCAACGCCGTCGCCGGATCGACGCTCTTCGTCGCCGTGCTGGTGCTGTTGTCATCGACCCTGTCCGAGGTGCTCTACGCCGCACTCGACCCGAGAGTGAGGAGCTGACATGACCATGCAGGAAGAAGCCCTCGACGGAACGCTCGTCGCCACGAGCCCTGTCACCCGCGACCGCAAACCGCTGTCGCGCGGAGCGCTGGTGCGCTCGCGGCTGCGCAAGATGCCTCGCTTCTGGGTGGGCGCGAGCATCCTCGTCTTCATCGTGCTGTGGGCCTTCATCGGGCCGCTGCTCTACCCCTACGACTCGACCCAGCGCGACTTCCTGAACGTGGGCCTGGGACCGACTCAGTTGCACTGGTTCGGGACGAACGGCATCGGGCAGGACATCTACGCGCAGACGCTCGTGGGTCTGCAGAAGTCGCTCATCATCGGCGCTCTGGCGGGCATCGGCGCCACCCTCATCGCGGCGGCCGTCGGATCCCTCGCCGGCTACCTGGGCGGCAAGATCGACGCGGTCATCGGGTGGCTCATCCACCTTCTGCTCGTCATCCCGTCGTTCTTCATCCTGGTGCTGCTGAGTCCGCTGACCCGCGGACTGTCGTGGCTCGCCCTCACGTTCTTCCTCGCGGTGTTCAGCTGGATGATCCTCGCTCAGGTCGTCCGCAACCAGACCCGGTCCCTGCGCAACCGCGACTTCGTGCGCGCGGCGCGGTACATGGGCATGCCGACCCGGCAGATCCTCGGCCGCCACATCATCCCCAACATCGCGTCGCTGCTCATCATCGACGCGACCCTCGGCATCGTCGCGGCCATCATGGCCGAGACCTCGCTCAGCTACTTCGGTTTCGGCGTCCAGGCGCCCGACGTCTCGCTCGGCACGCTGCTGGCGTCGGGGACGTCGGCCGCGGTGACCCGCCCGTGGCTGTTCGTGTACCCCGCCGGCGTGCTGATCGTGCTGCTCCTGGCCATCAGCCTCATCGGCGACGCCCTGCGCGACGCCATCGACCCCACCTCGGGAGCGAACCGTGACTGACACCCGATCCGCCACCCTGCTGTCCTCGACCGGCCGCTCGCCGCTGCTGTCGGTCCGCGACCTCAGCGTCACCTTTCCGCAGCGCGACGGTTCTCCCGTCCGCGCCGTCCGCGGCATCTCGTACGACGTGCACGAGGGGGAGTTCCTCGGCATCGTGGGCGAGTCCGGCTCCGGCAAGAGCGTGTCGTCGCTCGCCGTGATGGGGCTGCTGCCCTCGAACGCGCAGGTCGAGGGCGACATCCTCTACGACGGTCGTTCGCTGCTCGGCATGAACGACGGGCAGCTGTCGAAGATCCGCGGCGCCGAGCTCGCGATGGTCTTCCAGGACCCCCTGTCGGCGCTGACCCCGGTCTACACCGTCGGCGACCAGATCTCCGAGGGACTGCGTCTGCACGACCGCGCCCTGAGCGCACAGGCTGCGCACGCCCGCAGCGTCGAGCTGCTCAAGCTCGTCGGCATCCCGGATGCCGAGCGTCGGGCGCGCGCGTATCCTCACGAGTTCTCGGGCGGTATGCGACAGCGCGCGATGATCGCCATGGCGATCGCCAACGACCCGCGCGTGATCATCGCCGACGAGCCGACGACCGCCCTCGACGTCACCATCCAGGCGCAGATTCTCGAGGTGCTGCAGAAGGCCCGCGAGGTGACGGGCGCCGCCGTCGTGCTCATCACGCACGACCTCGGCGTCGTCGCCGGCCACGCCGACCGCGTCGCGGTCATGTACGCGGGCAAGCTCGTCGAGCGGGGCACGGTCGACGAGATCTTCCACGACCCGCACATGCCGTACACCGTGGGGCTGCTGCGCTCGGTGCCGAACATGCAGACCGCGGGCTCGCACCGACTGGTCCCGCTCGAGGGGCGCCCGCCGTCCCTCGCCTCGCTGCCCAAGGGATGCCCCTTCGCCGCGCGCTGCCCGATCGCGATCGACGCGTGTCACGACATCGAGCCCGTGCTCGAGGTGCACGGAGCGGTGCCCGACCACGTCGCGGCGTGCATCCGCTCGGGCGAGATCGCCTCCGGTGCCCTCGCGCGGCCCGATATCTTCCCGCGGCCCGAGGCTCTCGGCGAGATCCCGCCGCTCCGCCCCGACGCGACCCCCGCGGTCGAGGTCACCGATCTCGTGAAGCACTTCCCGCTGATGAAGGGCGCGGTCTTCCCGCGCCGCGTCGGCACGGTGCGCGCGGTCGACGGGATCTCGTTCTCGATCCAGCCCGGTCGCACGATGGGACTGGTGGGGGAGTCCGGCTGCGGCAAGACGACGACGATCCTCGAGATCATGGAGATGGTCGCCCCGCAGAGCGGCAGCATCCGCATCAACGGCACCGACGTGGCCACGGTGAGCCGTAAGGACAAGGCCGTGCTGCGCAAAGGCATCCAGATCGTGTTCCAGGACCCGATGGGCGCGATCGACCCGCGCCTGCCGGTGGGCGAGGTGATCACCGAGCCCCTGCTGGTCCAGGGCGTGCCGCGTGCGGAGCGCGACCGCAAGATGCGCGAGCTGCTCGGTCTCGTCGGGCTGGACCCGAACATGTCGGACCGGTACCCGCACGAGTTCTCGGGCGGTCAGCGTCAGCGCATCGGCATCGCCCGCGCCCTGGCGACCGACCCCGCCGTCGTCGTCCTCGACGAGCCGGTGTCGGCCCTCGACGTGTCGATCCAGGCCGGCGTCATCAACCTGCTCGAAGACCTCAAGGAACGACTCGGCCTCTCGTTCCTCTTCGTGGCGCACGACCTCGCCGTGGTCCGCCAGATCGCCGACGACGTGTCGGTCATGTACCTCGGCCGCATCGTCGAGCAGGGTCCCGTCGACGAGGTGTTCGACGACCCGCGGCATCCCTACACGAAGGCCCTCATCTCGGCCGCGCCCATTCCCGACCCGCGCATCGAGCGGGCGCGAACGCGCATCCTGCTCGACGGCGACCTCCCGAGCCCGACGCAGGAGATCTCGGGATGCCGTTTCCGCACGCGATGCCCGCTCTACCGCCTGCTGCCCGACGCCGATCGGCGCCGGTGCGACAACGACGACCCGGGCTTGCGCTCCCAGGCGCACTCCCAGGTGGCGTGCCACTACGCCGAACGGTCCGACCTCGTCCTCGAGACGGTGTCGGCCGGCTCCCCCCGAACGTCCCCGACCGACGGCACCATGTCGCCGGGGGCCCTCCCCGATCACCAACGAGAGGATTGATCACATGAGAATGCGTAAAGCGAAGGCCCTCAGCGCTCTCGCGCTGCTGAGCGCCGCCGCCCTGGCGATCGCCGGGTGCGCGCCGGGCAACACCGCCGCTCCGTCGGCGAACCCCGAGGATCAGAACTCGCTGCCGTCGACCGCGTGGGTGCGCGCCGATGCCGCAGACGTCAAGGACGGCGGCACGCTGACTCTCGCGGTCGACTCCATGCCCGTGAACTGGAACAACTTCCAGATCGACGGCAACGAGGCCAACACGAACAACATCGTCGCCGCGATGCAGGGTGGGCCCATCCGCATCGGCGAGGACGGCAAGCCGATCGTCGACCAGAACTACGCCTCTTCCGTCGAGCTGACCAGCAGCGACCCCCAGAAGGTCGAGATCAAGCTCAACCCGGATGCCAAGTGGGAAGACGGCACGCCCATCACGGTGGCCGACTACCAGGCGACCTGGAAGGCCAACAACGGCAGCAACCCCGCGTACGTGGTCATCTCGACCACCGGGTGGGACCAGATCTCGTCCGTCGAGCAGGGCACCGACCAGTTCGACGTCGTCATCACCTTCTCGTCGGTCTTCGCCGACTGGCAGAGCCTCTTCGGCCAGGTCCTGCCCGCGAGCGTCGCCAACGACCCGAACACCTTCAACACCGGCTATCTCACGAAGGCGCTTCCGTCATCGGGACCCTTCAAGCTCGCGAACTTCGACTCGACGGCCGGTGTGGCGACGCTCGAGCCGAACCCCAACTGGTGGGGCGCCAAGCCCAAGCTCGACTCGGTCGTCTTCCGCGCCGTGAGCCAGGCCCAGCAGGGCACCTCGTTCAGCAACGGTGAGATCGACGCGCTGAACATCAGCTCCAACGCCGACCTCTACCAGACGGCCCAGAACGTCCCGGGTGCCGAGATCCAGGCGTCGAACGGTCTGACCTGGACGCACATCACGATGCGCGCCTCGAGCGGACCCCTCGCCGACGTCAACGTCCGCAAGGCGATCGCATCCATCGTCAACCGCAGCCAGATCGCCACCAACGCGAACTCGCCGGTCGGCGTCCCCGCCATCACGCAGGGCAGCTACATCTTCATGCCCGGCCAGGACGGCTACACCGACGACTCGCTTCCGTACGACGTCGACGCGGGCACCAAGTACCTCGAGGCCGCCGGCTACACCAAGGACGGCGACTCGTGGACGAAGGACGGCACCGCGCTGTCGTTCAAGGTGACGGTCCCGGCCGACACGACGACGAACATCCAGCGCGCCGAGCAGATCCAGGCGGACCTCGCCGAGGTCGGCATCCCGGTCGAGCTCGTCTCGGTTCCCGTCGGCAGCTACTTCTCGGACTACATCATCAAGGGTGACTTCGAGATGGTGACGTTCTCGTGGCAGGGCACCGCCTACCCGATCTCGTCGAGCCGTTCGCTGTTCACGCCGGTCGACTCGGCGCAGAACTACACCGGCATCGCCGACCCGCGCCTGGACGCCCTGTGGGAGAAGGCCAACTCCGAGCTCGACCCCGCCGCGCGTCAGCAGACCGCGCAGGAGATCAACAAGGTGCTCTGGGAGTCCGTGCCGATCATCCCGATCGCGCCGCTGCCGAACGTCTACGCCGTCAAGCAGGGCCTCGTGAACTGGGGAGCCACCCAGTTCGAGACCATCGACTGGACGATCGTGGGCTTCGCGAACTCCTGATCCACTGATGGAAAGGGGCGGGATCCTGCGGGATTCCGCCCCTTTTTCGTGCGTTCCCGTTACCTGTGCGTCTCCTGCCCGGGAGTGTCGTAGGCGCCCGGTAGACTAGGGACGCCCGATTCCGGGCATCACCCCGAATTTTCCTGGAGACCCTCCATGGCGCACGCCCTTCGTCCTGACCTCCGTAACGTCGCGATCGTCGCGCACGTCGACCACGGCAAGACGACCCTCGTCGACGCCATGCTCCGCCAGACCGGCTCGTTCGGCGACCACGCGCACGTCGAAGAGCGCGCGATGGACTCGAACGACCTCGAGCGCGAAAAGGGCATCACGATCCTCGCCAAGAACACGGCGATCACCTACAACGGCGTGCACAGCGACGTTCCGGTGACGATCAACGTGATCGACACCCCCGGCCACGCCGACTTCGGTGGCGAGGTCGAGCGCGGCCTGTCGATGGTCGACGGCGTCGTGCTGCTCGTCGACGCGTCCGAGGGCCCGCTGCCCCAGACGCGCTTCGTGCTGCGCAAGGCCCTCGAGGCCAAGCTCCCCGTCATCCTGCTGGTCAACAAGACCGACCGCCCCGACGCGCGCATCGCCGAGGTCGAAGAAGAGGCGCACGACCTGCTGCTGGGCCTCGCGTCCGACCTGGTCGACGACGTGCCCGACCTCGACGTCGACGCCCTGCTCGACGTGCCGGTCGTCTACGCCTCGGGCCGCGCGGGTGCCGCGTCGCTCAACCGCCCCGACAACGGCTCGCTGCCCGACAACGAAGACCTCGAGCCGCTCTTCGGCGCGATCCTCGAGCACGTTCCAGCTCCCGCCTACGACGACGAGGCGCCTCTGCAGGCCTGGGTCACCAACCTCGACTCCTCGCCGTTCCTCGGTCGCCTCGCTCTGCTGCGCGTGTTCAACGGCACGCTGAAGAAGGGCCAGACCGTGGCCTGGGTGCGCGCCGACGGCACCACCAGCAACGCTCGCGTGACCGAGCTGCTGAAGACCCGCGCCCTCGAGCGCTACCCGGCCGAAGACGCCGGCCCCGGTGACATCGTCGCCATCGCCGGTTTCCCCGACATCACCATCGGCGAGACCATCGCCGACCCCGAGGACGTGCGCCCGCTCAAGGCGATCACCGTCGACGACCCGGCCATCTCGATGACCATCGGCACCAACACCTCGCCCCTCATGGGCAAGGTCAAGGGCCACAAGCTCACCGCCCGCATGGTGAAGGACCGCCTCGACCGCGAGCTCATCGGTAACGTCTCGCTCAAAGTCGTCGACATCGGACGCCCCGACGCGTGGGAGGTCCAGGGCCGCGGCGAGCTCGCGCTGGCCATCCTCGTCGAGAACATGCGTCGCGAGGGCTTCGAGCTCACCGTCGGCAAGCCCCAGGTGGTCACCAAGCGCGGCGAAGACGGCAAGCTCAAGGAGCCCTTCGAGCACCTCACCATCGACGCCCCCGAAGAGCACCTCGGTGCGATCACGCAGCTCATGGCCGCCCGCAAGGGCCGCATGGACAACATGACGAACCACGGCACCGGCTGGGTGCGCATGGAGTTCGTCGTGCCCTCGCGCGGCCTCATCGGCTTCCGCAGCGAGTTCCTCACCATCACGCGCGGCACCGGCATCGCGAACGCGATCTCGCACGGCTACGACGACTGGGCCGGCTCGATCACGACCCGCCAGAACGGCTCGATCGTCGCCGACCGCATGGGTGTCGTCACCCCGTTCGCCATGATCGCCCTGCAGGAGCGCATGAGCTTCTTCGTGCAGCCCACCGAAGAGGTCTACGAGGGCATGGTCATCGGCGAGAACTCGCGCGCCGACGACATGGATGTCAACATCACCAAGGAGAAGAAGCTCACGAACATGCGTTCGTCGACCTCCGACTCCTTCGAGTCGATGACGCCCCCGCGCATCCTCACGCTCGAGGAGTCGCTGGAGTTCGCCCGCGACGACGAATGCGTCGAGGTCACGCCCGAGAAGGTGCGCATCCGCAAGGTCGAGCTCGACGCGACCGCGCGCGGTCGCTCCGCTTCGCGCTTGAAGCGCCAGGACGCCAACGCGTAAGCGTTCCCGTCTCGAACGGCCCCGCCCAGCCTCGTGCTCGGCGGGGCCGTTCGCTTTGCGGGGTCTGCGGGTGGGTGGCATCCGGATGCCGTGGCGTGCCTGACGGCGGGGGGTTTTCGGCGACGCGGCTGGGGTAGGCGGCGCGTCGGGGGATTCGTCCGCGGGTGTGCGGGGACCGGCGGGAGTTCAGCTGTCTCCGGACGCCCCCGCGCGCATCACCTTCGCGAGCGCTTTGCCTTTCGCCAGTTCGTCGACGACCTTGTCGAGCAGTCGGATGCGGTACATCAGCGGGTCTTCGATCTGCTCGACCCGCACGCCGCAGACCACTCCGGTGATCTCGGCGGCCTGCGGGGTGAGCCGCGCCTCGTCGAAGAACTCGCGGAACGTGGTCGACCCCTGCGCGTGGCGGGCGAGGGCCGCCTCGTCGAACCCGGTCAGCCAGCGGATCACCGTGTCGAGCTCGTCGGTGGTGCGCCCTTTGCGTTCGACCTTCGCGACGTACAGCGGATACACCGACGAGAAGGTCATGTCGAAGACGCGGGACATGCCAGCACGATATCCCCGCGTCCGGACCCTGTCGACGCGGTCGTCGGGTCAGCGGGACTCGACGACGCAGACGGCGCTCATACCCGCCGTGAGCGCTTCGAAGACGTGGGGCGCGTCACCGGCGTACGAAAGGTAGTCGCCGGGTGCGAGCTCGAAGGGGGCGTCGGCCGGGCCGACGAGACCGCGACCCGAGACCATCACGAGGTGCTCGATCGTTCCCCGGGGATGCGGGTCGGATCGGCGGGGGGAACCCGGTTCGGCCGAGAGCAGGTAGATGTCGCGGCGAGCGTGCGGGGGGCTCGCCGAGAGCAGGACGGCGATGTAGTCGGATGCCGATGAGGCCACGGCCGCACCGGCTTCGCCGGCCCGGATGAGGGTGGGGGAGTGCGCGCCCTCGTCGACGAAGTCGGCGAACGTGATCTCGAGCGCCGAGGCCAGCGCCCACAGGGTCTCGACGCTGGGATTGCCGCCCCCGTTCTCGAGCTGCGAGACGGTGGCCTTGGCGACTCCGGCCCGCCGGGCGAGTTCCGAGACGCTGAGGTCACGTCTTTCTCGCTCGCGGCGCAGGCTCGCGGCGATTCGGGCGCTCAGATCGCTCATCTGTTCATTATGACCGTCGATCGTTCGACTTGACGAACGACGTCTTGAGCGTTCACGATGATGTCCATGCGTTCGCTTCACCGAACATCCGAGGGTGTCGCCGCTCGACAGGGCCTCGCCGTCGCCCTCGCCACGAGTGCCTACGGCATCTCTTTCGGGGCCCTGTCCGTGGCATCCGGTCTGGACATCTGGCAGACCTGCGTGCTGAGCCTGCTGATGTTCACCGGCGGATCGCAGTTCGCGTTCGTCGGCGTCATCGCCGCGGGGGGAGTGGCCGCCGCACCCGCGGCGATCGCGTCGTCGGCCCTGCTCGGCGTCCGCAACGCCGCGTACGCGATGCGCATGGCGCCCGTCGTGGCGGGCGGACCCTGGCGCAAGGCGTCGGCCACGCACTTCACGATCGACGAATCGGTGGCGGTCGGCCTGGCGCAGACCGAGCCGCGCGCTCGTCAGGTGGGCTTCTGGGTCACGGGTGTGGCGATCTGGGTCGGCTGGAACCTCTCGACTCTCCTGGGGGCGCTCCTCGGCGACGTCCTCGGCGACCCCCGTGTCTACGGTCTCGATGCGGCGGCGGCCGCCGCGTTCCTCGCTCTGCTGTGGCCGCGTCTTCGCGGACGTCAGCCCCTGGCAGTGGCCGCGGGAGCGGCGATCGTCGCGGCGCTGCTCACACCGTGGCTCATGCCGGGGATCCCGGTGATTGCGGCGGCGGGAGTCGCGATCGCGGTGGGACTGTTCGATCCCCGGCCCGCGAAGCCGGCGGCAACCGAGGAGCGGATGCCATGACCCTGTGGACCGCGGTGCTCACGGCATCCGTCATCTGCGTCGCCCTCAAGGCGACGGGCTACCTGCTTCCCGCTCACTGGCTCGACAAGCCGCGCCCCGCGCGGATCGCGGACCTTCTCACCGTCGCCCTGCTCTCGGCGCTCGTGATGGTGCAGACGCTCGGCGCGGGGTCGGCGGTGGTCGTGGACGCGCGACTCCCGGCGGTCGGCGTCGCGGCCCTGCTCCTCTGGGCGCGCGCCCCGTTCCTCGTCGTGGTCGCCGCGGCGGCCCTCACCGCGGCGCTGCTGCGGCTCTGGGGGTGGGCGGCGTGAGGGGTGAGCGCTATCGGCCGCGGCCGTCGCATAGCCGTCGCGCCTAGACTCGACCGGTGACTTCCACGATTCTCCGCGTCGTCGGCTGGGTGGTGGCCCTGCTCGTGGGGGCCTTCTACGGAGCAGCCGGCACCGTCGGCCAGGCCTTCCTCGTCGGCCCCGTGCCGGTGGGCTTGATCCTCGCGACGATTGGCAGTGCGGCCCTGCTCATCGCCCTGCGCACACTCACGGGCGATCGCGTCAACGCCCTCGCCGGAGGGCTGGGGATCACCGCCGCCACCTACCTGTTCTCTCAGGTGGGGCCGGGCGGCTCCGCGATCGTCGCGGCCCCCACCGCGGGGACCGAGTGGATCCCGCTCGTGTGGACGGTCGTCGGACCCGCGCTCATGGTGCTGGTCGCGCTGTGGCCCGACTTCAGCAAGATGCAGGCGCCGGCGCGCCCGGCCGAATCCTAAGCCCGCGGCCCGGCGGCGGGGTCGGTCGCTCCGGCGCGATTAGACTGATGCGGTGACTTACGTGATCGCCCTCCCGTGCGTCGATGTGAAAGACCGCGCCTGCATCGATGAGTGCCCTGTCGACTGCATCTACGAGGGTGAACGATCGCTCTACATCCACCCCGACGAGTGCGTCGACTGCGGTGCGTGCGAGCCGGTCTGCCCCGTCGAGGCCATCTACTACGAGGACGACCTCCCCGAGGAGTGGTCCGACTACTACAAGGCCAACGTCGAGTTCTTCGACGACATCGGCTCGCCCGGTGGTGCGGCCAAGGTCGGCGTGATCGCCAAGGACCACCCCGTCATCACCGCATTGCCCCCGCAGGCGCACTGACCCGTGGGCGTCGCCGACCTCGCCGACTACCCGTGGGACGCGGTCGCCCCGTACGCGGAGCGCGCCCGACGCCACCCCGACGGCATCGTCGACCTGTCCATCGGCTCGCCCGTCGACCCGACGCCCGCCGTCGTCGCCGAAGCTCTGGCTGACGCAACCGACGCGCACGCTTACCCGCAGACGGCGGGGACCCCGGCGCTGCGCGAGGCGATCGCCGAGTGGTACCACCGCCGGCGCGGCGTCCCCGGCCTGGCCGCGGCGAACGTTCTGCCGACCGTCGGCTCCAAAGAGCTGGTCGCCCTGCTGCCGTTGCTGTTGGGGCTCGGCCCGGGCGATGCGGTGGTTCACCCGCGCGCCGCCTACCCGACCTACGAGGTCGGAGCGCGTCTCGTGGGCGCCGAGGCCGTGGCATCCGACGATCCGTCCTCGTGGCCCGCGAACGCGCGCGTGATCTGGATCAACTCACCCGGCAATCCCGACGGGCGCGTCCTCTCGACGGACGAGCTTCGGGATGCCGTGGCCCGGGCGCGTGAAATCGGTGCCGTCCTCGCGTCGGACGAGTGCTACGCCGAACTGGGCTGGGACGCCCCGTGGGATGAGCAGCCCGTACCGAGCGTGCTCGACCCGGGCGTCGTCGGCGACGACCTCTCCGGCGTGCTGTCGGTGTACTCCTTGAGCAAGCAGTCGAACCTCGCCGGGTACCGCGCGGCGTTCCTCGCCGGTGACCCCGCCCTCGTGTCGCGGTTGCTCACCGGTCGCAAGCACCTGGGCCTCATGCCGCCCGCGCCGGTGCAGCGCGCGATGACCGTCGCCCTCGGAGACGACGAGCACGTCGCCGCGCAGCGCGAGCGCTACGCCCGCCGCCGCGCGGTCCTCAAGCCCGCGGTCGAGGCCGCCGGCTTCACCATCGACCGCAGCGAGGGCGGCCTGTACCTCTGGGCGACCGAGGGACGCGACGCGTGGGAGAGCGTCGACCGCCTCGCCGATCTCGGCATCCTGGTGGGACCGGGGCACTTCTACGGCACCCACTTTCCGAACCACGTGCGCTTCTCGCTCACCGCGACCGACGAGCGCATCGCCGCCGCCGCGGAGCGTCTGCGCGCCTGACCAGGAGGTTCCCTCCATTCGATGGGGGCAACCTTTAGCGGTGTCATCTGTACGCCGGAGTGCCTACTAGGCTGTAAAGGCAGGTCGTTCGGGGTCATCCTCCGTGCGCCCCGCCGACCCGGATGCCATTCCCGTGGCATCCAGAGGGCGAGAAGATCGCGGGGTGCCGCAACCCCCCGCGTTCGACCACACGGGCGACCAGAAATCGCAAGGAGGCGCGGTGAGCGACGCGGGCACGCAGCAGGACAAGGCCACTCTCACGGTAGGGGGCACCACCGCCGAATTCCCGGTCCTGCGAGGCACCGACGGCGTTCCGAGCATCGACATCGCGTCGCTGACGAAGCAGACCGGTCACACCACGCTCGATTACGGTTTCGTCAACACGGCGTCGACGAAGTCCGACATCACTTACATCGACGGCGATCAGGGCATCCTCCGCTATCGCGGGTACCCCATCGAGCAGCTGGCGAAGAACAGCACCTACCTCGAGGTCGCGTGGCTGCTCATCTACGGCGAGCTGCCCTCGGCATCCGAGCTCGCGTCGTTCGACGAGCGGATCCGCCGTCACACGCTGCTGCACGAAGACCTCAAGAGCCTCTTCTCGGCGCTACCGCCTACCGCGCACCCCATGTCGGTGCTCTCAGCGGCGACCGCGGCCCTCTCGACCTACTACGAGGCCGAGTCCGACCCGCACAACCCCGAGCACGTCGAGCTCAACACGGTCCGCATGCTCGCGAAGCTCCCCGTGATCGCCGCCTACGCGCACAAGAAGAGCATCGGACAGGCGTTCCTGTACCCCGACAACTCCCTGGGCTTCGTCGACAACTTCCTCAAGCTCAACTTCGGTGTGCACAGCGAGCCCTTCGAGGCCAACCCGGTCATGACGAAGGCCCTCGACCTGCTGCTGATGCTGCACGAGGACCACGAGCAGAACGCCTCGACCTCGACCGTGCGCCTGGTCGGTTCGACCGGAGCGAATCAGTTCGCGTCGATCTCGGCCGGCATCCAGGCGCTCTCCGGCCCCCTGCACGGTGGCGCGAACGAAGCCGTCCTGCAGATGCTCGCACGCATCCGCGACTCGGGCGAGAGCGTCGAGCGCTTCGTCGAGCGGGTGAAGAACAAGGAGCAGGGCGTCAAGCTCATGGGCTTCGGTCACCGCGTCTACAAGAACTACGACCCGCGCGCGAAGCTCGTCAAAGAGTCGGCCGACGAGGTGCTCACCGCACTCGGCGTCAGCGACCCGCTGCTCGACCTCGCCAAGGAGCTCGAGCAGATCGCCCTCGAGGACGACTACTTCAAGGAGCGTCGCCTCTACCCGAACGTCGACTTCTACACCGGCGTGATCTACAAGGCGATGGGCTTCCCCACGCGCATGTTCACGGTGCTGTTCGCGATCGGCCGTCTGCCCGGCTGGCTCGCCCAGTGGCGCGAGGCGATCAGCGACCCCCAGACGAAGATCGGCCGCCCGCAGCAGCTCTACACGGGTGCCGCCGAGCGCAACTACCCCGGCATCTGATCCGGCCTGGAGCGCCCCGTCCCTCTCGCGAGGGGCGGGGCGTTTCGCTGTGTGCGGCGGTGTGTGTCGTTGGTTCTCCCCATGTCCCACTTCGTGCTGTCTGGGGCGCCGCCAGGGAGCCGATTGTGGGACATGGTCTGCATATATGGGGACATGGTCGGCGAGGGTGGTTCGCCCTGCAGCCATGTCCCACTTTGTGCTGTCTGGGGCGCCGCCAGGGAGCCGATTGTGGGACATGGTCTGCGCAGATGGGGACATGGGTGCGCCGGAGAGACCGGATGCCAGGCGGTTCCGCCGACGCCGATGACGCAACCAGTAGGGTCGGGGCATGTCGCGCCTGCTCGTTCGCCGTCCGTCGCCCCGCCTCGCCGAGGGCGAGCTCACCCACCTCGACCGCGTGCCGGTCGATGCCGAGCTGGCGCTGACGCAGTGGCAGGCGTACGTCGATGCCTTCCGCACCCGTGGGTGGGAGATCGTCGAGATCGACCCGGCCGATGACCAGCCCGACGGGGTGTTCGTCGAGGATGCGGTCGTCGTCTTCGGCGACCTCGCCGTGCTCTGCCGGGCCGGCGCCGTCTCGCGCCGCGGCGAGGCGGAGAGCGTGCGCGCGGGGGTCACGGCATCCGGAATCGATCTTGCCGAGATCGTGGAACCCGGAACCCTCGACGGGGGCGACGTGCTCAAGGTCGGACGGACCGTCTACGTGGGCGCGTCGTCGCGGACGAACGCCGAGGGCATCGCCCAGCTGCGGGCTCTGCTCGAGCCGCGTGGGTGGGAGGTGCGCGAGATCCCGGTCACGAAGGTGCTGCACCTGAAGTCGGGGGTGACGGCGCTACCCGACGGAACGGTCGTGGGGTTCGAGCCGCTGGTCGACGATCCGTCGATGTTCCCGGTGTTCGCGGGAGTCCCCGAAGAGCACGGCACGGCCGTGGTCGTCCTCGACGACGACACGGTGCTGATGTCGGCGGACGCTCCGGCGACGGCGGAGGAGCACCGGTTCCGCGGCCTCGAGGTCGTGACCGTCGACGTGAGCGAGTTCGAGAAGCTCGAGGGCTGCGTGACCTGCCTGTCGGTGCGGGTGCGCGACTGACGCGACCGGCGCGGAGGCGGATACGCGACGAGAAACGCTCCCTGCACGGAGAAACGCGCGCCGAGGGCGTTTCCTCGTGCAGGGAGCGTTTATCGGGAAAAGGGCGCAGGCGCCTGCCGCTCAGGCGTGCAGTGCCTCGTTCAGCGTGACGCCGACGCCGGCGCGGGCCGAGGCCTCGACGGCGCCGGTGAGAGAGTTGCGGCGGAACAGGATGCCGTCGCGACCCGACAGCTCGCCCGCCTTGACCGTCTCGTCGCCGACGCGCACTTTCGTGCCGGCGGTGACGTAGAGACCGGCCTCGACGACGCAGTCGTCTCCGAGCGAGATGCCGATGCCGGCGTTCGCGCCGAGCAGGGTGCGTGCTCCGATCGAGACGCGGTGCGTCCCGCCGCCCGAGAGCGTGCCCATGATCGAGGCGCCGCCGCCGATGTCGGTGCCGTCGCCGATGACGACGCCCTGAGAGACGCGGCCCTCGATCATCGAGGAGCCGAGCGTGCCGGCGTTGAAGTTGACGAAGCCCTCGTGCATGACGGTCGTGCCGGGGGAGAGGTGCGCGCCCAGGCGCACGCGCGAGGCGTCGGCGATGCGCACGCCCGCGGGCAGGACGTAGTCGGTCAGGCGCGGGAACTTGTCGAGACCCTGGAGCTGGATGCCGTGACGCTTCAACTGCGGCAGCAGGCGCTCCGCGTCGTCGGGGTGCACGGGACCCGCGTTCGTCCACGCGACGTTGGGGAGGTGCCCGAAGATGCCGTCGAGGTTGATCTCGTTGGGCCGGACGAGCAGGTGCGAGAGCGCGTGCAGGCGCAGGTAGGCGTCGACGGTCGAGGCGGGAGCCGCGTCGGCGTCGATCATGAGAGACACCGTCTCGACGACGACGCCACGTCGCTCGTCGGGGCCGGCGGCGGATTCGAGCGCCGCCTGCTCGGCATCCAGGTCTCCGTGGGCACCGAGGACCGGCTTCGGGAACCAGGCGTCGAGCACCGTCCCCCCGGTGGTTCGCGTCGAGAGGCCGGCAGCGCTGATGCGTCGTTCGTTGCTCACCGTCCCAGGGTACTGGGGCACCGGCTGTGGGAAGATCGGGGCATGCCCGCGCTCGACCTCACCCAGTCCTCGGCCGCCCTGACGCGAGCCGTCTGCGACATCCACAGCGTCTCGGGAGACGAGACCCCTCTCGCGGATGCCATCGAGGCCGCCGTCTCCGCGTACCCCCACCTCGAGGTCATCCGCGACGGCGACACCATCGTCGCCCGCACCGCCCTGGGGCGCGACCGCAGGGTCGTCATCGCCGGGCACATCGACACCGTGCCGATCAACCGCAACCTCCCCGTCGAGGACCGCACGGTCGACGGCGAGGACGTCATCTGGGGCCGCGGGACGGTCGACATGAAGGCGGGCGTCGCGGTGCAGCTCAAGCTCGCCGCCGAGCTCACCGCGCCCCCGGTCGACATCACCTGGATGTGGTACGACCACGAAGAGGTCGACTCGGCGCTGAACGGCCTCGGTCGGCTCTCGCGCAACCGCCCGGACCTGTTCGAGGGCGACTTCGCGATCCTCGGCGAACCGAGCAACGGCGAGGTCGAGGGCGGCTGCAACGGCACGCTCCGCGCCATCGTGCGCACCGAGGGAGTCCGTGCGCACAGCGCGCGATCGTGGATCGGCGAGAACGCGATCCACAAGGCCGCGCCGATCCTCGCGCGCCTGGCCGAGTACCGTGCCCGCGAGATCGAGGTCGAGGGTCTTGTCTACCGCGAGGGCTTGAACGCTGTCAGCATCTCGGGCGGGGTCGCGGGCAACGTCATCCCCGACGCGTGCGCGGTCGAGGTCAACTACCGCTTCGCGCCGAGCCGTGACGCCGCCGCCGCCACCCGCGTCGTCACCGACGTGTTCACGGGCTTCGACGTCGAGATCGTCGACGTGGCCGAAGGAGCTCGTCCCGGCCTCGACGCGGCCCTGGCGAAGGACTTCGTGGATGCCGTGGGTGCCACCCCCAAACCGAAGTACGGCTGGACGGACGTGGCGCGGTTCTCGGCGCTCGGCATCCCCGCCGTCAACTACGGTCCCGGTGACCCGCACCTCGCTCACCACGACGAGGAGCGGGTTCCGATCGCGCAGATCGACGCCGTCGAGCGCGGCCTTCGTGCCTGGTTGAGCGGGTCGTGACCGCCGCGGCCACGACGCGCACGCGGGTCGGATGGTGGGAGCGCCTGCCCGTGCCGGCGCGCATCGCCATCGTCTACGGTGCGGCGCGCGTGGTCACGACGGGATTCTTCCTGCTGGCCTCTGCGCTGTCGGGGCCCGGGTCGCGGTACGGTGTGGCCCCCTCGCTCGATAAGCTCGCGCTCGGGTGGGATGCGCAGTGGTACTGGCTCGCCGCGGTGTCGGGATATCCCGTTGATCTGCCCCTCGCCGCGGGCGGTCACGTCGCCGAGAACGCGTGGGCGTTCATGCCGCTGTATTCGTACCTCTCGGCCGGACTCGGATTCCTGCTCGGCTCGTGGGGCGCCGGGGCCGTCACCATCTCGTTGGCCGCGGGGTTCGGTGCGTGCCTCGTGCTGCATTCGATGCTGCGGGATCGGATCGGCGACTCCGCCGCGATGTGGGCCGTGGTCTTCTTCGCGTGCGGTCCGCTCGCCGCCCTGTTCCAGGTGGGGTACGCCGAGGCGCTGTTCCTGTTCTTCCTCTTCCTGGCCCTCCGGTGCGTGCAGCGACGTCGATGGGGCTGGCTCTATCTGCTGGTCCCGGCGATGGGGTTCACGCGCCCCGGGATCCTCGCCTTCGCTCTGTTCCTCGGTCTCTACGGGGTATACCGCTTCGTGCGCCGACGGAAGGATCCGCTTACGACGCGCGACATCGCGCATCTCGTGGCCCTCGGCGGACTTTCGGTCGTGGTGGGCTTCGCGTGGCAGGTGATCGCGGGGATCGTCACGGGCGACCCGGGCGCGTACCTGGCGACCGAGTTGGCGTGGCGGCGCAACTGGCTCGGGGACTCGGGGCGGGGCTTCGTCCCCTTCGACGGGTTCGTCGAGGCCGCGGGGTTCTGGTTCACCCGGTGGGGGCTCGGCGCCGTCACGGGCTACGTGTTCCTCGCGCTGATGGTGGTGGCCATCGCCGCGCTGCTGCTGTTCTCGCCGCAGGTGAAGCGACTGGGCATCGAGGTGCGACTGTGGTCGGCGAGCTACCTCGTCTACCTGCTGCTGGTGTTCTTCCCGCAGTCCAGCATCTTCCGGTTGCTCGTGCCGATCTCGCCGCTGTGGGGCGCCCTCGCGGTGCCGAAATCGCGCGCGTGGCGGTTCGGCGTTCTCGCTCTCGCGCTGCTCGGACAGTGGTGGTGGATCTACAACATGTACGCCCTCGCGAACACGTATTGGCAGATTCCCTGACCCAGATCCGCCCCCGCCGACCCGCCTGTACGACCCGCCACGCGGGATACCGGTAAACTTCTCAGGCAGACCAACGACGAAAAGGGGGCCGCGATGGCAGCCATGAAGCCGCGTACCGGCGACGGACCGATGGAGGCCGTGAAGGAGGGCCGGTTGATCATCGTGCGCGTGCCGCTCGAGGGTGGCGGGCGACTCGTCGTCTCGGTGAACGACGCCGAGGCGAAGGAACTCTACGACGTGCTCGGTGGTGTCGTCACCGCCTGACGACCATCGACGCAGTGAAGGCCGGCTCCCGCGGGGGCCGGCCTTCTTCGTTCCCGCGTGCTTCGCGGGGAGAGGTTCAGGCCTCGGGTGGACGGGTCGTGAGCTGCAGCAGGCCTTCGCCCGTGGTCGACAGGGCGCCGATGACGGCGGGGGAGGACTGCACCTCTTGAATCAGCGAGCGGTAGGCCGTGGTCACCGCGTCGCGGCGCACCGGGTCGGCGACCGCGCCGTGCGCGAGGACGCGGGGGATGAGGACGGTCCCGCCGGCGCGCACCAGACGCAGGCCGTGCTCGACGTATTCGATGACGCCTTCGGGGTCGGCGTCGATGAAGACGATGTCGTACGACGCCTCGTTCATGCGCGGCAGGACATCGGATGCCCGCCCGGTGATGAATCGGGCACGCGCGGCGGGCACGCGGGCGTCCGAGAATGCGGAGCGAGCGGCCCCGAGGTGCTCGGGTTCGCTGTCGATCGTGGTGATCGTCGCGCGGGGCGAACCGTGCAGCAGCCAGAGGCCCGACACGCCGCCGCCGGTGCCCACCTCGACGATGTTGAGAGCACGGGATGCCGCCGAGATCACCGCGGCTTGGGCTCCGACCGCGGGGCTGATGGGCGCCGCTCCGAGCTCGAGCGCGTGCGCCCGGGCGCGAGCGATGTGCTCGGGCTCGACCGTCGACTCCTGCACGAACCGTTCGTTCGCCTCATGACCGCTCACGTGGACCTCCTCAGATCAGGCTAGACGGCGGATGGTCGCTGGACCCCCAGGCGAGGCCGGTAATCTGGAGGCATGTTCTTCGGCCTCACGATCGAGAAGCTGATGCTGATCGGCGTGATCGCAGCGGTCCTCGTCGGCCCCGAGCGCCTGCCGCGCTACGCGGAGGCGTTGGCCAAGTTCACCAAGCGCGCGAAAGAGACGCTGCAGGGTGCCCGTTCGCGCATGCGCGACGAGATGGGCCCCGAGTTCGACGACGTCGACTGGAAGAAGCTCGACCCGCGCCAGTACGACCCGCGGCGCATCATCCGCGAGGCGCTGCTCGACGACACCCCGACGGCGACGATGCGGGCTGCGGGCGCCGCAGCTCTCGCGGCGCGCGAGAAGCCGGCATCCACCCCCTTCGTGGCGGGCGAGCTGCCGCCGTTCGACGACGAGGCGACCTGACGCGGGAGCCCGTCACCGAAACAGGGGACGTGACGAGGACAGGCTGATTCCGGCGGGAACGCCCTGTTTCCGCTACAGCGTCATGTTCTCGTGACGGGCGTCCCGCTCTGCGTCAGACGTTGAGGCGCAGGGGCTTGCCGGACAGTCCGCGCGGGCGCACCGCCAGAGCCGAGGCCGCCGCGTCGATCGCCATCGCGGCCGGGTCGTCGGGCTGCGACAGCACGACGGGGCGTCCGTCGTCGCCCCCGGTGCGGAGGGCGGCGCTGAGCGGAACGGATGCCAGCAGCGGCACGTCCACGCCGTCGCTCGACAGGGCGCGGGCCACTTCTTCTCCGCCGCCCGAGCCGAACAGGTCGAGGACGGTCCCGTCGGCCAGGGTCATCGCGGCCATGTTCTCGATGACGCCGATGGGGCGTTGGCCGGTCTGGCGCGCGACGAGTCCGGAGCGCACGGCGACCTCGGCGGCCGCGGCTTGAGGTGTCGTGACGACCAGGACGTCGGCGTGGGGGAGCAGCTGACCGACCGAGATGGCGACGTCGCCGGTACCGGGCGGCATGTCGAGCAGCAGCACGTCGAGATCGCCGAAGAACACGTCGGTGAGGAACTGCTGCACGGTGCGATGCAGCATGGGTCCGCGCCAGGCGACCGCGCCGGCGGCATCCTCCCCGGGGCGCCGAAGGAACATGCCGATCGAGATGACCTTCACCCCGTAGGCGACGGGCGGAAGGATGAGGTCGTCGAGCTTGGTCGGCGCCGGAGGCAGACCATCGGCGTCGACGAGCCCGAGCAGCCCCGGGATCGAGAAACCGTGGACGTCGGCGTCGATCAGACCGACGCGCAGCCCCTTCGCCGCCAACGCCACCGCGAGGTTCGCGGTCACGGTCGACTTCCCCACGCCGCCCTTGCCGCTGGTCACCGCGATGACGCGGGTCAGCGAGTCGGGGCCGAAGGGCATCTCGCGCTTCGCGCGGCCGCCGCGGAGCTTCTCGGTCAACGCCCTCCGCTCGTCGGGCGACATCACCCCGACCCGCACATCGACCGCGTCGATGCCGGCGACCGAGGCCGCGGCATCCCGGACCTCCCGCTCGATGCGGTCGGCGGCGGGGCAGCCCACGATGGTGAGGGCGATGGCCACCTGCGCCGTGGTGTCCGCGACCGAGATCTCTCGCAGCATGTCGAGCTCGCCGAGGGGACGACGAAGCTCGGGATCGGTGACCGCGGCGACGGCCGAGCGAACCCTCTCGGTGAGGTCGACGCTCACGAGCCGGGCCGCGCGGGCTCGGTGTGCGTGCCGCGGCGCAGGTCGCCACGAGGGGCGTCCGCGCGTCCGGACTCCGCCCGCGGGGCGTCGTCGTCGGCGTCGAGGCGCTCCAGCGCCGCCCGGAGTTCGGCGCGCAGCGTGTCCTTCGTGATGACCTCGTCGGTCAGATCGCGAACGGCCATGCGCAACGCCACGATCTCGCGGGCGAGGTACTCGGTGTCGGCCAGGTTGCGCTCGGCGCGCTGGCGATCCTGCTCGATCTGCACGCGGTCGCGGTCATCTTGCCGGTTCTGGGCCAACAGGATGAGGGGCGCGGCGTAGGACGCCTGCAGAGAGAGCACGAGGGTCAGCGCGGTGAAGCCGATCGCGGCGGAGTCGAAGCGCAGCTCGTCGGGGGCGATCGAGTTCCAGCCCATCCACACCACGCAGAACAGCGTCAGGGACAGCAGGAACGTCGGGGTCCCCATCGCGCGCGCGACCCACTCGGTGAACCGACCGAAGCGGTCGCGCGAGGGCTGCGGGGCGCGAGGGGCGAGGACGCCGGTGCGGCCGCGCGGGGCGTCGAGAGCCGGCTTGCGGTTGTTGCGTGCCATCAGCGCCTCCTCGGGGTCTGGGGGATCTGGGTCGGAATGCTCGACGTATGCGTGGGTCTGATCGTGGCCCTGGGTCTCGGATCATCGCTGTCGTGCGTGCGCCAGTCATCGGGCAGCAGGTAGTCGAGCACGTCGTCGACGCTCACGCAGCCCACGAGTCGGTGCGCCTGGTCGACCACGGGGAGCGAGACGAGGTTGTAGCTCGCGAGCAGACGCGCGACCTCGGCGGCGGTGGCGTCGGCGGTGACCGGCTCGAGGGTGTCGTCGATGATCGCGCCGAGGCGCTCGTGCGGCGGGTAGCGCAGCATGCGCTGGAAGTGCACGGTGCCGAGCAGGCGCCCCGTGGGCGTCTCGTACGGCGGAAGGGTGATGAAGACGGATGCCGCGAGGGCGGGGTGCAGCTCGTGCCGGCGGATGAGGGCCAGGGCCTCGGCCACCGTCGCATCGGCCGACAGCACGATCGGCTCGGGCGTCATCAGACCGCCCGCGGTGTCGGGGCCGTACTGCAGGAGGGCGCGAACGTCGTCGGCCTCTTCCGGCTCCATCAGGTCGAGCAGCTGCTCGGAGCGCGACTCGGGGAGCTGACCGAGGAGGTCGGCCGCGTCGTCGGGCTCCATGGCATCCAGGATGTCGGCGGCGCGCTCGTCGCCCAGCTGCTCGAGGATGTGGACCTGCTCGTCCTCGGGCATCTCTTCGAGGGCGTCGGCCAGGCGGTCGTCGCTGAGCTCTTCGGCCACCTCGATGAGGCGCTCCTCAGGCAGGTCGAGGAGGGTGTTGGCGAGGTCGGCGGGCTTGAGCTCGGAGTAGGTCGCGACCAGCTGCTCGGCGGACTGCGCCTCGCCGGGAGTCTGGTTCTCGCGCACCTCGCCCCACGCGGCGAACGTCGTCGCGCCCTTGGCGAAGGGCGAGGCGCTCGTGCGCGGGCGGCGCAGGAACAGCTGCCCCACGTCCCACTCGCCGAGGCGGTTGCGCTCGATCGCGACGTCTTCGATGACCGCGGTGCCCGAGCCGTCGACGAGGCTCACGCGGCGTCCGAGCATCTCTGCCATGACGCGCACTTCGCCGCCGCGCTGCTGGAAACGGCGCACGTTGATGAGACCGGTTGTGATGACCTGACCGGCCTGTATGGAGGTGACGCGCCCGATGGACACGAACACATGTCGTCGTCCGGGAATCTCGACGACGAGCCCCACGACGCGCGGCGCCGCAGACGCGCGGTAGATCACCACGACGTCGCGTACCTTACCCAGACGGTCTCCCGCCGGGTCGAACACCGTGCAGCCCGCCAAGCGGGCGACGAAAACCCTTTGCGTGCTCACCGGTACAGCGTAGTCCGCGCCTCCTCTGCAACACCTCGGGAACGGTCAGGCGCGCGTGACAGAATGGTGAAATGAGTATGTTCGCGCAGCGTCCGGGTGCCGGTCGCGACGAGGTCGGCGAGAAGATCGCCTCGTTCCCGACGTATGAGCAGGCGCAGAAGGCCGTCTCGTCCCTCATCGCCGGCGAGGTGCCCGCGCGCGACATCGCGATCGTGGGTTCGGGTCTGCGCTCGATCGAGCGCATCACCGGCAAGCTCGGTTACGCCACGGCGGCCCGCTCGGGTGCGCTGAACGGCCTCATGCTCGGCCTGCTCTTCGCGTTCATCTTCGTGCTCGGGATGCCGACCGTGCAGATCTCCGCGTTCATCGGCGTCCTGCTGGTCGGAATGGCGCTCGGCATGATCTTGAGCATCGGGACGTACTCCATCGTGCGCCGCCGCCGCGATTTCGCGTCGGTGATGCAGGTCGCCGCCGATCACTACGACGTCTGCGTCGCGGCGCCCAGCGTCCACAAGGCCCGCGGGATCGTGGGCCCGGCCGGCTCCGCTGCCGCTCCCACCGTTGTGTCGCGTCCGGCGCCCTCGGACTCCGCGCCGCCGCAGTATGGCGAACGGGTCGCTCCGGGCTCCGCTGCTCCCGTCGCCCCGCCGCGCCCGCCGGCACCGACCCCGAACCCGGCCCCGCGCGACGACGAGCCCCCGCGCTACGGGGAGCGCATCGCCCCGCCGTCGGCGCCCGTGCCCGAGGCGCCGGAGAAGGACGACCGCACCGCCGAGACTCCGCGCCCCGACGAGCGCCCCACCCCGACCGAGCGGTGAGCACCGAGCCCGTCCGCATCGCCGTCGCGTTGCCGGCGGGCGACACCGAGGTGTCGGGCCTGTGGTCCGCGGCACCGGCCGCGGCCGCGACCGTCGCTCTCGCGCACGGTGCGGGCGCAGGGATGGAGCACCCGTTCCTCTCCGGGCTCTCCGACGCCCTCGTGGCCTCGGGGGTGTCGGTGCTGCGCTTCGTCTTCCCCTACGTCGAGGCGGGACGCCGTATGCCCGGACCCGCGTCCCACGCGGTGGCCACCTGGACAGGCGTCGAGGCCTTGCTCGCCTCGGCCGCCCCCGGCCCGTACGCGGCAGTGGGGAAGTCGTACGGCGGGCGCATGGCATCCATGGCCTCCGCCGAAGGGGTGATCGCCCCGGCCGGTCTCGCCTACCTCGGGTATCCGCTTCACCCGCCGTGGCGTCCCGAGAAGCCGCGCCGCGAGCACCTGCCGGCCATCGGCGTTCCGCAGCTGTTCGTCGAGGGGGAGAACGATCCCTTCATCGCCCCGCGCGCGCAGTTCGACGAGGTCGTTGCCTCGTGCCAGGACGCGCGAGTGCATTGGATCGCCGGCGGCAACCACTCGTTCGAGGTGAAAGGCGCCCGGCGCGCGGCCGACGAGATCGGTGCGGCTCTGGCCCCGGTGGTCGCGGAGTTCGTGCGCTCGCTCTGACGACCTGGGCGGCGGGTCGAGTTTCGATGACTGTCGGCGCCCTGCCGCGAAGCTCTGGGCTCCGCGCGGTCTCGCGCGGCGAACGCATCGCAGGAATTTCGGCGCCGGCGTGGTGCACAACTCCTGCAGTTCCGCGACGGGGGAGGCGTGGAAGCCGTGGGTGCGTCGATATCTCCTGAGTTGTGTCCGGGTGGTGCGGCCCCGTCGCGCGGTGGTTCGTCGGGTCGCGGCTGCCCGCGTCGGCGCCCCGACGCGGGACGCCACACGTCTACGCCCCGCGAAGCCGGGCGCCCCGCCGCATGTAGCCCGGCGCGTCGGTGCGCCGACAGAGGTGGACCCGAGCGTCAGCGCCCCGCGGCGTAGCCCTGGGCTCCGCGGGGGTTCGCCGCGGCCCACAGCACGCCGTCGGCTCCGCGCCCGACGGCGGTGACGCGGCCGAGGGCCCAGTCGCCCGCGCGGCGCACGCGATGCCCGCGCTGCTCGAGCGCGGCGATGACGTCGTCGCCGATGCGGTCTTCGAGGGCGACGCCCGCGGGCACCCACGTGCGTGGCCAGAACGAATCGATGAGCGCGGTGATGTTGAGGTTCGGCGCGTCGATCGCCTGCTGCGCGCTGTAGCCGCCGACGAGCATGCGCAGCAGCACGGTCAGCTGCCACTGGTCCTGCTGGTCGCCGCCGGGGGAGCCGATCGCGATGACCTCCGCGCCGCGCGACACCAGGGTCGGGGTCAGGGTCGTCCGCGGTCGCCGGCCCGGGGTGAGCGATGCCGGGTGCCCCGGCACGAGCCACGTCGCCTGCAGGCGCGTGCCCAGGCAGAATCCCAGCGACGGCACGGTCGGCGACGACTGCAGCCAGCCGCCCGACGGGGTCGCCGAGACGACGTTGCCCCAGCGGTCGATCACGTCGAGGTGGCACGTGTCGCCGCGGGTCTGCCCCGAGCGGTCGACCGTCGGTTCGCCGGTCGAGCCGTCGGTGCTCGCGTGGTCGGTGCGCAACGGTGGCAGCACCGGGTCGCGGCCCTCGGGTGATCCCGGATGCCACTGACTCGAGGCCTCGGGCCCGATCAGCGCCCGCCGGGAGGCGACGTAGTCGTCGGCGAGCAGGGCGTCGAGGTCGACGGCCCCGCCGGCGTCGCCGAACCACGCGTCGCGGTCGGCGTACGAGAGCTTCTGCGCCTCGAGGAGCAGGTGCGCTCCCTCGACCGACGACGGGTCGAGGTCGTCGGAGGCCTCGATCAGCCGCAACGTGTGCAGCAGAGCGGGTCCCTGGGTCCACGTGCCGGCCTTGAACACGTCCCACCCGCGGAAGCTCGTCGACACGGCCGGCTCGAACGAGGCGCGCCAGTCCGCCAGGTCTTGAGCATTCAGGATGCCGGGGTGATCGGCACCGTCCGCGTGCCGGTGCGGCTGCGCGATGAAGGCGGCGGCCTCGGGCAGCACCGTGGTCATCCAGTGCGCGCGGGCGGCGTCGATGCGTGCGGCGCGGTCGTCGCGCGGCGCGCGGTCGCGAGACGCGTGGCCCGCTTGCGCGTCGTCGCGTTGCGAATGGTCCGCCTCCGCCTGGCGGCGCTGCACGTCGTCCGCCCGCGCGTGAGCACCCCGCACGGGGTCGACCCCCGCTCCCGCCGCCACGAGTCCGTCGAGCACGTCGGCATACGCAGGGTTGCTCACGAGCGTGTCGACGGCGGGTGGCGTGCCCTCCGGCATCCATCGTTCTGCCGAAGTCGGCCAGTGGTCGCGGAACAGGTCGGCGACCCGGGCGATGGTCGCGGCCGCCCCCGCCACGAGCGGGTGCCCGTCGCGGGCGTAACCGATCGCGTAGGCGAGCACGTCGCCGAGCTCCCACGTGCCGTGATCGCGCAGCAGCAGCAGCCAGGCGTCGACGGCGCCCGGCACGGCGGCGGCGAGGCCTCCCGCCCCGGGCACGAGGTCGAGCCCGCGGCCGCGGAAGTGCTCGATGGTCGCGCGCGCGGGCGCCGGGCCCTGGCCCATGAGGACGACGGGCTCCGCCCGCCCCGCGGGTCGGACGAGGGCGACGAGGTCGCCCCCGGGGCCGTTCAAGTGCGGCTCGACGACGTGCAACACGAACGCTGCCGCCACCGCCGCGTCGAACGCGTTGCCGCCGCGCTCGAGCACGGACTGCGCGGTGGCGGTCGCTGTCCAGTGCGTCGAGGCCGACATCCCGAACGTGCCCCGCAGGGTCGGCCGGGTGGTGAAGGATGCCGCCGGCGTGAACGTCATCGCGACAGCCGGGCGATCCACTCCTCGACCTCGTCCGCCGTGCGGGGGATGCCCGCCGACAGGTTGACCGGGCCGTCGGACGTCATGACGATGTCGTCCTCGATACGCGCGCCGATGCCGCGGTACTCCTCGGGGACGGTCAGATCGTCGATCTGGAAGTACAGGCCGGGCTCGATCGTGAAGGCCATGCCGGGCTCGAGCAGACCGTCGTAGTACATGTCGCGACGCGCCTGCGCGCAGTCGTGCACGTCGATGCCGAGGTGGTGGCTCGTGCCGTGCACCATGTAGCGGCGGTGTTGACCCCCGTTGTCGGCGTGGAGCGCCTCTTCGGCGGTCACCGGGAGCAGGCCCCACTCGGCGACGCGCGCGGCGATGACCTCCATCGCAGCCTCGTGCAGACGGCGGAACGGAACGCCGACCTTCGCGGCGGCGAACGAGGCGTCGGCGGCCTCGCGGACCGTCTCGTAGATGCGGCGCTGGATGTCGGTGAACGTGCCCGACACCGGCAGCGTGCGCGTGATGTCGGCCGTGTAGAGGCTGTCGACCTCGACGCCGGCGTCGACGAGGATGAGGTCGCCCGGCTTCACGGCGCCGTCGTTGCGGGTCCAGTGCAGGTAGCACGCGTGGGGGCCCGAGGCGGCGATGGTGTCGTAGCCGACGCTGTTGCCGTCGGAGCGGGCGCGCTGGTGGAAGACGCCCTCCACGACCCGCTCGCCCCGGGGGTGTTCGATGATGCGGGGCAGCTCGGCGACGATGTCGTCGAAGCCGCGGCCCGTGACCTCGACGGCGAGGGCCAGTTCGGCGAGCTCGTACTCGTCCTTGATCAGGCGCAGCTCCGAGACGAAACGCGTGACCTCGTCGTCCTCGCCCACGGTGCGGTCGTCGTCGCCGGTCTGGAAGTCCGCGAGGTGGGCCGTGGCCAGGGCCAGGTCGGCGGCCACGCCGTCGAGGGCGGGGCGGGGGCCGATCCAGAATTCGCCGACGGTGGCATCCGAGTAGAACTCCGCCGTCGTGCGGTCGGCCCGCTCGCGGAAGTACAGCACGGCTTCGTGACCCTGGTCGCGCGGCTCGAAGACGAGGACGGCGTCGGGCTCGGCGTCGCTGCCCCACCCGGTGAGGTGGGCGAAGGCGGAATGCGCGCGGAACGGGTAGTCGGTGTCGTTGCTGCGCTGCTTCAGCCCGCCGGCGGGGACCACGACGCGCTGCCCGGGGAAGGCCTCCGAGACGCGGGCGCGGCGACGCGCGGCCCAGGCGGCCTGCTCACGCGGCTCGGGGAGGGCCGCGGGGTGCTCGGCCCAGCCGGTCGAGATCGTGTCGAGGAAGCCGCGCGGGAACGGGGCCTTCCTGTTGCTGGGGGCGTCGAGTTCGGTCGTCTCGGCCTGGGGCTCGGCGGTCGTCGCGGTCATGTCGCTGGTGGAGGGGGCGTCCATCGTTCCAGTCTCGCACCGTCGGGCGTCACGCGCACGACGACGTGCACGGCGGTGCGTCGGGCATCGAGGGGGCGCGGGGGAACAGCATCCCGTGCCTCTCCTCGACGCGCGGGAGGGGGAGCGGTCAGCCGCCGGTGCGCTCGAGCTGCACGACGATGGGGCGGTGGTCGCTTCCCGAGCCGTCCAGCGATCGCATGACGACGGACGCCGACACCGTCCAGTCGGGGGTGGCCATGACGTGGTCGATGGGTGCGCCCAGCAGGGCCGGGGCATCGGTCGGCCACGTTCCGACGCCGCCGTTGCCGCTCTCGGACGCCGCATCGTGGCACCGGCCGAGGGTGCCGCCCTCGACGCCCATACCGGTCATGTGGTCGAGCGTCGCGTTGAAGTCACCCGCGAGGATGACATTGTCGGTCGCGCACTGATCGGCCAGCCACTGCAGGTCGCTCCGCCACTGCGTCATGTACTCCTCGCGCGGGGCGACGGCGTGCGCGGCGACGATGATCGGGCCGTCGCCCGAGACGGGCATCGCGACGGCGCTCGGCACGGTCGAGGTGTTGCTCGATCCGTCGAGCGACGACTGGATGACGGAGTACTCGCCCAGCTCGGGCTTGATGAGCACGGTCGTCGAGGTGGCATCCCATCCGGTGATGCCGTACTCGCCGTACTCGGCGTGGTGCGCCCACATCGGCTGGCCCATGTCGCGCATGAGCTCGGCGACCTGCGCCCCCGTCTCGATCGTGGTCTCGGGGAGGGTCACGACGTCGGCCTGCATGCCCACGGCGAACTGCGCGATCGACTCGGCCGAGGTGGCCGAGCCCGCGGTGTTCCACGTCATGATGCGCAGGCTCGACGCGGTCTTGGCCGGCATGTCTTCGGAGCCGAGTCCGCGCTGCGCGAGCATCGAGACGTTGACGCCGCCCGCGAGGGCGAACACGAACGCCAGGACGAGGGCGAGAGCGCGGACGGGGCGGATCAGCGCGAACAGCAGCATGAGCAGTGTCGCGCCGACGAAGGCGGCCGCCAGGGGAGCCCGGAACGAGATGACCTGCGCCAGGGGGAAGGTGCGTTCGACCCCGAACGCCGAGGGCCACGTCAACACAGCGGCGCCCGCCGCGAAGGCGAGCGCGACCAGAAGACCGACCAGACGACGCACGCACCCGACCCTAGGGGAGCCGTCTGGGAGATCCACGGATGCCGGGTGGGCGCTGCCCCTGTGAAGCGGCGCGCTACGCTCGACGGGTGCAGTGTGAACGTCGATTCGAGGGTCCGAGCGACCTTCACCTGCACTCGTCGCACTCCGACGGCACCGAGCCCCCCGCGCAGGTGATGGCCGCCGCTCACCGACACGGTCTGCACACCGCCGCCCTCACCGACCACGACACCACGTCGGGTTGGGCCGAGGCCGCCGAGGCGGCGACCTCGCTGGGGATGACGTTCGTACCCGGCATGGAGCTGTCGGCGCGGCACCGGTGGCGCAGCGTCCACCTATTGGCGTACCTCGTGGATCCCGACGATGCAGCGCTGCGGGCGATGACCGACCGGATCCGGTCGTCGCGACTGGATCGCGCGCAGATCATGGCCGAGCGCATCTCGCACGATTACGACATCGCCTGGGACGACATCGTCGCCCAGACCACCGACGGCGCGACCGTGGGCCGCCCGCACATCGCCGATGCGCTCGTGGCGCGCGGCATCGTGGCGGATCGCACCGAGGCGTTCGCCGGCATCCTGCACCCCTCCGGCGACTATTACGTAGCGCTGTACGCCCCCGATCCGGTCACGGCCGTCGAGCTCGTCGTGGGTGCGGGCGGCGTGCCGATCATCGCCCACCCCGCGGGGCGATCGCTCCTGCCGGACGGAGTGCTCCAGGCCATGCTCGAGGCGGGCCTGGCGGGCTTCGAGCTCGCTCACCGCGAGAACCTCCCCGAACCCACGGCCCTCCTCGCCGTCCTCGCCGCCGAGCGCGATCTGATCGTCACCGGTTCGAGCGATTACCACGGTCTCGGCAAGCCCAACCTGCCGGGCGAGAACACCACGGCCGATGACATGGTCGCGCGGATCTTCGCCCGGGGCCGCGGGACGGCGCCGGTCTTCCCGTAGGACGCTGCGCGGCCGCCGGGCGGGCTGTGACGCTGCGCGAGGGCGCGGTGCGGGGCGCGATAAACGCTTGGTGCGACGAGAAACGCTGTCCGAGCGCGTTTCCGGGTGCAGGAAGCGTTCATCGCGAGGGCGAGGGCCGGGCGGGTCCGCCCGCGGGGCGGGCGGGGGATTCCGGATGCCGGCACCCCGGCGCCACGTGAAACGGCGCCCACCCCCGCGGAGGGGATCGGCGCCGTTCTCGGTGTTCGCGTATCAGGCCACGGGAGCCGACGGCGTTCCCGAGCTGCCGCCGCTGCGGCGACGACGGCGACGGCGCGGGGCCGCGTTGCCGTCGTGGTGCTCCTTGCCGGCGCCGTCATGCGTTCCGGCGCCGCCCTCTTCGCGGGGAGCGGCGTCACCGGCGGGGCCGGTGCCCTCGGCCGACGACGATCCACCGCGACGGCGACGACGCGGGCCGCGGGTGCCCTCGGCATCCTGGCCCTCGTTCTTCTTCTCGACCTGCTTCGGCGCGACGGCCTTCGGAGCCGTCACGAGACGACCCTTGGTGCCCTCGGGGATGTCGAGGTCGGTGTAGAGGTGGGGGCTCGACGAGTAGGTCTCGGTGGGCTCGGGCTGGCCGAACTCGAGGGCGCGGTTGATGAGCGCCCACTTGTGCAGGTCGTCCCAGTCGACGAACGTGACCGCGATGCCGGTCTTGCCTGCGCGGCCGGTGCGGCCCGCGCGGTGCAGGTAGGTCTTCTCGTCGTCGGGGATCGTGTGGTTGATCACGTGGGTGACGTCGTTGACGTCGATGCCGCGGGCGGCGACGTCGGTGGCGATCAGGACGTCCTTCTTGCCGGCCTTGAACGCGGCCATCGAGCGCTCGCGCGCTTCCTGGCTCATGTCGCCGTGGACGGCGGCGGCGTTGAAGCCGCGGTCGCCGAGCTCGTCGACGAGCTTCTGGGCGGCGCGCTTGGTGCGGGTGAAGATGACGGCCTTTTCGCGACCCTCGGCCTGGAGGATGCGGGCGATGACCTCGTCCTTGTCCAGTGAGTGCGCGCGGTAGACGAGGTGCTTGATGTTCGCCTGCGTGAGGCCCTCATCGGGGTCGTTCGCGCGCATGTGAATCGGGTTCGACATGAAGCGGCGGGCGAGCGCGACGATCGGTCCGGGCATCGTGGCCGAGAACAGCTGCGTGTGACGCACCGGCGGCACCTTCGAGAAGATCTTCTCGATGTCGGCGAGGAAGCCGAGGTCGAGCATCTTGTCGGCCTCGTCGAGGACGACCTCGGTCGCGTTCGACAGGTCGAGCAAGCGCTGGTTGGCGAGGTCGATGAGGCGACCGGGCGTTCCGACGACGATCTGCGCGCCGGCCTTGAGCTGGTCGATCTGGCCCTCGTACGCCTTGCCGCCGTAGATGGCGACGACGCTGGTGGGGCGGTTCGAGGTCAGCATGTCCATGTCTTCGTAGACCTGCACCGCGAGCTCGCGCGTCGGGACGACGATGAGCGCCTTGACGCCCGGCTCGGGGTTCAGGCCGAGACGCTGGACGACGGGGATGCCGAAGCCGAAGGTCTTTCCGGTACCCGTCTTGGCCTGGCCGATGATGTCCTGGCCGGGGAGGCCGAGGGGGATCGTCTGCTCCTGGATGGGGAAGGCATCGACGATGCCCTTCGATGCGAGGGCATCGACGATGTCCTGATCGATGCCGAGCTCGGCGAATGTCGTCATGAGCGTGCCTGTTCCGGCGGCGAGAGACCGCCTGGGGGAGTCGTATCCACGCCTCACTCGTCCACAGGCGCGGGGCCCCGATCCGACGCCGGGGCTGTTCCACTCTACCCGGCGTGTCTCGCGGGCCCCCGACGCCTAGGCTGTGGTCTGTGTTCGAGTGGTTCCGTCGTCGTCAGCGCCCGGTGGGCCGCACGCTGCAGTTGCGTTCGCGCGGAGACCTCGGCGAGGCCATGCGGGTCGATTTCGCGGAGCTCGCTCCCGAGGTCGAGACCTTCCTGGGTCAGGCCGCCTATCTGCAGCTCGGTTTCTTCGAGACGCTGAGCGAGCTCATCGCCCTGACTCCCGAGCTGGCCGAGAAGGAGTCGCTGTCTCGCGCAGCGGGCGCGGCCCTCATCAAGCACCAGGAGCTCGTCGCCCTGATCCGCGAACGCGGGGCCGATCCGACGCAGCTCATGCTGCCGTTCCGCGAGTCGCTCGATGCCTTCCGCCGCAACACGCACGGCGTCCGCCCGCAGGAGACGATGCTCACGGTCCACATCACCGCCGGTCTTCTCGACGATTTCTACCTGGCACTGTCGTCGAGTTACGGCGACACCGGCCGCCGGGTCGCGCGCGTCCTGCAGGCCGACGACGACCGTCAGGCGATCGTCGACATCCTGGGCGCGACGATCGAGAGCGACGAGGAGTGGCGCTGGCTGCTCGCGCTGTGGGGCCGCCGACTGGTCGGTGACACCCTGCTGGTCGCGCGCGCCGCGCTCCGCCACGGTCACCTCGATCGCGACGAAGAGGCCAAGGTCGAGCCCGTGTTCAGCGAACTGATGGGTGCGCACGCACGCCGAATGGATGCCATGGGGCTCGCCGCGTAACGACGGTCACCGCCTGCGGCGTGCACCTTTTCGCGGGGATGCCACGGGCTTCGTCGGGCGCCGGGGAGCCGGCATCCGGTGCTGCCGTCAGACGCCCAGGCGCGCGCGATCGGCTTCGTCGCGGGCGACGCGCGACCGCGTGAGCAGCGACACGAGCGCGAACGTCGTGACGGCCGGGGCCAGGACGGCGACGATCCAGAGGATCGGCGAGTCGACGCCGAGGCCCATCCACGTCAGCGCCGTCCACACGATCGCCGCCGCGGCGGCCCCCGCCAGAGGGGCGAGGACGACGCCGCGGAGGTGACGGTGCGGAAGCGCGAAGTGCACGGCGAGGCCGATGACCGCGCCGATGATCAGTCCGAGCAGGATCTGCACGGCTCGAGTGTCAGGCGACGAAGCCGACGCGACGCGACTCTTCGGTGCCCAGTTCGACGAACGCGAGGTTGGCGGTCGGAACGAGGTAGGAGTTGCCCTTCACGTCGGTGAAGGTGACGTGGCTGGCGGAGTTGTCGAGGGCGGCGGCGACGGCCGACTTGACGGCGTCCGAGCTCTCGTTCGTCTCGAAGTTCAGCTCGCGGCCGGTGTTGGTGATTCCGATGCGGATCTCCACGATGCGTCCTTTCCCCGCGGGCCGCGGTCGGCCCGGCGCGTGATTCGACTCTAGGGCAGGCTCCCGACACCGCAGCCCGCGGGAGGGGCCGCTTCGCGGACGGCGAACGCGCGTGGCTGTACCGGGAGATCTCGCCGGGTCGCAGCGTCCCTTGGGGGCGGGGCGGGGCGCGCGCCCGGGGGTGTCTGCGGGGTGCGAACCGGTGCGGTCGCGGCGTCGCACACGGCGATGTCGGAGGTCGCGATTAGCGTGGAGACATGCAGATCCCGGATGCCGTCGCCCTCGACGCATCTCCCGCCCGGGGAGGTGCTCTCGACGCCGAGCAGCGCGTCGTCATCGACTGGCCCGCTGCCGCGAGCGGCGTCGTCGTGGGGGCCCCGGGCTCGGGCAAGACGACCACCCTTCTGGCGCGCGTGCGCGAGCTCGTGGCATCCGGGGTCGATCCCGACGAGATCCTCGTGCTCACGCCGACGCGGCCCGCGGCGACGGCGCTGCGCGACCCCCTCGCCCTCGCGGTGGGGCGAGCCACGTCCGGCGCTCTGGCGCGGTCGGTGGCGTCGTTCGCCTTCCAACTCGTGCGGGCGGCCGAAGTGCGTCGTGGCCTCGAACCGCCGCAGCTGCTCACGGGCGGCGACGAAGACCAGATCATCCGCGACCTGCTCGAGGGCGACGCGCTCGACGAGCTCGAGGGGCTGTCGCGCTGGCCCGCGTGGCTCGGGCCGGTGATCCGCGCCACGCGGGGTTTTCGCGGCGATCTGCGCGCGTTCCTCGCGGAATGCACCGACCTGGGCGTCGTCTCCGACGATCTCGTCCATCTCGCCGAGCGGTTCGACCTGCCGGTGTGGGCTTCACTGGCGTCGTTCGCCGACGAGTACCGGGCGGTGCGCTCCGAGATGCGCGGCGCGCACCGCGACGCGGCCGATCTCGCGCGCGAGGCCGTCGCCGTCCTCGACGAGGCGCGCGTCGAGCGCGGGCTGCTCGGACGCTTCTCCGCGTTGCGCTGCATCCTCGTCGACGATGCGCAAGAGCTGACAGCCGGCGGCATCGACCTGCTGCGCGCGTGCCGCGGCCTGGGGATCGGCGTGGTCGCGTTCGGCGATCCCGACGTCGGGTCGGGAGCGTTCCGCGGCGCGACCCCCGAGAACTTCGCGCGTCTCGCCCGCGAATTGGGCACGACCGCCGCTCTCGGCGAGCCGCATCGGGGAACGCCCGAACAGATCGACCTCGTTCGTCGCGTCGTGACGCGGATCGGTGCGGCCGGGGTCGTCGCTCACCGACGCGCCCCCTCGGGCGCGGTGCCGCAGGGGTCGGTGCGCACGTACCTCCTCCGGTCTCCGGCCGAAGAGGCCGATGCCATCGCCCGTCTGCTGCGGGAACGGCACGTCCTCGACGGCGTGCCCTGGGGCTCGTGCGCCGTGATCGCGCACGATTCACGGCAGGTCGCGACCCTCGAGGCCGAGTTGGCCGCGCGAGAGGTGCCCGCTCGGGCGAGCGGGCCCGGGCTCGCCCTCGGTGTCCAGCGACCGGTCCGCGACCTCGTGGGTCTTGTCGAGCTCGGCATGAAAGACCCCGACGACTGGGCTCCCGACGAGGTGGTCGACGCTCTGCTCGGGACGTTCGGGGGTCTCGATCCCATCGAGCTCCGTCGGCTGCGCACGGCGCTTCGCCACGACGAGCTCGGCGCCGGGGGAGCACGCACGGCGACCGAGCTGCTCGTCTCCGGCGTGCGCTTCCCTCTCGAACTCGAGACCGTCGACACGCGCGAGGCACGTCGCGCCGCACGCCTGGGCGAGACCCTGGCCGCCCTCCGGGCGCAGGCCCTCTCCCGCGCGACACCCCACGAACTGCTGTGGACCGCGTGGGAGCGCAGCGGACTCTCCCGGTCGTGGCGCGAGGCCGTCCGTGGGCACGGGCCGATCGCCGAACAGGCCGACCGCGACCTCGACGCCGTCGTCGCGCTCTTCCAGGCGGCGAAGCGCTACACCGAACGCGAACCCGACGGCGAGGCCTCGGTCTTCCTGCGGGCCGTCCTCGACAGCGACGTCGCCGAAGACCGCATCGAGCAGCCCGCCGTCGTCGACACGGTCCGCGTGCTCACCCCCGCGGCTGCGGCCGGCACGGCGTTCGACACCGTCATCATCGCGGGGGTGCAAGACGGGGTGTGGCCCAACACCCGCCTGCGCGGTGGCCTGCTCGAGACCTGGCGTCTGGCCGACGCGGTGCAGAACCCCGACCTCCCCGCCGCGGGCATGCTCGACCGCCGTCGCGCGGCCATGCACGACGAGCTCAGGCTGTTCGTCCGCGCCCTGAGCCGGGCCGGTTCGCTTCTCGTCGTCACCGCCGTCGACGACGACGACACCGGGCCCAGCGTGCTGTTCGAGATGCTCCCGGCGCCCGAGCCGGCGGCATCCATTCCCGAACATCCGCTGTCGTTGCGGGGCCTCGTCGCTCGGCACCGGCGTTCGCTGACCGTGCCGCGGGTTCCCGCGACCGAGCGCGCCCACGCGGCGGGCCAGCTCGCGCTCCTCGCAACAGCCGGGGTCGCCGGTGCAGCGCCCGAGGAGTGGTACGGCGTGGCCGCACCGACCTCGTCGGCACCCCTGCGCGACCTGACGCGCGAAGACGTCCGCGTCTCGCCGTCGCGCCTGCACGCTCTCGAAGAATGCGAGCTCGACTGGGTCATCGCCGACCTCGGCGGCGACCGGGGCGGGACGACGGCCGGCATCGGCACGATCATCCACGCGGCGCTCGAGACGGCGGCGTCGTCGTCTGAAGACGACCTCTGGGCCGTGGTCGACGAGCGCTGGGGCGAGCTGGCCTTCGACGCCGTGTGGCGCGAGCGGGCCGAACGCACGCGTGCGCGCGAACTGATTCGTCGTCTGGCCGCGTACCTGCGTCGGTTCGATGACGCGGGCGGGCGCTTGATCGGCGCCGAGCGGCACTTCGAGGTGCCGATCCCCATCGCGGATGCCGGCGAGCACGGCGCCGTGCTGAGCGGCGACATCGATCGGGTCGAGGTGACACCCGCAGGAGAGGTCGTGATCGTCGACCTCAAGACCGGCAAGAGCGAGCCCCAGACCGACGCCAAGGTCGCCGACAACCCTCAGCTCGCGGCGTACCAGCTGGCGTTCTCGTCGGGCGCGATCGAGCAGGTCGCGGGGCTGCCCTCGGGTGGGGCGAAGCTGCTCGTTCTGCGTCCGACCGCGGCCAAGAAGGACTACGCCGAACCGACGCAGAAGCCGTTCGACGACGCGCAGCGCGCGCAGTTCGTCGAGCGGGTGCAGCGCGCGGTCGGGGTGATGCGCGGCACGAGCTTCGCCGCCCCGTACGAAGTCCACTGCCGAGACGAATTCTCGTACGGCCTGTGCCGCATCCACACGGTCTCGGCGGTGAGTGCGTCATGACCGTTGTTCTCCCGGTCCTCGGGGGCACCCGCCGACGCTCGAGGAGGACGCCGTGAGCGCTGTGCTCTCTGCCGCGACGATCGCCGCGGCCCTCGGGCAGTTCCCGCCGACCGTCGAGCAGACCGCCGTCATCGAAGCCCCCCTCGCCCCCGCCCTCGTCGTCGCGGGCGCCGGCAGCGGCAAGACCGAGACCATGGCCGGACGCGTCGTCTGGCTCGTGGCGAACGGACTGGTCCGGCGCGACGAGGTGCTCGGGCTGACGTTCACGCGAAAGGCGGCCGGAGAGCTGGCCGAGCGTATCCAGCGCCGTTTGCAGCGTCTGTCGGAGTTCGAGACACGGGGCCTGCTGCCCGCGCTGCCCGCTCTTCACGAGGCCGGCCGGCTGTCGGTGTTCGCCGACGTCGCTCGACTCGAGGGGGCGAAAGCCGACGCGGCTCGGCGGGACGTCCTCGATGCTCTCGCCGCCGAGGTCGGGGCGGCCGACGCCGGTCTCGACGAGGGCGACCAACTCCTGCACCGGCCCACCGTGTCGACCTACAACAGCTTCGCCGACTCGATCGTGCGCGAGCACGGGCTGCGCATCGGTCGTGATTCCGAGGCGGCCGTGATGTCGGAATCGGCGGCATGGTTGCTCATGCGAAGGGTCGTCTTCGCCTCCGACGACCCCCGCCTCGAGGAGCGTCAAGAATCCCCGCGCACGCTGATCGACGCGGCACTGCGCATCGCCCGCGACGGCGTCGACAACCTCGTCGACCTCGAGAAGCTCGCCGCCTTCCCCGACGAGTTCGGTCGCATCGTCGAGCGCCCGTCGACCTCGGCCCGCGTCGGCGTCTACAAAGACGTGGCCGACGCCGCGACCCGGGTGTCGGCGTTGTCGCTGCTCGCGCGGCTCGCCGCCGATTACGACCGCGAGAAAGCGCGGCTGGGTGTCATGGACTTCGCCGATCAGGTGGCGGGTGCCCTGCGAATCGCCCAGGAGCACCCCGCGGTCGTCGAAGAACTGCGCGCGCGCTATCGCGTCGTGCTGCTCGACGAGTACCAGGACACCTCGGTCGTTCAGACCGACCTGCTGGCGACCCTGTTCGGCGGGACCGGCGTCATGGCCGTCGGCGACCCGCACCAGGCCATCTACGCCTGGCGCGGCGCCAGTGCCGGAAACCTCGGCGGCTTCCCCGACGCCTTCGCCCCCGCGGGCGGATGTCAGCGCTTCGCCCTCCTGACGAGCTGGCGCAACAGCGCGCGCGTGCTCGACGCCGCCAACGCCGTGCTGGCGCCGCTCGCCTCGCGGGCGGCCGTCGCGGTCGAAGAGCTCCGCTCGCGGCCGGGGGCTCCCGACGGGGTGGTCGAGATCGCGTTCGAGAACGACCTCGACGCAGAGGCCGACCGCGTCGCGTCGTGGTTCGTCGGCGTCCGCGCGGCTCGTGCCGCAGAGGGACGCGGCACCACGGGAGCGGTGCTGTTCCGCAGCAAGAAGCACATGGTGCGCTTCGGCGATGCGCTCGGGCGGCGTGGCATCCCTCATCGCATCCTCGGGCTGGGCGGCCTGCTGACCACTCCCGAGGTCGTCGACGTCGTGTCGGTCCTGCGGGTCATCAGCGACCCCGAGGCGGGGTCCGCGCTGATCCGCCTGTTGTCCGGCCCGCGCTGGGCCGTCGGTCTCGCGGATCTCCGCGCTCTCGCGCAGCTCGCCCGCCGCCTGGCCACCCACGACGTCGCCCTGCAGCCGCTCGCGCCCGAGACCGTGGACCGTCTGCGCTCGACTCCCGGAGCCGATCGGGCGTCGCTCGTCGACGCCCTCGACTTCGTCACGCGCCAGACCGACGGTCACGGCTGGCTCACCGACATCACCCCCGAGGGACGCGCGCGCCTCCGCGAGGCGGGGGCGGTGTTCGCCGCGCTGAGGCGCAGCGTCGGTGCTCCCATTCCCGAACTCATTCGGCTGATCGAGGCCGAGCTCCGTCTCGACATCGAGCTCGCGGCCAACGAAGCCCGCGGCCCGGCGCGCATCGCCTCGGCGCAGCTGCGCGCTTTCGTCGACGAGATCCGCGGGTTCCTCGCCGCAGACGAGTCCGGTTCGGTGCCGAGCCTGCTCGCCTGGCTCGACCACGCCGAACAGGCCGACGAATTCGCGCCCCGCACCGAGCCGCCCGAAGACGACGTGGTGCAGCTCCTCACGATCCACGGCTCGAAGGGCCTCGAATGGGATGCCGTGGCAGTCGTGCGTCTCGTGACCGACGAGCTGCCCTCACTGCCCCGCGACACGAAGGGGTGGCTGGGATTCGGCATCCTGCCGTCGGAGTTCCGGGGCGATTCTGCCTGGCTCCCGGTGTTCGGGTGGCGCGGGGCCGAGACGCAGCAGGACCTCAAAGCGGCGATCGACGCGTTCGTGGCCGACAACCGGGCGCGTCAGCTCGATGAGGACCGGCGTCTCGCCTACGTGGCATTCACACGCGCCAGGGATCACCTCATGCTGTCGGGGTCGAGCTGGTCGGGCACGAAGCGCCCGCGGAGACCCAGCATCTTCCTCGACGAGGCGGCCGAGGCGCTCGGCGTCGAGCTGACCGTCGATGAGGCGGGGGAGGACCCCTACGACGGCGAGAGGCGCCTGCTGCAGTGGCCGCTCGACCCGCTCGGCGCGCGGCGCACAGCGATCTCGGGCGCGGTGAGCGCCGTCACCGCGGCGCGCGCGGCGCCTCCGGCCGACCCCGACGACGACCTCGAACTGCTGCTCGCCGAACGCGCCGACCGCTTCCGGCCCGTGCACACGCCGGCTCCGACGCGTATCCCGGCGTCGCGGTTCAAGGATTTCGTCGCCGACTATGGGCGGGCGGTCGACGACCTGAGGCGCCCCATGCCGGAGCGCCCGTACCGGCAGACGCGTCTGGGTACCCTTTTCCACGCCTGGGTCGAGCAGCGCTCCGGGTTGGTCGGCGCGGGGGTCGGGCTCGACGACGACGGCCTGTGGGACGACGACGAGCACGGAGCGTCTGCGGCGGATGCGGTGGAACTCGAGCGATTGCGCGCCTGCTTCGAGCGCTCGGAATGGGCGGGGTTGCGGCCCCTCGAGGTCGAAACCGAGATCGACTTCGTCACGACCCGCCTCGACGGTCGCGAGCACGTCGTCATCTGCAAGCTGGATGCCGTGTACCGCCGCGGCGAGAGGTACGAGATCGTCGACTGGAAGACGGGTCGCCCGCCCACCAGCGAGCCCGAGCGTCGCTCGCGCATGCTGCAGCTCGAGCTCTACCGCGAGGCGTACCACGCGAAACACGGCATCGACCTCGACCTGATCGATGTGGCCCTGTTCTACGTCGGCGACGAGCTGGTGCTGCGGGGCTGACCCGGGCGCGGTCGCTTGCGCAGCGCGGTGACCACCTGATGACGGGTACGGGGTGATGTTGAGGTCGCGGAAGTACGCGCCTCAGGCCGGTCGCAGGGCGGTCTCCTTGACCTGAAACGCGCCATTTGCGGCGCGATTTGCGGTGTTGGCGCGCCCCTTGGATTTCCGTGGCGAGGTTCGCTGACCCGGGGCGGTCATCACGGATTTGGGGCGCGATTTTCCGATTGGGGCGTGAAATTGACGCCCCAAACGCCCAAAACCCGCCCCAAACCGCTGGCAACGCCGGGCCCAGTCCCCAAACCGCAGGCAACACCGGGCCTCGCCCCGAGCGGCGGAGCCCCGAGCGCAGTCGGTGTCAGCTGGATTTCTGCGGCGTGGTTCGCTGTGCCGGGGCGGTCATCGTAGGTTTGGGGCGCTATTTTCCGTTTGGGGCGCGAAATTCACGCCCCAAACGTTCAAACTCGCCCCAAACCGCAGGCAACGCCGGGCCCCGCCCCAATCGGCGCGGCCGCGAGCGCGGTCGGTGTCACCCCCGACGCAGGAGATCACCCCCCGCGAACCGGAGAAACCCGTCAGGCCCCGTCGCCGGAGACGCCCCAGCGGCGAAGTGCGGCGCGGCTCGCGCGAGCGGCATCTTCTTCGTCGTCGATGTGCGCGGCGTCACCCTCGGCGGGATGCTGATCCTCGGATGCGTCGCCGCCGAACGTGTTCTCGTCGCGGACGGCGGGCCCGGCCGGGTCGGCGGACACCGCGGCGCGCGACCAGAGCGAGGTCGCGTCGGTGTCTCCGCTGAGTGCGGGCCCCTGAGTGCGGTCGTCCTTCGGCTCCCGGGCGTCACCTTCGGACCACCCGTCGAGGTCGAGCGGTTCGGTCGCGCCGGGCTCGACGCTGTCGGGGACGGGCAGCCGGTCGACGTGGATCGCTCCGCTGTCGGCATCCGATTCCTTCGCGTTCGCGAGGGCTTCGGCGAGGGCCTCGGCAGCCGTGGCGCGATCGCGCTCGGCGGAAAGGTACAGCGAGAGGGCTTCGGGGTCGTAGGCGTCGGTCTGCATCGAGGTGTCGACCGCGGCCGGGGCGGAGACCGGGGGGACGCTCTCGACGAGGGCCATCGCGTCGTCGATGTCGCTGCGCGAGTCGGGCACGATGTGGTCGCCGCGCACGCCGTCGGCCAGGGCGTCGAGCAGGGCGACGGCGTCGGCGACGACGTCGGTCTCGCCGGCGTCGTGGCCGTGCACGAGCCACCGGGCGAACTCGAGCTCGGCGTACAGCCGGGCGCGCTCGCGCAGAAGGGGATCGGGGGAGCGGTCGCCCGCGGCGGCGTATCCGGCGTGCACGTCGTCGGCGGCCAGGGGAGCGGATGCCAACCAGCGCAGGTCCACGGCCGGGTCGCCGACACTGAGCCCGGCCCAGTCGAGGATGCCGACCACGTGGGGGATCTCGTCCTCGTCGTCGGCGAGGAGGATGGAGGAGCTGGTCGCTCCGCCCAGGACGACCGCCGATTCGAAGCGCCACAGGTCGTCGACGTCGAGCGCGCGGCGCCAGCGCAGCATGAGGTCGTCGCTGACGCGTCCGGTCGCATCGGCGCGGTCGAGGAGTCGCTTGACGTCGTCGCGCACCTGCTCGGGGGAGCGCACGGGGAGTCCGTCGGTACGGACGATCGACACGGGGAGTGCGTGCACGGCGGCCAGGGCTCCGCCGATGGCGGGTGCGTAGCCGGGGCCCTTGGGCAGGTGCGCGGGGTCGATGCGGTAGCCGTCGATGCGGTCGACGATGAGCACGCGCTGCGTTCCGGAGCCGCTTTCTCCGATCACTTCGGGCACGGCGAAGGGGAGGAGGGCGCGGACGCCCGCCGTGAGCGCGTGCAGGGCGCGCGATTCGGCGGCGAGGTCGGGGGCCGCCTCTGCGCCAGCCGGCATGCGGATGACGACCTCGCGCCCGTCGGCGGTGCGCGCGAGAGCGGCATCGAAGCGACCTGCGGCGTTCTCGGTCAGGGTGCTGACGTTCGAGAAGGCTGCACCGGGCAGGGCCGTTGTCGCCGACGCGGCTAAAATGAGGGGCGAGCGTGCCATGCCCCCAGGGTAGGTCGGGCCTTCCTTCACCGGCCCGCGCCACGCCCTTGACCGAGGAGGTCGGTCGTCCGACCGCCGCTTGCCGCCCGCCGTCAGAGAGGTGTTCGATGCCGCGTCCCGCGTCTTCGTCGTCCGAGGTCCGTCCCCCGTTGACCGTGGATCGCGCGGGTGGTGAGCGTGACGACGAAACCTTGCTGGGCCGCCTCCGCGCGGAGCCGGGCACGCGTGTGCTCGCGATCCGTCGAGACGCCGCGCCCCTCCGCGACGGCCGCCTCGCACTCGTGTCGACCACGGAGGTGGACGACGACGTCGTGACCGAGTGGGCATTCCTCGGACGCACTCCCGACCGCACCGCGGTCGTTCTGGCGGCGTTGAGCGATGGCGCGCCCGGCGAGATCGTTCCGGATGCCGAGTGGTCCCCGCTCCGCGCCGCCGGTGGCGACCTGCCCGCCGGCGAAGCCGAACTGCTGACCACCGCCGTCGCTCTGGCGGGGTGGCTGCGCGATGCCGCCTTCTGCCCGGCGTGCGGCTCGGCGACCGAACTGCGCCACGCCGGCTGGTCGCGCCACTGTCCCGTGTGCGGGCGCGAGCACTTTCCGCGCACTGATCCCGCGGTGATCGTGCTCGTGACTTCCGCCACCAGTGACGACCGCATCCTGCTCGGTGCCAACGCCGCCTGGGGCGGGGACCGGTATTCGTGTTTCGCCGGCTTCGCCGAGGCGGGGGAGTCGCTCGAAGACGCCGTGGCCCGCGAGGTGGGCGAGGAGGCCGGGGTGCGCTTGCGTGACATCGCGTACCGCGGTTCGCAGGCGTGGCCGTATCCGCGGTCGCTGATGCTCGGCTTCCGCGCGGTGGTCGTGGACGACGCCGAGGCGCAGGCCGACGGCGACGAGATCGTCGAGGTGCGCTGGTTCGACCGTGACGAGATCGGGGCGGCGCTGCGGGGCGAGGGCTCGGCGATGCTTCCGGGACGGGCGTCCATCGCCCGGCGGCTCATCGACGACTGGTATCGAGGCGTCGCGTGACCTCGCCGCTCGAGGGGCTCGACGAGTACCAGCTCGAGGCCGCCCGCGCGCTGCGCGGTCCGGTGTGCGTGCTCGCGGGGGCGGGTACCGGTAAGACGCGCGTGATCACGCGTCGCATCGCCCACGGCGTCGACACCGGCGCGTACTCCCCGCAGCGCGTGATGGCGGTGACCTTCACGGCCAAGGCCGCGGGAGAGATGCGCGGGCGTCTGCGCGCTCTCGGCGTCTCGGGGGTGTCGGCCCGCACGTTCCACGCGGCGGCCCTGGCGCAGGTCAACTTCTTCTGGCCGACGCTCGCCGGCGACCAGGCTCCGTCGATCATCGACAACAAGGTCCGCATGCTCGCGCACGCGGCCGACGGTGTGGGACTCGCTCCCGACACGGCGACCCTTCGCGATGTGGCCTCGGCGATCGAGTGGCGCAAGGTGACCCTGCGGTCGATCGAGCAGTACGCGGCGGACCGCCCCGACGGCGTCGGCCGCCTCGGTGTGGATCAGGTCGTCGCGTTGCAGCGGGCGTACGAGAAGCTCAAGGACGAGCGTCGTCAGATGGACTTCGAGGATGTCCTGCTGACGTGCGCCGGCATGATCGAGGCCGAACCGCGCGTCGCCGCGGCGGTGCGCGAGCAGTACCGGCACTTCACGGTGGATGAGTACCAGGACGTCTCTCCGCTGCAGAACCGGCTGCTCGAGCTGTGGCTCGGGGATCGTCGGGACCTGTGCGTGGTGGGCGACGCGAGCCAGACGGTCTATTCCTTCACGGGCGCCGATGCGCGGTACCTGCTCGATTTCGAGCGCACCCACGATGACGCGCGCGTCGTGCGTCTCGAGCGCAACTACCGCTCCACCGCTCCCGTGCTCGCCGTCGCGAACGACCTCATGCGGGGCCGGGCCGGCGCCCTCGAGCTGAAGGCCGCGAGCGACGACGAGACGCCGACCCCGACGGTCCGCGCCTTCGACGACGACGAAGACGAGGCCGCCGCCGTGGCTCGCTCGATCCGCGACTCGCTCTCGCGCGGCGTCGATCCGCACGACATCGCCGTGCTGTACCGCTCGCACGCCCAGTCGGCGGCGCTGCTCTCTGCTCTGGCGAAGGTGGGTGTCGCAGCGTCCGTGCTGGGTGGGCGCAAGTTCTTCGACCTGCCCGAGGTGCGTCAGGCGCTCATGGCTCTGCGGGCGGCGTCCGTGGCGCCGCTCGAGACGGGCTTCCTTCCGACGGTGCGCGATGTGCTGCGCAGCGTCGGGCTCACCGACGACCCGCCCGAGGCGGGCGGTGCTCTGCGCGAGGCGTGGGAGGCGCGGGCGGCTCTGCTGCGGCTGGCCGAGGAGGCCCCCGCGGGTACGGATCTGCGCGCTTTCACCGACGACCTGCAGGCGCGCGCCCGCGATCAGCACGAGCCGACCACCCGCACGGTGACGCTGGCGACGCTGCACGCGGCGAAGGGTCTGGAGTGGGATCACGTGTACCTCGTGGGAGTCAGCGAAGGGCTCCTGCCGATCTCGTACGCGAAGACGTTCGAGGCGGTCGACGAGGAGCGACGCCTCGCGTACGTGGGCGTCACGCGGGCCGCGCGAACGCTGTCGGTGAGCTGGGCGCGGGGCCGAGGTCGGGGTGAGCGGTCTCCGTCGCGATTCCTTCGGGAGATCGGCAGTGGCAGTCTGCGCTCGGCTGATGCAGCGTCCAGGCCCGCCGGAACGAGTCGCCGCGCAAGTGCAACGACCTCGTCGTCCGCCCGATCGGAGCGGTGAGCAAGAACCGCGCCGCCCGACCGGCCTCGGCGGCGAGGGCCACGTCGACCTCGGGTCGGGGTCTGCCGATCAGCTGGGCGGCCACCGTGGCCCAGTCCGGGTCGTGGCGGCGCTGATCGGCGTCGAGGCAGGCCAGGCACGCGGTTCGTCCCGGCGCCACGACGGGGCCGATGCGGGCGCCTGACCCGTCGAGGACGAGGGGCACGTGGGTCACGTCGTCGCGGACGAGCGGCCCCGCCCGTCGCGGGTCGACCCGGTGAGCGGCCAGCAGAACGACCTGCGTTCCGGGGGCGACGTCTTCGGTCGCCGGTCCTGCCCAGGGAACGACCCGCGTGCGGGCGGGCAATGCCGCCAGCACGGCGCGAGTCGCCCGCGCCGGCAGATCGTCGTCGACGTGAAGGGCGAGGGGTGGATGCCGCGTCCTCCGCGCCAACGCCGGCGCGACCGCCGCGAGGAAGGCGTCGGCCTCGCCGTCCCCGGCCCCGTGCACGCGGGCGAGGCCTCGCACAGCGGCCGAGTTCGTCCCCTCGGCCAGGGCCGCGACGACGACGTCGACCCACGAGCCGGTGAACGGCGAGACGGCCACCGCGGGGGCACCGAATTGGACGCTCCCGTCGGCGCGCCAGAGCGGGGGAGCGGCGGAATCGAGTCGGATCATCGCCCGATCATCGCGTCGCTCGAGATCCCGGATGCCGTTGTCCCCAGGGCGAAAACGGCGAAACGCCCGTGGGGAGGAACGTCGTCCTCCCCACGGGCGTCAGCTCGAAGCCGGCTCGGCGCTCACAACAGCGCCCGGCCCGCGTCACAACGGGTCCGCCGCGTACAACGGCCATCCGCGCCCCGGGCCCGCGTCACACCGGGCGCTGGTCTCCCGGAGCCGCTCCATCGTCATCGCCGCGGTCGCGTCCGGCGTCACCCGCCGCGTCACCCGCCGCGTCGCCCGCGCTCCCGGCATCCGGTCTCCCGGCATCCGGGCCCGCAGTGCCGGGCGTCCCGGCATCCGGGCTCTCGCTCTCGGCGTCGCGTCGTCCGCCGTCGGCTTCCTCGGCGAGCAGCTGCGCGAGCGCGTCGTCCATCGCGTCGGAGGGGGCCGCTTCTCCGCGCGAGGCGGCCGTCAGGCGCGCGATGAGTGCCGCGGGGTCGTCGATGTCCTCCGACGACGGCATGAGGTCGGGGTAGTCCCACAGCCCGTCGCGACCGTCGACGCCGACCGCGTCGGTGACGGCGCGCCACATGGCCGCGGCCTCGCGCATGCGGCGGGGGCGCAGCTCGAGGCCGACCAGGGCGCCGAGCGCCTGCTCGGCGGGCCCGCCCACCGCGCGGCGGCGGCGCACGGCCTCGGCGATGCGTCCGGCCGAGGGCAGCCGCGAGGTGGCGTCCTCGGTGACGACGTCGACCCAGCCTTCGATCGTGGCGAGCAGGTTCTCGAGGCGCGTGAGCGCCGCGGTCTGCTCTTCGGAGCGCTCGGGCAGCAGCGCGCCGCTCTCGAGGGCGCCGCGCAGTTCTTCGGGCTGCGTCGGGTCGAAGCGCGAGGCGAGGTCTTCGAGGGCGGCGGTGTCGACGTGGATGCCGCGGGCGAAGTCGCGCACCTGCGAGATGACGTGCAGGCGCAGCCACCGGGCGTGACGGAACAGGCGCGCGTGAGCGAGTTCGCGGGTCGCGAGGTAGAGGGCCAGCTGATCCTCGGGGATCTCGAGGTCGCGACCGAAGTCGGCGAAGTTCTGCGGCAGGATCGCGGCGTCACCGTCGGGCATGACGGGGATGCCGACGTCTCCGCCACCGACGACCTCTGTCGACAGGCGGCCGACGACCTGGCCGAGTTGGGTGGCGAAGAGCGACCCGCCGACGGTGCGCATGAGGCGACCGGCTCCGGCGATCATCTCCTGCATGTCGTCGGGGGCCTGCTGTCCGAGGGCCGCGGTGAGCGCGTCGGCGATGCTGGTCGCGACGGGCTCGGCGAGCTCCTGCCAGACGGGCAGGGTCGCGCTCACCCAGGCGCCGCGGGTGACGGCGCGCGGGGGACGGGGGAGGTCGCTGATCGAGGTGGCCTCTCCCAGCCACAGCGCCGCGAGGGTGAACGCCTGGTCGATGTCGGTGCGCTGACCGGTGGTCACGCCCAGGCCGTCCTGGTTGGCGATGTGCAGGGCCTGGCGCTCGGCCAGGCTCCAGTCGACGCCGTCGTTGGTGCCGGCGAAGGCGCCCTGCAGCTGCGCCATGACCGCCTGCAGCATCGCGGGATCGATCTGCATGCCCGACAGCCGCGAGAGCTGTTCGGGGTCGATCCCGCTGACATCGCCTGACATGAGACGGCGCATGAGTTCTTGGAACTCGTCCTCGGGGCTCCGGTCGCCGCCGGGGTTGTCGTCTGCCACTTCAGCCGCCTTTCAGCCAGGTCTGGGGGAACGAGTCCTACGCTAGTCGCACGCTTCCCCGCATCTGTCGGCCCGGCCTCTCGCCGCTTACGCCGCGCGCGAACGACCCGGCAAAGGATTGAGACCGTGACCCTGTTCGATGAGAACGTCTCCGTCGTGCCCGCCCCTCGACAGCGGTGGAGGCGCGGCACCGTCGTCGGCGTCTGGTCGCTCACGATCGCCGTCATCGTGCTGTTCGTGATGACGTTCCTGCCCTCGGCGTACGTCATCCAGCAGCCCGGCCCCGTCTACAACACGCTCGGGACCACCGCGTCGGCCGACGGTCAGCAGGTGCCCCTGATCACCGTGCCCGACGAGAAGGACTCCACCAGTACCGGTCAGCTCGACCTGCTGACCGTCCAGGTGAGCGGCAACCGCGAGCACACTCCGTCGTGGATCGAGTTGGCCTCGGCCTGGTTCGACAGCTCGCGCGCCGTCGTCCCGATCGACCGCATCTTCCCCGCGGGGCAGAGCACCGAGCAGCGCAACACCGAGAACGCCGCCCTCATGACCGACTCGCAGCTCGAGGCGAGCGCCGCGGCCCTCCGGCAGCTCGGGTACGACGTCCCGCAGGAGATCGCCGTCGGCACGATCGACGACTCCGGGGCCGCGAAGGGCCTGCTGCAGCAGAACGACGTCATCACCTCCGTCGACGGGGCGGCGGTTTCGAAGATCGACGACGTTCGCGCCGCCGTGCAGAAGGCCGCCGGAGCCCCGGTCACCGTCGGGTACGAGCGCGATGGCACGGCATCCACCGTCCAGGTCACGCCGCGGCAGACCGATGTGAACGGTCAGACGCAGTACCTGTTGGGCGTCGGACTGATGATGACGTTCGACCTCCCCGTCGACGTGAAGATCCAGCTGAACGATGTGGGCGGCCCGAGCGCCGGCATGATGTTCGCGCTCGGCATCATCGACAAGATGTCGCCCGGCGACCTGACCGGTGGCCAGCACATCGCCGGCACCGGCACGATCGACGCCGACGGCAATGTGGGCCCGATCGGCGGCATCCGTCAGAAGCTCTACGGAGCTCGGGATGCCGGGGCCACCTGGTTCCTCGCCCCTGAGGCGAACTGCGACGAGGTCGTGGGGCACGTGCCCGACGGCATCCGGGTGTTCTCGACGTCGACGCTGAAGCAGTCGCTCACCGTGCTCGAGACCATCCGCGACGGGGGCGATCTCGACGCCCTGCCGACGTGTACTTCGTGATCGTCCTTTCACGGCGAACCCCAGGCGGGGCGCGCCTAGGATGGACGGGTGACCACGACCTCGGCGCCGAATCAGGCCACGCCTCCTAACCGCTCTCGACGGATCATCTCGATCACTCTGGCGGTGATCGCAGCGCTCGTCGTGGCGTTCTTCGTCTTCGCGAACCTGTACTCCGACTGGCTGTGGTTCTCGCAGCTGGGCTTCACCACCGTGCTGACCACCCAGTGGATCGGCCGCAGCGTGATGTTCGTCGTCGGTTTCGTCGCGATGGCGTTGCCCGTGTGGGGCGTCATCCAGCTCGCCTACCGGCTGCGGCCGGTGTATGCGCGTCTGAGCTCGCAGCTCGACCGCTATCAAGAGGTCGTCGAGCCGCTCCGCCGCCTGGCGATGTGGGGCATCCCGATCTTCTTCGGCTTCTTCGCAGGCTTCGCCGCTTCCGCCCAGTGGGAGACCACGTGGCTGTGGTTCAACGGCGTCTCCACCTCCACCACCGACCCCCAGTTCGGTCTCGACACCGGTTTCTACCTGTTCGGGATGCCGTTCTACGCCGCCGCCCTCGGCTTCGCGTCCGCGGTGGTGCTGGTGTGCCTCCTGCTCACGGGCGTGGTCTCGTACCTGTACGGCTCGGTGCGCGTCGGCCAGCGCGAGCTGCGCATCTCGAAGGCCGCGCGCATCCAGCTCGCGATCCTCGCCGGCCTCTACCTGCTGCTGCAGGGTGCGAGCCTCTGGCTCGACCGTTTCCGCACGCTCGTCGAGCCGTCGGAGCGCATCACCGGTCCTGGCTATGTCGGCACGAACGCCGTCATCCCCGGCCAGACGATCCTCGCGATCGCGGCCGTCATCGTGGCCCTCGCGTTCTTCGTCACGGCGTTCCTCGGTCGCTGGCGCTACCCGCTGATCGGTACCGCGCTGCTGGTCGTCTCGGCGATCGTCGTCGGCGCCGCCATCCCGTGGGCGGTGACCACGTTCCAGGTGCGTCCGAACGAGCTCGCTCTCGAGAGCCAGTACTACCAGCGCAACCTCGACGGGACGAAGGCCGCATACGGTCTCGACAACATCGAGAAAGAGAACTTCCAGGCCACCACGACGGCCCAGGCGGGTCAGCTGCGCAACGACGCCGAGTCCACCGCGCAGCTGCGCATCATGGACCCCGCGATCATCGGCCCGACCGTGCGCCAGCTCGAGCAGTACCGCGCGTACTACCAGTTCAACACCCCGCTCGACGTCGACCGCTACACGATCAACGGCCAGACGCAGGACACCGTGGTGTCGCTGCGTGAGCTGAACATCGGTCAGCTCGGCGACGCGGCCTCGTGGCAGAACACGACCCTCGTCTACACGCACGGCTACGGCATGGTCGCGGCCGCCGGTAACGAGCGCACCGCCGACGGCGACCCGGTCTTCCTCGAGCAGGCCATCCCCGGCACCGGCTTCCTGACCGACCTCAACTACGAGCCGCGGGTCTACTTCGGCGAGCAGTCGCCCCCGTACTCGATCGTCGGCGGCCCCGAGGGCGGCGAGAACATCGAGCTCGACTACCCGCTCGGCGCCGACGGCGGCAACGAGACGCGCACGACCTTCGCCGGTAACGGCGGCCCCAGCGTCGGCAACGTCTTCAACCGCCTCATCTACGCGCTGAAGTTCCAGTCGGAGCAGATCCTGTTCTCGGACTACGTCAACTCCGACTCGCAGATCCTCTACGACCGCAACCCCAAGCAGCGCGTGCAGAAGCTCGCGCCGTACCTGACGCTCGACAGCGACCCGTACCCCACGGTCGTCGACGGGCGCATCAAGTGGGTCATCGACGGCTACACCACGAGCGCGAACTACCCGTACTCCTCGGGCGTCTCGCTCTCGCGGGCGATCGCCGACTCGAACAACCCGGCTCCGACCTACGCGCTGGATGACATCAACTACATCCGCAACTCGGTCAAGGCCACGGTCGACGCCTACGACGGCTCGGTGAGCCTGTACGCGTGGGACGACCAGGACCCGCTGCTCAAGGCGTGGCAGAACATCTACCCCACGACCGTCAAGCCGTGGACCGACATGTCGGCCGACCTCATGAGCCACGTGCGCTACCCGACCGACCTGATGAAGGTCCAGCGCTCGATGCTCGGCGTGTACCACGTCGACGACGCGCGTTCGTTCTTCCAGCAGGACAACCGCTGGACGACCCCGAACGACCCGCAGGACCCGGCGACCTTCCAGCCGCCGTACTACCTGACGATGAAGATGCCGAACCAGGACGACCCGTCGTACTCGATGTTCACGAGCTTCATCCCGGCGTCTCAGGGCGGGCAGGCGAGAAACGTGCTCACGGGCTATCTCGCCGTCGACTCCAATGCGGGTAATCAGCAGGGGACGAAACGCGACGACTACGGCAAGCTCCGAATGCTCGTGATCGATTCGTCGACCACGGTGCCCGGACCCGGCCAGGTGCAGAACACGTTCGACTCCGACACGAACGTCTCGTCGCAGATCAACATTCTGAAACAGGGGCAGTCGCAGGTGCTCAACGGCAACCTGCTGACCCTCCCGGTCGGTGGCGGTCTGTTGTACGTGCAGCCGGTGTTCGTGCAGTCGTCGGGTGATACGAAGCTCCCGCAGCTGAGACGCGTGCTGGTCGCCTTCGGCAACAAGATCGCGTTCGAGAACACGCTCAGCGAGGCGCTCGACACGTTGTTCGGCGGTGATTCCGGCGCGAATACGGGCGACGAGACCGTCACCCCGACCGACCAGAACAGCGGTTCGGGCGGATCGTCGGGCACCCCGGCTCCGACGGGCGACTACGCGGCTGCCCTGCAAGAGGCGCGCGACGCGCTCACGGCACGTCAGGCGGCGCTCACGAGCGGCGACCTCGCGGGCTTCGCGACGCAGGATGCCCGCCTCACCGCGGCCGTCCAGCGCCTGCTCGACCTCGAGTCGCAGGGCCAGGGCGGCACGGCCAGCACCACGCCGACCCCGGCTCCCTCGGCCACGCCCGCGGGCTGATCGATCCCTCGGCGCCGGCGTCCCGCTTCCCGCGGGGCGCCGGCGTCGTCGTTCCCGCCGCCGCCCACGGCGCGTTCCCGCCCCGCGCTCACGTGCGCGCCGCGCGCCCCCTGGATGCGCGAGGCTGCATCGCGCTGATAAACCCGCGTCAGGCTGACGCCCTCTCGTCAGGAAGTTGCCGTCTCGCCGGCCCGAGCGCCCCCGCCGCGCTCGCGCGCCGCAGCGCCCCACGCCGCAACGCTCGCGCGCCGGAGCGCCGCACGCGCTCACGCGCTGAGGAACCACCACCAGATCAGCAACATCGTGGTGCCGAAGCCGGCGATCTGGTTCAGCCACAAGAAGCGGTTCCAGCCGGCGGTGGCGCGGTCGCTCTCGGCATCGGTGACGTTCCGGTACGGCCAGCACACGACGAGGTAGGGCACCACGAGCACGGCGGCCAGGGGCCCGGGCCAGGCGGTGAACAGCATGGCCACCCCGGCGAGGGCGTAGGCGACGAGGGCGAAGCGCACGGTCCATCGGGCTCCGCGGGCGGTCGCGATCGACGAGATGTCGGCGGCGCGGTCGGCTTCGACGTCCTGCACTGCACCGAAGGCGTGCGAGGCGATGCCCCAGAGCGCGAACGCGATCAGCACGAACACGAGTTGTGGCGTCCACACGGCGCCCGCGAGTACGAGCCCGTACACGGCGGGCGAGAAGAAGTGGATGCTGCTCGTCATCGAGTCGGCGAACGGGCGCTCCTTGAGCCGCAGCGGCGGCGCGGAGTAGAACACGACGAAGAACAGGCTGAGCGCGAGCACGAGCCACGACAGCGGAGACCCGATGATGACGAGGTACACGACGAACGGCAGGCACGACAGCGCCGAGGCCCACAGTGTGATGGGGTGCATGCGCTTGGCGAGCACGGCGCCGTGTGTGCCGCCCTTGCGGGGGTTGCGCAGGTCGGACTCGTAGTCGAACACGTCGTTCACGCCGTACATCGCGAGGTTGTAGGGAACGAGGAAGAACAGGATGCCGATGATCAGCGTCGCATCGATCGTCCGCGTGGTCAGCAGGTAGGCGGCGGCGAACGGGAAGGCGGTGTTGATCCAGCTGACCGGTCGCGACGACACGAAGAGCTCCCGCAGCACGCGGCCGGGGGTGAGGGCGGCGGGGGCGGTCATGCGGTGTCCTTCGAGGGCAGGGGAGCGAAGAGGGTGAACAGCGCCGGCACGAGGAACGCCGCGCACAGGGGGTAGGCGAAGTCTTCGAGGGGGGCGAGCCCGAGTTTCAGGCCGCTGAGGTGCTCCTGAGGATACGAGAACAGGTCGACGGCGATCATGAGGTTGTCGAACACGAGCGTCAGGCCCACCAGCACGAGTGCCGTCAGAGCGGAGGATGCCATCCGCTGACGGAACCGCGGCCGCCGGAGCGTGGCGAGGGTGACGAGGAGGGTGACGACGACGAACGGCAGCACGATGAGCGGGTAGGTCACGCGGACCGCCTCTCGACCGCCGGGGCGTCGGTGCGGCGAGCCCGGGCGGCGGCGCGCCGCTCGAATACGGCGAACATCACGACCGCGAGGTAGCTCAGGAACAGCAGGAAGAAGAGCTCTTCGAGCGGCAGGTGCGGGGCGAGCATCACGCCGACGAACAGCGGGCTCTCACCCTTCACGAAAACGCCCGTGGCGATGCCGACGAGGTCCCACGCGAGGAAGAACGCCGTCCCGCCCAGCACCGCCATCGTGGTGCGGAAAGGAGCGACCCGCAGCGCGAGCGAGTACTTCCCATCGATCAGCATCATGCCGATCAGCGAGAAGAGGATCGCGCCCAGGTAGATCCCCGGCACCTCAGACCGCCGCGCGCGCGGGTTCCGCCAGGGGCCCGGCGGTGGTGTCGCCCGTCAGGCGCTTGACCACGAGCTCGGCCGAGATGAGGCACATGGGCAGGCCGATGCCCGGCAGCACCGAGGTGCCGGCGTAGTAGAGGTTGTCGACCTTGCGCGAGCGGTTCTTGGGGCGGAAGATCGCGCTCTGGTTGAGCGTGTGCGCAAGGCCCAGCGAGTTGCCGTGCCAGGCGTGCAGGTCTTCTTTGAAGTCCTCGGGCGCGATGGTCTTGCGCACGACGATCCGCTCGGCGAGATCCGGGATGCCGGTCCATTCGCCGATCTGCGCGATGACGCGATCCGCGGCCTTCTCGATACGCTCGTCGCCGGCGCCCGAGACGCCTCCGCGGCCGCTGTCGGGGTCGGCGGGCACGGGGACGAGGACGAACAGGTTCTCGTGTCCCTCGGGCGCGACGGAGTCGTCTGAGGCGCTGGGGCGGCAGATGTAGATCGACGCGGGGTCGGGGATCTTCTTGTTCTCGCCGAAGATCGCGTCGAAGTTGGTGTGCCAGTCGTCGGTGAACAGCAGCGTGTGGTGGGTGAGCTGCGGCAGCTCGCCCGTGACGCCGAGCAGCAGCAGCAGGGCGCCGGGGCTCGGCACCTTGTCCTTCCACCACTTCTCGGGGTACTGGCGGTCCTTCTCTTCGAGCAGCTCGTTCTCGGTGTGGTGCAGGTCGGCACCCGAGACCACGGCATCCGCTGCGAAGATCCGGCCGTCGGCGAGGCGCACGCCGCGCGCGGTGCCCGACTCGGTGATGATCGCCTCGACGGGTGCCGAGGTCTCGATCGTGACGCCGCGCCCGCGCGCGAGCTTCTCGATCGCGGTGATGATCTCGGTCATGCCGCCCTTGGGGTACAGCACGCCGTCGCCCAGGTCGAGGTGGCTCATGAGGTGGTAGAGGCTGGGCACCTCGAAGGGCGATCCGCCGAGGAACACCGCGGGGTAGGCGAGGATCTGCTGCAGGCGGGTGTTCTTGAAGTCGGAGGTCACGCGCTTCCACAGCGTGCGCGTGAGCAGGGGGATGAGCGTGGGCAGACGCTTCACGAGCGCGGGGTCGCGCAGGCCCTTGGTCGACGAGTACGGGTCGTAGAGGAACTTCGACGTCGACAGCTCGTAGGCGTCTTTCGCCGAGTCGAGGTACGCGTCGATGTTGTCGCCTGAGCCGGGCTCGTGCTTCTCGAACAGCGCGCGAACGGCCTCGCGACCCGACACGATGTCGATCGGCTCGCCCTTTCCGGGAGGGCCGTAGACGCGGTACGCGGGGTCGAGGCGCACGAGGTCGAGCTGTTCGGCGGCGCTCGTGCCGAGCAGGCGGAAGAAGTGGTCGAACACCTCGGGCATGAGGTACCAGCTGGGGCCGGTGTCGAAGCGGAAGCCGTCTTTCTCCCACGATCCCGCGCGGCCACCGAGGGCGTCGCGCGCCTCGAAGAGGTGGACGTCGTGTCCGCGGTCGGCGAGCAGTGCTGCGGTACCGAGACCGGCGATCCCGCCTCCGACGACGACGATGCGCTGGGCGCTCATGAGCGTGAACCTTTCGGGGGGCGGCCCAGTAGGGCGCGGGCGGCGAGGGTGGCTTTGACACCGTCGGGAACGCGGACGCGCGGGGCGCCGGCGGGGGAGGAGCGGAGGCGGCGAGAGAGTTCCGCGAACAGGTCGTGCGCCGTGGTGACGGCGGCGCGGCAGTCGGGTGGCAGGTGGGGGATGACGGATGCCGCGGCGGCGAGGTCGGCGTCGATGCGATCGAGAACGGCCACTCGGCGTTCGTCGTCGGCCGCGCCGTCGAGGTAGTCGCGGCCGAGGCGGTCGGCGTCGTCGGCGAGGTCGCGCAGGAAGTTCACGTCTTGGAACGCCGCGCCCAAGCGCCGTGCGCCGTCGACGAGGTCGGCGGCGGGTCGGGCGGGTGCCGACATCCCGGCGTTGAGGAACACCTGCAGGCACATGAGCCCGACGACCTCGGCCGAGCCGTAGACGTAGGCGTCGTGCGAGAGGTCGTCGTGCTCGGCGGTGTCGAGGTCGGTGCGCATCGACGCGAAGAACGGGGCGATGAGTTCTTCGGTGATGCCGCACTCGCGCGCTGTCCGGGCGAACGCGTGGACGACGAGGTTGGCGCTGAAGCCGGTGGCGATGGCATCCCGAACCTCGTTCTCGAGGCCGTCGAGCACCGCGCGCTCCCGCTCGGGACTGAGCCCCGCGTCGTGGGCGGGTCCGTCGACGATCTCGTCGGCCACCCGCACGAGGGCGTAGATGTTGCGCACGTGCGGGCGCGGGCGGGGCCCGAGCAGGCGCGCGGCGATGCCGAACGAGGTGGAGTAGCGATTGATCACCGCGGCGGCGGCGTCGTCCGCGGTCTGGGAGTACAGCTCGAGGCCCGTGGGCGCATGACTCACGGAATGCGCTCCTGCACGGCTTTCACGAGGTCGCGCAGCATGTCTTGGCACGCGGCCGGCACCGTCGAGGAGTCGACGATGATGAGGGCCTCTTCGAGCGTGTCGAGGATGAGGCATTCGAGTTCGGCGCGGGCGCCCGACTCGGAGAGGGCCTCTTGGGCGGCGCGCACCGCAATCGGACCGGTGTGGGCCTGGGCGAGCGCTTCGCTGACCTCGGGCCACTTCGGTGTCTTGCGGGCGAGCGAGATGAGGTGCGTCTTCTTCGCCTCGCGCAGGTCGCAGCCCTCTTCTTTGCCCGATACCGCCGACGAACCGAAGGCGCCGATGAGGTCGTCGACCAGCTGGTAAGCGAGTCCGAGGCGCTGGCCGAATCGCTCGAGCGCGTAGATCGAGGGGCTCGGGGCCCCGGCGATGAGGGCTCCGGCCTGCAGCGGTGCCGAGAACGAGTACGCGGCGGTCTTGTCGCGCGTGGTGCGCAGCACCGCCTCGGAGTCGACCTCGCCCGACGAGACGGCGTGCTCCACGTCCGAGAGCTCGCCCATCGCCGAGATGAGAACGGCATCGTCGAGCATCTCGAGCAGCGGCTGGCGCATGCGGTCGGGGAGTTGCGCGAGGGCGATCATGCGTCCGGCCTCGTGCAGCAGCAGGTCACCGGCGAGGATCGCGGCCGCGTCTCCGAGCAGGGCCGAGCCGTCGGCATCCGCCCCCTTCATCAGACCCCGCTGGCGGAACTCTCCGCCGATGTTGGGCACGCCGCGGCGTTCGGTGTCGTGATCGATCACGTCGTCGTGGATGACGAACGCCGTGTGCAGCAGTTCGAAGGCCGCGGCGACCTGGTAGACGCCGATGCGGTGTTCGTCATCGCCGTAGAGCGTCTCGAAGGCCGAGACGACGAGCAGGGGACGGAAGCGTTTTCCGCCCTCGGTCGCTCGACGGATGGCGGATGCCAGGTACCGGGCGCCGTCGCCCAGGGTGGTGGCGCGCCGCTGAAGGCGCGAGAGCGCCCCGTCGATTTCGCGGTCGATGCCCTGACGGGCGACGGGGGTGGATTCGAGACTGATCATGAGGCGCGCCTCACTGTGTGAGGGGTCTGGAACAGGTGCAGCTGCTGCGCCTGCAGGACGAGCCAGGGGCTGAACGCCCACGGCGTCGACTCGAGAGATGCGGCGAGTTCGAGCGGGTCGACCCAGCGGTACTCGGCGACCTCGTCGGGGTTGGGCTCGGGGTCGACGTCGGCGCGGGCGATGTACACGGGGCAGATCTCGTGTTCGACGATGCCGCTGGCGTCGACGGCGCGGTAGCGGAAGTTCGGGAGGGCCAGCTCGAGGTCGCGGATGACCAGGCCGACCTCGTGCTCGGCGCGGCGGTGCACCGCCGCGAGCGAGGCTTCAGAGGGGCCGGGGTGGCCGCAGAACGAGTTGGTCCAGACGCCGGGCCACGTCTTCTTGTGCAGGGCGCGACGCGTGACGAGCACCTCGCCCGCGGAGTTGACCACGTGACACGAGAACGCCAGGTGCAGAGGTGTTTCAGTGTCGTGCACGGTAGCCTTGGGCGCCGTGCCGATCTCGTTGCCGAAGTCGTCCAGGAGGACGACATATTCGGTCTCGCTCATCGTGCCTCCCGTTTGCTAGTTTAGCTAGCGATGTAGCCTTGACTATACCGACGCCGAAAGGGGGTGTCCACCGTGACGAAAGCCGTGTCGGCCTCTGGTACAAGGCCCGCCGTGACCCACACTTTACGCGCCGTCCAGACCCTCAGCGACGCCCTCGACCGCATGCATTCGGGCATGAAGGGCGAGATGGACATGAATGCCAGCGACCTCGCGACGCTGCGCATGCTCACCATCCGCGAGTACCGCGGTCAGATGGTCAGCCCGCACGACGTGGCGACCCACCTGCGCATCTCGACCGCGTCGACGACGAAGCTCATCGACCGCCTCGTCGCCTCGGGCCATCTCGAGCGTCTGCCGCACCCCTCGGACGGGCGGGCCCGCGTGGTCGTGCTGACCGACAAGTCGCGCCGCGAGTTCTTTCAGCATTTCGGCGTGCACCTGGGCGCCATGCGCGATGTCGCCGAGCGCTTCGACGACGGCGAGCTCGACACCATCGTGGCGTTCATGGACTCGCTCACCGAGTCCATCACCACCGAAGACTGACCGGCGAAGCCGTAAGACCCCCGGGGTGTCACCCCCGCGCGACCCGCACGCCCACGTCGTCGAACGCGTCCCGCTGACGCCCGCCCCGCCGCGCGGTCGCCCGCACCTGCGCGGGGGCGTCCGACCATCCGCCGCCGCGGAACACGCGTGCGTCGCTCTCGCCCTCGGGGTCGTACAGGTCGGCGCACCATTCCCACACGTTGCCGAGAGTGTCGAAGAGTCCGTGGAGGTTCGGCATCCGTCCTCCGACTTCGGCCGGGGCGCGCAGGCCGTCGGCGGCCGTCCAGGCCACCTCGCGGACCGGTCCGTAGGCCGATGACGTCGAGCCCGCGCGACAGGCGTACTCCCACTCGTCTTCGGTGGGCAGGCGGAAGCCGTCCGAGTCGGGGTCGCCCGTGACGACCTCTCCGTCGAACGAGTAGACGGGGTCGAGGCCTTCCCATTCGCTCAGCGCGTTGCACAGGCGGATCGCGCGCAGCCAACTCAGCTGCGTCGCGGGGCGGCGCGGGTGGCGGGACGGGATGCCGAGCAGCTCCGCGATCTGTTCCTCGGTAATGGCGTAGACGCCGATCTCGAAGCTGTCGACGACGATCTCGCGTCGTTCCGCACCCCGCAGATCCCCGCGCAGTACGCGGCCGGCGGGGATGCGCGCCATCTCGACGTCGGTCACGCGAGTTCCACCATCCAGAGGTCGCTGTCGCCGGTGATGAACAGGCGCTTCTCGTCGGCGTCGAAGGTGCAGTTGCTGACGACGTGCGGGGTCGGGATGACGCCCAGGCGCGCGCCGGTCTCGTCGACGATGACGACGCCCGCTTCGCTCGAGATCCAGAGCCAGTCGCGGCTGTCGACGACGAATCCGTCGGGTATGCCGGCATCCACCGTCGCGAAGGTGCGTGGGGCGCCGAGGGTCTCGCCGTCCCAGCTGCACGCGACGACGCGGGGGAGCCGCTCGGCGTTGGACTCGGCGACGTAGAGGGTGCGTTCGTCGCGGCTGAAGGCCAGTCCGTTGGGCTGGTCGAGGTCGATCATGCGCTGCAGCCCGTCGCCGTCGCGCCAGCGGTAGACGCTCTGGTGGGGGAGTGCGGGGTCGGCGGGGTATCCCTCGCGCGGATCCGAGATGCCGTACGTGGGGTCGGTGAACCAGATCCAGCCGTCGGATGCCACGATCAGGTCGTTCGGGGAGTTCAGCGGCTCGCCCTCGAAGGCGTCGACGAGCAGTTCGGTGCCGTTCTCGTCGGTGCGGCTGATGCCGCGGCGTCCGTGTTCGGCCTGGACGAGGCGGCCGTCGGCATCCATCGCGTTTCCGTTGGCGAAGTTCGAGCGGTCGCGCACCGTGACGATCGAGCCGTCTTCGCGCCACGCGAGGGTGCGCCGGCCGATCACGTCGCTGAACACGAGGGAGCGCTCCTCGGGCCACCAGACCGGTCCCTCGGCCCAGGTGGCGTCACCGTAGAGCGACAGCAGGCGCGAGGCGGAAGGCAGGACGGCGCTCAGGCGTTCGTCCCACACGCGGGGAGGCGCGACGTCGACCGCCTCGGGGGAGCGGGCGCTCTGCAGGATCTGACCGTCGAGGGGAATGCGGGGCATGGTCCCAGTCAAACGTGCGGGGGCCGCCGGGTGGGGCGGCTTGACGCGCTCAACCGAACGGGTGGGCGGTAGGCGCGGCCGGCGACGTGGCGAACTGGATGAGCACCTGCAGGCACGGCTCGTCGCCGACGGTGCCCGAGAGGTGTCCGGCCGTGCCGTCGACCTCGGTGGTGTCGGTGTCCTGGCCGAAGTGGATGTCGCCGGGTCCCATCTCGACGCGCGAGCCGTCTTGCGTCTCGAGGAACCAGCGCCCCCGCAGCGGAATCGCCCACTGCGGATGAGGGGAGGGATGCCACTGCCCCACCCACCCGACCGGAAGCGCCGCGAAGAGCACGGCCGACACCTCGCCGGGGAACGGCCGCATCCACTGCGGGTCGGCTCCGCCGCCGACGCTCTGCATCCCGAATCCCCGGAGGACGGATTCGTCGAGCCGGCTCTTGCCGTCGAGTCCGGTCCACATGTGGACGAACGGCAGCGTCGGCGGGGTGTCGGCGTCACGCCCGTCGTTGTCGAGGGGAGCGGTGGTGGTCGTGTCCATGGCTCGAGTCAACCGCGCCGAGCCCGGGGGCGCGCAGGGTTGACGGAGCGGGCTGGATGCCGCGTGCCGGTCTCGGCGCAGGCGCTTACGAACGAAGAAGGGGCGCCGTCGACCGAAGTCGACGGCGCCCCTTCAGGAACGCGTGGTGCGTCAGGCCTTGCCTTCGGCGCGGTTGCGACGAACCGTGGTGGCCACGGCGATCGTGCCACCGGCGAGCGCGAGAGCGCCGCCGCCGACCCACAGGCCGAGCATCGAGTTGGCGTCGAAGCCGGTCGCGGGGAGGCCGGTGTTGCCGCCGGCGTTGTTCGAGCCGCCAGCGGTGCCGCCCGTAGGCGTGGCCGAAAGCGTGTAGGTGCCACGGGCGTCAGCGGGGAGCGTGACAACCGCGGTCGCGTTGCCGGAGGCGTCGGCGACCTTCGTGATCGACTTGGAGCTGACGGGCAGGTTCGCCGTGGCGAGGCCGGCCTGGTTGGCGTTGTAGCCGACGAGGACGAAGTTCACGGTCGCGCCGGGGGCCACGTTGAACGTGACGGGGCCGTTGTTGGTGATCGTCACGGTCTGCGTGCCGGGAGCGGTGGGGACGTACGCCTGAGCCACGGCGGGAGCTGCGAAGAGCAGCGCGCCGGCGAGGGCCGCGGTGACGCCAGCCTTTTTGAGGTTGAGCTTCATGAATGCCTGCTTTCGAATCCGGGCTACCGGGAGGTGGTGGTCCGCGTCCGTGCTATCCCGGTGGAGCTGCAAGGGGAAGGACAACAATGAAGCGGTGGGCGGTGCTAGACCCTTCCTGAGTATTGCCTAGGTTTTCCCTGGATTGCAAATTGTCGAGGTTTCGACTACGTAAATTTACGCTGACGCGCAGTCGGAGGCGCATTTACGCAGTCGCATTGTTCACTGAAGGGTTGCGACTGCCGTGGCTTCGCACGTGGCTTTGACCGTCGGTTCAATTCCGGCATCGGCTGTCGGGGTGACGAATGCCTCGGCTTTCGACGCCGTCGTCGTTGCGCGCACGGTCACCGTCAGGTCGGCCGACGACTGGGGAAGAAGTTGGAACCCGAAGGTCAGCACCTGACGCCCCTCGAACGTCCCGGTCGAGGGTCCCGTACCCGCCGCAGTCTCGGCCGAGACGAGTTCGAACCCCTCGGGGAGGTAGACGTCGTTGACGACCGTCGCCGTTCCCGGCGCCGTACCGAATGCGCCGTTGGCAGTGACGTATCGCGGAAGTGACGTCTCGGCGTCGGTGGGCGCGGTGTTCGCGAGGCTCATCCGCAGAGTCAGCTGACGCGGGCCGTTCCGCCCGTCGGGGGCGCACTGGTCCCACGCCAGACTCACGTCAGGCTTGACGTAGTAGCTCATCTTCGAACCGCCGCCGTCGTTGAGATACACCCCGAACCGGGCCGTGTCGTCGTCCGTTTGCGGCAGCTCACCGGCAACCGACGACCCCTCCAGAATGGCCTGTTCGTCGGGATCGGCGCTCCACATCAGCACTCGTCGCTGGTCGGCCGCAGTCGCGAGATTCGTCAGCAAGCTCACTGTCGACCCGCGTCCTTCGAGAAAGGCGTTGAAGACGGCTCCAGTCGAGGCGGCGAAGAACGCATCCTGCGCTGACGGATCGGGATATCGCTGATAGACGTCGCTGAGCAGCGTTTTGACGGCGTTCTCGGCAGACAGCGTCGAGCCGTCGGGCAGCGCTACCGGTCCGGTTGCGCGCAGGAGGTAGGACAGCACGACCGGATCCAGGGCGATGACGCCGTCCACGGACACACCCGTTCGCTGCTTGTACATTTCTTGGGCGAGCGGGCCATCGAAGGTGAAATCGGGAACCTGCGTGAGGTTCTGGAAGAAGCGTGCTGGTCTGGTCTCGTAGATGTTCTGCACGTCGGCGGGTAGGTCGACGACCGGATTCTTGATGCCGCTCGAGAGCGACGTGCCTGACTCCGTCGCGGCGAGGCTGATCGCGCCCTGATTCGTCTTCAAAAGAATCGCTGTTCCGGCGATACCGCCGAGCGATCGCCACTCCGCATTGTTCTGGACGAGCACGAGATAGCTGCGTTCGCCGTTCTGCCCGAGAACGTCAGGCAGAAGTCGCGTCGCACGCGAGAGAGCGTCGAGTCCCCTCGCTGCTTGGTCGAACACGGTGCTCGACTTGTCGACCGCCCGCGAGATGGCGCCGACGAGAGGAGTGTGGCTGATGTCGTCCACCTGGCGTGCTGCTTGGGCCGCCGATACCGCCGCGGTCTGCGCGGGCGCAACGAGTACCCCGAGCCCGCTCGTGTCGATGCGACCATTGACGGGCTTGAGAGCGTCGAAGGATGTGTCTTGGGCGGCCGTGACGAGCGGCATGAGCGCTTCACTGAGAAGCTCGTCGCCAGCCGTGGCAACGGTCCCGAAGGCGCGGAGCTGGGGGCCGATCCACGGCGTGCCCTCGGCCAGGTGCCAGATGGGGTCTGAGGTGAGGTCATGAGCCGCGGAGGCATCAGCCGCGAGCCGCCCCAGAGTGGAACCCGCTTGCGAAGGATCGGAAGCGAGTGCCGAAGACGCGTCCGTGACTTTGGCCTCGATGCGCATCAGGTGCTGGTAGGCCATCCAGCCCCGAATGCCGATCCACGCACCCATCACGACCATGAGCAGGAGAAGCCCGGCGAGCACCCACGCCGCTACACGACCTGCGGTGACGATGGCCGGAGGAAGGACGGGCGAATTCATGCGGGGCGCCTTTCGTCTCGGACCTGCCGTAGTCGTACTGTTTGACGGACAGCTCAGCTAAGTCAACCCGGTGTGAGTGCTCCTGGCTTAGGAGTCGCGTTGAGCTTCTCGCGAGGTGCGGCGCGGAGAGAAGCCGAGTTCGTCGAGTGTGTCCACCGAGGCCACCTCGACGTTTTTGGCGCGCTTCTCCTTCTTGGATGCAGAACGGTTTGGCTTGGCGGGCACCTCGCGATAGCCGTACCCGTAGCCATACCCGTATCCCGAGTAATAGGAGTCGGGGCCGCGAGTCGGCACCATCGACATGACGAAGCCGGCCAGTTTCGCTCCGACCGTTTCGAGAGCCTCCGTCGCGCCGGTGAGCTGGTGTTTGGTCGTCTTGCCTGCGGCGACCACCATGAGCGCTCCGCTCGTAGCACGCGCCAGGATCGCAGCGTCGGTCACAGGGAGGAGCGGAGGGGCGTCGCACAGCACGACGTCGAAGTCCCGCTCGAGCATCTCGAGCAGGATGCCCATCTGCTGCGATCCGAGCAGTTCGCTCGGGTTCGGCGGGATCTTGCCAGCGGGCAGCACATAGAGGCTCCGGCCGCCCCACGGCATCATCACTTCGTTGACTTTGGCGCGTCCGATGAGTACATCGGTCAGACCAGCGCCGCCCTCGATGCTGAGGTACTCCGCAACTTTTGGCTTACGCAGGTCGGTGTCGAGTAGGGCGACGCGCTTTCCAGCGTCAGCGAGGGCAATCGCGAGGTTGATCGTCGTCGTCGATTTGCCCTCGCTAGGGATCGAACTGGTGATGACAAAGCTCGAACGTCCGCCCATGTCCAGGAACTGCAAGTTCGTCCGCAGGGCTCGGAACGACTCGGCGCGCGGGCTCAGAGGATCGGCGTGAACGATGAGCGGTCGTTCTTTCGCTTTCGTGTCGTATGCAATAGCGCCGATTGCGGGTGTTTTTGTGATTTGTTCGGCATCTTTAGGAGTGCGGACGCGGTTATCGAGGGTGGTCCGAAGAGCGGCGGCGGCGATTCCCACGGCGAGACCTACGAGCCCGCCAACCAGAACATTCAACGGGACGTTCGGGCTTGCAGGACGCAGCGCCGGTTGCGCGTCTCGGACGCGGCTCAGGCGTACCGGGCTAGCGCCCCCGTCCACGGCCGGCTCAAGCTCTGGCACGACTGTCGCAAGGCTCGACGCAATACCGTTCGCGATGGCCGCTGCGCGATCTGCGTTCGTGTCCGTCACCGACAGCGTGATGAGAGTCGAGTTGAGAGTTGCCGAGGCCTTGACGTTGTCCGCTAGCGCATCTGCGGTTGTGGGAAGGCCAAGGCTCTCGATGACCGGGTCGAGTACGGCCGGAGTGCCCACTAGGCCCACATAGGTGTTGATACGCGCTTGAGTGAAGCTGGAGCCTTGCTGGAGTTCTGCCGTCGTTGTGGAACCTTGTGTCGAGACAAAGACCGTGCTCGACGACTCGTAGGTCGGGGTGCGTGTCAGCGTGAAGACGGTCGCCACAACGAGGCCAACAAGAGTCAGCACCAATACCGTCAACCAGTTCTTGCGGAGGATGCGGATGTAATCGCTGAGCTCCATGGGGCCTTTCGAGGAGTCGCTGACGACCGAGGACTCAGCGTGTGGAAAGTCCTGCTCAGTCTGACACAAAGAATGCAAGACGCTCGTGTGTGGCTGCTACACGGGGACGTTGACCGGCGCGAGAAGCAGTCCCGGCGCGCTCGGCGTCGAGCGGGTCCGTCTCATTCGAAGGTGAGCCGCACAATGCGCTCGACGGTTTGGAGGCCGGGCTCCAACTCAAGTCCTGACCGCTCGTAGAATTCGGGCGATCGGCCATAGGGATCAACGACATCGTCGTCGAGCACTGTGACGGGTTCGGGCGCGACCCCGCGTTGAGCGGCGATCAACCGCAGCATGAACTCGAGTCGAACCCCGGGCTCATTTGACCTCTCAGCTTGGCTCCACGCTCCCCGGAGGTCGTCGTCCGTAATAGCCTCGCAGAGACGCGCGAGCTCTCGAATGGTGAAGGTCCGTCGCATCGAGGATGGCGCTAATTCAACAATCTCTCTGCGGTGTTCCCGTGCCATTCCGAGCAAGAGGTCTGTGCCGCGTAGATGGCTGTCTGCCAACAACCTTGCGCGGTGTGCAAGCGTCGTTGCGGGGTCCACTCCGCGGTTGGTCGCCAGTGCCATCGCCCCTGAGGTCATCGACATTCCGTTTCGCGCCCTTGTCCCAGCACTCTGGAACTCGACGTCAAGGTCGCCGAGACGCGTTGCGAGAAGCTGCGCAGCGACGGGCGAACGGCACACATTGCCGGTACATACGGTCAAGATGTTCAGCATGATTTTCCTCGGGTGAATGAGGGTGGAGCCGAGCGGATTGTGGTCCAGATGAACGCTATGTTGGCCACGTGCATCAGCAGCCTACCGAGTTCGCCGCGACGCCTTCCGCCGCGGACTTGTCGCCCGCGAACGTTCGGTTCCCGGCGGGCGGATCGACGACGCGCGCTCATCGTCTACGTCGCGTCGATTGGCGTCTCGGGGGACGCGCTGTTCGGAAATGGGATCGCTGGGTGCTCCTGTGTGCGTTTGCCGGCCTTGCATTTGGCATGGCAGCCGCGCTCCTCATATATCGTTCGCCGCTCTCGTGGGCACCGGAGGCGTCGCTGCTCACTTTGTGGGCGGGGATGGGTGTCGCGATCTGCGCCGCAATCGCCCGCGCCCGGCCAGCTGGTCTCCTACAATTCAAAGCGACCGACATCCTTTGGGGAGTCGGGGTCGGCGTGCTCCTCCGTTTAGGAGCGGGGGCTATCTCGGGCGCGAATGTTTCTTCGTTTCCCGCAACAGGATCTCTCGACGGCTTGGTGCCGATCCGATGGTGGTGGACACAGGCCGTACCGGCGGCACTGGTCGCGCCTGTTGTCGAGGAGCTTTTTTTTCGAGCCGTCGTTCTGGTTGCGATCTATCAACTTCTGCGCCGAAGCGTGGGGTCGTTGCCGGCAGCGCTGACCGCGGCATTATTTTCGGCGGGCACATTCGTTCTACTTCACGCGGCGTTCGCGGCGGTCGAGTTCGTCAGCGGTCTTGAGCTGTTCGCTCTTGGCATGGTTTGCTCTGCCACAGTGCTCCTGACCGGACGCATTTGGGGGGCAGTGCTGATACACGCGGTGTACAACGCAGCATTCTTAGCTTTGATTTTCATCGGCACTGCCGCATCATGACGCAACAGGGTGCAGGCCATTGTGCCCGATATATCGGTTGACTGCGCTCGACGGCGGCAGAGAGTGTAGGGCAGATGCATAGTCCAGAATCCGATTAACGAGTGCCGACGCGGGCCTGGGTTGCGATTGCAGTTTGATCTGTGTGCGCGACGTCGGCGTGCCGCACCCGCGTACCTCAGTTTTCTTAGGAATATCCGCACAAACGAAACTTTCCGTTCATTTGTTGGTGACGAATGGGGGGTGCCACTAATGTTGGTTTTGAGGGTCAGGCCGACACCGCTGGTTCCGCGGTGGGACTCGATGGGGTTGCTATGAAGATAATTTCGAGTTGGTTCTACACGCATGGTGACGGCGAGCTGGGCGCGTATGCACAGATGCGCGGGCACATAGCGAGTGAGGGTTTTCGTGACGTTTATCGCCGATGTATCGCAGTCTTCTTCGCGACTGCAAGACTGGTCGAGCCGACTGCTCGGCTAGTGCTCTTCTCGAATGTCACGTGGGACGGGAGCGCTTCGCGAGTCTCGCATGAAGTTGAGGTGCTGCTTCGGCGATTGGGGGTGGAAATTGTTCAAATCCCCTACTCGCACGAACCGCCAGCAACGTGGCCAGCGGCATGGCGTAATCAATTCTTCGTGCTCGACGTCTTGAAATGGGCGGCCCAAACGCTACTTCCGGACGACGAGATTCTCGTTCTCGATAGCGACATGGTTTGGACAGGGTCGCCGCGTGCGTCCAACATGTGGCGAAGAGTGCGCGAAGATGGAGGAATCGCTCTCAGTATTGATTATGCGCCCGACGAATCAGTGAACTCCATGTCTCGACGTGAGATGACTCAAAAGATGGCTGGACTTGATGATGCCGCCCCGCCGCTAGCGTATTGCGGAGGTGAATTCGTTGCGCTGAGCGGGAAGATTGTCCAGGCGTACTATCTGGAGGCGGCTGCAATTCTCTTGGAGAACATCGATCGTTCGGCAGGGGGGACCTTATATGCGTTCGAAGAGGCTCACGTATTGAGCGTCGCAAATAGTCGAATCGGAATACAGGCTGGGTCCGCAAACTTTTATGTCAAACGATTATGGACGCAACCACTCAAGTATAAAAACGTGCGAGACGATGACGTGGCACTACCCTTATGGCATCTGCCCGCGGAGAAGCGTTATGGTATCCGTCGCCTATACAAGAGATTCACCTCGGATGCTTTGTCGCACTCGGTTGAAGAAGCTGGCCATGGTTTGCGACCCATTGCCGTGGGCACGCTTGGTGCATGCCTCGGAATCCCGAAAAACTCGCCGTTTAAATGGGTTCGCGATGTGTCTCGCGCGTCCTGGGGGAAGTTGAGGATCAATCGTTGAACGCCAACCCTGAGCGGCAGAGCGGGTCTCATGACCGGTCTGATTTTGACTTGGTCAACGTTGGAGGCATCCCTTTTGCTGTCGCAGATCTGCAGCAGACCGTTCGGTGGATCGTCGACCGCGCATTGTCGCGACGCGGTGGCATCAATGTCCGTTTCGCCAATGCCTGGAACGTGGCCCTCGCGGGTGAGGACTCGGCATATAAGCGCCTGCTCGTGCAGCCGGGCTGCCTCAACTTTCCCGACGGTACGCCCGTCGTGTGGTTCATGCGCGCCACACAGCGGGCAGCTCGTCGGGTGAGGGGGCCGTCGGTCTTTCGAGAGATTCTGAAAGACAGTTCGCGGGAGCCGTTGCGCCATTTTCTGTTGGGAGGTTCTCCTCGAATGCTGGAAGCGCTACAGCATCGGATGGCTGTCGAGTACCCGGCCGCTCGCGTGTCCGGGATTTTCTCGCCGCCTTTCGCGCCCATCGACGAGGCATACATCAAGGCCTGTATCGAGGAAGTGGGTCGTGTCGAGTCCGATATTATCTGGGTGGGTTTGGGAACGCCGAAACAGGATTTTGTTGGCACGGAGATAGCAAAATCTGTCAATATCCCAGTGCTGAATGTGGGTGCGGCCTTCGACTTTGTTGCGCAGACGATTCCCGAGGCTCCTCGTTTAGTCCAGAACTCCGGATTCGAGTGGCTTTATCGTTTACTGGCGGAGCCTCGGCGACTCGGTCGAAGATACCTGTATGGAAATATTCGGTTCTTGATTGTTTCAGTTGGATATCTTCTCCAGCGTCCGCTCTGGAGCAAGGGTGAGTGACCGCATGCGTGACGCGAGAGATAAGAGAATTCTCGTGATCAGTCAGCTCCCGCCGCCGCTGCACGGGTCGACGCTCATGACGCGTACACTCATGCAGGTACTTCGGGACCGTGGCTTCGCCCTCGATATTGTCGAACGCCGTTTCAGTAAGGCTGTTTCTGAGGTTGGCAAGTTCTCATTTCGAAAGCTTCTCTCGGCGGCAATGATGCCGGGACGACTATTCGGGCGAATCTTGTTTCGCAAGCCTGGAGTCATAATCTTTTTCGTTACCAACCGGACTTTCTCATTTTGGGTCGATGTTGCTTTGAGTTGTGTTCTGCGAGCTCTTCGTGCCAAAACCATCATTTACTTGCACACTCGAGGATTTTCGGATCTCGCGGGGCGATCGCGTGTCTACGACTTCTTTGTGAAGATGCTTCTCCGTAGCGGTGACGTGGTTGTGTGTCTGGGTGAGACGCTATGCGCAGACGTTCGACCTTTCGTCTCCGCTCCTGTGCTTTCGATACCGAACGCTGTAAGCCCTCCGGTCGGACCGCAGTCGGGCGTCTCTGGCCCCGTGCTGTACTTTTCGAACCTGATCCCAGAAAAAGGAGCGGGGACTTTTCTGCAGGTGGCAAGGGCCGTCTCCGAGAATCGCCCTGAAACACAGTTTGTTATTGCAGGGGCGCCGGTCGATGATGACTTCCAGGCGATGCTCCTAGCGGATGCCGCTAATGACGGACTGGCGTCACGAGTAGTTTTCCTGGGGGCGATCACTGACCAGCACACGAAATGGGATTTATTAGCGAGCGCATCAGTGCTCGTATTTCCTAGCACCTACGCCTATGAGGCTCAACCGCTGACCATCCTGGAGGCGATGGCGGTGGGCACGCCCGTCGTAGCCTTTGACGTGGGCGGCATCAAAGACATCGTCAGCGATGGCGTCACCGGCCTCGTGTACGCGCCGAACGATGTCGAAGGGATGAAGGAAGGCGTCCTGCGGCTTCTCGAAGACGAAGAACTGCTACACGGCTTGTCGCGGGAGGCTTCGGAGCGGTTCAGCCGCGACTTCTCCGTTAGCGTCTTCAGCGAGCGCTGGGTAACGCTCTTGCGCGGGGAGGGACGGTAAATGACGAGAGTTGTCATCGTCCAGGAGTACGTTCCTCATTACCGTGCGCCGCTCTTCAATCAGATGGTGGAAAGCGGACGCGCTCGCGGGATCGAGATCGTCATCGCGGCGGGGAAACCATCCGGAACCCTCGCCGCCCGTTCGGATGGCGTGCACGTATCGGGTGAACGTTCCATCTCGCAACTTGAACTGAACCTCGCTGGCAGAAGACTAACCATGCGCAGGCTTGCCCGCGTGCTGAGCGACGCCGACTTCGTCGTGCTGGAGCAGGCTCGTCGCAACCTTGATGCGTACATGCTGCTCGGCCGACGACGACGGCGGTTCCCGGTTGCGCTGTGGGGACACGGTCGTGATTACACCCAGGATGTCGGTGCGCTGAGCGAGCGGCTCCGACTGTGGATGACGTCCCGCGCCGATTGGTTCTTCGCCTACACAGAGGGCGGGAAGAAGGCTGTCGTCGCTGAAGGGTACCCGCGGGAACGGGTTACAGTGCTGGAAAACGCGGTCGACACCTCGGAGCTCTCGGAGGGCGTGACGGGCCTGACCGAGGATGAGAAGGCGGAGTTCGCCGGGCAATACGGCCTGACCGATGCGACGGCCCTCTACATTGGAGGGCTCGATGAGTCGAAGCGGCTAGATTTCCTGCTCGAAAGCGCCGTCGCCGTCCATGCGAAGGTGCCGGAGTTCCGTCTTCTGATCGCAGGTTCCGGGGAGCGGGAGTCCGACGTGGCGGCGTTCGCAGCAAATCATTCTTGGTGCGTCTATCTCGGGCAGGTTCACGGCAAGAGGAAGTGGACCGCTCTCGCGCTCTCCCAGGCCCTCCTGGTCCCGGGCCGAGTCGGTCTCGTCGCCGTCGACAGCTTTGCTGCCGGAGTGCCGATCGTGACGACGGACTGGCCGTGGCACGCGCCGGAGTTCGAGTACCTCATTCCCGACGTGAACGCGATCGTCACGGGGAATTCGATCGACATGTACGCGGACGGGGTGCTCAGGATACTCACGGACCACTCGATGAGGGAACGTTTGAAACAGGACACACTCGGATACGCGGGGACCTACTCCGTCGAGAAGATGGCAGAACGATACATCGACGGCATCGAGGAGTGGATACGCGGGACGGGCGTTCCGTCCGGCGTACAGGACGGCGAGGACCGAGAGTGACAAATCATCCCGCAACAGATTCGCAACGAACACTTTCCGTGCATGCCATTCTCGCCTGCCATAATCGGCGCCCGCTCACGGTCGAATCTTTGCGCGCCTTGGTGCAGGCGGCATCGGATGCAGAGGTGTCGTTATCCGTCACGGTCTACGACGACGGGTCGACCGACGGCACCGCGGAGGCGGTGCGAGAAATGCTACCTGCCGCAACGATTATCAGAGGAGATGGGACGGCGTTCTGGGCGAAGAGCATGGCGGTGGCCGAGAGCGCCATCTTGGAACGCGTGGACGTCTCGCAGCACGACCTCATCGTGTGGCTGAACGACGACGTGGTTCTCGACTCGGGCGCTCTCTCTACCAGCTTGCGCATACATGCGGAACGACCGCGCGCCGTGTTGGTCGGTGCCATGCGTGATCCGGGCAGCTGCGAGATGACGTACTCGGGGATGACGCGTGCGGGTCGTCATCCGCTCAGGTACCAGGCGGTTGTCTCTCGTGACGTCGTCGTCGACGTCGACACCTTCAACGGCAACTTCGTCGTCGTGTCCGTTGCGGTCGCGAGAGAGATCGGCGGGATCGACGGGGAGTATTCGCACGCCCTCGCCGACATCGACTACGGTCTGCGCTGCCGCAAGAGGGGGATCGACGTTCTGCTGATGCCGGGGACCCTCGGCACGTGTCCCCGGAACGAGTCACCGCGGGGCCTGTCGATCATCACCGAGTGGAAGCGATTTGTCGGGCCGAAAGGTGGCGGCAATCCTGCGTCGCTCTCCCGTTACCTCCGTAAGTCTTCGCCAGCGTCATGGTTCGTATGGCTGCCTGTGACGTACGCGACGTGGTGGGCGAAAAATCTGCGGAGGAGGGTCGGTGACGGTGGGGTTGAAGCGAAATGAAGAGAGCAGTGACGTTCGAAAGGCGAGCAATTGTTGACTGACGAAAGGCTGCGTCGTGTGCTTCGTCCACTCTTGAGAGGCATACGAGCGGCTCGACGAGAGGTCGCCCGCGCTCTGGCGCGGCGAGCCGGTGCGGCAGTGTCGAAGAGCGTCGTCATCACGGGCCGCTTGATCATTAGCATCGACAAGCGAAGCACTGTTTCCATCGGCGATCACGTCGTTCTGAACTCCGTCGTCTCGAAGAATTCGCTCGAAGCGCGCGGTCCCGTGATCATCAAGAGCCTCTCGCCATCGGCGCGAATCAAGATAGGTCCAGAAACGGGGATCACAAGTTCCACGATCAGCGCGATGATCGATGTGACCATCGGGGCACGAGTCCTCATCGGATCCGGGTGCATCATCACGGACTCCGACCATCACATTGTTCGCCCGCAAGAGGGTAGGTCTCGACGTCATCTCGGCTTGCCGGCGGCCGAGCCGCACCACGCCGTGATGATCGAGGACGACGTGTTTATCGGGGCGCGGTCGATCGTGCTGAAGGGCGTGACAATCGGTCGTGGTTCGGTCATCGGCGCGGGAAGCGTCGTTAGCAGAAACATCGCGCCCAACACCATTGCAGCCGGTAACCCGTGCATGCCGGTAGGGAAAGTTGGCGAGTGAGCTTGCACATTGCTCTCTGCGGACCAGCTTCCCTCGACATGCTCGAAGGTCGCCTCGAAGGCGATGCTCGGGGGGCTTTGGGGCACGTTGGCTATCCGTTCCCTCTCCTGCCGACCTTGGCGGAAGCGTTCCTGAACCGCGGGCATAAGGTGTCCCTCGTCACGACGTCGTCCGACATCGATCGCGTGACCCGTTATGAGGGTCGAGACGTTTCGGTACTTCTCGCGCCTTCTCGTCCGAGAGCTCGCGATCGTGCACTCGACATGTTTGCCGTGGAACGGGCAGGGGTGGCTCGCGCTCTGTCGGGGATACGCGCTGACGTGGTGCACGCGCATTGGACGTACGAGTTCGCTTTAGGCGCGCTGAAGACCAGAGATCGCCCGACGGTGATCACCGCCCACGACGCGCCTTTCACGGTGCTCAGTCATATGCCCGATGCCTATCGTCTCGTTCGGGCGTTGTTGGCATTGAGGACGCGGCTCAAACGGCCGACTCTCACGGCCGTCTCTCCGTATCTTGCTGAGCGGTGGCGGCGCGAGATGTTCTATCGCGACCCCATCGACGTGATTCCCAATCCTGTGTCGGCTTCCATGCACCATTCGCAGGGAGGTGCCGCGTCGGGCGCGGGCCCTATTATCTTGAGCGTCACGGACAGTTCTAGGCGCAAGAACGTCATGACTCTTCTGCGGGCATTTCCCATCATTCGAGCCCGCTACCCGAACGCTGAATTGCGACTGGTCGGCAACGGATTGGGTCCCGATGACGAGATGGCTCGTACGTGGACGAGGGATTCGCCTGCGTCAGGGGTCGTTTTTGTGGGCCGCCGGGGGCGTGACGACGTTGCGAGCGAATACGCACGCGCAACTGTCTTCTGCCATACGTCACTCGAGGAGTCGCAGGGCCTCGTGCTGTTGGAGGCCGTGCGGGAGGGGCTGCCTGTCGTCGCCGGTCGCGACTCCGGCGCCGTCCGATGGACGCTGTTCGACGGGGCAGCGGGCATTCTTACGGATGTTCGCTCTCCCCAGGCCGTAGCGGATGCGCTGATTCTTGCCATTTCCACGCCGGAGCGGGCCTCGACGGAGGGGTTCGATGGGGCGCGGATGGTCGAGGAGAGATTCGGCACCGATGTGATCGCGGACATCTACCTCGAGAAGTATCGACGCACGATTGCGGCGGCAGCCGCCTGATGCGAACAGGCGGCGCCGTCGCGGGAGGAAAGATGGGCGCGCGAATTTTGTATGTGCCGAACGAGCATGGTTCGGCGCGTCAATCGGGTATTCGAACGACTTTCTCGAGATTGCGATCAGGGGGCTGTGTATCCGATGTCAGGATCTTCAGCCTCTTGTGGCGGATCCGCGAAGGAATGGCGGGTGCATCGCAGCGAAGAGAGCTCGTCGAGCTGGCGGCGGACTACCGGCCCGACATCATACTCATGCAGCACCTCGGTGGAACCGGCATTGCCCGCGACGAGTTGAGAGAGTTGAAGGAGAGCTGTGACGCTCTCATCTATCACGAGGCCGATCCTTATTCCCGGTTCGTGCACGCTCTGCCCCGAGAGGCACGCGAAGCGGGTGCAGTAGCCGATGCGGTCTTCACCGTGGGGACCGGGACGTTCGCGAGGAACTTTGAACGAGCGGGCGCGTCTGACGTCCAATGGGAGCCGAGCGTCTTCGACCCTGAGCGATTCGGTCGCGAGAGGCCGCGCGCGAACCGCCATCGTGATTTCGACATCGTCATGGTGGCAAATAGGAATCGCCCGCGGCTTCGGGGGCTTCCGAACTGGCGTGATCGCATCCGATTCGTGAATTACATGGAAAAGCGATTTGGCTCTCGTTTCGCGATCTTCGGTCGCGGGTGGGCGGGGCCGAGCGCCCAGGGTGCCGTCGCATACTCTGACCAATCTTCCGCAATACGTTCCGGTTGGGTGTCGGCTAACTGGGATCACTTCGCTCGCGAGCCGAAGTATTTCTCCGACCGCTTGCCCACCTCGCTGGCGACGGGCAGCGTGCACGCGACCACCGCTCACCCCGGTTTCAATCAGATATTCCCCGGTGCCGAACCGTTCTTGCTGATGTCCGAGAGCATGGTCGCGCTCGGCGACAGGATCGAGCAGTATCTGACGAACGTCGACGCCGATGAGCGGATCGAACGGGAGGTTGCCGCGTGGGAGTTCGCACACCGACACTTCAGGCAGGACGACCAGCTCGTGCGAATGCTTAATCGTGGCGGTGCCGGGATCGACCAGAGCTCATACGAGCCGTTGCGGGAGGTGCGCGTCGATGCGCTTGACGAGATGTGACTCCCGCGTAGGGTCGAGGCAGGATCCTGTGAGCGTCTCACGGGCACTCTCCGGAGGAGACGGATGATTTTTCTCATCGCTGTGGGCGCGCTCGCCTTTGGTGGCGTGTGTGTCTGGGCGCTCGTGGCGTTGATACAGCGCTGGCAGATCGTCGGGTTGTATCTCATCGCGGCATTCGCGGTCATCGCGTGGGAACTCCCCGACAGCCCGTCCTTGATCAGTTTCGCCGGAGTGCAGATCAAGCCGGAAGATTTCATTTCGATCGTGCTTCTCGTTTCCGCCCTGACCTCCCTTCGTCAGATGTCGAAGAACCTCATGCGAGTGGGGCCTTTCCTCGGGCTGTTCGCGTTCTGCCTGACGATCTCGTTGGCGAGCGGTCTGGTGCATCACGGTACTCAGGCGTTCAACGAGGCTCGGTCGACGATCTGGCTGGTTACGGCGGCTGCCTGGGCGCTTTCGAGAGACTGGTCGCAGTCGTCAGCATCCCTGCGTAGGTTTCTATTGCACAGTGGCTTCGTGCTCTGCGCTTTCGCGGTGATCCACGTCATCGTGTACGGGTGGGGCGGCGCTGACAGCTTCGTGACCGCGGCGACCGGAGTCCTGCAGACGGGGCGCCCTCTCGTATCCGGCCAGGCACTCGTTCTCCTGTGTTGTGGGCTTTCGCTCATCCTCACAAGCGGAGCGACACGCGTGTCGGACTTGCTCGTCGGTTACGTTTTCGTCGCCATTTCGATCCTGTGCATGCACCGATCGATCTGGGTGGCGGCGGTAATCGGTCTCCTGGTGGTTGCGGTGTCACTGCGAGGGCGCGCCCTTGCCTCGACGGTCTTTCTAGTGTTCTATGCCGGTGTAGCCCTGACGTGTCTCATCGCTTTCGGTGTCCTGGCCGCCTTCGGCGACAGCGTGAGTCATGCTCTCAGCAGCGATGGAACTCTGAACGCCCGAGAAGGTTCGTGGACGGAACTGATCGATCAGTCCATTCAGCGAGGCCCGCAAACCGTAATCTTCGGGGCGAGCTTCGGAGCCGGGTGGGGAAGAGTTGTGAATGGCATCTTCATCGACTTCAATCCGCACAATTGGTACGTCGTTCTGTACTTGCGTATCGGTTTGGTGGGTCTCTTGCTCGTTGCGGGGATCATCGCTTACACGTTCATTCGCGTTCTGCGGGTCTCGAGAGCGTCGCTTGCGGTGCTGATGGCGATTTGCGCTTACGCGTGGTTCTATCACCTGCCGTGGTATATCGCCCCGTGGTTGGGCTTGGTTCTCTACTCGGCGCACCGAGAACGAGTTCAAGACAGGACACCGCCCGTTCGTCCCAGGCAGCGCGCGCTGCCGGAGGCCGCGATGGAGCAACCCGCACCCTCGCTCCTCAACCGCGGAGCAGTCCGTACTTTCGGGCGATCTTCACCGGCGTGAGCTTCCATCGGAAGGCCCACAGAACAACGACGAGCGCCGCGACGGGAATCAGCGTCAGCAGCGTAGCGACCGGCGCAAGGGTGAACAGCGACGTGCCCATCCAAAGAAGGCTCTGAGTCATGAAGTAGGCGAAAACGGAGGCGAGGGTCACGATCCCGTACGTGGTGAGGAGACTGCGCCCGTCGAGGTAATCGTCCTTGACGCAGAGGCAGACGTACACGATGTGTTGCGCCAGCATCGTCGCGACGAGCGCGATCATGGCCGGCGCGATGGACTGGGACAGGGAGATCGCGAGAACTGCGAGAAGCTGGATAAGAAGAAGAAGACCCTGCGTCCACCAGATCCATCTGAACTTCCCGAGAGCTTCCACCGCGCTCGCGAGGAGGGTGCTCACGACCTGGATCGCGGCAGCGACACAGATGAAAGGAGAGATTGCAACCGCGATGCCCCATCCAGACCCGAAGAGCACGGGAAGCACGGTCGGGATGATGACAGCGGCGACGCCGGCGGTCGGCACGACCACCCATGCCACGAGAGACAGCATGTCCGTCCACACCGCCCGTGTGCGCTCGCTGCCGCTCAGGTCGTGGCGGAACTCTGGATAAATCACGGGGATGAGGGCGGCTTGCACCTGCTGAAACGGCACGGCGGAGAGAACATCGGCGCGATTCCACTGACCGATGTAATCGGGGCCGAGCACCCGTGACGTGCCGATCTTGACGATGTTCCCGATTCCGTAAGACAGGAGCGACGCGACGGTCACGCGCCAACTGAATGCCACGTCACCGCGTGCCGACGCGATGCTCCCGAAACCGAGGTGTCGTCGATCGCTCAATATGAGCGCGCCGACGAGGGTCGCGAGCTGTGCAACGAGGGGGAAGACGAGGAGCGCTTCAGCGTTGTCCCACGCGAGGACCGCCGCCACCCCGATCGCCATACCCAGCACGTTTGCCACGAGCGTGAAGATCGCGAGTTGGCGAAACCTGCCGATTCGGCGCACGTAGCCCGTCGCGAAGCCGACGAGGGGGGCGAATCCGGCGCTGACGGCAAACCACTGAATGGGTCCGAGAGCGGACGGTGCGTCCCAGAGGACGGTCCACAAGGGGGCGGTGAGCCACACAACCGCTGCTGCTATCACGCCGAGTCCGGTGGCGTACGTCATCAAACCGCGCAAACGTTTCGCGTCAAGTTCAACCATCCTTCCGACGGATTGGCCGATTCCGCCCGTCGATAGGAGGGCAACAAAGCCTGTTACCGACAGAGCGACGGCGTACGCTCCGAACGCGTCATCGTTTAGTGATCGCGTGGTGATACTCGCGTAACCGAATTGCAACACAACGATCACAAGTTGTGATCCATATGTCCATGCAGCGCCGTGAGCCAACGTCCGTCCTACGCCCAACGATGACTCCCCTTACACTCAAGAATGTCTAGACAAGGCGCTGTGCGTAGAAACCTGAAGACAGGAGCCGAATTGGCCCTCCGCCCTTTCCGAACCATTCCACTGCGTTTCCGCCTGCGCGCTCGTCGCTTTCAGAACAAGGTTCAGAAGCGCTCTCAACAACGTTACTGGGCGCGTGCCTCCGCGCGCGGCGTCCCGCCGACTTCCGTGCGGCGTCCAGGGGACATTCTCACGGTGGAACTCCACCCCTACGCGCTTCTGGGTCATCAGGCGTCGGGATGGATGTCGGGCTACTTGTGGGCGCGGGATCTGAATCTCGATTACGTCGGCTCCGCACTGCCGGAAGACACCGACGGCGTTTTCGCCCTAGCGTCGGACGCGGAGTCTGTCGAGGTGCGCAAGCGTGCGATCGTCCGGCTCCCTGCGACTGAGGACGAGCGAGACGACACTTCCGTGGGGATTCTTCGATCGCACGTGGACCGTGCACGAAAGAAGCGGCCGGCCACGGCGATCGAGTTCCGCCTCCCCCTCGATCACCCGCGTTTCGATCACACCCCTGCCTCGGAAGTGCTTCGCTCTGCCGTGTTAGACGGGTCGCTCGGAGCCGAGCTGCAGCGCCTCGAGGCCGGAGGGGATTATGTCGCCGTGCACGTTCGACGGCCCGCTCGCGAGAACGAGATCGGCCCGAACACTCACCCGGATCGGTGGCTCACCAGCGAGTGGTACGCGGATCTCATCGTTCGTATCAGGGCACTGGACGAGCTCAGCCGCTTGCCCATTCGTGTGTACTCGCTGGGTGACCCAAAGTCTTTCGCCCCGCTGTCGGAGGTGGCCGGCGTACACCTCCACCTGAACGGCGAGCGCGACCGCGATTTCGTGGAGTTGTCGGCCGCTCGGCTGCTCGTAGCCGCTCCGAGTTCGTTCAGCTTCAACGCGGCGTTGGTATCGCGCGGGGCAGTCCTCGCTCGCGCACCGTGGTGGCATCACATTCCGGATGCCGGGCGGTGGACCCACATGGGTGGAAGCGGCTCGTTCTCCGAACCGTCACTGAAGCGAGCGCTCGCCGAAAGTGCAGCGTTGCGCCTGCGTAACGTCGAAGAAAATTGACGACACAGCAGTCCACTATTCTCTCAAAGCGGATGCCGGTAGAACGATCGGCGGCGTCGCTATCTTCTAAACCTGCTCGTCGCGACATGAAACAGGGGCTCACACAGTGACCAAGCGCGCACTCATCACCGGCATCACGGGCCAGGACGGGTCTTACCTGGCGGAACTGCTCCTGTCGAAGGGGTACGAGGTTCACGGACTCATCCGTCGAGCATCGACCTTCAACACCCATCGCATCGACCACCTATACGTCGACTCCCACGACCCGGAGGCGAAGCTCTTCCTGCACTACGGAGACCTATCCGACGGAGCACGCCTCGTGACGCTCATGTCCGAGATCAGCCCGGACGAGGTCTACAACCTGGCAGCGCAGTCGCACGTGCGTGTGTCGTTCGACGAGCCCGAGCACACGGCTGACACCACCGGAACCGGAACCATCCGCCTCCTCGAGGCCGTTCGCCTTTCGGGTATTCAGACGAAGTTCTACCAAGCCTCGACGTCCGAGCTGTACGGGGCGACACCACCGCCGCAGAACGAAGAGACTCCGTTCTACCCGCGTTCGCCGTACGCGGCAGCCAAGCTGTACAGCTACTGGATCACCAAGAACTACCGCGAGGCGTACGACATGTTCGCGGTCAACGGCATCCTGTTCAACCACGAGTCGCCGCGCCGCGGTGAGACGTTCGTGACGCGCAAGATCACGCGCGCGGTCGCTCGCATCAAGGCCGGCGTGCAGAAGGACCTCTACCTCGGCAACCTCGATTCCATCCGCGACTGGGGATACGCGGCGGAGTACGTCGAAGGTATGTGGCGCATGCTCCAGGCCGACACACCCGAGGACTTCGTGCTCGCCACCGGCATGGGGTACACGATCAGAGACTTCCTCGAGGTCTCGTTCGGCCACGTCGGCCTGGACTGGGCAGAGTTCGTGAAGTTCGACGAGCGCTACCTGCGTCCGACCGAGGTCGACGCCCTCATCGGCGATCCGACAAAGGCGGCTGACAAGCTCGGCTGGGTGCCCTCGGTGCACGGAGACGAGCTGGCGAAGCTCATGGTCGATGCAGACGTCACGCTGCTCGAGCGGGGCTCCGAGTGGATCGACACAGTGTCGCTCCCGACCTGGAGCAACCGCGACATGCTCGGAGCGCGCGCGTGAGCACTGCCGTCGACGGAGTCCAGTACACCCCGGGCGAGCTCGACCGAGGCGCGACCTTCTACGTTGCGGGTCATCGCGGGCTTGTTGGATCGGCGATCGTGCGCAAGCTCGAGGCCTCGGGATTCGAGAACGTCGTGGGCAAGCCCTCGGCAGAACTCGACCTGAAGGACCGTGACGCGGTCTTCGCCTACATGGGAGAGACGAAGCCGAAGTACGTCGTGCTGGCTGCGGCCAAGGTGGGCGGCATCCTGGCGAACTCCACCTATCCCGTGGATTTCTTGAGCGACAACATGCGCATTCAGGTCAACGTGCTCGATGCCGCCCTCGCCAACGACGTGGAGCGGGTGCTTTTCCTCGGCTCGTCTTGCATCTACCCGAAGTTCGCCGAGCAGCCGATCCGCGAGGACTCGCTGCTGACGGGGCACCTCGAGCCCACGAACGACGCGTACGCAATCGCGAAGATCGCCGGCATCCTGCAGACCCAGGCTGTGCGCCGCCAGTACGGCTTGCCGTGGATCAGCGCGATGCCGACCAACCTGTACGGTCCCAACGACAACTTCTCGCCGAAGGGGTCGCACGTGCTGCCGGCGCTCATCCGCCGCTACGACGAGGCCGCGCAGTCCGGTGCCGCGAGCGTCACGAACTGGGGGACCGGGACGCCTCGCCGCGAGTTCCTTCACGCTGATGACATGGCGGATGCCTGCCTGCATCTCATGGAGCACTACGACGGCCCGGACCAGGTCAACGTCGGCACCGGCAGCGACGTGACGATCCGCGAGATCGCCGAGACTATCGCGCGCGTCACCGGGTACACCGGCGAAACCGAATGGGACACGTCGAAGCCTGACGGGACCCCGCAGAAGTTGCTGGACGTGTCCAAGCTCGCTGAGGCGGGGTGGACGGCATCCATCTCGCTCGAAGAAGGCATGGAGCGCACCGTCGCGTGGTACCGCGACCACGTCGACACAATTCGCGAATAGATGTTCCGACACGTTGTGCTGTTCCGGGTCCGTGATGACGTCACGGACCCGGACCTGTCTGCGGCAATCGACGAGTTGCGCGCGGTCGGAAAGGCGCCTGGTGTCACCGCGTGGACTATCGAGATGTCGCTCGACACTCGCAAGGGGCGGATCGTCGTCGAAGATGGCAGCTTCGTGGACCGGTCCGCTTTTGAGACGTGGCGGGCCGGTCACGCGCACCAGCGGGTTGCTGGGCGTATGGCGGGGTTAGCCGACTGGTGGGTGGGGGACTGGGAGACGGAGCCTGGGCGCGCGAACGTCGACACCGAGACGGGGTGACCGGGGTCGGTCGTAAGAAGCCACGACCTCGCGTCCGGTCGGCATGGATGACGCTCGACGACGAGAGACAGAAGGCCCCGGATCTTGCGATCCGGGGCCTTCTTCTTGTTGCGGGGGCAGGATTTGAACCTACGACCTCTGGGTTATGAGCCCAGCGAGCTACCGAGCTGCTCCACCCCGCGGCACAAGAGAAAACATTACCCACAGATGAACGAAGCCGCAAATCCTGGCACACCGCCCGGGAGTGTCGCGAGAGAATAGCCAGGTGAGCAGCAATATCGACGATCTCGACGACGGACGCCCCGAAACGCCCGCCCAGCGTGCCGACCGCAATTGGAACGAGATTCTGCAGGAACTTCGGGTGCTGCAGACGGGTACGCAGATCCTGACCGGCTTCTTGTTGGCGCTGGCGTTCCAAGCGTCTTTCGCGGAGCTCGACCCGACCCAGCGAGTGTTCTACCTGGTGCTGATCTGTCTCGCGGCGCTCAGCGCGGTTGTGGCCCTGGCGCCCGTGGCGCTTCATCGAGCGGTGTTTCACCTGCAGGTGAAGCCTGCGCTCGTGCGGGTCGGGCACAACGCCCTCCGGGGAGCGCTCGCGTTGGTGTCCCTGCTGCTGGTCGGCGTCGTGGCGTTCGTGTTCGACGTGGTCGTGGGGTTCGGTGGTGCTGTGGCGTCCGGGGTCGTGCTCGGGGCGATCATCCTCGTACTGTGGATCGTGGTGCCGGTGTACGTCCGGCTAACGGGGAGGCAGAGCGCGCGATGAGTCACGACACCGTCGGTATCGCCGTCGCGCAGTTCGCCCCGTCGGCATCTCGCGAGGGCAATCTGGCCGACGTCTCCGAAGCCGCTCGCACGGCCGCGTCTCGAGGTGCGCGGGTCGTCGCGTTCCCCGAGTACTCGAGCTACTTCGTGGACCCCTTCGACTCCTCACTCGCCGAGAACGCCGAAGACCTCGACGGCCCCTTCGTGCAGGCTCTCGCCGCCCTGGCCTCCGAACTCGTCATCGTCGTGGTCGCGGGGCTGGTCGAGCGTGCCGACGACGGTCGTCGCGTGCGCAACGCTGTCGTGGCGGTGGGTGCCGATGGCATCCGGGCCGTGTACCGAAAGCTCCACCTGTACGACGCTTTCGGTCAGCGTGAGTCCGACTGGGTTGAGCCGGGTGAGATCGCGCCTCCCCAGACGTTCGAGGTCGACGGGCTGCGGTTCGGTCTGATGACCTGTTACGACCTCCGGTTTCCGGAGGTTGCCCGGACGCTGGCCGACGCAGCCGTCGATGTCGCGCTCGTGCCGGCCGAGTGGGTGCGCGGTCCGCTCAAGGAGCATCACTGGAAGACGCTGCTCACCGCTCGCGCGATCGAGAACACGTTCTTCGTGGCCGCCGCCGATCACCCGCCGCCCCTCGGCGTCGGGCACTCGATGATCGTCGACCCGCAGGGCGTGACGCTCGCTCAGGTGGGGACGGCGACCGACGTGGCCGTGGCGCATGTCGACCCGGCCGCGATCGCTCGCGTGCGGCGCGTGAACCCGGCACTCGAGCTGCGGCGGTACCGGGTCACGCCGCGATGAGTTGCCGTTGATCGGCCCGCTCCCGGTGCCTATCGTTGTCGCCCCAACGCAGTCGTGTTGCTGGTGCAATCTGAAGCACCATGAACCGGGAAGCAAAGCGAACGATCTCGACCGCCCAACGAATGGGTTGTTCGTCAGGTAGTTCGAGGGTTGAAGACGGCGGACCTGAGACCTTGATCTCGATCTCTTCGGTCACCATGCAGGGCTGAATATTATGTTGGAGGGTCACCGCGGGGGCATACCCGCTAGCCTAGGCGCGTGCCCACTGTCGCGATTCCCTTCGCACCAATGCCGTCTTCGCACAGCCCGAACATTTCCAAAGCCGCCGCAACTCGCGACGTCTACATGAAAGCATCTGTTGTCGCGCTCGCATCTTGTCAGCGTTGGAACCCTGCATGGGACAGAGTATTTGTGACATCTGAGGATCCGGGTGTCGAGTGGCGCGCCGAGTTTGCCTCCGTGGGTGCCCGTGTCGAGGTGATTCCATTTGCGCACACACCGCCGGTGGGTTTCGCTCCGACATTTGCCGGGTCTCTCTACCTTCTAGATGCGGTCGATCAGATCGCGCTGAGCGACTACCTGCTCCTCATCGACCCCGATGTGCTGTGCGTTGGGGACCTGTCCGGGCTCTTACGCGAGCAGGGCGCGATAGCGGCCCTCCCGCTGCCCTATGGGGATGACCACGACATCAACCGCTTGAGTCGAACCGAGGCGGCGCGCATTCATGACGCGTTAGGTGAGCCGCGAACTTCTGTGTCCCACTATGGCGGCGAGTTTTACGGTATCCCGTCGTCGCTGCGCAGGGCGGTGATCGAACGTGCTGCAACGGCGTGGCGGAGCGCGCTCGACCGATATGAACGGGGCCTCTCATACTTCACGACCGAGGAACACATAATGGGGTTCGCCCTCGAGGGGCTGCCCACTCGCGCCTCGACAGATATCGTGAACCGCATCTGGACGGCTCACCGTTTCAGGTCTGTCACAGGGAACGAAGCGGCACTCGCGCTGTGGCACTTGCCGGCTGAGAAGGAACGAGCATTCGCGGAGATGCACGCCGCGGTCATAGATCGGGGCAGTTGGTTTTGGACTTTGCCCCAAGAATCTTTTGTCGAGAGGGCCGGTCGTGTTGCTGGTCTGCATCATCGAAAGCCGAGCCGTCTACTGAAGGACATAGCCGCTCAGGCCCGTCATCGAATTCGTCGTAAGTGACGGTTAGCCTCCACGATCCTTGAATACTGAGCGGGTTGTCAGACGAAGACGTCGGGCCTTACGCAACCTTCGAAGAGTTATTCGGAATAACTGCTCGGTTCGACTCGCATTGCTAGCAAGGTTCAAATGCCCTCAGTTGAACGTCATCCCCGCCAACCGCCCCGCCGCATCCTCCAACACCTCAACCCGCTTGCACGCCGCAAATCGCACCAGCGTGGCGTAGTCGCCCCGGTGCTCCGGTGTGACGAAGGCGGTGAGGGGAATGCCGACCACTCCGGCGCGGGCGGGCAGCTCGCGGCAGAACGCGTCGGCGTCGGTGGCGCCGAGTGGGGCGGCATCCACCACCGTGAAATACGAGCCCGCGGGGGAGGACACGTCGAACCCCGCCGCGCGGAGCCCCGTGCCCAGCAGGGCGGCCTTGGCAGCCATCTCCGACGCGACCGAGGCGAAGAAGGCACCGGGCAGGCGCAGGCCGACGGCGATCGCCGGTTGGAAGGGCGAGCCGCCCACGTAGGTCAGGTACTGCTTGACCGCGAGCACGACCGACACGAGGTCGGCGGGGCCGGTGACCCACCCGGTCTTCCACCCGGTCAGCGAGAACGTCTTGCCGCCTGACGAGATCGACAGGGTCCGCTCGGCCGCCCCGGGGAGCGTCGCGATCGGCACATGCGGCCCGTCGAACACGAGGTGCTCGTACACCTCGTCGGTGACGATGATCGCGTCGTGCCGGTGTGCGAGGCGTACGACCTCGTCGAGCACTTCGCGAGAGAACACCGTGCCCGTCGGGTTGTGCGGGTCGTTCACGAGGATCACGCGCGTGCGGTCGGTGACGGCGGATGCCAGGCGCTCGAGGTCGGGTTGGAAGTCGGGCCACCGCAGGGGTACCGGCACGAGCGTGGCGCCCGAGAGGGCCACGCAGGCGGCGTACGAGTCGTAGTAGGGCTCGAAGACCACGACCTCGTCGTCGGGGGAGTCCACCAGGGCGAGCAGGGTCGAGGCGAGCGCCTCGGTCGCCCCGACCGTGATGAGCACCTCGCGCTGCGGGTCGAGTTCGATCCCGTAGAAGCGCTGCTGATGCTCGGCGACGGCGGCCAGCAGGTCGGGAAAGCCGCGCCCCGGCGCATACTGGTTGACGCCCGACGAGATGGCCGCGCGGGCGGCATCCAGCATCGCTTCGGGCCCGTCCTCGTCGGGAAATCCCTGCCCCAGGTTGAGAGCCCCGGTCGCGGTGGCGAGGGCGCTCATCTCGGCGAAGATCGTGGGGACCGACGAGCCGTCGGGAGCGAGCAGGCCCGCACCGCGGGCGGTGCGCTGCCAAGCGCCGGGGATGTGTCGCATGGATCCAGGATGCCGCACCCCCGCGCAACGCAAGCGGGAATGCCGCGCGGGTCGTTCCTGCTAGACCCATAGAGAGGGCCCACGCCCGTCATAGGTGGTCCACAGGATTGGTGGTCATCGTAGAAGCACCTGGAACAAGGAGCATCCCATGAGCGACAACACGGACAACCGCCCCGCGGGCGACCACAACAGCCACCTCGACAACTCCGCCGCGAACGGCGCCGTTCCCGCGTCGCCGCAGCCCGAGTCCACCACCCCCGCCGCGCCGCGCTACGACGTGCCGCCGGTGCCCACGCGTTCGCCGGCCTCGGCCGCCGCCGCCTGGCCCCCGCCCGCCGCCGGCACCGCACCGCAGCACCCCGGTTACGCCTCGGCCCCCTCGGGCGCGACGACGCCGACCGGTCAGGCCTTCGGCCCCGCCGCCACCGACGCGCACCCCACCCTCGCGATGCCGTCGTCGACGTCCACCGCCCCCCGCAAGAAGAGCTCGGTGCCGCGCGTCGCGGCCCTGCTCGTCGCGGCCGCCCTCGTCGGCGGTGGCGCGGGCCTCGGCGGCACCTACGCCGGCCTCAACCTCTGGGGCGGCTCGAACACCTCGGCGGCGTCAGGCCCCTCGGCCATCACGGTCAACAACCCCGACAGCGTCAACAACACCTCGGCGGTCGCCGCGAAGGTCGTCCCCAGCGTCGTCACCATCAGCGCGACGGCCGGGCAGTCGGGCGGCACCGGTTCGGGCGTGATCCTCAGCCAGGACGGCTACGTGCTCACCAACACGCACGTGGTCACCCTCGACGGTCAGAGCGGCAGCGCCAAGATCTCGGTCACCACCTCGGACGGCAAGGTCTACTCGGCCAAGGTCGTCGGCACCGACCCCACCTACGACCTCGCGGTCATCAAGCTCGACAACGCCTCGGGCCTGACCCCCATCGAATGGGCCGACTCGTCCAAGCTCAACGTCGGCGACAACGCCATCGCGATCGGCGCCCCGCTCGACCTGCCGAACACCGTCACGACCGGTATCGTCAGCGCGCTGAACCGTTCGATCCAGGTCGCCTCGTCGGCCGCCCCGAGCGACGGCACCGACCAGCAGCAGCAGGAGCCGGGTCAGGAGAGCCCGTTCCGCTTCGACTTCGGTCAGGGCCAGGAGCAGCAGTCCGCCAACCAGACGATCAAGATCGCCGTCATCCAGACCGACGCCGCCATCAACCCCGGCAACTCCGGCGGAGCGCTCGTCAACAACGAGGGCAAGCTGATCGGCATCAACGTCGCCATCGCGAGCGCCGGCGGATCGTCGTCGGGCGGACAGTCCGGCAACATCGGCGTCGGCTTCTCGATCCCCTCCGACATCGCCAAGCGCATCTCGCAGGAGATCATTGACAACGGCTCCGCCACGCACGGCCTGCTGGGTGCCTCGGTTCAGGATGCCGCCTCCATCCAGGGAGCGACCACGACCGGTGCCTACATCGCCGACGTCTCCGGCGGAGGGGCGGCGCAGGCGGCCGGACTCCAGAAGGGCGACGTGATCACCAAGGTCAACGGCATCCCCGTGACGAACTCCATCGACCTCACCGCCCAGGTGCGCGCGCTCGCCGCGGGCAGCAAGGCCGAGATCACCTACAACCGCTCCGGCCAGGAGAAGACCGCCGAGGTCACCCTAGGCTCGATGCCCACGAGCTGACCCGCTCCGAGCAACGAAAACGCCACCCCGCCAGACAGTGCGGGGTGGCGTTCTCGTGATGAAGTGAGCGGTCAGCGCAGGGGTGCCAGGCGCCCGATGGCGGCGAGGGGGATACCCACCCAGTCCGGGCGATTTCGCGTCTCGTAGATCGCTTCGTACACGGCCTTGTCGAGTTCGAACGCCTCGAGCAGGGGATCGTCGTCGGTGCGGGGGCGACGCGTCGTGTCGGCGTATCCGTCGAGGAAGGCCTGCTGCGCGGCGATGACCCACGCGCGCACGGCCTCGCCGTCGTCGTCGGCCACGGCACCCGAGACGTAGTCGAACGAGCGGAGCATGCCGGCCACATCGCGGACCGCGACATCGGGCTGGAGGCGCTCGTTGATCGGACGAAGGGGCTCACCCTCGAAGTCGAGGAGCACCCATCCGTTCGAGGGCGTGTCGAGCACCTGACCGAGGTGCAGATCGCCGTGAATCCGCTGCAGAGCAGGCCATTTCGCGGCCAGAGCGCGGGCGTAGACGTCGCGGATCTGCTCCTCGTAGGGCTGCAGAGCGGGCACTTCCCCGAGCGCGATCAATAGTCGTCGCTCCCACGCGCCGGTGATGGCGGAGCGGTCGGCCTCGCTCGGATCGAGGGTCGAGAACTGCTCGGCGAGTGCCACGTGCATGCCGGCGACGCTCGCTCCGAGGGCGTACGCGCGGTCGGCGAAGTCCTCTCCGGCGGCCGCGGCGTCGAGCGCGACGCGCCACGCATCTTCGACTCCCTCAAAGAATTCCTGCGCGAAAGCGAGCGATCCGCTGACCGGAACACCCTCGGGCGTCATCCAGATTCCGCGGACTTCGCCGATCGCTCCGGGCACGAAAGCGGCCCCTCCAGCGGCCAGAGCGGACTGCAGCTCGACGTCAGGATTGATCCCCGGATTCACCTGCCGGAACAACTTGCAGATGACGGGGACACCCGGCTCTTCACCCTCGGGTCGGTAGATGATCGAGGTGTTCGACTGCTCGCCGCTCAGCACGCGCGCGGTCATCTGCGGAGCAGGCGCCCGCCCGCCCGTCGCCCCGAGCGGAATGCCCCGGAACCCGTCCTCGTCCGATCCCACCTCGCCGCCGACCGACACCAGCGCGTACAGCGCATCGGTGAAGGCGGGGTCGGTCGTGGCATCCGTCCACACGAGCCCGTCGTCGGCGGCGCCGATCAGACTCCCGGGAGGAACGGACCCCTCCGGCCGGCGCGCAACCGGCACCTGGTACACGATCGCCGGGTGCACGGCTTCGTCGCGCACCAGCAGCAGTCGCGCATCGGCCGCATCGAGCGGCCAGTCGGCCACGAGAGTCAGCCGCGGATCGCGGCCCTTCGTGCCGTACCAGCGCTGACGCGGCATCCAGACAGCGAGGAGATCGAGGAGGTCGCCCATGTCGCGAGGCTAACGCGCGGGTCTTCGCATCGCGAAGGTCTTGCGCGCGCCCCCGTGTCGATGAGAAAGGGTGAGCCTCAGGATGCCGACGTGCGGTCGTCGTCGCCCGCCTCGAGCCCCGGATTCTCGGGGCGGTTCTTGCGCCCCGGGAGGGCCTTGCGGGCCAGCGAACCCGTACGGCGACCGGCCCCGGCGATGGCCTCACCGACGCGGCGGACACCGCCCACCGCGGCGCGTTCGAGCCGCTCGCTGCCGGGCGTGGGCTCGAGGTCGACCGGGAGCGCGAGCGGGGGAGTGCCGAACGCGCGACGGGCGTTGACGAGCACGCGACGGCCGAGGATGTGGTTGCCCGCACCTCCGACGACAGCGCCGACGCCGAACGGCAGCGCCTTGCCGATCCACGACGCACCGCCCCGCGTGGCGAACTGTCGCACGAACGTCGTCTTGAGGCGGTCGACGAGCGGCCCGACCATCGCGCGGGGGAGCGTCTTGGTCACCATCTCTCCCCAGTAGCTCGAGCGCGAGACGCCACGACCGGCGGCTTGCGACGCCAGCTGCGACACGAGGTCGATGCCCTCCTTGCCGAGCATGAGCGCGAGAACCAAAGCGCGAGCGCGGTCGGGGTCTTCGACGACGACCCCGTGCACCTCGGCGACCGACTGCGCGTAGAGAGCCGTCGCCTCGAGGAAGCCCACGGTCTCGACCCCGCTCAACGCGAGCGTCACGCCCGTGCCGATGCCGGGCACCACGGCCGTGGCGCCGACTGCAGCTCCACCCGTGGTGACGGCCGCGAGATAGCGGCGCTCGAGGATTCTCAGGATCTCGTCGACGGTGGCATCCGGATGCCGCAACCGCACGCTGCGCAGGTGCGCGAGCACCACGGGTCGCTGCACCGAGAGCACGCGATCGAGCAGACGGATCGTTCGCGGGTGCTCCTCGGACCCCACCGGCGGGAGGCCGCCTTTCCAGGGGGCGTCGTCGGGCAGGGTGTGGATGCGGTGCACCTTCTCAGCCATGCCTCCATCCTCACCCCGGTGGCGATTTGGCCGGGGGCGGTTGACGGCGGGGCGCTCCCGGGGCGCGACGGGGCGTGAGGGGTCAGGAAGTGTCGCCCAGAGGAGACGCGAAGCGACAGAATTCGACCTCTCACGCGGGGACGGAGAGAAGCCGACGGGATGCCGCGCACCGACGTCATCCGTTCAGATGAAATGTTTCGCACTGGTCGCCGGGCCTTTCGTTATCTGTGAGTGTGTGCGGCGCGCGACCAGGCGTCGGTCGGTGTCGGAGGGGGTTGGTAGTTTGGTGCGATGACAGCGTCGCTGCCGGTGCCCCCCGAAAAGTCCTCTTCAGATACCGAGGGCGCGTCGGCGAGCGCCGAAGCCTCGATGTCGCCCCCGCCCAAGCCCCGCGCTCCGCGGACGACGACCCCGCGTGCGCCCCGGCGCCCCGCCGCGGCGACGGCGTCGGACGACGCCGAGTCCGAGTCGGCCACGGCGCCCAAGCCGCCGGCGAAGCCGCGTGCCCCGCGCACGACGGCCGCGCGCGCCGCGTCGGGCACGTCCGCGACGGCCCGCACGGCCGCCGCGAAGAAGCCCGCGACTCCGCGAAAGCCTGCTGCCCCGCGCACCACGGCCGCGTCGAAGGCCGCGGGTGCGAAGCCCGCCGCTGGAGCGAAGCCCTCCGCTGGAGCGAAGCCCGCCGCCGGAGCGAAGCCGGCGGTTCCCAAGAAGCCGGCCGCCCCGCGTCAGACGGCGGCGGCGAAGGCAGCCGCGGCGAAGGCTGCAGCTCTCGAGGCTGCCCAGGACGAGGCGACGACGAGGGCGACCGATGCGGTCGCGCCGAGTGTCGGCATCCCTCCGCTGCTTCCCGATGACATCGTGGTGCCCCCGCGTCCGCCGCTGCCGGGTGCTGAGCCCTCGGGCGAGGCCGCGCCGGCTGAGGTGGTGGTCGGGGAGCCCGCTGGTGACTCTGCGGCTGCGCCGGAGGCGGCGGTCGGGGAGCCCGCTGGTGACTCTGCGGCTGCGCCGGAGGTGGCGGTCGGGGAGCCTGCGCCTGAGCTGGCTTCGGCCGGGGCGGCTGACGCTGACCTGGAACCGGCGGATGCGGAGCCTGTGGCTGATCCCACGCCCGCCGATATCGCCGTCGAAGAGCCCCTGGTCGAGGCCACTGACGCGTCGGTGTCCGAGTCTGAGCCCGTCGACGTGGCGGAGCTCGAGCCCGCTGAGGCGTCTCCGTCGGAGTCTGAGTCTGCCTCGGCGCTCGCCGCCGAGCCGGTCGCCGAGATCGTCACCGAGAAGCCGCTCGAGGCCGACGCCCGGGCCGAGGTCTCGGGCGACGCGTCGAGCGCCGTCGCCGAGTCCGCCGGTACCTCCGACATCGACGACGCGGCCGAGCCCCACGACCCGACGCCCGCCGACGTGCACGTGGACGAGGTCGCGGCGGGGTCGAACGAGTCTGAACTGCTCGTCAAGAGTGTCGCCCCCGACGGAGCGGAGGCATCGGTCGAGGCCGAGGAGACGCCCGAGCCCGAGACCGCTGTGTTCGCTGCCGCCTCGGCTGAGCCGAGCGACGACGAGGCGAACGATGACGCCGCCCACCACGGCGACGACCTCGAGCCCGCCGCGGTCGCGGCTGCGCCGGCGGTCGATGGGGTCACGGCATCCGCTGACGAGACCGCCGTCCCCGCTCTCGCGCTCCGGACGATCACGAAGAGCTTCGGCGAGCTGCGGGCGGTCGACGCGATCGACCTGACCGTTCCCGCCGGTGCGTTCTACGGTCTGGTCGGCCCCAACGGTGCCGGCAAGACCACGACCCTGTCGATCATCGCGGGACTGCTGCGACCCGATCGCGGCACCGTCACGATCAACGGCGTCGACGCGGGCAAGCGCTCGCGCGAGGCGAAGAAGCTCATCGGCGTCCTGCCCGACCGGCTGCGCACCTTCGACCGGCTCACGGGCCGCCAGCTGCTGTCGTACTACGGCGCTCTGCGCGGGCTCCCCGCCCCGCTCGTCGAGAGCCGCACGGCCGACCTCGCCCGCGCGTTCGACCTCGTCGAGGCGCTGTCGCGTCCCGTGTCGGACTACTCCGCCGGTATGACCAAGAAGGTCATGCTCGCCGGCGCGATGATCCACTCGCCGCGCCTGCTCGTGCTCGACGAGCCGTTCGAAGCCGTCGACCCCGTCTCAAGCGGCGTCATCCTCGACATCCTCGGCACGTACGTCGAACACGGCGGCACGGTCATCCTCTCGAGCCACGGCATGGAGCTCGTCGAACGCGTCTGCTCGCGGGTCGCGGTGATCGTCTCGGGTCAGGTGCTCGCCGAGGGCACCGTCGACGAGGTGCGCGGCGAAGGAACGCTCGAGGAGCGCTTCCGCGAGCTCTCCGGTGGGCTCGGCGACGTGGAGGGCCTCGAGTGGTTGCACACGTTCTCCGCCTGAGGCTCGCCATGATGCTGGGCGCCCTGCGGGGCGACCGGCGCGAGGTCATCCGGCGTGCCATCGGCGTGGTCATCCTGATCGGCGCCACCGTCGTGGCCGCGATGAGCGCGGCCGGTCTCGCGGATGCCAGCAACCTCACCACGGCCGTCGTCACGGTGCTCGCGGGCTCGGCGGTGACGCTCGGCTTCGCGGTCGGTCCGCCCGTCACCGCGTCGATCGACCCCCTCGACCCCCGGCGCTTCGCCGTCGTCGGCCCCGAACCCCGCCCCCTGTCCGGAGCGCTCCTGCTGGCTGGCTTCCTCAGCGTCCCCGTGCTCGTGGTCCTCGCCCTCGGTGTGAGCCTCGCGATCGCGTGGGGCGCTCACGGCGCGTCGGCCTGGGCGAGCGTGGCATCCGTGGTCCTGGGCCTCACGACATGCGTCTTGTTCGCACGGGTGAGCATGGCGCTCGGCGCTCTCGTCCAGCGCCCCCGGCAGTCGCGCGAGCTCATCGGGGTGTACCTGGTCGCCGTGCTCGTCGTCGTCGTGCCCGTGGGTGTCTTCCTCGGTTCGCTTGAGTGGCGCGGCGCTGTGCCCTCGCAACTCGCGTCGGCCGCCGAGGTGCTCGCGTGGACGCCGATCGGCGCCGCGTGGGGCATCGCCCTGGCGCCCTCGGCCGGAGCCGCCGTGGGCAGCTTCGTCGTGGCCCTGGCCACCGTGCTCGTTCTCGCCCTGGCGTGGTTCGCGCTCGTCAACACCCTGCTCACCACGACCCGCCGCCCCATCGCCGTGCGCGAGCGCGGCGGTCTCGGATGGTTCGCGATCCTGCCCGGAACGCCCGGGGGAGCGGTCGCCGCCCGCAGCCTCTCGTACTGGCTGCGCGACCGTCGCTACATCGTCAACGTCATCATCGTGCCGATCGCCGCCGTCGTCTCGACGGTGCCGCTGCTGGTCGCCGGGGTGCCGTTCGAACTCGCCGTCCTCTTGCCGGTGCCGATCATGGCGCTGTTCTTCGGCTGGCTGCCGCACAACGACCTCGCCTACGACTCCACCGCGCTGTGGATGCACATCGCCAGCGGCATGCGCGGGGCTCCCGACCGCATCGGACGACTCGTTCCGGTGCTGCTCATCGGCATCCCGATCCTCGCCATCACCCTGCCGCTCGCCATCGTCGCCCACGGGCGCTGGGCCATCCTCCCCGCCATGGTCGGCGTCTGCGCGGCGCTGTTCCTGGCCGGGCTCGGACTGTCGAGCATCTCGTCAGTCGTTGCTCCCTACGCGGTGTCGCGGCCGGGTGACAGCCCGTTCCAGCAGCCGCAGCGCACGGGCTCGGGTGGCGTCGTCGCCCAGGGTCTCGTGATGGCCGGGGCGATCGCGGCGGCCTCGCCCGCGGCGTGGCTCACGTGGCAGGCGATCAACGGTCAAGAGATCGACTCGATGCTCGCTCTCTGGGTCGGCGTCGGCGCCGGAGCAGTCGTGCTCGTCATCGGTGTCACCGTCGGTGCGGCGCTGTTCGAACGTCGCGGAACCCGGCTCATGGAGTTCGCCGAAGCGACCTGACCTCGCCTCGCACCGACCGCTCGGGGCGTACCGCGGCTACACTGGCTCTCCATGAGCACGCCTCTCGACAGTCCTGACAGCGGGGGTCTCGCGACCCTGGATCGTGAGCTCGAAGAGCTCATCCGCGAAGAGAACATCGAGCCCGGTGATCACGAGCGCTTCTCGCATTACGTGAAGAAGGACAAGATCCTCGAGTCCGCCCTGAGCGGCAAGCCGGTGCGTGCGCTGTGCGGCAAGAAGTGGACGCCGGGGCGCGACCCCGAGAAGTTCCCCGTCTGCCCGCAGTGCAAAGAGATCTACGAGTCCCTCATCAACTGAGGGTTTCTCACCCCGCGTGAGGGGTCAGGAAGTGTCGCCGGCGCCGTCGCCCAGCGACACTTCCTGACCCCTCACGCGCGGTTCGGACCTGGTGCGCGGGGCACCTTGCTTCACTTGCCGCACTTTGTCGCTGCGCGGCCCGCCCGGTGGCCATTCGCGGCAACCCAACCCGGTGAGGGTGGCGGACTCGCGCGCGCGCCATGGCCGCGCCCCGCTTCAGTTGCCGCACTTGGTCGCTGCGCGCCCCGCCCGGCCGCCATTCGCGGCAACTCAACCCGGGAGGGTGGCGGACTCGCGCGCGCGCCATGGCCACGCCCCGCTTCAGTTGCCGCACTTGGTCGCTGCGCGCCCCGCCCGGCCGCCATTCGCGGCAACTCAATCAGCCAAAGTCCCCTGCGCGCGTGGCTCACCTTCCGTGGGCTACGCGCACGCGGCGACAGTTTTTGACCCCTCACGCGCGGCGGGGCGGGCGAGCGCGGCTCACTCGGCGTTGCGGTACTCCGTCGGGAGCGCGGGGTCGGCCTTGCTCAGCGCGAGGGCGCGCACGGGCAGCTCCTCGCGGACGCGCGAGTGATGAGCCCGAGCGGCCTGCACTCCCGCTGCGCCGAGGGAGGCGGCATCCGCTTCTCCGTCCTCCATGAGCGCGGTCTGCAGCGCACGGGCGTCGGGGTGCTCGGCCGCGGTCGAGAGCTCTTCGAAACCGTCGCTGACGATGATCAGCTCCGAGGTCGCGGTGCCCGCGTCGAGGGTGCGGAAGGCCGCCTTGCGACCGCCGTGCGAGGCCTTCTGAGCGGATGCCTTGGCCACACCCACCCACGAACCGTCCGCGGCCTCGCGGGCGACGAGTTTGAAGACCAGGCCCGCCGTCGGAACGCCCGACCCGGTCGCGACCGAGGTCCCGACGCCGTACGAGTCGACGGGGGATGCCGCGAGAGCAGCGAGCGCGTACTCGTCGAGGTCGCTCGTCACGGTGATCCGCGTGTTCGTCGCGCCGAGTTCGTCGAGCAGCGCCCGCACCTCGCCCGCGACGATGGGGAGGTCGCCGGAGTCGATGCGGACCCCGCCCAGCTCGGTGCCCGCGACGCGGACGGCCGTGCGCACACCCTCGGGGATGTCGTACGTGTCGATGAGCAGGGTCGTGCCCGGGCCGAGGGCCTCGACCTGCGAGCGGAAAGCGTCTTCTTCGGTGTCGTGCAGCAGCGTCCACGCGTGGGCCGCGGTGCCCATGGTCGGAACTCCCCAGCGGCGACCGGCCTCGAGGTTGCTCGTCGCCGAGAACCCGGCGATGTACGCCGCGCGGGCAGCGGCGACGGCGGCCTCTTCGCTCGCGCGCCGGGAGCCCATCTCGGCGAGGGGACGCTCGCCCGCGGCCACGGTCATGCGGGCGGCGGCAGTGGCGACGGCGGAGTCGTAGTTCAAGATGCTCAGGGCGAGCGTCTCGAGCAGCACCGCCTCGGCGAAGGTGCCCTCGATCGTCAGCAGCGGCGACCCGGGGAAGTAGACCTCGCCCTCGCGGTATCCCGTCACCGAGCCGGTGAAACGGTAGTCGGCGAGGAATTCGATGGTCGTGGCATCCACCACCCGGTTGTCGCGGAGGTAGCGCAACTCGTCATCGCCGAAGCGGAAGTCGCGGATCGCCTCGAGCAACCGCCCCGTGCCCGCGACGACGCCGAACCGGCGCCCGCCGGACAGGCGGCGACCGAAGACCTCGAACACGCAACGGCGCGAGGCCGTGCCGTCGCGGAGCGCCGCGTCGAGCATCGTGAGTTCGTAACGGTCGGTGTGCAGGGCGGTGCTACGGCTCATTCGGTCAGCCTATTGCGGCCCGTCGTCGGGCGTCGGGTCGCCCTCAGCCCCTTGACGGGTCGGTGCGACACAACCCAGGACTTTCGGCCGGCGCGCCCTGTCGACGGGCGTTGGAGAAGCGGGAGGATGCCGACATTCCTGCATTCTGGTGGCGTGCGCGGGATCCGGAACGGTCGCGGCGCCGCCTGGCGGTATAGGCCCCCGCACGCACTACGCAGGAAATACGGTGGCGGGGCGTCGACGAGCCGCGGCGGCGGGGAGGAGGGATGCCGAATCTCCTGCGTTGTGTACGCGGCGACGCTGTCGACACCCCGAAACCCGTCCCACCCCCGCCCGATAGGCTGGGTCCCTATGGACGACGCGCCGATCGGGATCTTCGACTCAGGAGTCGGCGGCCTCACCGTCGCCCGCGCGGTCTCTCAACAGCTGCCGCGCGAGTCGATCCTCTACATCGGCGACACCGCGCGTTCGCCCTACGGCCCGAAGCCCATCGCCGACGTGCGCAAGTACTCGCTCGAGGTGCTCGACACCCTCGTCGAGCAGGGCGTGAAGATGCTCGTGATCGCCTGCAACACGGCGTCGTCCGCCATGCTCCGCGATGCCCGCGAGCGGTACGACGTGCCCGTCGTCGAGGTCATCGGCCCCGCCGTCCGCACCGCCATGTCGACCACCCGCAACGGCCGCATCGGCGTGATCGGCACAGTCGGCACGATCGGATCCCGCGCCTACCAGGACATGCTCGAGGTCAACGAGAACCTCACGGTGTTCGCCGAGGCCTGCCCGCGGTTCGTCGAGTTCGTCGAGGCCGGAGTCACCGACTCACCCGAGGTGCTCGCCACCGCTGAGCAGTACCTCGCCCCGCTCCGCCACGCCGGCGTCGACACGCTCGTGCTCGGCTGCACGCACTACCCGTTCCTCGAGGGAGCCATCAGCTACGTGATGGGGCCCGACGTGAGCCTCGTCTCGAGCGACAGTGAAACCGCGAAAGACGTCTACCGTCAGCTCGTCTCGCGTGATCTTCTCGCGAGTCCGGATGCCGTGCCCACCGCCCGCTACGAAGCCACGGGATCATCGGCCGACGACTTCGTGCGCCTCGCCCACCGCTTGATGGGTCGCGAGGTGCGCGAGGTGCAGCTCGTGCAGACCGGCGCCATCGACCTGCCGCGCTGAGGCGTGGCATCCATTTCCCGTTCCTCTGGAGGACTCATGACCCGCAAAGACGGTCGCACCAACGACCAGCTCCGCCCCGTCACCATCGAGCGCGGCTGGTCGGCGCACGCCGAGGGCTCGGCTCTCGTCACCTTCGGTGGCACGAAGGTGCTGTGCACCGCGTCATTCACGAACGGCGTGCCGCGCTGGCTGACCGGCAAGGGCAAGGGCTGGGTCACCGCCGAGTACGCGATGCTCCCGCGCGCGACGAACAGCCGCAACGATCGCGAGTCGATCAAGGGCAAGGTCGGCGGTCGCACGCACGAGATCTCGCGCCTGATCGGCCGCGCGCTCCGTGCCGTCGTCGACACCAAGGCACTGGGCGAGAACACGATCGTCATCGACTGCGACGTGCTGCAGGCCGACGGTGGCACGCGCACCGCGGCGATCACGGGTGCGTATGTGGCCTTGGCGGATGCCATCGCCTGGGGCCGCGAGAAAAAGTTCATCGGTCAGCGCGCAGAGGTGCTGCGCGACTCGGTCGCGGCGGTGTCGGTGGGCATCATCGACGGAGAGCCCATGCTCGACCTCGCCTACGTCGAGGACGTGCGGGCCGAGACCGACATGAACGTCGTCGTCACCGGCCGTGGCCTGTTCGTCGAGGTGCAGGGCACCGCCGAGGGTGCGCCGTTCGACAAGCGCGAGCTCGATCAGCTGCTCGAGCTGGGTGTGAACGGCTGCGCCGAGCTGCGCGGCATCCAGACCTCGGTGCTCGAGGCCTGACATGGCGCGCATCGTCCTGGCGACGCACAACCCGCACAAGGTCGAGGAGTTCCAGGCGATCGTCGCCGAGGTGCGCCCCGACCTCGAGGTCGTCGGATACGACGGGCCCGAGCCGGTCGAAGACGGCGTGACCTTCGCCGCGAACGCGCTGATCAAGGCCCGCGCGGCCGCGGCGCACACGGGTCTGCCGGCGCTGGCCGACGACTCGGGCGTGGCGGTCGACGTACTGGGCGGATCGCCGGGCGTCTTCTCGGCGTACTGGGCGGGACACAAGAAGGACGCGACCGCCAACCTCGAGCTGCTGCTCGACCAGTTGTCGGATGTCGCCGACCCGCATCGCACGGCGCAGTTCGTGTCGGTGATCGCGCTGGTGCGTCCGGACGGCGGGGAGCAGACGGTCGAGGGCCGTTGGCCCGGGCGTCTGGCGACGGCACCCGCCGGCCCCGGCGGTTTCGGCTACGACCCGATCTTCATCCCCGACGGCCAGCCCGCGGGCGAGGAACGGACCGTGGGGGAGTGGACGGCCGCGGAGAAGAACGCGGCATCGCACCGGTCGCGGGCGTTCCGCGAGTTGGCGCCACTGCTCGAGACGCTCTGAGCGAGACCGACACCCGTTCTCATTCCCGAGTTGCTCGAACCGACGCGGCCGAGCCTGTGCCCGATCTAGCCTTGAGCTATGCACGATCACGCGCCCTCCGGTGGCATCCGGGATGCCAGCAATAGGCGCCTGCTGGCGACCGCCCTGGCCCTGACGGCCACGGTGATGGTCGTGCAGGTCGTGGGCGCGATCCTGACCGGATCGTTGGCGCTGCTGGCCGACGCGGCGCACATGTTCACCGATGCCGCAGCCCTGGTGGTGGCGCTGATCGCCACCGCGATCGCCGCGCGCCCGGCGGATGATCGCCGCACGTTCGGCTACCAGCGCGCCGAAGTCCTGGGAGCCCTCGCGAACGGCGTGATCCTCATCGTGCTGTGCGCGTGGATCGGCGTCGAGGCGGTGCAGCGCCTCCTGACCCCCGCCGAAGCCGAGGTGCACGGCGCGCTCATGCTCGTCGTCGCGGTCGTCGGCCTCGTGGCCAACGCGGTGTCGATGTTCCTGCTCTCGCGCGCGCAGAAGCGCAGCATCAACGTGCGCGGCGCCTACCTCGAGGTGCTCGGCGACCTCATCGGCTCCGCCGCCGTGATCGTCGCCGCCATCGTGATCGTGACGACCGGATTCACGCAGGCGGATGCCATCGCCTCGCTGTTCATCGCCGTGATGATCGTGCCGCGGGCCATCGGTCTCCTGCGCGAGGTCGTGGTCGTGCTGACGGAATCGGCGCCCGTCGGCGTTCACGTCGCCGAGATCCGCGAGCATCTCCGCGAGGCGGACGGGGTGGTGGACGTGCACGACGTGCACGTGTGGCAGCTCACGCGTGGCGCCCCGGTGTTCAGCGCGCACGTCATCGTCGAGGACGCAGCCCTGACCGATGGGCGCGCGGCCGCGATCCTCGCGTCGCTGCAGACGTGCCTCGCCGACCACTTCGACGTGGAGCACTCGACGTTCCAGCTCGAGCCGGCGGGGCACGTGGAGCACGACTCGCGGCACGCGTGAACTCCGCCGCGGCTCGACCTTCCTCGGACAGCCAGCACCCCGACAAGCGGGTGAAGGCAGAGCTGGCTCAACCGCGTCGAGGGTGAAACCGCGGGTGGATTTTGCGTTTAAAACCCTTGATTTTCCGCGCCTCCGCGTTTTCTAGGGTCGAAGCAGACGCCATCCTGACGTGTGCCCTCTCCTCGCTTCGCCGCGTCCGTCGCGGTCCTTCTCGCCCTCGTCGGCGCTCTGACGCTGTCGCCGATCGCCGCCCGTGCTTCGGGTCCGGTCACCTCCGTCAGCGCCGGCGACGTCGACGGAGACACCATTCCCGACACGATCGAACGCGTGGTGTGCGGCAGTTCGACATGCGCCACGGGCACAGAGGACGTCGACGGTGACGGGATCGCCGACGCTGTCGAGGTTGCGTCGTGCGGGACGACGCGCTGCGCAGATCCCCGCGCCGACGCGGACGGCGACGGCATCCCGGATTTTGTGGAGCGACTGGTGTGCGGTTCCGACATCTGCGCATCCGGCCGTGAGGACACGGATGGGGATGGGGTCCCCGACTGGGTGGAATTCGTCATCTGCGGGACCGCGACGTGTGCGACCGGCTCGGAGGACCTCGATGGTGACGGCGTCGCCGACGCGGTGAGCCTCCAGGCGTACGCGCTCTACCGGCAGAAGCTCGCGACGACGGGTCAGGACGGGGATGGGGTTCCCTGGGCGGTCGGTGTCGGGGCGGCATTGATCATCGGCGGTGCGGGCGCGCTGGCGGTGCGCGCGCGCCGCCGCCCGAGACGTGACGCCAGTGAAGGTGCGGAGGTCCGCGCGTGAGCACGATGGTGAGAAGTGCGTGCGCTGCCGTCCTGGTCGCGGCTCTGGTCGTGACGGGTGGGTCCGTCCACGCCGTCGAGCGACCCGTGACCCGTCCGGCCGACGTGCAACAGCAGATCCTTGATCGCGTGCGCGCTGCCGCGGCTCCTGCCGCCCGCGCGTCCGCTACCGCGGTCGACGAGGGCACATCGGCAGAAGCCACGCTCGAACCAGGAGAGGGCGCGGTGCTGGATGCGGATGCTGCCGGTGTTCGAGCGGAGTTCTCCGGTCACGAGGCCGACGAGAAGTTGACGGTGAGGGCCGTTGCGTTGGACGACGGTGCCGCGGTCTCGGCTGCGTCCGAGACAGGGGGTGTGGTCGCCGCTCCTCCCGTCGAGATCCGTGCCCACACGGAGGCCGGTGACGACGTCACCCAGTTCCCCGCGTCGTACACGCTCGAGAAAGACGACTCGTCCGGTATCGAAGTTGCGAAGAACGTGCGGCCCGGCGTGAGCCTGCAGCTCGATGTCGACCCCGATTCGCTGACGCGGTCAGGCGTGGACCTCGACAGTCTTCGTGTCGTGACGCGGGAAAGTCCCGGCGACCCCTGGCAGCAGCTCCCGTCGTATTACGACGCGGACGCGCATGCGGTGCGAGCGGAGTCGGAGCACTTGTCGCAGTTCGTCGTCATCGGCACACCGGTGCAGACGACTCCGGTGCCCCGGATCGTGCTGGATCCCGACGATGATGCGGGGTGGGCGAACTCTCCCGGCCCGCGCATCACAGAACTGCCGTTGAACGTGCGGTTGGCCGATCAGATGGCGGCGATGCTCCGCGAGCGGTGCGCAGCGGACGTCACGCTGACGCGAGGCGCGGACCAGCGTTTCGTATCGGCGCAGACGCGGCGCGCGATCGCTGCATCCCACAACCCGGACGTGACGTTGACGGTCGCGTTCGGAACCAACCAGGGTACTGCCTGGGGCAATGCCCTCAATGGCGGAACGCAGTTGTTCTCCCGCGGCGGAGACAGCGATGCCCTGCGCGAGTCGTTGCTGTCGGAGATGCGCGGATACACCGGCCGGCCCGGACGGGTGAAGGCTCCGACGGCGGACTTCCCGCGGGAGGAGTACCTGGGGCTGCCGGGGGCGGTGGTGCACATGGAAGCCCTGTACATGGACCACAACTTCGACCGCCCCGTGATCGACAACGGGTGGGACTCGGTCGTGAACGGTGCTTTCACCGGCGTCGGGAAATATCTCGAGTCGAAGGGCTTCTCCTGCACGAATCCGGTCACGGGCGGGTGGCCCGCTCGCCCCTCCGCCGCGGAGTTGTCGCGTTGGTACCAGCTCGGCTACCGCAACTGGCAGCACTACGGCGCTGACCCGGTGTCGTTCTCGACCGGCAACCTCGTCGAAACCGAACACCTCTTCTCCCTCCCGAGCGCGGGCGGCTCCGCGACGGATGTCTCCCTCGTCTACAACGCGCAGGACGGTCGGCTGGGTCGTGTCGGTGCGGGCTGGAGTTTTGCGCTCGGCGGTCACGCGCAGCGTTTCGATGACCATTCCGTCATGGTCGTGCGCGGCGATGGGGCGTCGATCATGTTCGAACCCGATGGGACAGGGGGCTACATCGATCCCCGTGGCGAGGGCCTCCACTTGGTCGAAGCCGGAGGCGGCATCTTGCGGATGTCGTCGCGCGCCGGGGAGACATGGGACTTCGACGCCGCCGACCAGGACGGCATCGGGGAGATGACCCGCGCTGTCGACACCACCGGTCGCGCCACCACCCTCACCTACGGCACCCCTTCGAGAACGCAGCAGTTCGTGGCACTGACCGCGATCACCGACGCGAGCGGTCAGCGTGTGCGGGTCGACTCCGACGACGCCGGGCGGATCACCGCCCTTACGCTGCCCGATGGCCGCGCCTGGTCGCTCGGGTACGACGGCAACGGCGACCTCACCCGCATCGCCTCGCCCGACGGCGGAGCGAAGACCTTCGCCTACGACGGGTCGCACCGCATCGTCACGATGACCGACGCGCTGGGGGCGACGTATCTGCGCAACGCCTACGACGACGCGGGGCGCGTCGTGCGGCAGTGGGATGCCGCCGGTAACGAGCGTCACTTCGCCTACGAGGCGGGGCAGACGACCTATACGGATCAGGAAGGCCGCATTCACACCTACGCGTTCGACTCCCGTTCGCGCATTACGAAGATCACCGACCCCGCCGGTGGTGAGCAGTCGTGGACCTACGACGACGACAACAACGTCACGGCCTTCACCGACGCGGCGGGACGCACCACCTCCTACGCCTACGACGCCGCCGGGAATGTGACCGGGGTGACGGATGCCGCCGGGAACACCACCGCGTACACGTACACCCCGAAGGGAACTGTCGCCTCGCGCACGGACGCCCTCGGTCGGGTCACGAGCTACGGGTACAACGACCGGGGAGCTTTGACGAAGACCGTGCAGGCCGACGGATCCGTCATCACCTACGGCGTCGACGGGTCCGGCAACCTCGTTCGGACGACTCTGCCGTCGGGAGCGGTGTTCGCGTACGAGGTCGATGGACGCGGAAACCGGGTCGCGAGCACCGACCCGTTGGGCCGGACCACCCGCTTCGCGTATGACGACGGGAACCGCCTGATCGCCTCGACCGACCCTCTCGGTCGGGTGACCCGGTACGCGTGGGATGCGCGGGACAAGCTCACCGCCGTCACCGACGCTCTGGGGCGGGTGTCGCGGTTCGCGTACGACCTGAATGGGAACCTCACCTCCGCTACCGACCCCGCCGGAAACGCCACCCGTTACACCTGGGACGCGCTCTTCCGCATCGTCAGCGCCACGGATGCGACAGGCGGCACCACCTCGTACACGTACGACAAGGAAGATGGCCTCACCGGCACCACCGACGCGGCCGGCCGTCAGACCCGCTTCGTGCTCGACGTGCTCGCGCGTCCGGTCGAAGCCATCGATTCCGCGGGGCGATCGTGGAAGCAGACTTTCGACGCGTCCGGTGTCCCGGTGACGCAGGCCGACCCCCGCGGAGCGGAGACGAAGAACGAGGTCGATGCGCTCGGTCGCGTCACCTCGACGAAGGGCCCGACCGGTGTCGCGCAGCACACCGCGTACGACGCCGTGGGGCGAGTGAGCTCCGTCGCCGACGGTGCAGGGAACACGACGACCTACGAGTACGACGCACTCGATCAGGTCATCTCCGTCATCGACCCCACCGGTCAACGCACCGGCTACACCTACAACGCCGACGGTCAGGTGGTCGGGACAACGGATCGCCTCGGTAACACCACGATGTACGAGCGGGATGCGGCGGGCCAACTCGCGAAGATCACGAACGCGGACGGCACCACCTCCTACGCGTACGACGCGGCAGGCCAGCTCGTCTCCGTCACCGACCCGACCGGCCGGACGACAACGTTCGCCTACGATGCGACCGGTCAGGTCACGGAGTCGACGGACGCCGCCGGCAACACGACCCGCTACGAGCACGATGTCCTCGGCAACGTCGTTGCGGTGACCGATCCGGACGGAAGCGTGACCCGCGCCACATGGGATGTCGCAGGCCGCCGGACCAGCGTGACGAATGCCCTCGGCGAATCGACGACGTTCACCTACGACACGGCCGGGCAACTGACCTCCACGTCGGATGCACTCGGTCACGCCAGCGCCTACACCTACGAGGAGCACGGGCAGCTCGCGACCGTCACAGACCCGACGGGTGGGGTCACGCGGTATGCCTATGACGAGCTCGGGGTGCTCGCAGCCGTCACCGACGCACGCGGTAATCAGTCCGCGTACGAGAACAACGCGCTCGGGCAGCCGGTGACCGTAACCGACCCCGCGGGTGGGCGCACCCGTTACGAGTACGACCAGCGCGGAATGACGTCCCGCGTCGTCGCACCCTCGGGTGTGGCCGTGTCCTACGGCTACGACGCGCGCGGCGACCGCACCGAACAGGCCTCCGTCTCCGATGTCCTCCGGTTCGAGTACGACGCGGAACAGCGCCTCATCGCCGCCTCCAACGCCCATGGCACGACCGGGTGGACCTACACCCCCACCGGGCAGATGGCATCCCAGATCGATCAGCAAGGACGTGAGCTGTCCTACGCGTACGACCGCGCCGGTGCCCTCACGCAGCTCACCGTCCCGGGCGGTCAGAAGATCGACTACGAGCGCGACGCGGCGGGCCGCGTGTCGCGCATGTCGAGCCCGTGGGGGAGTGCCGTCTACGGCTATGACAAGACCGGGAACCTCACCGGCATCGACCGCTCCAACGGCGTCTCCACCCGCTACGGCTACGACGCCGCCCGCCAGGTCACTGCGATCACCTCGACCACCCCACCACCGGCATCACCGGTAGCGGGACCCGCGGTTCCGGGGGCGGTGCGCACCCAGGGGTTGTGCCCGGTGGTGACGAACGAGAACGCCTCCGGACTCCGGGCCTCCACCGTCGACAAGCCCGGATGCAGCACCGTCTCGTCCTACCTCGGACACCGCTCGCTGCCCTCGGATACCGGGTCGCTTCCTCAGGGCGCCACGCTGTCGCTCCTCTACGGGTACGACGCGGCCGGCAATGTGACCGAGGCCACCCGCACCGTCGCCGCACCCACGTCGACGCTCCCCGGAGGCATCGCGCCGGCAGGCGCTCTCCCTGGGACATCGGACGCGTCAACGACGGTCCTGGACAAGCTCGCAACGACGTTTGCGTACGACAACGACAACCGGTTGACCCGGTCGACGCAGAGCATCGGCGCAACCGACGACTATGCGTACGACCAGGTCGGTAACCGCACGGGATGGTCGCACTCCGCAGCCACGTCCTCATCGGGGGTGCTGGATCCGGTGTCGATGGTTGATGCGTCCGGGGCGAGTGTTCCCCGCCCTCCCGCCTCCCTCGCCACCGGATCCGTGAAAGCGACCGATACCTCGTTCCAGCAGACGCAAGAGTTCAACAGCCTGAACCAGCTCGTCTCCGCCACCGGCGGGCCCGCCGGCGCACAGACCTACGGGTACGACGCCGACGGGCACCGCACATCGGTGACGGGCGGTGGCTCCGGTGCGACGTACCGGTGGAACGAACTCGGACAGCTCACCGGGTACACCGACCCCTCCGGCTCCACACAGTTCGAATACGACGCCCTCAGCCGCCGCGTCTCCACCAGCACCAACGGCGCCTACGGCTCAACGAACACCTCAACCGTGTGGAACGGCATGCAGCCCGTCCAAGACACCAGTGACGTCGCCGGGACAACCACCCTGATTCGGGGCGTCGCGGGGGAACTGCTGCTCGAGGGCCGCACCTCCGGTTCCGTGACCTGGGATCTTCTCGACCGGTTGGGAAGCGCCATCGCGCAGGTGGGGGACACACGGCTGGGGTCGTCACTGAACAACCCGGTGCAGAACGCCCGCGACGCCCTGACCGACCGCACCGCGCGGATCACACAGGTGTCGGGTGGATCGGACTGGGGCGTCCCCGGCTTCTCCACCGCGGGGTGGAACGCTTCGGTCGGACACTCGGGCGAGCGCGTCGACCCCGTCGCCGGTCTGGCGCTGTTCTACTCGCGCGGGTATGACCCTCGGTCGGGTTCGTGGTTGTCGCGGGACTCCTGGGAGGGGGTGCTCGAGTCACCCGCGTCCTTGAACGGGTACGCGTACGTCGAGGGCAACCCGGTGACCTCGCGTGACCTGCTCGGGTACCGGCCGCTGGGGCGGTACGACTGGGCCGACGGGCACTCGGTGCGGCCGCGGTTCACCGCGCCGGGGGTGTGGTCGAACACCGGCGCGCGGACGCAGCAGTCGTCGTACAGCCCGTCCAAGACGTTCACCGGGCACCCGTTGAAGGCGAACGTCGTCAGGCCAAAGGCCACGTCGCAACCGACCGCACGGCACTCGATGGGATCGGTCGGCCTATTGTCGCCCAGCGTTCCGCTGCTCAGTACAGGGGCCGCGGCAGCCGCGGAATCTGCGGCCGCGGCAGCCGTCGCGGCCGGGCTCGTTGCCGCAGGAGCGGCAACCGGCATGCTCCTTCTCTCGCTGAGTGGTGATTCATCGGGCGTTGGGGTGCGACGCAACGAGGCCGCGGCGTCCCCGCTAGACGCATCCGCTGCGGCGGACACCCGCTCCGGTAGCGGCTCACCCAACTGCGACCCCGAAGCCTTCTTCGAGTACTCGTGCCCTCAAAGCAACGTGTTCAAAGACGCGAACTCGAGTCGAGCCCCCCAGGAGGAGATCAAGGGAGAGGCGGCGAACTACGATGTCGACGAGCTAGCTCAGTTCGCACGAGGCCACAGCGGGGACGGGTGGGCGAATGGCCAAGCGCGACCTTCTCTCGCGCAGATAGAAGCCGCCCTCAAGAACGGGACGCCATTCCGGAGACCGGGTCAAGATGGTCTTGTTTTCGATTTCAAAAACACTCGTGTCATTATTAATGAGAACAACCCTTTCAAATCGACGGGGTTCTTCAAGCAGTGAGGTATCAGCAATGAAATTCGGAGAGATTGTATCCTGGAGAGAGCAGCCAACAACGCTGGCCGATGTGATGGGGTCCTGGACCGCTTACGTTCTTCAGATGGCGGCGGATATGAGAAAATATCCGTCCGAGGTTGTTGGGGATTTTGGTTACGACGATTACATTGGGGCGCTTTTCGCTCGGAATCATCTGCGTCGCGCGATGGACGAGCTTTCCGTGACGAGGCTCGACATCGAATGGCACTTCGCTGAAACGGCAGATGAGTATTTTCGGTCCCTCACCCGTGATGATCCGGGCGGTGCTGTGATCGAGTCCGAGCCGCTGTTTGCTGAGTATCAGCAGGACAAGTCCTATTGGTGGCTTCGGCGCATTCCCCGCGAGGGGGCTCTCGGATACGAGATCGCGAGAGTAGCTCGGGCTAGAGCTGGTCTCGCGTACTGAGTGAAGATCAGGTCGATTGTTGAGCAAGCAATCGGGGCAAATCCCAGTTCGATTGGGGCGCGCATTTTTTAATGCTCGCACTGGCGAGGTTGATGACTTCGATTTCCAGTGACCTACAGTGTATAGATCAGCACATGAAAGGTGCCTATTTCTAGTTAGGTGCACGAGTTCTGAACTCGTAATCCTTCTGCCCTGGCGGGAATTTTTACATCACGAGTCAACCTCTTTCGCGCTGACGGAGGGGACGTTGTGTTCGGTGCTCAGCATGCGGGCGACTACAAACTTGCCGGAATATCTAGTTCACGGTGACAATGCTTACCCAGCATGCGTCTCGGCGGGGCAGTTCGTGGTTGATAAGCGCAGCTTCCCAATTGGTGAGTGTATTGGTGTATAGGGTATATAAAGCAATTTTTGTACTGGATGTCTATAGCTGAGTAGGGGTATCCAGGGGTAGTTTATGATGATCGGCATCACCTCAACATCATTGAAGGGAACCCGTCAGCGAATGCGATCTAGGGGCGAAATCTGGAGGCGCCGCGGCAATTCGACGAACTTGGGTGGTCCTGATTCTGTAAGAGATTTCTTCCACTGCTTCGAGTTTTCGTGGATTTTGCCGTTGCGAGGCAAGGCGTCGAGCGGCAACGGGGTGTGATTGGGCAAGCGTGGCGAAAGGGTGGTCGACCGAAATCAACGACATAATTACCGTGCGAGATGCATTCCTCGCAATGACGGACTTCATCGGCGTTTTTTTATCTGAATCTGAATTTTCGTGGAACGCGCTGATAGAACACGTTCAAATTCCCGACGGCGTGGCTCGCGACGCGGCGGGATGGCCTCTCTGGGTAGAGAGTGTGAGTCGAACTATGCGGGGGTTGGAACCTCGTTCGACGTTGGAACCGTGGGTGACGTCCGAGGGTGGCCCGGGTTTTGTGATTCGCAGATCTTATAACTTTGATTCGAACGAACAAATAACCATCGATTCGGCGTTCGCTTGCGTAGGAGCATACCTCCAGGTTTTTTGTTCGACTGCAGGTGAAGACTCCCTCACACTCTTTGCGGACACGGAGATAGAGGCCGACGGTGGCCCCTTTGACGCGGCCGCGTGGGGCGATTGGTTGAGTACCGTTGATGGCAGGGAGATTCGGAGAGATGCATCGGGGCCGAGCGGGCATCGCAACACGGGGTGAGACTTCGATTTAGCCAGCGTGAGATTTCCAGTTGCCACATCGGCGGTGTCATGGTCGATTGGCGCAACAGTCGCCGCACAGCCCGTCCGAGACGTTCGCCGGGTACCCGCTTCACACCAGCCCGGTACACCGATCTCTTTCGCGATGTGATCATGCCGGACGAGAAGCGCGTACGACATCGGGGGCGACCCGCCTGCTTTATGGACGGAACGCTCACGGCCGTCGACCCGAACGATGTTGATGGCGGAACTGCGTTTCGGCGCATCGTAGTGCGAGTGCTTCCCAGGACTAAAAGGCCCGAGCGATAAAAGTCGAATATCCCTTTGCGGCGAGTGCACGTGCATCTCAGAAGAGGCCTGCATATGTCGTAGTGAGCGTCACGGAAGACGACGCTTCGATCTGGTTGTCGTGCTTCCTGAAGCTATTGAATCTCTGGGCATTGGAGCCCCGCTCACGGCTAAGGTGGGGGCCTCGATCGCTGAGCTCGAGCGAGGGAGACAATTTGTTTCGGCGTACCCCCCGGTCCGAGGCGGGGAAGCCGCGCGCAATCTTCTTGTGAGCGGCTTCGCGTTAATTGCGTCAGAGGAGGATTTTGTTCAGAGAAACCTCAGCGCCACAAACGAAAGCAATCCGTTTAAGTCGACTGGATTCTTCAATCCCGGAAGGTGAGTGATTTGTCAAAATTTGACCTATTGGTAAGGTGGCACAATGAGACCATCACGTTTGGATCCGTGATCGGCCTTTGGTCCGCGCAGGTTCTCAAAATGTCTGCAGACATGAGGGAATTCCCTGCTGAGGTAGTGGGAAATTTTGGCTATGACGATTTCATAGACGCCTTATTCACGCGAACGTATCTTGAGTCGGCGGCGTTTGAGCTGGAGATCACGCAGGATGACCATGAATATTACACGATTAGGGCTTCCGATGAGCTATTCCGCATTCTGACGCGTGATGATCCGGGTCTTGTTGTAATTAGTTCCGAGTCAATGTTGGAGAAGCATCGCGCGGACCCAAATTATTGGTGGATACGTCGAATTCCGGTCGGTGGCGCTCTCGGATATGAGGTGTGTCGGATGGCTCGGGCAGTCGGCGGCTTGAAATACTAAATCACCGGCGATCAGTCTCTCCAGTTCTTCGCTATCGCGATTTCGTGACATGGGTCAGCTCTTGAGTCGCGGTTGAACTGAAAGGGTCGGGCAGTGCGTTCACGAGATATTTATTGTTTGCCTGAAATGGCATCTCGCGTTCGGTCTTTCGGTGTACTTCTGAGTGTCGACAAAGGCGATGTTTAGCTCTGGCTCTCTCATCATTTTGAGAGGCCGTTCAAATCGCTTGGCGTGAGGGCCCCCTCTGTGATCGTCTAGGAGCACCCTGCGAGGAATTGAACTCTTCCAAGAGCTTTCTGCTCGAGTTTCTGGGTGAGATGAGAACCTCCGCCGCGAATCCCATGGGCCTGAGTGGCTTCGTGGTCGACCCGTTCAAACATAAGCTCGTTCGCTCAAAACTGAGGCGGGTAAAGAAGCACCTGAGACGAGGTGAGCACCCGACGACGATCTCAATGAGGCTTTCGTCGAGATCGACCACTGGCTCGTGTTTGGCACGTTCGTCGACGGGCGGCTCGCCGGTGCAGCCAGCATGTACCCCTGTAGCGGCACACGATTTGCCGATCTCGGCGTCATCACGCTGCGCGGGTTCCGCGGCCGGGGGCTCGCCCGCGCCACCGTCCTGGCGATGGCTGCCGAAGCGCTCGAAGGCGGCTACGAACCGCAGTACCGATGCCAGCTCGACAATGCGCCGTCGGTGGCACTGGCCTCGGCATCCGGGTTCCGCCGCTTCGGGGAGTGGCCTGTCATCGACGACTGACGTAGTGGCCGGGCTCGCGAGGGGGTCGGTGGCTTCGATAGGCTCAGCCACCGCGTCGGCCAGCCACCTCGTTCGCGTCAGTCCTCCCGCACCACCTCGCCGGGACACTTGTCCGGCCGCAACCCACGCCACCGCGCCTGCCGCAGAATCCCGCCGGGGGTGAACTCGGCGAACTCGACCTCGGCGACGAGCTCGGGCCGCACCCACAGCGCATCGCGCGCATCGGCCGCGGGTACGCCCACGAACGGATCGGCGTCGATGCGCAGCGGGTCGAGCAGCTCGGTCAACCGCGCGAGGGTCTGCTCGCCGAAGCCCGACCCCACCCGGCCCGCGTACCGTAAGCCGTCGGCGGTGGGCACCCCCACGAGCAGCGAGCCGATGGTCCCCGACCGATTGCCCTTCCCCGGACGGATGCCGCCGATCACGATCTCCTGCGTCCGCGAGTGCTTCACCTTGAGCCACTGCTCCGACCGCACACCGCGGCGATACGTCGAAGTCGGGTCTTTCACGACGACCCCCTCGAGCCCGAACCGGCCGCTCGTCGACACCGCGGCATCCACGTCATTGAAGACGGGCGGCACGACGACCGGACTCCCGGCGTCGGCGGTGAGTTCTTCGAGCATCTCCCGCCGTTTCGAGAGAGGGAGGGATGCCACATCCCGGCCCGCCACCGAGAGCACGTCGAACAGGTACAGGTGCACGGGCGTGCGTTTCGCCTCACGCTGGATCTCGCGGGGCTGGGCGAGGTTCATGCGTTTCTGCAGGAGGGGGAAGCTCGGTCGGCCCCTGTCGTCGAGCGCGACGATCTCGCCGTCGAACACCGCCGGGTCGGGCCCGAGGCCCAGGTCGACGCTCGTCAGCTCGGGATAGGCGGCGGTCAGATCGTTGCCGTTCCGCGAGCGCAGGCGCAGTCGCTCACCGTCCCACACGCCCAGCCCCCGGATGCCGTCCCACTTCATCTCCACCCAAGGAGAGCCCCAGCGGTCGGCGGCGGCGCGAGCGATCCCCGGCGTCGCGGACGTGGCGAGCATCGGCCGCAGCTCGGCGACGGTGGGAGCGTCGATGGGCGACGGGGCCGTCGCACGGGCGGGCTCGGGGGCGGGGGACCCGTGATCGAGAGCCACGACGGGGGCTCCCTCGCTCTGCGGTGCGCCCTCGGCATCCGTCTTCATCCGGTGCAGCAGCCACTGCGACTTCTCGCCCTGCCCCTCGGTGCGGATCAGCGCGAGGCGCACACGGCCCAGGGGACCGTCGTGTTGACCCTCGAGGGTCGCGATCACCTCGTCGTCGCGCCACTTCTCGAGCTCGTACGTGCCGGTGTCCCAGACGGTCATGATGCCCGCGCCGTACTCGCCGCGCGGGATCTCGCCGGCGAAGTCGAGGTACTGCAGGGGGTGGTCCTCGGTCATGACGGCGAGGCTGTTCTTCGCGGTCGTCGGGGGGACGCCCTTGGGCACGGCCCAGCTGACGAGCACGCCATCGCGCTCGAGGCGAAGGTCCCAGTGCAGGCGGCTGGCGTGGTGCTCCTGGATGACGAAGCGGGGGAGGCCCTCGGGATTGGGCTCGCCGTGAGGAGCGTCTGGCACGGGCTCGGGGGTCTTACCGGCCGTGCGCTTGGCGATGTAGGCGCGGAGGGGACCGTGCGCTTCGTCGACCGAAGCCAGCGAATCGACGGGTCGCTCGAGCACCTCGTGGAACAGGAGGTGCCGCAGCTCGGGGTCGTCGAGTTCGGCCCACCTGCGCGGGGCGGCGACAAACGGACGCGGGCGCCCGCGCAGGGAGTACGGAGCGATCGTCGTCTTCGAGCCGTTGTTCTGGCTCCAGTCGATGAAGACCTTGCCCGGACGCGCCGCCTTCGACATCTGGCTCACGACGAGGTCGGGGTGGTCGGCCTCGATCGCGCGCGCGAGCTCCTTCGCAACCGCGCTCGCCGCGTCGCTCGACTGGCGGCCGTCGAGGCGCGCGTACAGATGGATGCCCTTGCTGCCGCTGGTCACCGGGAACGGCTCGAGGCCGATGTCCTGCAGGATCGCGCGCGCCCACCGGGCAACTTCAGCGCACTCGGCGAGACCGACGCCCGGGCCCGGATCCAGATCGAGCACCAGCCGGTCGGGGTTCTGCCGCTCGCCGTCGGAGGCGAAGCGCCACTGCGGCACGTGCAACTCGAGGCTCGCGACCTGCGCGAGGTAGACGAGCGTTGGCAGGTCGTCGACGAGCGGGTAGTCCTTCGCGCCGCTCGAATGATCGATCGGAAAGCGCCGCACCCACGCCGGAGCGCCGGGCTCGAGGGCCTTGGCGAAGAACGGTTCGCCGGGGTCGGCATCCGTCCCCACTCCGTCGGGCCAGCGCTTGCGCGTCAGTGGACGATCGGCGACGTGGGGGAGCAGAAGCGGCGCGATGCGCGTGTAGTAGTCGATCACCTCGCCCTTGGTGGTGCCGGTCTCGGGGTACAGCACCTTGTCGAGGTTCGACAGGCGCAGGCGGCGACCGCCGATGCGCACCGTCTGCTCCGTCATCGCCCCAGCGTAGAGCGGAGGGGGCGGCGGATGCCGAGGGGGTTGCGGGGGACGCGGCGGCGTCGTGGGATCACGGACACACCGCAGGAGGCAGGCGGCGGACGGCCGTCGGCGTGGCGCGGAGGGGCGGGGGGACGGCCGGATCTCCTGCACAGTCCACCGGAGCGGGCGGCACAACTCCTGCAGATCGCGACAGATGGCGCGCGGGAGAGGGCCGGAGGGCGGATCTGCAGGAGTTGTGCGCGGAGAGCGGGCACAACCCCCTCGGCATCCACCGCCTTTTCGGTGTTCACTGATCCCATGCGATCGATCTGGAAAGGCGCCCTGACCTTCGGCCTCGTCAACGTGCCCGTGAAGGTGTACTCCGCGACCGAAGACCATGACGTGTCTCTGCACCAGGTGCACAACGCCGACGGCGGGCGCATCCGATACCAGCGCATCTGCGAGATCGACGGCGAGGTCGTTCCCTACCAGGACATCGACAAGGCCTACGACGACGGTGAACAGACGGTCGTGCTGACCAAGGATGATCTCGCGTCACTGCCGAGCGAACGCAGCCGCGAGATCGAGGTCGTCGAGTTCGTGCCCAGCGACCAGGTCGATCTGCTGACGCTCGACAAGGCGTACTACCTCGAGCCCGACTCGTCGTCGCCCAAGGCGTACGTCCTGTTGCGCAAGACGCTCGAGCAGACCGACCGCACCGCGATCGTGCGCTTCTCGCTGCGTCAGAAGACGCGGCTCGCAGCCCTCCGCGTCCGCGGAGACGTGCTCGTGCTGCAGACCCTGCTGTGGGCCGACGAGGTGCGCGAGGCGGCGTTCCCCGCGTTGGACGAGAGCGTGCGCATCTCGGCGAAGGAGCTCGAGATGTCGGCCTCGCTCGTCGACAGCTTCTCGAAGGACTTCGACCCCGAAGAGTTCACCGACGAGTACCAGGCCGAGCTACGCACCCTCATCGACGCGAAGCTCGAGCAGGGCGACGCGCTCGACACCGACGCCACCTTCGGCAAGAAGGAAGAAGAGGACGGCGGTGAGGTCATCGACCTCATGGAGGCGCTGCGCGCGAGCGTCGAGCGCAGCCGGGCCGCCCGCGCCCGCGCCGATAGGACCGAAGACGCGCCGAAGAAGAAGGCTCCCGCGAAGAAGAAGACGTCGAAGGCGTCTTAGCGCGTCGGCTGGTCTCCGTCTTCGAGGGTCTTCGGGTCGAGCGTGAGGGCCTCGGCCTCGGCGGGGGTGACGGCACCCTCGCGCTTGGCGGCGGCACGCTCGCGGAAGTAGTGGATCGCGATGAAGATCGCGGTACCGGCGACTGCGGCGAGCAGGATCACGTCGATGTACTCGGTGACGATGTCGCGGATGAAGGGGATGTAGCCGACCGCGTAGCCGAGCATCGTGAGACCGATGCCCCAGATGACCGCACCGATGAGGTTGTACAGCGAGTACTTCTTCCACGGCATGTGGCCCACGCCCGCCGCGATCGGGGCGAACGTGCGCACGACCGGCACGAAGCGCGCGAGAATCACGGTCAATCCGCCGAAGCGCTCGAAGAACGCGTTCGTGCGCTCGACGTTCTTCTTGCTGAAGATGCCGGAGTCCTTGCGCTCGAAGATCGAGGGCCCGGCCTTATGACCGATGAAATACCCGACCTCACCGCCGATGAAGGCGGCGACGCCGATCGCCAGGGCCACCCACCACGCGTTGATGCCGAACACGCCGTTAGGAGCCGCGGGAGTCGAGTGCGACAGCAGCCCCGCCATGATCAGCAGGGTGTCACCCGGCAGCAAGAAGCCGATCAGCAGACCGGTCTCGGCGAAGATGATGAAGCACACCACGAGCAGCGCCCACGGCTGCGAGTTGGTGATGATCGCCGCAGGGTCGAGCCACGGGAGCAGCGCGGTGGTGGTGTGGATCACATCGGTCCCGTCGGGTCGGAGAGTCGGTGCTGAGAACAGCGGATGCCGTGCGGAAGGGGGGACTTGAACCCCCACGCCCGAAGGCACAGGAACCTAAATCCTGCGTGTCTACCGATTTCACCACTCCCGCGAGTGTGCTCATTCTAAGCGTGCGGAGCGCGCCCACGATGTGAAGCAGCCGTCAAGCCCACGCCTGTTCCACCCGGCGCGACACGCCGCGGGGGAATGCTGGACGACATGGCATCCGTTCTCCCCTCCATGAAGGCGATCACGTACTCCCAGCCCGGTGACTCCTCCGTCCTCTCGCTCGAGGACCGTCCGCTGCCCGAACCCGGCCCCGGAGAGGTGCGCGTGCGCGTGACCGTCTCGGGCGTCAACCCGACGGATTGGAAGGCGCGGGCCACGACCGGGCGGCCCCTTCCCTTCGACGAGGTCACCCCGAACCAGGACGGAGCGGGAGTGGTGGATGCCGTCGGCGACGGCGTCGACACCCTGACTGTCGGTCAGCGGGTGTGGGTGTACCTCGCGGCGCACCAGCGTCCTCTCGGCACGGCGGCCGAGTACACGGTGCTCCCCGCGTCGCGTGCGGTCGCCCTGCCCGACGACGCCTCGTTCGAACTCGGCGCGAGCCTCGGGGTGCCCGCGATGACCGCCCACCGCGTGCTCACCGTGCACGAGGACGGCCCCTCGCGTCTGGCCCCCGGCGCGCTCGCCGGACGCACCGTCCTCGTGCAGGGTGGCGCCGGAGCCGTGGGGCACGCGGCGATCCAGCTCGCGGCCTGGGCCGGAGCCACCGTCATCGCGACCGTGAGCAGTGACGAGAAAGAAGCTCTCGCGCGGGCCGCCGGCGCCCACCACGTGCTGCAGTACCCGAGCGACGCGCTGGCCGACGGCATCCGGGAACTCGCCCCGAACGGCGTCGAACACATCGTCGAGGTCGCGATCGCCGACAACGCCGCCCTCGACGTCGAGGTGATCGCCAACCACGGAACGATCGGGTACTACGCCGACAACGGCGGAGACGACTTCACCGCCCCCGTGCGCGTGAGCTTCGCGAAGAACATCCGCTGGCAGGGACTGCTGCTGTACACGGTGGGGGAGCGGGCGCTGCTCGCCGCCGCCGAGGACGTCGCCGCGGCTGTAGCCGACGGCGCTCTGCCGGTGGGGGAGGACGCGGGGCTTCCGCTGACTTTCTTCGACCTGGCCGACACCGCCGCCGCGCACGACGCCGTCGAGCAGGGTGCGCTCGGCAAGGTGCTCATCCGCGTCGCGGAGTGATCTCCGCCTCGCGTTGCGCGTGAGGGGTCGGAAACTGTCGCTGGGGCGGACCCGAGGCGACAGTGAGTGACCCCTCACGCGAGAGACGACAGGGGAGTGAGGCTCCGTCAGCGGGTGCGCGGGACGTAGCGCGGCACCCACCGGATGAAGCCCGCCGAAACGAGGACGGCGATCAGTCCCATTGCGCCGACACCGACCGACAGGGATGCCACGGCCGTCAGGGCCGACACGATCAACGGAGCGACCGCGCCCCCGGCATCCGTCAACGTCCTCCACGAGCCGAGGAACGCCGCGGGATCGGTCGGCGGGGCGACGTCCGCGCCGAGGGTGAGCAGGATGCCGCTCGACAAACCGTTCCCGACACCCAGGACCGCCGCGAACATGGCGTACCACATCGCCGCCGACGACAGATCGTGCGTGAACGAGAGGGCGAAGAACCCCGCGCCCATCAGGATCAAGGCCGGAAGGGCGGCCCAGAGGCGACCGAAGCGGTCCATCACCTGGCCACTCGCGTAGAAGAGCGCGAAGTCGATCGCGCCCGAGGCGCCGACGACCACCGCGATCGTTCCGGCATCCAGTCCGAGGGAGACGCCCCAGAGCGGGAGCACCACCTGCCGCGCCGAGCGCACGGCCGACAGCGACGACGCCGCCAGGCCTAACCGGGCGAGCACTCCGCGGAAGCGCCACATCGTGCGGAACACCCCGACCCGCTCGACGGTGGGGATCGCCCCGGTAACCGGCTCACCCGTGTCTTCGGCATCGCGCGAGTCCCCGCCGCCCCGCCGCGTCGGCGACCCCGCGCCCACCGGCACGGCCTTCTCGGGATCGGGGCCGAAGAACACGAGCAGGATCGTGGCGACCTGGCACACGGCGAAGAACATGATGGATGCCGTCTCGGTACCGAAGACCGCCAACAGCGCCGCCGAGATGAACGGGCCGACGAACATCCCGAGACGGAACGTGCCGCCCAGCAGCGACAACGCGCGAGCGCGGAAGGTCAGGGGAACCCTCGTGGTCATGAAGGAGTGACGGGCGAGCGCGAACGACGCCGCACAGAAGCCGATGAGGAACACCGCCGCGGTGAAGAACGCCAAGGACTGCGCGAACACGATTCCCAGCAGACCCGCCAGCACGACGATGCCGGCCACCCCCATCGTGACGCGCTCGCCGAAGCGGGCGACGGCCCAGCCTGCCGGGATGTTGCCGCAGAGCTGGCCGACGACGAGGGCCGCGGCCACGAGGGCGGCGAGAGCGACGTCGGCACCGAGGCGGTTCGCGATGACCGGAATGAGGGGGATCACGGCGCCCTCGCCGACTGCGAACAGCAGCGTGGGGCCGTAGATCATCGGTGCGAAGCGCACCAGCACGTTCCGGGGAGAGTCGGCTGTCACCGTCTCCACGATAGGCTTGATGTCAAATGCTCGAACTCGATTTGACCGCCGACATCCAGGCGCTGCGCTCGACCTTCGCCGATATTCAGGCCGTGGTCGACGTCGACGCACTCAAAGCCGACATCGAACGCCTCAGCGAAGAGGCCGGTGCCCCCGACCTCTGGGACGACGTCGACAACGCCCAGAAGGTCACCAGCCGCCTGAGCCACAAGCAGGCCGAGCTCAAGCGGGTCACCGAGATCGAGCAGCGCCTCGACGACCTCGAGGTGCTCGTCGAACTCGCCATCGAGATGGACGACGACGAGTCCGCCGACGAAGCGCGCCGCGAGCTCGCCTCGCTGAAGGACGTCATCGGCCAGCTCGAGGTGCAGACGCTGCTCGACGGCGAGTACGACCCGCGCTCCGCGGTCGTCACGATCCGCTCCGGCGCCGGCGGCGACGACGCCACCGACTTCGCGGAGATGCTGCTGCGCATGTACCTGCGCTGGGCCGAGCGCCACAAGTACCCCGTCAAGGTCATGGACACGTCCTACGCCGAAGGCGCCGGCATCAAGTCGGCCACCTTCGAGGTCGACGTGCCCTACGCCTACGGCACGCTGTCGGTCGAGGCCGGAACGCACCGCCTCGCGCGCATCAGCCCCTTCGGTGGCGCCGACAAGCGACAGACGAGCTTCGCGGCCGTCGAGGTCATCCCCGTCATGGAAGAAGCCGTCGAGGTCGAGGTGCCCGAGGGTGACATCCGCGTCGACGTGTTCCGTTCGTCGGGCCCCGGTGGACAGTCGGTCAACACGACCGACTCCGCCGTGCGCATCACGCACCTTCCGACGGGCCTCGTCGTCTCGATGCAGAACGAGAAGTCGCAGATCCAGAACCGCGCGGCCGCCATGCGTGTGCTGCAGACCCGCCTTCTGCTGCTCAAGCGCGAAGAAGAAGCGGCCAAGAAGAAGGAGCTCGCCGGCACGATCACCGCGAGCTGGGGCGACCAGATGCGCTCGTACTTCCTCTACGGCCAGCAGCTGGTGAAAGACCTCCGCACCGGATACGAAGTCGGAAACCCGGCGGTCGTATTCGACGGCGACCTCGACGGCCTGATCGCGGCTGGCATCCGCTGGCGCAAGCGCAAGGACGACGACGACTGAGTCGTCCACTCTCACGACAGAGAGCCCTCTGGATGCCGGCACCTCGGCATCCATAGGGCTCTCTCGGTTTCGCCACCCGGCGCGTCCTGTCGGCCTGCTTGAAGCCCGCGCTTAGGCTCGTCAAGCCATGATCCGGTTCGAGAACGTCACAAAGCGGTATCGCGGCACCGCGAAGCCCGCCCTGAACGCCGTCGACTTCGAAGTGCAGCGCGGGGAATTCGTCTTCCTCGTCGGCGCTTCGGGCTCCGGCAAATCGTCGTGCCTGCAGCTCATCCTGCGCGCCGAGACCCCCAGCGACGGCCGAGTCGTCGTGCTCGGTCGCGACCTGCGCACGCTGTCGAACCGCAAGGTTCCCTACTTCCGCCGTCACATCGGTTCGGTCTTCCAGGACTTCCGCCTGCTGCCGAACAAGACGGTGCACCAGAACGTCGCCTTCACGCTGCAGGTGACCGGCGCCTCGCGCGGGTTCATCCAGCAGGCCGTGCCCGAAGTGCTCGCGCTCGTCGGTCTCGACGGCAAAGAGAAGCGGCTGCCCCACGAGCTCTCGGGCGGTGAGCAGCAGCGCGTCGCGATCGCCCGCGCGCTCGTGAACCGTCCGCAGGTGCTGCTCGCCGACGAGCCGACCGGAAACCTCGACCCCGGCACCTCGATCGACATCATGCGTCTGCTCGCGCGGATCAACGCCGGCGGCACGACCGTCGTCATGGCTACGCACGAGGCCGGCTTCGTCGACCAGATGCAGCGCCGCGTGATCGAGCTGCGCGGTGGCGAGATGGTGCGCGACGAGCGCCACGGCGGCTACGGCGACACGTCGAGCCTTCCGCGCCTCGCGCCCGAGGTCGAGCGCGGAGCGGCCGCGGTCGCCGCCCTCACCGCGGTGCTCGAGGTGCAGCGCGAGGTCACCGGTCTGACCGGGCCCGTCGAACCGCTGACGAAGCCGGGCGCGGACGCGACGCCGGCGGCACGACGCGACGAGGCTGCTCCGGCGGCGCGACGCGAAGAGACCGCTGCGGCCGCGTCGGACGACGCTCCGGCCCCCGCCGACGAGCCCCGCGAGCCCGGCACCAACACGCGCTCCATCCCGGTCACCCGCCCCGACGTCGACGCTCTCGGTCTCGCCGACCGACTCGGCCTGGGCCAGAAGAAAGACCGCAACGACGAAGTGGGACCCACGTCATGAGGTTCGGGCTCATCCTCTCGGAGGCCTTCACCGGTCTTCGCCGCAACGCGTCGATGGTCATCTCGGTCATCCTCGTCACCTTCGTGTCGCTGACCTTTGTCGGCGCGGCGATGCTCATGCAGATGCAGATCGGCAAGATGCAGTCGTACTGGGCCGATCGCGCCCAGGTGGCGGTGTTCATGTGCGCGGCCTCGTCGAACGCGCCGACCTGCGTGGCCGGTCAGCCCGCGACGCAGGATCAGATCGACGCGGTCACCGCGAAGCTCGACGGCTCCGCCCTGGCCCCGCTCATCCGCGACTACACCTTCCAGACCAGTGACCAGGTGTTCGAGAACGCCAAGGGCCTGCTGTCCGAGGACATCCTCGGTGTCGTCACGGCCGACCAGTTCAACGCGACCTTCAGCATCAACCTCGTCGACCAGAGCCAGTCCGACGTCATCGCCGAAGCCTTCAGCGGACAGGACGGCGTCGAGAGCGTCACGAACCAGCTCCAATACCTCGAGCCCCTCTTCCAGGCGTTGACGGTCGCGACCTACGTGGCGGTGGGCATCGCCGGACTCATGCTGATCGCGGCGGTACTGCTGATCGCGACGACCATCCGCCTTTCGGCGTTCGCTCGACGCAAGGAGCTCGGGATCATGCGCCTGGTGGGCGCGTCCAACCGCTTCATCCAAACGCCGTTCATCGTCGAGGGTGTCCTCGCTGCGCTGATCGGGTCCGCTCTGGCGAGCGTCGCCGTCTGGGCGATCGTCGGCGTCGGCGTGAACCAGTACCTGAGGGATCGGATCGGCTTCATCACCTCGTGGGTCGATTTCGGCGACGTCGCGATCGTCATCCCCGCGCTCGTGGTGATCGGTATCGTCCTCGCCGCCCTGAGCGCCAGTTTCGCCATCCGTCGCTGGCTGCGCGCCTGACCTCCGGTCGCGCGCGGAGTCGGCATCCGCTGTGGGGTAAACTGTAGGGCTCTGTGTGCCCATGATCATGAGGAGGTGGCACCATGCCTCGTGAGCAGGGTGAAAAGCTCATCGCGTCCAACAAGAAGGCGCGTCACGACTACGCCATCGAGAAGACGTACGAAGCGGGACTGGTGCTCACGGGCACCGAGGTGAAGTCGCTGCGCCAGGGGCGCGCGAACCTCACCGACGGCTACGCCTACATCGACGGTGGCCAGGCGTTCCTCGATGCCGTGCACATCCCGGAGTACTCCCAGGGCCACTGGACCAACCACTCGGCCAAGCGAACGCGCAAGCTGCTGCTGCACAAAGAAGAGATCATCAAGCTGTCGCACGCCGTGTCGGCGGGCGGGTACACGCTCGTGCCGCTGCGGCTGTACTTCCTGGACGGCCGCGCGAAGGTCGAGATCGCCGTCGCGAAGGGCAAGCGCGAGTTCGAGAAGCGTCAGACGATCCGCGAGCGCGAAGACAAGCGCGAAGCCGAACGCGCCATGCGCACGAAGAACCGTCTGGGCGAGTGACGCACTGAGTCACTCCGCGCGGAAGCGGCCCTCGACGACCGAGGTGACCACGATCTCGGGCGGCTGCAGGCTGAACGACGGCCCCCCGGCTGGACCGGAGGCCGCCATCATGCGCGCGGCGAACGGCGCCGGCTGTTCGGGGTGCGCGCCGAGCAGACCGGCATCCGCGATCTCGACGGCGGACACGGATGCCAGCCCCAGAGCGTCCGCATAAGCCGTCGCCCGTTCCACGGCGACATGGACGGCGTCGGCGGCCACCTCGCGCTCGACACGGGCGCGAGTGGTGGGGGACAGGCGCCACTCCACCGCGGTGACCTGCACGTCATCGGACTCGGCCACATCCCCCAGCCACCACGACAGGGCACCGGCGTCGGTGAACGTGGCGGAGAGTTCCACGGCGGCGTGATGGACGAGGGGGAGCTGCGCTCCCTCGTTGTTCCACGGCCGGTCGGACCACACCGACACGCGCGCGCTCGACCACTCCGACACCTCGCCGGAGCGCAGGTGCGCGACCAGGCCATCCTGCACGCTCGCCGCGCGCTCCTGCGCCCGTTCCACCACCGGCCCGCGAGTCGGACCGTCGGTCGACACGGTGACGCGGACGGCGGCCTCTTCAGCGCGGGCACGGGCGTTGCTCTCGCCCCGGACGGTGATGACGACGTCGCTCATGCGGCGAGCCTACGGGAGGGGCGCGCTCGGGTGGGGGTCGGGGTGGGCGCGACGACGTCGCTCAGGCGGTGAGCCTACGGGGCGCGGGCGAGACGGCTTCGGGTGGGAATCATCGCGCGCCGCGAACCGTTGTAGACTGTGATGCTCGGGTGCTTCCGCCCCCGAGGTGGCAACTCAACAGCGTGACGATGGTCGCTCCTTCACGGAGTTCCCGGGGCTGATCGGTTTCGACAGCGCCTGCGAACCCGCGAGAAGCGGGCCGAGGATGTGGGGTTATCTCGTAAACGCTCCCTGCAAAACAATAAGTGCCAATGCTAAGCGCACTGACTTCGCCCTCGCTGCGTAAGCGAGCCCGATAGTCCGTCAGGCCGTGTGCGACCCCGCCACGGAATCTGGCGTCATTTAGGGGTCTTGCTGTGTGACGGCGTCTGGACGTCACGCGGGACTTTTCCCAGGCTGGGCTTGTCGACTTAGGTGTCTGTGACAAAGGTCGGAGCCGAGCAGAACGTCTGCACAGACTGCGCCCGGAGAAAACGCGGAGACCCAGCGTTGGACGGGGGTTCGATTCCCCCCAGCTCCACGAACCATCGTCACGATGAGGTTGTCATGTGAGAAAGCCCCCATCTTCGCCCGTTTCGGCGAAGGTGGGGGCTTTCTTCATCTCGGGATCAGCCCGCGGAGCGCGTGTGGATGTCGCTCTCGCCGGCAACGCCGTTCAGCTCGAGATAGATGCGCCCCTCGGTGCGCGTCAGAGTGGCGGTGTTGCGTCGTTCGATGGCATCCGACAACTTCTCGACGAAGCCGGGCTCGAAGCTGTGCAGGAGCACCTCCTCAGCGCGATGGATGCGCTTTCCCGCCCACGGGGCGGCGACCTTGTCGGGATCGCGGTGCGTATAGATCGCGACGCGCTCGGCCTTCATGCTGCCGGTGTGCAGGCGCGCGGCATCCGGAGCTCCGACCTCGACCCACGCCACCAGGGCGCCCGTGAGGTCGCGGATCATCACGGCGGGCTCGTCGGTCGCGGCGACGCCCTCGCTGAAGCCGATGCCCTCCTCGTACTCGAGGCAGTAGGCCAGCACGCGCGTCAGCATGTACGGAGCGGTCTCCGAGGGGTGCCGAGCGACGCGCAACGCCAGCTCGTCGTAGACGCCGCGATCGACGTCGGAGAGCTGCACGGTGAACTGATGAATGGTCGAGCCGATAGCCACGAGGGTCGAGCCTACGTTGTCGGAACGGCATGCCCGTGCGCGTTGTTCTGTGCGCGCTGTGCCGTGTGCGTTGTGCCGTGCCGCGCCTACGCGGTCGCGGGGGCGGTGCCGGGAAGGCGGTTACGCCACTGGGGGAGGGGGATCACGATGCGGTGCGCGGGGTCGCCGTCCCACTCCACCGGCAGGCCGGCTTCGGCGAGAGCATCGGCGACGATCCGGCCGACGCGGGCATCGGTCTGTCGCCAGACCTCGCTGCGCGCGGCCTCGTCGCCGACGTCGGCCGCCGCGAGAAGCCCGGGGTCGAGATCGCGCAGGGGTGCAAAGGCGCTGAACGTGAGGAACAGATGTGCGGGCTCCTCGGCGAGTCGCTCGGCGTCCTGCTGGTGGAAGAAGGTGTAGGCCCACTCGCGGAACTGCGGTGCACCCGTCTCGTCGCTCGGCGCGGGCGTGCGCTCGTCGTCGATCTCAGCGGTTCCGCACGTGTTGCAGCAGGTGAAGTCGGCGCGGGCGACGAAGCCGCGTGCCTCGAGGATCGCGAATGCCGTGCGCAGGCGGTCGCCTTCCGTGACGGACGGCCACCCCTGCTCGACGCGGCGGCGCTCGGCCCAGACCTCGCGCACCACGGCCTCGGCGGTTGCGGCATCGTCGAGCTCGTGGACGTCCTGCACCTGCTGCACGACCTCATCGAAGTCGCGGAAGCCGGGGATGACGGCATCCTGAGCTGTCCGTCTGAGCTCTGCGAGACCAGGATCGGACGCGAGGGGAGCGGCCTGCGGGGCCGGCACGTTCTTGCCGAACAGGCGATCCAGGAATCCCATGCGTCCCAGTGAACCAGCTAGCGTCGGGGAATGCCCGATCCGCGTCACATCCGCATCGATGTCGGTCCCTTCCACCTCGACGCCGTTCCCGATTCGGCGCGGTGGCGGGCCGAGGGGAGAGGCGGCGACGCCCCGGTCGAGGGCGGGTGGAGCGACTGGGTCGCGTTCGCACAACGGATCCTGCAGGTCGACGAACGATGGCGTGGTCTCGAGGCGCGCGGAGACGCGTGGGACGAGGGCTTCGCCGCCGGCCGGGATGCCGCGGCGGTGAATCCGTACCGGTGAGCGAAGCGCCCGCGTCTGCAGCGCGCTACTGAGGCGTCTCGACGAGGAGCAGACTCTGGCGGGTATCCGCGAACTTCACCCACCCGTCGCCGAACAGGTACGTCAGACCGTAGCCGTCGGCACCGCGCCCGCCGAGCCAATCGGGGTTCTCGGTGACATAATCGCCCGTGCCGTCGCGCTCGAGCTTCCACCCCGAAGCGACGAGGTCCTTCTCGGCCTGCTGCGCCGTCGCGTCGTCGATGGGAGCCCACCCGAAGATCTGCACGCGATCGGATGCCACCTTGGCATCGCCCCACTTGCACTGGATGCCATCGTCAAGCGCCGTCGCGCCGATCCGGAACGGCTCCTCCTGGTAGGTCCACCCGAGGCTCTTGAAGTCGTCGACGGTGGCGGTCGGAATGATGTTCTCGCAGGTCGGGGTGATCGGGTCCGTCGTGGGAGTCGCGCTGGCACCGGCGTCGGGAGCGGGTGCATCGGTCGTCGTGGCGCTGGCCGCGACGCTCGGGGCGGCGTCAGGGGTCGACGTGCACCCGGCGAGAGCCGTTGCGACGATGGCGCCGCCGGCGGCGAGGAGAGCGAGGCGGGCGCGTGTCATCGGGCACCGTCCTCGTGCAGCAGAGCGAAGAAGTCGTCGTGCAGCAGGCCGTTCGTCGCGAGGGAAGAACCGGCATCGAGACGGTCGGTCCCGTCGAACGCCGTGAAACGTCCGCCGGCCTCGCGCACGATGGGGGCGATCGCCGCGATGTCGTACTCCTTCACCCCGAACTCGGCCACGAGCTCGAGACGGCCCTCGGCCAACCACATGTAAGGGAGCGCATCCCCGTAGGCGCGATCGCGCCAGACAGCGCGCGTGAGCTTCTCGAGAGTGGGGACGAGATCGACGTCATCCCACTGCTCGATGCTCTGGAAGCTGATGCTGGATGCCGAAACCTCGTCGACCCCGGACACGTGAATGCGTCGGATGTCACCGTCGGCGGTCGTCGTCCACGCGCCCTGGCCCGTTGCGGCCCACCAGCGGCGACCGATCGCGGGCTGGCTCACGACGCCCACCCGGGGGACGCCGTCGACGGTCAGGGCGATGAGCGTCGCCCAGACCGGAATGCCGCGCATGTAGTTGTGGGTCCCGTCGATCGGATCGATGACCCAGCGGCGGGACGTGTCACCCGACGTGCCGTATTCCTCGCCGAGCACGGAGTCGCCCGGGCGCTCCGCGTCGAGGATCCCGCGAATCGCGCGCTCCGTCGCCAGGTCGGCCTCGGTCACGTGCGTGCGGTCGGGCTTCGTGTCGATCCGGAGGTCGGCGGAGTCGAAGCGTTCCATCGCCACGGCGTCGGCAGCGTCAGCCAGGCGGAGGGCGAGTGCGAGATCGTCGGTCAGGTCCGCGGCGGGCGCGGCGGGCTCTTCGATGCGGGACACGGCTCCAGGATAACGGTCGATCCTGGCTCGATTTGGCGTGCCCGAGTCACGCCTGGTAGTGTCATTCCTCGGCGCGGAGAGCGAAACTCCGGCCGAACGGAACGCACCTCTAGCTCAATCGGCAGAGCAACTGACTCTTAATCAGTGGGTTCTGGGTTCAAGTCCCAGGGGGTGCACCAGCACAGAAAGTCCCCTCTCGCCCGTGTGGTGTGGAGGGGATTTTCATTTCTCAGATCCGGGTTCTGCGCAATCCCTCCGCCTCCTCGATGGCGCTCGGCATGATGGGACCAGCCCCGTCTCCAACGGCGGCGCGTGACCCGGGAGGTTTCCATGGCCGACGACGAGATGTGGGATGTCACCGACATCCAGGGCACACCGACCGGAACCCTCCACCGGCGCGGGGACGGCCCTGTGCCGGCCGGGTTGTTCCACGTCGTGGCATCCGTCTGTCTGGTGTCGTCCACCGGCCGCGTGCTGATGAGCCTGCGCGCCGCGGCCAAGGACTACCCCTTGGCGTGGGAGTTCCCCGCCGGCAGCGCATTGCGCGGAGAGACCAGCCGCACCGGCGCCGTCCGGGAACTCGCGGAAGAGACGGGGATGGTGCTGGCCCCCGACGACCTGGTCTTGGTGGGTCGCGTCGTCGAAGAAAGAGCCCTGTTCGACCTCTGGGTCGGCCGTGTCGACGGGGAGCCCGCGCCCGTGCCGGATCCGGAGGAGGTCCAGGATGCCGAGTGGGTCACCCTCGACGTCGTGCACCAGCGCTGGAAGGACGGGGTGTTCGCGACACCGTGGAACGCCCGGTTCGATCAGCTGTGGGACACGCTGGGGGAACGGGTGCGAGAGGAGTGCCAGGTCGGCGCCGCCAAAGATCAGAACGGCGGCGGATCCACCTCGATGTCGTGACCCAGGGGTGAGCGCCACCTCAGGTCGACATCGCCGGGGTTTTTGAGCGGTTCCCATTTCGTCTCGTGGCGGAGGCGGTGGTGGTGGCGGCACTCGGGTTCGAGGTTGTCGTGGTCGGTGGCCCCGCCGTCGGCCCACGCGGTGAGGTGATCGATGTCGCAGTCGCGGGCGGGGCGGGCGCATCCCGGGAAGACGCACGTCGGCGAGGTGACGCCGAGCCAGCGCCGGAGTGCGGTCGTCACTCGGTATCTGGTGCGATCGAGGGCGAGCGGAACCCCCGTGACCGGGTGGGTGAGAACGCGGATCCACGACGACGCCTCTCCGGCGAGTCTTCGTGCCGTGTCGAGATCGATCGGGCCGTACCCGTCGAGGGTGGCTGGGGTGTCGTCGCGGCCGAGGAGGGTGAGGGCGGGAACGGTCACGACGACGGTGGGGCGGCCGGAGCCGAACGCCCTCGAGTCCCCTGCTGTGGGAGCCGGCGCCGCCGCGGGACGCTCCGCGACCGATCCACCCGCGAGCAGATCCGCTAGCGCATCGGCTCTCAGTTGCGCCAGCGTGCGCTCTTCGCCGTCTGCCGTCGCCAGATGCCGCGCGGCGCGGTCCAGGCGTGTCATGGCGGCGTGCGCCCTGTCGGCCGGAAGCAAGGCTGTCAGTGTCGCCATGCCATCGAGCTCGGCGGTCAGCCACACCCCGCGGTCGCGGGCCGCGCGGCGATGCCGCTCCTCGATCGACTCGGCGTGGACCTTCTCGCGTAGCGCGCGAGCGGCGGTGTCGAAACTCGACGGCGTCAGACGCTCGGCGCGCTCGGTGGCGCCGGTGTCGAACGCGGTCCAGGCCTCGCGGTCATCGGGGAGGGAGTCGGCGAGCCGGGCGATCCTGATCGCGTGGCTCTCGGAGATCCGTCCGTCGAGGAACGCCCGCCAGGCCAGGCTGCACCGTGCCTGCAGCGTCCGGGCGTGGCCGACCCGCGTGCGGACCGTCTGCTCGGCCAGACGCAGGTGAACGGCGATCTCTGCGGCGGCGGCGCGCTCCGCGAGGTCGGCACGGTCGCGCCGCACGGCGGCCACTGACCGCCCGCGAGAGTCCTCCCACGCGTGATCCAGGGTGGGATCGGGACCGACCCACGGGTCGGGATCGGCAACGGCGCGGTCGAGGATCAGCGTCATGAGCTGGTATTCCTCGGCGGTGTGCTGGCGACGGCGGATGGCGACCGCGACGAGGGTGTGCACGAGGTCGATGGGACGAGCGTCGGCTTCGGACTCGGAAACCGCAGCGGCGTCCTCGCCGGGGGAGTCGAGGTCGTGGCTCACCGGCCACGGAGTGCTGTCGTCGGAGAACAGCTCGTTCCAGTCCGGCTCGGACTGTCCCTCTTCGATCGCGCGGATCTCATCGGCCCAGGCCCGGAGCTCGTCGTCGCTCGGAGGAGGCGCCAGGAACACGGCGGGCACGAGCGCAGCATCCGGTGTCGACCGGTGCGATGCGGGGGTCGGGCTCGTCATACGAGCACGGTATCGAGGACCTCCGACATCAGGAGGAACCGCCGGTCGAGGGCGAAATCGAGCAAGTAGCGCCCACCCACGCGAAAGCGCCGGGCGCCGACAAGACGATCCGAACGGTTCGTCCTGCCGGCACCCGGCGCGAGGAGAGGTGACGCCGACGCCTTACGCCGCATCCCCCACGAGAACAGCTGCGCCCTCGTCGGCGGCATCCGGGTGTGCTCCGTCGACGTGTGCGAGCAGACGCCGACCGAAGAGGATGCAGGCGGCGGCGATCACGACCGACACCGCGGCCATCACGTAGGGCACTCCGGCGCCGTACGCGTGCCAGAGCAGCGCGGCGAGCGGGGGAGCGACCGCCCCGCCCAGGAAGCGCACGGCCGAGTAGGCCGACGACGCGACCGAGCGCGGGAGGTCGGTGGCTTCCATGACCGCTTCGGTCAGCGCGGTGTTCACGACGCCCAGCACGAGACCGCCCACGATGATGCACACGACCAGAGCGACGGCCGACGACACGATGAACGCGGCGACGAGCAGGTCGAGGGCCAGCAGGGGCAGGGCGATCAGCAGGACCGTCGTCAGCCGCAGGCGGCGCAGCAGCAGAGGGGCGACCCAGACGCTCGTGATCGCCAGGCCCACGCCCCATCCGAAGAAGGTCAGGCCGATGCCCATCGCCCCGAACCCGAGGGGGAACGGCGAGAACGCGAGCAGCGTGAAGAAGCCCATGTTGTAGAACAGCGCGGTCGCCGCGAGGATCGCGAGCGCCGGACGGCCGAGGGCACGGAACGGGGCACTGAAGGGGAGCGGGGTGCGCGCGGGCTGGGGGCCGCGCAGAAGGACCGCCACCGCGAGGAACGCGATCGCCATCAGGACGACGACGCCGAAGAACGGCCCGCGCCAGCTGACCTCACCCAGGATGCCGCCGAGCAGCGGCCCCACGGCGATGCCGAGGCCCAGCGCGGCTTCGTAGAGGATGATCGCGGCCGAGCTCCCGCCGGATGCCGCGCCCACGATGGTCGCCAGCGCGGTGGAGATGAACAGGGCGTTGCCCAGACCCCATCCGGCGCGGAAGCCGATCACGGCGTCGACGCTGCCGCTGATGGCGCAGAAGAAGGCGAACACGACGATCAAACCGAGACCGACGAGCAGGGTCGCCTTGGCGCCGATGCGGCTCGAGATCCAGCTGGTGATGAGCATCGCCAGGCCGGTCACGACGAGGTAGCTGGTGAACAGCAGCTCCGTCTCGACCGGGGTGGCCTTCAGGGAGTCCGCGATGGCGGGGAGGATCGGGTCGACGAGACCGATGCCCATGAAGGCGACGACGCACGCGAAGGCGACGGCCCAGACCTGCGCGGGTTGTTTCCAGACGCTGGGCGCCTTGCTGACTGCTGCGGTTCCGGCACTCACCGGACCACCTCCTGTTCTTCTGCGGATTCCGTGGGGACTCCGCGGTCTTCGGTGGGGTCGGCGGCGCCATCGTCGTCGGGGGTTCGATCGTCAGTGGTTTCGTTTCGACCCGCGGGAGTCGGCGCCATTCCCACGCGCAGTGAGAGCGCGGAGGCGGCGACGCTCACGGCATCCCACTCCTTCTCGGAGAGGTCGGCCACGTGCGGCGCAAGGGCCGCGCGGAACTGCTCGTACCACCCGGCCAGCGCGTCGAGGCCCTTCGCCGTGGCGGCGATCACGCTGACGCGCGAGTCGTCGGGCAGGCGGCGGCGCTCGACGAGTCCCGCGGCGTCCATCTGGTGGACGAGTCGGGTCATGCCGGGCTGTGTCACGCGGCTGAGGGTCGCGAGGTCGCCGAGGCGCTGGGGGCCGTGGTCGCGCAGGAGAGTCAGCGTGCGCCACTGCGCGGCGGGGGCGTCGGTCTGGGTGTCGAGAGCCGCGACGCGGGTGAGGGCGTGCACCGCGAGCAAAAGCGTCTGCAGGTCGTCGTGGCGGGTCATATGTGGAAGTATACCCCCGGTATATACCGTGGGTATCTATTTCGAGGGATTCAGCGAGACGCGATGCGCGTCGACAACTGGTGCGCGTGCGCGAGAAGGATCCGTCCGAGCTCCGCGAGGCGCTCGCCGCCGAAGCGGAACTCCACCCCGGTCAGGCTGAGAGCCCACTGCGGGTCGCCCGCGCGCGTGAACACGGCCGCGCCGAGCCCGTAGCTCCCCTCCACGATGAGCCCCGGATTCACCGCGTATCCACGTGCCTGCGTGTCGCGGATCCGCCCGCGCAGACGGGTGGGGGAGTGCGACGCCCCCCATTTCTCGGGAAGTTCCGGATGCCGCTCGAGATACGCATCCACCTCGCTCGACGGCAGGAACGCCAGGATCGCCAACCCCGCCGAGGCCACCCCGAGGGGAAAGCGCACCCCCTCCGACAGCACGAACGAGCGGATCGGGAAGCTCCCGTCCTCGCGCACCAGGCACACCGTCTCGTCGCCCCGCCGTACCGACAGGAACGCGCTCTCCTCGGTTCGGACCGCCAGGGAGCGCACGATGTCGCGCGCGGTCGAGGTGATGTCGAATCGGGATGCCGCCACACTCCCCATCAGATAGAGCTCCGGCCCCGGTAGCCAGTGACCGGTCGGCTCGTCGCGGTCGACGAGCCCCTCGGCGCGAAGCGCGCTGAGGAGGCGGTGCGCGGTCGGTCGCGTGAGATCGGCGTCGCGCGCGAGGTCGCCGACCGACGCGCCGGTCTCGCCCGCGGCCGTCACGAGGCGCAAGAGCCGGGCCGCCCGCGAGATGGCCTGGGCGCCGGGAACGGATCGCGATGCAGTGTCCACGATGTGGACGCTAAGCCCCACGTCATCCACATGACAAGAGCGCGGTCGACTCGGCGGGCCCGAACAGCGCACCGTAGGAGGACGAAACGAAGGAGTTCGCGTGATCGACAAGACCGTCGCCTCGGCCGCCGAGGCCGTCGCCGACATCACCGACGGAGCGTCTCTCGCCGTCGGCGGGTTCGGCCTGTCCGGCAACCCCATCGCCCTCATCGAGGCCCTTCTCGCCCAGGGGACCCGCGACCTGTCGGTCGTGTCGAACAACTGCGGCGTCGACGACTGGGGGCTCGGCATCCTGCTCGGCGCCGGTCGCATCCGCAAGATGACCTCGTCGTACGTCGGAGAGAACAAGGAGTTCGAGCGGCAGTTCCTCTCGGGCGAACTCGAGCTCGAGCTCACCCCGCAGGGCACCCTCGCCGAGAAGCTGCGGGCCGGCGGCTCGGGCATCGCGGCCTTCTACACCCAGACCGGTGTCGGCACCCAGGTCGCCGAGGGCGGACTGCCGCGTCGCTACGACGGGGCCGGCGGCATCGCCGTCGCCTCCCCGGTCAAGGACGTCCGCACCTTCGAGGTGAACGGCGAGCAGCGCGAGTTCGTGCTCGAAGAGGCCATCACCACCGACTTCTCGCTCGTGCACGCCCACACGGGCGACCGGCACGGCAACCTCGTGTTCCGAAAGGCCGCGCGCGCCTTCAACCCCCTCGCCGCGATGGCCGGCCGCACCTGCATCGTGCAGGTCGAGCACCTCGTCGAGCCCGGTGACCTCGACCCGGACGCCGTTCACCTCCCCGGCGTGTACGTCCACCGCATCGTCGAGGTCGGCCCCGACGTCCCCAAGCGCATCGAGAAGCGCACCGTGAGTGAGGAGACCCGCTGATGGTTCTGTCCCGCACCGAGATGGCCGCCCGCGCCGCCCGCGAGCTCGCCGACGGCTCGTACGTCAACCTCGGCATCGGCCTGCCGACCCTCGTGCCCAACTACGTGCCCGACGCGGTCACGGTCGTGCTGCAGTCCGAGAACGGCATCCTCGGCGTCGGTCCCTACCCGACCGAGGACGCGGTGGACGCCGACCTCATCAACGCCGGCAAAGAGACCGTGACCACCCTCCCGGGGTCGGCGTTCTTCGACTCGGCCCTGAGCTTCGGGATGATCCGCGGGGGCAAGATCGACGCCGCCATCCTCGGGGCGATGCAGGTGTCGGCATCCGGAGATCTGGCGAACTGGATGATCCCCGGAAAGATGGTCAAGGGCCCCGGGGGAGCGATGGACCTCGTCCACGGCGCCGCCCGCGTGATCGTGCTCATGGAGCACGTCGCCCGCGACGGCTCACCGAAGATCGTCGACGAGTGCTCGTTGCCGCTCACCGGCCGCGGCGTCGTCGACCGGATCATCACCGACCTCGCCGTGATCGATGTGACGGAGGATGGACTCGTGCTCGTCGAGCTCGCCCCCGGGGTGAGCGTCGACGAGGTGCGGGCCGCCACCGAGCCCGAGCTGACCGTCCGACTCGCTGAGGAGCAGCACGCATGAACGCACAGAAAGACGTCGTCATCGTCGCCGCCGCCCGCACCCCGCAGGGCCGACTGAAGGGGCAGCTCGCCCCGTTAACCGCCGTGCAGCTCGGGGCGGCCGCCATCCGCGGGGCGCTCGAGCACGGCGGCATCCCCGCCGACGCCGTCGATGCGGTGCTCGTGGGCCACGTGCTGCAGGCCGGAGCGGGGCAGAACGCCGCGCGCCAGGCCGCGATCGAAGCGGGCATCGGTTGGGACGTGCACTCCGCCACCATCAACAAGGTCTGCCTGTCGGGTCTCACCGCGATCATCGACGCGGCACGCATGCTGCGCCTGGGAGACGCGACGGTGGTCGTCGCCGCGGGCATGGAGTCGATGACCCGTGCCCCGCACCTGCTGATGAACTCGCGCGACGGCTACGCCTACGGCTCCGTCGAGGTGCTCGACCACATGGCGTACGACGGCCTCACCGACGCGTACGACCGCGAGAGCATGGGCGCCTCGACCGAGCGCGCGAACGCCCGGTACGAGGTCACGCGCGAAGCTCAGGATGCCGTGGCCGCCCGCTCCCACCAGCGCGCCGCCGCCGCGCAGGCGGACGGGATCTTCGACGCCGAGATCGTCCCGGTGTCGATCCCGCAGCGGAAGGGCGACCCCGTGGTCGTCTCGGCCGACGAGGGCATCCGCGCCGACACGACGGTCGAGACGCTCGCGAAGCTGCGTCCCGCCTTCGCCGAGGGCGGCTCGATCACCGCGGGAAACGCCTCGCAGATCTCCGACGGCGCCTCCGCGGTGGTCGTCACCACCCGCGCGATCGCCGACGAGCGCGGGTGGGACGTGCTCGCCGTAGTCGGGGCCGCAGGTCAGGTCGCCGGCCCCGACAACTCCCTGCACGCCCAGCCCGCCCGCGCGATCGCGAAAGCGCTCGAGAAGCAGGGCATCGCGGCATCCGACCTCGACCTCATCGAGATCAACGAGGCCTTCGGCGCCGTGGTCGCGCGGTCGCAGGCCGAGCTGGGCGTTTCCGGCGAGGTCGTCAACCCGCACGGCGGCGGCATCGCGATCGGGCACCCCATCGGCGCCTCGGGCAACCGTCTCGTCGTCCACGCGGTGCACGAACTCGTCCGTCGCGGCCGCGGGACGGCCGCGGTGGCGCTCTGCGGTGGCGGCGGTCAGGGCGACGCGTTGATCCTCACCCGGTAGGGCCGGCCCGAAACGAACGGATGCCGCGACCTCGAGGCCGCGGCATCCGTGAGGTCTCCGTGGGTCAGCGCGCGAGACGCTTCTTGAACAGCTTCTCCTGCTTCTTCGAGACGGGGGAGTCCCCCGAGATCACGCGACCCCGACGTGCGCGGCGCGTGTCGACGACCGCGCCGATCGCGAGCGCGAGAGTGATGCCCCAGCTCAGCCACGCCAGCGCCGTGCGCCAGGTGAACGGCTCGTCGTTCTTGAGACCGCGCAGGAGCGTGACGCCGCCGGTGATGGCGCTGAGAAGACCGGTTCCGAAGATGTACTGCCGCATGAGCCCAACCTATCGAGCGGTGTGATCCGGCGCCGCACCTTGACAGCGAAGCGCGACCGGACCGAGCGCGAGACGCACGTATCGCATCCCGTCCACCCCCGTGCGCGGATCGGGCCCGCTGTTAGCCTGAGGACGATCCCCGAGGAGGACCTGTGACCCAGGCCGATTTCGTCGTCGTCGCCAACCGACTGCCCGTCGATCGCACCCCCGACGGCGAGGGGTGGCGACGCTCACCCGGCGGTCTCGTCACCGCTCTCGAACCCGTCATGCGTCGCGCCGAAGGCGCCTGGGTCGGATGGGCCGGTCAAGCCGATGCCACCGTCGACCCCTTCGACTTCGAGGGCACGCACCTCGTTCCCGTGACCCTGTCGGCGTCCGACGTGCAGCTCTACTACGAGGGCTTCTCGAACGACACCATCTGGCCGCTGTACCACGACGTCATCGCCGCGCCGACGTACAAGCGCGCGTGGTGGGACGCCTACGTGAAGGTGAACGAACGCTTCGCCCGCGCCGCCGCCGACGTGACCGCCGAGGGCGGCATCGTGTGGGTGCAGGACTACCAGCTCCAGCTCGTCCCCAAACTGCTGCGCGAGCTGCGCCCCGACCTCACGATCGGGTACTTCCACCACATCCCGTTCCCCGCCTACGGCCTGTACTCGCAGCTGCCCTGGCGCAAGCAGGTGCTCGAGGGACTTCTCGGCGCCGACGTCATCGGATTCCAGCGGGTGGCCGACGCCGGCAACTTCGCCCGGGCCGTGCGGCGACAGCTGCGGTACGAGACCAAGGCCAGCGGCATCCTGGTGCCCGACTCCCAGGGCGGCACGCGCGTCGCCCTTGCGAAGGCGTTCCCCATCTCGATCGACGCCGAGTCGTACATCGAGCTCGCGCAGAAGCCCGAGATCCAGCAGCGCGCCAAAGAGATCCGCGAGGGGCTCGGCAATCCGCGCAAGATTCTCCTGGGCGTCGACCGCCTCGACTACACCAAGGGCATCCGCCACCGCCTGAAAGCGTGGGGTGAACTGCTCGAAGACGGCCGTGCCACCGTCGAGGACGCCACCCTCGTGCAGGTGGCGAGCCCGAGCCGCGAGCGCGTCGACGCCTACGTGCAGCTGCGCGACGAGATCGAGATGACCGTCGGGCGCATCAACGGCGATTACGACACCACCACGCACACGGCCATCCGCTACCTGCACCAGTCGTACCCGCGCGAAGAGATGGTCGCCCTCTTCCTCGCTGCCGACGTCATGCTCGTCACCGCGCTCCGCGACGGCATGAACCTCGTCGCCAAGGAGTACGTCGCCAGCCGCATCGACAACCGCGGCGTGCTCGTGCTGAGCGAGTTCGCGGGAGCCGCCGACGAGATGGGCAGCGCCCTGCTCATCAACCCGCACGACATCGACGGGCTGAAGGACCAGATCCTGCGCGCGATCGACATGCCCGCCGCCGAGCAGGGCCGCCGCATGCGGGCCCTGCGCAAACGCGTGCGCGATCACGACGTCGAGGACTGGTCGCGGGAGTTCCTCGAGGCGCTCTCGGTCTTCCACGAGAAATCGTCGAGCGCCGCCGCCGCCGAGGTGGTCGAACACGACGACGGTTCGGTCCCCGAGCGCGAGCCCATCGACGAAACGGATGCCGAGTGACCGCCGCAGACGCGACGGTCGAGGCCGTCGCCACCACCGACACGCTTCTCATCGCCCTCGATTTTGACGGCACGCTCTCGCCGCTCGTCGACGAGCCGATGTCGGCGCGGATGACCCCGGGTGCGCGGGCCGCGGTCGACGCCCTCGCGGTGCTTCCGCGCACGGTCGTCGCCCTGGTGTCGGGGCGCTCGCTCGGGCACCTGCGCGAGATCGCCGAGCACGACGACTCCTCGCCCATCTGGCTCGCGGGCTCGCACGGCGCCCAGTTCTGGGTGCCCGGTGCGGGGATCGAAGAGACAGGCGACGACGCCGCCGACCTCGAGCTGCGGGATGAGCTGCAGAAAGAGGTCCTCGAGCGCACGGCTGACATGGCGGGTGTGTGGATCGAGCCCAAGGAGTACGGTCTCGGCGTCCACACGCGCACCGCGGACGCCGCGACCGCTCGGGCCGCCCGTGCTCTCGTCGACGAGATGCTCGCCGATCGAGCGCCCTCGTGGCGGCGTCGCACCGGCCACGACATCCTCGAGTTCTCGTTCCGACATGAGGGCAAGGACTCCGCCGTGGCGCGCTTGCGCGAGCGCGTCGGGGCGACGGCCGTGCTGTTCGCGGGCGACGACGTCACCGATGAAGATGCCCTGAGCTCCCTGGATGCCGGTGACCTCGGCGTGCGCGTGGGCGGGGGAGACACCGCGGCGACGCTCCGCGTGGACGACATCGACGCGTTCGTCGCGGTGTTGGAGGATGTGGCGCGCCTGCGTCGTGCGCACGTCGACTGACCCGACGCCACCTCGACGATCCGCGTTCGCGCGGAAGTCGATGCGGCCGGCACCGGGCGCGGGGTTCACGAGCGCCGATTAATCGAGCGTTCACGGCCTGCGGAGCATCGGGTGTCGTACCCGCGCAATAGACTTCGAGAATGCCCGCACCGCAGAATCCGAACACCGGCGAATTCGACATCAAGCCCCGCAGTCGCGTCGTCACCGATGGCATCGAAGCCACCACGTCGCGCGGAATGCTCCGCGCCGTCGGCATGGGTGACGAGGATTGGGACAAGCCCCAGATCGGCATCGCGTCGAGCTGGAACGAGATCACGCCCTGCAACCTCAGCCTCGACCGCCTCGCGCAGGGCGCGAAAGAGGGCGTGCACGCCGGCGGCGGGTACCCGCTGCAGTTCGGCACGATCTCCGTCTCCGACGGCATCTCGATGGGCCACGAGGGCATGCACTTCTCGCTCGTGTCGCGCGAGGTCATCGCCGACAGCGTCGAGACCGTGATGATGGCCGAGCGCCTCGACGGCTCCGTGCTGCTCGCCGGCTGCGACAAGTCGATCCCCGGCATGCTCATGGCATCCGCTCGCCTCGACCTCTCGAGCGTCTTCCTCTACGCCGGCTCCATCGCCCCGGGCTGGGTCAAGCTCAGCGACGGCACCGAGAAGGACGTCACGATCATCGACTCGTTCGAGGCCGTGGGCGCGTGCCTCGCGGGCAAGATGAGCGAGGCCGACCTCAAGCGCATCGAGTGCGCGATCGCCCCGGGTGAGGGCGCGTGCGGTGGCATGTACACCGCCAACACCATGGCGTCCGTCGCCGAGGCCCTCGGCCTCAGCCTCCCCGGCTCCGCAGCCCCGCCCTCGGCCGACCGCCGCCGCGACTACTTCGCCCACCGCTCGGGCGAGGCCGTGGTCAACCTGCTGCGCCAGGGCATCACCACGCGCGACATCCTCACCAAAGAGGCGTTCGAGAACGCCATCGCCCTCGCCATGGCGCTCGGCGGCTCGACCAACGTCGTGCTGCACCTGCTCGCCATCGCGAACGAGGCCGAGGTCGAGCTCAACCTGCACGACTTCAACCGCATCGGCGACCGCACGCCCCACGTGGCCGACATGAAACCCTTCGGCCAGTACGTCATGAACGACGTCGACCGTCACGGCGGCATCCCGGTCATCATGAAGGCCATGCTCGACGAGGGGCTGCTGCACGGTGATGCGCTCACCGTCACGGGCAAGACCCTCGCCGAGAACCTCGCGGATCTGAACCCCGACCCGGTCGACGGCAAGGTCATCCACTCGTTCAACGACCCGATCCACGCGACCGGCGGCATCACGATCCTGCACGGCTCGATGGCCCCTGAGGGCGCCGTGGTGAAGTCGGCCGGCTTCGACGGGAACGTCTTCGAAGGCCCCGCCCGCGTGTTCGAGCGCGAGCGCGGCGCGATGGACGCCCTCGAGGCGGGCGAGATCGCCGCCGGCGACGTCGTGGTCATCCGCTACGAGGGTCCCAAGGGCGGTCCGGGCATGCGCGAGATGCTCGCGATCACCGCGGCCATCAAGGGCGCGGGCCTCGGAAAAGATGTACTACTGTTGACGGACGGACGATTCTCAGGCGGCACAACCGGCCTGTGCATCGGCCACATAGCTCCCGAAGCGGTGGACGCAGGTCCCATCGCCTTCGTGCGCGATGGTGATCTGATACGGGTCGATATCGCCGCTCGCACTCTCGACTTGATCGTCGATGACGCCGAGCTGAGTTCCCGCCGCGAAGGCTGGGAACCGCTTCCCCCGCGCTATACCCGTGGCGTTCTGGCCAAGTACTCCAAGCTCGTGCACTCCGCCGCGGAGGGCGCGGTCACGGGCTGACGGCCGTCCCCCTTCTCACCTTTCTCCCGGTTCTCGAGGTACTCCCATGTCCATCGATTCCTCCACGGCAGCCATTCCCCGGCCGCCCGCCCGCACCGCTCCGGCGCCCGTGATGACGGGTGCGCAGGCGGTCGTCCGCTCGCTCGACCTGCTCGGCGTCACCGACGTGTTCGGTCTGCCGGGCGGGGCGATCATGCCCGTCTACGACCCGCTCATGGACGACGAGCACGTGCGCCACATCCTCGTGCGCCACGAGCAGGGCGCCGGTCACGCGGCCGAGGGCTACGCCGCCGCCTCGGGCAAGGTCGGCGTCGCCATCGCGACGTCGGGCCCTGGGGCGACCAACCTCGTCACCGCGATCGCCGACGCCTACATGGACTCGGTGCCGCTGGTCTGCATCACCGGCCAGGTGTTCTCGACCCTCATGGGAACGGATGCCTTCCAGGAAGCCGACATCGTCGGCATCACGATGCCGATCACCAAGCACTCGTTCCTGGTGAAGACCGCCGAAGAGATCCCCGGCGCGATCGCCGCGGCCTTCGAGATCGCCTCGACCGGTCGCCCCGGTCCCGTGCTCGTCGACATCACCAAGGACGCCCAGCAGGCCGAAGCGCCGTTCGTCTGGCCGCCCAAGGTCGAGCTCCCCGGCTACCGCCCGGTGACCAAAGCGCACGGCAAGCAGATCCAGGCCGCGGCCCAGCTGCTCGCCACCGCCAAGAAGCCCGTGCTGTACGTGGGCGGCGGCACGATCCGCGCGAACGCCTCGGCCGAGCTGAAGGTGCTCGCCGAAGCGACCGGTGCGCCCGTGGTCACCACGCTCATGGCGCGCGGCGCGTTCCCCGACTCGCACGAGCAGCACCTCGGCATGCCGGGCATGCACGGCACCGTTCCCGCGGTGCTCGCCCTGCAAGAGAGCGACCTGATCGTCTCGCTCGGCGCGCGCTTCGACGACCGCGTGACCGGCAAGGCGGCGCTGTTCGCCCCGCACGCGCAGGTGGTGCACGTCGACATCGACCCCGCCGAGATCTCGAAGATCCGCACGGCCGATGTGCCGATCGTGGGCGACCTGAAGGACGTGCTCGTCGACCTCGACGCCGCCTTCCGTGCCGTCGACGCCGAGCAGCCCCACGACTACACCGAGTGGTGGACCTACCTGAACGGGCTCCGCGAGGAGTTCCCGCTCGGCTACACGCCCACCACCGATGGTCTGCTTTCGCCGCAGTACGTGATTCAGCGCATCGGCGAGATGACCGGCCCCGAGGGCGTTTACGCCTCGGGCGTGGGCCAACACCAGATGTGGGCCGCGCAGTTCATCAAGTACGAGCGCCCGAACGCGTGGCTCAACTCCGGCGGTGCCGGCACCATGGGCTACGCGGTGCCCGCGGCCATGGGCGCCAAGGTGGCCCAGCCCGAGCGCGCCGTGTGGGCGATCGACGGCGACGGCTGCTTCCAGATGACCAACCAGGAGCTCGCGACCTGCGTCATCAACGACATCCCGATCAAGGTCGCGATCATCAACAACTCCTCGCTCGGCATGGTGCGCCAGTGGCAGACGCTGTTCTTCGACGGCCGCCACTCGAACACCGACCTGAACACGGGACACGGCACCCGCCGCATCCCCGACTTCGTCAAGCTGGCCGAGGCGTACGGATGCCTGGCGATCCGCGTCGAGAAAGAAGACGAGATCGACGCGGCCATCCAGCTCGCGCTCGACACGAACGACCGCCCGGTCGTGATCGATTTCGTCGTGAGCGCCGACGCCATGGTCTGGCCGATGGTCCCGCAGGGCGTCAGCAACAGCTACGTCCAGTACGCGCGCGACCACTCGCCCACCTTTAACGAGCAGGAGGACTGAGATGTCCCGCCACGTTCTGAGCCTCCTCGTCGAGGACAAGCCCGGTCTGCTCACGCGCGTCGCGGGCCTGTTCGCCCGCCGCGGCTTCAACATCGAATCGCTCGCCGTGGGTGTCACCGAGGTGCCGGGCCTCTCGCGCATCACGGTCGTCGTCGACGTCGAGGGTCTGCCGCTCGAGCAGGTGACCAAGCAGCTGAACAAGCTGATCAACGTCATCAAGATCGTCGAGCTCGACCCCGCCAGCTCCGTCCAGCGCGAGCACGTCCTGGTCAAGGTGCGCGCCGACAACGCGAGCCGCTCCAACGTGCTCGAGGTCGTGAACCTCTTCCGCGCGTCGGTCGTCGACTACGCCCCCGACGCCATCGTGATCGAGATCACCGGCGACTCGGGCAAGGTTGCGGCCTTCCTCAAGGCGATCGAGCCCTTCGGTGTCAAGGAGCTCGCGCAGTCGGGCCTGCTCGCCGTCGGTCGCGGCGGCAAGAGCATCACCGAGCGCGTTCTGCGCGGCTGAATCTTCCCTTCTTCCATTCACCAGCGGCCCCTGAGCGGGGGCCACGATTCAAGGAGAAACATCCTCATGGCAGAGATCTTCTACGACGACGACGCCGACCTCTCGATTATCCAGGGTAAGAAGGTCGCGATCGTCGGCTACGGCTCGCAGGGTCACGCCCACGCGCAGAACCTGCGCGACTCGGGTGTCGAGGTCGTCATCGCGCTCAAGGACGGCTCCAAGTCGGCCGCCAAGGCGCAGGAAGACGGCTTCGAGGTCAAGAACGTGGCGGATGCCGCCGAGTGGGCCGACCTGATCATGATCCTGGCGCCCGACCAGCACCAGCGTTCGATCTTCGCCGACTCGATCAAGGACAAGCTCACCGAGGGCAAGACGCTCGCCTTCGCGCACGGCTTCAACATCCGCTTCGGCTACATCGACGCCCCCGAGGGTGTCGACGTGATCCTCGTCGCCCCCAAGGCTCCCGGTCACACCGTGCGTCGCGAGTACGTCGCGGGCCGCGGCATCCCCGACATCATCGCCGTCGAGCGCGACGCCTCGGGCTCGGCCTGGGACACCGCCCTGTCGTACGCCAAGGCCATCGGCGGCACCCGCGCCGGCGTCATCAAGACGACCTTCACCGAAGAGACCGAGACCGACCTGTTCGGCGAGCAGGCCGTGCTCTGCGGCGGAATGAGCCACCTCGTGCAGGCCGGCTTCGAGACCCTCGTCGAGGCGGGCTACCAGCCGCAGATCGCGTACTTCGAGGTGCTGCACGAGCTCAAGCTCATCGTCGACCTCATGTGGGAGGGCGGCATCGCCAAGCAGCGCTGGTCGATCTCCGACACCGCCGAGTACGGCGACTACGTCTCGGGTCCCCGCGTCATCTCGTCCGACGTCAAGGCCAGCATGAAGGCCGTCCTCAGCGACATCCAGTCGGGTGCCTTCGCTGAGCGCTTCATCGCCGACCAGGACAAGGGCGCCCCCGAGTTCCTCGAGCTCCGCGAGAAGGAGCAGGGTCACCCCATCGAGGCGACCGGCAAGGAGCTGCGCGGCCTCTTCGCGTGGAAGCAGCAGGACACCGACTACGTCGAGGGTTCCGCCGCGCGCTGATCCTCTCGTCGAACGCCCCGGAACCTCGCGGTTCCGGGGCGTTCGACGTTTCGGCGGGGCGCGGCCCGGCGGCGGGGGAGCGCCGCTACCGTGGAGCCGTGAGCACTCCGCGCGATGACGACGCCCTGTCCTGGGGCGGTGACGACGACCCCACCCTCGACGTCGGCGAGAAGCACGCGCCGACCCCCGTCCCCGGCGGCGAGGTCGAGGCCGAGCCGATCGAGCCCCTGCAGCCTGCCGCGGCGCCGGTCACCCGGCATCCCGAGCCCGTCCGCTCCGAGCCGGTCGCGGTCGACGACGTCGACGATGAGGACCCGGATGCCGCCCACGCGGCGCCCCTCGGAAACGTGGGTCTCGTGGGGATCGGCATGGTGGCGGCGACGTTCCTGCTCTTCGCGATCGGCTGGCTTCTCGCGGGACTGCGGCTGAACGGCCTCGGTCTTCCCATTCCGTCGGTGACGGTGATCGCCCTGACGATCGGCGCGGCGCTCGCCCCGGTCGTGTGGTTCGTCGCCGTGCTCGCTCTCACGCGCAGCTGGCGCACGTGGCAGCGCTTCCTGCTGCTGATCGTGGGGATCGTGCTTCTCGTTCCCTGGCCGTTCCTGTCGTTGGGAGCCTTCGCATGAGCACTCCCGTTCGCACCCGCCACCTGCCGACGTGGCTTCTCGTCACGATCGCGGGACTCTTCGGCCTGTTCTACGCGTACGTCGTGTGGAGCTCGGTCGCGCTGCTGATCCAGCAGGTCAACGGCCCCCTGGGGCTCAACGGTCTGGGCTGGTTCGTGTACATCCTTCCCATCGTGTTCCCGCTCGTCGCGTTCGGTGTGGCCTTCGCGATCGGCCAGCGGCGAAGGGCGGGCGAGCTCGCGATCGCCCTCCTCGCGGGGCTGACGCTCTCCGCCGCGTTCTGGCTCGCGATCGTGGGTTACGGCACCACCTCGTACGGCCTGTACGGCGGCTGAGGACGAGGGTCCCGGCATCCGGGGTCCCGTTCTGCTCGCGCGCGGCGTTGTCCTCCGCGAGAAAGCATCTCGCTGACATTTCGGCGTCTCGCTGACGTGGGCTCTGTCATGTCTCAGGACTTTGGTGACAGTTCTGCCTCAGGACATCGGTGACACTTTCGGGGTGTGTGATGGTGACACTTCGGCGGCTCTGATGAGGGTGTGAGCCGAAATGAGCCTGTCGATCCCCGT